>Ga0233428_1000002_pt1 | contig 496714 bp, 475 predicted proteins | sample SI_118_April2016_4_FD_179890 | JGI IMG/M metagenome (GOLD analysis project Ga0233428, IMG submission 179890) | Seawater microbial communities from Saanich Inlet, British Columbia, Canada - SI_118_April2016_120_MG | ecosystem: Environmental > Aquatic > Marine > Inlet | place: Canada: British... | reverse complement strand
CCTGCGAATAGACCTTGGCCATGGGATCTCCTCTGCGAATCATCGCAACTAGAGAATCATGAACCGAGCAAAATGGGAATCCCTTCAGATCAGAATTGAATCATTCAATCTCGAAAATGGGCTAGCTGATATCAGGTTGGCATTACGCCGTCGTCTCGTCCACGCGCCTGGCGAAACAACCAATCAGGTCGGCCAGTACCGGGGCCAGGGTGGCCGGCGTCTCGTGCCCCATGCCGGCGATGGCATGAAAATCCGCGCCTGGGATATTCGCCGCCGTGTCCTCACCACCCGCGATGTTCAACAGCGGATCGTCCATGCCGTGGATGACCTGGCAGGGAATCTTTATGGTCCGCAACATCGCGACCCGGTTGCCGTTCTTGATGATGGCGGCGCGCTGGCGGGTGCGGCCGTCCGGGCAATGACCGCGGTCATAGGCCCGTTCCACCATGGCCCGGCGGTCAGCCTCGGAAGTGGGATAAAGCGGCCCGGCCAGAATTCGGGCGGTTGCCATATTGGCGGCAATGGCGCCGTCGCGGGTGCTTTCATCGCCGCCGGCCCGCATCAGGGCCGCCATGGCCTGCGGGCTGCCCTGGGGCACATCCAGGTTGCCGCTTTGCGCCATGATCGAGGTCATGGAGCGCAGGCGGCCGCCGTGTTTGGCGGCGAGCAACTGCGCGATGGCACCACCCATGGAGATACCCGCGACATGGGCCGTCACGATAGACAGGGCATCCATCAGGCCGATCACGTCCGCCGCCATGTCGTCCAGCAAATAAGGCACCTCAATGTCCTCGCCCGCCTTGGCCCGTTGCATCAGGTCGGCGACATCCATGGCGCCGGCGGCCTCGAACTTAGTGGACAGGCCGGCATCCCGATTGTCGAAGGTCACCACGTAGAACCCGGCCGCCGCCAAACGCTGCATCAGCGCCGCCGGCCAGTGGATCATCTGGCTGCCCAGCCCCCGGATCAATAGCAAGGCGGGATTACCTTCCTGGCCGTGGGTTTCATATTCGATGGTGATGCCGTTGGCGCTGATCGCCGTCATTGTTTCGCCTTTTCGTGGTCCTAAATTCAGCAAATCATAGGGTTGGGGTCCGGTGTAGGCAAATCAGTTGCATTGTTCTGGCCCCAAGATGCCGTTGCTGATATAGGGCGGGACCATCCGCAGCGGTTCTTCTACAACAGTTCTAAGGTACACGATGCTACATTGGCTTTACGACCGGACCATGGCCCTGGCCGGGCACCGCCATGCCAATTGGGCCTTGGGCGCGGTCTCTTTTGTCGAAAGTTCGGTCTTTCCCATTCCCCCTGACGTGATGTTGATCCCCATGGTGCTGGCGCAACGGCACAAGGCGCTGTTGATCGCGGTGATTTGCACGGTTGCCTCCGTTTTGGGCGGTCTGCTGGGCTATGCCATTGGGATGTACCTGTTCGATGCCATCGGCCTGCCAATTCTGAATTTCTATGGTTATGGGGAAAAATTCGCCTCGTTCCAAAGCCGTTATAACGAATGGGGCGTCTGGATCGTCCTGATCGCCGGCCTGACGCCGTTTCCCTACAAGGTAATCACCATCGCCTCGGGTGTTACGGGGCTAAGCCTGCCGGTCTTTTTGGCCGCTTCCATCGTGGCCAGGGGGCTTCGTTTCGCTATCGTAACGGCATTGCTGTGGTATTTCGGCGCGCCGATCCGCGATTTCATCGAGCGTTATCTGGGCTTGTTGTTTATCCTTTTCATGGTGCTGTTGATTGGCGGCTTCGCCGTGGTCAAACTGGTTTTGTAGGCAGGGGGATCAGCGATGCAAAGCTTGGTACAGACAAAGACAGCGTTGATCCTGGTGCCGTTGGCCTCGCTGAGCGCCCTGGCCGCCGCCTTCATCTCGCAATATGTCTTCGAGCTGCAACCCTGCGCCCTGTGCATCTATCAACGTTGGCCATTCGCCATTGCCGCCGCGATCTGTCTCCTTGCCCTGTTGCCGGCGTTGCGTGCCATGGGACCCTGGATCCTGCTGTTGACGGCCGTAGTGCTGGCGGTGAATGCGGGCATCGCCACCTATCATGTGGGGGTGGAAGAACATTGGTGGAGCGGCAGCGAGGCCTGCGTGGGGACGGGCGGCACGGCCCAGACCCTGGCCGAGCTGCGGGCCCAGGTCATGGCCGCGCCGATCATCCGCTGTGACGAGGTGGCATTTTCCTTGTTTGGTGTTTCCATGGCGGGCTACAACGTTCTATTCTCTCTGGCCCTGGCGGTTTATGCCGGATTGGCCGGTAAAATCGCCATTGGGGACCGCAGATAAGCCATGGATATAGCCGCGACACCCAACACGCCGCCCAAGGGAACGGCCCCCTCGCGTCCCGCCACATTGCCTGGCGACCGTCGGGGCAAGGACAATATTGGCCGCATGATCCGCGTTGATCAGGCGGGTGAACTGGGCGCGGCGGAAATTTATCGCGGCCAGCTGGCGGTGTTGAAAAATCAACCCTGCGCGGACCTGTTGAAAAAAATGGCCGAACAGGAACAGGTGCATCTGGCCACCTTTGACGAAATGGTGGTCGAACGCGGTGTTCGCCCAAGCGCCCTGTCGCCCTTGTGGCGCGCGGCCGGTTTCGCCCTGGGCGCGGGCAGCGCCTTGCTGGGGGAGCGGGCGGCGATGGCGACGACGGTGGCGGTGGAAGAAGTGATCGAGGATCATTACCAGCGGCAGCTCGATGCGCTGGCCCCAGAGTTGAATGAGGAATCGGCCGGTGAAAATGCCGAACTGCAAGCCGTGATTGCGGAATTTCGCGAAGATGAACTGAAACATCGGGATTTGGCACTTGAAAATGGCGCTGAAGAGGCGCCTGCTTACCAAATATTAAGCCAAAGCGTGAAAGCTGGAACCCGGTTGGCTATCTGGCTGGCCGAACGGATATGAATAACGCGAGCAAGGCGGGGGGCGATCCCAGGATCATGATTGGGCCAACAGCAAACACTGAGCAGTGTAAGGCAAATCCGCGTTCAGCCGCACCGGCGTTTTTTGGAATCTTTGCGCTGACCGTGGCGTGTTTTGCCTTGTTGTGTGCTCCCGCTACAAGTTGGGCCAAGAGCACCCAGGATCTGATCGTCGAACAGGCGGCGGGCCAAGACGTTACCCTGAACGAGCGGGAGGCCGCCGTATTGCGGCGTACGCTGCCGATTATCGGCCGCCGGTACCTGCATAAACTCGATCCGACACCGCTTCTGAAAGAGACCATGGAGGGGCTGAAGGAATACGATGCCGCTGTGGCCAGTATGGAAAAAGCCGCCAAGAAGGATACGGCCAAAGGGGCTGCGGCCCATGGCGAAAAGGCGCAAAAGCGGAGGAAACCAAGTGAATTCCGCCGCATTGCCCTGGCCCTGAACAAGGGCCTGAACACCCTGGATGCCCACAGCGCCTATCTTGATCCCGAGAGCTACGGCGAACTGAAAATCCGCATCAGCGGTAAATTCGCCGGCCTGGGTCTGGAAGTGACCATGGACGACGGCCTGGTTAAGGTCATCGCCCCCATTGACGATACCCCGGCCCAGCGGGCCGGCATGCGGGCCGGTGATCTGATCAGCCATGTGGACGGGACCCCGATCAAGGGTATGACATTGCGGGCCGCGGTCGGCCGCATGCGCGGCCTGGTTGGCACCACCATCCGCCTGACCGTGTTGCGGGGCGAGGCGAAGGAGCCAATGGAAATGCTCATTGTCCGCGACATCATTCGTGTGCCCGCGGTGCGCCACAAAGTGGCGTCGGATTACGGCTATATCCGCATTTCCGCCTTCAGCCAACGGACCGAACCGGGTTTGCGCAAGGCCATGGCAAAAATTGATGACGCCTTGGGCGCGGCCAGCCTGGGCCTGGTGATCGATCTGCGCAACAATCCGGGCGGTCTGCTGCGTCAGGCGATCCGTGTCTCGGATGTTTTCCTGGACGAAGGCGTCATTGTTTCGGTGCGCGGGCGCATGGAAGAGGACAACGCGCTTTTCCGGGCCAAGGGCGGCGACCTGGCAGTTGGCAAGACCGTCGTCGTGCTGGTCAATGAGGGCACGGCCTCGGCCGCCGAGATCGTCGCCGGCGCGCTGAAGGAAAACCACCGGGCGGTGATCGTCGGCAGCCGCTCGTTCGGCAAGGGCTCGGTCCAGACCATATTCTCCATGGGCGAGTCCGGTGCCCTGCGCCTGACGACGGCTTTGTACTACACCCCGTCGGGCCGGACCATTCAGGCCTGGGGTATCCTGCCGGACCTGCTGATCGAAAGCGACCGTCAGGAAGCCGGCCGGCGCGAAGAGGAATTGCAGGGCGCCTTGAGCCGGGGCGAGGCAAGCCCGCATATCGTCGGACCCAGCGCCACCATCACCGGCGACCGTTGCAACGAATTGCTCGCCAAACCCATGGATGACAAGAATCTGGCCTGCGCGGTCGCGCTGTTGCGGGCCGGCGGCCTGGACCGTTTGGAGCACCTTGCCTCCAGCCTGGCCAACGACGGGGGCAAGGCGGCCCATCGGCAACAGCATCGGCAATAGCGCCGATTTGGACAATAATATCTTGGCCCGACTAGGATGTTGGTGTACATCGTAGGAATTGTTGGTAAGGGGGTTAGTTATGCATGAAGTATTTCTGTTGATTGCAATGATGGTGGCGACGGTTGTCGTCATGGGCGGCATGTTGGTGTTGTTCAAGGGCTATTTTGCCCAGCGCGCGAAGATCGACCGCGAAGCCGGACGCTAAGCGGCCCGCCGATTGCAGGGCTTCGGCCCTTTACATTTTTAAATTCGCTTTCCGGGCTGGTCCTGGTGAATCCGCGTCGCGGTCTTACCAGACGTAACACGGCCCCTGACTGGTCATGATTTAGCCTTGCTTGATGCCACCGCCCCGGCCGGGCAATTAGAGCAAGGTCGCCCCTAGGCCCAGCGCCGGCCTCCGGTCGCCGTATAAGTTGACGTTTACGTAAACGTTAAATAGGTTGCTTCAAAACATAAGGGGCAAAACAGGGGAAGCATCCAGATGTCCGATCAGAATTCCGACCAGATTACCCACGACACGGCCTATAACACTGTCGACCGCGACGATTTCCGCGCCATGATCGAAGTTGGCCGCTATGGCGAACGCTCGGATGCCTTTGACGGAATTATCGCGGCCACCCATGACCATTTCTGAGATCCCCTGGACAAGGCCTATATTGATTTTGATCAGCCGTTCGATGTGCAAAGCCAGATGATCATGCCGAAGGAGCAGATCATCGAATTGAACTCGGCGGTAGCGGACAAATTGGATGCAGGTCAACAGATCGGCCTGGCCAACGAGATTTTGCGCTGGAATCTTTCTTCCATCCTGCATGGCGAACAGGGTGCCCTGTCGCTCAGCGCCAGCCTGTGCCAGATCTTAAAGGATCAAGGGGCCCAGGAATATGCCTCCAACCAGGCCCGGGAAGAAGCCCGCCATGTGACCGCCTATGCCCTCTATATCGAAAAACGCTGGGGTGGCCCCCTACCCGTGGGCGAATGCCTGGGCGATCTGTTGGAAGATCTGGTACTGACGCCGACCGTCTACAAAAAGCTGGTGGGCATGCAGATGCTGATTGAGGGCCTGGCCATGGGCGCCTTCGCCAACCTGCACCGCCATACCAACGATCCGGTCCTAAAACGCCTGACCCAGTTGGTCATGACGGACGAGGCCTTCCACCACAAATTCGGCAAAATCTGGGCCGATAAGACCATTCCCAACCTGACCGAGCCGGAGCATGAGACGGTCGAGGATTGGGCCGCGCAATGCTTCGAGATCCTGCTGTTCAACCTCTCCAACATTCGCCAGCGGCATTACATCTATGCCCAGTTCGGCCTGGAGTGGGAATGGGTACGGGATGCCTGCCGCGAGGTCTTCGGCGAGAGCGAGCGGCGCAACTCGCTGAAAACCGGCACCAATATCTTTCGGGTTCTGGTCAAGACCCTGTTGAACGCGGGCATCATCACGGATCGCACCCGTCACATCTATGGCGCCTGGGTCGATATGAAGGAGCTGGCCGGCGAGGGCGACTATGTGGTCGGCGATGCCATTGCCGCCGATGGTATTGAGTTCCTGCGCGGCATCAACGCGGAGCGCAAGGTGATCGGGCAGAAGCCTATCGCCATTTAATTGTAACAGGCGCGGGAGGACCGGGTGTGCTGGAAGACCAATTTGGTGAAGATTTTCACCCCATTCCGCTGCCGGATTACCAGGAACAGAGCGTCGCCGAGATGCGGGCATCGGCGGCGGCGTTCTATGAATTGGTGCGCCGGCGCCATTCGGTGCGCGAGTTTTCCGACCGCCCCGTGCCACGGGATATCATCGAACAATGCCTGCTCTCCGCCGGTACCGCGCCCAGCGGCGCCAATCATCAGCCCTGGCATTTCACGGTGATCGGCGATGCGGCGAAAAAGAAAACCATCCGCGAGCTGGCGGAGGAGGAGGAGCAGGCCTTTTACGCCGGGCGGGCCGGCGAGGAATGGCTGCAGGCGCTAAAGCCCATCGGCACGGACCCGGCCAAGCCGTTTCTGGAGACAGCGCCGTGGCTGATTTGTATTTTCGGCGAACATAAAAGCCGTGGCGCGGGCGGCAAGCTGTACAAGAATTACTATGTGCCCGAATCCGTTTCCATCGCCACGGGGTTTCTGATCATGGCCCTGCATAACGCTGGCCTGGCGACCCTGACCCATACGCCGGCGCCCATGGGTTTTTTGAACGAGATTTGCGACCGCCCGAAAAGCGACCGCCCCTATATCCTGTTGGTTACCGGCTATCCGGACAAAAACGCCCATATTCCCGCCCATGCCACGGTGAAAAAACCGCTTGAGCAAATCGCCACGTTTTTCTAGAGCTTGTTCCATAAATCGCGATGAAATTTGAGATAGCCGTTTTGCCTAACTTTTAAATAGGCATCGGTATGGCGGTGAAATGCCGGCAGTTGATGAAACGGCACCGCTGGCAGGGCGTGATGCTCGGCGTGATAGGACATGTTCCAGGTGACGAACCGCAGCGCCGCCGTGGTCAAGGTTGTACGGCTGTTGGCCAGCATGTCGGTGCTTTCAGGGCAATCCATATGTTCGGCCAGCAAAAAAGCCCGCAGAACCGGCTGCCCCAAAAGGGCAGGCACGACCCAGAGCCAGAGCAACTGTTCACCCATGGCGGCGAAGGCGATGATGTACAAGGCAAGGAACCAGCGTGCCTCCAACGCCACCCGGTTGCGGGCCTTTTGCGGGATGAATTCATCCTCCGCCCGGCCATGGGTGCTGCCCAACAGCACCTGAAGCTGCGCGCCCCAGACGGCCAGGCCCGTCAGATGGATCAGATAGACCGCGCGGTTGCGGGGCTTGGCCACCACCAATTCCGGGTCCCGCGCGGGGTCGGAGGTAAAACGGTGATGGTTCAAATGGAAATGACGAAACCAAGCGGGGGGCAACAGCAGCAACCAGCCGCACAGCGCCGCCACCACGTCATTGCACCAACGGCTGCGAAAAGCGGTGCGGTGAATGCATTCATGCAAGGGCGCGAAGAGGAATATCAACACGATGCCCTGGGGCAGCAACAAAACCTGCCAATAGGCAACCTTGGCCAGAATGCACCAGCCCAGGCCGGCGATCAGGCCCGCATGGACCGCAAAATGCGCTGCCCCGCGTCCGTTCGAGCGGGCCAGCAGGCTGCGCCGCTCCGCCTTGTTCAGCCGGCTAGGCGAAAAAGCTTCACGGCTATTCAGGCCCGGGCTCCCATCCGTAGTCATTTATCGCGCCTTCATTGGTGACATAGCCATCGGCTAGATCCCGGGCGACGGCGGCGGGATCTCTATCCGCCACGGGGCCATAGCCGCCGGCGCCCGAGAGGCGGAAGCTGACCACATCGCCCTGCTTCAGATCGTACATACCTTTGGAATGCAACGGCTCCGCATTACCATCGGGGTTCAGCAAAGTCTCGCCTAAGCTGCCAGCTTCGCCGCCGAACAGGCCGTAGGGTTGAAAGCGGTGGCGGTCGCCCAGATGCGAAAGCACGGCAGTGGAGTTCAACAGCTCGATATCCTTGCGCAGGCCGCAACCACCCCGCCATTGTCCGGCCCCGCCTGTGTCCGGAATAAGTTCCAGGCGGCGCACGCGGACCGGATTATGGGTTTCGTGAACCTCCACCGGAATGTTGGAACAGTTCATCACCGGGCTCAAGGCCTCGACGCCGTCCTTGCCCTGACGGCCGCCATAGCCGGCAAGCGAAAGATCATACATCACGAACGGCCGCCCGGTTTCGTCGTGGATGCCGCCGATATTCGGGTTCGACCAATGCGAAAAGGCGCCCATGGCCCGGTGCGGCAGGGCCTGGGCGATGGCACCGTTGATGGCGTCGAAAATACGGATCTGCAAAATCGCCCGCCCGCCGGAAGGCGCCGGGAAAGCCGGGTTGAAGAACGAACCTTCTCGCGCCGTGACCGTGATCGGCCGCATGCTGCCGGCCGTTTGCGGCTGTAATGCATCGCAGAACACCTTGATGGCGAAAATGGCATAGGCGCGGGTGTAGTTGATGTAGGAATTGATGGCGGCGGGCACGACGTCGGAGGAGCGGGAGAAATCCAGCTCCACCGCGCCAACACCGTCAAAGGTGACATCGACGGCGATCTTGATCGGGTCGGTGCCCGGGCCGTAATCGTCCATGCAATCGTCGAAACTGTAGGTACCCGCCGGCACCACCGCCAAGGCCTCGCGCATGGCCGCCTCGGACCGGTCCAGAATAATCTCGTAGGCCGTTGCCAGGGTCTCGTCGCCATGCTCGCGGAACAATTGTTGCAGGCGGCTGGCGGCACTTAGGTTTGCCGTATGCTGGGCCAGGAGATCGCCGCGGACCTTGTCGGGCATGCGCACATTGCCCAGCACCAGACGCAGAATGTCCTCGTCAATGTTGCCCCTGCGCACGAAACGCACGGGCAGAATCCGCAGGCCTTCCTGAAAAGACTCGGTGACGCCGTGCACTTTCTGGCTGCCCGGCGCGGCCCCGCCCATATCCACCTGGTGGGCCGAGCAGGCGACGTAGCCGACCAGGGCATCAGCCAAGAATATGGGCATGACCTGGAAAGTATCGGGGAAATGGCCGGAACACATGAAGCTGTCATTCAGCAGGATGGAATCGCCAGGCCGCAACGTCTCGGGCGGAAAATAGTCGATCGCGTGCTGGACGCAGGCGGGCATGGAGCCCAAATGGCCGGGGCTGAAATTTCCCTGGGCGATCAAGCGCCCGTTACGGTCGAAAATGGCGGTGGCGAAATCATCGCCTTCGCGGACGCCTTCAGAGAATGCGGTATTGCGCAAGGTCGTGCCCAGTTCCTCGGCGATGGACATCAGAGTATTCCAGATCACCGTCAAGGTGATGGGATCAACCGTTGTAGCACTCATGCGGCACCTTCCCGTGCGATATCGATGATCAGATGCCCCGGTCCACCGAGGCGCGCCACATCACCGGGCAGTACCACGGTTGTACTATCCGGATCCTCGATGATGGCGGGGCCGGTGATGGTGGCGCCGTTGGCCAGGGCCTGGCGGTCGATGATTTGCGTTGCCACATAGCCGCCCGCTTCCGGGAACCAGGCCAGGCGGCTGCCGCTTCGCTTTGGTGTATCAAGTGAGCGCGCCTGGCTGATCACCACGCCCTCCTGGCCGCTGGGCAGGGTTGCGACCAGGGTCCAGTCCACCGCTTCGATGCGGGCCTCGGGGTCGAGGAATTTATGCTTCTGCAGATAGGCGGCGTTAAAGGCATCGATGGCGCGGACGCCGAAATCCCCTTGAATGGCGCCGTCGGGCAATGGCACCTGAACTTCAAAGCCCTGTCCGGCATAGCGCATGTAACCGTGGCGGGACCATTGCGGCGGTGCGGCGTTGTCGAACTGGGCGATGTCCTTTCGTGCCCGTGCTTCGAGCTCCGTATAGACCTCGGCGATGGCCGGGCCGGCGTTTTCATCCAGCTGCATAACCCGGGTGGTGGAGACATCGATCCGGGGCGCGGCCTGCAATAACCCGATGGCGGAGCCAACCCCGGCGCCAAAGGGCACAATGACCTCTGGAATGCCCACGGACCGGGCCAGCCGCGCGGCGTGCAGGGGACCGGCGCCGCCAAAAGCGATCATGGCATACCGCCGGGGATCGCGGCCCTGTTCGACCGAGACGATGCGCAGGGCGTTTTCCATGTTCATGGTGGCAACCAGGTGAATGCCCCAGGCCGCCGCACCCAGTTCCAGATCCAACGGTTCGCCGATATCCCGCATGATGCCGTTGGCGGCGGCGTCCCTGTCCAATGCCAAGGCGCCGCCATTGAACCAGTCCGGATCGAGATAGCCCAGCACCAGATTGGCATCGGTAATGGTTGGCAAGCTGCCGCCCTGGCCATAACAAATGGGTCCGGGCGCGGCACCGGCGCTGTCGGGCCCGACGGCGATCATGCCCATCTCGACCCGCGCAATGGAACCGCCGCCCGCGCCGATTTCAAGCAATTCCACCGCCGGTACATTGATCGGCAAGCCGCTGCCTTTCTTGTAGCGCACATGGTCGATCTCGAATGTGGGCATGATCGCCGGTGTGCCGCCGTCAACGGCGCCCAGCTTGGCGGTGGTGCCGCCCATATCAAAGGTGATGACATGCTCCCGGCCTTGCTCCTTGCCCACGATGCCGCCCATCAGGACACCGGCGGCGGGACCGGATTCGATGATCCGAATTGGGTAATCCTTGGCGATGGCGGGCGAGACCAGGCCGCCGCTGGATTGCATGATGAACAGATCACGGACATAGCCGCGCTGGCGCAGGGCGTCCTGCAAGCCTTCGATATAGCGTTCGACAATAGGTTTAATGTAGGCGTTGGCGGCCGTGGTATTTGTCCGTTCGTACTCGCGGAACTTCGGCGCCACATCCGATGACAACGATACCGACAGCCCCGGCGCCCGGGCCTTGATCCGCGCCCGGATGGCTTGTTCATGCTCCGGGTTGGCATAGGCATGCAACAGCGATACCGCCACGGTCTCCCGCCCCGCCGCCACCAAGCCATCGATGGCCCGGTCCACCGATGCCATATCCAGCGGGGTGACCACGGCGCCAGCGTTATCAAGGCGCTCCGCCACCTCGACAATATGGCGGCGGGGTACCAGGGGCTCGGGCTTGGCAATGTAGAGATCATAGGTTTCGTAGCGCTTCTGCCTACCGATGATCAGGACATCGCGAAAACCTTCCGTGGTGATCAGGCCCGTGGGCGCGCCCTTGCGCTCCAGCACCGCGTTGGTGGCCACGGTGGTGGCGTGCAGCACCGAGGCGACATCGCCGGCTTCCACGCCCGCCGCCTGGAACAGGCTTTCCAGGCCCGCCAGCACCGCCCGGCCCGGATCGTCGGGCGTCGAGGGGATCTTCAGGAAGTGGCTATCGCCGCCGCCATCACCTTGGCTGTCATGCAGCACAAAATCCGTAAAAGTACCGCCAATGTCAAAGGCAACCCGGATCATCCCGCACTTAGTTCCCCGTGTGCCTGATCCAGAGTTCGGCCCAGTTTCTCCAACATATCATCAACCTCGGCCTCGGTGATGATCAAGGGTGGTGCAAAGGCCACACGGTCACCAATGATGCGCAGGATCAAACCGTTTTCGCGGCCATACTTGTCCATCATGGCGCCGGCACGGCCGCCTTCGAACGGTGTCCGGGTCGCCTTGTCCCGCATCAGCTCCATGCCGGCCAAAATGCCGACGCCGCGCACATCGCCGACCAAGGGATGATCGGCAAATGCCTGCAGCCCTGCGTTCATGCGTCCGCCAATCCGTTGCGCCCGTTCGACGATATCCATCTCCTCGTAGATCTTGATGACTTCCAGGGCGACGGCGGTGGTAACGGGATGGCCGGCATGGGTGTAGCCGTGGGCGAAGGCGCCCAGCTTGTCGCTTTGCGCCAGCATGGCCTGGTGAATTTTGTCGTTCACCATCAGGGCCGAGATCGGCTGATAGGCAGCTGATAATGCCTTGGCGCAGGAAATCATGTCGGGCTGCAAATCAAAGGTCTGGCTGCCCCACCAATTGCCCGTGCGGCCAAAGCCGCAGACAACTTCGTCGGCAATGAACAGTACATCGTACTTTTTCAATACCGCCTGCATTTTGGCGAAGTAAGTTTTCGGCGGTACGATGGCGCCGCCCGCCGCCATGACCGGTTCGGCAAAGAACGCGGCCACGGTATCCGGCCCCTCGGCCAGGATCAGGTCTTCCAGGGCCTGGGCCATGCGGGTGGCGAACTCTTCCTCCGTTTCACCGTCATGGTGGCCACGGTAAAAGTGCGGATATTCGGTGTGCCGCATCATCGGCAGGGGCAGGGCGAAATCGGCGTGCATGTCCGGCTTGCCCGAGACCGAGACGGCGGCGATGGTGCTGCCGTGATAACCGCGTTCCCGGCCGATGATCTTGTTCTTTTCAGGCCGTCCCATCGCAGCCTGATAGTACCAGGCCAGTTTCACCGCCGTGTCGTTAGCTTCCGAACCGGAGCATTGAAACAATACCTTGGACATGGGCACCGGGGCCAGCTGGATCAGTTTTTCGGCCAGATCGATGCTGCTCTCGTTCGAGGTGTGGCGGTAGGTATGGTAATAGCCGAGTTTGAGCATCTGCTCGTAGGCCACTTTTGCGATCCGTTCGTTGGCGGAAAAGCCCAGGGCGGCGCACCATAAACCGGCCACCGTCTCCATATAGCGGTTGCCGTTTTCATCCACCACATAGACACCATCGCCCTTGCTGACGATGACCGGGCCGACTTCGGCGTGGCGGCGCAGGTTGGTTTGGGGATGGATATAATAGGCAATATCGCGCGCGGCGGCGGAATTGGGCATGATGTTCATCGTGTGACTCCCAAGGACGATTGGCACAATTGGCACGGAAAATGGATCATTGCGGATCAATTTAGCCGCCCAGGCGCGCATGCTGTCAACTATGAGTTAACGTTGCCAGGCTTTCGATTGCCTTGGCCTGAAATTTGCACATGCGCCATCCGGCTCCTATCATGCCGACCAGTAATGTTCAGGTGGAATAATGGGGACGTGGAAAAATGTCGGAATCCATGACGGTCGGCGCGGCCGCGGGCGACGTCTATCAGGCGCAAGGTTATCTTAGCCCGATCCGGATCATGTCCGAGGCCGGGGCAGGACAACTGGCCGACAAGATCGCCGGAATCTATGATGATCATGGGGTCGAGGCCAAGGGCCTGCTGGGTTCCAATGCCCATCTTATCTTTCCGGAGCTGTTTGATTTGGTCTGCAATCCGGCGATCCTGGACCGGGTGGAAGAGGTCCTGGGCCCGGATATTCTATGTTGGTCGGCGGCGTTCTTTTCCAAACCGGCCCACGATCCCAGCTTCGTATCCTGGCATCAGGACCTGACGTACTGGGGCCTTGAGCCCGCGGATATCATCACCGCCTGGGTCGCGCTGACCCCCAGCACCAAGGAAAGCGGCTGCATGCGCGTCGTGCCCGGCACCCATAACGAGGGGCAGTTGGGGCATAGCGACACTTATGTGGCGGAAAATCTGCTGAGCCGCGGCCAGGTGCTGGACGTGCAGGTGGACGAGGACGAGGCGGTTGATCTAATCCTGCGGCCGGGCGAGATGTCCCTGCATCATGTCCTGATCGTGCATGGCTCTGAGCTCAACCGGACCGACCTGCCGCGCCATGGCTTCGTGATCCGCTATATCCCGACCTATTGCAAACAGATCGGCGGGCGCACCACCTCGTTACTGGTGCGGGGCGAGGACCGGTACAATCACTTCGACCCGGTGCCCCGGCCCCAGGCCGACATGCACCCAGACGCCATGGCTTTCCGGGACAATGCCAATGCCGCCATGCAGGCGATCCTGATGAAGGGTGCGGCGATTTAGAGCAATTTATTCTCCGGCCTTGCCGGGAGCGGTACTTCAGCCGTAGTTTGGCGGCAACGAATTCAAACAAGCAATGCTAATGGAGAGAACACATGGCTTTGGAAATTATCGGCTTTCCCCGCTCTAACTTCGTGCGCACGGCGCGCATGGTGGCCCAGGAAAAGGGCGTGCCATACGAGCATATCCCCGCCATGCCCCATTCCGACGAGGTCAAGGCGATCAATCCCCTGGGCCTGATCCCGGTGGCCCGTCATGACGGCCAGGATATGGTGGAGACCTACGCCATTGCCCATTATATCGACACCGCTTTTGACGGTCCCGCCCTGGTCCCGACCGATCCAAAGGGCGCGGCGGCGGTCAACCGCTGGATCATGGCCGTGAATACATCGGTCGATCAGATGCTGATGCGCCGTTACGTGGTCGAATATGCCTTCCACAAGGACAAGGACGGCAACGTGGTGCGCGACGTGATCGATCAGACCGTGAAACGCCTGCCGAAAATGTTTACCTTCCTGGAAGCCGCCGTGGCGGACGGCTATCTAGGCGGTGACAGCTTTACCATGGCCGATTGTTTCCTGATGCCGATCCTGGCGGCGGTGCAAAATTTTCCCGAAGGCAAGGAGAACATGGCGAACTGTCCGAACCTGCAGGCCTATTTCGCCAAGCTGTCCGAGCGCGACAGCTTCAAGGATACCGCCAGTTAAGCGATCTAGGCCGCGGCGCCGCCCTAGTGGAGCGGCGCGCCTTGGCGCGATAGCGTGAACGCATGGGGTCAATCCCGGAAATTCACGTATTGCAGGGGCTGCTCCAGCTTCATCTCCTTGATCAGGGCGATGGCGGCTTGTAGGTCATCGCGCTTTTTGCCGGTGACGCGCAGCTCGTCGCCCTGAATGGCGACCTGGATTTTCTTCAGCTTGGCGGCTTTCACGGCCTTGACGACTTTTTGCGCCAAATCGCGCTCTATGCCCTGTTTGATCGCCACCGTCTGGCGGATGCTGTTGCCCGAGGCTTTCTCCGGCTCCTGAAAATCAAAGGCGTTGTGATCGACCTTGCGCTTGGCCAGATAGCCGCGCAGCAATTCCTGCATCTGCTTCAATTTCAGTTCATCATCGGCCCGCAGGGTCAACACTTCGTCCACCCGTTCAATGGTGCATTGGCTGCCTTTGAAGTCAAAGCGGGTGGAGATCTCCCGCATGGCGCCCTGAATGGCGTTATCGACTTCGGGGATTTCCGTGCGCGAGACGACATCAAAGGAAGCCATGGCAATCATCTTCTCATTGTTAGTTTGTAGGTGTTGGTTGGTCGTTTCGATCATAGCGTATTCAGCGGATCAGGAAACCAGCTCGTATTCGTCCAGATCGGGCGCCGACATATCGTCGCAAAATTTGTCAAAGGTAAACGGCCACATGGCTGGATTGCCGTGCTTGTCCAGATACCAGCTTTGACAGCCCGTGACCCAGACCGTGTCGCCCATGGCGTCCTTGACCGAGGCATTGAAACGGTCGGCGGCATCCTGCCTGGCGGAGATTTCGTTGACTGTGCCCCCGCGCCACAATTCGATCAGCTGCATGATATAGCCCAGTTGGCGCTCCGAAATATCGATCAGGGAGAAATTGCCGATCGGGCTGTTGGGCCCCACCAGCATGAAGTAGTTGGGAAAGCCCGGTAGCGAGATAGAGCGATGCGCCTGGGTTGTCTCGGCCCAGACATCTTTCAGGTCAACGCCGTCCCTGCCGATCAGGTCCATGGGCCGCATGAAGCTGTGGCCGTCAAAGCCCGTGGCCAGAACCAGCACATCCAGTTCATGCAAACGGCCATCCTTGGTCCGTACGCCGCCGGCTTCCACCCGTTCTATGGGGTCGGTCACCAGTTCGGCGTTGGGTTGCTGGATGGCCTCGTAAAAACCGGGCGAAATGATCAGGCGCTTGCAAGCCGCCTGGTAGTCCGGGGTCAGCTTGGCGCGCAGTTCGGGGTCGCGGACACTATCTTCCAGGTTGGCCCGGCAGGTATCCTCCACCCGCTGCATCTGCTCCTTGTCGCCGATCACCGCCCGGCCAAAGGTATCCGCGAACAGGCGGGTCAGCGAGGCATGCAGGTCATCCATGGCTTGTGGTTGGTCCCGGAAAACCTGTTTCTCCTGCTCGGAGAAGGCCGGGTTTTCCTGTGGGAAGATCCACTGCGCCGTGCGTTGGAACAGGGATAGATGCGATACCTTGCCGATCAGGTCATCGGTGATCTGCACGGCGGTGGAACCCGTGCCGATGATGCCGATACGCTTGCCCTCCAGGGGCGCGCTGTGGTCCCAGCGGGCGGAATGAAACACCGCGCCGGCAAAATCGTCCACCCCGTCTATATCGGGATAGACCGGATGGTGCAGAACGCCGGCGGCCGAGACGATGATATCGACCACATCCAGGGTTTCTTTGCCCCGTTCCAGATGCCACTTGCCGTTTTCATATCGGGCCCGGGTGATCTCGCTGTTGTATTTTATGAAATCTTCGACGTCGTATTTTTTCGCCACGCCTTCGAAATAGGCCTGGATCTCGGCACCGGGGGAAAAGCGGTGGCTCCATTCCGCATTCGGCTCGAAGGAATAGCGGTACATGTGCGAGGGCACATCGCAGCACAGGCCGGGATAGGTGTTGTCGCGCCAGGTGCCACCCAGGCGGCCGGCTTTTTCATAGATGGTGAAGTCGGTGATGCCGGTTTCCTGCAACTTGATGGCGGTCAGAATGCCTGACATGCCCGCGCCAATAACTGCAATCCGCGGCGATCGCTTCGCTTCCCCGTTCATCACTCATTTACCTCAGAAAAGAACCCAAAACCTGATGATTGCAGTCTCCATAGCATAATATTTCGATTGTCGGAACGGATGGGGTAGGGTTGCCGGCGAAGCTTTTTTGGAGAGTGGAAATGGCGAAGTATCTAAAGCAAGGCCTGGGCCAGGCGGAAGTGGACGAGGCGGACGCCAAGGTGCGGGCCCAGGTCGAGGCAATTTTGGCTGATATCCAGGCCCGCGGCGACGTCGCCGTGCGCGAATTGTCCGAGAAATTCGATAACTGGAACCCGGAAAACTTCTCCCTCTCCGAGCAAGAGATCGAGGCCGCCATGGCAAAGGTCGCCAAGCGCGACCTGGACGATATCCGCTTTGCCCAGGAACAGGTGCGCAACTTCGCCCAGCATCAAAGGGACGCCCTGCGGGATGTGGAGGTCGAAACCATGCCTGGCGTGGTCCTGGGCCACAAGAACATCCCCGTGAATTCCGTCGGCTGCTATGTACCGGGGGGTAAATACCCCATGGTCGCCTCGGCCCATATGTCCGTGGTGACGGCCAAGGTCGCCGGCGTGCCGCGCATTGTTGCCTCCGCCCCGCCGCAAGGAGGCGCGCCGCATCCGGCAATTGTCGCCGCCATGCACATGGGCGGCGCGGATGAGATACTGGTCCTGGGCGGCATCCAGGCGGTTGCCACCATGGCCCTGGGGACTGAAAGCGTCAGCGGTGTCGATATGCTGGTGGGTCCGGGCAATATGTTCGTGGCCGAGGCCAAGCGGCAATTGTATGGCCGGGTCGGTATCGATCTGTTCGCGGGACCAACCGAAACCCTGATCATCGCCGACGACAGCACGGATGGGGAGCTGTGCGCCATCGACCTGCTGGGCCAGGCCGAACACGGCCCGACCTCTCCGGCCGTGTTATTGACCACCTCGGAGGCCCTGGCCAAGGACACCATGGCGGAAGTGGAGCGTCAGCTGGCGATCCTGCCAACGGCGGAGATCGCCCGGGAGTCCTGGGACAATTATGGCGCCGTTATCCTGTGTGACAGCGATGAAGAGATGTTGGCGGAGGCTGACCGCCTGGCCTTTGAACATGTTCAGGTGATGACACACGACCCGGAATATTTCCTGGACAACATGACCAACTATGGCGCGATGTTTCTGGGCCCGCGCACCAATGTTTCCTACGGCGACAAGGTGATCGGCACCAACCATACGTTGCCGACAAAACGCGCCGGGCGCTACACGGGCGGTCTGTGGGTGGGTAAATTCATCAAAACCCATACCTATCAGAGGGTTTTGACCGACGAAGCCTCCGCCTTGGTCGGGGAATATTGCTCCCGCCTGTGCATGCTGGAAGGTTTCGCCGGCCATGCGGAACAGGCCAACGCACGGGTGCGCCGCTATGGCGGCCGTAATGTGCCCCCCTATACGGCGGTGGAGCCGGCCTAGTGACCGGACACATAGGTATTGTCGGCGCCGGCCTGGTCGGCGGCGGTTGGAGCATCGTTTTCGCCCGCGCCGGCGAACAGGTCCGCGTTTATGACGCGGCGCCCGCTATCCGCGATGATTTCAAGACCGTGGTCGGACAACAGCTGGATGATCTGAAAAGCTATGACCTGGTGGCCGATCCCACCGCGATCATGGCCCGTATTCAGGTCTGTGATAATCTGGAAGATGTGGTCAAAGGCGCGCGTTTTATCCAGGAATCCGTGTTGGAAGAGACGGAAGTGAAGACGGAAATTTCCAACGCCATCGGTCCATTGCTTGATGCTGGTGCCGTTGTCGGCAGCTCCACCTCCGGCATTCCCGGCTCCGCCTTTACCGAACATGCGGTGAACCGGGAGCGTTTCCTGGTCACCCATCCGGTCAATCCGCCCTATCTGGTACCCGTGGTCGAAGTGGTGCCGACGCCCTGGACCGCACAAGACAGCGTCGACGCCGCCCTGGCCCTGATGACCCAGATCGGCCAGTCCCCGGTATTGGTCCGCCGCGAGGTCGAGGGCTTCATCCTCAACCGGCTGCAAGGCGCGCTGTTGCGCGAGGCTTGGGATCTGTTCGAGGCAGGCTATGCCTCGGCCGAGGATATCGACAAAACCGTATCGGAAGGCCTGGGCCTGCGCTGGTCCTTCATGGGGCCGATCGAAACCATCGATCTGAACGCGCCGGGCGGCGTTGCCGATTATGCCGCGCGTCTGGGGCCGCTGTATCATTCGATCCAGAAATCCCGCACCGATCCCCAGCCGTGGAGCGCCGAACTGATCGGCGATGTGGACAAGGAACGCCGGGCCGCGCTGCCCAGCGACAAATTGGCGGCACGGCGCAATTGGCGCGACCGCCGGCTGATGGCCCTCGCCGCCCATAAAGCCAAGCAGACCTGATGGTTGCTGATACGATTAAGGATTTCCAACTGGACGGCCAGCTCGCCGTCGTCACCGGTGCTTCGCGTGGTTTGGGGCAAGGCTGCGCACTGGCCCTGGCCGGGGCCGGGGCGGACGTGGCCCTGATCGGGCGCAACCAGGATGATCTGGTCGCCGTCGCCAAGGACATTCAAAAGCTGGGCCGTACCGCGCACGTTCTGGCCATTGATGTCACCAACATCGACGACCTGGCCGCCATGCTGGGACAGCTGCCGCCCTTTGGGATCTTCGTCAACAACGCCGGCACCAACAAACCGCAACCGTTTTTGGCAGTGGACGCCGAGACCTACGACATGGTCATGAACCTGAACCTGCGTGCCGCCTTTTTCGCGGCCCAGGCCGCCGCCCGGCTGATGGCCGCGCGGGGCCAGGGTGGGAGCATCATCAACATGTCGTCCCAGGCCGGCCATCGCGCTCTGCGCGACCGCAGTGTCTATTCCACCTCCAAATTCGCTATCGAAGGCCTGACCAAGGCCATGGCCTTCGAGTTGGCGGAACAGAGCATCCGCGTCAACGCGGTGGCGCCGACCTTCGTTGAAACGCCCATGACCCAGGCCGGCCTGGCCCAAAAAGATTTCCGCGAATATGTGGAGGGCAAGATCAAGTTGCCGCGCCTGGGCCAAATCGGCGATGTTGCCGCCGCCGTGCTGTTCCTGGCCTCGCCCGCGTCAGCCATGATCACGGGCACTTCCCTGCTGGTCGACGGCGGTTGGACCATTCATTAGATTTAGTACGGAGCGAACCTTCATGTCCGATCTCACCACCACCGATCACCGTGTTGAAAGCAGCCAGGCGGCACTATCGGTGTTCGTACGCAACAAGCATCTGTCGAATGGCGGCGGCTTTTCGCCGGCCCGGACGGTGCTGTTCGTCCACGGCGCGACCTATCCTTCGACCGTGACCTTCGATTACGCCATCAATGGTGAATCCTGGATGGATATCATGGCCAGGGCCGGCTTTGATGTCTGGTGTGTGGATCTGCTGGGCTATGGCGCATCCGACCGTCCGCCGGAGATGTCGGTGCCCGCTGACGACAATCCCCCCGTGGTGGATACCGATGATGCGGTAGCCGATGTCACGAAGGTCGTCGATTTCATTCTGCAACAACGGCAGCTGCCCCGCCTGGCGCTCATCGGCTATTCCTGGGGCACCATGATTTGCGGCACCTACGCGGGTCAGCAACCGGAAAAGGTGGAACGCCTGGTCCTCTATGGCTGCGCCTGGATGGGCACGGGTGGTGCCATTTCCACGGGCCAGATGCCGGGTGCCTACCGCATGGTGGATGCGGCGGCGGCAATTGCCCGTTGGCAGAGGGAACTGGAGGATGACCAGATCGCCAGTATCGCCAGCCCGGCCCACATGGCGGCCTGGGCGGAGGCATTCCTGGCTTCCGACCCGGAGGCCGCCCGCCATGATCCGCCCCAGGCCCGCGCCCCCGCCGGCGTGGTCAAGGATGTCCAGGAGCGTCTGCAGGGCGGCGTGCGGCCCTATGATCCCGGCTTGATACGGGCTCCGACCATGATCGTGGTCGGCGAGTGGGACCGTGAAACCAGGCCAGAACAGGGCCGGGCCGCGTTCGAACTTTTGTCGAATGAAATTGAACGGCGCTATGTCATGATCGGCGGCGCCACTCATTCCATGTTGATCGAAAACCAGCGCGGTGCCCTGCAACGGGCCGTCGATGGTTTCTTGCAGGAAGGTTGGGAAAGATGAGTGACGGCATTGTTCTGTGGGGTGCGGTTTCGATCAGAGCCTTGCGGGTGCATTGGGCTTTGCAGGAACTGGGCTTGGACTATCAGTTTCGCCCGATCCTCTCGCGCAGCGGCGAGACTCTGACGGCGGAATACACCGGCCATAACCCGAAACAAAAAATACCGTGTTTGCAGGACGGCGAATTCACCCTGACGGAAAGCCCGGCCATCGTGAACTACCTGTTCAATGCTTATGGCGAGGGCGCGGATGTCCACCTGTCCCAGACGGTGGAGGAGCAGGCCAGAGCGGATGAATGGAGCTATTTCGCCATGATGGAGATGGACGCGCACTCACTGTATGTGATCCGCCGGCACAAATTCCTCTCGGAGATCTATGGCGAGGCACCGGTGGCAGTGGCCTCGGCGGCGGAATATTGCCTGAAACAGATCAACGCCGTGGCGCCCGCCGTAGCCGAATTTGATCCCTATATCTTTGGTGACCGGATCTCCGCCGCCGACATTCTGTTGGCCAGCACCATTAATTTCGCCGAACGCTACGAGGTCGAATTGCCCGCATCCTGCCGGGCCTATCGCGACCGCGCCTATGCCCGGCCTGCCTTCCAGGCCGCCAATGCCCGAAATGAGGATCTCGATGCAACTTAGCGCCCGCGACAATTTGGAAGCCGCTCTTGCCGCCATCGAGGCCCACGGCGAAGCTATCAATGGCATGATCACGGTCACCGCCGATCTGGCCCGCGAAGCCGCGGACGCCGCCGACAGGGCCGCGGCGGAGGGCGGCTGGCTGGGCCTGCTGCACGGCATGACCTTTGCCATCAAGGACAATATTCAAACCGCGGGCGTACGCACCACCTCGGGCTCGTTGCATTTCAAGGACGTGGTGCCGAACCAGGATGCCTTCGTGGTGCGGCGCCTGAAGGCCGCCGGCGCGGTGATCGTGGGTAAGGCCACCATGCAGGAGCTGGCCTTTGGCATCCGCTCCGACAATCCGGTCAGCGGCCAATGCCACAATCCCTGGGACCAAACAAAAGTGCCCGGTGGCTCATCGGGCGGTTCCGGCGCCGCGGTCGCCGCCGGCATGGCACAGGGGGCGTTGGGCACGGACACCGGCGGCTCGGTCCGCCTGCCCGCCGCCATGAACGGCATCGCCGGCCTGCGCCCGACCCATGGCCGGGTGCCCAACCATGGTTCCACCCCGGTCAGCGCCGGTTACGATACCATCGGTCCCATGGCCCGGCGGGTGGAGGACCTGGCCCGTATCCTGGCGGTCACGGCCCATGAAGAACCAGGCTCGGCGCCCACATCGGCACCGGATCTGGGCAATTTTCTGCCCAGCCTGCACGACGGCGTGGCCGGCCTGCGCCTGGGTATCCCGCGCAATCACTACTTCCTGGATTGTGGCGACGGCATCGCCGAGGCGGTAATGGCGGCGGCCCGCGCGCTTGAAGCCCAGGGTGCCAGGATTGTCGAGGTTGACGTTGATGGTGCCGAGGCCACCCACCAATGGGCCACCATTCAGGTCTATTCCGATGCCTGCGCCTATCATGGGTCTCGTCTGGACAAACAGCCGGAATTGTTTTCCCCCGCTGTGCTGGAGCGTATGTTGGTGGGGCGGAGTTTCAGCGGCGTAGACTACGCCAATGCTTGCCGCGCGCGGGAGGCCTGGCAACGCACCTTGGCTGGCCTGTACCAGGATATTGATATCCTGATCTCGCCCACCACGCCGGCGCCGCCGCCGCCGATCAAGGAAGATAAATCGTTGCTGGAGGCGACCCGCGATGCCTCGCGCAACACATATGCGGGCGGATTTGGTGCCAATCCGGGTCTGTCCCTGCCATGCGGCTTTGATCCGGGCGGCCTGCCGATTGGCATGCAAATGGAAGCGGCCTGGTGGCGGGAGCCCATGTTGTTGCGCGCCGGGGCGGCGTATCAGGCAGCGAGCGATTGGCATTTGGCCGAACCGCCTTTATCGTAGGGCGCAAAATACAGAAGCATAGGAAATCCATCGTCATGAGTATTGAGAAACTGCTGGTCGCCAATCGCGGCGAAATCGCCATTCGCATTCTGCGCGCCGCCGCTGACCTGGGTATCCCCACGGTGGCGGTGTATGCCGGGGATGAAGCGGCATCCCTGCATCTGAGCAAGGCGGACGAAGCCGTGGCCTTGCCGGGCCGTGGCGTGCCGGCTTATCTGGATGGCGCGGCTGTCTTGGCCATCGCCCAGGAAAAGAACTGCGACGCCATTCATCCCGGCTATGGTTTCTTGAGTGAGAATGCCGATTTCGCCAATGCCTGCGGCCAGGCGGGTGTCGCCTTCGTGGGGCCGGGCGCGGAAACCCTGGACATGTTTGGCGACAAGGCGGCGGCGCGTGATTTGGCGGAGAAAAACGGCGTCCCCGTGTTGCCGGGCAGCCAAGGCGCGACGGATCTCGGCGCGGCGGAAGCATTTTTTGACATCCATGGCCCGACCATGATCAAGGCCATTGGCGGCGGCGGCGGGCGGGGCATGCGCGCGATCCTCGACAAGCGCGACCTGGCGGCTGCGTTGGAGCTGTGCCAGGCCGAGGCGCTACAGGCATTCGGTAACGGCGATGTCTTTGTCGAACGCTTGCTGGAAAAGCCCCGGCATGTGGAAATTCAGATCATCGGCGACGGCAGCGGCGCCATCTGCCATCTCGGCGAGCGGGAGTGCTCGATCCAGCGCCGCCATCAAAAGCTGGTGGAAATGGCTCCCGCCCCCGGCCTGGCTAGCGATCTGCGCGATAAGCTGACCGAGGCCGCTGTTACCCTGGCGGGCGCGGTGGACTATCGCAATTTGGGCACTTTTGAATTTCTGCTTGCCGGCGATGATTTCTTTTTCATCGAAGCGAACCCGCGCCTGCAGGTCGAACACACGGTGACCGAGGAAGTCTGGGGCGTCGATCTGGTGCAAACCCAGCTACATATCGCCGGCGGCGCCTCGCTTGCGGAACTGGGCCTGACCCAGGTCGAGGCCGGCGCGCCACGTGGCCAGGCCATGCAGGTCCGCATCAACATGGAAACCATCGAGGCGGATGGCAGCGTGCGACCCACGGGCGGCATACTGGAAAGTTTCGAGATGCCGTCGGGCCCCGGCGTGCGTGTCGACAGCTTTGGCTATGCCGGCTACCGCACCTCGCCCAGCTATGATTCCCTGCTGGCCAAATTGATCGTTCATGCGCCGGGCAATGACTTCACCGTGCTGGCGCGGAAAACCTATCGGGCGCTGTGCGAATGCCGCATTGCCGGTCTGTCCAGCAACATTCCATTTCTGCAAAATCTGCTGTGCCATGGGGAGTTCCAGGCCGGCGAGATCAACACGCATTTTATCGACACCCACCTGGATGCCCTGGTCAGCGGCGCGGCGCATCAGCGCATGTTCTTCGAACCAGCCAGCGAGGCCCCGGCGGATGCCAATCTGGTGGGCGTCAAGGTCGATGCCTCCGACCCCTTGGCGATCCTGAGCCACGGCAGGTCCGAGGCGGCGCCCACGGTAACCGAGGCGGCAGGCAACAATCTGTCCGGCCCCGACGGCACCGTCGCCATCCCCGCGCCCATGCAGGGTACCATTGTCAGCATTGATGTGGCCGAGGGCGACGATGTCTATCCCGGCCGCCAGGTGCTGGTTATGGAAGCCATGAAGATGCAGCATGTGATCGAGGCCGAGATCTCTGGCGTCTTGCGGCAACTGCCCGTGGGACCCGGCGATACCGTGTTCGAAGGCCATGCCCTGGCCTATGTGGCCGAGCAGGACGTGGTGATCCCGGATGCCGGTGAAGTGGTCGAGGTGGATCTGGATTACATCCGCCCCGATCTGGCGGAGGTCATGGAGCGCCAGGGCATCACCCTGGATGACCGCCGCCCCAACGCGGTGGCCCGGCGGCGCAAGACCAACCAACGCACGGCGCGGGAAAATATCGAGCAATTGTGCGACGAGGGTTCCTTCAGCGAATACGGCTCGCTGGTGCTGGCGGCGCGGCGGCGCATGCATACGCTTGATGAATTGATCGAGCGGACCCCCGCCGATGGCCTGATTACCGGCCTGGGCCGGATCAATGGCCAGCACTTTCCCGACGAAGCCGCCCGCTGCATTGTGATGTCCTACGACTACACCGTGTTGGCCGGCACCCAGGGTAAGAACAATCACAAGAAAAAGGACCGCATGTTCGAGATTGCCGAGAAAATGCGCCTGCCGGTGGTGTTTTTCACCGAGGGCGGCGGCGGCCGGCCCGGCGACACGGATATGATCTTCGCGGCCAACCTGCACGTTCCCGCCTTCAATCTGTTCGGTAAACTCAGCGGCCTGGTGCCTTTGGTGGGGATTACCTCGGGGCGTTGCTTTGCTGGTAATGCGGTGATGCTGGGCTGTTGCGATGTGATCATCGCCACCCAGAACTCAACCATCGGTATGGGCGGCCCGGCGATGATCGAAGGCGGCGGCCTGGGTGTTTTCCGGCCCGAGGAAGTCGGCCCGATGTCGGTGCAGGTGCCTAATGGCGTGGTTGATATCGCCGTGGAGGATGAGGAAGAGGCGGTCGAGGCGGCAAAGAAATATCTCAGCTATTTCCAAGGCACGATCGAAGAATGGGACTGCGTCGATCAGCGCCTGTTGCGTCAGGCCATACCGGAAGACCGCCTGCGCATCTATGATGTGCGCAAGGTGGTGGAGCAAATATGCGATACCGGCTCGGTGCTGGAACTGCGCGCCGGTTTTGGCCTCGGGATGGTCACGGCTCTGGCCCGTATTGAAGGCCGGCCGGTCGGCATCGTGGCCAATAATCCAAGCCATCTGGCAGGTGCTATCGATAGCGACGCCTCGGACAAGGCGGCGCGTTTCCTGCAACTTTGCGATGCCTACGACATTCCCCTGGTCTTCTTGTGCGATACGCCGGGCAATATGGTCGGGCCGGAGGCCGAGAAAGAGGCCCTGGTGCGCCATTGCTGCCGCATGTTCGTGATCGGCGCCAATGTCACCGTGCCGACCTTTACCATCGTCCTGCGCAAGGGCTATGGGCTGGGCGCGCAGGGCATGGGCGCCGGCGGCTTTCACGCGCCGTTCTTCACCATATCATGGCCGACCGGCGAATTCGGCGGCATGGGCCTGGAGGGCGCGGTAAAACTGGGCCGCCGCGACGAGTTGATGGCGATCGAGGATCCGGAAGAACGCATGGAGAAGTACGAGGAAATGGTCGCCGCCATGTACGCCCAGGGCAAGGCCATCAACACCGCCGCCTTGTTCGAGCTGGATAATGTTATCGATCCGGCTGATACCCGGGAATGGATCATGGCCGGTCTGCGCGCCGCCCCCCCCGTACCTGCGCGCGAGGGCAAGAAACTCCCGTGGATTGACGTATGGTGATTAACGATTGGCGATCGATCTCTGGTGAACGAGTATCCATGCGGCTACATTAGCTTGATAATCAAGAGCGGTTGGGAGAGATCACCATGAACACGGAAAACGCGGCGACGCATCACAAGGTTCGGCGGCTCTCACCCGACGACCTTGATGGCGCGGTGGCTATTGATAGGGAGATCGTCGGCCATTCCCGGCGCGGCTATTTTGAAAAACGCCTGGCCGCCGCCCTGCGTGATCCCGACGGCCATATGCAGTTCGCCATTGATGGCCCGGATGGCCTGGAAGCCGCCGTGTTGGCTCGTGTGCAAAGCGGCGAATTCGGCCGCGAGGCGCCTGCCGTCATGCTGGAAGTCATCGACGTCGCGCCAGATCAGCAACACCTTGGCCATGGCGCGGCGTTGCTTGCCGCATTGGAAGCGGAGATGCGCCAGCGTGGCATTGCCGAGCTGCAAACCGCCATTGCCTGGACCGATCATGTGATGGCGAAGTTTTTCGCCGCCGGCGGTTTCGCCAAGGCGCCGCGCCATATTATCGCCGTGGCCGTGGACCCGGCGCGCGCGGCAATGGCCCTGTCGGATGACAGCGATGACGATGACGATCATGACGACGATGATAGGGCCGACAATTTGAAGGCCCTGCCCCGCGACCGTATCGACGTGGCATCGCTGACCGAGCAGGATCTCGACGCCCTGGTTGTGATCGACAGCAAGCTGACCGGGCGGGACCGGCGGCCCTATATGATGGCGAAATTGAATGAAGCCCTGGTAGATTCCGGCATCCGCATTTCACTTGCCGCCAGGTCTGACGGCATCGTCGCTGGTTTCATCATGGCGCGGCTTGATTTCGGTGATTTTGGCCGGACCGACGCGGTCGCCGTAATTGATACTATCGGCGTGCATCCCGATTTTGCCGGCCATGGCATTGCCCACGCCCTGTTGTCGCAATTACTTGTCAACCTGAACGGTCTGCGCGTTGAAAGCGCCGAGACGACAATTGCCCTGGACGATTTCGAACTGCTGGGTTTCCTCTACCGTTCCGGCTTCCAGCCCACCCAGCGCATTGCCTTGGCGAAGCAGACCGGCTAACCCGACACGGCAGCTGCCCGCCGACATCAACATCTATCGCCCAGACCTGATCCGGGCGATAGATAGATGTTGAGGTCGGCGGGTTGGTATTAACCGTCTGGCCGTAGAATATGACGATGATCAGCGGCATAAAGGCGGCTGTCGGTAGCCTTGTCCGTATCCAGAACCCGGCCAACCAGGACCAGGGCAGTGCGGGTCAACTTGGCGGCGCGGGTTTTCTCGCGAATGTCGGCCAGGGTACCACGAATAATCTCCTGATCGGGCCAGCTGGCGCGGTAGACCAGGGCGACGGGGCAGTCTTCGCCATAGTGGGGGATCAGATCACGGCAAACCTGGCGCAGGTTCCGGGCCGAGAGATGAATAGCCAGGGTCGCGCCGGAGCGCCCCAAGCTGGCTAGCTCCTCCCCCGCCGGCATGGCGGAGCTTTTCATCGCCGTGCGGGTTAGAATGATGGTCTGGCTGATATCCGGCAGGGTCAGCTCCAACCCCAGGGCCGCCGCCGAGGCCGCGAAGGCCGGCACCCCGGGGGTGATGGTGTAATCTATGTCCAACGCCTTCAAGCGTTTGATCTGCTCGCCAATGGCGCCATACAGCGACGGATCGCCGGAATGCACCCGGGCGATATCCTGGCCTCTTCCGTGGGCGGCTTCAATCTCCGCCATGATCTCATCCAGATTCAGGGACGCGGTATCGATTACCCGGGCATCACTTGGCGCAAATGCGACGACTTCCGCCGGCACCAGGGATCCGGCATAGAGGCAAACCGGGCAGGCGGCGATCTGGTCGCGGCCGCGCAGGGTAATCAGGTCCGGCGCGCCGGGCCCCGCGCCAATGAAATGCACGGTCATGCTTGGTTATCCTTAATCAGAGGGGTTTGCTTGGCGGCATAGCCGCGCGGGGTATAGACCGACCAGCTGCCGTCGCCGCGCTGCCGCGCCCGGGTCTCGGACGAGCCGATCATCACCAGGGTCAGCATATCCACGTCGTCCACCTGCAGATCAACCAGAGGCAGCGCGATCACCTGCTCCTCGGCCCGGCCCAGATTGCGGGCCAAGATCACCGGGGTATCCTCGGGCCGGTGGCGCAGCAACAGATCCCGCGCTAGCGCCAACAGATCGCGGCGCCGTTTGCTGACCGGATTATAAAAGGCGATGACGAAATCAGAGGCGGCGGCGGCCACGACGCGGCGCAGGATTACCTCGCGCGGGGTCAAGAGATCCGAAAGCGAGATGGCGCAGAAATCGTGCCCCAGGGGGGCGCCCACCCGCAAAGCGGCGGCCTGCATGGCCGAAATACCCGGCAGCAGTTCCAGCGATATACGGTCCCAATGATCGGGCGCCTCGTCGCGGTCCAGCAATTCATGGGCCAGGGCGCCCATGGCAAAAACCCCGGCATCGCCCGAAGAAACCAGCGCCACGTTCCGGCCCGATGCCGCCATATCGATGGCGGCGGCCACCCGCGCCTCTTCCTCGCCCAGCTGGTAAGCGCGGCAGTCCTTGTCCGCGATCAGATCGGCAATCAGCTCCAGGTACAGGCCATAACCGACGATGATATCCGCCTGCCGCAGGGCGGCCTCCGCCGCGCCGGTGCGCCAATCGGCCCGGCCCGGCCCGATACCGACGATAGCCAGATGCCCCCGCGCCGTGCCCAACGTCGTCGGATCAATAATCTTATCCGCGCGGGCGATGGCGCAGGTCGCGCGTTGGCTCTTGCGTTTCTCCACAATCAGCTCATCACCTGCCGCAAGGGCCGCCGCTTCCGCCACGCCACTGACGCCAACCTCCCGCTTCACCACTTCGGAGGGGTTGGCGAGGCGGGATTCCTGGGCCTGAAGCGCCGCAAGATCAAAGAAGCGCGCCGGAATATCGAAATGCGCGGCGGCGGCATGAATAGCCGCCTCGTCGGTCTTTAGATCCAGCGAGAAGATACCGGCCAGGGATAGGGCCGGAAGATTTTTCAGCCTCAGGGTTTCGCTGATCAGCCCGATCAATTCCTCCCGTTCCACGCCCCGTTCACAACCGAGGCCAAGCGCCAAGGTCTGGCGATGGTAAACCAAATGACCCTTGTCGCCGGCCAGCGCAACATCCGAAACGGTGATGCGCAGGGCGCCGTCCTCGGCCTGCGGCAGAGCGCTGGCGCGCAACCAATCCGCCCCGTCACCGCCCTTGATCATCACCGCAGCGCCGGCGCGCAACTCGGCGACGAAGGCCTTCATGTCGGCGGGATTAGCCAGACGCCAGCCCTGCGGCGGTTCGTCCAGGGCAATGGCGAACGCGGTATCACTGGCCGTGGTGATGGCTGGCAAGATGTCGAGAATTTCCCCGATGTGCCGGGCCAGATCATTGCCGCCGTGGTGGCCGCCCAACAAAGGCACCACGGCGCTGCCATCCTCGGCCAGGGCCAGCACCGGGGCATCGTCATGTTTGTTGCCCAGGCTTGGCGCCAGATGACGGATGACGATGCCAGCCGCGCACAGGGCGATCAACGGCTCGCCAGTGGCGAAACAATCCCGCAAGGCAGCCGCCACATCATCAAAGGGCCGGACGTCGGCCGCTTGTACGCGCTTGCCATAGCCGTGGATAACGCCGCCAAGCTCGGCTTGCAAACGCCGCGCGGTGGCCAGACCCGTCTCGCCCAAAACCAGATAATTTAATGAATAATTCACAGGCCTACTCCAGACTTGCGCACCAGGATCATGGCGAAATAGGGCACCTCTTCCGGGTCGATATCCGCCAGCATTTGCACTTGCTGGTCCGGCATGGTGGCGTGGGCCACGTAATGTGCCCGGTCCAACAGGTCCAGATCCCGCAGAACCGCAAAAACTTTCGGTGTGTGGCGGCCCAGTTTGATGATCGCCGCCGCGTCCGTCCGCAAAAGCCGCTCACGCAGATCCGCCGCCGCCATGGGCGCGGGTAGAATGCTCAAGACTTCATTGCGCGCTGCCAAGGGCGTCAACGAGGCCCCGGCACAGGCCATCAGGGACGAAATACCGGGCACCACCTGGATTGGGAATGCGTCGGTCAACCGATTGAACAGGTACATGAAACTGCCATAGAAAAACGGATCACCCTCGCATAATACGGCGACATCCTCGCCGCCGCGCAGCGCCTTGGCGATTTCAGCCGCGCCTTTATCGTAGGCGCCACGGTCGGGGAAACGCTTCGGGTCCAGGGGCATGCGGATGATGATCTCGCGCCGGCCCGCCGGTATGTGCGGCGCGGCGATGCGGCGGGCCAGGCTGTCGCCCACTTCCGGTGCCGGATAGGCAATGACCGGCGCGGCCTGCAAGACTTTGTGCGCCTTCAGCGTGATCAAGTCGGGATCGCCGGGTCCGACGCCAACGCCATATAGCGTACCGATCATGACTTCACACCTCGGTATTGCGTCACCGGGCGCATGGCGCGCCAGGCGTGCAGATCGCCCATGCCATCCAGATGGGAAACCTCGATCCGCGTTATCCCGCCGCCTCTAGCCCGCATTAACTCAAACAGTGCAGTCTCTCCCTCGATGGTCACCGCATTGGCGATCAGGCGTCCGCCCTTGGGTAGGGCCCTCCAACAGGCGTTCAAAACCTTGCGGTCACTAACCCCGCCGCCAATGAAAATCATATCGGGCCTGGGCAAGCCTCTCAGGGCAGCCGGGGCGGTACCTTTGACAATGCGTAAATTCTGTACGCCCAGGTTCTCGCCGTTGACGCGGATACTGCCGGCGCGCTTTCGGCTTTGCTCTATGGCGATGGCCTGGGCCGTGGGCTCCATGCGCAGGAATTCGATGGCGATGGAGCCCGCGCCCGCGCCCACATCCCACATCAACGCACCAGGCGCCGGCGCCAAGGCGGCCAGGGTGACGGCGCGGACGTCGCGCTTGGTCAACTGACCATCGTGTTGAAACAGCTCGTCGGGCAGACCCGCCGCCCGCATTAAACGCGGCATCTCTCCAGCGGCCACGCACTGCAGGGCGATGGTGTTCAGATCAGCGGTCTTGCGCCGCCAGGTCCTGGCCGTGCCGTCGTGGCGTCTTTCCCGTGGCCCGCCTAAATGCTCAAAGACCGTCATGGTGCTATCGCCATAGCCGCCAGCCCGCAGCATCCTGGCCACATGCTTTGGTGTATCGCCATCCCCGCTCAAAATCAAAATCCGCGCGTTGGGCCGCAGGTGCTGGTTCAGCAGGCCCAGGGGACGGCCATGCAGGGTCGTGCAGTCCACGTCGGCCAGCGGCCAGCCAAGACGGGCGCAGGCCAGGGAAAAAGCTGATTGGTGCGGGATCACCAGACAGCTTTCGGCGCCAAATTCCCGGCACAAGGTGACGCCGATGCCGTAAGACATGGGATCGCCCGTAGCCAGGACGCAGACCCGCTGCCCTTTATAATTGGCCAATTTGGCCACCGTTGCATGTAGCGCGTTGTCCCATGTCAGGCGCGGGCGCTGATCATCGCCCAGCATGGCCAAGTGCCGCTCGCCGCCGACCACGATCTCGGCCCCATCGATGGCGGCGCGGGCGGCTTCGCCAAGCCCGGCCAGGCCGTCCTCGCCAATGCCAATGATGGAAAGCCACTTCTTCATGCCGGCAACCGCGCCAGGGCGTTGACAGCGGCGGCGGCGATGGCACTGCCGCCCCGGCGTCCGCGCAGGGTCAGATAGGGAATATCGCCGGCGCCATCGATCAGGGCCTGTTTCGATTCCGCCGCGCCGACAAAGCCAACTGGAAAGCCCAATATGACCGCCGGTTTTGGTGCGCCTGTCCCCAGCATCTCAAGCAGGCGGAACAAGGCCGTCGGGGCATTGCCGATACAGACCACGGCGCCGGCCATATCCTCGCGCCATTTCTCTACAGCGACGGCAGAGCGGGTATCGCCACGTTGCTTGGCGGTTTTTTCCACGCCAAAGGTATTCAGGGTACAGATGATCTGATTTCCCGCCGGCAGCACCCGGTCGATGATGCCGTGGCGCACCATCATGACATCCACCAGGATCGGCGCACCGCGCCGCAATGCGGCACTTCCAGCGGCAGCCGGATCGCCGCCCCAGGCCAGATCGCTGGGCAGATCGGTCATGCCGCAGGCATGGATCAGGCGCACGGCGACGTCATGCAGGCTTTCGGGCAATTGGGAAAAATCCGCCTCCTCCCGGACGATGGCGAATGACTTGTCATAGATCGCCTGGGGGTCGCGCAGATAGCCGTATGCGGCGGGATCGCCCATGGCAGGCCTATTTTTTCAGCATGCTGCGCGGACCCAAGGGATGGTCCGCGTGCGGGTAGGGATGGTGGGCATGATCGTGTCCGCCATCGTGATCATGCGAGTGATCATGCGAGTGGTCGTGCCCGTGTTCATGCCCGTGCCCATGCTCGTGCTCATGCCCCTGATGCACATGCGCGGTGGGGTCAAAATCCTCGTCGGAAATCTTGCCCGTGCCGATGCCCTCCACGTGGTGGTGATGGCTTTCCTGGGGCAGACCGACTTCAACCTCGAAGCCCAGGACCTGTTCCCGGTACTTGCAGCTCAGGCAGTTCATGTTGTTGGCGCCTTCCAGGGCTTCGTTAACCCGGTCGGCGAAGGCATCCAACACCAGGGGATGGTCATTCAGATATGGCGCCTTGACGAATTCGATCTCCGGATGATCCGCCGCCACCACGTCGGCATAGTGATAAATCCGCCGGACCAGAATGCCGGTAAACAGAAAATACGGAAACACGATGATCCGCTTATAGCCCAGTTTGGCGGCATGCCGCAGGCCCGGCTCCACCAAGGGAAAGGTGACGCCGGAATAGGCCACCTCGGCCCAGCCGAAACCAAGGCCTTCCCATAACAGGCGGCAGACTTTCGAGATATTGGAATTGGCATCCGGATCGGACGCACCCCGGCCCACCACCACCAGCAGGGTTTCCTCCGGGCTGATGTGATCGCCGGCGGCATCCATGGCTTCGCGCACCCGATCGCCGGCGGCGCGGATCAGCTTCATATCCAGTCCCAGATCCCGGCCATAGGTAATGTCCAGCTCCGGGTGCTGGGCGCCATAGGTGTTGATCACGGAGGGTAGGTCGTTCTTCACATGGCCGGCGGCGAACAGCATGCCGGGAATGGCGATAATGCGCTTGTTGCCGCGCTCTCGCAGGGCGTCCAGGCGTTCGCGGATGATCGGCGTGGCGAACTCCAGAAAGCCACTGTCCACGTCATATTGCGGCAGGCGGGCGCGGATACCGTCCGCGACGCTTTGAAATTCGGTGACGGCGTCCACATCTCGGCTGCCGTGGCCACAAACCATAATACCAATGTTCGTCATGATTGCCTTATCCACTTCCGGTACGCCACGCTTGCTCTCTGTTGGGTAATGCGGCAAACCTGCTGGCTTCGCGGCTTAGCACAGCGGTAAGCATGATTGAATTCGTTTTTCCCATTCAGGCGGTATTTCTCGCCCTGGCGCTGGATCTGTTGTTCGGCGAGCCGAAATGGCTCTACGCACGCATAGCACATCCCGTCGTCTGGATTGGAAATCTGATCGCGGCGCTGGAGGCGCGCCTGTATCGGCCCCATGGCCAGATATTCGCCGGCACGGTGTTGGTCGTGGTTACCGTTCTGTCGTGCGCACTGGCGGGCGTCTTTGTTGCCTGGCTGAGCGCGCAAACAGAGCATGGCTGGGTGGTGGCGGGTATCGCCGGCTCGGTCTTCCTTGCCGCCCGCAGCCTGCATGACCATGTCGCCGCCGTCGAAGCCGGCCTGTCGCGGGACCTGGATGCGGGGCGCGAAGCGGTCAGCCATATAGTGGGCCGCGATCCAGGCCAGCTTGACGAGGCCGGCGTCGCCAGGGCGGCTTTGGAATCCCTGGCCGAGAATTTCTCCGATGGTGTGGTCTCGCCGCTGTTCTGGTTCTTGCTGGCCGGCCTGCCGGGTCTGCTGGCCTATAAGGCGGTCAATACTCTGGACAGCATGATCGGTCACCGGAACCCGCGCTATCTGTATTTTGGCCGGGCCGCGGCGCGCCTGGACGATGTGGTGAATTGGCCGGGCGCCCGGATCACCGGTCTGTTGCTCTGCCTTGCCGCGTTGCTGTCGCCGGGCCTGGACGCCGGCCGGGCCTGGTGCGTCATGTGGCGCGACAACGGCAAGCACGCCTCGCCCAACGCCGGCTGGCCCGAGGCCGCCATGGCCGGCGCCCTGGGCCTGGCGCTGGCCGGGCCGCGCAGCTATCAGGGCGAAGTCACCGATGGCCCCTGGCTGGGTGATGGCGGCGGACAGGCAGGGCCAGGTGATATCGGGCGCGGTTGCAGCCTGTACCGTTGGACCTGCGGCATGATCATATTGATCATGCTCGCCCTGTTGCTCGTTGCTTGGCTGTAGCTCAGGCCGCATGGGCGATCTCCAGCATATGGTCGAGGTCCAGGTTGGCTTCCAGATGCACGGCCAGATCATCCAGCGTTCTGTCGATCAAGGCATCGTGATTGACGCCGCTCTGCCGCCGCGCGCGCAGCGATGACAGATAGGCATGGCGAAAGCCATCGGACTGCATCAGGCCATGCAAATAACAGCCTTCAACCCGGCCATCGGCACTGCGCGCACCATCCGCCGCGCCAGCAATTTCCAGAAAAGGCCGGGCCCGGTCCGGGCCTTCGCTAAGGCCCAGATGAATTTCATAGCCGTGCAAAGCCTTGCCGCTCTCCACATGTTTGCCGGCCCGCTCGCCCAGGCTTTTCTCTGGCGAGAGCACGGTTTCAATATCCAGCAGGCCCAGACCCTCCGCCTCCCGCACGCTGCCTTCGATGCCGTCGGGGTCGGCGACGGTCCTGCCCAGCATCTGGTAGCCGCCGCAGATGCCCAGGATGCGGCCGCCGCGCCGGTGATGGGACAGAATATCGACATCCCAGCCCTGACGCCGCAGAAAGGCCAGATCGGCGATGGTCGCCTTGCTGCCGGGCAGTAGGATCAGGTCCGCATCGACCGGGATAACCTCGCCAGGCGCGACAGTCCGCACCTCCACATCCGGTTCCGCGTTCAAAGGATCCAGATCATCGAAATTGGCGATGCGCGACAGTTTCGGCACCGCGATCAGAATGGCGCCGCCACCAGGTGTGTTTGGGGATATGGCTGGTTTGTCCAGGGCCACAGCGTCTTCCGCCGGCAGATGCACCGCGTCCGAAAAATACGGCGCGATACCTAAAGAGGCCCAGCCCGTGCGTGACGTGATTTCCTCCAGCCCCGTATGGAACAGTGAAACATCACCACGGAATTTGTTGATGATATAGCCCTTGATGCGGGCGCGGGCATCAGCGTCGATCACCGCATGGGTGCCGACAAGGCTGGCAATGACCCCGCCCCGGTCAATATCCGCGACCAAGATCACCGGCACCTGGGCGGCGGCGGCGAAACCCATATTGGCGATATCTCGGCCCGGCAGATTGATTTCCGCCGGACTGCCTGCCCCTTCGACCAGGACCAGATCGGCCCTGGCTGCGTTGATCTGGTAACTCTCCAGCACCTCGTCCAGCAAACCGGCCTTTTGGTGCTGATACTCCCGCGCATTGGCAGTACCGCGCACCTGGCCGCGCACGATAATTTGGGCGCCAATATCGCTCTGCGGCTTCAACAGTACGGGGTTCATATGCACGCTGGGCGCAACGCGGGCAGCCAGGGCCTGCAAATGCTGGGCCCGCCCGATCTCGCCGCCGTCGCCCGCAATGGCCGCGTTGTTGGACATGTTCTGCGGCTTGAACGGCCGCACCGCCAGGCCCCGGTTGGCATAGGCCCGCGCCAAACCCGCGACCATGAGCGATTTGCCCACGTCGGATCCGGTGCCTTGAAACATGAGAGCCTTGGTCATGGCGGTGCCTAGAACTCGATGCCTTTTTGGGCCTTTACGCCGGAGCGGAAGGGATGTTTTATCTGGGTCATTTCGGTGACCAGGTCGGCGATCTCGATCAATTCATCCTTGGCATTTCGGCCCGTGACAATGACGTGCAGGTCCTCGGGCTTGTTGGCCAGGGTCTCGATAATTTCCTCCAGGGGCAGGTTGTCATAGCGCAGAACGATGTTCAGCTCGTCCAGCAGGATCATATCGAATTCCGGGTTCGGCCCGCGCGAGGCCTCGATCATCTGCTTGGATTTCTCCCAAGCCTTGCGCGCGGCGGCAATGTCGCGGGCCTTGTCCTGGGTTTCCCAGCTGAAGCCTTCGCCCATGGCGTGGATCTCGATCTGCTCGGGGAAATGCTCCAGAATATCACGCTCCCCGGTCTCCCACTTGCCCTTGACGAACTGGATCACGCCGACCCGCATGCCGTTGCCCATGGCGCGCACCACTAGACCGAAGGCGGCGGTGGACTTGCCCTTACCCTTGCCCGTGTGGACGATCAACAGGCCCTTTTCGATGGTCTTCGACGCCAGCATTTTTTCCCGGGCGCGCTTTTTGTTGGCGGCCTTTTCGTTGGCGCGGGCGTATTGGTCATCACTCATTGTTGCTCTCCCATAGTCACCGATTGATTGGCCGCGATCAGATCGCGCAGGGCATCCGGCGTCGAATTGGACCGGGTCTGCCACAGGCCGCGTTCCAGCGCTTCCGCCAGCCGCTCCGCCATTTCCTTTAAAGCGGCAGGATTGTTTTGGCGCAGAAACTCCAGCACCTCGTCGTTATTCAAATAGGCCTCGTAGACCGCATCGAAATGATGGTCGGAAACCACCCGCGCCGTGGCCGCGAAGGCAAACAGGTAATCCACCGTTGCCGCCATCTCGAAGGCGCCTTTGTAACCATGGCGCATGACGCCGGAAATCCATTTCGGATTGACCACCCTGGATCTGACCACGCGGCCGATTTCATCTTCCAGGCTGCGGATTTTCGGCGCGAAGGGCCGGCTGTGATCGTTGTGATAGATCGCCGGCTGGGCGCCTGAGTAATGCCGCACGGCAGCGGTCAGGCCGCCTTCGAACTGGTAATAGTCATCCGAATCCAGCAGGTCATGCTCACGGTTGTCCTGGTTCTGCACCACGCCTTGGGTGGAGGACAGCAAGGACTGGAATTGGCCATGCGCGGGCCGGCCGGATTTCTTGCCGCCATAGGCATAACCGCCCCAGGCCAGGTAGGCGCGGGCCAGATCGCCGTCATCTTGCCAGCCCCGCTCATCCATCAAGGCCTGCAATCCGGCGCCATAGGCCCCCGGTTTAGAGCCAAAAACGCGGGCGGCGGCCAGATGTTCCGCATCTTCTGGGTCATGGCCGGCCTGGCGCAGGCGTACGGCGTCCGTGCGGGCGCGGGCCGCCAATGGATTGTCGCGCTCGCTCTCATCCAGGGCGGCGACGTCCCGGGCCGCACTGTCGAACAGGTCGATCTGGGTGGGAAAGGCATCGCGGAAAAAGCCCGATATACGCAGGGTCACGTCCACCCGGGGCCGGTCCAGCATATGGATCGGCAGGATGTCAAAGCCGATGACCCGGCGGGAGGCCGGTTCCCATTTTGGCTGTACCCCCATCAGGGCCAATGCCTGGGCGATGTCATCGCCGCCCGTGCGCATGTTGGCGGTGCCCCAGGCGCTGATCGCCAGGTGTTTCGGCCATTCGCCGTGGCTCTGGCGATATTCGTCCAGCAACAGGTTGGCGGATTTCCAGCCCAGCTGCCAGGCGGCGGGGGTGGGCACAGTGCGGCTGTCCACGGAATAGAAATTCCGCCCCGTGGGCAACACGTCCAAGCGTCCCCGCGTTGGTGCGCCGGACGGTCCCGGTTCGACGAACCTGCCGTCCAGGCCTTGTATCAAGGCGGATATTTCGGCCGCGCCACAGGCATCCACGGTGGGCCCGACGTCGTCCCTGATCGCGTCGAGCACGGCGCGGGTCGCGGTCCATTCCGGCTGCGCCAAAGTCGTACCGTCAACCAGGTCCGCGGCCAGTTCCTCCAAACGTTCCACGGTGTCGCCATGACTGCGCCACGCCGCCCCGCCCTCCAGCACGGCCGGTTTTGCGCCGTTCCAGACATCGCCCAAGGTGCTATCCAGGGGATCGAAGGCAAGCTTCAGATCATCGGCCAGCGCTCTGATCAATGATGCATCACGGGGCTCGCCGCCTTGCCGGGGTAGCCGGGTCAGGGCCACCAACAGATCCCGGCGTAGGCGGCCTTCCAATGGTTGGCCCAGAATATGCAGGCCGTCGCGGATCTGCATTTCCTTCAAATCACAGAGGTAATTATCCAACTTGGCCAGGGCGGCCGCCTCGTCATCCGCTTCGGCGATGCCGGCATCCTTGTCCAGGCCAATATCGCGGGTCAGCGCCAGGATCTGTCCGCGCAACAGGTTCAGGCGGCGCGGATCCAGCCCGGCGGCCTCGTAGAATTCATCGACCAAAAGTTCCAATTCCGCCAGGGGGCCGTAGCTTTCCGCCCGCGTCAGCGGTGGGGTCAAATGGTCCACGATCACCGCCTGGGCCCGCCGTTTGGCCTGGGTGCCCTCGCCTGGATCGTTGACAATGAAGGGATAGAGATGCGGCAAAGGCCCGAATACAGCCTCCGGGAAGCAGCTGTCGGAAAGTGCCAGTGACTTGCCCGGCAGCCATTCCAGATTACCATGCTTGCCCATGTGAATGATGGCTTGGGCCTGAAAACCCTGCCGCAGCCAACCATAGAAGGCCAGATAACCATGGGGTGGTACCAGATCGGGATCGTGATAGCTCGACTTGGGATCGATGTTGTAACCCCTGGCCGGTTGCAGCCCGATCACCACATTGCCTTGGGTGAAGGCCGGCAGGACGAAATCATCGCCAACTACGAAGGGGTCTTCTTCGGGCGCTCCCCAGCGCGTGATAACTTGCGCCCGCACCGCCTCGGGCAGAGCGTCGAAGAAGCTTTGATAATCGGCCAGGGCAAAGGTAATGCCTCCCGAACGGCTGGCGCGGTCCTTCAGGTTGTTGGTTGGCCCGGCGGCCAGCTTGCGGATCAGATCATCGCCCTTGCCCGGCAGCTCGCCCACGCCATAGCCCTGATCCGCCAGGGCCTCCAGCAGGTTCAGGGCCGAGGCGGGGGAATCCAACCCGACGCCGTTGCCCATGCGGCCGTCCTTGTTGGGGTAATTGGCGAAGATCAGGCCTAGACGCCGCTCCGCCGGCGGCGTGGCCGCCAGCGCCAGCCAGTTGGCGGCCAGTTGGCAGACGAAATCAATACGGTCGGGCACGCCCTGGTAGGCGATCACCGGCAGCTGCGTGGTTTCATCAAAGCGCGCCTCCGCCTTGAAAGAGACGGCGCGGGAGATGATGCGGCCATCAACCTCCGGCAGGGCCACGTTCATGGCGATGTCGCGGGCGCTCAAGCCATTGAGGTTATTCCGCCAATCATCCTCGTTGCCGCCCGCGAAAATCATCTGGATGACTGGCACACCGGGCCGCTCCAGGGGCGAATCCGACCGTGCGCCGTTGGGTTTGGAGACGGCGAAACCCGTGGCGTTGAGGATCACGCCGGGTGGTTCCTCGGCAAAAATAGAGTTTACGGTTTCCGCCGATACGGCTTCTTTCAGGGAGGCGACGAAGACCGGCAGGGGGTTCAGGCCCCTTTCGCGCAAGCTTTGGATGACGCCATCCACGGGGTCCAGGTTGCCGGCCTGGTATAGCGCCCGATAGAACGTTACCGCGGCCACCGGCGCGCCGGGTTGCCAATGCTGGCGTAGATCATCCAAGGAAAGATTGCCCGTGCCAGGCCAGTACAGGCCCGCCCGTAACAAGGGCGCCGGTTGCCGCCATTCCGTCGGTTGACCCAACAGATCGGCGGCATAGGCCAGCAGATTGCCGCCGTTGTCCGGACCGCCATGGACAAAATACTGCCACAGGCGGTGACAGCTCTCCGCCGGCAGGGTCGAGAGGCCATGCAGTTCCGCATCGGGCTGATCGTCGCCAGGAATAATCGCCAGGGCGATGTTGTCCCGCCGGCAGCATTCCACCACCTGTTCCACGCCATAGGGCCAGTAATTCACGCCACCCAGCAGGCGGACGATCACTAGCTTGGCCGCGCCGACAATATCGCCGACATAAAGATCGACGGACATGTTGTGGCTCAGGTTCATCAGGTTGGCTAGGCGCAGACTTGGCAGACTGGGTGCGTTCGAATCCCGCCGCGCCGCCGCCAGCATCTGTAAATCAGTATCCGCCGCCGACAGGATGACGATGTCACCGGGGCTTTGGCCCAGATCGACCGCCTCCGCGCCATCGGAGATTCCACCCGGTTTAGCTGCGAGCAAATGCATCGCTGGTTCAGTCCACGATCATGGCGCGGATGGCTGCCTCGTCCAGACCGTGCAGGCCGATCACCACGAGCTGGGAGGCGCGCGCCTCGCCCTGGCGCCAATCGCGGTCGTAATAGTGCTGATAACGGTCGCCAACGCCTTGTACCAACAGGCGCATATCCTTGCCTGCAACGGCGATAAAACCCTTCATACGCAAGACATCGTGGGCGGCGGCGGCTTGGCGTAGCTTGGCGACCAGCGCCTCCGCCTCGGCCACGGCATCGAATGTCACCACGAAACTGTCGAAATCGTCGTGTTCGTGGTCGTCCTCGTCATCATGGTGCGAAGGGCGGTTGTCCAGGTCGTCTTCCGCCGCGGCGTCCAGGCCCAACAGCGTATCGGCGGCAATGGCGCCGTGTTGCGCCGTCACCACACGGACGGATGGACGCAAGGCGGCTTGCAGTTCCTCGGCCACGCGGGCGCCTTCGTCCACCGCCAGCAGGTCGGATTTGTTCATCACGACCATGTCGGCGCAGGCTAGTTGATCGGTGAACAACTCCGCCAGCGGACTGTCGTGGTCCAACGCCTCGTCCGCCTGCCGTTGCGCCGCCACGGCGTCGGGATCATCGGCGAACAGACCGGCCGCGAAAGCCGGCCCATCGACCACGGCAACCACGCCATCGACGGTGATGCGGGTGCGGATCGCCGGCCAGTTGAAGGCTTTCAGCAATGGTTTCGGCAAAGCCAGGCCCGAGGTTTCGATAATGATGTGATCGATGCCGTCGGGCCGGTCCAGCAAGGCCTCCATGGTGGGCACGAAATCATCCGCCACGGTGCAGCAGATGCAGCCGTTGGCCAGTTCGACAATATCTTCTTCGGCGCAGTTTTCGGCACCGCAGGCCTTTAGGATATTGCCGTCGACCCCTATATCGCCGAATTCGTTGATGATCAGAGCCAGGCGCTTGCCATTGGCGGTCTGTAGCAGATGCCGGATCATCGAGGTCTTGCCGGCGCCCAGAAAGCCGGTGATCACGGTGGCGGGAATACGTTGCAAATTGCTCATGGACGGCATGGCCTTAGCTGACGACGGCAGTGACAATGCTGCCGCGCTTGTGAATATGGGGAGGAATTCATGGTGTAGCGCCCTCCCTCCGAGGATCGGTTACATAGGTTACAACGAGCCGCGCGCGTCTCCTGGCTTTGGGTCATCGGTCGCGGGGCCTTCCCGGCGGACACGCCGCCAGTGACAGTTTCCCGTTTCCTCGCCATTCACAGTTGCGGGGGCAGCGCCGGATTTTAGAGACCTTGCAGCCTTTCGGGACAAGGATGGAACACCGGCTTCCGCGCCACGGCGAGCGCAATCTAGCACGCATGGTATCTTGGCGGCAATCGGCTAAAGGAATTGCCGCTGGCAAAACTTGGTGCGCCAGCGTAAAGCTAGATATTGTTCAGGTGCGCGTATTTTTTTGGATTTTCCGATGACTACAATTCTTGCCATGGGTTTCCTGTTGGGGTTGCAACACGCCATGGAGGCCGATCACATCGCCGCCGTTGCGGCGCTGGCCGCCGGCAAGGGCCGCCTGCGCTGGATCATGCGTCATGGCCTGTTCTGGGGCTTGGGCCATGCCTTGGCACTCGGCGCTTTCGCGGCTGCCGTGATGCTGGCGCGGGGCAATATTCCGGCGGAGCTGAGCGCGGGTCTTGAGTTTGCCGTTGCCTGCATGTTGATCGCCCTGGGTACAATGGTGATTTGGCGCCTGGTACGGGAGCGGCTGCATTTTCATCTGCACCGCCACAGCGACGGCAAGCTGCATTTTCACGCCCATAGCCATGCCGGCGAGCAACAAATACACGACAAAAACAGGCATGATCACCAACATGACGGCAACAGCGTCCGGCGCAGTTTGGCCGTGGGCGTGATGCATGGGCTTGCCGGCTCCGCCGCGCTTATCGCCCTTGCCGCGCCGGGACAATTTCTGGAGGGCATGGGGTTTATCTTTCTGTTCGGCGCCGGCTCTATTTTGGGCATGTTGGTGCTGTCCTCGGTCATTGCCTTGCCCTTGTTGTTGTCGGGCCGGCTGCTGACCGGCCTTGATCGCATCCTGCGGCTTGGTATTGGCATGGTCTCTATCGGTATTGGCTGTTTCTATGCCTACGCCGGGGCGCCCATGATGTTGGCCCTGCTACAGTCATGATGCGGGCATGACACGGGCATGAAACAGGGCCCAACAGGCTTGCCGCACGGCGGCGAACCCCCCCAAGGTATATCGAAGGACGGCGTTGATTGGCTTGATCTGTCCACGGGCATCGCGCCATTTGCCTATCCGTTTACCCCGCCACCGGAGAGGGCCTGGCGCAACCTGCCCCGCCGGCTGGAAGAACAAACGTTGCTATCCGCCGCCGCCAGCTCTTTCGGCTTGGTCCGCCTGGATGATATTTGTCTTGGCCCCGGCTCTCAGGCGCTGTTGCAGCTGTTGCCCACGCTGTTGCCCGAGGGAGCCGCCGCCGTGCTGGCGCCAACCTATAACGAGCATGCCCACCGCTGGGCGCGCGCCGGCCATCGGGTCGAAGAGATATCGGTCCTTGCCGAGCTGCCGGCGCAATGCCGTTACCTCGTCGCGGTCAATCCAAACAATCCGACGGGCGAAGTGCAAGACCGCACGGCGCTGTCGGCGTTGGCGGAGAAAATGGCGGCGCGGGACGGCTATCTGATCGTGGACGAGGCCTTTTGCGACCTATTGCCTGATGCCAGTCTGGGGCGGGAGGCCGGGCGGCCCGGCCTGCTGGTGTTACGTTCATTCGGCAAGTTTTTCGGTCTGGCGGGTTTGCGTCTGGGATTTCTGCTGGGACCGGCGGCATTCATCGCCATGGCGCGGGAACGCATCGGGCCTTGGCCCGTGAACGGCCCGGCCCTGGCGATCGCGGCCCAGGCCTATGGCGATGCAGCCTGGATCGCGGCCCACCGGCAGGCCTTGGCCCAGCAAGCCGCAAAGCTGCGACAGGTACTGGCGCGCCACGGCCGTATCATCGGCGGCACTGATTTATTTGTTCTGCTGCAAGCGGATAACAGCGCGGCGCTTCATGCCGGTTTGGCGGCGGCCCGCATCCACGTACGGGATTTCGCCGAACAGGGCGCATGGCTGCGCTTTGGGCTGCCGGGCGAGGAAACCGCCTGGAAGCGTTTCGAGGCCGCGCTGGCCCTTATCTGAGGTGGCAGGAAACCACGTGGTCGGGGCCGAATTGCTTTAGCTGCGGCACTTCCACCTTGCAGCGTTCCTCGGCATAGGGGCAGCGGGTGTGGAAATGACAGCCCGGCGGCGGCTTGATTGGACTGGGAACATCGCCTTGTAGAATTGTCTTCTTGCGCTTGATCGTGGGATCAGGAACGGGCACCGCCGACAGCAACGCCTCGGTATAGGGATGCTGCGGATTGGTAAACAGGGTTTTCTTGTCGGTGTATTCGACGATCTTGCCCAGATACATCACCGCGATGCGATGGCTGATATGTTCGACCACGGCCAGATCATGGGCAATAAACAGATATGACAGGTTCAACTCCGCCTGCAGATCCATCAGCAGATTTATCACCTGGGCCTGGATCGAGACGTCCAAGGCCGAGACCGGCTCGTCACCGATGATCACACTTGGATTCAAGGCCAGTGCCCGGGCGATGCCGATGCGCTGGCGTTGACCGCCGGAAAATTCGTGCGGGAAGCTTTCCAATTGCGCCTTGCGCAAGCCAACGCGTTCGAACAATTCCGCCACGCGCTCTTTACGCTCGGCCGGGGTGCCAATGCCATGGACGCGCAGCATTTCCTCGACGATGCCGCCAGCCGTCATGCGCGGGTTCAGCGAAGAATAAGGATCCTGGAAAATAATCTGCATTTCGCGCCGAACGGGACGCATCTCCGTCTTGCTCAAATGCGTGATATCACGGCCATTCAGCTTGATGCTGCCGTCGGTCGGATCCAGCAAACGCAAAACCGTGCGGCCAACGGTCGACTTACCGCAACCGCTTTCCCCGACCAAGCCCAGAGTTTCGCCCTGGTTGATGTGAAAGCTGACACCGTCAACGGCATAGACCTTGGATTGATCACGCGAAAACAATCCCTTGGCGAGGGGAAAGTGTTTCTTCAGATCGCTGACTTCCAACAATGGCGGCTGGGGCGGCTGGGGCGGCTTGCCATTGCTGGTCGATACATCAGTGGATATTTGGGATGAATCAGTCATTCTGACCTCCATACAATCTGTCAGAATGCCAACAGGCGGCCCAATGTCCGGGCCGTTTTTCTTCATAGGGCGGGTATTCCGCACGACAGTGGTCATCGGCGAATTTGCAGCGCGGTGCAAAGACGCAACCCGGCGGCAAGTCATTCAACGGCGGCACGATGCCGGGGATCTCCTCCAACCGTTCAGCCAGATGATCGCCACTGCCCTGTTCCACGCCGCTCATGATTTCAAGCTGCGGCACCGAGGCCATCAGGCCATGGGTGTAGGGGTGCATGGGTTCGGCGAACAGAGGCTCCACATCCGCTTCTTCCACCTTGCGGCCGGCATACATCACCACCACCCGCCGCGCGGTTTCCGCGATGACACCCAGATCATGGGTAATCAGGATCACCGCCGTGCCCAGTTCCTCTTGCAGCTGCACGATCAGATCCAGGATCTGCGCCTGAATGGTCACGTCCAGTGCCGTGGTCGGCTCGTCCGCGATCAGGACTTTCGGGTTGCAGGCCAGGGCCATGGCAATCATTGCCCGCTGCCGCATGCCGCCCGACAGCTGGTGTGGATACTCCTTGGCACGCTGCGCCGGTTCCGGGATCTTGACCAGATCCAGCATCTCCACCGCCCGTTCCAGGGCCCTGGCCTTGGAATAATCCTGATGCAGGATCAAGGCCTCGGCGATTTGATAACCGATGGTCAGAACCGGGTTGAGCGAGGTCATCGGCTCCTGAAAAATCATCGAGATATCGTTGCCACGGATACCCCGCATCTCTTCCTCGCTCAAGGCCAGAAGGTCCGTGCCATCCAGCTTTACCGAGCCGCCAATAATCCGGCCGGGAGGTTCGGGCACCAGACGCATAACGGAAAGGGCGGTGATGCTTTTACCGCAGCCGGATTCACCGACAATGCCCAGGGTCTCGCCCTTGCGCAGATTGAACGAGACGCCGTCCACCGCCTTGACCGTGCCTTGTCTGGTGAAAAAGTACGTCTGCAGCCCTTCCACTTCCAAGGCGATTTGATCGTCTTGGGGCGCAACCCGCGCCGAAGGATCAAGATCATTGTTTGCTAGATCTGTCATGCTGCTACTGCCTAACTACGCTGTCTTGGGTCGAGAATATCGCGCAGGGCATCACCAAACAGATTGGCGCCAAACACGGCCATCGAAATTGCCAAGCCAGGAAAGATCACCAGCCAGGGCGCGACACGAACATACTCGGCGGCTGATTCCGACAGCATGCGGCCCCAGGACGGATGCGGCTCCGGCACGCCAAGTCCGAGGAAGGACAGCGAAGCCTCGACAAGAATGGCAGCGCCAAGCTGGGCCGTGAACAAGACGATCAAGGGTGCCAGGATATTTGGTAGCACATGGCGCAGCGCGACGCGCATTTCGCTCATCCCCGCGGCGCGGGCCGCCTCGACAAACGGCATCTCGCGTAACGACAGGGTGGAGGAACGCACCACCCGGGCCACATTTGGTACCAGCGGAATGGAAATGGCGATAATCGTATTCTCCAACGATGGCCCCAACGAGGCCGCCATCACCAGGGCCAGCACCAACAATGGCAGTGCCTGCATGATATCGATCAGGCGCTGCATGAGCAGGTCGAACCAGCCCATGAGGTACCCCGACATCAAGCCGATGAATACGCCAATAAAGCCGCCCAGCATGATGGACGCGACCCCCACCGTCAGCGAGATCCGGGCGCCATGGATGATCCGGCTGTACATATCCCGCCCCATCATGTCGGCGCCCATGACAAACTCGGCATTCGGCGCCGATAGCGAGGCCCTGGCCCTGGTCTGTAGCGGGTCGTGCGGCGCAAGAACGTCGGCGAAGATTGCCGAGAATATAAAAATCACCATGATCACCGCACCGATGGCGCCCAGGGGATAGCGGCGGGCATAGAAAAGCGTCTTGTCCCAGCGGCTCGAGACATGCGCGCCGGCTTTGACCAGTTCAGCTTGATGGTCGATATCAGCCATTCTCTCTGTTCCCCGCCAAAGCCATCAAATTCAGGAATTTTCTAGTCGGCATATTTGATCCTCGGGTCTAAAACCGCGTACAACAGATCGACCGCAAAATTGATCAACACCGTAACCAAGGCGATTAGCATGACCAGGTTCTGCACGATCGGGTAATCCCGCATCAAAATCGCCTCGACCAGGAAATGCGCCACGCCTGGAATATTGAAAACGGTCTCGGTAATAATCAGGCCGCCGATCAGGAATGCCGCCTCGATACCGATGATCGTCGTTACTGGCAGCACCGCGTTCTTCAAGGCGTGATGATAGTTGATGGAATTTTCCGAGGCGCCCTTGGACCGCGCCGTGCGGATATAGTCCTGGCGCATGACCTCCAGCATGGATGACCGCGTCAGCCGCATGATCAGGGCGGAGGATCTGAAGCCCACCGCCGCCGCCGGTATGGAATACAGCAGCAGTTCATCCCACAGGTTTTCCGGCGGGTCCATATAGATCGGGATATCGCCAAAGTACGTCACGCAGAACATTAATATCAGCAGCGCCAGCCAGAATGACGGCAGGGACAGGCCGCTCAACGAGATAACCCGCAGAGTGTAATCAAGCCCCGTGTCCTGCTTCACGGCGCAGATCACGCCCAGGGGCAGCCCGAACAGGACGGAGAAACCCAGGGCCAGGGCCGCCAGCTTCGCGGTAATGGGAATGCGGGGACCCAGTTCATCGACCGCCGGCATTTCAGAGACGAAGGAAAACCCCAGGTCCCAGACCAACAGGCCCTTGATCCAATGGTAATATTGCACCGGAATTGGCAGATCCAGGCCGAGTTCTTTTTCGATCTGCGCCTTTTCCGCCGGGTCAACGAAGCCGGCGGAATCGAACATGATATCGGCGATATTGCCCGGCATCAGCCGCAGCAGCACGAAGATGATGATGGAAATCCCGATCAATGTCAGGACCATCAACAAGAAGCGTTTCACTAAGTATGAGCCCAACGTTTATTCCGCCCGTCCTTGGTCTTGCCGCGCCAAAAAAATGCCTTAAAAAAATTGTCGGAATACTTGGCCAACCGGGGCGCCGCCACAAACTTATCCGTGGCGCCGCCCCGGCTCTTGGCCAAAAAGGCTGGGACTTACTTGTCCAGCCAGACGTCTTCCATGCGCCAGTTGTTATAAATACTGTTCACATGAGTTACGAAGCCTTTGACATACGGCTGCCAGCACTGCGCTGCCTTGCCGTGCATGATCATCGGCCGGGCCGCATCTTCCTGCAGCTTCTTGTCGATCTCCCAAACCAGCTTCTTACGCGCTGCCTGGTCTTCCATCATGGATTGCTTCTCGAACAAAGCCTCCATTTCCGGCTTGCAGTAGCCCGTGTAGTTGCGCTGCGAACCGCAGGAGTAGTTCTCATAGAAGTTGGCGTCCGGATCATCCACGCCGATACCAGTCAGGTTCAGGCCGACCATGTAGTCCTTGCGGGCCACCTTGGCATGCCAGTTACTGGTTTCCACCGTATCCAGGGTGGCGTCGATGTAGATCTCCTTCATGTGATCAATCAGGATCACCGCCGGGTCACGATAGACCGCGATGTTGCGGGTCGAGACCTTGACCTTCAGCTTGTTGTCCGGGCCATAGCCGAGACTTTCCATGATCTTCCGCGCCTTGGCCCGGTTGCCGGCTACGTCCGAACTATAACCAGCCACGGTCTTCAGGAACTCCGGAGGCATGCCCCAGACACCCGACGGCGGCGGCATCATCGCCCCGCCCTGGACGTTCTGACCTTCGCTCAGAATGTCGATGAAGGCCTTACGGTCCATCGTCATGACCATCGCCTTGCGGATCTTGGCGTTGTCAAATGGCGGCTTGAACTGGTTGACGATGAGATTGAAGGAAACGTTCGTGGTCACCAATTCACAAATCGCATGTGGCGCCTGCGCCTTCACGTCCTTCAGCAGCGGAATGGTCACATCCACATTAAAGGTGAAGTCGAATTTGCCCGCGACAAAGGCCAGAACCCGTGTCGAACGGCTTTTGATAATGGTCCAATTGATGCCGTCAAGATGGGGCAGGCCCTTTTTCCAGTAGTTCTGGTTCTTGACGAATTTCACATGCTCGTTCTGTTTCAGGCTGACGAATTTGAACGGCCCGGTGCCGATGGGATGGGTGCGCATCTTCTTGGGCGATACGTGGCAGGGATAGACCGGCGAATAGCCGCCCGCCAGCAATGCCACGAACGCGGGCTGCTTGCGTTTCAGATGGAAGGTCGCCTGGTAATCGTTATCGGCGGTGACCTTGTCCAGGTTCTTGTACCAGGATTTGCGCGGGTTCTTGCGCAGCTTGGCCTTGCCTACGCCCTTTACTAGGTTCCAGGTGCAGACCACGTCCTTAGCCGTGAAGGGTTTGCCGTCGTGGAACGTCACGCCCTTGCGCAGGTTAAAGGTCAGCTTGGTCTTGTCGCCGTTCCAGGACCACTTGGTGGCCAGATCGGGGACGATGGTGTCCAGGCTTTCGACTGCCTTGGCTTGATCATACATGATCAGATTGTTGAACACGCCCATATAAGGCGCGACGGTTGAGTTCGTGGCTTCTTCATGGATCGAGCCACTGGGTGGGGTGCCACGGTGGTAGGCTTTTAAGACGCCACCGTTTTTTTGCGCCATGGCCGCCTCGGCGCTGAGCATCAGCCCAACCATCGAAACCGCGGACGCAATTGTAAAGAGTTTACGCTGCATTACAGTCCTCCCTTATTGGTTTTCTAAATTCAAGGAGGAGTATGGGCAAACAATTGGCTTATGCCAAGTGACTCGTTAACCATTTGGTAATTTCACCGCCGCCTTAGATCCCCTTGTCGAGCAGAGCTTTGATCTTCGGCTTGCTGGTTTGCGCCACCAGACGGCCCACTTCCCCGCTCTCCCTTATCATGACCAGGGTGGACTGATAGGGCACCTTGTATTGCTTGGCGATGGGCGCATCCCGGTAGGTGTCCCAGTCCACATAGATGAAGGTAATCTTCTCATCATAGGTTTTGTTGGCGCTTCGTAATGCCTTGATCGCACGGATCTGGCTGCGGCAGGTGCCTCACCAAGGGGCCGCGAATTCCAACAGCACCGCGCGGCCATCGGCCAGGGCGGATTTCACGGTCTCGGGACTGTAGGGGGCGGTGTCGCTGTCCGCCTGTGCCGCCGATGGCGCCGCCAATGGCGCCAACAGGGCCGTGACGATGGCGGCCTGCAGAAAAAGTCTACGTAGCATCATCAAAATTCCTTGTTACCAACATCATACCAGCGCCAATCCAGCTGCAAACCCAGGGGCTCAAACCGAAACGGAGAGATCCTGCAGCCATGCCGGCAGGATATCAAGCAGCTGGTTTTCCAGCCAGTGATCTACCCCAAACAGAATGCCCATGCCCACTAACAAGAACGTGATGCCCAGGATCGGCTTGGCCTTGCCGGCCAGCAATCTGAGCGCCCGTTGCCGTTTCACCACCACTTCCCGGGTGCCGAACGCCAGGGCCAGCACGATGGTGGAAACTCCCAACGCGAAGGCGGTCATGATGGCGCCGGACCAGATTACGTCCTGGCCTTGCGAGGCCAGGGATATGGCCCCGCCCAGGGTGGGGCCGATACAGGGCGACCAGACCGCCCCCAGCATGGCGCCGCCCAGGAACTGTCAGCGCAGCCCAGTATCGGTGCCGGTGCTATCGCCGCTGCTCCCCATGGCGTGCAGGCGGGCATCAGCGGTGGCGGCGAACCCGGCGGTGGCGGTGGCAAAGCGCTCGTTCAGGCGCGGGATCAACAACACCAGGCCAAAGCCGATCATCATCCAGGCGCCGATTTTGGTCATCAATCGCTGGTCAAGGCCGATGGACGATCCCAGCACGATGACGAACAGCCCGACCAGGACGAAAGACAGGCTCAACCCCGCCGCCAGTGCCAACGGGCCCCGGCGGTCGGCCTGTAACGAGGCCGCCAGGACAATGGGCAGCACCGGCAAGACGCACGGGTTCAAAAGGGTCAACAACCCGGCGATAAAAGCAAAAAACAATTCCACGAGCGAACCACTCCATGTCCCTGCGGGTCAACTTATCGAGGCTCGATATCACGGCTATTGCCCAGGCGACAACATGGCGCCGGTCACGATAGCGTGTCCCATCAACGTTGCGCCAAGGCCGGCGGGACGACTACAATCCCGCCATGTCCTCAGCAAACCGTCAACTCGCCGCCATTGTGATCGCCCACACGGTCGGCGCCCACGAACGTAGCGGCGAACTGTTGCAGGACATCTTCAGGCCGTACCTGAAGCAGTACAACGGCCGCCTGCTCAAAGCCGGGGACGATCGTCTCGTGCTGGCCTTCACCTCCGCCGTGGCGGCGGTGAATTTCGCGCTTGATGTCCAGCGGACCCTGCCGATCCACCAAAGCGACTGGCCCCAGGGCCAGCGCCTGCGCTTTCGCCTTGGCATAAATCTGGGCGATATCGTCGTCGACGGTGATGCTGTCCACGGCGACGGTGTCGACGTGGCAGCCGGCCTCGGCGCCCTGGTGGAACCGGGCGGCATCCTGATCGCGGGCAATGTCCTCAACCAGGTGCGCCGCCGCCTCGATCATGTGGCGTTCGAGGATATGGGGCCGCAAAACGTGGCCAATGGGCCCGGCCCGGTGTCCAGCTACCGGGTGCTGCTTGATCCCCCCGCCGTTGCCGCGGCGGGCGGCGGCGGCAGGCTCTTGACCGGGCGGCAGCTCGCCCTGGCTCTGCTGGTCCTGATACTTTTTTCCGGCATGGTGTATTGGAAGCTATAGGGCCGGGCTTAGGGACAGGCTTAGGGGCTGGGCATGCAGACTGCGCCGGAGCCGTACGTTTCTCCTTGCGCGGCGGGGGGCTATTGTTAGATTGCCCATAAATGTTGCGTAAAAATTGTAGTGAGGAAACGGCAATGGATTTCGAGACGCTGGTTAAAGAACGCAGAAGCATCCGTGGCTATAAGCCCGACCCGGTGCCAAAAGAAGTCATCGAGGAAATTGTCGAGATCGCCAAGGGCGCGCCGTCCTCGATGAATACCCAGCCCTGGTTCCTGCACGTGGTTACCGGCGCGCCGTTGGACCGCATCCGCGAGGGCAATACCGAACGCATGCTGGGCGGCGCCAAGGTCAACCGCGAGATCCCGGTGCATGATGCCTACAAGGGCATCCACCGTCAGCGCCAGATCGAAATCGCCATTCAGCTGTTCGAGGCCATGGGTATCGAGCGCGACGACAAGGAACGGCGCCAGGATTGGGTGCTGCGCGGCTTTCGCCAGTTCGACGCGCCGGTCTCCATCGTTCTGGCCTATGACAGCAGCCTGGAGCCGGCCACCATCAGCCATTTTGACCTGGGCGCCATCGTCTACGGCCTGACCCTGGCCGCCTGGACCCGCGGCCTGGGCACGGTGATCAACGGCCAGGGCATCATGCAGTCGGACGTGGTGCGCGAGCACGCCAAGATCCCCGACTGGCAAACCATCATGACCTGCGTCGCCATGGGCTACCCGGACGAAGATTTCTCCGCCAACAAGGTAAAATCCCGGCGCACGCCAAACGACGAGATCATCAGCTACGTCGGTTTCGAATAAGGCGACGTTAGATCGCGCGGGATCGCGCCAGCGGTCCCAGGGGCGAAATTTGCAGCCAGTTGTTGGGGCTGTTCCCGATAACTTTGCTTATCGGGAACGGCCCCTTGCCGCCTGGTATTAATCTATGGGCGCGCCGTGACAGGGTGGCCGGGCATATTAGCCCGGCTTATTGTCGGATCGCCGCCTGTTGGCCCTGGATGCCCGGATCAAGTCCGGGCATGACATTTTAGCGGAATTCAGCCAAAGCCTTTCCCACTTCGTCATTGCCGGGCTTGACCCGGCAATCCAGGGCAACCAAATCAAATGCTTGCAGCCCTGGCTCACCCGGGGCTCCCGGGGGTCTCCGCGTCATTCCGCCCAAGTGTTAAAAGGGTAGCGTCCCCTTTGATTCCCTTGTGTCTACACCAACAACGTATTCAGTTTCCCAGTCAGGAAACGACCCCCGTTTGATCAAGGTTCGTGCAACGCTTGCGCATAAGTTGGCTGCGTCTTCCAACAAATCCTTAGGGGGCGGCCCATTATACTTCTTACCCATTTTGAGTTCACCGGTATGCACGGCTTTGGATCTCAAATCATAGGCAACTCTAAGAAGCTTGAAGGTTTTCATTCGATCCTGTTGGCTGCCGCCCAGGAATGTTGCGCCTCGGATTGATGCCCGGTATGTCATTTCCGTACGTTCTCTAATGCCGTGAAGCAGCATTACTTCCAACGAAATTCCAAGATCGATCGCCCGGTCCACAATTTCTTCCCTACCCAGCGCCAGGTTAAGTCGGTCCAAGCCAATTCGCATTACGTTTATTTCCGCAGGAGAAAATTCTCCGAAGTCATGAAAAAATCTAGTGATAAGTTCCCCATCTAACGCTCTCGGATTCCGAGTTGCCAAATGAGCGGAAACATCGGACAGAGCTGGTCCTTTGGAATAAGACCGAGCAAAGCAAAGGGTTGCGACCTGTTGTTCGAATTGCGCCCAATGTCCAAGCGCCACCACATGGCTTTCATTCAAGGCCGCGACACACCGCACCATGTCGTCAACCAATAGTTTGTTTTGTTTGCTGCTCTCGGTTGGAGGAAGTCTTCCCGCTGCCTCGGCTTGTTTGAATGATGGAAATAATACCTGGTTTGACGCCGTGCGAAATCGCAATGCGAGGTCGCCCTTTGGCTGCATGGATCTATGCGGAACTTCATCAAATACTGCCTTCTGATATCCATCTGGAACGTCTCCCCAAGGCAGGAGGTCAACGTCACCTCTTAGACTGACGGCTTTGTCCAGTGTGGCTCCGGCCAAAGGTGTGTAAATTTCGGTTGCGCACGCCGGAGCGGCCGCAAATGCCCGCGCTTCCTCAACGAGCTTCTTGGCGGATTGGCCGTCCATCACGCAATTAATTAGTTGATAAGGAAACGCGCGGGACTGCACCTGATGGCCGCCACCAAACGCGTCTTGAATCCATCCGTTGCGAATATCTCCAAAAGACGGGTCCTTACTAAAGGCGGCTAATAACTGGGCCGCGCCACTTTGCTCTACCTCGAATGCTCGCAAAATTACCTCACTCCCAAAATGGCTGCGTGCACTCTCCATATGAAGCAAAGTCTCTTGCGCCTCACTAGCGGCCTGTTCCGCGAGGCTCACAATATCCATTTCATTTTGCACACCCTTTGCCATCTCCAGAATCTATCAGAGAATGGCGCCGCAATCACGCGTCGCATTCGGTTGGTCACTTGCACCTACCGCCACTCAGACATATATTTGAGGCCGCGGTGGAGACCCGGCGGGCCGGCCAACCATCCAATCCATCGCACCAGCTCAGACCCGGTCGTCCAGGTTTTTCTTTGCCCGATCAGATCCAAGTCAATCTTTCCGATCAACGGGGTCAAAGTAAATTGATTTGGCCGCGCTCAATCGGTCACTGGAAAAAACTGGTTCTCCGGCCGGGGCAGACCGAGGTTTTCCCTCAATGTCATTCCCTCGTATTCACGGCGAAACAGGCCGCGGCGTTGTAGTTCCGGTACCACTTGGTCGACGAAATCGTCCAGGCCGGCGGGCAGGTAGGGGAACATGACGTTGAAGCCGTCGCAGGCGTCGGTTAGCAGCCATTCCTGCATTTGATCGGCGATCATCGATGGCGTGCCGACCATGGCCAGGCCGGAATAGCCGCCCAGGCGTCCGGCCAGTTGCCGTACGGTCAGGTTTTCCCGTTCGGCCAGGGCCAACACCCGTTCGCGGCCGCTTTTCGAGGCATTGCTCTCCGGGATCGCAGGCAAAGGTCCGTCCGGATCAAAGCCGGAGGCATCATGGCCCAGGGCGATGGACAGGGAGGCAATGGCGCTGTCGTAATGCACCAGGCTATCGAGCAAGGCGCGTTTTTCCTTGGCCTCGGCCGCCGTCTCGCCGACCACGACAAAGGCGCCGGGCAGGATTTTTAGATGCGCCCGCGCCCGGCCCAGCTGGTCCATGCGGCCCTTGACGTCGGCATAGAACGCCTGGCCGTCCGCCAGATTGGGCTGGGCGGCAAAAATAACCTCCGCCGTTTCCGCCGCCAGCTGCCGGCCCGCGTCCGAGGCGCCGGCCTGCACGATCACCGGCCAGCCCTGGGGCGGCCGGGCAATGTTCAGCGGCCCGCGCACGGATAGAAATTCGCCATTGTGGTCCAGTACATGCAGTTTGTCGGGATCAAAAAATACGCCGCTGTCCACATCGCGGATGAAGGCGTCATCGGCCCAGCTGTCCCACAGCCCGGTGACCACATCGACGAATTCCCGGGCCCGGCGGTAACGCTCGCCATGCTCCATATGATCCTGCATGCCGAAATTCAGCGCCGCATCCGGATTGGAGGTCGTGACCAGGTTCCAGGCGGCCCGGCCGCCGCTGATATGATCCAGGGAGGCAAAGCGCCGGGCAATGGTATAGGCCGGCTCGAACGTGGTTGAAGCCGTCGCGATCAGGCCCAGGTGTTCCGTCACCATGGCCAGCGCGGGCAACAGGGTCAGGGGATCGAATGAAGTTGAAGTCGCGCTGCGTTTCAACGCCTCCATGGGCATGTTCAGCACGGCCAGATGATCGGCCATGAAAAAGGCGTCGAATTTGCCCTGCTCCAGCTTTTGGGCATAGCCCGTTAGGGCCTTAAGGTCGAAGTTGGCGTTCGGCGTACCGCCGGGATAACGCCAAGCGGCGGTGTGGATGGAGGCCGGGCGCATGAAGGCGCCCAGGCGTAGTTGTCTTTCTGATGTCATTGCAGTCTCATTTCTGGCGCTCGATCTCTTCCTCGACGCCCGCTAGGCGGTCCTTGCCAAAGAAAATCTCGTCGCCGACATAGAAGGTCGGGCTGCCAAAGGTGCCCCGCTTGGCCGAGGCCGTGGTGTTGGCCAGCAATTCATCCTTCACGGATTGCTCCTGAATACCTGCCGCCATGGCCGCGCCATCCAAGCCATCCCTGTCCAGGGCAGCCTTGATTACCTCGGCGTCATCCATTTTCAGGCCGTCTTCCCACATATGGCGATACACGGCGTCCACGTATTGTTCGAAACAGCCCTGGCGCTTGGCCCAAATGGCGCCGCGCATGATTTGCACCGTGTTGACGGGGAAGTGCGGGTTGCGCGCATAGGCGGTCAGGCCGTGTTTGGTGATAAAGCGCTGCATCTCCAACTGGCCGTATTCGTTTTTGTTTTTGATGCCTTGAAATTGTTCCATTGGCGATTTGTTGTTGGTCAGTTTAAAAACACCCCCAAGCAATACAGGCACATAGTCACAGGCCACGCCCGTACGTTCGACGATGCCGGGGATCAACTTGTGCGCAATGTAGGCATTGGGGCTGCCAAAATCGAAATGAAATTCAAACGTAGGCATGGCGGACTTCCCTTTTCATTTGGCCTGGGTACATGACTTTGTCCCATGATATCCCGGCCATGCATGAAAGCGAAACCTCTCTATGGCGTGACACCAGGGCGCTGTCGTTTGTTATCTGGCTGTCCATCGCCCAGACCGTGTCCTGGGGCATCATGTTCTATGGCTTCGCGGTCTTCATCAAACCCCTGACGGCGGAGTTTGGCTGGAGCAAGGCCGAGATCACCGGTGCCTTCACCGTGTCCCTGTTGGTGGTCGGGCTGCTGTCGGTCAGCGCCGGCACTATTCTGGACCGTTTCGGCGGCCGTTGGTTGATGACCGGGGCCTCGGCCCTGGGCGCGGTGATCTTGTTGGGGGCGGCCTATATCGAAACCCTGACGGCCTATTACGTGGTCTGGATCGGTTTGGGCCTGGCCATGTCGGCGACGCTATATCCCGCCGGTTTCGCCGTGGTGGTGGCGACGTTGGGTCCGCGGGCACGCCAGGGGGTCACCATCATGACCCTGATCGCCGGCTTTGCCTCCACCGTATTCATTCCCTTGATCAGCCTGCTGCTGGAACTGATGCACTGGCGAGACAGTTTCACCATGCTGGGCCTGATCCTGGCCGGCATTTGCGTGCCCATCCATGCCTATGTGCTGCGCCTGGAACGGATACCCGGCACCGGCCAGACCGGCCGCCCCAGGATATTTACCATCGATCTGAAGGACGGCCCCGTGGCTGCCGGACTGCGCAACCCAGCGTTCTGGTGGATCGGCATCTGCTTCACCGCCAACTCCCTGGTCATGGCCGGCGTCACCGTGCATATCATTCCCCTGATGCTGGAGCGCGGCTTTGCCATGACGGCCATCGTCGCCACCATCGCCATGATCGGGCCCATGCAGGTCAGCGGCCGGGTCGTTGTAACGGTGTTTGAGAAATGGCTGGATTTTCGCAAGGCCGGTCTGATGTCCGGGATCTTTCTGCTGCTCGGCTTCGCCCTGCTGTCCATGGCCCAGCCGGGCAACTATCTGAACTATCTGTTCCCGATCTTTTACGGCGGCTCCCTCGGCATTATCACGATCGTGCGTGCCCTGGCGGTGCCCGAGTTGATCGGATCGGAAGCGTATGGCGCCCTGAACGGTCTGTTGGGCCTGGCGTCGTCATTGGCGCTGGCCGTCACGCCGGTGCTGATCAGCTGGGTCTGGCTGCTCGGTCAATCCTACACCGCGCCCCTGATCGTCCTATCGGCGATCGGGTTGGCCTCGCTGCTCAGTTTCATCGTGGCGGTGCGGCGATGAACGGCTTCCAACAACGGCGGCGATTGTCTACAATTTGCCGCAAATTGGAGAGCGCACAATGGCCGGACCCGTAAAACGCCTGTCAAAGGCCCATCGTTACGGCATCGCCGCCGTCATCGCGGCGCTGGTCGCCTATTATTCCTATCAGATCTGGTACGGCTAACAGAGAGCACTCCAACAAAAAGACCGGATGCACATGCATGCATCCGGCCAGTCTTGGAGGTATGACAACAGGTAGGACTAACTCGTCGGGTTAACGCACGCGGTACTCATCGGGTAAGAACATCAGGCTGTCCTGTTCCTCGGCAACCGCCATGTGGCATTCGTAGCAGAAGTCCATCTTGGCCGAACCGGCGCCGTTGGTGGTGCCGAATACCTGGCCGTTGGGCAGCACCATGGTGTAACGCCAGTTGCCGGACACCTTTTTGAAACCAGCCGGCATTTTCTCCATCAGGAACAACGGTCCCGCCGCCAGCTTGCCGTTCGCCTTGGCAACGAAGCTGTCCTTGGCCAGGATGGCGCCAACGGGCATGCGGCCCGCCGCTTCATACTTGCCGTAGTTGCCGGCGGTGGTGTTGCCGTAGTTGTTGACGTAGCGGCCGCCATGGGTGTCCGAGACATAGGGTTGCGAGGAATAGTTCTTCCAGTCCTTGTAGTGGCCGGCCACGGTCAGGCCGGATTTGCCATAGCCGGCGACAAGATCCTTGACCAGGCAGTCATAGGCCTTGCGTGCCTCGCCCGCCGTCAACTCGGCCACGGCGCCGGCGCCACAGGGATTACACGGGTTGCAGGGATTGCACGGGCCGCAGCCCTTCTTGGCGGCGCAGGGGTTGCACGGGCTGCAAGCTTTCTTGGCGGCACATGGATTACAGGCGCCGCAGTTTTTCTTTTTCGCCGCGCAGGGATTACACAATGCCGCCTTGACCAGTCGCGGGATGGCGCATTTTAGCGAGGCCGAGGCAGCGCCCGCACCGCATGGGTTACAGGGATTACAGGCACCACAGCCTTTTTTCGCGGCGCAGGGGTTGCACGGATTACAGGCTTTCTTGGCAGCGCAGGGATTACAGGCGCCACAGCCTTTTTTCGCCGCACATGGATTACAGGCACCGCAACCTTTCTTCTTGGCACCGCAAGGGTTGCACGCACCGCAGCCGCGTTTCTTGCTGGCGCACGGGTTGCACGAGGCGGCTACCTGCATTGGGCTCTGCTGTCTTGGCGCGGCAGGCGCGTTAGGCTGCTGGCCACTAGCCGCGGCTCCCCTGGCGACAGCCGCCGGATTGAGGCCATGACTGGCGCCGGACGCCGGTATAGCGGCTCTGGCAAAGGCGACATCGGCCAACGGGATCGCCGCCCCGGCCGTCAAGGCCGCCCCCATAACCACATGCAACACGGATGATTTGATGATTTTGCTTTTTGTTGATCGCACGATCCAGCCTCCAGCATTCATTTGATTGTTCCCCAATTTTGCGTGCCCTAAATCTGCACCCGCCGCGCGGTGGAAACGAGTCACATCAACTCAAACTTCCGTGAGCGGGTCTGGGAATTTGGTGATGTCGTCTGTAATTTCACAGCATGAGGAAACTTATGAAGCGCGGACCGGCCATCGTGATCGCAATATGCGCCGTCATCATCGGGGCCGCAGCTGCCAGTGCGGAGGTTGCCAGGGTGGCGGCGGAAGAGATCCCGGTGCCGGCAACCGTTGCCGTTCCGGCGGGCGGCTTCATCGCCGGTTCCGATCAGGCCGAGCGTGACGCCGCCTATGACCTGGACCAGGCCGCTTATGGCCATGACCGTACCCGCCAATGGGGCTGGTATGATGATGAACGGTCCCGGCGACGCCATCATCTCGCCGCCTTTGCCATCACCCGGACCGCCATTACCAACCGGCAATACGCCGCCTTCATCGCGGCCACCGGGCACCCCGCGCCGGATGTCAAGCCAGAGACCTGGCGCGGCTACCGCCTGATCCATCCCTATCAACGCACCCGGCGCCATGCCTGGCGCGGGCAATCGCCGCCGCCGGGGCGGGTCGACCATCCGGTGGTTTTGGTTTCCCACAACGATGCCTTGGCCTATGCCGCATGGTTAAGCACCGAAAGCGGCAACAGCTGGCGACTGCCAAGCGAACTGGAATGGGAAAAGGCGGCGCGAGGTGTTGGTGGCCGGTACTTTCCCTGGGGTAATGAATATGACTCCGGGCGCCTGAACAGCCACGATGGCGGTCCTTTCGATACCATGGCGGTGGGCCGGTTCGCGCGCGGCGCCAGTCCGTTTGGCCTGTTGGACCCCGCCGGCCAGGTCTTTGAATGGACTGCCACGCCGGCAAACGGAAAAAAGGGCCGGCCGGGCCGCTATCTGGTCAAGGGCGGTTCCTGGGACGACAAGGGTTGCGGCGTTTGCCGGCCCGCCGCGCGGCATGGCCGGCCCGCCGCCATAAAGCATATCCTGATCGGCTTTCGGCTGATCAGGGAATAGGGCAGAATGCCCATAATGGCTCAACGAATAACGGCTCAACGAAGCCAGATGAGGAATAGTGTCATGAGCTTGTTTGATGAACTATCACGGGAACGGCTGGAGAAAATGGCCGCCGCCGGCGCGGAGGTTCTGGAATGCTACCGCGTCCTGGAAAAAACCTCCGCCAATATCGTGGGCCAGGTGATCGAGCATGGCGGTACTTTTTACGAATGGGACCATTACCCCGAAGGTGATGTCTATGACCACGAAACCTACGGGCAATATTACTATCATTCCCACCGCCCGGAAGCGGGCGAGCACGGCCATTTCCACATCTTCATCCGGCGCGAAGGCATCCCCGACCGCATGCAAACGATTCCCTTCGCCGGCACCGGGGAATGGCCCGAAGGCGACGAGATCATCTGCCATCTGATCGCCATTGCCATGGATCAAAAGGGCTTTCCAACGCATCTGTTCACCACCAACCGCTGGGTTACCGGCGAACACTGGTATGGCGCAGGGGACGTGACCGAGCTGTTGGACCGCTTTCTTATCGACCACACCTTTCCGTCCTGGGCCGTCAACCGCTGGATCACGGCCATGGTGGCGCTGTACCAGCCGCAGATCGCGCAATTGCTGATCGAGCGTGACACAGCGGTGCAGGCCTGGTCCGATAGTCACGATGAAGATGTGCTGGAGGACCGGGATTTGGAGCTGACCTCGAAAATCTCCCTGGACATCCCGCACCAGATCAAGCAAATCAAGAAGGCATTGAAGAAGTTCTAGGGGATTTTTGGGGGAGCGGGATGGACAAGATCAGCAAGACGGATGCGGAATGGCGGGCGCAACTCAGCGACGAGGAATTTCATGTCGCCCGCAATAAAGGCACAGAGCGGCCCTTTGGCCCCGGCTATAACAGCTGTCATGACGCGGGTATTTACACCTGTGTCTGTTGCGGGCTGGAGCTGTTCTCATCCGAGACGAAATTCGATTCTGGCACCGGTTGGCCCAGCTTTCATGCCCCCCTGGTGCCGGAAAATGTGGCCGAGGAATCGGACAATTCCCTTTTCATGCGGCGTACGGAGGTTATGTGCGCCCGTTGCGATGGCCATCTTGGCCACGTCTTTCCCGATGGTCCGGCGCCCACGGGCTTGCGCTATTGCCTGAATTCGGCTTCCTTGCGCCTGGTTGCAGACGATAAATAGAAAGAAAATCGTATGAGTACGCAAGGTAACGCCATCAAGGCCGTATTGTGGGATTTCGGCGGGGTTTTTACCACCTCGCCCTTCGCCGCCTTTGCCCGCTACGAGGACGAGCACGGCCTGCCCAAGGATTTTATCCGCTCCATCAATGCCACCAACCCGGACGCCAATGCCTGGGCCAAAATGGAACGGAACGAGGTCAGCCACGCGGAATTCGGCGACCTGTTCGAGGCGGAATCCCGCGCCGCCGGCCATGCGGTCAACGGCAGCGAAATCCTGCCGCTATTGTCGGGCAGCCTGCAGCTGGAAATGGTCACCGCCTTGCGCATCGTTGCCAACAGCTACAAGACCGCCTGTCTGACCAACAACATGCGCACGGGCCACGGCCCTTCCATGAGCCGGGACCCGGAGAAAGCGGCGCAGATCGATAAGGTCATGGAAATCTTCGAGAAAGTGGTCGAATCCAGCCAGGTAGGCATTCGCAAGCCGGAGCCGAAATTCTATCAGATTGCCTGCGACATGCTGGGCGTGGAGCCATCCCAAGCGGTCTTCCTTGATGATCTGGGCGTCAACCTGAAGCCGGCCAAGGCCATGGGCATGACCACCATCAAGGTGCTGTCCGCCGGCCAGGCCATCGACGACCTGGAAGCGGTGCTGGGTATATCCCTGCGTTAGGCGAGACGTTTCATCCGATAGCCCATGCGGGGGAAGTGTACGCAGACCCGACCGACCTGGTCATCTTGGCGCAGAATGGCCGCGTGGTTGGCTGATAGACTGTGCAGGCGCCCGGTGACCTGCGGGCCGCCGGATGCGGGTTCGATGCCGATCTGATCGCCGATATTCAAACCCAGCGGATCGCCGGGGTCCGCCTGTTCCGGGGTTTGCGGATTTGCCTTGCTGGCGATCTGCAGAGCCTCCAGGTCACTCATATCCTCCGGCTGGCCATGGCCGATGGCCTTGACCCGTTGTTCCCAGGCCATCAGGTTTCGGAACTGGGAGAGGAATTCATCGCCTGCTGCCATGCGGTCGCTCAGGAACCAGACCAGATAATAGGCCAGGGCATCAGGCAGGCCTGGATGATCACCCAACATGAACGCGCGGGCGGCGACACGTTCGTCCATCCAACCGAATTGAGCCCGGATATTCGCCAGGCATTGGGCATATTTGGCCTTGATATCATCCAGGCTGAAATCCGGGCCGAAATACAAAGGCCCGCGGTCAGCCAGGAATTCAGCCGGCATATTCGGGCTCATCTCGACCAGGGCAACATTGATGACATCCTGGAACAGCGGCCCATCGGTCCATTGCCCGACACCCCAGGCCATGCCGGCGGCCCCACCGGGAAACAAGGTGGGTTCGGGAAAGCGTTGCTCCAACGCGCGGATGATGCATTGGGTATCGCAATAGATATCGGCACCGATCTGCATCACCGGCGTCAGGCGATAGCCCCCCGTTAGCGGCATCAGTTTCGGTTTTGGCGGCAGCCGTGGGATTTCCACGGATTTCCAGGCCAGGTTCTTCATGCCCAGCACGACGCGGACCTTTTCGCTGACCGGCGATTGCGGATAGTGGTGCAGGATGACCTGATCTTGGCTCATTGCTGTTTCCCCGTTGATAAAACAGGGGAGTTGTAGCCGGCCCATAGCAGCCCGCAAGGCACGATTTGGTGATCAGACTACCAGGTGCCGTCCTGTGCCGTTCGTGTCTCGCAGCCAGGCTTGCTTACCGCCGCCTCGGCGCAACAGTTCCGCCGCCCTTTCGGGGGGCGATAGATACAGCGCCGTGGACAGGGCGTCGGCGGCGGCCGCGGTGCGGGCCAGGACGGAGACGGCGGCATAGTGCCGGGCGCTGCGGCCGGTAACCGGATGCAGCAGATGATGCGGGCCTTCCCCTGCCGCGAAAGGACTGCCCGCGCCGGCGGAGGTGGCGACGGCGGCATTCGTAAGATCCAAGGTCGCAACCCTACCCGGCAGCGCGACCGACCAGGGGCGTCCTGGTAGGGCGCGGATCTCGCCCAGGTTCAACAATACGTCCGACCAACCCCTGGCGCGGAGCAGATCAGCGACCCGGTCGGTGATATAGCCTTGCGCGATACCGTTCAGAGTCAGGGCCATGCCGGGTTCAAGGTGGATAGCTTCGGCGCCGATGGCAATGCGCCGGTAGTCGATATGCTGCTGTACCGCCCTGATGGCATCGGGCGAAGGCCCGGCAAGATCGTCGGGATGGTTGACGAAATGTTCGGCGTATAGTTGCCACAACGGCTGTATCGAGGGATCGAAGGCGCCCTGGCTCAGATCGCAGTACTGCCGGCAAAGCTGTAACAGGCGGCGCATGTCGTGGGATGGCGCCGTCAATTGTCCGGCTGCGTTCAATCTATTCAGTGCGGAGCCGGCACGATATAGGCTGAACTCGTTCTCCAAACGGGAAATTTCACCCAGGCAGGCCTTGATCGCGGCTTCGGCGGCGGCTTTATCGGGATGATACAGCACGATTTTCGCCTCGGCACCCAAGGCGCCGCCTTGCCATTCAAAGCGCCGCGGCTGGGCCGCCGCGGCACCAGGCAACAGCGTGGCGGTAGCCGCGATGGCGATAAAGCGGCGCCGGGTCATATTGGGGCTCATGGTGGGGACAGCACCCGTACGCATCAGCTTGCCCTTTCCACGTATGCGGCCTGCTTGGCGGCCCGTTCTTCCTGACGCTTGCGCCGGGACACCAACGGCGGACATTTCCCATTGTCATAGAAATTTGCCTGACAGGCCAGGCAATGAATGCATTCATTGGGATTGATGGAGCCATCGGGATGGATCGCCTGCACGGTACAGTTCACGGCGCAGAGGCGGCACTCGCGGCCGCACTGAAAGCGCCGCTTCAACCACTCGAACATGCGCAGCCGCGCCGGAATGGCCAATGCCGCGCCCAGGGGACACAGATAACGGCAGAAAAACCGCTCTATGAACAGGCCCAGGAACAACAGCCCGCCGACATAGGCCACGAATGGCCAATGGCGCACGAAGTGCATGGAGATCGCGGTCTTGAACGGCTCCACTTCCGAGCCGGCGATGGCCATGATCGTTGAATGCAGCGAGACCGCGAACAGGCCGAGAAAAATGATGTGCTTGATCGGCCAGAGGCGTTCGTGCAGCGCGAACGGCACGGTGATTTGCGGAATGCGTAACAGCCGCGCCCCTTCGTTCAGCAATTCCTGTAGGGCGCCAAAGGGGCACAGCCAGCCGCAGAACACCCCTCGGCCCCAGAACAACAGGGTCACGGCGACATAGCCCCAAAGAATGAAAATCAACGGATCAAGCAGGAAGAATTCCCAGCGGAAACCGCTCAAAAGGGATTGCACGAAAGTCAGCACATTTATCACCGACAACTGCGCGCCCGCGTACCAGCCGATCCAGACCAGGGTCACCGTCAAATAGACCAGCCGGACCGAACGATAGAGCCGCTGCCGCTGTACCAAATTATCCTGAAAAACCAGTATCGCGCTTAGGATCGCCAACAAACCCAACAGCGTCGCGATCCGGCCCACCCGGTCGCGCCAGTTGCGCAGCCACAGGGCGGGTTCCCCCTGGGTCAGCTGTTGCTGCAAATAAAACAGTACCCGGTCCATCTGATTGTCCGTCTGCGCCGCCGTTTTTACGTCGCCGCCAAGGCGGTAGCGTGCGGGTAATACATAGGACAACGGAAAATCCAGGTGCACCAGGCCGCCCTGTTTGGTTTCCCGGCTGACCAGTAGTTCCAGGCGCCATTCGGCCAGGGGATTGAAACCGGTATCGGCGGGCAGGACAAAAACCCCGGTCTCGCGCAGCGACGGCGCGGTGGCGATTTTCACGGACTCAACAAAATGATAATGCTTTTTCACTAGGCGAATAATCTTGTCGCCCTGCACGATCTGAATGCGGTCGAACAGGCCGGAACGGCGATACCGCGTCCCCTTGTAGGAATAGATCCCGTTGCCGGCGATGAATATGGCCTGATCCTTTGGGCTCATGTCCCGCAAAAGGCGATTGAAGGCCTGCGGGCCCAACAGATTCTGGCCAACCCGGGGCGGCGTAATCAGGGCCGTGTAGAGTTCGGAATACAGCTCCTCGGGCGCTTGATCGCCGGGAAATTCCGCACCCGGAATGGCGACCCTGTCGCGGTAGGCCTGTTCGATATTACCGTGATTAAGGATCAGGTGGGCAATGGAGCCATCGGCGCGCAGTTCCTGCCAATCAGCGGGTTCATAAGTCTCGCGGTCAAGGCGAACCTTGGCCTGCACCGCCGCCAGCAAACCGCGGCTACGCGCCACGGTTCGGGCCGCCCGGACCACCGAGTCAGCGATCACCGAGCTGGAAATGGTGGCGCCCGAAATCGCATCAGGTAGCGCGCCGAGGCGGTTGGCGACTTGGCGCACTTGCCCTGGTTGGTGGATATCGACACCGGCAAAACCCGCGACAAAATCCCGCAATGCCTGATCAGGAATGCCGATTACCAGAATTGGTTCATTGTGGCTGCGCAACAGCGCGCCGGTGATCAGGCCCTTATTGGTAATGCCCACCATGATATCGATAGGCTTACCGGAAAACCCAACCGATCCGACAACATCCTGAGTTGAAAAAATATAACCAATGCGGGCGCCGCCCTTGAAGACCGAGGCCGCCAGAGGCTTGCCAGCCAGGGAACCGGCCCGATCGGCGCCGGGAAACACCTGGGCCAGGGTTTCGGGACCAATGCGCTCACCCTGCTTGGCCCAGCTGGGCCCGGCAAACAAGATCAGAGGCGATATCAGAGCCAATATCAGAGCCAAATGCAGCGCTCGTGCGTCAATCGTGGAGCGCGCCTTGCTGAATATCATGCTGAATATCATGCGATACAGGGCCTAGTCTTGCAGCGGCATGGTTGGGCCATGGTCAACCCCATGGCCGTCCCTGCCGTGATGCCTTTCCGACATGGAGAACCCCGCTCACTCAATTTCGCACCATAAAGGATGCCGGCATTTTTCTTACCCGAAAATGACCACGGTCAAGGATTGTTAACTTCGTATCGCTAATGATGCGTAATAATATTAATATTCTCGGGAGCGGATATGTCATTGTCCATAGCGAAATTATCCACTGGTGCGTTGGTTGCGGTTGCGCTTTCGTTCGGGTCCATTGCTGGTCATGCGGCGGATGCGCCGTCCAAGGCCGATCTGAAAAAACATGAATCGTCGCCGGGCGGCAAATACCAGCCAAGAATGGATGTTCTGCGCGATGAGAAGGTGGAGCAACCGGGCAGCACGCCTGGTATGCCGACGCTTTCGGCCGCCGATTATCAAAAGGCCAATCAGATCTATTTTGAACGTTGCGCGGGCTGTCATGGCGTTCTGCGCAAGGGTGCGACCGGCAAACCTTTGACAACAAAGGTAACCCGGGAGAATGGATTCGAATATTTGAGGGACTTCATCACCTACGGCTCCCCCGGCGGCATGCCGAACTGGGGCGATGGCGGCGGTTTGTCCAAAGCACAGATCGACATGATGGCGGCCTATTTGCTGATGGACCCGGCGCAGCCGCCGGAATTCGGTATGAAGGAAATCATGGCGACGTGGAAAGTTCACGTGCCTGTTAACAAGCGTCCCTCCAAGCAGATGAACAAGCTTGACCTGGACAATCTGTTCTCGGTCACCTTGCGTGACACGGGGCAAATTGCCCTGATCGACGGTGCCACGAAGGAAATCACCCAGATCATAGACACTGGTTATGCGGTGCATATTTCACGCATTTCCGCCTCTGGCCGTTATCTGTTCGTGATCGGCCGGGATGCCAAGGTCAACCTGATCGACATGTACATGGATCCGCCAACCTCGGTGGCCGAGATCAAGGTCGGCAGTGAGGCCCGCTCGGTCGAAACCTCGAAGATGAAGGGCTGGGAAGACACCTATGCCATCGCCGGTGCCTATTGGCCGCCGCAGTTCGTGATCATGAACGGCGATGACCTGAAGCCACGGAAAGTGGTTTCGACACGCGGCATGACCGTCGGGACCCAGGAATATCATCCTGAACCACGGGTCGCGGCGATTGTCGGCTCTCACTATCACCCCGATTTTCTGGTCAACGTAAAGGAAACCGGCAAGGTAATGATGGTTGACTATTCTTCGCTGAAGGCTCTGAAGATTACCACAATCGATGCGGCCCGGTTCCTGCATGATGGCGGGTTCGATTCCACCGGCCGTTATTTCATGGCGGCGGCCAACGCCTCCAACATCATCTCGGTGATCGATACCAAGCGTCGTAAACTAGTCAAGAACATCACTGTTGGCACCACGCCGCATCCTGGCCGTGGCGCGAACTTTAACCATCCCAAGTATGGACCAGTCTGGGCCACCTCCCATCTGGGCGACGAGACCATCGCCTTGATTGGTACGGATCCCGATGGGCATCCGCAATACGCCTGGAAACTGGTGCAGAGTTTGGAAGGTCAGGGCGGCGGCTCGCTGTTCGTCAAGACCCATCCGAAATCCAAGAACCTGTATGTGGATACCCCGCTGAACCCCGAGGCTGAGGTGTCTTCCTCGATCGCGGTATTCGATCTGAATGATCCGTCCAAGGAATACGAAGTGCTGCCGATCGGCGAATGGTCCGGTATCACGGAAGGTGTTCGCCGGGTCGTACAGGGCGAATATAACTTCGCGGGTGACGAAGTCTGGTTCTCTGTCTGGAATTCCGCCAGCCAGGAATCGGCCATCGTCATTGTCGACGACAAAACCCGGAAGTTGAAACATGTCATTCGTGACAAGCGTCTAGTCACCCCGACCGGCAAGTTCAACTTTTACAATACGCGGAAGGACGTCTATTAAGACGGACGTCTAATCCAATGTGGCGTGGGATCGAAAAGTTAACCTTTTCGATCCCGCCGTCCGCTACAATCTATGTAGTCGAATTTTACCTAGACGACGCGTGACCGCGGGGGACGCTCTAGATGACCAAAGCGAGTACAGTATTTCTTGTCGGCGCCGGGCCAGGGGATCCGGAGTTGTTGACGATGAAGGCGCACCGATTGCTGCAGGCCGCCGAGGTGGTGGTTTATGACCGGTTGGTTTCGGCCGAAATTCTGGCCCTGATCCCGGCGGGCGCGACCCTGATCAGCGTTGGCAAACAGCCGCATAACCATCCCATTCCGCAGCCCGAGATCAACCAGTTGCTGGTCCGCCTGGCCAGGGCCGGCCGCAATGTCGTCCGCCTGAAGGGCGGTGACCCTTATGTTTTTGGCCGCGGTTCGGAAGAAGCCATAACCTTGGTCGAAAATAACGTGCCATTCGAAGTCGTACCGGGCATTACCTCGGCCTCGGCCTGCTCGGCCTCCGTCGGCATGCCCTTGACCCATCGCGGCCTGGCCACCGGCGTTCGTTATTTGACCGGCCATTGCCGGGAAGACAGCGAGCTGGATTTTGACTGGCAGGGCCTGGCCGATCCATCGACCACCCTGGTGATCTATATGGGCATGGCCAATGTGGAACAAATCACCGAGAACTTGATCAAACACGGCGCCGACCCGAAATTGCCCGCCGCCGCCATCAACAATGGCAGCACGCCGGCGCAACGGCACGTCGTATCCAGCTTGGAAAAACTGGCCGGCGATGCCAAGGCCGCTGAATTCAATGGACCGGTATTGTTCGTCGTCGGTCAAGTCGTGGCCCTGCATGCCATCCTGGGCGTGCAAGTGGATGCCAATCAAGATCAGGCTCAAGACGATGAACAGCCGAATTCCGCCGTGGGCAGCTAGAGCAATTCCGATCCAATGTGGATCGCCCAAGAGCCCTGAGCGATTCTAAGTGCCAAGATTGTCGATGGGAAAAATTGCTCTATTCTTAAGAATCAGAGCATTTCCTATTCGGAAATGCTTTAGGGCCTGCCTGACCGCTGCCTTGTTTGCGACGTCGATCACTCCAGTTTGCAGCGAAGAAAGTATTTCGACGGCGCGGCAGACGGAATTGCTGTATCTCTTGCAACAGGATTGCGGCTCCTGCCATGGCCTGACCCTCAAGGGCGGCCTGGGCACGCCGCTGTTGCCGGAAAATTTAGCGGACAAGCCCGATGATGCCCTGGTTGAGATAATCATGCAAGGGCTGCCGGGTACGCCCATGCCGCCCTGGCGCTTTCTGCTCAAGGAACAGGAAGCCGCGTTCCTGGTACGGGCCATGAAGACGGGCCAGACACTGAAAATCGAGCAATGAAAGTCGAAAAATGAGGTCTTTAGGGAAAATTTCCACCTTTCTGGCAACGGCCGCTCTGCTCATCTCGGCCATGGCCAACGCCCAAGCTGATGATGGTTTGAAACTGCGCGGCACCGGCGATCTGGGCCTGGTGATTGAACGCGCCCATGGCAGCATCCAAATTATTGACACGACCCAGCGCGCGGCCCTGGGCCGGGTCAAGGGCCTGGGCGATCTCAGCCATGCCTCCGCCGTCTATTCCAGGGATGGGCGCTATGCCTATATCTTTGGCCGCGACGGCGGCTTGAGCAAGGTCGATATCCTGCAACGGCGCATCGCCAAACGTGTCGTGCAATCGGGCAACAGCATCGGCGGCGCGATTTCCCAGGACGGCAGCCTGGTGGCCGTCTCCAATTACAAGCCGGGCGGGGTCAAGGTGTTTGATGCGGCGACGTTGGAATTGGTGGCCGACATTCCGGCCCAGGCCAGTGACGGCAGCGGCCTCTCCAAGGTGGTTGGCCTGGCCGATGCGCCGGGGCAACGCTTTATCTTCTCGCTTTATAACGCCGGCGAGATTTGGATCGCTGATTTTTCAGACCGCGGCAACGTTAAGCTGACCAAATATACTGATATTGGCGAGCTGCCCTATGACGGCCTGATCACCGATGATGGCCGCTATTACATCGCCGGCCTGTTCGGCGAGGACGGCATGGCAATGCTGGATCTGTGGCAGCCCGAAAAAGGCGTGCGCCGTATTCTGGACGGCTATGGCCGGGGCGAGGAGAAGCTGCCGGTCTACAAGATGCCCCATCTGGAAGGCTGGGCCCGGGCCGGTGACGTGATTTTTCTGCCCGCCGTGGGCCGCCATGAAGTCCTGATGGTCGCGCCCGGCAGCTGGAAAGAGGTTGGGCGCATTGCCGTCCATGGCCAGCCGATCTTTGCCGTGGCCCGGCCCGACGGCCGCCAGGTCTGGGTCAATTTCGCCCATCCGCTGAACGACACGGTGCAGGTTATCGACGTGCCCAGCCGCAAGATCGTGCACGAATTCAAGCCGGGCAAGGCAGTGCTGCATCTGGAGTTCACGCCCAGGGGCGAGCAGGTCTGGATTTCCGTGCGCGATGCCAACCGGGTCGATGTCTATGACACCGAAAGTTTCGCGCGGCTGCAAACCCTGCCGGCGCAAAAACCATCGGGAATTTTTCTCACCGCCCGGGCCAATCGGATCGGGTTATAGGCCGATGCCTGCCGTGCAAGCCATCACGGAACAGGAGCGGGCGCTGCTGAACAGCTATCAGCGGGATTTCCCGCTGCAAGCCCGCCCTTACGCGGCCATGGCGGACGCTTTGGGGATGGACGAGGATGCTCTGTTGGCAATGCTGCGGGGCCTGCAGGAACGCGGTATCCTGGGCCGGGTCGGTGTCACGGTGCGGCCCAACAGCGCCGGCGCCTCCACCCTGGCCGCGCTTGCCGTGCCGCCCGCGCGCCTGGATGCGGTGGCCGATCAGGTCAGCGCGCTGAAGTCGGTAAATCACAATTACGCCCGCGAACATGACTTTAATCTGTGGTTTGTCCTGACTGCCGCCGATGACGCCGGGCTTGACCAGGCCTTGGCCGAAATAGCAAGCACGACCGGCCTGACGCCCATCAAGCTACCGCTGGATGCGGAATACCACATTGATCTGGGGTTCACCCTATGATCGAAATCGCCGACAAGGATCATCAGCTGCTGGCACGCCTGGCCGACGGTTTGCCCCTGGTATCGCGGCCCTATGCCGAGATGGGAGCTGAATTGGGCTTGTCGGAAGACGATGTAATCGCCCGTCTGCGCCATCTGGTAGACAGCGGCATCATCCGCCGTTTCGGCCTGATCGTGCGGCATCATGAACTGGGCTATCGGGCCAACGCCATGTCGGTCTGGGACGTCCCCGACGACGAGGTCGATGCCCTGGGCGCGGATTTGGCCGCCTACCCCTTCGTCACCCTGTGCTACCGCCGACGCCGCCAGCCGCCGCGCTGGCCCTATAATTTGTTCGCCATGGTGCACGGCAAGGAACGGGCCCATGTGCTGAGCCAGATCGCGCAACTGAACGAACAGCTTGGCCTGGAGCATCTGCGCCACCACGTCTTGTTCTCCACCAAGCGCTATAAACAAAGCGCGGCCCGCTTCGGCGACCGCGGCCTGGCGAAAGCCGGCTGATGACGGAAAAACACCCACTGGACGAGATCGACCGCCGGATCATCAATGGTCTGCAGGGCGGCTTTCCCATCTGTTCTTCACCCTATGCCGCCGTGGCACATGATATGGGCCTTGCCGAGGATGACCTGCTGCGCCGTTTGCAGCGTCTGCGCACGGATGGTTTGTTGAGCCGTTTTGGACCCATGTATCACGCCGAAAAACTCGGCGGTGCCCTGACCCTGGCCGCGATCTCCGTGCCCGAGGACCGCTATGATGCGGTGGCCGAGCAGGTCAATGCCCACGCCGAGGTCGCTCACAATTACGCCCGTGAACATCAACTGAATATGTGGTTTGTTCTGGCAACGGAACAATTATCCCGGATCGACGAAGTGATCGCGGAGATCGAAGCGGAAACCGGCCTGAAGGTCTACAACATGCCGAAGAAGGAAGAGTTCTTTATCGGCCTGAGATTTGAAGCATGAGGTTCGAGGCATGAGCGAAAGCAGCGATCTCCTGGACGAAACCGACCGGCGCATCATCGTCGCCACCCAGGGCGGCCTGCCGCTGGTGGCGGAACCCTATGGGGCGGTGGCGGATGAGTTGGGCCTGGATGTTGATGATGTCATGGCGCGCATGCAACGGATGCTGGACGGCGGCCTGATCCGCCGCATCGGCGCCGTGCCGAACCATTACGCCCTGGGCTATCGCGCCAACGGCATGTCGGTCTGGGATGTCCCGGATGAAGACATCTCGGAGATCGGGAAAATGGTGGGGGATTTGGATTTCGTCTCGCACTGCTATCATCGGCCCCGGCATTTGCCGTACTGGAGCTATAACCTGTTTGCCATGGTGCATGGCCGGGACCGGGATGAAGTATCGGACAAAGTTGAACGGATCGCAAAGTTGATGGGGATCAAGGACCGCAGGCACGAGATTTTATACTCTCACCGCATCCTGAAAAAGACGGGTTTGCGTTTCACGGCCTGAGATCGAGTGAAAAGGCCGCAGGGATAAACCGAATAAATTTGGGGACACATTCATGTTTCGTATTAGTCAATATATGCGCGAAATAGCTTCGCCCACACCGTTGCCCGCACCCGGTGCGCCAAAGCGTGGACCGTCCGGGCCGGTGGTGATCTGGAATTTGATCCGGCGCTGCAATCTCAATTGCAAGCATTGCTATTCCATTTCCGCCGACACCGACTTCGCCGGCGAGTTGAGCACGGGTGAAATCTTCACCGTGATGACAGACCTGCGCGGCTTCGGCGTGCCGGTATTGATCCTCTCGGGCGGCGAGCCGCTGTTGCGCCCGGACATTTTTGAAATTTCGGCCAAGGCCAAGGAGATGGGGTTCTACGTCGGCCTGTCGTCGAACGGAACCTTGATCAATGACGGCAATATCGAAGCCATCAAAGCGGCCAACTACAACTATGTGGGCGTTTCCCTGGACGGCATTGGCGCCACCCACGATGCCTTTCGCCGTAAAGAGGGCGCTTATGACACCTCGCTGGCCGGCGTGCGGTTGTGCCTGGAGGCCGGGATCAAGGTCGGCCTGCGCTTTACCATGACCATGGATAATGCCCACGAGCTGCCCAACATGCTGTCCCTGGTCGAGGCCGAGAAAATCGATAAATTCTATCTCTCCCACCTGAATTATGCCGGGCGGGGTAACCGCAACCGGGCCGACGATGCCCAGCATGCCAACACCCGGGAAGCCATGGACCTGATGTTTGATACCGCCTGGGATCATGTCGAACGCGGCCTGGATACGGAATTCGTCTCCGGCAACAACGATGCCGACGGTGTCTACCTGCTGTTCTGGCTGCAAAAACGCTTCCCCGACCGGCCCGAGCTGTTGGCCCACATGCGGGCTAAGCTGGCACTGTGGGGCGGCAATTCATCCGGCGTCAACGTCGCCAATATCGACAACCTGGGCAATGTGCATCCCGATACCATGTGGTGGCATTACGATCTGGGCAATGTGCGCCAGCGGCCATTTTCCGAGATCTGGGTGGATACTTCCGATCCCATCATGGCCGGCTTGAAACAAAGCCCGCGCCAGATCAAAGGCCGTTGCGGCGCCTGCCAGTATTTCGATATCTGCGCCGGCAACACCCGCGTGCGCGCCCTGCAATTGACCGGCGATGCCTGGGCCGAGGACCCCGCCTGTTATCTGAACGATCAGGAAATCGGTATCGAGGACGGCGGTGAACGGCTGGCGGTAACGCCCTATACGCGGGAGAGCCAACGTGCGTTGGGTCTATAGCATTGCCCTATTGCTGGGTGGTTTGAATTCAACGGCGGCGCTGGCCAGCCAAGCCCAGCCCGAGGCAGCAGCTGCCAACGCGCCCGCGCTGTACACCAAACATTGCGCCGAATGCCACGGCGCCGATCGCCTGGGGCGGATCGGGCCGGCGTTGCTGCCACAAAACCTGCGCCGCCTGCGCCAGCCCAAGGCGGTCAAGGTCATTACCAAGGGCCGTATCGCCACCCAGATGCCCGGCTTCGGCGAGGTTCTGAACCAAAACGAAATCGCTTCCCTGGCCAAACTGATCTACACCCCCCTCGCAACGCGCCCCGTATGGGGCAAGGCCGAGATCGAGGCCAGCCGGGTGGTCGAGAAAGATGCTCTGAACCTGCCGAACAAGCCAGTCTTCAAGGCCGATCCCTTGAACCTGTTCGTGGTGGTGGAAACCGGCGATCATCACGCGAGTATCCTGGATGGCGACAGTTTCGAAAGACTGCACCGTTTCCCGACCCGCTTTGCCCTGCATGGCGGGCCGAAATTTTCGCCGAAAGGCCGTTTTGTCTATTTCGGCTCCCGCGATGGCTGGGTCTCCAAGTACGATCTGTATAATTTCCGCCTGGTGGCGGAGGTCCGCGCCGGCATCAATATGCGTAACATCGCCATCTCCGCCGATGGTAAATACCTGGCGGCGGCGAATTATCTGCCGCATTCCATCGTGCTGTTGGACGCCCATGATCTCTCGCTGATGAAGCTGTTGCCGGTGCTGGATTATTTCAAGAAAAAAACCTCGCGGGTTTCCGCTGTCTATCAGGCCCGCCCGCGCAATTCCTTTATCGCCGCCCTGAAGGACGTACCCGAGATCTGGGAGATCTCGACCGATCCCAACGCCCCGCCCGTGGTCACCGGCCTGGCCCATAGTAATGAGCAAGGCCATGAAGAGACCCTGACAAACGCCAACAAGGGCCTGTTCGCCCTGCGCCGGATCCTGATCAAGGAACCCTTGGACGATTTCTTCTTTGATCCGCCCTACCGCAACCTGATCGGCTCGTCACGAGACGGCAAACATGGCGTGGTGGTCAACCTGAACGTGGGCAAGGTGATCCGCAGCGTCGGCCTGCCCGGCCTGCCGCATCTCGGCTCCGGCATCACCTGGGAATGGCAGGGCCGGCCGGTGATGGCGACGCCGCATCTGCGCGGTGGCCGGGTCTCCGTGATCGACATGCAGGAATGGAAAGTCATCAAGAGTATCGAGACCAAGGGACCGGGATTTTTCATGCGCGGCCATGAGAACAGCCCCTACGCCTGGGTCGACGTATTCTTTGGCCCGAACCGGGATCTGATGCATATCATCGATACCCGCAGCCTGGAGATCATCAAGACCCTGCGGCCGGCGCCGGGCAAGACCGCCGCCCATGTGGAATTTACCCGCGATGGTTCCCACGCCCTGGTATCGATCTGGGACATGGACGGGGCCCTGGTGGTCTATGACGCCAAGACCCTGCAGGAAGTAAAACGCATCCCCATGGTTAAGCCGTCGGGTAAATACAATGTCTTCAACAAGATCACCCTGTCGGCGGGAACCTCCCACTAGGGGCCAGGATAGGAATGAATAGGAATGAGGGCGGCGGCGGCGACAGCCTGCTGATCGTGGTTGGTCATGGCACGGGCACGGCGGCGGGTGATGCCACGCTGCATGCCTTGGCGGCCAAATTGGCGGCCTCCGGTAATTTTGATCAGGTCAGGGCGGCGGTCCTGCGCGGTACGCCGGCGCTCGTTGATGTTCTAAGCCAGCTTGACGCCGGGCCAGGCGGTCAATTGCCCTGCCTGCTGCCATTCATGATGAGTGATGGCGTGACCTTCCGTCGGCGCCTGATGGAGGCCATGGCCCATATTCCAAGTCCGCATAGGCCGCTTTTATATCCCCCCCTTGGCTTGAACCCCGGTCTGGCCCAATTGATCGCCAGGCGGGGTAAAAAGGCGGCCGATGCAGCAGCCTGGGCGGCGGCGGATTGCCGTCTGCTCTTGATTGCCCATGGCTCGCTGCGGGATCCGGCCTCGGCCCAGGCCGCGCGGGCGCACCAGGAACGTATTGCCGCCCAGCATGAATTTGCCACAGTCGAGGTCGCGTTTCTCGATCAAGCACCGCATTTGGACGACGTTCTGGCCCAGACTGGCAGCCCTTTGCTTGGTGTCGGTCTATTCGCGGGCGAGGGGCGGCATGGCGCCGATGATATGAACCAGGCTTTTGCCCTGGCCGCCTGCCCAGCCCGCTATTGCGGCACCATTGGCGGTGATGACGGCTTGGCCACCCTGGCCGTCGGACACTTGAAATCCGCCCCCCAATCGAACCTGTAGCTCGGCCTGAAGTAGCCCCGCGCATTGTCCTGATCTTTGACGCGGGTCAAGGCGTCAAAGCGCACTTAAGAATAACTTTACGCTGGAAGCAGGAGGTGGCGGATTGGTTAAGAATTCAAAAACTGAAAAGCCGCGCAAGCGGGAACCACTGGTCCTGGAACTGATTCCAGAGAACCTGTTGCGCGAGCCCATCGAGTATATTTTCGCCGATCACTACCGCATGCGCCAAATCATCGCCACCATGGACAGATTTCTAATCGAAGGTATCTATGCCCAAGCGCCGGTCGACGATGACGTCATCGCCGACATGGCGGTCATCGAGGCCTATCTGCGTACCGAGCTGCCGCCACACATCGCCGACGAGGAAGAAGATCTGTTCCCCTGTCTGCAGCGGCGCAGTCCAGGTGACCACGAGACAAAACAGATCCTGGCCACCTTGCATCAGGAGCACGAGGAAGACTTTGCCCTGTTGCCATCGCTTATCGCCGGCCATGAGGATTTGCTGGCCGCCAGGCCGGTGGCCGCGCGGGAGCTGTTTGAAACTTCCGTCGTCCGCTTCGTGGAAACCCAGCGGCGGCACGTTATCTGGGAGAATAATATTGTTCTGCCCCTGGCCCGGCGCCGTCTCAGCGCCGAGGACATGGAAAAAATCGGCCGCAAAATGGCGGCCCGCCGGGGCCTCGAATATCCGGCCTAGCGCTCGTTTTACGGCTGCCAAAGCTATATAATCGCAGAAATGAACAAGTCTCTTCCTGAAAACAGCGTTTCCACTGGTGTAATCGGCCGGTTTTTGCGGCTGTTCGTGCCCGTCGCCGTTATCTGTGTCGGCGGGGCGATTATCCTGTTTCGTTCGGAATTGGATGCCGACCTGACAAAAATTCGCGCCTCGGAAACCATGTCCGTGCAGCTGGGCGTCAGCTCGATTGGCCGTGTGGTGCAGGCGATCACCCGAGATGCCGCGTATCTGGCGGCCCAGGGGCGGCTGCTGGATGAGGTGTCCGGCATCGCGGCGGACGAAGACGGCTATCTTGCCGCGGACTGGCTGACCTTTTCCCGGACCAAGGGGATCTATGATCAAATTCGCCTGCTTGATGCGACCGGCCAGGAACGTGAACGGGTAAACTATAATAATGGCTACCCGGCCAGTGTTCCGAAGGAGAAACTGCAGAACAAGGGGAAGCGTTACTATTTCACCGACACCATCAAGCTGAACCGCGGCGAGTTCTTTATTTCGCCGCTGGATCTCAACATCGAAGGCGGCAAGGTCGAGATGCCGGTGAAGCCGATGATCCGGATCGGCACCCCGGTTTTTGACCGGCAGGGACGGAAACGCGGCGTTGTCCTGTTGAACTATTTTGGCGGCAGGATGCTCGGGGAATTTGACCGCAGCATGGGGGCGGACCATTCCAGGGCCTGGTTGCTCAATGGCCAGGGATATTGGCTGAAGGGGCCATCGGATGATCTGGAATGGGGCTTCATGCGGCAACGGCCCAAGGCATCCATGGCGCAGCTCTACCCGGAGGCTTGGCAACGGATGCTGGCCGCGGACAAGGGGCAGTTCGAGAATGAGCAGGGCCTTTGGACCTTCGCCACCGCCGTTCCACTGATCGAGGGGCAAAAGACCTCTTCCGGCACCCACGAAGCCTTTGCACCCAGCCGATCCGAGTTGGAAAGCCGGGATTATTTCTGGAAAGCGGCGCTTTTGCTGCCCCGGGAAGCCTATCGGGCCTCCATGTGGCAGACCGGCATCAATATATTCGCGGCGACCGCCATCCTGCTCGCGGGCCTGTTTTTTGGCTGCTGGCGCCTGGCCAGTGCCTGGGTGCGCCAGGAGCGGGCCGAGGCGGAGGTGCGGCGGGTCAACCAGGGCCTGGAAGTCATGGTGGATGCGCGGACGGAGGAGCTGCGGACGAAGAACGATGAACTGGAAAGCCTGATATATGTGGTCTCGCACGACCTGCGCGCACCGCTGCTGAAATTCCAGGAATTCAGCGCCTTGTTCGAGAAATTGGTCCGCAACGTCGAGGGCCGCCTGAAGGAAGGCGAGCCATCCATCCAAGAACTGGAAACGATCGCCGCGCAGCTTGGCGGGCAAATCCCCGCCGCGTTGCATACGATGCTTGAGAATACGGATCGGATGTACCCTCTGGTGAACGGCTTGCATCATATTTCACGCGCCAACCGGGCCATCCTTGATATTCAGCCCCAGGATATGAACGCCATGTTGGCGAAAATTGCCGCCAAGCTGGAGGTCGAGCTAACGGATACGGGCGGCGCGATTGAAGTCGCCCAATTGCCCCCTTGCATGGGCGATACGGCGCATTTGGAGATGGTTTTCACCAATCTGCTTGGCAACGCCATTAAGTACCGCCATCCCGACCGCCCCCCCGCCGTGCGGGTGTCGGGCGAAGTGAAGGATGGCCGCGCGGTCTATGAGATTTCGGACAACGGTGCCGGATTTGCCGCCGAACATTGCCAGCATGTTTGGGATCTATTCTATCGCCGGGTTCTGATGGGCGAGACGGAAGGCCAAGGTCTCGATTTGACCCTGGTCCGGCGCATCATCGAGCGCCATCACGGACGGATATCCCTGGAATCCGAAGAAGGCGCCGGCAGCCGGTTTATTGTCGCCCTGCCACCGGCGGTAAAATCTACAGAATAAACTTCGAAAGATCGGCGTTTTTGGCCAAATCGCCCATGTTGTCGCGCACGTATGCGGCATCGATTGTCACGGTTTCGCCGGGCCGGTCGGTGGCGGTGAAGCTGATTTCGTCCAGCACCCGTTCCAAAATCGTGTGCAGGCGCCTGGCGCCGATATTCTCCACATTCTGGTTGACCTCGGCCGCGACGGCGGCGATTTCATCGATGGCATCGTCGGCGAATTCCAGGGTCACGCCCTCGGTGTCCAACAAGGCGACATATTGCTTGATCAACGAGGCTTCCGGTTCCAGCAGGATGCGCTTGAAATCATCCGCGCCCAGGGCCGACAGCTCCACCCGAATGGGCAGACGGCCCTGCAACTCCGGCAGCAGGTCCGAGGGCTTGGCCAGATGGAAGGCGCCCGAGGCGATAAACAATACATGGTCGGTCTTGATGGCGCCGTACTTGGTGGACACCGTGGTGCCTTCCAGCAGAGGCAACAGATCCCGTTGCACGCCTTCGCGGCTGACATCGCCGCCCGATCGTTCAGAGCGCGCGGTGACCTTGTCGATCTCGTCCAGAAAGACGATGCCGTTTTCCTCTACCGCCTGCAAGGCGTCGCGGACCAGGGACTCTTCATCCAGTAGTTTGTCGGATTCCTCGGCTACCAGAACATCGTAGGATTCTTCCACCGTCAGGCGCCGCCGTTTGGTGCGATCGCCGCCCAGAGCCTTGCCCAACATATCGTTCAGGTTCAACATGCCCATCTGGGCCCCGGGCATGCCCGGCACCTCGAATGTCGGCATGCCGCCGCCGCCCGTATCGGCGAGGTCCAGCTCAATCTCTTTTTCCGCCAATTCGCCTTCGCGCAGTTTCTTGCGGAAGGCATCGCGGGTGGACTCGGAGGCGGTATCACCCACCAGGGCATCCAGCACGCGCTCTTCCGCCGCCAGCTCCGCCTTGGCCTGTACCGATCCACGGCGTTTTTCGCGCATCATGGTCAGGGCAATTTCCACCAGGTCACGGACGATCTGTTCCACGTCCCGGCCCACATAGCCGACCTCGGTGAATTTCGTGGCTTCAACCTTGACGAACGGCGCGCCGGCGAGGCGCGCCAGACGGCGGGCGATTTCGGTCTTGCCGACGCCCGTGGGGCCAATCATCAGGATATTCTTGGGCATCACCTCTTCGCGCATGTTGCCTTCCAGCTGCATGCGGCGCCAGCGGTTGCGCAGGGCGATGGCAACGGCGCGCTTGGCGTCGTTCTGACCGACGATAAAGCGGTCTAGCTCGGAAACAATTTCCCGGGGGCTGAATTCGGTCATGTATCGCTCTCGGGGCCAAGGGCTTCCACGGTGACGTTTTCGTTGGTGTAAACGCAAATGCCGGCGGCGATCTGCATGGCGCGGCGGGCAATATCCTCCGACCCCATGTCATCCCGGTCGATCAGCGCGCGGGCCGCCGCCAGGGCGTAGGAGCCGCCCGAACCGATGCCGATCAGGCCGTCCTCGGGCTCCAGCACATCGCCGGTGCCGGTCAGGACCAGGGACGTATCCACATCTGCCACCGCCATCATCGCCTCCAAACGGCGCAGATAACGGTCGGTCCGCCAATCCTTGGCCATTTCCACCGCCGCCCGGGTCAGATTGCCCGGATGCTGTTCAAGTTTGCCCTCCAGGCGCTCGAACAAGGTAAAGGCGTCCGCCGTGGCGCCGGCGAAACCGGCGACGATCTTGCCGCCCGTGCCCAGACGCCGCACCTTGCGGGCATTGGCCTTGATCACGGTTTGACCCAGGCTGACCTGGCCATCGCCGGCCATGACCACCGTATCACCCTTGCGGACACACAAAATCGTCGTGCCGTACCAGGTTTTGTCGTTCGTATGATCCACGTGCTTTTTATCCTTTGTGTCAGGCCTTTCATGTATGGCGAAAACCGTAGCTAATCAAGGCTCACGAATTCCAGGCGTGAGATAATCAAGGTTAACGAACGCATGCTGGCGAATGCGGCGCCGGGCTGTTATACCGCGCTGTATATAAAGCGCCCTGGAAATGACTTCCGGCGGCAGTGAGGAGCAAGAGGCCATGCGCCAGGCCAAGGTGGAACGCAATACTAAGGAAACCCAGATCACCGTTGCGGTTAATCTGGACGGTACGGGCAGCTATGACGTGGAGACCGGGCTAGGTTTTCTTGATCATATGCTGGAGCAACTCTCCCGTCACAGCCTGATCGACCTGACGGTCCGGGCCACGGGTGATCTGCATATTGACGGCCACCACACCACCGAGGATACCGGCCTGGCGATTGGCGAGGCGATCCGCCAGGCGTTGGGCGAGCGCACGGGCATTGTCCGCTATGGCAATGCCGTGGTGCCCATGGACGAGACCTTGACCCGCGTGGCGCTGGATCTCTCGGACCGGCCTTATCTGATCTGGAAGGTCGCCTTCAACCGCCCGAAACTGGGCGATATGGACACTGAGCTGTTCCGCGAATGGTTCCAGGCCATCAGCCAGGCCGCCGGCATCACCTTGCATGTGGAAGTGCTGTATGGCGAGAACAATCACCACATGATCGAAAGCTGCTTCAAGGCCCTGGCCCGCAGCCTGCGCCAGGCGGTAGAGATCGACCCCCGCCGCGCCGATGCCGTGCCCTCGACCAAGGGCGTCCTGGGCGGCAGCCTTTAAAGAGGGCTATCGATGCGCCTCTACACGGTTCAACACCGGCCCAACGGTGACATCGGGGATGACCCGGATGTGGTTCTGATCAAGGAAGGCTTTTGCTGGCCGGCCCTGTTCGTGCCATTTCTGTGGCTGCTGTATCGCGGGCAGCTTTGGGGCCTGCTGGCCTATCTGGGGCTGACCGCCGGTCTGTCCGCCGTGGCTTATACTGTCGGCCTGGACGAGATTTCCTTGCTGTTGCTGTCCTTGGTATTGTCGTTGCTGGCGGCGGCGCAGGCCAACGATTGGCGCCGTTGGCGGCTAAGCGCCAAGGGCTATGAACTGGTAACGGTGGTTGCCGCGGGCAATTTACGCCGGGCGGAAGAGATTTTCTTTCACCAACGGTGGCAGGGCCCGGAGGCCGCATCGAAAACAATCCCGACGCCCCTGCCGACGCTTCTGCCGACGCCCTTGCCGGCGAGCGCCTTGACGCCTTTCGCCACGCCCTTTGATCCTGTTTGATTGAGTTTGAGAACCCCCATGCGTATCGCAATCGTCGACTATGGCTCCGGCAATCTCCGTTCCGCCGCCAAGGCATTCGAGCGCGCCGGCGGGGATCATGACGGCGCGGTCGAGGTTTTGGTGACCTCAAGGGCCGATGTCGTCGCCGCTGCCGACCGCGTGGTGCTGCCCGGCGTGGGCGCCTTCGCCGATTGCCGGGCCGGTCTTGGCGCGGTGGATGGCATGGTCGAGGCATTGCAGGAATTCGTGCAGCAAAGCGGCCGGCCATTCTTGGGCATCTGTGTCGGCATGCAATTGCTGGCGGATCGTGGCCTGGAACATGGCGAGCATGCGGGTCTGGGTTGGATCGGCGGCGAGGTCCGCGCGATCGAGCCGGGCGACCGGCGCATGAAGGTGCCGCACATGGGTTGGAACGCCCTGCGCATCAAGGAAAATCCGGCTACATTATTTGCCGGGGTCGATCCTGGCGCGCATGTTTATTTCGTGCATTCCTATGGCTTCGTGCCCACGCAGCAGAACTGTGTTCTGGCCGAGGTGGATTATGGCCCGCCCATCGTCGCCGCCATTCGCAAGGGCAATATCGTCGGCACGCAGTTCCATCCGGAGAAGAGCCAGGCCGTGGGTCTGCGCTTTATCGCCAACTTTCTCTCCTGGTCACCCTAAAGGTGACCGCTCTAATAATAGTCACCCTAAAGGTGACCGCCCTAAAAATGGTCACCGTGAAGAGACGCGTATGATGAATTTGTACCCAGCCATTGATCTGAAAGACGGCGATTGCGTGCGCCTGCTGCGCGGTGAAATGGCCGCCGCGACGGTCTTCAACAACGACCCCGCCGCCCAGGCAAAATCGTTTCAGGATGCAGGCTGCCAGTGGCTGCATTTGGTCGATCTGAACGGCGCCATCGAAGGCCGGCCGGTCAATGGCGAGGCGGTATCCGCGATCCTTGCCGCCCTGACCATCCCCGTGCAACTGGGCGGCGGCATCCGGGACGAGGCCACGGCGTTGGCCTGGTTGGAGGCCGGCATCCGCCGCGTCATCATCGGCACCTTTGCCTTGCGCGAACCGGACCTGGTGGCCGATCTGTGCCGCCGCCATCCGGGCCGTGTGGCGATCGGCATTGATGGCCGGGATGGCCGCGTCGCGGTTGAAGGCTGGGTCGAACAGTCCGATAGGCCGGTGCTTGATCTGGCCCGCCATTTCGAAGGTGCGGGCGCCGCCGCCATAATTTACACCGACATTGACCGCGACGGTGCGATGCAGGGCCATAACGTCGCCGCGACCTCGCAGTTGGCGGCGGGCATCAGCACGCCTGTCATTGCTTCGGGCGGGGTGACCAATCTGGATGATTTGCATGCCCTGCGCGCCGCCGCCGCATCGAGCATCAAGGGGAGCATCGAAGGCGTAATTGTTGGCCGGGCGCTTTATGATGGTGCCTTCGATGTTGCCGCCGGCCTGAACGCTTTGTCCGGTGAGGGAGCCTAGTATGTTGACCAAACGGGTCATTCCCTGTCTCGACGTCAAGGATGGCCGGGTCGTCAAGGGCGTCAACTTCGTTGATCTGGTCGATGCCGGCGACCCCGTGGAACAGGCCAAGATTTACGACAAGGCGGGCGCGGACGAGCTGACATTTCTGGACATCACCGCATCGTCGGACAACCGTGATATCATCTATGATGTGGTCAGTGCCACGGCGGAACATTGTTTCATGCCCTTGACGGTAGGTGGCGGCGTCCGGGTGGTCGAGGATGTGCGTAAGCTGCTTTTGGCCGGCGCCGACAAGGTCTCCATCAACACCGCCGCCGTCAACCGGCCGGAATTCGTTGGCGAGGCGGCCTTGAAGTTCGGCAATCAGTGCATCGTCGTCGCCATCGACGCCAAGCGCGACGGCCACGGCGGCTTCGAGGTCTTCACCCACGGCGGGCGCAATCCCACGGGCATCGAGGTGATCGGCTGGGCACGGCGCATGGTGGAGCTGGGGGCGGGGGAAATCCTGCTCACTTCCATGGACCGGGACGGCACCAAGTCGGGTTTCGATGTGGAACTGACCCGCGCCGTGGCTGATGCGATCTCCGTGCCTGTCATTGCCTCGGGCGGCGTCGGCACCCTGGCTCATATGGTGGATGGCATTGAAAGCGGCCATGCGGATGCGGTTCTGGCCGCCTCGATCTTCCATTTTGGCGAATATTCCATAGCCGAGGCGAAACAGGCCATGCGGGCGGCGGGGCTGCCGGTACGGCTGGAACAGCAACAGGAAGCGTAAGATGCCAACCCTGTACCTATTGCGCCATGGCAACGCCGGTTTCGGCGGCCCGGGACAACAGGATCAGGACCGGGCGCTAAATCCGGCGGGCCGGCAAGCTGCGGCGCTGGTGGGAAGGTATCTGGCGCAAATGCCGGCGCGGCTGGATCTGGTCCTATGTTCCACCGCCGAACGGACGCGGCAGACCTGGGCCCTGGTCGCCGCCGAGCTGGACAATCCGCCCCAGGCCGAATTCGACGAAGCGCTTTATCTTTGTTCGGGCGCTGCCTTGCAGCAGCGGGTGCGCGGCCTGCCCCAGGCGGCGGATAGCGTCATGATCATCGGCCATAATCCGGGGCTGTACGACACCGCGCTGTTTTATAGCGGCGGCGGCGACAGTGATGTGATAGGTCAGTCGCTGCTGGATTTCCCCCCCGCCGCCCTGGTGGCCCTGCAATTCGACCACCCCTGGGCGGCGGCGTCCCAACAGGCCGGACATCTCGACTTTGTTGTCACGCCCAGAGATTTAGTTGAGACCTAATTGAGACGTAACCGAGACCTAACTTCAATCTAACGAAAGCTTCCAAGATGTCAGAGCAAGAAACAGCCCAGCCGGCACGCGGCAGTGAAATTCTCGACCAGCTCTATGCGGTCATTGAAGAACGGCGCGGCGCCGACCCATCCGAATCCTGGACCGCCAAATTGCTGCACAAGGGCCTGCCCAAAATCTGTCAGAAGGTGGGTGAGGAAGCCACTGAAGTCGTGATCGCCGCCCTGGCGGAAAGCCGCGAAGAGTTGTTGGAGGAAAGCGCCGATCTGCTTTATCACCTGCTCGTCCTATGGGCCGCCAAGGGGGTGCAGCCGGACGAGGTCTATGAGGTGCTGCGCCGCCGCCGCATCGAAATGGACATCAAGAAAAAGAAGCAAAAGAAGCTGGAGAAGCAACAAATCGAAGAGAATCAGGGTAAATGATGCGCCATGGCCTATGATCAGAACAATATCTTTGCCCGCATCCTGCGCGGCGAAATTCCCTGCAAGAAAGTCCACGAGAACGACCACGCCCTGGCCTTTCACGACATCAACCCGCAGATGCCCGTGCATGTCCTGGTGATCCCAAAGGGCCCCTACACCAATCTGGCCGCGTTCAATGCCGGCGCATCAATCGAGGAAATGGGCGCGTTCATGCAGGCCGTCGCCGAGACCGCCAAAATGGTTGGCGTGGAAGACAGCGGCTACCGTCTGGTCGCCAACAATGGCGAGGACGCGCATCAGGAAGTAACGCATTTTCATATGCACATCTTTGGCGGCCGGCGCATCATGGGCCGGATGATCAAGGCGCAGGATTAGTGCATTTTCGATATTCATCGAGTCGCCAAGCCACCCGCTCCCCCTGCCCGGCCGCCCATTCATGGTATCCTGTGGGCGGCCGGGCAGGGGGAGCGGGTGGGTAGTTCAATATCGAAAATGGATTAGTGCGCGGCTTTGGTTGCCGCTGAATTTGCTTCAGCCGTCATGCCACCTTTGGCAATAAGGCCTGCAAATTCGAATGAAAATGGATGATCGCCGTTTCATACCGGCCAAAAGTGAAATCGCTGTTGGCTCTACTTTGCAGGCCGGCCTGAATGGCGCGGGCCGCATGACGATCTTCATCCAGCCCCGTGTCCTTGACAAACCGCGCATCCCGTTTGGCTTCGTCCAGTTGTTCCGCCGATAACTTGCCGTTGCCGCCCCGATTGCTCAAACGGTAAAAGATCCACTTGCTCTCGCTTGGGCTGATCGGTTCCACGACGATGAACAGGCTGTGGTTCGAAAGCACCGAGACATGGGCGTTGGGAAACAACTGATAGGCATAGGTCACCATGCCGTCGATGCGGCGTTCCGCCGGCGGCACCGTGCGCAGTTTTTCAATGCGCCGAAACGGGAATGTAATTCTTGAGTTTGGGCCATAGGTTTCAACGATATTCAGATTGTCAAAACCGTAGGGGAAGAAAGTGCGATTGTGCAGCGCCTTGATGTGGTAACCCTCCATCGAGGTTTCGCACAGCAGCTTCCAATTGGCTTCATCCGAGATCTCGACGGTATCAAACAACTGTTGTTCCGGGTAGAGAAATTGCGGCATCGCGTCCATGGCGGCGGTCGAGACCGCTTCATCCTGGGTGATGAAGACGACACCATGTTTTTCCTCCGCCTTCACCGGCACTAGGCCATGTCCCGCCTTGTCGAGATCGGGGAAGCCATCGGCGCCCGGAATAAATTTCAATTGGCCGTCCAGACCATAACTCCAGGCATGATAGGGGCAGTTGAAGGCCCGGGCACAACCGCTGCCTTCGGCCACGGGCATGCCGCGATGGCGGCAGGCATTGCGGAAAGCACGGACCACGCCGTCGTCTCCACGCACCACCAGCAACGGCGTTAATGCCGCCGTGCGGGCCACATAGGAGCCGGCTTTCGGCAGGGCGGCGGAAGGACAAAACGGCACCGGCAGCTGTCTGAGCAGTTCGATTTCCGCCTGAAAACGCTCTTCGGACAGATAGCTCTCCACCGGCTCGCGCCAAACCTGATCACCGCTATCGGTGCTCTTGTTGTCAATGTGGTGGAAGATGCGTTCAATAACTTCGTCGTCGCTTAACAATTGGGGCATGCAAACAATCTTGGACCATGAGTAAGAATATCGCGGTAGAACCTAGCCGGTCGCGGGCGTTCTGTCCATGACAGCGCGGTTTCCGGAATTTCGATCCGAAAACTCGAAAACTTGCGGCAGTTTTGAGAATAGCTCGGTTTCGAATAACATTGTTGTCAAAAGAAGAATATTTCTAGCTTCATACAATCAAGTTAGATCTGCTCTTTTTCCACAATAATTTGGTAGTTCAATTTTGGGACATGTATTACCATAACCTATTGTGGCGGGGGGGAATTGGGGAAGGCCGTACTTATATGTCATTTCATCAAGGCTCTGACGATGCGGCGGCTGCCGGTACACATGCAAACGGGTTAACCGGTTCACGCGCCAACAAATTATTCAATCGTGGCAAAGGTGTGACGAAGGGATTTCGTCTGCAATTCATCCTCTTTGTCAGTTTCGTGTTGATCTCCGCTCTGCCGGTCGTCCTGCTTTCGATCTGGGATCAGCATGCCGCCTTGCGGGACGAGTATAACTCGGTCAACGAAAAACATCTTATCATTGCGGAAAACTTGAGCGGCGTGTTTGACCGCTATGTTATCGACGTCAAGGAAGGTTTTCGGTTTGCCGTCCTTGGGGCGGACAATGGCGAGCCAAACCAAGCATCACATCAATTCCTTAAGTCATTGAGTTTTTGCGATGTCAGCATTATCGATGGCGCCAACTCCGTCATCCGATCCTTGATGGAGTCGCATGACAATAAGCCCCCCTATCCAAGCCCCGAGGTAATTACGCAACTGCGCGATGCGGTTGGGCGGGCCAACGGCGATATCGTTTTCTCCAATATCATCCAGGATCGAGGCAAACCCCTTTTCTTTGTCGTTATGGCGCTCGAGAACTCGAGGATCGCGATTGGCAGCTTGACCACCGATTATATTCGCAAGATCCAACGTCAGATAGGGTTTGGCGAGCGCGGTCACTCCATGGTCGTCGATGCAAACGGTGTTGTCATTGCCCATCCGAACGCGGCTTGGGAAAATACCTCGAAGGATGCCTCCAAATTATCCGTGGTCGGCGCCATGATGCGCGGGGAAACCGGCGTTTCAGAATTTTACTCGCCGCCAATGCAGGCGAACATGATCGCGGGCCATACATCGGTTCCGGGAGTGGGTTGGGGCGTCATGGTGCCGCAGCCGGTCGAGGAGCTTGAAAATCGCGCCAATGATGGCCAGAAAACTGCCATTCTGATCACCTTGATCGGCATCATACTCGCGGCGATCTTCAGTTGGTGGCTGTCCCGCTTTCTGGCCAAACCGATCGTAACAATTGATGGCGCCGCGGTCGCCGTGGCGTCCGGTGAGCTGCGGACCCAGGTGGCAACCTTGGCACCTGGCAGCCCACGGGAGCTGCAAAGCCTTTCCGCGGCTTTTAACGTCATGGTCAATCAACTGCGCGAGCGTGAAGAACGGCTGCAATCCGCGAAGGACGAGGCGGTGGCGGCGGACCGGGCAAAAACAGATTTTCTGGCCAACATGAGCCACGAACTACGAACGCCATTGAATGCAATCATCGGTTTTTCCGAGATGATCAAGGTCGAGACATTTGGCCCCATCGGTACGCCGCAGTATTCTGAGTATGTCAAGGATATCAATAATTCGGGCAATCATTTGCTGCGTGTGATCAACGACGTGCTCGACATGGCAAAGATCGAGGCGGGCCACCTCGAGCCTTTGTACAGCCAAGTTGATATGACTGAAATTGCCGAGACCTGCATTTCATTCTTCGCCGAGAGGGCGGATAAAGATCATATCGAGCTGAAAGTCAGCATCGGCGAAGATTTGCCAAAGATGTCCGCCGACGACAGGATGGTTCAACAGATAATCCTCAACCTTCTTTCCAACGCAATAAAATTTACGCCCGAGAAGGGCGTCGTGGAACTTTCAATCGATGCCGATCTGCAAAGAGGATGCGTTATTCAGGTGCGGGACAATGGTATTGGCATGGATCCGGCCAAACTGGATGTTGTCATGCAGCCATTTGGCCAGATCGATGCCAAGCTGGGCCGTAAATACGAGGGCACTGGCCTGGGCCTCCCGCTTGTCAAATCCATGGTCGATATGCACGGCGGCACGCTTGATATCGATACGGCGTTGGCGCGTGGCACCGCTGTTACGGTCACCCTTCCGCTTGGGCGCGTTATCGATGATGGTTAAGCCAGTACCATCAAGCGCATCAGGAAGCAGGGTATTGTTACATGCACATTCCAGGCGGCCAACGCAGGGTGAGCGGTCGATCCAGGCGCAGGAATAGAGCCGTCACAAGGCGGTTCATTCAACAAGCTGAACATTGATATGCACATCGTCCGAGTATTGCTGCAATAGCGGGCCGATTACTTCGCTGTAGGTGTCCGCGCCGGTGGCGGCGACCTCTTCCGTCAACATGACCTCTACATAGCGCCCGTAAGTCAGGTAATCGGCACTGCCTTGCACGCCTAACGCGGCGCAATCCAGCACGGCAATCTTGACCACCCGGCGCTTTATATCGGTAGAGGCGCTAGAGGTGGGCACACCGGATGCTGGAACGATATTGCTAGGCGAGATAACTTCACCGTAGCCTGATGGCAAGATGATGCCGTCCGTGGGGTAGATAGTCTTATTTTCGTTGCGGTAAAAGGTCTGGCCCAACTCGTAAAGATAAACCTGATAGCGCGTGTAATCGGCCAGATCCACCGGCTGGGCATCGGAGGGATGGTTCGTTGTCCAATAAGCAACCGGATCCCACGTGCCATTGCCCAAGATGGTGCTGCCCGACATGTCGCTATCGCGGGGATAATCGATCACGTTCTGGGCCGGCAGCTTGGGGTTTTTGGTGCCTGCATCCATGCGTGCGTTAATGCCGTTGCGGGCCTGTTGCGTCTGTCCCCCGGGTGATGTCGTAACTTCGGAGGTGTAGCAAAGGCCAGGGTCGTTGGCCAAGGCATTGCCAACGCTCGCAGCGCCGCAATTGCCCGAAGACGGACAGAGCAGTCCGAATTGTCCAGGCGCCAAGGTGCTGCCGCCGGGGCCGATCTTGGTCAACAACTGGCGGCCGGCATTATCAGGATCCAGCAAATCGTCGACCGCACCACCGGCTTCGGACGGGTTACAGGCAAAAAAGGGCGGCGCCGCGCATGTAATGGTAACGACGCCGGCCAGGGCCGTCGCCTCCAAGGTGAATTGTTCCGCCGCACCGCCGTTGGAAATCGTATCGAGCACGGGGGCCAGAAATATTGAAATCGTGCGCGGCGCAAGGGTGATTTCGGCATAGGTCGCTTCGCTGCTGGCTGCCGTCGTAACTTTCGAAGGGTCGACATCATTATAGAAAACAATGCTTTGCACCGCGAAGGCGCCAACGGTATCGGATAAACGAGTGCTGTTCGATATCGCATCGACGGCCGCCGCCGTGGCCCGGGTAATGGCACCTGTCTGCCCGTCCAGTTGCGCCGCCGCCGAGAGCGCCGCGGCATCGGCGGCGTTCTGCATTTGCGAACGCAGCACAACGACCCGGCCGATATCCAGGCCTAGAACGCCGCTTGCAAGTGCCAACGTTCCGGCAAAGGCGGTATAAATCGCTGCCGCACCGCGCTGGTCCCGCGAGAATTTTGTGATGATAATACAGAGTCCCGCCAGCAAATAAGCGAGAATCCCGTGCCCTGGATTCTTATTAAAATATGTCATCGCTTTTACTTGTTGTGATTAATGTACGGCAAAAACAAGATTTCTATTCTTGCTGATTTCGACATACAATCACAGATATTCAGCTTATTTGCAGTGACTTCCGTCACAAGTAATCTATTTTGTTAAAATCTTAAGTATAGTTAATGTTTTTTATCTATAATTCTATAATCTTATAATGATTAGTGATCTAGCGGCTGGCTTCAAATCCACCAAGAAACGCCAGCAGATTGTCGGCCATCTCGTCACATAGATAGCCGCCCTCCTGTACGATCAGGCTGGGCAGGCCCAGGGCACCGATGGCGCCGCCCATACGGCTAAAACCGTTGGTAGTGATGGATAGAATGCCCAAGGGGTCATTTTCCTGGGTATCCAGGCCCAGAGAGACCAGCAGATAGTCCGGCGCGAAATCCTTGATGGCGGCAAAGGCGGCGGCCATGGCGTTCAAATAGTCATCATCGCCCGTGCCCTTGGCTTGGGGCAGGTTCAGATTGTAGCCTTCACCCGCGCCCGATCCCCGCTCGTCCGCGTATCCCGCATAAAAGGGGTAGAATATCGACGGATCGCCGTGCAGGGAACAAAACAGCACATCCGCGCGTTCGTAAAAGATCCCTTGGGTGCCGTTGCCGTGGTGTACATCCACGTCCAGGATAGCGACCCTGTCGGCCTGGCCGCGCATATGCTGGGCCGCGATGGCGACGTTATTGAGATAACAAAAACCGCCGGCCAGATCGGAAAAGGCATGATGCCCCGGCGGGCGGCAAAGGGCATAGGCGGCGTCCTCACCCGCCAGCACCAGATCGGCGGCGGTAAGGGCGATCTGCGCCGATGCTACTGCCGCGGGCCAGGTGCCGGTGCCGATGGGACAAGAGGTGCCGGCCACATAGTATCCCACCTTGCCGACAATCGCCTCAGGCCGGGCCTGCATGTGACGGCCCGGATGCAAGTGAGGTATTAAGACCGGGCTGGAATCGGGCAGCTGCCGCCATTCGTCCAGGCCATGTTCCAGGAATTCCAAATAATCGGCGGGATGCACGGCGGCAATAGGCCCCATGCCATGATCCTGGGGCGGTAAAATCTCGTAGCCGGCTTTCTCGACCGCCGCGAACAACCGGTGTGCCCGCTCGGGACACTCAGGGAACGGCGCACTGCGGCCGGTAATGACAAAATCCGCCGGATCATGCGCCTCGTGCGCGGTACTGTGAACCACACGCATCAATCATACTCCATCACACATGCTGGCCGCCGTTGATGTGGATTTCGGCGCCGTTGACATAGCTGGATTGTTCCGTACAGAGGAAATAGATCGTCTTCGCGACTTCTTCCGGCGTGCCCAGGCGGCGCATGGGAATGGTTGGGGCCAGCAGTTCCTCGGTATCGGGGGACAGAATTTCGGTCTTGATCTCGCCCGGCGCGATGGCGTTTACGCGAACGCCCTGCGGGGCGAAATCCGCCGCCATTTCCCGGGTCAACGAGGCCAGGGCCGCTTTCGAAGTGGCATAGGCGGTACCGGCAAACATATGCACCCGGCTGCCGGCGATCGAGGTAACGTTGACCACCGAGCCCTGGGCCAGTCGCAATTCATACAACAGCCCGCGCGCCAACATGATCGGGGCATAAAAATTCACCTGCGTAACCTGCTGCCAGGTCTGCATATCCGTGGTTAGGCTGGACAGGCGGCCGCCATCGGCGGCTTTGGGCGAAATGCCGGCATTGTTGACCAGGGCATGCAAGGGCTCGCCACCGAGGCGGTTCTTCAGTTCCACGATGCCCGCATCCACATCCGCCGGATCGGCCAGGTCGATCTGCAAATGATCCTCGGGGCCCATCTCCCACGGGCAATCTTCCGGAAAGGCTTGCCGGGAACAGGTTATGACCCGCCAGCCGGCCGAGGAAAAGCGCTTCACCGTGGCATGTCCGATACCTCGGCTGGCCCCGGTCAGGACCAGCGTGCGGCGGCTATTCGATGCTGTTGTGTTCATGGTCCGTAATACCTAACACCTTTCCTTAGTAAGAAGCCACGGCTTGCGTGTAATTTCTGATCCGCGCTAGTCTTGGACTATCGCCTGGTATGACCCGTGGGGAGGGAAACAATGGCTGTCATCAAAGTGAAGGACCTTGCATATGGCCGGCTGCGGGCGCCGGACCTGGATGCAATGGAGGAATTCCTTATCCATTTCGGCATGCGCCGGGCGGACCGTACCAAGGACGCGCTTTATATGCGCGGCACCGACCCGGACCACCATTTACATATCACCGAGCTGGGAGAGCCCGCCTTTGTGGGCTTCGCCTATCACGCCGATAGCGAGGCGGATCTGGAGCGTGTGGCAGCCACGCCCGGTGCTTCCGATGTTGAAGACATTGACGAACCCGGCGGCGGCAAGCGGGTGCGCCTGCGCGAGCCGAATGGCTATCAGATCGAGGTTGTCCACGGCATTGCCGCCCTGCCCGCCCAAAGCGTGGAGCGGGATCTGAACAACAGCGGTGCCGAGCCCTTGCGCCGCGCCGGCCTGCCGGTGCGCCTGGCGAAATCGCCCTCGCCTGTAAAACGCATAGGTCATGGCGTGATAGCCACGCCAAAAGTCGTTGAAACCGCGCGTTGGTTTCAGGAAACCTTGGGCTTCGTTTGTTCCGATGATGTCTATGCCGGCACGGAAGACAATATTATCGGCTCCTTCAATCGTTGCGACCGTGGTGACGACTACACCGACCATCACACATTGTTTTGTATCCGGAATGATAAGGCCGGATTAAACCACCTGTCTTTCGAGATCCCGGACATCGATGCAGTGTTCATGGATCATGAATACCTGACGGCGCTGGACAAGTACGAGCATATGTGGGGCATCGGCCGGCACCTGCTGGGCAGCCAGGTATTTGACTATTGGTGCGATCCCTGGGGCCGGGTACACGAGCGTTGGGCGGATACGGACCGCATGAACCTGGCGAACGGTTCCAACCTTGTTTCGGCCGAAGTTGGCCTGGGCAGCCAATGGGGCGAGGCCGCCCCACCGAAATTCGTCGCCAAGGCCAGCCCGTAATTTGGCGCCTAGTGGATCATCAGCACCGGGATCGTGGCGTCCAACAGGGCTTCCAATGTGGCGCCGCCAAAAACCAGTTCGCGGATGCGGTTATGGCTGTAGGCGCCCATGACCAATAAATCCGCGCCCTGATTATGGGCCGCCAGCAACAGGTCATCGCCAATCGAACCATGGCCATGGGGCTGGGTCAGCGCTTTGGCCTGGCAGCCGTGGGCGGCCAGATAATCCACCGCGTCTTCGATCGGCGGTCCCTCGCCGGAGCCTTCATCGATCTGTAACAGCGTCACGGTATCAGCCTGACTTAGCAGTGGCATGGCGGCACCCAGGGCACGGGCAGCCTGGGCGGAACCGTTCCAGGCGACCACGATATTCCGGGCCACGGTTCCAGCCCGTTCCGGCGGCGCGACCAGCACCGGGCGGCCGGTGTTCATGATCGCCGCCTGCATGGTGGGGCTTTCGCTCAACGCGGTATCGGATGCGCCCCGCGCCACCACCACCAGATCGGCCAGGCGGCCATATTGGGCCAGCATATCGTCTTCCGCGCCTTTGCGGACCATCAGCTGTCCGTTGCCCGAAACCGCTTGGCGAGCCTCATCAAGTGCCGCCTGGGCTGCCTGCTGACGGGCGGCGGACTCTTTTTCGAGGGCAGCGACCATATTGTCGAGCAAGGCACCGGACATGCTTTCGCCCATGTAGGGCAAGGCGGAGGAGGTTTCGGTGGCGGCATGCAGGCCAATGACCTCGGCCTCGAAACGCTGGCCAAGATCAAAGGCGAGCCTGAGGGCCTGGCCGGCATCGTCCATCCCGTTAAGGGGCACCATGATGCGTTTGTAACTCACAATTTAGTCTCCTTTTTCCGGCGATGGCCGTATCAGCCGCCGACCCTCGGCATATATATGCGGTTATTCGCCACTTCTGGCAACGTGCCATGGCTGCGGCGAAGTGTCTCTAGTTATTAAGCAATTCCTGAACCCACTGCAGCTTTACCTCCAGGGGCAGGGCGGCGTCGATGCGCTGCCAATTGATCGGCCCGGCGCCGGATTTTACCTGGCGCCGCATGACGGCGGCGTCCGCATCCGAGGCATCGCCCCGCCGGCCCCCGATCCGTTGCGCCATCAGGGCCGGGTCGGCATCCAGCCAAATGCCCCGAAACGGCACGTCACAGCGCGCGGCAAGGGCGGCCAATGCATCCCGCCCATCGGCCCTGTTGTGCACGGCATCGGCGATCACCGCCTGGCCCGATGTCAATGCCTGTTCGGCGCGGCGGTGAATTTCGCCATAAACCCGCGCGCTGACCTCGGCGCGATATCCCGCCGGGCCCAGGGGTGCTTCCGGATCCTGCCCCAGCATCACCTTGCGCAATTCATCACTGCGTAAATGCACCGCGCCTGGTATCGGCCCTAGCAGAGGTGCGAGGGCAGCCGCCAGATGAGATTTACCGCTGCCCGAGAAACCACCAACCGCCAGCAGAACCGGCTGCCTTGGCCGCAGAACCTCGGCCGCCAGGTCCAGATAACTGACGGCCTCGGCCCGCAGCGCCGCATTTTTTTCGCCGTCCGTGCTTCCCGCCGCCATGGTGGCGCTAACATGGGCCCGGATGCCGGCCCGCAGCGACAGAAACAACGGCAGCGCACCCAGGCCACCCAGATCGCCCGTACGCAACAGATAGCGGTTGAAAATCCGGTTCGCCTCGCCGCGAAGGTCCCGGTGCCACAGATCCATCAGCAGAAAAGCCAGATCATAGAGCACATCGTTTTGCGCCAGGCGGTCATCGAATTCAATGGCATCGAACAGCCTGGGCCGCCCATCCGCATCAAGATAAATGTTGGCCAGATGCAAGTCCCCATGGCCATGGCGGACAAAGCCGTTGGCGCGGCGTTCTTCCAATACCTGACGCTGCGCGGCAACCGCCCCCAGCATGGCCTTGGCGACGCCCTGGGCCCGCTCGGGGTCAAACAGATCGGGGGTGAAGCGGGCCATGTTTTCCCCATCACCCTCGGCGATACGCGCCAACTCGTCGGCCCCGCCCCAGGCGCTGGACTGCGCGGCGGATTGGTGAAACGCGGCAATCGTGTCGGCCAGTTGATGCACGATTTGCGGCGATAAAGATCTCTTGGCCACAACCCGGCTTAACAAGGCATCGTCGGGAAAACGCCGCATTTTGACCAGCCAATCGACGATTTCGCCAGCACCATCAACTTCACCGATCGCCTCACCGATCGCCAGGGCGCCATCCGGCCGCCGCACCACGGGCAGGGTTCCAAGATAAAGGCCGGGGGCCGTGCGTTGGTTCAGGCGCAATTCGTTTTCACAGGCCAGGCGGCGCTTCTCCAGACTGGAAAAATCCAGGTAAGGCAGGCGCACATCGCGCTTCAATTTGTAGGCATGGACACCGGCCAGAAAAATCAGCGCGCCATGGGTTTCGACACATTGCACCGTCTCCCGCGCGTCCAACCCATGGCTTTCAGGGCGTTTCAGAAAATCAATAATTTCCTGCTGTTTCACGGCTGATAACCGGGGTTCCATTCTTCCAGTCCCGCTGGATCCTGATGAATGATGACTTCGGCACCGGGGAACGCCCGGCAAATTTCAGCTTCCACTTCATCGGCGATTTCATGGGATTTCAACAAGGTCAATTCGCCATCCAGCTCCATATGCAGCTGGATAAAGGAATGCATGCCCGAGGACCGGGTGCGCATGTCGTGTACGTCCACCACTTGATCATGGGACATGGCAAGTTCCCGGATGCGGTTGCGCTGATCCTCCGGCAGCTCCCGATCCATCAGTTGATCCAGTGCGCTTTGGATAATGCCCCAGGCACCGAACAGGATATAGCCCGCCACTATCATGGCTATGACGGCATCGGCATAGATCCAGCCATAGCGGCCAGCCAGTACCAAAGCAACGATAATGCCCACATTGGCCAGAATATCACCACGGTAATGTACCGAGTCGGCGGCGATGGCGACGGAATTGGTGCGCTTGACGACATGGCGCTGGAATAGGACCAGGGCGATGGTCAGGACCAGGGACAGCACCATGACGGCAATGCCAATCTCGCCGCGGACAATGGGGTGCGGGTCGATCAGGCGCTGGGCCGCCTCGGCCAGCAAGAACAGCGCCGACCCGGAAATAAAGGCCGTTTGCGCCAGCCCCGCCAGGGCTTCGGCCTTGCCATGGCCAAAACGGTGCTCTCGGTCCGCCGGCACCAGGGCATGGGCCACCGCGTACATATTGACCAGGGAGGCACCCACATCCAAGACAGAATCCATCAGCGAGCTCAATATGGCGACGGAATCGGTCAGGAACCATGCCGCCAGCTTGGCCAGAATCAAACACCCCGCAACCGCAACGGCGGCATAAGTCGCCAGCCGCAACAGCCGGGCATTTGGATTGTTTTCCACGTCTTGTTCCCCACAGAACCGATAATCGGGCGAAAGATAGCTGGGAATGTTAGCATATTGCCGCAGCGGTGAATTGTATCTAGTCTGGCGAAAAGATTGGATCAGTCTATATATATGTCATCAACATGCCGCATTGATGTGGCGCGGTGTCGCAATATGGGTGAAGCCTGGGCGAACGGATTTGCCCGCCATCGAATGGAAAAAACCATGATACGAAGCGCACGTTATCTGGCCATCGGGTTCATTGCCCTGGCCTTGGCGGCCTGTCAGGAAGGTGGCCAGAAGCAGACCCTGGGAACTCTCTTGGGCGCTGTTGGCGGCGCCGTCGTCGGCAGCCAGATCGGCAAGGGTAAAGGCCAATTGGTCGCGGTCGCCGCAGGCACGCTTTTGGGCGGATTTCTTGGCAGCGAGATCGGCAAATCCCTGGACCATGCCGATCGCACCGCCATGGAAAATACCACGCAGCGATCCTTGGAAACGGCACCGTCGGGCAACACTGTCAGCTGGCGCAATCCCGATAGCGGCCATGCCGGTACGGTCACGCCGCAACCCTCCTACCAAAATGCGTCCGGCAGCTATTGCCGGGAATACGAGCAAACCATAACCGTGGACGGCAGGACGGAGACGGCCCATGGCACGGCGTGCAGGCAGTCGGACGGAAGCTGGAAAATCGTCAACGGCTAGCGCTCTCCCACCGAGTTTGAAGCGGTTGAAACAATGGCGGCGGCAACGGCGGCGACAGCGGTTGTGCGGGATCTTTTCGGTGGCGCTGTGCCTGTTGTTATTTGCCTGGGCCGCGGCACCGGGCCGGGCCGATGAGCGGACCGCGGAGCAGATTCTAGCGAAAGAAGCGCCGCGCCTGCCCTTTATCGACGGCGTCGCGGCATTCGATCGCGGTGAATATGCCGTGGCGCGAAAGATCTGGCTGCCCCATGCCCACCGTGGTGATCCAGCGGCCCAGCGTAATCTCGCACATCTCTACCGCATGGGCCTTGGCGTGCCGCAGGATTTTGTTCAGGCCGCGTCATGGTATCGTTTGGCCGCCGACAGCGGCCTTGCCCGGGCCCAGGCCAATCTTGCAACCATGTATCTGCGTGGACAGGGGGTGGCGGAGGATCCGCGTGAGGCCGCCTTCTGGTTTACCGCCGCCGCGTACAATGGCCATGCCCTGGCACAGTTCAATTTGGCGCTGCTTTATCTGCGCGGCGAAGGGGTGGAGCGGAGCGAGGCCAAGGCGGCAGGCTGGTTGTATCTGGCCTCCAAGACTGGACACAAACCGGCACTGCGTGCCCTGGGCAAATTGGTCAAGGTAATCTCCGGCCCGGCGGGCCCGCCCAGCCCGCCCAATCCGCCCGGCGCGGCCAAACCCCGGACGCCGGTGGCCGAAAAATCGAAACCGGTTGCTAGGACCAAGCTGGCCGCCGCCCCGCCCATGCCCAAAGCTTCAACAACGGCGAAGACCGAAGCAGCGGTTATTGTGCCGCAGGTGAGCAAGCCAGAAACCGTCAAAATCCAACCGGTCAAAATCAAGCCGGCCAAGATTACGACAGCTAAATCCCAGCCGGCGGCGGCGGCCGAGGCGGATGAAACCGGGAGCGACATCTCCTTTGCTGAAATTGTCGCCTTTTTCTCCGGCCAGGAGGAGCTTGATCTTAGCCGCGACCGTGACGACACTGGCAATATTCACCAGGAGAACGCGAAGGTCGAGGAGAGCGAGGAGGACGTGGCGCGGCGCGATATGGCAGCCGGCCTGGTCGCCCTGCATGCTGCCAATTTCGCCACCGCCAAGGCGCGCTGGCAGCCGCTGGCCAGGAACGGGCGTGCCGAGGCGCAGTATCAACTGGGCAGGCTGTATCTGCGCAATGGCTTTGCCGAGGTCAGCCGCCCATATGGATTTTACTGGTTAAGCCGGGCGGCGGCGCAGGGTCATGCGGGCGCAAAGTCCGACAAAAATCAGCTTGCCAATGTCATGAGCCCAGAGGAACATCTGACAGCACGGCAATTGTTACAAGAAGCGGAATAGGTTAATAGCACACTGTATCGTTACTTTAGACCTGTTAACCTTTCTCTATCGTTACCATATTATTATTGGGCGGCGTTGAAGGGCGCGGCCTGTTCATGTCAAATTGCGTTTTAAGAGTATCATCGGGAATGGCTGAAAATGCGTGATCCATACAGTGTACTGGGCGTGGCGCGGGATGCCGGTGATGGCGAGGTCAAAAAGGCATATCACCGTCTGGCCAAGGAATTGCATCCGGATTTGAATCCGGACGATGCCGCTGTGGCGGAACGCTTCAAGGAAGTCTCCGCGGCTTATTCCCTGCTTGGCGACCCGGCCACCCGGAAACGCTATGACAATGGCGAGATCGGCGCCGATGGCCAGGACAAGGCGCGTTACAGCTACGAATATGCCGGCGGACGCGGTGGCCCGGGCGCGGGCTTTGGCCAGGGGCCCAATGGGGGCGCCGGGTTCAATGCAGACGATATTTTTGGCGAATTTTTTTCCAACATGCGCGGCGGCCGTGCCGGCCAGGCCCGGCAGCAAAAGGGCCCGGACCGTTCCTATAAAATCACCGTGGAGTTCCTGGATGCGGCCAAGGGTTCAACCCGGCGCATCACCCTGCCGGATGGCAGAATGCTCGATGTCCGCATTCCGGCGGGAATAGAGGACGGCAAGCAAATCCGCCTGCGCGGCCAAGGTGACCCCGGACCAGCCGGGGCCGGTGACGCCCTGGTGGAGGTCAGCGTGCGCGGCCATCAGCAATTCCGCCGCGAGGGCATGGATGTCCATCTGGATCTGCCGTTGCAGTTGGCGGATGCGGTGCTCGGCGCAAGGATCGAGGTGCCGACCATTGACGGCTCGGTCGCCATGACCATTCCGAAGGGCACCAACAGCGGCAAGGTTTTGCGCCTGAAGGGCAAGGGCATCAAACCGCCCAAGGCCGAGCAGGCCGGCAATCAATACGTCCATTTGCAGGTAACCCTGCCCGATCCGCCCGATCCGGAGCTAACGGCCTTGTTGGAGGATTGGGCAAAAAATCAGAGCGGGACCGTCGACGACGTGGAACCGGATAGCGATTGATCCAAAGTCCATCGTCATGCCCGGACTTGATCCAGGCATCCAGGGCAGTATGTCACCAAGCATTTAGAAAATGGTCGAGAGCAATCTTCAATTAACCGGCGTCGCTCTCGCGACGTAAGGAATTGGTTCAATTGCTCGATTCTTAAGAGTCTGAGCACATTTTCTTCGAATGCACTCTAGCAGTCGGAATTATCCATACCGGTTGGCATTTTGGTTTTGCAAAAGCGTGCGCCCGTTAGGTTAGCGCCGCTCAGATCGGCGCCGGATAGATCGGCGCTGCCCAAGTTCGCCTTGCTGAAGTTGACGCCCCTAAGGTCGGCGTTGACCATGGTCGACCAGGTCAGGTTGGCGTCCTCGAAACTGGCACCCCTCAGATTGGCGCCGGTCATATCGGCGGTCGGCAGATCGGCCTTGTGCATATTGGCGCCCCGCATATCCGCGTCATGCAGTTTGGCTTCGCTAAGATTGGCGCCGGTCAGGTCGGCGCCCGACAGGTTAACGCCGATCATGTTGGTCTTGGTCAGTGAGGTTCTGATCATGGTGGCGCCGGCAAAATTGGAACCGCTTAGGTTCACGGCATGAAAGTTGGCTTCGGTCAGATCGGCGCCGCTTAAATCCACGTCTTGCACGATGGCCTGCAACAGGTTGGCCCGCCACAGGCTGGCGCCCGGAAAACTGCCCCCCGTCAGGTTGGTGCCGGTGAGGCTGGCCATTTTCAACCGCATCCCGGCACCTTTGACATCGCGCAGGTCAGCCCGGCCAAGTTCGGCGCCGCTCAAATCCGCTTCCGCCAATCGCGCGCCGCGTAGATCGGTCCACCACAAATTGGCGCCAACGAATTTGGTTTGCCGCAAATCGGCGCGCTGCAAATCGGTCCACCACATGGTAGCGCCGCTCAAATCGGCAGCCTGAAAATTCGCCTCAATCAGTTTGGTCCACCACATGGAGGCTTCGCGCAGATCACAGCCCCGACAGCCGTTATCAGCCTTGACCAGCCGCACGCGCGGTTCGTCATAGCCGAACAGCCAAGCGGAAATGGCGCCAAGGATGACCAGAATGGCCAGCCCGATTTGGATTATTTTCTTGAACCTGCGCATTTAGACCAACGGTGGGAGGAACAGAGGACGGCGGTGTGGATTAATACCAGGATTCGCCCGCCTGGGAAGGTCTCAAATCATCCATCCGCCATAAAGCTTTCCACACTGGCCCGCAAAGCCGGTCCGGCCAAGGGCGTCGCCCTGGCCGCCTCGTAGGCGCGGGCGGCACGCAGCACCAGATGATCGGCAAAGCGCGGGCCGACAATCTGCAAGCCGATGGGCAGGCCGCTATCTGAAACACCGCAGGGAATGCTTGCCGCCGGCTGGCCGGTTAGGTTGAACGGCACCGTAAAGGGCACGGCATGGCGCCAACGGTCGAATTCCGGTGAATGGTAGCGGGTTTCCACCGTAGGCGGCAGGGTCGGCTGCGTCGGCGTCAGCAACAGATCATAGTCCCGGTGCAGGGCGGCGAATTCAAGGCCGAGTACGATACGCTCGGCCTCGCCACGCAGATATTCCTCGATATCCACATCCAGCCCGGCCTCGGCCAGAGTACGGAAATCCGGCTCCAGCAGGGCGCGTTTTTCCTCTGCCATGCCGCGCAGACGGGTTGCAAAGCCGGCGATCCAATAGGTTTCGAAACGCGGCTTAAGCGGCACGATGACCTCGCCAACCTCTTCCACCACGGCGCCCAGGTCCTGATATACCCGCACCGCCTCGCTGGTCGCGGCCAGTATTTCCGCCGCGGCCTCCGCCCCGCCCAGGGCAGGGGCATAGGCAATGCGCAGGCCGCGCACGCCATCATCAAGGCCGATGCGGTAATCCCGGCCATCGGGCGGCAGCGCCCGCCAGTCCCGATCGTCGGGCTGAGTGACAACGTTCAGGAACAGCGCCGCATCGGTAACCGTGCGGGCGATGGGGCCGCCCGAAGAGATGGTCGAAAAGGGCCGGTCGTTGGGCGCATGGGGCACCCGGCCATAACTCGGCTTGATACCGAAGACGCCGCAATAGTTGGACGGAATGCGGATCGAACCGCCACCATCAGTGCCAAAGGCAATGGCGCCGACGCCGGCCGCCAGCGAAGCCGCCGCACCGCCCGACGAGCCGCCGGAGGTGTGCGCGGGGTTCCAGGGGTTGCGTGTGATGCCCGCCAGTGGACTGTCGGTCATGCCCTTCCAGCCAAATTCAGGCGTCGTGGTCTTGCCCAGGATCACCGCCCCGCCCTCACGCAGCCGGGCGACGGCGGGGGCATCCTCATCGAACGGCCCGTTGCTATCGACGGTTTTCGAACCGCTTAATGTGGGCCAGTTCTTCATGGCGACGATATCCTTGATGGACAAGGGGATACCATCCATGGGGCCCAGGGGGCGGCCTTCGGCCCAACGTGTGGCCGAGGCGGCGGCGGCTTCCCTGGCGCCGGCTTCGTCGACCAATTGAAAGGCGTTCAAGGTTGGCTCCGTGGCCTTGATCCGGGCCAGGGCCGCCTCCGTCGCATCCTCCGGCGTCAGCCGTCCCTGGCGAAAGGCCTGGATCAACTCAGTTACACTCGGATACTCAAACGCGTCAGTCATTCAAACCACTCCAGAAAAACATGCTACCGGCTATTCGGCGGCCTCGGGCAGGGTGCTGCCGGGCGAATGCCACTCGGCCAACAGATTATCCTTGAGACGCATGGCCTCTTCAAGGTGCCGCGCCTTGATATGACCAAAGCCGGTAATCAATTCCGGCACCATCGCCAGGCGGACGGCCTGATCAAGATTGCTGCTTTTCAGGCCGGCCAAAATTTCCTCGATCATGGTCTGGTATTCGCCGATCAGGCGCCGTTCGGTCCGCCGCTCCTCGGTTCGGCCAAATGGGTCGAGGGGTCCGCCACGCAGGAATTTCAGCCGTGCCAGCCAGGTCATGGCGCTGGCCATCCAGGGCTTGAAATCCCGTTTCATGGGCAAGCCGGTATCCGGGCTTATCTTGCTCAGGATCGGCGGGGCCAGATGAAAGACCAAGTCGTAATCGCCTTCGAACTGCTGTTCCAGGGCTGCCATGAAGCGGCCATCGCTGTACAGGCGCGCCACTTCGTACTCATCCTTGTAGGCCATCAGCTTGTACAGATTTCGCGCCACGGCCAGAGCCAGCACCTCGCTGCCAGGCGCCACGGCGGTCTCGCCGGCCTGGACCTGCTCGATCAGGGCACCATAGCGCCGCGCCAGACGCTTGTTCTGATAGGCGGTCAAATCCGCCTTGCGGCGATCGATCACGGCGGCAAGATTATCGCTCGGATCCACGGTGCCGGCGTCCCTATCGGCAACGGCATTGACCGCATCCAGATCCAGCGCGGCGCGCCGGCCCCAAAGGAAAGCCGCTTTGTTCATCTCCTCGGCCACGCCGTTCATCTCGATGGCCCGTTCAAGCGCCTCCGCCGATACCGGGATCAGGCCTTGTTGATAGGCATGGCCCAGCATGAACAGATTGGCGCCGATGGCATCCCCCAGCAGGGCGGTTGCCAGGCGGGTGGCGTTTAGGAATGTCGCCTTGCCACCCCCGGCCTCTGCCTGGATACGGATCTCCACATCATCGCCGGGGAATTGCAGGTCGGGATCAAGGGCGAACTGCCCGGTGATCGCCTGATGTGAATTGACCAGAACGTGGCTGCGTTCCGCATCTATGGCGCTCAAGCCTAGCTCGGAGGCCGTAACCAGGCTGTCACAGCCGAGGATCAGATCGGCGGTGCCGCTGGACAGGCGGGGTGACTGAATATCGTCCTGCTGCAACGCCAGGCGTACATGCGAGGACACCGGGCCGCCTTTTTGCGCCATGCCGAATTGGTCGATGGTGGAAAAGGCCTTGCCCTCCATATGAGCCGCCATGGTCAGCAGCGCCGATATGGTCACCACGCCGGTACCGCCGATACCGGTGATCATGATGCCATAGGTTTCTCCCGCCGCCAGGGCCGGCAAGGTAGGCTCGGGCAGCAGGCGCAGCTTTTCCGGTACCTCGGTAACGGCGTCGGCCTTGCGCGGGATGCCGCCAATGACCGAAACGAAGCTGGGGCAAAAGCCCTCGGCGCAGGAATAGTCCTTGTTGCACGATGATTGATCGATCCGGCGCTTGCGGCCGAATTCGGTCTGTAACGGCAGCACGGACATGCAGTTCGACGTGGTCGAACAATCGCCGCAGCCTTCGCAGACCAGATGATTGACGAACAGACGCCGGGCTGGGTCTTCCATGTCGCCCTTTTTGCGGCGGCGGCGCTTCTCGGCGGCGCAGGTCTGGTCATAGATCAACACCGTGACGCCTTCGATCTCGCGCAATTCGCGCTGCACCCGGGCGAGTGCGCGGCGGTGCTCGAACGTGACGCCGGGGGCGAAGTCGGCGTTGGCGGGATACTTGTCCGGCTGGTCGCTGACCACGACGATCTTTCTGGCACCCTCGGCATGGACCTGACGGGAAATCGCCATGGGCGTCAATTCGCCGTCGATGGGTTGGCCGCCGGTCATCGCGACCGCATCGTTGAAAAGGATCTTATAGGTGATGTTGACCTTGGCCGCGATGCAGGCACGGATCGCCAGCAGGCCGGAATGGAAATAGGTGCCGTCGCCAATGTTTTGGAATACATGTCCGGCCTTGGAATAAGGGAAATGGCCGATCCAGTTAGCGCCCTCGCCACCCATCTGGGTATGGGCGTCGGTATTGCGGTCCATATACGAGGCCATGTAGTGGCAGCCGACGCCGCTTTGCCCGCGGCTGCCTTCCGGCACCTTGGTAGAGCTGTTATGCGGACAGCCCGAGCAAAAATAAGGTATGCGGGTAACGGCCAGATCCTGGCGCTGCGCCGCGCGCGCCGCCTTGGCGTCAAGAAACGCCAGTCGCGCGTCGATCTTCTCGCTGCAATGAAAATGCGCGATCCGGCCGGCCAGGGCGCGGGCAATTTCCTCGGCCCCGAATTCGCCGCAGCCCGGCAGCATTTCGTTACCGTCGCTGTCTTGGCGGCCAACGACCCTTGGCCGCTGTCCGTCGGGCAGATCGTAGAGGGCATCGCGGACCCGGCTCTCTAGGAAGCGGCGTTTTTCCTCGACCACGATGATCTCTTCCAGACCGGCGGCAAAATCCCGCACCGCGTCCGCATCGAAGGGGAAGGGCATACCCATTTTTAGCATGACGATGCCCTGATCCGCCGCCTGCGCGCCATCAATACCCAGTTCCATCAACGCCTGGCGCACATCAACGGCTGCCTTGCCGCTGGAAATAATGCCAATGCGGGGTTTAGGGCTTTGCATCACCACCTGGTTCAGATTATTGGCGCGGGCAAAGGCCAGGGCGGCGGGCAGCTTGAATTGCCGCAGGCGCGGTTCCTGCAAGACCCAACGGTCGCCGCCCCGGATATGCACGCCATCATCGGGGAAGGCAAATTCAGGTATCACGATCTTCAATCGATGGGGATCGCCATCGACGGGGGCGGCGGCATCCACCGTATCGGCAACGATTTTCAGTCCGGTCCAGGCGCCGGAGAAACGCGACATGGCCCAGCCATACAGGCTGTAATCAATGATCTCCTGCACCGAGGCGGGATACAGCATGGGCATCTGCAAATCGGCAAACATGGTTTCCGATGCCGCCGGCACATCCGTTGACTTCATGGCATGATCGTCACCCACCACGGCCAACACGCCGCCGTGTTGCGAGGTGCCAAGCAGATTGTTGTGACGCATGGCATCGATGGAGCGGTCCAGACCCGGCCCCTTGCCGTACCACATGGCAAAGACACCATCATGGGTGCTGTCGCCGAACATGGATGACTGCTGGGTACCAAGGCAGGCCGTCGCGGCCAGGTCTTCGTTGATGCCCGGTACGAAATGAATGGCCCGCTCGGCCAGGAAGCGGTTGGCGCGCCATAACTCCTTGTCGATATTATGCATGGGCGAGCCGCGGTAGCCGGAGATGAAACTGGCCGTGTTCAGCCCGGCGGCCTGGTCACGGAGGTACTGCATCATGGCCGCCCGTACCAGGGCCTGGCTGCCGGTCAGATAGACCTGGCCATGCTCGCTTTGATATTTGTCATCGAGAGAGATTGCCGCCAAGGTCATGGCTCATCCTCGCTATTGGGTATTATCCACAAGCTGTAGCCTTGATGATCCATCTAAACGGCCGGACTGGCAAGTACGGGGACGTTTATTTAACGGTGCGGCTTGGCGTTAGGCCTTTGAATTGGCGATGATGGTGTTGAGGCCGGCGATAATCTGTTTCGCGACCTCCGGGCCGGTGCCTTTGATCTTATCAGCGACAACGGTCTGCATCGCCTGCAAGTGAGCCGAAATGGCCATCCTCTCGACCGTGCCTACCTGCTCAATACTGGCGATATATTCACATAACAAACGGCCGATTTCCGATACTAGACCGTAGCCGAAGGTGCCAGCCTCGCCTCGAATATCATGCACTTTGGTAATCAGCAGCTCCAGATTATAATCCTGGGCGTCCTGCATCTGATCGAACACTGCCTTCAAGGCGCGCATATCCTTCTCAAAACGGCCTTCATAGCGCGGCTTAACGCTTTCCAGGACATCTTGCGCCAAGTTCAGGGCATTTTGCTTGGTGCCCTGCCTGGCACCGATCTTGGCCTGCAATCTGTTTGGCATTTCATACATTTGATGACTGCCCGCTGCGCCGGCAGCCGCCGCTGTGCCTCTACCGCCAGTCTTGGCCATCACGAAGTCCCCACTCATTGCGCACAAGCGCGCCGGTGGCGATAAGATAACCGTGCGCAGTGAACACTGGGTTAAAAAAGCCAGCGTGGCTGCAGGCTAGGCCGGGCCGGACGCTGTATTGCCGGATATCTGTTCCCGGAAAATCGCCTGCATCTGCGTTATTGTGCGCGCAAGGACCGCGCTGTCCCCCATGACGGCGGCGATGATCATGGCCCCCTGCAATCCCGCGACAACGTCGAGCGGCGAAAAAGCGCCCGTTTCCGGTGGCCAGGGCGCGAAGGTTTTCGTCAGCCAGTCGATATTGGCCTGAAAAAACAGCCTTACCTCCGATCGGATCATCTCCGGCAGGCCAATGACCTCGGCGCCCAATATGGCGCACAGGCAAACTGATTGATCAACAATCAAGGCACCACGGTAGAGCTCCAGATAGGCCTGAAACATTGCCGCCGCATGATTGGGGTCCTCACGATCACCCGGCCCGGCGGCGATGGCTTTCAGTGCAGCCGTGAAATGGTCTTTGTAGCGGCGCACCAGGGCGGCGCCCAGATCCTGTTTCTGGGGAAAATGGTAGTGCACGGAGGCGCTTTTCACCCCCACATCGGCGGCAATATCCCTGAAGCTGACGGCGTTATAGCCCGCTCCGCGAATGCGCCGCTCCGCCGCATCCAAAATGCGCTCATACATGGTGACCGGCGCATCCATGCCTTCGCCTCTCATTTATCTATCTATCAATAGATAAAGGCTCTAGGCCTCTGTTTCAATGACCTGGCCGGCGGCGATCAATTCGTCGATTTCAGCTGTCGAGAGGCCGGCACCGGTCAGGACCTGGCGGCTGTGCTGACCGATGGCGGGCGGATCGTCGCGCACGGAAAAATCCCGGCCGGCCATTTCCAAAGGCAGCCGCGGGGTTTTGATCCGCTTGCCGCCGGGAATATTCATCTCGCGGAGTTTGCCGTCCATGTTCAGATGGGGATCATCCAGCAGATCCTCGGGCTTGTTGACGGGCCCAAAGGCCAGCTGTGCCCTGTCACAGCGCTCCAGCAGTTCCTCGGTGGAGAAACTCTTGCAGGTCTCGGCCACGGCACCGACCAACCATGACCTCTGATCAACTCGGTCACCGTTGCTTTGCAGCCGTTCGTCAGCCAGCAGATCGGGCCGTTCAAAGACCTCGCAAAACCGTAACCACTGGGTATCGGTCACCACGCCGATAAAGATCGGCTTGTCCTCGGCGCTTACGAAGGTATCGTAAACGCCCCAGGCCCGGTTCGGTACCGACATCGGTATCAGGGCCTCGCCGCTAATGGCGTGCTGCACGATATGCTGGCCGACGGCGAAGACCGCGGTTTCAAACAGCGCCGCCTTGACCAATTGCCCCTGGCCCGTGCTATCGCGCTCGCGCAGGGCCGCCAGAACGCCGATCACCCCGGCCATGCCGCCCATGATGTCCACCACCGAGGCGCCAGCGCGCAAGGGTTGCCCTGGCGGTCCGGTCATATAGGCCAGGCCGCTCATCATCTGTACGATTTCGTCCAGGGCCCGGCGTTCCTCGTAGGGGCCCGAGAGAAAGCCTTTTAATTGCAGATAGATCAGGCCGGGGCTGAGGGCCTTGAGGGCATCGTAACCCAGGCCCAGACGGTCCATGGTACCCAGGGCGAAATTCTCCAGCAGCACATCCGATTGCCGCACCAGGGCCTGCACCGCCGGGCGGGTGCCAGGCGCCTTCAGATCGATGGCCAGGCTTTGCTTGTTGCGGCAGAGCAAAGGGAAATAGCCGATGCCGACGCCTTGCAGATGCCGGGTGCGGTCGCCGTCGGGTACCGGTTCGATCTTGGTTACCGTCGCGCCCAGGTCGGCCAGGACCATACCGGCGGTGGGGCCCATCACCGCGTGGCTGAATTCCAACACCTTGATCCCCGCCAGGGGCAAACTCTCCGGCTTACTCATGCTCTTCCTCGTTCCTTTTTTCGGCTGCCTTGCGATAAAATGATGTGAAAGCCAACAGCTGCGGCGCCATAGTATCGGTATTGAGCAATTTGAGCGAGCGACGAACGGCAATGAACAGAGCTAAACAGCTTGGCGAATTTTGCTGGTGCATTAAGGTATAAGGTACACAGAAATTTCGAAGTTTCGAAAATTCCATATGGGGAGGGATGAGCCATGAGCTCGAAAATTGTATTCGTGACAACATTTCCGGCGGCGGCGGATTTTGCGCGGGAATTGGTGCCCACCGGTTATGAGCTGATCATCACCGAGGCCCGCAGTGCGGAATATAACGCAGCTCTGGCGACGGCCGAGTATCTGGTTGGCTTCGTCGATATGCTGGTGGACGCTGAATTGTATGCCGCCGCGCCCAATCTGAAGCTGATCCAATTGCTCAGCGCCGGCTATGACCGGGCCGATATCCCCGCCGCGCAAAAAGCCGGTGTGCCAATTTCAAACAATGGCGGCGCCAATTCAGTGGCCGTTTCCGAACATGCCTTGCTGTTGATGCTGGCGACCTCGCGCCAGCTGGTGCGCCAGCATGGCGATGTGGCGGCGGGCCGTTGGCGCGGCAACAACGTGCTGGAACTGCACGAGCTGCGTAACCGGAGCCTTGGTATTATCGGTCTGGGCGCCATCGGCAAGAAAACCGCGCGTCTGGCGCAGGCTTTTGGCATGGCCGTCACCTACTACGATATCCAACGCCTGAGCGAGGCGGAGGAAGATGCCCTGAGCGTGCGCTTCCGTCTGTTGCGGGAACTGTTGGCCGAGTCTGACCTGGTTAGCCTGCATGTGCCCCTGAACCCCTCGACCCAAGCTATGATCGGTGCGGCCGAACTGGCTCTGATGAAACCGACCGCCACCTTGATCAACACCTCGCGCGGGCCGGTCATCGACGAAGTTGCCTTGCACGATGCCTTGAGCAACAACAGCATCGCCGGCGCCGGCCTGGATGTTTTCGACGTTGAGCCGCCGGCGCCCGAGAATCCTTTGTTTGGCCTGGACAACGTTACCCTGACACCGCACATGGCCGGCCCGACGTTCGAAAGCAACAAAGCGCGGGTGCGCAACGCCTTTGACAATGTGCAACGGGTCAACCGGGGCGCGGCACCGCTATGGGTTATTCCTGAACTCGAAGACGGATGAACATCGTTGTCGGGCTGCAATTCGCCTATGCGCTGATTGGGGCCCTCTATAATTGCCTCTCCATTGCCCGGATGAAGACGGGCCGCGCGCCATTATCGGCGACCAATCCTTTCAAGGGCGTCGCGATCATGGCGGCCGTCGCCGGCGTCACCCTGACCCAGCCCTATCTGAATGGCGCCGCATATGTCCTTGGCTGGCTGTTCCTGATGGTGTTTCTGGGCCGGGGCCCGGTGGCCACCCATTTCAGGGCGATCCGTCATGGCCGGAACCTGCATTTGTATGCGTCACGAACAGCAGCCTATGCCGCCTTCCTGATCAACGCATTCGGCCTCGCCTTTGGCGGTATTGGCGTGGTGTTGACGATTGTCTATTGGCTATTTCCCCAGTTGAGATATGGTTAACGCGATCCATATCAGGTTCGGCGGCGTCAGTATTCCAGTACCGCCGAATGCCCAGTGATACGTGGGGTGGGTATGATTCAAGTAAAATCAACAAGAACGGGGAGAATCAGTAATGAATAGAATTTCAAAACTCGTAGCGCTTGCCCTGCTTGCGGGTGGCATGACGGTCACCGCCGCATCCGCCCAGGCGGCGGAATGCAAGCCATCAAAATGGGGCGCCGACGACGAAATCGGCGCCGCCAATTACGTCACGCCAGAACAGGTGATGATGGCGGCGAAACTGGTCAAGAAAGGCCAGAGCCATCCGCTTGGCATCGTGATCGATTCGAAGACGCCGGCTTTCCCACCGCGCTCCTTGTCGCTGCAAATCGTGCAGCCGGGACAGCACAACGGCCGCCAACTGAAGCAGGATTTCGGCTGGCCCGTGGTCTACAACGATGATATCGCGCAATTGTGGTTCGGCATTGGGCCGCAAATCGACGGCCTGGGGCACTTGGGTGAAAACGACACCTATTATAACTGCAACAAGGCCGAGGACTTCATCCATATCACCGGTTTGAAAAAGCTGGGCGTGCATGCCATCCCGCCGTTGATCGGGCGCGGTGTCATGGTCGACATGGCCAAGCACTTTGGTGTTGCCACGATGGAAGGCGGCCAAGCCATCAGCTCGGCGGATATCAAGGCCGCGGCCAAGGCACAGGGCGTGGAGTTCCGTCAAGGCGACGTGGTACTGTTCCACACTGGCTGGACCGACGGTAAATTAGTGTCGGATCCCAAAGCCTGGGGCTCGATGGAGCCTGGCCTGAACAACGAGGCCATGGCCTACATGGCCAGCGTGAACCCGATGGCGGTTGGCGCCGACACCTGGGGCGTTGACGTGGTCCCCCCACCGAAAGGCGACAAGGTCTTTTACGGCCATGTTTCGCTGCTGAAGGAAAACGGTATCTACATCCTGGAGACCATGAATACCGGCCGTCTGGCCAAGGAGGGCGTGCACGAGTTCATGTTCGTCCTGGGTCAGGCCCGTATCAGGGGCTCGATCCAAATGATCATTAACCCGGTCGCCATGTGGTAACCGGCACGAAAATCCGACAGTTAGGGGGAGCGGTTCGCCGCTCTCCTTTTCTTTTGTGCTTTGCGCGCTGAACGCGCTGAACGTTCTAACGGTTCGCCATGTTGACCATGGTGTTGAGCAGCAGGTTGACCCCGTTCAGGGTTTTATCCAGCTCTATGCTTTCTTCCACATTGTGGCTGACGCCGCCCGTGCACGGGGTGAAGATCATGCCCATGGGCGCGACCTTGCCAATGGCATAGGCATCGTGGCCGGCCTGGCTGCGGATCTCCATATAGCTGATGCCCATGGTGTCCGCGGTATCCTCCAGAGCCTTTAGGCAGATATCGGAAAACGGATTGTCGCCGAAGGTCCAGCTGTCGATGATCGCCATCTCCACATTGGCCTTTGCCGCCGCCGCGTCCATGGCGGCCTTGACCTCCGCCAGCATTTGGTCAGCCATTTCAGGTTCGGGATGACGGAAATCGACGGTCAATTGCGCTGTTTCGGGAATGATGCCGGGCAGATTGGGAAAACAGCTAATGAACGGCGTCGTGCTTTTGCCCCCCTCGGGGTGATGCTGCCAGCCGATGGCATCCACCGCCGTGATCAGATGCGCCGCGCCGACCAGAGCATTTTGCCGCTCGTCCATGGGCGTGGGCCCAACGTGGGCGGTGTTGCCCGTGACCTGGATGCGCAGACCGTGGGATTTGAAGCCGCTGACGACAATGCCGGTATCAATGCCGGTGCGGTCCAGTGTCGGACCCTGTTCAATATGCAGTTCAAGATAGGCCTCGAACTTGCTCTCGCCCAAGGGACGCGCGCCGTCATAGCCGATGCGCCGCAACTCGTCGCCAAAGCGCAGGCCGTCCGCATCCTCGGATGACAATACCGTTTCCAGGCTAAGATCCCCGACAAAAGCGAGGGAGCCTTGCATGGGCGGGGTATAGCGGGCGCCTTCTTCGTTGCTCCAGACCACCAGCTCGATCGGGCGTTTGGTTTCCAGGCCCAGGTCATTCAAAGTACGGATCACTTCCAGGCCGCTCATGACACCGAGAACACCGTCATATTTGCCGCCGCACATCTGGGTATCAAGATGGCTGCCGGTGGCAATGGCGGGCAGGCTGTCATCGCTGCCCGGACGGCGGGCAAAGATGTTGCCAACTTGATCCACCGCGACCTCGCAGCCGGCTTTCCTGGCCCAGTCGCAAAAGATATCGCGCATTTGCTTGTCCGCATCCGAGAGCGGCAGGCGGCGCAAACCGGTGCCGCGCAATTTGCCGATCTCGCCGGAAGCCTCCAGCGTATCCCAGAGCCTGCCGCCATTAACTTCCAAGCTGTTCTTGTTCATGCGCCTGTCCTCAAGATCATCTATCGCCAAATATCCGCGCGCCATTTCAGCGCGATCCATCCTGTACACAAAATGCCCAACAAGGCGTAAATCGTCACGGCATTGAAAAAACCGGTCCAATCGACCAGGGCGCCGGCCGCCAGCAGGCCCACGGGCAGGCCGTAAACCGCCAACATACGCACGCCCATGATGCGGCCTCTGAATTGCTCCGGCGTGATCTGCAACAAGGTTACCGACATGGAAATCATGGCGACGCTTTGTACGATGCCGACAACCAGCAATATGGCGAAGCCGGGCCATTTCGTTTCCTGCCAGGCAAATATCACCATCAAAACATACCAGGCGACAACGGAAAGTACCATGGAGCGCCCGGGACGCCGGGCGCCGCCGGTCATGATCATTCCGATGGAGCCTAGTAGAGCCCCGCCGGAATAGCCCGCCACCAAGTGGCCCAGGCCGTTTTGGTCCAGAGCATATATTTCCCGGGCCACGTAGGGCAGCAGCCCCATGGAGACCGGATAGGCCGTCAGATTGATCCAAAAGGCCAACAGCATCAGGGCCAGCACTTCCGGCGTTTTCCAGACATAGGCCAGGCCGGCCTTCAGCTCTTGCCATGCCGTGGTTGGGGGCATTGCCGGCTTCACCGGCGTAGCAGATGGGTTGGGTCCGGCAACGCCCAGGGTCAGGACCAACGCGATGCCATACAAGGCGACAACGCCGATATAGGCCGGGCCGATGCCAAGGGTCGCGAATAGACCCGCGCCGGCCAGGGCGCCGGCGATGCGGGCCGAGTCCATGGTCGTGCGCGACAGGCCGATGGCATTGGCCAGCATGCCGCTGGGCACCGTGTCGCCGATCAGGGAATTGCGCATGACCAGGTCCGAGGGCCGTACCAGGCCGGCCAGCAAGGCAATGGCGAATACGTAGTAGACATTCAGGGTATCGCTCCATGCCGGGATCAGCACGGCCAGGGCCAGGGCGGTGTAGATGGCCCGCATGGCGCACAGCACCGCCCGCCGGCCTACCCTGTCGGCAACCACGCCCAACATCGGTGAAATCAAGGTACCCAGAAATTGCAGGGACCCGAATGCGGTCAACAGCAACACCGAATTCGTTTCGACCAGCACGTACCAGCCCAGGATCAGGGTCTCCATCTCGAAGGCCCAGGAGGTCAGCAAATCCGACGGCCACTGAAAGCGGAAACTGCGTACCGCGAAGGGCGCCATAGCTGACGTGCGGGCGGACGTTGGGTGGGCCGAGGTGCTGCTCGCTGATTTGCCCTCGCTCACGCCGTGGTGGTCCTTTGCAAACTTTGCCGGGTCAGTGTGATGGCGTAATCCGCCGTATGGAGCTCACCCCAGCATTGTCGCGGTTGGCCCGGTCCAAGACGTCGGAGAAGCCATGCAGCGAGACCTGCATGTCGAACGCGTTGGCATGCAAAAAGCGCCAGCCATTGACGAACAGGCCCACATGGCCGGGAAAGAACACCAAATCGCCCTCTTCGAGGTGGGAGAAATCCTGTTCGTCAGCCATTTCAACCAAACTGCCGACGGCGTCGGGGCCCGCCTCCTGCAGATCGCTGTCCCGGGGCACCGTGATGCCGGCCATGCCCAGGGCCAATTGCACCAGGGATGAACAATCAAGACCAAAGGCGGTGCGGCCGCCCCACAAATAGGGCACGCCAATAAACTTCAGGGCCGTGCCGATAAAGTCCTGGGTACTGTAATCAAGGGATACCAGATGTCTGGAATGCAGCCAATGACCCGACGCGATGCGGCAGAATTTCCCCTCCACATCAATGATTTTCACCTGTGCCGACATGGAGATGATGCCGGCAACGGGCCGCTTTAAATCTGGCTCTGTATAGAGGTGGCTGTGCAGGGCCGCGACTTGGTGATCGGGGGCGGGCATGTTCTCCGCCAAATCCGTCGCCGGGACATAGCCGACATAACCGTCGCTCAGGTTCTGCCCCCAGCACCAGCCGTCCCGTTCGTCATAGACCTGAAAAATCTCGCCATAGATCAGTTGGCTTTCCAAACCGGCGCCGCGATCCGGGGTGAAGCGCAACGGCGCGCCATCGCGGATTACCGTGCGGGGCGTGCCTGATGTATAACGCGCCGCCTCGACCTGATCACGCAACCAATCCGCGGCAAGGTCGTCGCGGGCCGGTGTAATGCGCGGGTCCATAGGCACGGCGGATTCCTAATTTGCCATTCGGTTAAAGCGTGTCCGATGCGGTCACGACCCAATCGGCGAATTCACTGAGAAAGACCGAACCCTTGACCGTGCGCTGGATCAGCACGTTGCGCTTGTCGCTCTGGTCCCGTCTGCGGCGGGTGAAATCAAGGCGGCCCAAGGTATCCAGGGCGCGCACCACTGCCGGTTTGGATATTTGCAAGGTCGCCGCCAGGCCGCGCACCGTATGGGGCGGGGGTGCTAGATAAACTTGCAGGAACAAGGCCATTTGCCGGGCCGACAGATCCGGTCCCTCGGCGCGCACCGAAGACAGCAATGCCTGGTGCCAAAGTTTCAACGCCTCTTGTGATGACAACGTTTCCGCCATGGATCCCCTCCCCGCGATCATGTCGGTACCGTACCGAAATGGCAGTGAATAGGATTATGACGTGGCGATCAAGTATTTTCGCCTATTCGTCCCTGGCTGGCGCTCTCCACGCCGGGGGAATATTGGTCACGTCATGGCGGCGTCCGCCTCAAATTTTTTCGTTAGCCGCCTTTGGCCAAGTGCATGGCGGCGAGATAGCCGAATACCAGGGCCGGGCCCAGGGTGATGCCCGGGCCGGGATAGCTGCCGCCCATGACGGAGTTCATATCGTTGCCGCAGGCATACAGCCCCGGAATGGCGTCGCCATTTTGATTCAGAACCTCACCATTGCCGCCGGTTCGTGCGCCGGCGGCGGTGCCCAGGTCGCCTGGATACAGGGCAACCGCATAAAAGGGCGTTGTCGCCATGGGCCGCATGCATGGGTTGGGCTGGTGGCCTGGATCGCCGACATATTTGTGATAGGCGTTGCCGCCCCGGCCAAAGGCGCTGTCCTCGCCTCGTTCCGCATCGGCGTTGTAGGTCGCGATTGTTTCTTTCAGGTGACGTCCTGGGACGCCTATTCTTTGCGCCAATTGGTCCAGATTCTGGGCCTGGATCAGATAGCCGCTATCTAAATAGGGCGCCAGGCGCAGGCACATGGGCTTGACCGCGCCCAGGCCGTATTGCCACAGGGATTGGTGGTCGCAGATCAGGTGCGCGGGAATGGCCGGGCTCTGATTATGGCTACGGAACATGGCCTTGACGAATTCATGATAGGAATTGCTTTCGTTGGTGAAGCGCCGGCCATCGCCATTGACCGCCATCATGCCCGGCTTGCCCCGGTCCGTTACCGTATGGGGATAGACGCCGGCACTGCCATCGGCTCTGGTGAAGTGCGAAACCGGGGCCCAGAATGCGTTCGAGGCATTGTCGTTGGGCACCTCACCGCCAGCGCTGAGCGCCAGGTTCACGCCGTCGCCGGTATTACCGGGCGCGGCGGCCGAATGCATGCCGGCCTCGCTGGGCAGCAGTAACCCGCGCAAGGCCGCATCGTGGGAAAAGCCGCCCGCCGCCAGCACCACGCCGCGCCGCGCCTTGATACGCTGTACGCCGCCGGGCGTCTCGATCTCCACCCCGGTGATGCGGCCATCTTCCTCTAGCAGGCGCCTGGTCACGGTGTTGCGCCGGATCTCCACTCCCAGCAGCAGCAGGGATTTCAGCAATCGTCCCGCCAGGGCATTGCCCAGCACCAGATTGGCGCCGCGATGCAGTCTGGTTCGTTGCCACGCATAGGCGGCTACCAGCCGCGCCACCCGCAGGACCGAGAGCGGCGATTTAAAGATCCGGCGGAAATGCACGATGTCGGGCCGGGCCACCATCATGCCGCCCAGTAGGGTAAATTCGGGTAACGGCGGGCGCAGCATTTTGAAACTCTCGCCCAGCTCCCGGGCATCAAACGCCATTGGCTCCAACACCCGCCCGCCTTGGGTGGCGCCGGGCAGGTCAGGGTAATAATCGGGATAGAACGTCAGCGGCACCAGTTGGACCTGGCTGTTACGGTCGAGATAGTCGATGGCGTCAGGCGCGGCGTCCAGGAACACCCGGCGCAGTTCGGCGCTGTCGGTATCGCCGTTCTCGGCGCCGGCGGTGGCGTCGAGATATTTTTGCGCTTCCTCCAAGGCGTCGGGCAGGCCGGCGCCGGCCATCTTGGCATTATTCGGCACCCAGACCATGCCGCCGGAGACCGCCGTGGTGCCGCCGACATATTCGGTTTTTTCAAGCAACAGGGTGTCCAACCCCTCGTTGGCGGCAACCACCGCCGCCGCCATCCCCCCCGCGCCGGCACCCAGTACGATCACGTCATAGGTGTCCGCCGCGTCGGGCTCGGTTTTACTCACGACTTCGCCTTGCAATTCTTACTCACTAGCCTTGATCACTCCGTCAATGTAGGGCCGCTCCCCCGGGTGCGGGTTTGGCGCATGTAGCGGCGGTAGCGGTCGGCGTCGTAGCCTTCGCCGCGGTGCACTAGACAGCGGTTGTCCCAGATCACCAGATCGCCAGGTTGCCATCTATGGCTATAGGCATGTTCGGGCCGCGTCGCTTGCGCCAACAGATCATCCAACAGTTCGCGGCTGTCCGTATCGCTCCAGCCTTCAATGGCCTTGGCGTGGGAGCCGACGAAATAGTTCTTCGCGCCATTGCCCGGATTGGTCCGTACCAATTTTTGCGGCACGGGCGGCAGGGAGGCCGCCAGCGAGGGACTGACCGCGTCGGGCGCCACCTTGGAGCGGGAAAAGACATAGTCGTGGATCGCCACTAGGGGATCGATGCGCGCCTTGGTCGCCGCGTCCAGCCGTCCGTATGCGGCGCGGCCCGAGACAAAGGTCGTCTCGCCGCCTTCATCGGGCACTTCGTAGGCGCACATGATGGAGAGGCGGCAGGGCACTTCGCGGAACGAGCTGTCGGAATGCCACATGTTGTTGCCGGTTAGGAAGATGGTTTTCTTGTCGGCGTTGCCTAGTTTGCTGCCGTCGGATTGGACATTTCCGATGGTGCCCAAGTGGGCGATTTCGCCCCGCTCGCCCTTGGCCACGTGGCTTTCCTCCAGTTCGCCCAGGCTTCTGGTAAAGGCCAGGTGCAGATCGTCGTTCATTTCATGTTCGGGGAATAGCAGAAATGAATAGTCGTCGATCGCCGCCCGGATCTCGCCGACGGCATCATCTGAAAGTGGCTGGCGCGGATCAATGCCGGTTATCCGGGCCCCGAAATCCTCGTGCACTGGTTCAATATTCAATAAGGCCATGACTAATCCTCCCCTTTCCAACCACTTTGAATGAAACAATATACCACCGCGGCCAAATACGCACGTTGCTCCCATACCGTCGCCGCACTAGGATGCGGCGATTTTCCAAGCTCGGGAGGGCCTCATGGCGGATCCGAAATATCTCAACTTCGATACCTTGACCCTGCACGCGGGGCAGAAGCCCGATGCCACCTACGGCGCCCGCGCGGTACCGATCTATCAATCCACCTCGTTTGTTTTTCAAGATACCGACCATGCCGCCGCGCTGTTTAATATGGAGCGCTCCGGACATATCTATTCGCGCATCTCCAACCCCACCGTGGCGGTGTTGGAGGAACGCATTGCGGCATTGGAAGGCGGGGTCGGCGCTGTGGCGACCGCCTCGGGCCAGGCCGCGCTGCATCTGGGCGTGGCGACCCTGATGGGCCAAGGCAGCCATATCGTATCCTCCGCCTCCATCTACGGCGGCTCGCACAATATGTTCGCCCACACCCTGCCGCGCTTTGGTATCGAGGCGAGCTTTGCCGATCCCCGCGACCCTGACGCCTTTGCCGCCGCCATTCGACCCAACACCCGCCTGCTGTATGGCGAGAGCCTGGGCAATCCGGGACTGGAAGTGATGAACGTGCGGGCGGTGGCCGACGTGGCCCACGCCAACGGCCTACCCCTGATGATCGACAACACTTTTGCCACGCCGTATTTGTTCCAACCCTTTGAACATGGCGCCGATATCGTCATGCATTCGGCGACCAAGTTTCTGGGCGGCCACGGTGTCGCCGTGGCGGGCTTGTTGGTGGATGGCGGCCAGTTCGATTGGGAGGCATCGGGCAAGTTCCCCACCATGACCGAGCCCTATGATGGCTATCACGGCCTGGACTTCGCCGAGGAGTTCGGCCCCAACGCCTTTATCATGCGGGCCCGGATGGAAGGCCTGCGCGATTTCGGTGCCGCCATGAGCCCGCAAACGGCGTTCTATGTTTTGCAGGGCGTCGAGACCTTGTCGGTGCGCATGCAGCGCCATGTGGAAAATACCAGGGCGATCGTCGATTTCCTCTCGGGTCAGGATGCCGTGGCCTGGATTACCTATCCCGAACTGCCCGAGCATGCGGACCATGACCTGGCCAAGGCTTTGATGCCGAACGGTGTCGGCGCGGTCTTCAGTTTCGGCATCAAGGGCGGACGCGGCGCCGGCGCCAAGTTTATCGAAAGTCTAGAGATCTATTCTCATTTGGCCAACGTGGGCGATGCCAAGTCCCTGGTCATCCATCCCGCCTCCACCACCCATCAACAGATGGACGCAGGGGCGCTGGCGGCGGCGGGGGTCGGCGAGGACATGGTGCGCATGTCCGTGGGCCTGGAAGATATTCGCGACTTGAAAGATGATCTGGGCGGCGCCCTGCGCCGCTCGCAGCGCTAGCAAATTCGAGAGACAGGAGTTGAAGCCATGGAACTGAACGTCAATGGCCGCAAGGTCTATGCCGCTACCGGCGGCAAGCCCTTTGATGCAAAGCTGCCGGCGATCGTCTTCGTTCATGGGGCGGCGGCGGATCATACGGTGTGGAAATTGCAGACCCGCTATTTCGCCTGGCATGGCCATGGCGTGCTGGCCCTGGACATGCCGGGCCATGGCCGCAGCGATGGCCCGGCGGTGCCGACAATTGAGGCACTGGCGGATTGGCTGATCGCCGTCCTGGATGCGGCTGAGGTGCAGCAGGCTGCGCTGGTTGGCCACAGCATCGGATCGCTGATTACCTTGGATGCGGCGGCCCGCTATCCTGATCGGGTCAGCGCGTTGGCTCTGCTGGGTTGCGCCTATCCCATGCGGGTCAATGACGAGCTGTTGAACTCCGCCCGCGCCAACGAGGACCTGGCCAACCAGCTGACCAACGCCTGGGGCTATGGCCGGGCGGCACAACTGGGACGGCACACCATACCGGGCACCTGGATGCTAAAGGGCGGCATGCGCCTGGTGGAGGAGTCCGCCGACGGCGTTTTATTCAATGATATGAATGCCTGTGACAAATACAACGGCGGCGAGACGGCGGCGGGGCGGGTAAAATGCCCTACACTATCGATCATGGGCGAAAAGGACATGATGACGCCGTTGAAGACGGCCCGGAGAACCGCCGCCCTGATTGCTGGCGCCACAGAGACCGTGATCCCTGGCGCCGGCCATATCATGATGGATGAGGCGCCGGACGAAACCCTGGACGCCCTGCGCGGCTTCCTACCCGCGCCGGCTTATACCTAGCCGCAGTATTCGATGGGCCGGTAGATACAGGGTCACGACCGTGCCGCCGTTTTCGCTATTGGCGCTTTTATCGCTCGTTATCTCAAGCTGGCCGCCGTGCAGTTCCATATATTGTTTGGCCAGCGGCAGCCCCAATCCCGCACCTTCGTGCTGGCGTATATAGCTGTGTTCGATTTGGGTGAAAGGCTGCAGCACCCGATCAAGCTGTTCGGTGGGAATGCCGATGCCGTTGTCGGCAACTCTGATCCAGACGCCGCCATTCGCTTCGCTGCGTCCGGCGGTTACCAGTACGGCGCCGTCATCGGGGGTGAATTTCAGGGCATTGGAAAGGATATTCAACAGGACTTGTTTCAACAACCGGTTGTCGCACAGCACGGGCGGCAACTCGGTTTCCATTTGCGCTGTAATTGTGGTCTGCCCGCTATCGATGCGGCCCTGGGCAAGATGAATGCTATCGTCGATCAGGGATGGCAGGTCGACCTCGGCCTCCGTTAGCTCCGTTATCCCGGCCTCAATGCGCGAGAGATCCAGGATATCGTTGATAATCGCCAATAAGAGCTGGCCGCTGCCGTGGATGTCTTGAATGTAGTCACGGTATCGCGGCTGACCCAAGGGGCCGAAGGTTTCATCTCGGATAATTTCGGAAAAACCAATGATTGCATTCAGCGGCGTGCGCAGTTCGTGGCTCATATTGGCCAGGAATTCGGTCTTCGCCCGGTCGGCGACCTGCGCTTCTTCCATGGCCCGCAGCAAGGCCTCTTCGCCTTGACGGCGCGCCGTGATGTCCATCGCCCAGGCATAATGCAGCGCCGCCTGACCATCCCGTCCCGGTAACCGGTTGGCCCCGATTATGCATATGATGCGCTGACCTTCGGCATCCTGCAGCTCCACTTCGTTGACCCCCTCGGTATCAAGCAGATAACGCGCCATGGGCACGCCCTGGCCCTCGGCATTTATAATCAGGGGCAGGGAAAGCAGGTTCATTTGATTGATTTCCAGCACCTTCGATAGGTGTAGGGCCGCTTGGTTGGCATAGACCAACTGGCCATCTGGTTCCGCCGCGAAGACCGCGTTGGTGCTGTTATCAACCATTGCCGCCAGGCGTTCACGGGCGGAATGATGGGCCGCGGAAACTTTGTTCAGCAGCGCATCGAACTGCCCCATGACCTCGCCCAACTCGTCCTGTCTTTCGCCCCCAATGGTCAGATTCCCGGGATTCTCGGACCCGGATTCAATTTTGGCGGCGGCCACATTCAAATGATCCCGCAGGCGCAGCAGCGGGGACAGGACGAAATGGCCGATCACCGCCATGGTGGCCAGGGTGACAAAGCCGGTGATTAGCAACACCAAACCAATCACGCGCCACAGAAACGCCCGTAGTTCCCCCACCACCCAGTCGGCATGAAGGTTGGCAACCACGCCGAGGGGCAAATTCAGTGTCTTGGCATTGTAGTAAACCGTATAAAGGCGGCCATCTTCGCTGCGCCGGTTGGTTGCCATGGCATCAGGCGCCGATTTCGGCGCTTCGCCAAAAACGCCGATCAACCTACCGTCCTTGCCATAGACCGCGCCGCCGGCGATTTCCGGCGCGGCCTGCATCAAGCGGGCCGCCAGCAGGATATCCCGATCCGAATGATGGCCCTTGCCGCGCAGAGCGGAGCTGACGACGGCGCCGCCGACCTGTTCCAGACGCAACAGCAAATCCCGTTCGTAGTTGCGGTACGAGGGAACCAATATAGCGCCCTCGATCAGCAGAATACTTATCAGAACCATCAGGGCGACGTTGCGGCACAGCCGACAGGCCACAACCTCGCGCAAGTACTGGCGCACTCCCAAACCGGACGATTTCACGTCGATATGCCCATGTAATCCCACGATTTGCAGGAGAAATCGAACTAATCCCTTGACGGACATGGTACCCGCCCATGCCCTTATAAATCGTTACCAGCTATGCCAGACAAATTGAATTCAAGCTTTTGCGAGGAATGCCTCTAATCCAGGTCATAGTCCGGCAAAGGAATATCCGTCGCGCCAGAGGCTGCAAGGGCGGCGATGGCGGGGGCCTCCATCTGCAGCTGCATGACTTCGTTGAAGCGGTTGTAGAAGGAGGTCAGTGCCGTGCGCAGGGTAAGTTCGACAATCTGTTCCTCGGAAAAATGCGCCCTCAGGCGGGTGAAGAAGCTGTCATCGACATTGGCATAGTTCCGCGTCACTTGGATGGCATAGTCCCGCACCAATAGATCAACCGCATCGAAACCTGGCGGTTGATCATCCAGAATGGCGGCGGGCGCCTCGGGCGGCAGCCCATGCTTGATCAGATATGCGGCATGATGGGCCAGGCAATAACGGCAGCCGTTCAGGGCGGAAACAGTGACCACGGCAATTTCGATATAACGGGGTGAAACCAATTCCTCCTCGGCCAGGCCCATCATCAGGCCCAGTAGGTTTTTCACCGCTGGCGGGCGGTGGCCGACCACGCGCGCCAGGTTTTCATAAGGGCCATAACTATCGATGAATCGCTGATAAACCGGCTGTAGCACCTCTGGTATCTCATCAACTAGGACATCCCGCACACGGGCCATGACATTCCTCCGAACAGAGTTTGAAAGATCATGATGCTAGCTTTGAAAGCCGCTTAACAGCAAGCTTAGACGGCGGCAATGAATGGATTGGCCATGCCGTGGATAGCGGCTCAAATGCAACGCCTGTGAGGGATTCGACACAAAAATGATACGTAAACTAGCCAAGGTCATTTCCCTGTGCTACGAAATCCGCTGGTGTTTTGTCGCTGGCTCAAGGTCCGTGGCTAAATGGCGGCTTGTCTGGCGCCATAAATAGCAGCGGTGTTTGTTGTAAATTTGTCACTATAACGGCCGTCAAGACGATCTTAACAATAATCGTTAAGACAATTGATACGACCGGGACAGTAGATAGATAAGACGGGGCCGGACTAGTTTGGCCGGCGAATGGAAGCACCCACGATGCGATACCGAAGACTTGGGATACATGCGCCCGTTTTTCAAGGAAATATGTGGCGCCATGAGGGACAAGTTAGCCATGCGAGAGCATTTCATGACAGTACGCAATAGCGCCAAACTGGCCCTGGCCGGGGTTATCGCATTGGCTGCCCTGACTGGCTGCGCCACGCCTCCACCTGCTAGCGACAAGGAAGCCATGGCGGCTTTCAATGAAGACAACGACCCATTGGAGCCGCTAAACCGCTATTTTTTCGAGGTTAACCGCGGCATTGACCATTTGTTGTTGCGTCCCGTCTCGGAAATTTACCGTGGCGCCTTGCCCGAAGGGGTCAGAAACAGCGTCCGCAGCGTGGTGAATAACCTGGAGACGCCGGGTATTTTCGTGCACGACATCCTGCAAGGTGAAGTCGAGCGGGCATCGGACAGTTTCGGGCGCTTCACGACCAATACCGTTTTTGGCCCCGCTGGTCTGAACGATATCGCGGCGGGCGACAACCCGAAAAATCCCGATGCCGGCATTCCCTTCCATGGCGAGGATACAGGCCAAACGCTGGCGGTTTGGGGCGCGGGCCCAGGGCCGTATCTGATGTTGCCGTTCTACGGCCCATCGAATGTTCGCGATACCTTGGGAATGGCTATCAATTTCTACATCAATCCGATCAACTATATCGTGCCGAACGAGCATCGCACCGGCTTTGCCACGGCGCGCACGGTGGTCAAGGGTATCGACACCCGGTCCCGCAGCATCGAGACTTTTGACGAGATCGAACGCGGGTCGATTGATTTTTATGCCACGGTCCGCAGTTTGTATCGGCAATACCGCGCCTCGCAAATCGCCAATGGCCGCGGTCCTAAGAACCCGCTGCCGGAAATGTCGGAAGAATTAGAGGAAGACAACGGCGCGGAACGTGTCTCCTCCGTCAGAAAATAGCCTCGGCGGTAGATCGATGCGCCGTCGAAAATTCCTGGGTCTTTGCGCACTAACGCTTGCGGTGGCGGTTTCCGCCACGGACCGCGCGGCAATGGCGGAATCGCGGGACCGGCCGTTATTGCCGGGCGAGGCCAGGGATATGGTCAAGGCCTTGGGCGATGCGGCGGTGACGATGCTGTCGAACCAGCAGTTAAGCCAGCCGGAAAAAACCCGCCGCTTCCGCCATCTGCTGAACCAGAGTTTTGCGTTGCGGGGCATCGCGCGATTTGCCTTGGGGCGCTATTGGCGGCGGTCGGATTTTGCCCAGCGGCGGCGCTATCTGGTCCTGTTTGAAGACTACATCGTCAATTCCTATGCGGCGCGTTTCGGCAATTATTCGGGCGAGTCGTTCATCGTGGTCGATGAAAGCATCGACCAACGCGGCTGGGCCACAGTCAAGACCCGCATCCAGCGCCCGGGAGGTGAACCGGTTGAGGTGATTTGGCATTTGCGCGAGCGCCTGGGCGCCGTGCGTATCGTCGATGTGGTGGTCGAGGGGATCTCCATGTCCCTGACCCAGCGCTCTGATTTCGCCGCCGCCGTGCGCACGGCCGGTGGCGACATGGACGCTTTTCTGGACACCTTGGAAGCCAAGGTGCGCAAGATCAAGGGCGTGGCGAAATAGCAGGGCAACGCGCTAGAAATTTTTGCGTTGGTTGCGATTGCGCGCGTCTTGGTGAAAGCCCCCGCATGTTGCCTCGATAGCTTCTTATTAGCGCTCAGGGGTCCCGGCCTGGGGCATTTTCAATTGATCCGAACTGGTGCCGTGGCTCGCCGGGCGGAATATTTCCATGGCCGGCGATAGGATTTGAATTAGAATGACGGCGTCTTCATGGGGGGACGAAACCGATGTCCGAGCAAATCGAGCGGCGACTGGCAGCAATTCTCACTTCCTATTGGGTCCATAAAACCGATGCGGCGAAGCGCCTTTTCCTAGCCATAATCATTGCCGGTACATTCCTGTTGAGTGGCTGTTTCGATGGAACCGTAATGAAGGTGTCGAGCCACCGTGTCTGGCTTAAGGGTAAAATCTATTACCAAGCCAATCATAAGAGCTATCAGAACCCGGTAACCAGAGCCGGGGCCGTGGCGGCAATTGCTATTGGCGAGGTGCCGACGGGCACAAGTGGGGTGCCCTTTCTTTATGTGTGTGTGCATCAATGGCAGGGCAATAAGAATCCCGAGGACGACAAAACGTTCGGATGTGCCCGGACCAACGAAGCCGGTGCGTATGAGTTGAAATACCGCGCGCCGCTAACCGCCAAGCAGTACCTGGTTACCTGGTTTTGCGATAACGACGACATTGGTTCCCCCGCGCGCGCGGAAGTCTGTGTCCGGAATAACATCAAGGACTTTCCCGCCCTCGGCCGCCCCAATGGAACGACAAGATACGGTTTCAACATTGCGAGTCATCACCGAAAATGGCTGTATTCCAGCAATTTTAAACCCTCTCCAAGTTTGTTCAAAACAGTAAATTGGAATCTGTCATGCCCAAATACCGCCAGCCCCGCCCTGGGGCCGGGTTGTCCTGCGTCGGATCTTGATCCGGAAGGGCCAAATGGCAGCACCAACTCCAACAGCGGCTACAATATCGAGGCGATACATGCGTTTCGGGCCGCCGTTGAGCCCATCGTCTCGTTTGGCAGCATGAAGCCGAATGCAGCCAACACCAGCAAACATCCAAATACTTGGTCCAATCCCTGGTGGTGTACCGACGCCAGGTGTCAGAGCCCTATTGAAGTTTACCTTCGCGAGACCTATCGCGCGACAAGATGTCTCGACGGCGGCCCATGCGTGACTGTTCTGCCGACCGCCTATGGGGCCGATGATGCCAGAGGGCTTTTCTGTGGCACGGACGGAATTCAGGGTGCCGATGATTTTGACCGGGTCTGTATCACCAGTCCGATGAATCCATTCAGGGTGGCCCATGAATTTGGCCACTCGGTGAGCATGCGGTGGTGGCAGTCCAATCGGGGGAGCAAAGGATGCCCCGCCAATGATCCCGGCGGACCAAATTTGCGTTGGTTCTTTTGCTCGGAAAACGCTGGAATGCATGAAGGCTGGGCTGATTTCTTCGGCACCGCGACCTGGTTCAGCCAGACGGCGGCCAACCCGGCCTACTATTGGTCGATCTTGCTGCAAAACAGCCGCGTGCGGCGCCCGGCACAGTTGCCAATGGAAAACCCGATCCCACCAAGATTGCCGGTCAGCGCGGGCAATACCTATCCGCAGCCTGCCGGAAACGCCAATATTGGCAGCTGCCGGGCCGGCTTGATTGGTTGGCAGGATGGCAGTACCAGGCCGGCCACCGCTGGCTACAACGTCGGCACCGGGCGCATATCGCAATTCCTGTGGGATCTCTATGATGACAATAATTTTTCGCTGCCAACCTCGCGGCCACGCCTGGAACGCGATACGGCCACCTACTCTTTTGCGCAGATACGCGCGGTTCTAAACAGGTTTGTCGAGCATGATCGTTTTGGCAGGAAGCGGGTAGGCAATCATCAGGCAGAAGAGCAGGACAAGCCGGTCCGGGATGACAAGGGGCGCAACGGTTTGGACTATCTATTTCATTTCCTGAAACAGTACGGCGATCCGGTCAGCGTGAAGAAAATTGCGCTGACAAACTGCATTGTCATGCTCGACCCCAACTAAGCCGCCGCCGACCGGCGGCGCACAATAGCAGCATATCGGCTGAACGCCGTATCGAGTTCCGCACGGCTATTAGCGCGGCTCCGGGCAAATGCGTCAAAGGTGAAATGCCAGCGATTGCCGGTTCCGCACCAGGGGGAGAGACACGAAATATTTCGCATTTGCTGGCGCATCGGATAGATTCTGCAGAGTAAATATCGTCTGGGGAGCGCTGCCGCGATGAAAATAGTATATGCGATGTTCGATACCTTGAACCGCCGTTCGCTTGAGCCCTACGGCGGGACAACGGTAAAGACACCCAACTTTACCCGCTTGGCCGCGCGTTCCGTGACTTTCGAAAATCACTATGTGGGCAGTTTGCCCTGCATGCCGGCACGGCGCGAGATGATGACCGGGCGGCATAATTTCCTGCATCGTTCCTGGGGGCCATGCGAGCCTTTCGACCATGCGTTTCCGGAAATCCTGGCGGCGGAAAAGCGGGTTTATTCCCATCTCGTTACCGACCATGCGCATTACTGGAAAGACGGTGGCGCCACCTATCATACCCGGTTTGACAGTTGTGAGTTGATCCGGGGGCAGGAAATGGATGCCTGGAAAGGCATCGTCGATCCGCCGGCGGAATGGCGTGAAAAATATCACCGGGTGCAATACAACATCGAGCCTCGGAACAAACTGCGCCGCACCATGACCAACCGGGAATACATTACCGAATACGAGGATTATCCGGCGGTGCAGACCGTATCATTGGGGCTGGAGTTCCTTGATCGTAACAGAGACGCGGACGATTGGTTTCTGCAGATAGAAACCTTCGATCCGCATGAGCCGTTCGATGTACCGGAAAGTTTCCGCGAGGGCTATCCGAGCAATTACAATGGCCCCATCCTGGATTTCCCGCCCTACGGTCCCGGCACCGAAGACGCGGACGAAATCGCGGAACTGCGGGCCAATTATGCCGCGACCCTGGCCCATTGCGATTTTCAATTGGGCCGATTGCTGGACAAGTTCGACGAACTGGATCTGTGGCGGGATACTGCCCTGGTGGTCTCGACCGATCACGGATTCCTGCTTGGTGAGCATGAACTTTGGGGCAAGCTTGTGATGCCTGTCTTCAATGAAGTCGCACATATTCCGCTGTTCATTTTCCACCCAAGCGCCGCGGATCACGGCGGCACCGGATGCCGGGCCTTGACCCAGACCACGGACCTGATGCCTACATTTCTCGAAATGTTCGGGTGGCCGCCGCCGAAAGAAGTGCTTGGCCAGTCAATGCTGCCATTGCTGGGGGGCGGTACGCCGATCCATGACGCCATTCTTTATGGCCAGCATGGCTGTGCGGTGAACATCACCGATGGCCGCTACACCTACATGCGTTATCCCAAGGACATCCACGGCGGCAACCTAAACCAGTACACACTGATGCCGACCCATATTGCCTCGTTATTCACCGTCGAGGAACTGCGCAACGCGACGTTGGCGCCGCCGTTCGACTTCACCCAGGGCGTGCCGGTGCTAAAGGTACCCGCCATCCCGACGTCGCCAGCTTACCTACGGCACGGTGCCGGTGTGCAAATCCTAACGGGCACCCGATTGTTCGATCTGGACAGCGACCCCCAACAGCTAAATCCAATCGACAACCCAAAAGTCGAAGCGCGCATGCTGGGACAACTGGTTCAACTGATGCAGCTGAATGATGCGCCAAAAGAATTGTACCAACGTTTCGATTTGGAAGAGCACATGGCAAACTAGTACGCCTTTCGAATGGCTTTCCTCCGTATCGGTTTGAACTCGGGTTGAACAAAAATTCGGATTGGTGATGACAAGCAATGAATGGGATGAATTTGCCGCTGAATGGGACGGCAATACGGCAACAAGCGCGTATGCCGATCATGCCTTTGCAGAGTTGGCACAGGTCGTAGATTTGGCAGGTTTGCGCGTGTTCGATTTCGGCTGCGGTACCGGGCTGCTTGCGGAAAGACTTTCGCCTCATGTCAGTAAGGTTGTCGCGCTGGATGGGTCCAGCAAAATGATCGAACAACTGAAATTAAAGGCATTGCCAAATGTTTTCCCCATCGCGGGTTTCCTGACCGCTAGCCTGATGCGGCGCAATACGCTGCTGCAGACAAAATTCGACCTCGTAACGGCTTCATCTGTTTGTGCATTTCTGCCCGACTACGGCGCCATATTGCAGACACTTAGGTCATTATTGCGCTCGGGTGGCACCTATGTTCAGTGGGACTGGCTTGCATCGGAAGAGAGTACGGAAACGGGGTTCACAAAGCGCCGGGTACGCCGCGCAATGGCTGCAGCCGGATTTATAAATATCGCTTTGACGCAACCGTTTACGATAGAAAAATTTGGCGATGATACGCAAGTTTTGATGGCCGTCGGGCAGATACCCTAAACGTCAGCTTCGGGTCATTTTCGAAGGCCGGCGTTTTGATGTGTTCGGCTCGAAGGTGGGGCTATAGCGGAAATCGCGTCATTTCACTTAAACTGGTGAGAATATTTGGATCTTGGCACATGTAATGCCAAACATTCAGATTCAATCAAAATGTAATTTATTGTCGATTATTGCGATCGGAACGATTGTTAGGCATAATTCCCGCCAACGAATTGCATTTGGGGGCAGCAATGGCGTGCACGATTGTCATCGACGGTGCGCAAGGGACCGGCCCGACGTCAATTGTTGTCAGCGGCACCGTTACGGACCGCTGCGTGGATTTCGACCTCTACGTGATGCCTGCCAATACGACCGCGGCGACCGCGGACATCGGAGATGCGCTTGGACAAACCGCCTTCCAAATCGAAGGGGGCGTAGACCCGAATGCGGCGCGACCATTTGCCATTGCGGTCGAAAATCTCGTTGCTCAGGAACTGAACGCGGCCTGCAAGGCCGGAATAATCATGCTCTGGCTGCGGTGTTCCAATGATGATCAGTGCCAATTGCTGGATGGTGTCCCGCTGACATGCTGTCCAGACCTTGAGCTTCTCGAGTTTCATTTTGGGCCGTGCGAGCCTGGCCCATTGGCCATGCGGCGCCCGCTTCTTTTATCGATCGGTATCGATTGGTTGATCCCAATGGATGTAGCGACGGCGGCGGAAACTATTATTGTTTCCCTGCAACCGGAAAACGACCCTGATACCTTTATATCTCGCTATGCCGAAGCGACCAGCGATCGGTCAATATATACCAGCGATGACCTGCGTTCGTTCGCCAGCAACGCGCCAGCTCGGGTCATGTTGTACGCTGAGCAGCGCTACTTCGGCGTCATCAAAATCGATGATCCCGTTTGCGGAAACCTTGAACAGAATTTTGCACTGGAGGTTCCGGCCTGCATTTGTCCGGACCGATTGGATGTTACCCTTTCGGTTGCGTCGCAAGAAGGAACGGCGGTTGAGGATCCGGAGTGTATTGACGCCGAGCTTGTAACCGTGACCGCCACCTTCCCAACAGACGGGCCGGCGGAGAATCCGCAATGGGAGGTCACAGAGGGCCTATTGATCGAGACCGAAAACGGTTCACTTTCGGTCACCGTGCGTATTTTACAGAACGATCAAATCGGCAGTGTCACGGTCATATCCGGCGGCGCCGGATGCCGCGAGCGCTACACCATATTCGTAAAGCGCTGCCAACCATGCGCCTCCGTGCCCGATGATGCGCAACTGGCCGTCGAGCTCCTGGATGGAACACCTGTATCCGACCCCAACAATACCTGTATCGATGCGAACGGCGTGGTGGTAATTGCGCCCGATTTACCCGGAGGTTTGAACTGGAACGGCGAAGACGGCGCGGCGATCATTCCGGGGTCCGAGACCGGGCGGCGGATCTCGGCTTTGCTGCCGCCACCCGGAATTCGCGGCACTATCTCCACAATCGTCGGGGAAGGGGATTGTCAAAAGCCGCTGTCGGTTTCACTCGAACGCTGCGGCCAGCCGACCTGCGAGCCATTGCCAAACGGCTACGACCTCGTGGTGCGCGATGGCAATGGCGTATTGATCCGATTTCCGGGACTAACCTGCATCGATACGCCTACCGCGACGGTCGAGGCGCCCGCCCACGAAGGTGTTGTGAACTGGCGTATAGACAATCAGCCGGTGGACCTGCCGCCGGACGAACGCACGGTAACGGTGCCAATGCCAACCGCGGGTCAGGCCCATACAGTCACGGCGGAAGTCGGGATCGACGACTGCGCGGAGACATTTGCCGTATCAGTTAGACGCTGCCCGGACAGCGGAGCCTCGCCTCTTTGTCCGGTACTGCTGATGTTGATCGTCATGGGATTGAGCGTGGCGGTGCTCGGCCTTACTCTCATGATGTGTCCGGTAATGGCGCTCGGCCATTTCATCGTTGTGCTGAACAACCCCCTGGTGATTATGGCCATCGGCGGTTTCATGGCGGCGTTTGGTGTCGGGCTGGCCTTAATATCAGGGACATTGTGGGTGATATTTTGTTCGCCTGGTGTCTGCGAGTGGTTGCGGCTTGGTTGGATGGTGACATCTATTGCCGGTATCACACTGATATATTACCAGGCCTGCCCGCTATGCGGACATCTGTTCTTGCTGGGTATGCTCGTCATCACGGTGGCGATTGGCCTGCTCGGTTTTTGGCTTTACCGATGCCGCCCAAGCCGCTGCCTGCTGTTCAACAGTTTTGTCCTGATGCTTCCCGCATTTGATATCGTCGTACTTGCCGAACTCGCTCTCGGCGCCTGCATGTGGGTGAACCTCCCAGCGGTATTGGCCTTGTCGTTCGCCGCTGTCGCTTTCCCGATTTTTGCCGTCATGGGCCAACAATCTAACAATTGCACCATGAATTGACAGGAGTAGCTCCGTCGTGGTTTCCGTTGACCAATACCTGTTTGTGGATCGACAATCCGACGGTGCTTGAAGTTGGGTGACAAGCGGAAACTGCTATTCATGCTCATGACCAACGAGATGCGCCACAAGGCGACATGCCGATATCATTCTCGCTAGGTGTAACCTCTCACGTGTAAGGATGATGATCAGCTAGCGGGTCCGGTCAATGCGGCATGTGTAACAGTTGTTTAGCGCTGACCGGACGTGGATATAGGTGACATCGGGATCTTGGAATATCTCGGCGGCGTGGGCGGCCATGTCCTTTGTCTCGACGATGCGGCCCGTGCCGTATTTGATGCGGTCGTTATCTTGGTAGCCTTTGATGAGCGCTGTTGGACGGTTGATGAGAATTTCCGGACGCCCGTCGCCTGGGTTATGGCGACGGCAGGCCTCGGCATGGAGGAAAATCGGTCCCAGTTCGGCATAGGGCTGTAAATCCGGGAAGGGGCGGTGAGCCAGGATCAGATAGGGCGCGCCCTGTTCGATCTCATTTAGACAGTGGCGGCACGGTATGTTTGATCCATCCGAGATATCCCGCTCCGGCGCCTGCCCATTGGCGTCCGCCGCGCCATTTCGCAAAGCCTCAACCAGGTCCGTCGCCAAGGCGGTGAATTGAATGTCCATGTTTTTCTCCAAGTCCGTCTCCTCTGTTGTCTTCGATGGAGATCATGGCGCGAGGCAGAAATTTGCGATATCCGTATCTTGTGGGGGAATGGATACTGTTGGCTCGTTCTTGGGGCGAGCAGTTCGGTGGGATAATATTGCAGGCACACGGCGTCCGGTCTTATATTGGAAGTATGCTAACGCTTGTAACCGTCTTGGAAAGATTGACGTCTGCGCCCCATTGCCGGAAATTCGTCGACGTCTGGCAGCAGTGGCGCGGTGTCAAAATGGTGCCGGAACGGTCCGACATCGATCCGGTCATGCTCGGAGCGTCAATGGCGGCGATCTCCATCCTGCAAGTCCGTGCGCCGGACCAAATCATTCGCCGAATGTCTGGTTCCGCTATCGTCGAGTTCACCGGGCGTAGAAGAGACGGTGAGAACATGGTCGATCTTGCGCCGCCGGAACAAAGAGAGGAACGCATCCTTCGGCATCAGAACATGATCAATGTCCCGTGCGGGGCTTGGCTGGCCCGTGAGGCTGTCGGCAACACAGGCGCGGTCGGAACGCTGGAAGCCATTCTATTGCCGGTCTCCAACGACAAGGCACCGGACCAGCCCTTCATCTACATTGGTCAGGATATCCGCAAATCAGACAGGTGGGAACTCGATGAGGTTTCGACCGATATCGAACTGGCGCGCGACTTCGAGTACATCGATATCGGCGCCGGTGTGCCGTAGGATGCGCGACGGCGCCGAATTTGGCCATCGATGCTCGAAGTCAGGTGAGCAGCAGACATGGACCTGACGCAGTGTAATGCACGGTCCGTGCCATTAGCCGACATTGGCGCCTTCGATAATCATGCGTAGATCGGCAGAACAGGTGCCGCTACACTCTCGCCACCTTGATCGTCTCCCCTTCAATCGGCGCCTTCAGCGAGGCCTTCCACAGGACGATCGGCGATCGGCAAGTGCAGCAGCGCACTGACGAGACCGAGGGCAATGGCGCCCCACCAGATGGCGTCATAACTGCCGGTCGCATCAAATATGCGACCACCCAGCCACACGCCGGTAAAACTACCTAGCTGATGGCTTAAGAACACCACGCCATAAAGCATCCCCATGAAGCGAATACCGAAAATTTGCGCCACCAAACCGGATGTCAGCGGTACGGTGCCAAGCCAAACCAAGCCCATCAATGCGGCGAATATCACCACTGTGACCGGTGTCACGGGCAGGACTATGAAAAATAATATGACTATTGAGCGGAATATATAGATCATGCTTAGGAGATATTTCTTAGAAAATTTTCCGCCGAGCCAACCCGCGCCCCAACTTCCGACTATGTTGAACAAAGCAAGCAACATCAATGCCAGGGCGCCGAGTTCCGGGTCAGCCCCTTGATCAACTAGATATGCCGGCAAATGGACTGCTATGAAGACGACCTGAAACCCGCACACAAAAAAACCCGTGACTAGCAAAACGAAACCACGATGTCGGAGCGCCTCTTGAAGCGCTTTGCCAGCTCCGATTTCCCTGTCTTTAACCGTTGTCGCGGCTGATGCGGCTGATAAGGAAAATGCCATGGGCACAATCAGGCCAGCGATCACAGACAACACCAGCAAGGTCATCACCCAATCGTACTCTGTTAACAACGCCTGGCTTACCGGTACGATCAGCAATTGCCCACCGGTGGCGCTGGCGGTAACGATGCCCATCCAAAGGCTCCGTTTTTCCTCTGGAGCCACTTGACCAACGATAGCCAAAAGCAGCGACAGGCCGCAGCCGCCAAGCCCGAGACCGGCAATCAGGCCTGCGCTGACAAACATTGAAAGGGGCGTCGTCGACTGGCTCATCATGAAAATGCCAAGCCCGAATAGCGCGCCGCCAAGAGCTACGGTGCGAGCGCCGCCCCAGCGATCTGCCAAGTATCCCGCAATGGGGGCGCCGACACCCATCATAAGCGCTTGAGTTGCGAATGCTAATGACAACGCTTCTCGACCCCAGCCCAAATCGTTCGTGATGGGTCGCATGAAAAGACCGGAACTTTGTCGAACACCATATGCAGTGGAGATGATCAACACCGCTACGATCAACACAAATACGGGACTATGCCAAAGGCCACGTGAAGTTGTCTGCCTGATCACAACAAAAAATCCTCTACGGCTAATTGCAATAACCACGATTGGTCTTGTTGATGTTTTCCAGCATAGGCTGACTATCCGTCTATTTACACGCCAATTTGCGGCGGGCGAATGCGAAAACGGTAAAAGCCCCTGTCATTTCGGTGATAATCAACGGTCATCAATGCGATGACCAACTTCCGCTTCGGCGGCAAAAGCGAGCATTCGGAAAATCCGAGTCCATGCCCGCTCTGGGTCAAACTCGGAAATGATGTTTTTTTAATGTGGTGCTCAAAGTTAGGTGATAAGCGGACATAAGATTAACGGTGACACCCTTCCGGTTCGCGCCAACGGCAGACCAAGCCGCTGCCCATGCCATAATTCTGTCATAGGTAGACAGGGCTACTTATTAACATTGTCAGTGCTTCGTTAAATGCTCTTATTACCTCCCCGTCAGTCCGCCGCCCCAACCTTGTCCTGGGTCATCGTTTCGAAATCCCCGGCGTCATGGCGTTCGTGGAGCTGTTCGTGCGGTTCGCCGCGCAGGCGGTTGACCATGCGGCCGCGCTTGACCGGCTCCCGGGCGTGGATTTCCTCCGCCCAGCGCAACACGTTGATGTAGCTCGTGGCGTCGAGGAACTCTGCTGCTTCATACTGGTTAAAAATGATCAGCCCGCCGTACCACGGCCAGATCGCCATATCGGCGATGGTGTATTCGTCGCCGCACATGTAGCGGTTGTCGGCCAGGCGCCGGTCGAGTACGTCGAGCTGGCGCTTGGTTTCCATTGTGTAGCGGTCGATGGGGTATTGCTGTTTTTCCTCCGCGTAGGCGTAGAAATGGCCAAAGCCACCGCCAAGATAGGGGGTGCTGCCCATCTGCCAGAACAGCCAGGACAGGCATTCCGCCCGCAGTGCCGGATCGCTCGGCAGGAATGCGCCGAATTTCTCGGCTAGGTATAGCAGCATAGCGCCGGACTCGAAGAGCCGCGTTGGCGGACTGGTGCTATGGTCCATCAGCGCCGGGATTTTGGAGTTCGGGTTTACCGCAACGAAACCGCTGCCGAACTGGTCGCCGTCGCCGATGCGGATCAGCCAGGCGTCGTATTCGGCGCCCGCATGGCCAAGCGCCAGCAGCTCCTCCAGCAGCACCGTGACCTTCACGCCGTTTGGCGTGCCAAGCGAATAGAGCTGTAGCGGGTGCTTGCCGACGGGCAATTCCTTGTCATGGGTCGGGCCTGCGGTCGGGCGGTTGGTGCTGGTAAAACGCCCTTGCTTTTGGGCTTCCCATTTCCAGACTTTCGGCGGTGTGTAGGTCTTTGTCATTGTGCGAACTCCGTTCCGGATGTCGTGGCTGCGATCAGTGATACCATATGCGGGGCCATCGCGGCGAATGGTGCCTTGTTGATGGGAATGATTGTACTCGTGCAAGGTGGAAACCATTGCTACAAACGCCGTATACCTAGTCGGAAGAGGAGAACCGCCATGCCAATCTATGAAAACGGTCCCGTGCAGATCCATTACGAGGAGGCCGGTTCCGGCTTCCCGCTGCTGGTCATTCCCGGCGGCGGGCTGAACGCGACCATCGCGGGGCTCGCCAATCATGCCTTCAATCCGCTGGAGGAATTCAGCGATACCTATCGTGTCATCGCGCTGGACCTGCGCAACGCCAATGGCGGCCAGTCGGAGGGGCCGCTCGAGATCGAGCGGACATGGGACGGCTTCACCGACGACCAGCTCGGCCTGATGGACCATCTCGGCATCGACCGCTTCATGGTGCTGGGTTTTTGCATCGCCGGCCCCATGATCTGGAACCTGCTGAAACAAGCGGGTGACCGGATCGTCGCCGCCACGCTGGTACACCCGAGCGGCTATATCTCCAGCCATCCCGATATTTACTACACCAACAACATCAACGGCTGGGCGCCAGAGTTCATTAAGCGGCGGCCCGAGGTCACCATGGAGATGACCTCGGAGTTCCTCAACAACATGTATACGAAGCGGGCGGATTTCGTCTTCACCGTCGACCGCGATTTCGTGCGAAATTGCCAGACACCGGTGCTGGTCCTGCCGGACGACGTCCCGGCGCACCCCTACGCGACGGCGATGGAGACGGCGCTGCTGGCGCCGAACGCCCAGGTCAGCCTTTATCCCTGGAAAGAGAACGACCGAAAGATCGCCCTCGCCTTGCGTCACATCCGCGGCTTCATGGCGACGAATGCCCCCGCCGTCCTGACGAAAGCGGCGGAATAACGCTCGCCGCGATGGCCTTTTATCCCCTTACGATGGCAAATCAGGTTGAGCGCAAAGAATATTGCCCTTAACCTTTTGTGGTAGCGTTCCAAATGAGCAGTGCCGGAGGATATACGGATTGGAAAAGCGAAGTTTCGGCAACACCGGTCTCGACGTCTCCCGGTTGACGTTCGGCTGCGGTGCCGTTGGCGGCCTGATGACCAAAGGCGATGCAGCCGATCAGGACCGCGCCATAGCCTGGGCACGGGACAATGGTATTAATTTTTTCGACACCGCGGCGGCCTACGGCAACGGCACTTCAGAGGCGAACCTCGGCCGTGCCCTCAACGGCAATACGGACGGTATCGTGGTCAGCACCAAGGTTGGCCTGAACAATGACGATTTGACCGACATAGCAGGTGCCGTGGCGAGGTCGCTTGATGCCAGCTTGACGCGGCTGAAGCTCGACCACGTGGATATCTTTCAGTTACACAACACTTTGGGCCGCCCGGACTTTCGCGGCACATTGAATGTCGACCAAGTGCTGGATGATGTTATCCCAGCCTTCGAAAAACTAAAGGATGCAGGCAAGACGCGCTTCCTGGGCTTTACGGCCAAGGGCGACGCGGATGATCTGCACAAACTGGTTAAATGCGGCGCCTTTAGCAGCGCCCAGGTTTTCTACAACCTGCTTGTCCCCTCTGCTGGCGAAGCGGTGCCGGCCAATTATCCAGCCGATGACTTTCGCCAACTCCTCAATGTTGCCTTGGACAACGGCGTCGGTTCAATTGGCGTGCGCGTACTTGCCGGCGGGGCACTATCGGGCAGCGAGGCGCGCCACCCGCTCGGGATGGCGTCAGTCGATCCCATTGGCTCGGAGACCGACTATGCGACGGACGTGCGGCGCGCCCGTCAGTTCATCCCGTTGGTTGAGGCTGGTCATGCGGCAAGCTTGCCGGAATTGGCGATACGCTACGTCATTTCCAATCCGGCGCTCTCGACAACCGAGATTGGTATCGCGACTTTGGAAGAACTGCAGCAGGCGGCCGCGGCCGTAAACAAGGGGCCGCTGTCGGACGACGCGTTGGCGCAGATCAAAAAGGTGCAGGCGGGATTTGCGGTTTAGAGCGGATTTCATAGGCATGCCGATACCCGCCTGACACCAATCAGCAGGCTGCACGCAACCCCGCGACGTCGCCTTGGGAGCAATAGCGGGCGTTACGAATACTGAATACGCGGCCCTCATCGCATCACCTTGAAATTGGTTTGTACCGGATGCGTCAAGAGTGAATTTTTGCCTACTGTCCGCTTTTGCCATTTGCAGACATTGGAACATCTCCTTTTGTGGATGGCATAGACTATATTGCACCAATGCCCAGTCGACAGAATGTGAGGAGATTTTTTGAATGACATTTTCACTTATTGGCCGCTGTGAGAGATCCGGCATGATCGGATTTGCAGGGGCGACGAGCGAACTCGCCGGCGGCGGACGGTTTCCCCACGCAAAAGCGCAAACTGGTGCGGTGATCACCCAGGCTCTGACCAATCCATATCTGGGCCATCTCGGGATCAAGCTTTTGGAACTGGGCTACGCGCCACACAAGGTTCTGGACGATCTCGTCGCCAGCGATACTCATATTGAATATCGGCAGATCGGTGTGATGGACCGCTTCGGAAGAACGGCCGCGCGAACCGGCACAAGCAATCTCGATGTCGCGGAACATATCAATGAGAAGAATCTGATTTCTCTCGGCAATCGATGCAACGAAGGCGTCGTTGCGGCGATCGCGGAAGGTTTCAGAATGTCCATCGATGAGGATCTCGAGGAACGCCTTATGCGGGCGCTCGAGGCTGGTAGGGATGCCGGTGGTCAGCGCGACATGGATCAGAATATTTCGGTGCTCAAAGTGTATGATCGGGACGAACTCGCACGCGTCGATCTTCGTGTTGATTGGCATAAAGTCGATGCAATTGCCGAGCTTCGTAGCTACCTGGACAGATTTGTTCCCTTAATTCCCTACTATTCGGAAAGGCCCTTGAACCCAACCGTGGGTTATCGGGAATGGTTAGAGGCGCGGGGAATTGCCTATGATGATTGGCTTCAGGGATAGCGTCGGCTTCGCGCCCGACAACGGGCCTCTGGCGGAGAAACGAACTGGTCCGAGATGTGCCAACTGCGGCCATTAAGGAAGCGCAAATTTCTGGTGCCCTTGGCCGGAAATTCGCAATCAGTTCGATTGCGGCAAATTCTTGCCGGTGGGTACTTTTAGAAAACATCCCATGACAATGGTTCGAAAATACACCTGATCATTCCACCGCAATAGCCCGGCATAAAGCTGCTTCACATTTTGCGCCCTGTACCGCCCTTCCAGGGGCGCCATTGCGTCCTGCAAGGCGTCTTTCATGGCATATGACTTCGATTGTTCCTGCCGGCTTGGAGATGCCTTCGTTTCTACGGGCAGCTGGTTGATGCCAGCGCCCAGTTTACCTTCGGTACAATAACCTGCCGCGTTATTCCGAATGACCTGCTGCATCCCGGCATGATCGTCAATTTTCAGCAGCATGATATTTCTCAGAATATCATCGACTGAATTTGCTCCGAATTTGACGGCGGCTGACGCCGGCTTCTTTATCGGCGGAACATTTGCTTGTGCCTTGTCCGCCGCCTCATCATCGCCGCATCCGGTCAGAAGAGACACCAACAATGTAAGAATGAAAATGAGTTTTGTCATACCTGCCAAGCCAAACAATTGCCTGGCTTTGAAGGCGCCACGCCATCCAACAAGTAGCGCCGGGGCGAATTGAGCAGGTTCAAGACAAAATCAAAGTCTGCTGAGATCGTAGCCATGCCTGGATTTCTCGTTTGCGTCCAAAGGAAATTAATCCTATCGGCAAGCCTATAAGAAAGTGTATCGATTTGGCCAACCCGTTGGCGCAATTATGCGCTGGGCGAATGCCCCCGCGATGCTCGGCATCAAGTGAACAACCGGCCGCGCTGGATTGACCACTTCCCCACAGGCCCGCCAACAGCTACAAGTTTCCATCAATGTGAAGAAGAATTTGGCGGCATGATCAGACTGCGGCAGATTCCTTAAACAGGCTGCCAAACTGTCCAACAATTTGGGACCACCTCAACAATGGAAGCTCCAATACAGCAAACTGTCGCTTTTCCCTTGACCGCCTTCTTGATAGGGACCGGTATCGTCGTGGCCATCGCGATTATTTGGACCAAGCTTCATGACTATTTCACCAATAAACGAATTGTTGAAAGGCTTATAATTTCATTTGAAGATGTCCGCCGGCAATTGGAACAACTTTCCACGATCGATGGCAACCGTACACGGCATGAATATTTCATCAAACTGGATGATAGGCCGTTTGGTGCATGGCAACGCGTGGGCCGTCAGGATCGAGACGGTGATCCCTTAACCGACCAGATAAATTTTTTTCGCCGAAAGCTAAATTTCTTGCCAGGAGCTACTAGAATTCGCGGTATCCCGATCAGTGAAGCACAAAAAGCGGAGGTCAGACGATATGCCAATGCTACGCTCGTGCCATTGCTTGACGATATAATTGCCAACATCAGAGCGGATTACCGTGGTCGGCAATTATGGCGGCCGGTCAAACGGGATTAGAGCAATTCCGATCTAATGTGAATCGCGAAGCGTTTCTAAGTGATTGGAAAAATTTCTCTATTCTTAAGAGCCGGAGCATTTCCTATGCGGAAATGCTCTAGGTGATGGGAAATGATATTACGCCCTTTGTTATGAAATTGTGCGGCATTGCACGATGGAAACCGCCGGCGCGCACGTAACCTCGATCAGACAATGGAAGAAATGAACCGGTTCAACAAAGAGGTTTGGCCATTGCTTGAATTTTGAGGCGCGTCGAAAAGGCCTTTCCGGCACCGAAAGTAGCCGTTGAGAATATGGTGGCAATTTCCGCTTTGGGTTAAAAGCGGACGTCGTAATTATCGAATAAGCCGCCTTTAACACATCACCTTGAAATCGGCTTGTATCTGATACGGTGGGGCTGGTCGGCGTCGTGTCCAAGGCGGCGTTTGCGGTCTTCCTCATAGGCCTCGTAATTGCCTTCGAACCATTCCACGTGGCTGTCGCCTTCAAAGGCCAGAATATGGGTGGCGATGCGGTCCAGGAACCAACGGTCATGGCTGATCACCATGGCGCAGCCGGCGAAGTTCAGCAAAGCCTCCTCCAGGGCGCGCAGGGTATCCACGTCCAGATCGTTGGTCGGTTCATCAAGCAGGATCAGGTTGGCGCCCGACTTCAACATCTTGGCCAGATGCACCCGGTTGCGCTCGCCGCCCGACAGCTGTCCCACGGGCTTTTGCTGGTCCGGGCCGCGAAAACCGAACCAGGTGCAGTACGCGCGGCTGTTGACGCCGCGTTTGCCTAGCTCGATCTCCTCCGCGCCGCCCGAGATTTCCTGCCAGACCGTGGCCTCGCCGGCCAGGGTGTCGCGGGACTGGTCCACATAACCCAGCGCCACCGTGTCGCCGACCCGCAGGCTGCCCTGGTCCGGCGTCTCTTCGCCGACCAGCATGCGGAACAACGTGGTCTTGCCAGCGCCGTTGGGGCCGATCACCCCGACGATGCCGCCGGGGGGCAGTTTGAAATCTAGGCCGTCGATCAACAGGCGCTCGCCATAGGCTTTTTCCAGGCCCACCGCTTCGATCACCAGATCGCCCAGGCGTGGTCCCGGTGGGATAACGATCTGTGCCCGTTTGGCCTGGGCCTCCATGTCCTGGGCCAGCAGTTCCTCGTAGGCCCTAATGCGGGCCTTGCTTTTCGCCTGGCGGGCCCGGGGCGATTGCTGGATCCATTCCAGCTCCGTCGCCAGGCTGCGTTGGCGGGCTTCTTCCTGCTTGCCCTCCTGCGCCAGGCGTTTTTGCTTTTGCACCAGCCAGCCGGAATAATTGCCCTCGTAGGGAATGCCCCGGCCCCGGTCCAGTTCCAGAATCCAGCCAGCCACATTGTCCAGGAAGTAACGGTCATGGGTGATTGCCACCACGGTGCCGGTGTAATCATGCAAATGCCGCTCCAGCCAGGCCACTGACTCGGCATCCAGATGGTTGGTCGGTTCGTCCAGCAACAACAGATCCGGCTTCTCCAGCAGCAACCGGCACAGCGCCACCCGCCGCCGCTCGCCGCCCGACAGCTTGGTGACGTCCGCATCACCCGGCGGACAACGCAGGGCGTCCATGGCGATTTCGAGCTGGCGATCCAGATCCCAGGCGTCCGCCGCATCGATCTGTTCCTGCAATTCGCCCTGTTCCTCGATCAGGGCGTTCATTTCGTCGTCGGTCATTTCCTCGGCAAAGCGCAAGCTAACCGCCTCGAACCGATCCAGCAGATCCTTGGTGGCGCGCACCCCGTCGGTGACATTGCCCTGGACATCTTTCTCCGGGTCCAACTCGGGCTCCTGGCTCAACAACCCCACGCGGACGCCCTCGGCGGCCCAGGCCTCGCCGGTAAACTCGGTCTCCAGCCCGGCCATGATCCGCAGCAGGGTCGATTTGCCGGCGCCGTTGCCGCCAATGACACCAATTTTGGCGCCGGGAAAAAAGGCCAGGGTAATGTCCTTGAGCACCTCCCGGCCGCCGGGGAAAACCTTGCGCAAATCGCGCATCGTGTAGATGTATTGATAGGACGCCATGCCTGATCGGTCCGCCGTTGTTGAAAAAAGGAGCTGTGGGAGCCTGCAGGCCGCCCGTTGGCTTGCAGATACCCGCCTCGGGCCCCGGAAGTCAATATTATCGCGTCCATATTGGGGCCGCAATTCGTTCACCCATGGTTCAGGTGGTCTGAGGTAGTATCTGATATGGTTCGAGGAATTCTCAGCATATTGCTTTTCGCCACCGCGCTGGCGCTGCCCGTCGCGGGGCAGGCAAAATATCTGCCATTGGCGCCGTGGGTGGAGCACGCCGTGCCACGGTTGCATCAGCATGGTTTGCTGCTACTGGTGAAGCAGGATCGGCGTAAGAGCCGTGAACGCGACAGTGATCATAACCGCGCCCGCGATGCGGTCAGTGCCGGTGATGTTCTGCCCCTGCAACAGATAATGCAGCGTCTGGGCCGGCGTTATCCGGGCCGTCTGCTGGATGCGGACCTGAAACAGAACCGCCAGGGGCGCTGGATATACCGCCTGAAACTGCTGGCGCCCGGCGATCAAGTCCATCGCCTGATCGTTGATGCGCAATCGGGCCGGGTTTTGCAAAGTAAGAGGCGAGAGTGATGCGTTTGCTGGTGGTTGAGGATGACAAGGACCTGGCCCGGCAGTTGCAGGGCGCGTTGGCTGACGCCGGCTATGCGGTGGACGTCGCCCATGACGGCGAGGAAGGCCATTTTTTGGGTGATACCGAGCCCTATGACGCGGCCGTCCTGGACCTTGGCCTGCCGGCGCTGGATGGCATAACCGTGCTGCAGCGCTGGCGCCGGGATGGCCGGGATATGCCGGTGCTGATCCTGACCGCCCGGGACCGCTGGTCCGACAAGGTTTCCGGCATCGATGCGGGCGCCGACGACTATCTGGCCAAACCGTTCCATATGGAGGAGATGCTGGCCCGTATCAGGGCGTTGCTGCGGCGGGCGGCAGGGCATGCCAGCAATGAAATAGAATGCGGGCCGCTGCGCCTGGATATTGCCGCCTCGAAGGTCAGCCTGCATGGCCAGGCCGTCGCCTTGACCGCCCTGGAATACCGCTTGTTGTCATACATGATGCATCATCAGGGCAAGGTCATCTCCCGCACGGAGCTGGTGGAGCATCTCTATGATCAGGATTTCGACAAGGATTCCAATACCATAGAAGTCTTCGTCGGACGTTTGCGGCGCAAAACCCGGGCCGATCTGATCAGGACCGTGCGCGGCCTGGGCTATCGCCTTTGCGAACCGGACAATCCTGTTGGCGGGGGCGATGAAGATTAAGGGCAACTCCCTCCGCCTGCGCCTGATCGCCATGGCGGCGCTATGGTGTGCCGTGGCGCTGATTGCGGCCTGGGCGTTGTTGTCGGCGCTGTTCGCTGATCAGGTCGGGCGCGGCTTCGATGAACAGCTGGCGGCGCAGCTGGAAGGCGTCATGGCGGCCAGTGAATGGGACGCCAAGGGCACGCCTGGTCTGCGCCGGCCCTTGCCGGACCCACGCTTCCAACAACCCCTGTCGGGCTGGTATTGGCAGATTTCCGGCGTGGACGGCCCTTTATTGCGGTCCCGCTCCCTGTGGGACGCCACCTTGCCGAAGCCGAATGAAACCGGATCCGGAACAATATTCGAGGATTTTGTCGGCCCCAATGGAACGCAACTGCGTTTGGTGGCGCGGCGCCTGACCCTGGACGAGGCCCCAGACGAGAATGGCGGCGTGTTCTTGTTTCAATTGGCTGGTGACGGTGCCGCCGGTCAGGCCGACATCGACCGGTTTGACCGTCTGTTGGCGGCGGCTTTGGTTATTCTGGGCCTGGGCCTGATTGCGGCAATGGTGTTGCAGGTGCAGATCGGCCTGCGCCCCCTGGCACATATCGGCCGTGCCCTGGCCGCCATCCGTGCTGGCCGGGCGGAGCAGTTGCAAGGCGCGTTTCCCGCCGAAATCCAACCCCTGGCGGACGAAATTGATACCTTGCTGGGTCATCAGGCCGCTGTCATTGGCCGCGCCCGCGCCCATGCGGGTGATCTGGCCCATGCCCTGAAGACTCCTCTGGCTGTCCTGGCTAACGAAGCCGCCGCCAGCGAAAACAGGGGGGACAGCGAGTTAGGCACCCTGGTTCAGCGTCAAGTGGTGGAAATGCGCCGCCAGGTCGACCGGCACCTCTCCCGCGCCCGTACCGCCGCAGCCGCCGGTGTCCTGGGCGCCCATTGCCCAATCCAGCCGGTGCTGGCGGAATTGGCCAGGGTTCTGACCCGACTGCACGCCGAGCGGGGCGTGCAGATCGTGGTTGAGGCGGAGCCGGATCTGGCCTTCGCGGGTGAGCGCGAGGATCTACAGGAGATGCTGGGCAATCTTATGGACAACGCCTGTCAGTGGGCCCAAGGAAAGGTCCGGGTCGAGATGCGCGGCACCGGTACGAAGGTACTTTTGTCTGTTGATGATGATGGTCCCGGCCTTGCCCCCGAACGCCGGACCGAAGTCATGGCGCGGGGCAGCCGTCTGGATGAAAGCAAACCGGGATCGGGTCTGGGTCTGGCCATTGTGGCGGACATGGCCGGGCTGTATCAGGGCAGTCTAAGCCTGCATGACTCCGGTTTGGGCGGCCTTTCAGCCCGCCTGGAACTGCCCTTGACAGCGCAATAGGCGGGCCCCTATTGCCGCACGCCTATTGCAGTACATCTAATTCAACACACTGGGCCAGTTCCTGTCGGCAGCGGCGATATAGGCAGCCCGGTCCGCCGTCCAGGTTTTCTGGATAGCATGGGAATAGTTCAGATACAGCTTGCCATCCACGATGGCCCAGGCGGTCGGATCAATCTTGGCGGTCGAATTCTGGGCCACGGCATAGGCGCAATAGCCGCCATATTTCGGGGCGTATTTTTCCGGCATGGCAATGAACAAATCCCGGTTGGCGGCTGTGGCGAAGCGCCAGTCCGCGCCCTTCCATTTAGCGGTGAAGTCGCCGTTGCCTTCCACCGGCTTGCCTGCCGTGAAATAAGCCACCGGGTCATAGCCGCCGATGGCCTGGCCCAACCAGTTGCTGTAGATCGCTTCTTTGGCGCTTGCCGGTGCCGTGAAAAACAGCGCCACGGCCAACGCCAATGCAGTCAGATAAGTGTTTCGTGCCATCATGGTTTTCCCCTTTGCCATTCTTTCCATTTTTTGGATGCAGACATCAGAACAGGTCGACGGGGTACATATAAGTGACTTTCTTGCATTTCCATGTTCAACTTTTCGCCATCTGCCCGGATTTCTCTGTTTCAACGTGGCTTTGACTTGCTGCGCGCAAAATGTCTTTATGCGCCTAGTTCCGCTTCATCATTGACCGGTATGGGTCATGGATTTGAATAATTTAAGACCCGAGACCAAGAACTGTCAGAGTCTGGCCGCGGCTTGGCCCGTTTGGCGTGGCGAAAAGCTCATGCCCCGGCGGTCAGATATGCGGCTTGAAGACATCGCCGGAATTCTGCCATGGATTACGCTGGTCGACGTTTTTTCCGAGACGGAGATTAGCTTTCGTCTAGCAGGCACCATGATCCGGGAGATCATGGGGGTTGAGCTGACGGGCCGCAATTTGCTGGACTTGACGGAGCCCGAGAACCGCGCCCCGCGCGGTGCGCGCACGGTACGAACCGCGAAACAGCCCTGTGGCGCTATTTGGATCTGGCGCGTTGCTTTTGCCGGTCAGAGTAGCCGGCCGGTGGAAATTCTAAGCCTGCCCCTGCGGCCCAACAGGGAGGGACGACCGCCGCAGATGCTGAATGTGTTCGGTATGTTCGATAGCGACAACCCGCCGCCGGCAGCCGATCAATTTCAACAGCTTGCCGCGGCCGAGCAACATAACTTTATTGATATTGGCGCCGGCGTGCCGCACTAGACCATTTTCGCCATTGAACTACCCGCCCGCGGCGCCCACATGTTCGAAATACTGCCGCACCATACCGCGCTGGTTTTCGTAAATCGAGCCACCGTGGGTGGCCAAGGGATAAGGCATGCGCACCGGCACATCTTCCAGACGCGGCACCAGGCCGCCTTCGCCGCGGATGACCCATCGCTGGAATTCTTCGTAACCATCGCGCAGCCCGGCCAGGGGCCAGGCATCAGTGGCGGTCATCTCCCAGATCATCAGGCGCCGCTGGCGGTTTGAGCGGTTGGCCGGCGAGCCATGCACCGCCCGGGAGTGAAAGATCAACATATCCCCCGCTTTGCCGGTCATTTGCGCTGCCTGGGAAAAATCCAATTCGTTGTCTGCAAGATCCAAGGCACCGCAAAATGAGCCGTCGGCGTGATGGTCAAAAATGGGGCCCTTGTGGCTGCCGGCCATGATCCCGAGGGAACCGTTGTCCGCGTCCATGTCGTCAAGCAGGATGGTGACCGTCAGTACATCATCGTTGGTATGCGGGTAGAAGGCCCAGTCCTGGTGCCATTCCACCGGCGCGCCGTAACCCGCCGCCTTGATGTTGATCTTACCGCCGTACAGGCGGATGTTCTCGCCGATCAGGGCGGCCACGGGATCGGTGACCTCCGCGTCGCGGACCAGTTCCTCAAAGGCGGGGAAATGCAGATGCGGTGTCTTGATACGCCGGACCCGTGGTGCGCTCGGCTTGTGGCTCGCCTCCAGATCATAGACGGCGTCATGATCTTCCACGCCGGCGGCGGCCTGTACCACCCGGTCGGTCTCGGCTTGGGCGGCGCGCAGTTTTTTGGGGGACAGCACCCCGGGCACCAGAAGAAAGCCGTGCTCGGCAAAAAACTCGGTATCAATCGTCATGCTTGCTACTCCCCAAATTTCGCCGCCAACTTAAACCACGGAGCGAATTTAGCAAAGCCGCATCAGTTCTTGATACCGCCGATAACCGCCTTGATCAGAGATACCGCCTCATCACTGGCCCATTCCGCTGGTCCGACCAGACGGCCGACCTCGCGGCCCCGGCCATCAATCAGCACGGATGTGGGCAGGCCGTAGGCGCCAAAGGCCCGTTGCGCCTTGGTGGTTTTGTCGATCCAGGCGTCCAGATGCAGGATCTTGTTCTCGGCATAGAATTTCTTCACGACCTCCATACCCTTGCGGTCCGACGAGATCGCCAGAACGCTGAACTTCGGGCCGCCGATCTGTTTCTGCAAATGATCCAGATCCGCCATTTCCCGGCGGCACGGACCGCACCAGGTGGCCCAGAAATTGATCAACACCACCTTGTCCGCGAAATCCGCGAGGCTGTGTTTTTCGCCCTTTTCGTCGCGAAAGCTTATGGCCGGCGCTGGCGGCAATCCGGGGGAGAGGTTAAAATTCGCCATGGCGCCAACCGTGTATTGGGACAGACCGGCGGCTTGCGCTATATGGGTCATTGCCAGAGCCAGGAAAATGCTCATGGTGGCAACAAACGGGATCAGGTATACGGATCGAAACTGGACCATGGCCTCCTCGTGGGGCGGGAGTATCAAGATGACCGACCAAAAAACAGAAGGCGGGCAGCCGGGCGGCAAGCAAACCGGCGCCAATGCCCTGTGGGGCGGGCGTTTCGCCGGTGGTGCGTCGGATATCATGCAGCGGATCAACGCCTCGATCTATTTCGATCGGCGTTTCTACCGCCAGGATATCGCCGGCAGCCGGGCCCATTGTAGCATGTTGGTGGCGCAAGGCATCCTGAACCAGGACGATGGTCACGCGATCTTGAAAGGCCTTGATCAGGTTGAAGCGGAGATCGCGGCGGGAACCTTTGAATACGATCCGGCCAAGGAAGACATCCACATGCATGTGGAAGCCCGGCTGAGCGAGCTGATTGGCGAGCCGGCGGGCCGGCTGCACACCGCGCGTTCCCGCAACGACCAGGTGGCGACGGATTTCCGGCTCTGGCTGCGGGACGAAATCGATGCCCTTGACCCGGCCTTGCGGGCCCTGCAGGCGGTCTTGCTGGACCGGGCGGAGGAACATGCCGATACGGTCATGCCCGGCTTCACCCATTTACAGGCGGCCCAGCCGGTGACCTTTGGCCACCACCTGATGGCCTATGTGGAAATGCTGGGGCGTGATCGGGGCCGCTTCACTGATTGCCGGCGGCGCTTGAATGAAAGTCCCCTTGGGGCCGCCGCCCTGGCCGGCACCTCGTTCCCCATTGACCGGGACGCCACGGCCAAGGCGCTTGGTTTCGAGAGGCCCGCCGCCAATTCCATGGATGCGGTGGCGGCGCGGGATTTCGCCATGGAGTATCTGGCCGCGGCTTCGATTTTGTCGGTGCATCTCTCGCGGCTGGCCGAGGAACTGGTCAACTGGGCCTCGGCGCAGTTCAATTTTGTCTCGTTGGGTGACGGTTTCACCACCGGCTCCTCGATCATGCCGCAAAAGCGCAATCCGGACGCCGCCGAACTGGTCCGGGCCAAGGCGGGCCGGGTGATCGGTGATCTGACCGCCTTGCTGGTGGTCATGAAAGGCCTGCCCATGACCTATTCCAAGGACATGCAGGAAGACAAGGAACCGGTTTTCGAAGTGGCCGATACCCTGACCCTGACGGTGCCGGCGATGACTGGCATGCTGGGCGATCTGACGGTCAACAGGGAGGTCATGGAAGCCGCCGCCGGGCAGGGATTTACCACCGCCACGGATCTGGCGGATTGGCTGGTCCGTGAATTGGGCCTGCCGTTCCGCCGGGCCCATCACGTCACGGGCAGTCTGGTCAAACTGGCCGAGGAAAAGGGCGTGGATCTGGATGGCCTGTCGCTCGCCGATATGCAGGCAGAGGAAGGCGGCATCACCGAGGCCGTGTTCGAGATACTGGGGGTGCGCAATTCCGTCGCTTCGCGGGTCAGTTTTGGCGGTACCGCGCCATCTCAAGTGCGGGCGGCGATCGCCGCGGCACGGGCGCGCCTGTGATATGAGCGTGATCTCGCGCCGCCATATGCTCGGTTTGGCCGTGGCCTTGCTGGCCGCGTTGGCGGCTTGCGGCAAAAAGGGCCCGCCGAAACGACCGGACGGCAGTACGGGCATGAAAATCGCTCCGGAAAAGCTAAAAAAGAAGAAGCGATAGAAGTTTAAATTGGGGCGGTAAAGGCCATGGATCATTTTCAATATCGCGACGGTGTTCTGCATGCCGAGGACGTTGCCGTCCCCGATATCGCGGCTGCTGTCGGTACGCCGTTCTATTGCTATTCCACCGCCACCATGACCCGGCATTATCAGGTTCTGGCCGGCTCTCTCGACGGCACCGGCGCGCGTATCTGTTATGCGGTGAAGGCCAATTCCAATCAGGCGGTCATCCGCACGTTTGTTGAACTGGGCGCGGGCGCGGACGTCATCTCGGGCGGCGAGTTGCGCCGGGCCATGGCGGCGGGTGCGGCACCGGACACGATTGTCTTCGCTGGGCCGGGTAAGACGCGGGACGAACTGAGCCAGGCGCTGGCGGCGGGAATCTATCAATTCAACGTGGAGAGCGAGCCGGAGTTGCGGCTGTTGAGCGCCGTCGCGGCGGAGATGGGCAAGGTGGCGCCGGTCTCGATCCGGGTTAATCCGGACGTGGATGCGGGTACGCACGAGAAAATCACCACCGGGCGCAAGCAGAACAAATTCGGCATACCGATTGATCGGGCCATGGAAATCTTTGATCTGGGCGCCTCTTTGCCCGGCCTGGCCATGCTGGGCGTGGCCGTGCATATCGGTTCGCAAATCACCGATCTGGCGCCGTTCGAGGAATCCTTTGACCGGGCCCTGAAGTTGATCGACGAACTGCGCGCGGCGGGCCACGAGGTCAGCCGCTGCAATCTGGGTGGTGGTCTGGGCATACCTTATGGCGGCGAAGCCCCGCCGCCTCCCGCCGAGTACGGTAAAATGGTGAAGCGTCTGACCGCCAACCGGCAGCTTGATCTGGTGCTGGAGCCGGGCCGCGTACTGGTGGGCAACGCAGGCATTTTGGTCGCCGGCGTGATCCATGAAAAGCACGAAGGCCGCCGCTTTATCATCATTGATGCGGCCATGAACGATTTGATCCGCCCCGCCATGTATGACAGCTGGCATGACATTGTGCCTGTGCGCGCGCCTGCGCCCGGCGCGGCGTTGACGGAGGCGGATGTGGTTGGGCCGATCTGCGAATCCGGCGATACCCTGGCCAAGGGCCGGCACATGCCGCCGCTCGCTCCCAATGATTTGATCGCCGTACGCAGCGCGGGGGCGTATGGTGCTGTCATGGCCTCTACCTACAACACCCGCCCCCTGGTGCCGGAAGTTCTGGTGCATGGCGGCCAGTTTGCCGTGATCCGGCCCCGCCAGAGCATCGACGATCTTTTGGCCCTGGATAAACCACCGCCCTGGCTGGCAGCTACGCTGGAATAGTCGCATGAGGACACCGGACCGCATCAACTACCTCCACGCCCTGGCGCGGTTGGTGCTGTTTTGGGAGACCATGTGGCGGGCTCTTCTGCCGTTGATTTGCGTTGTCGGCCTGTTTGGGGCCCTGGCGCTGCTGCAGCTGCCGGCCCTGCTGCCGGCCTGGGGGCATGCGGTATTGCTGGCCATCTTCGCCTTACTTTTGATCGCCGCCATCTGGCTCGGCTATAAGGCCTGGCGTGTTCCCGAAGAGAGCGCCGCTCTGCGCCGTCTGGAGCGCGATAGCGGCCTGCTCCATCGCCCCCTGGGAAGCCTGCGGGATCAACTGGCCAACAGCCACGATGCCGGCGCCTTTGCTTTGTGGCGGGCGCATCAAAGCCGCCTGCAAAGCCAACTGCGAAGCCTGCGCATCGGTCTGCCCCGTCCCGGCCTGCCAAAGGGCGACCCCTGGGGCCTGCGGGCGGTGGTGTTCCTACTTCTCGCCATGGGCTTGTTTATTGGCGGGGCCGAGGCGCCGCAGCGTTTGCGGGCGGCGTTGCTGCCGGATTTCAGCGCCGACAGTGGCGCGGCGGCGGAGTTGGAAGCCTGGCTTACCCCGCCCGACTATACCGGTCTACCGCCGGTTAAGCTGGATCCGAAAAGCATTAAGACATTGCAGGTGGCCCAGGGCAGCACCTTGATGGCCCGGGTTTTTGGCGGTGGCGCGACGCCACGGCTGTCGATTGATGGCGCGGTCACGCCGTTCCTGAAAATCGATGCGCAAAATTTCGAGTTAAACCAGACCATCGAGGCCGGCCAGCGCCTGAGCATCGCCTCGGCCGAGCACCCGCTGGCGGACTGGCCCCTTACCGTCATTTTCGACCAGCCGCCAACCGTTCGCGCCGACGAGGACCCGAAAGTGACCCCGCGCCAAGCGTTGCGCCTGTCCTATCAGGCCGCCGATGATTACGGCCTGGCCGCCGTGTGGGCGGAGTTGCGCCTTGCCGATGCGGTTTCGGATGCAGCTTCGGATGCGGTTTCAGATGGGGGGGGCGAGGCGCATCGGCTGGAATTGACGGTCTCTCCGCCTGGTGCCCGGGAAGCCAGGGAAAGCGGCTACTTTGATTTGACGCCACATCCCTGGGCCGGCCTAAAAGTCGATTTGCATTACTTGGCCAGGGACGAAAAGGGCCAGATCGGGCGCTCCGAAGCGACCAGCCTGCAATTGCCCGAGCGCCAATTCAGCCATCCCGTCGCGCGGGCGATCATCGAACAACGGCGGGATTTGAGCCGCCTGCCCAAGCGGCGGTTTCTTGTTGCCGTGGCGCTGTTCGCCATTTCATCGGGTCCGGAAACCTATGGTCATGATCAGGTCGCCTATCTGGCCCTGTGGTCGGCGGCCCGGCGTCTGCAGTTAAGCCATGATGAAGCATCGCGGGAGGTGGTGGAGCTGTTGTGGCAGGTTGCCCTGCGGATCGAGGATGGCGGCATGTCACTGGCCGAGCGGGATCTGCGCGCCGCCCAGGATGCTCTGATGGCGGCTTTGGCGGCGGATGCCGATCAAGCGGAGATCGAGCGCCTGATGGACCAGTTGCAAAAGGCCATGGAAAAATATCTCCAGGCCTTGGCGGAGCAGGCCCGGCAAAATGATCAGGCCCAAGGCCCGCAGCCCCCCGATCCCAACGCCCGCAATATCGATGCGGCGGATTTGCAAAAGATGATGGACCGTATCAGGGAGTTAAGCCGACTGGGCGCCACCGATGCGGCCCGCGATTTGCTCCGCCAGTTGCAGGAGATGTTGGAGAACCTGGAAGGCCAGCGCGCCGCCCAGCAACAAGGCAACCGGCCTGGCGAGCAGGCCATGCGCCGGTTGGGCGAGCTGTTGCAGAAGCAGCAGGATCTGATGGACAAGACCTATCAACAAACCCCCCGCCGCCGCCGCATGCCCTGGGAGAAGCGGGAAGGCGAGGCGAAAGGTGATGGCCAAGGCGGTCCGCAAGGCCAGGGCCGAAACGGCGCCATGACGTCCGGCAAGCGCAAGGCCATGGGCCGTCTGTCCGGCAAGCAGGGCAACCTGCGTCAACAGTTGGGCGACGTCATGCGCCGGCTGGGCGAGGGCATGGGCAAGATCCCCGATGCCATGAGCGATGTTGATCGGGCCATGCGCGAGGCACAGCGGGCCCTGCGTTCGGGCCGGGGCGGCCAGGCGCTGTCGTCCCAGCGGCAAGCGATTGACGGCCTGGCCAACAGTTTTCGCGAGCTGGCGGAAGAGATGATGAAAAACGCCGACAAGGACGGCCAGGGGCAAATGGGCGGCAACCAGGAAGATCCCGCGGGCCGGCCCTTCCAGGGCGGCGGCATGGATACCTCGCGGGTCATGGTGCCCAACGATTCGGAGCTGGCCCGGGCCCGGCATATCCTGGACGAGCTACGCCGCCGCGCCGGCGAGCGCGCCCGCGCCCGCCTGGAACGGGACTATATCGACCGCCTGTTGGAGCGCTTCTAGAGCCGTCCTGGTTCATGTGCTAACGTTTGGCCCGAACTAGAGCAATTGGTTCAATTGCTCTTTGTCTTATGCGTCCAAGCATTTCCTATTCGGAAATGCTCTGGGCAACAAGTGTCGGGCACCATGAAAACTCTACGCGTCAATGATTACGATATGTCCTATCTCGAGATCGGCCAAGGTATGCCGCTGGTCTGCGTGCATGGCTCGCTTAATGACTTCCGGGCCTGGGCCGCGGTGCTGAAACCACTGTCGGCGAGCCGGCGGCTGATCATCCCCAGCCTGCGGCATTACTTCCCAGAGCATTGGGACGGCAAGGACGGCCAGTTCAATATGGCGCAGCACGTAGATGACATGATCGCATTTATCAAGGGATTGGCCCTTGGCCCGGTTGATTTGATTGGTCATTCCCGGGGTGGCCATCTTGCGTTCCGTTTGGCATTGAAGCGGCCGGAGCTGCTGCGCAAACTGGTGCTGGCGGAACCGGGCGGCGTGCTCGAAGAAGCGCTGCTGCCCGATGGCGCCAGTGCTGGGGCGCCCGCCGCGGGCTCGCGTGCCCATGTGGCCCAGGCATCGGAAAAGATCGCGGCCGGCGACCTGGACGGCGGTCTGCGGGCTTTCATCGACGGCATTAACGGGCCGGGTACATGGGATAGCCTGCCGGCCTCGGAGCGGCAGATGCGCGAGGACAACGCCTACACCTTGTTGGCCCAGGTGAACGAAGGCCGCGAACCGTTTGCCAAGGCGGAAGCGGAGGCGATTTCGCTGTCGACCCTGTTCGTCGGCGGCGCCGATACGCCCGGCATGTTGCCCGTGGTCCTGCTGGCCCTGGCCGCACATGTCCCGCATGCAAGGACGGTGATAATTCCCGACGCCGGGCACAGTATGTTCCGTCAGCAGCCAAAGGCGTTCTGCGAGGCCGTATTGCCATTCTTGGAATAGCCGTGTGATGCACAGATGATAGACCCCGCCGCATTTCGGCGCGATTCCCGCCGTTTGCCATTTGTTTTCAGGGCTCGATAATTCTTCCGGCGAATAGGATTTTGTCATTATTTTTGCCATCCGATGATAGCGGTAGCAAAATTTCAGTATAGAGTTTCCCCGGACCCCATGCCTCGCGATAGGGTTCGGATGTTACACCCATGAAACCTTCATCAAGAATGAAGCGGGCGAATTTAATATGGTTCAAGGATACGCCGGTCGGGTCTGATCTGTCCGGCAGGTTTTCCGGAGACAGGCGCTGGCCTGTAAGTTCATGTCCGGTAACCTCGACGACCTCGGTGCCCCACAATCGGACGTCAAAGTTAAGTGGTTGTCCGTCAACCGCATCGTAGACCGAGATCCAGCCCCACCAATCCCTGAAGTCCAGAAACTCGAAATCGGACCAGCTTGGCGGCGGTGATTTCGACTTTGATCGCCAAAGCCGGACAAGCGAGGTAAATCCGCTGAAGGTTTCTTCCGCCTCGGCAGGTGAGAAATAGTCGTAGTGCCAGTCCCCGTCAGTTTTCCATGTGGTCAACGAGACCTCCAATCACGGATTTCGGATTGCTATTTCATAGCCGTCCGCACCGTGCTGGACCTTGGCATCATTCGGTCTGAAGTTCCAGATATGTTGGTGCCCGTGCATCCATTGAACAGGTGAGTTTTCCCGATGCCTACCCTTGGCTCAGATCCTGCCGCATTTCGGTACCGATAACCTTGAAGCCGTACTTGGCGTAGAACGGCCGGTTGTGCTCCGTTGTCTCCAACAAATATAAACCCATTTCGGCGCAGCCCCGCGCCCTGGCATTGTCAACGATGCGTTGCACCAACAAGCCGCCGATATTCTTGCCCCGTGCCGCGGGCGTCACGACCAATTCCTCCAGCTGACAGTATTCACCGCCATAGCGCATGGCCAGATTGTAACTCACCGCCGCCATGCCCAAGACCACCGCGTCCTCGACGGCCAGCACGATTTCTCCCCGTTCCTTTGTCACCAGCTGTTGAAAAGGGCCCGCTACCGGCAGGGCGGGTCTTGAACCGGTCGCGGATTTCAGCTCGGACAGTAATTCGATGCAGCGCGCCTGGTCTTCGGTAACGGCGTTACGAAGTTCGATAGCCATGGCTATTTTCTCCATACTTGATCTTGACCCGCGAAAAAAAGGCGGCGGGCCCAGAATGGCTGGGCGCCGCCGCCTGTTAACGTTTGCTTGGTGCTGGATTATTTCCAGTACACCGCGCGCATGTCGTTGACGAACATCGGTGAAGAGGTCCACACGCCCATCAGGCTCTTTTTCCGCACCGTGGTTTTGGCCAGCTGGAACAGGTAGCCGTTGACCGCATCCGCGGCCAACTTCTTTTGCGCCTGCTTCAGATACTTCGAGCGCATGGCGGGATCACGGGCACCGTCGGCCTTGGCCATGATGTCCTGGAAATCCTTGTTGTCATACTGGAAGTAATAGCCGGGCCGGGCATAGATGCCGATGTCCATGGGCTCCACATGGGAGACAATGGACAGGTCGTAGGTCTTTTGCTTGTAGACCTGTTTCAGCCAGACCGGCCATTCCACGTTCTCGATGGTGATCTTGAAGCCGGCCTTGTTCAATTGTTGGGCCACGATCTGTCCGCCATCGCGGGCATAACCCGTGGGCGGCAGTTTCAAGGATAATGCCAGACCATCGCCATAGCCCGCCTCGGCCAACAGCGCCTTGGATTTGGCCCGGTCCAGGGGATAGGTGCCGGTCAAATCCAGATAGTCGGGATTATGCGGCGCGAAATGGCTGCCGATGGGCGTGCCGGCACCAAACATCGCGCCCTCGATGATTTCCTTACGGTCGAGGGCGTGGGCGATGGCCTGACGCACTTTCAGCTTGGACAATGCCGGATGCTTGTTGTTGGTGGACAAAATGGTTTCACCTTCCGTGGTGCCGAAGGTCACGGAAATATCCGGATTGGCCTTCAGGGGCCCCAAGCTCTCCGCCGCGCGCGAGAAGGGAATCAAATCCAGATCACCGGACATCATGGCGGCGATCTGCGCCGCCTGGTCATTGATGAAACGGAATTTGACCTTGGCCAACTTGACCGAGCCGGCATCCCGATGGTCCGCATTCTTTTCCATCAAGACGCTGTCGCCCTTGACCCAGCGGACGAATTTGAAAGGTCCGGTACCCACGGGCTTGGTGGCATTGGCGGCGGCGGATTCTTCACCGACGATCACGGCGGTGGCTTCGCCCATCCAGAACAGGAACATCGGCCGGGGTTTTTTCAGGGTGATGCGCACGGTATTGGCGTCCGGCGTTTCGATCTTGGCCATGTTCACGAAGCGCTTTTTGCGCTTGATCTTGCTGCCTTCCGCCGCGTTGGCCTCGAAGGTGTACTTCACATCAGCCGAGGTAAAATCCGTGCCGTCGTGAAACTTCACGCCCTGGACCAGGTTGAAAGTATAAACCAGACCGTCATCGGAGATGGCCCAGCTTTTCGCCAGCATGGGGCTGACCGTGGCGTCCTGGTTAATGCGGGTCAGGTTTTCATAGATGTTGTACAGCGCGATTTGACCGATCGCGGCAGAGGCATTGGCGCGGGGGTCCAGCCCTGGCGGCTCCAACGTCATGGCGATGTTGACGGAATTCTTGGCCGCCTGGGCGCCGAACGGCAAGGCCGCGACGGCTGCTACTGCCAGGGCATAAGAAAATTTTCTAGCTATGGACATTACTATGCCTCCCTGTGGAAATGGTTGGTTTCGAAGCGTTTGATACGTTTCTTCAACTATGGAACCTTTTTAACCTGTCTTGGCACCGTCGGCAAAGGCCTCTGGATGGCGTTGTCGGTAGCTGGATGCCGCGCCCAATGGTTCGGCTGCATAGACCGCCCGCCCGACGGCCCGCGCCAGACAATCGGCGGCAATAACGCCGATGCGGCCAACGGACATCGCAGGGGACATCGCCGCCGTTGTTGGCAGGGCCATGCGGCTGGTCGACAGGGCGAAAACCGTATCGCCATCAAAAGGCGTATGCACGGGGCGGATGGCACGGGCCATGCCGTCATGCGCCATGAGAGCCACGCGTTGGGCCTGGGCCTTGTCCAGGGTGGCATTGGTGGCGATCACGGCCAGGGTGGTGTTGCCGCCGGCCTGGGCGTCGCCGGGTAGATCGTCCAGTATACCGGCGCCGGTGCCGCTGCCGGATTCGGGGCGGGCGCCGGGCGGGCGCTGGCCGCCCATCTCGTTGTTTTGTTCCAGGTCCCAGGACCACAAGGTGCCGCCGCCGGGCATGACCACTTCGCCCACCGAGTTCGCCACCACCAGAGCCGCGACCTGCAGGCCGTTGTCGCCAATGGCCGAGGCGCTGCCCAGGCCGCCCTTTAGACCTCCGGCGGTGGCGCCCATGCCGGCGCCGATGTTGCCTAGGGCAAAATCAGGCCCGGCATCATCGCAAGCCATCCGGGCCAAATCGCCATAGCCGGGATAGCGGCCCTTGTTGCCTGCGCCGCACATGCCGAGATCGAAAATAATGGCGCCGGGTACAATCGGCAGATGCCAGGAGCCAAGGCTGAAACCCCGGTCCCGCTCATGCAGCCAGCCCACGACCGCATCGCTGGCCGCCAGGCCATGTACCGATCCGCCCGACAGACAAATGGCGTCTATCCGTTCCACCATGCATGTGGGATCCAGCAATTCCATCTCGCGGGTGCCCGGCGCCCCGCCGCGCACATCGGCGCTGGCGACCGCGCCGCCGTCTGGCAGGACCACGGTGACGCCCGTCCGGGCTGCTGCATCGGCGGCATTGCCGATGTTTATGCCATCGACATCGGTAATCAGGTTTCGGGGACCGGGTTTGATCATGCCCGCAGCAGATCAAAGTTCCCGGAGCGGGTCAATTGACAATTCGTCCGGGTTGCCTATATAACTACGACTAATTTAATCGGAGTTATTTGATGAGCCAATATGGCAGCGCCGTTGAATACGCCCTGCATTGCCTGTTGTACCTGGCCCGATCCGGTCAGGGGGTGGCGCGCAGCACCCGGGATATCGCGGAATTTCAGAAATTGTCCACCGACTATGTCGCTAAACTGTTCACCCGCCTGGAAAAAGCCGGCGTGGTGACCGCCACCGAGGGTATCCGTGGCGGCTTTCATCTGGCCCGGGCGGCGGTGGATATTTCCGTTCTGGACGTGGTTGACGCGGTGGAGGGGCGCAAGCCGCTGTTCGAATGCCGCGAGGTACGCGCCAATTGCGTTCTGTTCGATGGCGCGGCACCGGCCTGGTCGGGCCGCGGGGTTTGCGGCATTCATGCGGTGATGTTGACGGCGGATGCCGCGATGCGAAACAGTTTGGCGCAAAGCAATCTGGCGGCGCTGGCGGCTCATGTTACCGAGGTGGTGCCGAAGACGCATCAAAAAGCGACCCAGGACTGGTTCGAACAACGGGCCCGTGGCAGAGGCAAGAGCAAGAAAAGGAGTGCGAAGAATGCCTGAACTATTGATCGTCGGTGGCGGCTATGCCGGGGTATGGGCGGCGATGGCGGCAGCGCGCCGGGCCCAGGATACGGACAGCGGGGATGAGTTAAACATTCGCCTGCTATCCAAGGATGCCTACCTGACCCATCGCCCGCGCCTGTATGAGCGCAACCCACAGGACATGCGCACGCCTCTGCCCCCTGTATTGGGGCCGATCGGGGTCGACCTTGCGCTGGGCGAGGCGAAATCCATCGATCCCGCCGCGCGGCGGGTCCGGGCTACGGGCGCCGATGGCGGTGACCGCGAATACCAATATGACGGCCTGATCCTAGCGGCGGGCAGCGTCTTGCGGCGTCCGCCCATGGAGATCATCAATGCCCAAACCTGGAGCGTCGATGACCATGCCGCCGCCGTCGCCCTTGACCAGCATCTGGCGGCGCGCATGGCCATCCCTGAAATCGATGCGGACGCCGATGGGGATACCGTGGTGATCATCGGTGCCGGCTTCACTGGCGTTGAATTGGCGACCGAGATGCGCGGCCGCCTGGCCGAACACGGTGGCGCGGCGCGGGCCGGGCGGGCGCGGGTGATCCTGTTGGATGCCGCCCCCACGATCAGCGAAGACCTCGGCCCAGGGCCCCGCCCGCACATTCTGCAGGCCCTGCAAGCGGCCCAGGTCGAAGTCCGCCTGAACACGATGGTGCGGCGCATCGAGGGCGATCAACTAAGCCTGAGTGATGGCGGCGGCATTACGAGCGCGACGGTCATCTTTACCACCGGGGCGCGGGCAAACAGCCTGGCCGCCGGCCTGGGTCTGGACACCGATCCGTCGGGCCGCCTTTTCGTGGACGAAAATCTAAGCGTCAAGGGATTGGCGAACATCCATGCCGCCGGCGACATCGCCCACGCCCTGACGGAGCCTGGGACCGATAGCAGCCATGTCGCCTTGATGTCCTGCCAGCATGCCATGCCCATGGGCAAGGCGGCGGGCTACAACGCCGCCTCCGTTCTGTTGAATCTGGCGTCGCGGCCCTATGAGCAGGCGCGCTATGTCACCTGCGTCGATCTGGGGCCGTGGGGGGCGGTGTTTTCCACTGGTTGGGAGCGGCAGGTGGAGCTGATCAAGGCAGAGGCCAAGGCACGTAAGCAGTTCGTCATGACGGAAGTCATTTATCCGCCCATGAACGACCGCGCGGCGATACTGGAGGCCGGCGCGCTGGCCTAGATCAATCGCACCGAATGGCCCAGGGAAAGGCCCAAATCGCGGGCGGCATTGCCTTGATTAACCGCGATCTCCACCAGGCCGTTGGCGTTTTCATACCAGAAGGCCTGGTGCATGGGCACCTCGCTAAAGGTCCGGGCTCTGCTCAAGCTATCGCCGTTCACCTGGATCTGTTGGTTTGCGCTCAATTTTTCAGCGCGCAGACCGGTAATTGCGTTTCCGAAATGATCCAGGTAGATCACCTGGGCCAGATCGTCGGGCCAGTCCGGCTGGCGCCAGGCGTTATCGGCAATAGCGGTCGTGGCGGTCATGGCGGCGTCACCGCCCCTGGCAAGTGCTGCCGCGACCGGCGCGAATAGGTCGCGGCCATGAAATGACGGTGACAGCCGGTCCGGGCGCCAGGTGATGGCCTGGGCCTCGAAGCTATCCGCCCGCCGGGCGATAATTTCAAACAGGCCGTTGCCGGGGCCGACAAAAACATGGCCGCCGGCGCGCAGGACCATGGCCGGCCTGTCGCCGCCGACGCCGGGATCAACGACACAGACAAAGACCGTGCCGGGGGGAAACTCCGGTGCATGGGCGGCCAGCAGATAAGCCGCGGCCCTGGGGTCGAATGTGGGTGCGTCGGCAAACAGGTCAATGACCGGCGATCCCGGCGCGCCCTGATGCAGCACCGCCCGCATCTGCCCCATATAGGCGCTGCCAATGCCGAAATCCGTGAACAATACGATCATGGGCCCGATCATCGAAGCGTTCATCGAAGCGTTCATTGGAGCGGTCACCGGAGCGGTCTGCGCGGTGCTGATTTCGATTGAGCCGGCAGGTCGATGCGAAAGATGGTACCGCGGGCATCGCTGCTCAACAATGTCAGATCGCCGCCATGGGCCACCACCAGCTCCTTGGCGATGGCCAGGCCCAGGCCGGTGCCGCCGCTGCGCGCGGAACCGGTAAAGGCCTCGAATAAATGCTCCCGCGCCTTTTCCGGCAGACCCGGACCATCGTCGCTGAATTCGATGATAACGCCCGCACCGCCCCAATTCGCCGTCACGGTTATTTCGCCGCCCATGCTCATGGCCTGAATGGCGTTCCGGGCCAGGTTCAATAGGACCCGGAAGATTTGCTCCCGATCCGCCTGTAATACCAGATCGTCGGCGACTTCGTTGCGCCAGACAATTCGGCCATCGCTGGGCAGACCGGCGAAGGCGGCGACATCATCCAGCAACTCAAGCAGGGAAAACGCGGCCGGGTTGGGCGCGGCCTCGTCGGCCCGGCCAAAACTGAGGGTCTGGCTGCACAGCTCTATGGCGCGGTCGATGGAATTCATCAGGCGCGGCACGACCCGGCGGACGGCCGGGTCCTCGACCTCTCCCAAACCGTCCGAAACCAACAGCGCCGTGGCCAGAATATTGCGCAGGTCATGACTGATCTTGCTGACCGCGACTCCCAGCGACGCCAGATGGGCCTTTTGCGTCAGGGAGGCGCGCAACTCGTCCTGCATATGGCGCAATTCCCTCTGGGCCGTACCGATCTCGTCACCACGGTTGCTACCGGCAATGGTCGATTGGGTGCTCTCCGGCGCCTTGCGGAAGGTCACCATGGAGGCGGTGATACGGCGCATGGGCAGCACCATCAACAGGTGCAAGGATAAAAAGACCAGGCCGGCGGTCAACAGCGAGATCACCAGGGATAGCTTCACGATATTGAACGAATAGTCGATCATCGCGGTGTAAAGCTGCCGCTCGTCAACGATGACTTCCAGACTGCCCTCTGATTGATCAGGAAAGGCACCGACGACCCGCAGGGTCCGATCGCCCTCGGCCAGCGTCATGAAAGCATCGGCGATCAAGGGCAGCGCGGTGGCGCCGCGCAGGTCATAGCTGGCATCCACCTTTGGCGGCATATCCTCCATTAGCATCATGGTTCGCGCTTCCCGCCGCTTCAGCACGACGCCCCGCACCATGGCATTGGCCAGCAACTCCATCTCCAACGGCTTGGAAATCACGTTATCCGGCGTCGCCTTCAGGGCCAAAGAGGCCAAATGGGCATCGGCGACGCGGTTTTCCAGAAACATCAGGCGAAACCGGGCTATGGAGGGGACATAAATCAGCACTTCGGAAATCATCACGAAAAACATCGTCAGAACCAGCAAACGGGCCGACAGCCCCCGCAGCCAACGCGGCAGGGCTTTACCCCGAGTTTGTTGCGGCGTTTGTTGCCGTGATTTGTTCTGTGTTTGCATCAATAGGGAAGGTAACCCATTTCCCGGAATCCGCCACCCAATGCGTATAAGTAGGCGCCTAAATACCGTTACCCAAACGTCCCCTGGTGGGCCAAATGAACCAGACAAAGGCCAAAACCTGGGTCAGGATTGTCGCCAAAAAGGCCCACAGATAAGCAATGTTGGGGTAGCCGCCATCCGCCGCCAGGGGCCATTGCTCAATCACCCAGCCGATACCCCATTGATAGACGAAGGCCATGGCAAAGACGATGACGTTGGCCGCCGTATTGGCGCGGGCCGCCTGACTGATGGGAAAATGATGCGCCAGCGCGGCGAAGACCAATGCGGTCAGGGCAACGACCAGGCCGATATACGCCCATAACACATAGCTGGAAGGCACAATATCGGTGATCAGAAGCAGCATCGCGATAATGGAGAAAAAGGCGGCGAAGCCGCAGACACCGGCCATGTCATAGCCCATGCGCTGCAAGACGCTGGCGAACAGACCGCTGCCCGTAACGCCGACGATCATACCCACCGCCATGATGGTCAGATGGGCCGCCGTATCGGCCTGGCTGAAGCCCTCCACTTCCAACAGCCAGGGCCCCGCCCACAGGCCTTGAATGGCCATGAATGACGAGGCGCAGGTAAACATCAAGGGCACGATGCGCCAAAAATAAGGATCGCGATAAATCTGGCCGATTTCGCTGATCTGCTCCTTAAGGCTGCCCGTGGCGGCGCTGTTGGGCCGTTCGGGCACCACCAGCAGGATCAATGCCGCGACCACCAAGGTCACCGCGGCCAGCAGCATGAACATCTGCCGCCAGTCCATGCTTTGCATGGCAATATCCACCGGACCCGTCGCGGCCAGGGCGCCCAGCCCGCCAAAGGCAAAGTACCAGCCGTTAACCGTGGCGACGCGGTTCAGGGGAAACCACATCACGATCGCCTTCAATGCCGCCATCAGGCCGCCCGAGACGCCGAAGCCGATCATCGCCCGGGCCAGGATCAGGGTGGTGACGCTGTCTCCCTTGGCGAACAACAATGCGCCCAGGGCCGCGATACAATACAGGGTGCCTTGCACCCGCCGTGGCCCATAGCGGTCCAGCAACAGGCCCAGGGGAATTTGAAAGGCCGCGAAGGTCAGGAAGTAAGCCGCCGACATCAAACCCATATCAGCGGGTCCCAGACCAATATCCTGCTGCAGGTAGGGTGCGACAACCGCATTGACGGTGCGGTAGAAGTAAGAGAAGAAATAGCCACAGGCAAATGGCATGAAGACAAGCAGCATGGCGCGCGCCATGCTGGCTGTTGGGCTGGGGGTTTCGCTATCTAACTCGACTGGTGTCACCGCACCATGACTAGAGCATGATCGCGGTCAGTGCAATTGCGGGGCAGGGACAATGAGTGAAAATCTTCTGTTGGCGGACGAGGTTGCCCACGCTCTGGCCAATGAGCATGCGGTGGTGGCACTTGAAAGCAGCATCGTGGCCCAAGGTCTGCCGGCGCCGGAAAATCTCGAAGTCGGCCAGGCCATGCAGACAGCGGTGCGTCAACAAGGCGCCATACCGGCCATGACGGCGGTGCTGGATGGCCGGCTGCGGGTGGGCCTGAGCCTGGACGATATGGCCCGTCTGGCGGCCAGCCCCGAGGGCCGAAAATGCGGTGCCCGCGATCTGGGCTCGGCCTTGGCCCTGGGCCTGCCCGGTGCCACTACCGTCTCGGCCACGGTCGCGATCGCAGCGGCGGCTGGCATACGGGTTTTTGGCACCGGGGGGATTGGCGGCGTCCACCGTACGACGCCGGGCGCTCCTGCCAAGACCGATATCTCCGCCGATCTATTGGCCATGTCGCGGGCGCCGGTGGCAGTGGTCAGCAGCGGCGCCAAGTCTCTGTTGGATCTACCCACCACCCTGGAAGCCCTGGAGGCGCTTTGCGTGCCCGTGCTGGGTTATGGCTGCGACCAGTTCCCGGCCTTCTATACCGCCGACAGCGGCCTGGAGGTGAGTTACCGCTTTGACGACCTGGCGGTGTTGGCCGAGGCCTTGCGGGCCCATTGGTCACTGCCCGGTTCCGGCGGCGTTCTGGTCTGCAATCCCCCGCCACGGGAAACCGCCATGGGGCGGGAAGAGGTGGAGGCTCTGGTCCGGGATGCGGCCTCGGCAGCAAATGCGGCGGGTATTTCGGGCGGTGCGCTAACGCCCTTTATTCTGTCGCACATGCGCGATGCGTCCAGCGGCCAGACCCTGCGGGTCAACGCCGCCCTTGCCGTCGCCAACGCCGGTCTGGCGGGCCGCCTGGCGGTTGAGCTGGAGGGTTAAGCGATATGCAGCCGTTTCAAGATCCAAAAGTCGAGGCCGTCTTTGACGCCTACTCCGATCGGCTGAAGGCAAAGCTCATGCAATTGCGCCAGCTTATCTTTGATACAGCCACGGAGATCGATGGCATTGGCCCGTTGGAAGAAACCTTGAAATGGGGCCAACCCAGTTATCTGACACCGCAAAGCAAAAGCGGCACGACGATCCGGATCGATCGAATAAAGGCGCAGCCGGGACGTTTTGGTCTGTTTGTCCATTGCCAGACATCGCTGCTCACCACCTACCGGGAAATGTACCAGGACGAATTGTGTTTTGCTGGCAATCGCTGTGTTGAATTCTCGGTCGACAACGATCTGCCGGAAGCCGCGGTGCGCCATTGTATAGGCCTGGCATTGACCTATCATCGCAACAAGAGGCCGGGCCAATGACAGTCACGCTCCATGGCTACAAGTTCAGCGTCTACAGCCGCATACCGCGTATGATCTGCCATGAAAAAGGCATCGAATTGGAATGGGTGGAGGTTAACCCCTTCGATGACACGACGCCTGAAAGCTATGAGACATTACACCCCTTTCGCCGGGTGCCCGTTCTTCAGCACGATGATTTTACACTCTACGAAACCGGTGCCATTAGCCGTTATTTAGACGAGAATTTCCCCGGACCATCCTTGCAACCGAAGAATCCACGGCATCGGGCCCGCATGGCGCAAACCATCTCCATCGTTGACGCCTATGTCTATTGGCCTCTCGTGCGCCAGGTCTTTTCGCACCGGGTTTTCGCGCCAAGGTTCGGGGAGCCTAGCGACGAAGACGCCATCGCGGCCGGTTTGGCAACCTCCAAAGGCGTTCTGGCCGCCCTGGAAGATCTGGCTAGCGGTGATGCCGGTATTATCTCGGCTCAGGTCACACTGGCGGATTTTCACCTTGTCGCCATGATCGATTATTTTGTCATGGCCGACGAGGGTGCGGCCATGCTGGCGCGATATGAGAAGTTATCTGCTTGGTGGGACGGAATACGGGCGCGGGACAGCGTCATCCAAACGGCGCCACTTTAAGGCATCAAGGCCTGTAGATAGGGCGGCATGGCAAAGGCGCCAAGGTGAACCTCCGCACTGTAATAACTCAGATCCAGCGCCAACTGTTGCTGCCGTGCGCGCAACGTTTCCAATGGAATAGCCCCCGCATCCGTACTGTCCGAGGCGCAGCCAAAGGCCATGACGCCACCCATGTACGTAGGTACGGCGGCGAAACAAAAGCGTGGATATTTGAACAGGTCCTTGAAGGCCGTCGCGGATGCGGTTAGTTCCTCGGCCTGAATAAACGGCACGCCGTTCTGGGTTGCCAGGATGCCCGTGGGCAGCAGACAGCGGCGGCAGTTGGCATAGAATTCGGGATTGAACAGCACCACGCCGGGGCCGATGGGGTCGGTGGAATCGATAATGATCAGATCAAAGCGTCGATTCGTTTCGGCCAGGAATTTTGCCCCGTCCTCAATCCGCAGTTCCGTGCGCGGATCATCAAAGGCCGCGCCGCAGATCATGCCCAGATGCGCCTGGGCCAGATCCACCACCTGGCGGTCCAGCTCGATCATGGTGACCCGGTCAACCGGGTGTTTCAGCACTTCCTCCAGGCAGCCGCCGTCACCGCCGCCGATGATCAGAACCTCGCGCGGCGCATCCAGGCTGAACAAGGGCACATGCGCCAGCATCTCGTGATAGATGAATTCATCCCGCGCCGTGGTCTGCACTACATCGTCCAGAATCAAAACCCGCCCCAGCAGAGCATTGTCGAAGATCAGCACTGATTGGAATTCCGTCTGGCCGCGATAGATCAGATGATCCATGCGGATTCCGGCTTGTAGTTCTGGGTGCAAGGTTTCGCGAAACCAATCTTCCGCCATTGTCCTGGGCCTTAGCAAATTGCAATAGGCCAACATAGGCGGATCTGCATCCGTAGCAAGCCGCCTGCTGTATCAAGCGGCGTCTTCGTCTTCGTCCTGGGATTTCTGGCGAATGGCCCAAAAGCGCATGGCGCGCTTGGCCGTCTCGACGGGAACTTCCTTGTACAGCTCCAACAGATTGGCGACTTCCTCGGGCCGGCGTAGCTGCTTTTCAACGCCTTCCTTGCCGCTATCAATGGCACCGTCCAACAACAGCACGATGGTGGAAAACGTTGACAGATCGAAGCCCTTGGCCCGGCAGGCCACGGCCACGGCCTCGTGACCGGGCGTGAAGACGATGCGGCGGGCTGTCTTTTGATCGATATCGGTCAGATAACCCAGGCTGGCAATAAATTCCGGTACCTGGCCCCGGCGCAGATACTGTACCAGGGCATCCTGGTTTAGCTGGCCCAGCCGCATGCGCCGGCGCACGGCGCGTTCGACCCGGCCCAGCCTGTCCTCTTCCTCTTCCGCTTCCTGCACCATGCCCTGCTCGGCTTCCGCCAGCATTTGGTCGACGGCCGCTTCATCCACATGGGCCTCGGTCAGAATATGTTTCTTCAGGGCGGCGGAGACCCACCAAAACATGTTGTGCATCAAATCAGGCGGCAGATCCTGGCGGTTCAGCAGCGGTTCATGCAACATCTCGCTCGTTTCCGAACGGTCAACGATGGTTTCCATGGCGCCGCGGGAAATCTCGGCGCCGGCATTATTGATCACCGACAACATCACCTCGTCATCGCCCGTGGCGACCAGGGCATCGGTGACGCCCTCACTGACGCTGCTGCGCAGAGAGACCGTGAGCTGATGCTCCTTGCCTTGCGTGTTGATGATTTCAATCAAATCCTGATCGCTCAAAGCGCCGCTGCGTTCAAGCAGGGGCCGGGCGACTTCTATCTCGTCCGAGGCCAATTGCCGGATCAGATCCACTGGTGCATTGTCCAGATCGGCCAGACGGTAGCTCAAGCGCGCGCGCACCTCGCGCTCAACCTCAGTGATGACCTTGCCCAGAATATCACTGGCAATGACTTGTTCCTGATCATTCAGGCCTGGTCCGTCATCCATGAACAGATCGGTCACGCCTTCCAACAGCTCGCGCCGTTTGTCGGAGGACGCTTCATGCGCCACCTCGATCAGATTTTCCAGTTTTTTCGTATGTGCCGTCATACCCTCAACAGGCCCATAAAATGAATTTACGCACGGACCTAAAGATTGAGCCGAATTGGTTAAGAAACAATGATCCTCGGCGCAAAAGCAGCAGCATGCTCTAAACCGCCTTGGCTGGCAAGAATACCGTGCTGTTTAGAGCAAAATTCCTGTAATCATGGACATTTAGGCGTTTTTGATCGTTAAGCCGGCATCAACGGGAAGCACCGCGCCATTGATATAGCTGGAGGCGGGCAGAACAAAGTTCAGGGTGCCGTGGGCGACCTCTTCGGGCTCGGCGTAGCGGGCCAGGGGCACCCGGCGCCTGGCAAAGATCTGCTTGTGTTCTTCCTTGATCCCCGCGGTCATGCCGGTGCGGATGGCGCCGGGACAGATGCAGTTGACAGTGATGCCCTCGCGCCCCAATTCGACCGCCATGGATCGGGTCAAACCAATGACGCCGTGCTTGGCGGAGGTATAGGGACTGGTCTCCGGCGTGGCGCCAAGGCCTTCGGTGGAGGCGATATTGACGATCCGCCCACCGTCGCTGGCGCGCAGATGAGGCAGGGCGGCGCGAATAGTCCTGGTATGGGCGCGCAACAGAATATCGAGGTGGCGGTCCCAGATTTCCTCGTATTCATCGTCATCGATCAACGCGTGCTGCGAGATACCGGCATTGTTGACCAGAATATCCAGGCCCCCAAAACGTGCGGCAACCTCGTCAACCACGGTCTTGATGCGCACGGGATCGGCCAGATCCAAGATCCAGCCCTCGGCGCTAAGGCCGGCAGTCTTGATTTCGGCCACCACCTCGGCGACGCCGTCGCCATTGACGTCGGTGACCGCCACATGGGCGCCTTCGTCGGCAAACAAATGCGCCGTGGCCCGGCCCATGCCGCTGGCCGCACCGGTGATCAGCGCGACCTTGCCCGCGATCGAGCGGCTGAGTTTTGATAATCTGGTCATGATATTCCCTCCTGAACCGATTTTTCACAGGTAATCATGAAATCAGCGAGGTTCATACCTAAAACGGATCACTTGACCCATCGGGCCCGGTTCGCGTCAAAAAAGGCCGCTGGCCTTATTCCGGCGTGCCCGATTCCGCCGGCGTATAGGGCCGAATATTGGTTGGCGTGACGATCAATTCAGGCAGGGAAGAGCGCGCCGGCATCAAGGCGACCATCCGCATCGCGTGGGCCATATCCTCCGGCTGGATGAACTGAGCCAGTACTTCCGGCGAGTATTTAACCTTGCGCCGCTCCATGATCGGCGTGTTCACATCGTCCGGGTGCACGCAACAGGCACGGATGCCGAATTTCCAGGCTTCCTGGGTCAATGACAGGCTCATCCCAAGCATGCCGAATTTCGAGGCCGAATAGGCGATACCGGCGGCACCGCTGACCCGTTTCGCGGCGGTGGAGGCAACGTTGATGACCAAACCATCTTCCTGCGCGCGCATCGTCGGCATCACGGCCATGAACATGTTGAAAGCGCCGGTGAGGTTTATGGCGATGACCTGGTCCCAATCATCGGGGGTGATTTCATCCAGCCGGCGGTTGCTGACGTTGGTCCCCGCATTGTTGACCAGAATGTCGATCCGTCCCTGCTGACTAAGAATATCCGCCGTGACGGCCCCCACGTCGGCGCGGTTCGAAACATCAAGGGGTGCGACCAATGCACTGCCGCCCATGCTTTCGATTTCGCCCGCGACCTGATCCAGCATTTCGCGCCGCCGCCCGATCAGAACGACGCTGGCGCCATCCTCGGCGAACATCAACGCCGCCGCCTTGCCGATGCCAGTGCCGGCACCGGTTACCCAGACGCTTTTACCATCGAACACACCCATCGATACCTCCCAATAACGAACGCAAACAAATGCAGGACATGCACTTGATATAACACAAGGCGACGGTGGATGTTATGGAAGACGTCCGTTGAGGCCCGCCTTAAGGTACGCATCCGGTAGAAAATGCGGCCTACCACGGGCTTATTCGGGTGCTGAAAATAGTAATGGCCCAGGCGATGACAGCCGGACCATTGAAAACGGGCCCTTAAAATAACGGACCAAAGGAAAAATTGGAGCGGGCGATGAGATTCGAACTCACGACTTCAACCTTGGCAAGGTTGCGCTCTACCCCTGAGCTACGCCCGCACCGGGATAAGCCCGGACCCCGGTAAGTTACCGGGCGGGGCGATATATACGGCATTTCTGTGATCTTGCAAGTGCCAAGTGGCAAATATCACGATAGACTGCGCCGCATCGGAAAACCCTATTGACCCATAAGAAGGATAGAATCATGCCCGCCAGCCCGGAGGAGTTGTTCCAACGCTTGGACGACCTGTCCATAGGGCACGAAACGGCCCATCACCGGGCCGTGCATACGGTGGCAGAGGCCCAGGACGTGCGCGACCAAATCCCGGGCGCCCACAATAAGAATCTGTTTCTGCGTGACAAAAAGAAGCAGACTTGGCTGGTCTGCACATTGGAAGACAAGCCCATTGATCTAAAGCAACTGCCCGGCATGATCGGTGCCGCGCGGCTTAGTTTCGGCTCGTCCGACAGATTGGCCGAATACCTTGGGGTGCTGCCCGGCTCGGTCACGCCATTTGCCTTGATCAATGATCCCGAACTCCGGGTCAATGTTGTTCTGGATGCCGAAATGCTGGCTCACGAGCAGCTTAATTTTCACCCTTTGATTAACACCATGACCACGACCATTTCATCCGCCGGTCTGCTGCGGTTTGTGCAGGCGTGCGGACACGCACCGCAAACGCCCCGGCTTTAGCGGCGAATGGCGGCAATTTATGTGCCGAAGCGCTTGACCTTGGGCGCTGCCTGTCCTTGTATGCGCGTGAATTCGCGCCAATATGATGCGCGGGCCAATTAACAACAGGAACGACCGATGGAACCGATTATTGGAGATATGTCCGCGCCGGCGAATACGGTCAAGGATGGCGACACCGCCAGCTTTGCCGCGGATGTGATAGAGGCGAGCAATGAGGTCCCCGTCATCGTTGATTTCTGGGCCGAATGGTGCGGCCCTTGCAAGACCTTGGGCCCGACCATCGAAAAGGCGGTCAAGGCGGCGGGCGGCCAGGTCAGGCTGGTTAAGATCAATGTCGATGAGAACCAGCAACTGGCCCAGCAATTGCGCGTGCAATCCATCCCGGCCGTCTTCGCCTTCAAGAATGGCCAACCCGTTGATGGCTTCGTGGGCGCGCAACCGGAAAGCCAGATCAAGGCCTTTATCGAACGCCTGACCGGCGATGCCGGCCCCTCGCCCATCGAACAGGCGTTGGAGCAGGGTGAAGCCGCCCTGGCGGCGGGTGACGGCAGCACGGCAGCGGACATTTTTGGCCAGATACTGCGTGCCGATATGGAAAACGCCCGCGCCATCGCCGGCCTGTGCCAGTGCCTGATCGACAGCGGCGACCATGCCGAGGCGCGGCAGATGCTGGACGGCCTGGAAGGCAAGCTGGCCACCGATCCGGCGGTTCAGTCGGTCCGTGCCGCCCTGGAATTGGCCGAGCAATCTGCCGATGCCGGCGATACGGCACCCCTTCGGGCCCGCCTGGAAGCGGACGGCAACGACCATGAGGCGCGCATGGAGCTGTCCACCGCTCTTTTGGCGGCTGGTCAGCGCGAGGAAGCGGTGGATGAATTGCTGGAATCCATCCGCCGCGACCGGAACTGGAATGAAGAGGCCGCCCGCAAGCAACTGTTGACCCTGTTCGAGGCATTTGGCCATGCCGACGAGCTGACGGTTTCGGCGCGGCGCCGGCTCAGTTCAATGCTGTTTTCCTGATCTTGCCGGAATCTGATTGGAGCGGGCGGCATGACCGACGATAGGCAAGAGGATGAAGGCGTCGTTGATGCCCTGCCGGCGCGGATTCCTATCTTTCCCCTAAGCGGTGTTTTGCTGTTGCCCGATGCCAAACTGCCCTTGAATATATTCGAACCGCGCTATCTCGATATGGTTCGCGATGCGATGGCCGGGGACCGGATCATTGGTATGATCCAGCCTCTAAAGTCCGGCGACGGAGACGACGGTGGCGGTCGCCCCGCGCTCTATGACATTGGTGGCGCGGGCCGCATTACCGCGTTCGAGGAGACCGAGGACAAGCGCTTTCAGATCACTCTGACGGGGCTGTCACGCTTTGCCGTTATCGAGGAATTGCCCGCGACCACCCGCTATCGTCAGGTGGTGGCTGATTGGGATCGCTTCGCCGCCGACCGATGGGCCGAGGATGAGGCGCCGGGCGTTGATCGAAACCGGCTGTTGACCGCGCTGCGCGCTTATCTGGAACTGGCCAAAATACCAGCCAAGTGGGAGGCGATCGCGAGTGCTGAAATCGGCCCGTTGATCACCTCATTGGCGATGATCTGTCCCTTTGACCCGGCTGAAAAACAAGCCTTGCTGGAAGCCCGCGATCTGTTCGAACGGGCCCGCATCATGACCGCCTTGGTCGAAATGTCCTTGTTGCAGCGGGCCAGCGGCGGCAGCAACCATGATGATGACGACGACGATCACAGGATACATTGAGCATGAACGAAGATAATGGCGCAGGCGGTGGTGTCGACCCCAAACTTCTGGAGATCCTGGTCTGTCCCTTGACCAAGGGGCCGCTTCGCTATGACCGCGAGGCACAAGAGCTGATCTCGGAACAGGCGCGCCTGGCCTATCCGATCCGCGAAGGCATTCCCATCATGTTGGTTGACGAGGCCCGCAGCCTGGACGACTGATCGCCGGAAAACGCGACGTGCTTTAACTCGGCTGGTTTTGCGCCGTGACCCGATGCGCCGGACGGTCTAGGCAGGTCTGTTTGAAGGTCGCATCGTCGGTCTGCATGGCGATGCGCCGCTGGCGGCTCACCGTATCCACATAGGCAACCCGATAGCGGCCGTTGGCGTCATCGCGGTAAAGAAAGACATGCAGCACACAGCTGCCGCCGCCGTATTGCCAGACCTGAGCATCCTGCTCGCCACGAAGCAACGATGGTTTACCCAGCAGATTGCTTAATTCGCCTTGATCCATGCCCACCAGCTTTTGTGGATCAAGGGCGGGTGGCGGTTTTTTATTGGCGGCCGGCTCTGGTCGCGCCGTACCTGCCTGTCCCGGTTGCTGCGTTCGGTCGGAGATGGTGCTGTCGTCCTGGGTCAGCGCGCTTGGGCTGGCAATCGGGTCCATGCTGGCCGCGCTGGCCACTGGCGCGCTGGTCATTGGTGCACTGGCCTCGGGCTGCGCCATTGCCGTCGCCGACGTCACCGGCGGTACGGGCAGCGCCGTCTGATCCGTGGTGCAGGCCACCAACCAGAACCCTGCCAAGAGACAGCAAAGACGCGGAATGATTACCCTAGTCGTCAACGTTGCCGCCCTTGCTTGAAGCCGCCGTGCCGCCGTCCGTCAGAGCCTCGAGCGTGCCGACGATCTGACCGCCCGATTCAATGCACAATTTGCCATAGCGGACATCACCCTCGATACGGCCCTTGGCCTTGACGGTCAATTCGCCGCGTACGGTCAGGCTGCCTTCGAACTGGCCACTGATAATGGCTTCTTCAATGACCGCCGAACCTTTGAAATACCCGGTCTCGGATATTTCGATGGATTGGGAGTTCTCCAAGGCTGCTTCGACCCGGCCCTCGACGACCAATTGATCGCAGGCGGTAATTTGCCCATTCAGCACGATTTCCCGGCCAACAAACAGTTTTTTTCCCGCATCACCCATTTCGGCGGGCGCAGCGCCGCGCAAGGGGCCCCCCGGCAGATCGGGCAGACGGCGGGTTATTTCAGGGCGAAAGGCCGCACTCGCACTTGGATTACCCTCTTCATTGGCCATTACTTGCTTCCTATATTTAGAGCAATTTTCAATTAATCAGGGTTGCTTTCGCGACCTAAGTAATTGGTTCAATTGCTCGATCCTTAAGAATTGAAGCGCATTTAGAATAAATGCGCTCTAGCGCTTCAAGACACGATTTCAGTTGTCTTTACACCTTGTAGAGCCTTGAAGATATGCAGCATGAAAGCGGTCGCCAAAATCGGCATGAACAGATTTACAATCGGCACCGTCAACAAAAAGGCGATCACCACGCCGGCCGAGAAAACCCTTAGACCATTGGCTTTGCGCAATTGCCGGGCCGCTTTTGCATCCTTATGTCTTAGGCTTACAAGCTCAAAATACTCTCGAGACAGAAGATAACCGTTTAAGCCATAGAAAATACAGGCAAAAAGTGGAGGAAACAATAACGCGATCAAATAAAACGGCAAGGCCAGCACATTCAGCACGAGCGTAATGCCGATGAAGCGGAGGGAAACCCCGAAGGTCTTGGAAAAATCTGCCGAACGGCCCGGCTCATCGTCCGGGTAATGGCGCTTTTCCACCGCCATGGCAATATCATCAAGGAAGATACCGCCGATCAGGGTGGCGGTGGCCGAAAATGTCAGCACCAAGGCGGCGAAAAATGCCAGACTGCCGCCAACTTCAAGGGCGCTGTTGGCCCATTGCAGCCAGCCCGATTCAAAGACCTTTACCTCTGGAACGGCCCAATAGAACACCACGGTCAAGGCTACGAAAAGCGCCAGGGTGAACAGGACGCTTTTGATAACGACACCCCGAAATACCGGATCGGAGATCTGCCCCAACGTCAAAGTGGCGGCGCGCATTAGCATGTATTGTCCTCTGTCTTAGCTATTACAATTGCCGAGAATGGTCATTGCCCAGGAATGTAAGCATTCCCTTGGAAAATTGAAGGGCAAGCGAAGATTTCCCTGAAATTTTCGGTCATTTCGTTCGCGGATCGATCGGCGTGCGCCATTGCAGATCGCAATTGGCCTCGAACGCCGCCGCCGCTGCCAGCAGGGCCGCCTCACCCCGTGGCGGCGCCACCAGTTGCAGGCCGACCGGCAGGCCATCCTTGGTAAAGCCGCAGGGCAGCGAGACCGCCGGGCAGCCGGTGGGCGTGACGATAAACGTATGCATCAGCCAATCCACGTAATTGTCGAATTTTACGCCCGCCACTTCATCCAGATAGCGGATTTCCACCGGAAAAGTTGGCGTCATCACGGTTGGTGTCACCAGCAAATCGTAGGTTTCGAAAAAGTCGCACATATTTTGTTGCAGGCGCCCTCGGACCTGCTTGGCATCAGCCACCTCTTCAATGGAAAGGGCCAGGCCGTGTTCATAATTCCAGATCACTTCCGGCTTCAATTGATCACGGTTTTCCGCCATGTGCTTACGGTGTCCGCCCACGAAACTGACGCCGCGCAGGGTTTGAAACATTTTCTGTGCGCCGGTGAAGTCTGGGCAGGCCTCTTCCACCGCCGTGCCAAGTGCCGCAAAGGATTGTGCGGCGGCGGCGCAGATTTCGGCCACTTCCGGCTCTACCGGCGCGACGCCCATGCTTGCGCTCCAGCCAATCCGCTTGGGCGGCGTCGCCGCTTGGGCGGCGGCCTGAAATGGTACGTTCGGAACAGGCAGTGAAATCGGGTCGCGGGCATATTGCCCAACCATGGCATCCAGCATCAAGGCCACATCGCCCACATTGCGGGCCATGGGGCCGACCACGCTCATATCGTCGAACAGGTTGAGCGAGGCGGAGGTGCCGCGCGGGCAGCGCCCCGGCGAGGGGCGGAAGCCGACGATGGAGTTAAAGGCGCCGGGAATACGCAGGGAACCGCCCAGATCGCTGCCCGTGGCCAGCCAGGTCTGTCCAGTGGCCAGATTGACCGCCGCCCCGCCGGAAGAGCCGCCGGCATTCATGCGCGTATCCCAGGGGTTGCGGGTGGCGCCAAATACCTCGTTGAAGGTATTGGCGCCGGCGCCGAATTCGGGTGTGTTGGATTTACCGATGACGATGGCGCCATTGGCCTCCAGGGTGCGGACCTCCAGATCCGATTCAACGGAAATATGATCGGCATAGATGGGCGAGCCTTGCGTACAAAGCACGCCTTCCACGTGATGCAGATCCTTGATCGAAACCGGCAGACCGTAAAGATAGCCCGGTCCCGGCTGTTCCGGGTGGCCTTCCGTTTCGATCCGGGCGGCAGCCGCGTAGGCCCGTTCCAGACACAGGGTGACCATGGCATTGACCGCGCCATTGGTCGCTGCGATGCGTTCTGCTGCGGCGTCGATCGCCTCTTTCGGGCGAATCTCGCCCTTGGCCAGCAAATCCACCATTTCGCGTGCCGTTTTCTGCCACAACTCGGTCATGCCGTCTCCTCCAACATATCTGGTATATGCGCGCAGGCTTTCCTTGCGCCTTGCGAAGTGCCTTCTATACTGCCTCATCCTAACACCGCAATAGTGGGAGTCCGCAATGGTGGATATCCGTTACGATGTGCTTGGTATAGGCAATGCGATTGTCGATGTACTGGCGCCCGCCGAAGACAGTTTTCTGGCGCAACATGACCTGGCCAAAGGCGGCATGATGTTGATCGACGCTGATCGCGCCGATCTGCTGTACGGCGCCATGGGCTCGGGCACGGAAAGCTCCGGCGGATCGGCTGCCAATACCGTGGCCGGCGTCGCCGCCCTGGGCGGGCGGGCCTGCTTTGTCGGCAAGGTATGCGACGATGAATTGGGCCGCATCTTCGCCCATGACATCCGCGCCATCGGTGTTGATTTCCATTCACCGCCCGCCACCAGCGGCGCGCCGACGGCGCGCTGCCTGATCATGGTAACACCCGATGCCATGCGCACCATGAACACCTTTCTCGGCGCCTGCGTCGAACTGGGGCCGGAGGACGTGGACGAAGACCTGGTCGCTGCCTCGGCCATAACCTATCTGGAAGGTTATCTGTGGGATCCGCCCGGCGCCAAGGAAGCCTTCATCAAGGCCATGGGCGCGGCCCGGGCGGCGGACCGTAAGGTTGCCTTGAGCCTGTCGGACAGTTTTTGCGTTGATCGTCACCGCGAGGAATTCCTCGATCTGGTGGAACATCATGTGGATATTCTGTTCGCCAACGAAGAGGAAATCATCTCGTTGTACGAGGTTGACAGTTTCGATGCCGCCATGCAGGCGGTGCGCGGCCATTGCGAGATTGCCGCCCTGACCCGTTCGGAAAAGGGCGCGGTGATCGTGGCCGGCGACGAGGTGCATGTTATCGATGCCGAGCCGGTGGCGCATGTGGTCGACACCACCGGCGCCGGCGATGTCTATGCCGCCGGTTTCTTGACTGGCCTGGCTGAAGGCCGGGGTCTGCCCGAATGCGGGCGGATGGCCGGGATCGGCGCGGCCGAGGTGATTTCCCACATGGGCGCCCGCGCCGAAGTGGACCTGAAGGCGTTGATGAAGACAAAGCTCGGCTGACCTGGGCCAGCCTGGACTTTTCGGGCTGGAATTGGCATGTAACCGGTTCCGGTCATACCGCACGACACATTGTCATCCTCGGGCGTAGCGTAGCGGAGACCCGTGGATCCAGAGCTAAAGCTTGTTGCCCTGGATTGCCGGGTCAAGCCCGGCAATGACGGCTAAGAAGTATGTGTTGCGCGGTGTGGGTTTCGGCCCGTTCCTAATTTTTGGTTTGAATTTTTTTTGAGGCATCCGTTATGCGCGATTTACAACTTCCCGGCCGTTCCACCGTCCATTCCGCCAATGGCATGGCGGCAACCTCCCACCCTTTGAGCACTTTTGCCGCGTTGGAAGTTTTGCGCCGGGGCGGCAACGCGGTTGATGCCGCCATCACCGCCTGCGCCGTGCAATGCGTGGTGGAGCCCATGTCGACGGGTATCGGCGGCGATTGCTTCGCTCTACTGGCCCCCGGCGGCGGGCCGGAAGTTATTGGTCTGAATGCATCTGGCTGGGCGCCCAAGACCCTGACCGCCGAGCATCTGTTGGATCAAGGTATTTCCTCCATCCCCATTCAGTCGCCCCATGCGGTTTCAATTCCCGGCGCCATTGACGGCTGGCACATGCTGCTACGCGATTACGGCACCATCGATCTGGACCAGGCTCTGCAGCCGGCCATCGGCTATGCCGAGAATGGTTTTGCCATCACGCCACGGGTTGGTGTCGATTGGGGCCGCAATGAGACTAAGCTGTCGGCGGATCCTTCCGCGGCGGCAAAATACCTGAACAACGGCCGCGCGCCCAAGGCGGGCGAGATCTGGCGTCTGCCGGAACTGGCGGAAACCATGCGCACCGTCGGCAAGGAAGGCCGGGATGGTTTCTACAAAGGCCCGGTGGCCGAGGATATGGTGGAATATCTCGCCAGCCTGGGCGGCTGCCATGCCATGGATGATTTCGCCGAGTTCGCCGGCGAATACGTCACGCCGATTTCCACGGACTACCGCGGCCACACCATGTGGCAGATCCCGCCCAACGGCCAGGGCATTACCGCCCTGATGATGCTGAATATCCTCAGCGAATTCGATCTGACCAAGATGGACCCAAACAGTGTTGAGCGCCTGCATCTGGAAACTGAAGCCTCACGCATGGCCTATGCCGCCCGCGACCGCTTTGTTGCCGACCAGCGCCAGGCGGATGTGCCGGTGGAATATATGCTGTCGGCGGAATTTGCCGCCGAAATGCGGGCGCAGATCAAGATGGATAGCGCCATCGAGGCGCCCGAGGCGACGGGCCCGGTCTATCGCGATACCATCTACATGTCCGTGGTCGACAAGGACCGCAATGCCTGTTCCTTCATCAACTCGCTCTATATGCCGTTCGGCTCCGGCATCGCCTCGCCCAAGACCGGCGTGATGCTGCAAAATCGCGGCGCCGGCTTCGTGGTCAATCCGGGCCATCCCAACAACGTGGCCCCGCGCAAACGGCCCCTGCACACCATTATTCCCGGCATGTGCACCAAGGACGGCAAGGTCGCTTATTGTTATGGCGTCATGGGCGGTGGCTATCAGCCCGTTGGCCACGCCCATGTGCTGACTAACCTGATCGACTATGGCATGGACGCGCAAGAATCCATGGACAGCCCTCGGGTCTTTCATGTGGAAGGGCGGCTGGATGTGGAGCGCGGCCTGGGCGAGGACGTCATGGCCGGCCTGACGGCTCTGGGCCATGAAGTAGGCCGGCCCGAGATGCCCTGGGGCGGCGGTCAGATCATTGCCGTGGATTGGGACAATGGCACCCTGGCCGGCGGCTCCGACCCACGCAAGGACGGTTTAGCCCTGGGATACTAGCTAGCAAACGGGGGGGATGTTCGATGCCGGATCAAGCCAAACGCGTCGCCCTGTGTGGGGTGATCCTGGAAAGCAACGCTTTTTCCCCTGTTGCGGAGGAGGTGGATTTTCGCGAGGCCCTGTATCTGGAGGGCGCCGAAATTGTTACCCAGGCACGCAGTCCGGTCTCGTCTCTACCACGCGAAATGGCGGCTTTCGTACAAACCATGGATGCCACCGGGCCCTGGACGCCGGTACCTTCGGTCCTGACCGGCTGCCCGCCCTGGGGACCCGTCGAGGGTAATTTCTTTACTGCCACCGTTGAACGCATTGTCGCCGGCCTCAAGGATGCCGCGCCGCTGGACGCGGTCTATATCGCCAACCATGGCGCCATGGTGGCAACCGATGATGGCGACCCGGACGGCACCCTGATGACAGCCATCCGCGATGCGGTGGGACCAGATGTCCCGGTGATCGCAACCCTGGATCTACACGGCAATATTTCCGAAGCCATGGCGGCTGCAACCGATGCCATCATCGGCTATCAGACCAACCCGCATGTGGATCAGGTCCAGCGCGGCGAGGAAGCCGCATTGCTGATGCGGCAGATGTTCGCCGGTATGGCGCCACGGCAGGTTTTGATCCGCCTGCCCTTGGTGCCGCCATCGACCACGCTGTTGACGGCGGCGGGGCCCTATGGCGATCTGATCGACTATGGCCAGCGCCGCTCGCGGGAGTTGGCGAGCGAGATCGTCAATGTTTCGGTTTTCGGCAACTTTGCCTTTTCAGATTCAGCCAAGAACGGCCTGGCCGTCGTGGTTACCGCACGTAGCGACGAAGATAAGGCCGCCGGCCTGGCGAGGGAAATCGCCAGCCGCGCCTGGGACAACCGGGCCGCTTTCACCCGCGAGATGATGCCGATCGAAGATGGCGTCACGCTGGCCAATGTAGTTGCGCAAAACCCGGACCGCGCCTCGGTGATTTTTTCCGATGCCGGCGATAATCCCGGCGGCGGCGGCGAAGGCCGGACGACCTGGCTGCTCTCGGCGCTGGTGGCAGGTGGCGCGCGTGGTGTTTATTACGGCTCGTTCTTCGACAAGGACCTGGCGGCGGAAGCGCATGGCCTTGGGATCGGCGCGGAATTCGACGCCGTATTTAACCGTGGCAATGCAACGGAATTCTCCAAACGTTTCGAGGTCAGGGCCAAGGTTGTAAAGCTGCACGACGGCAACATGGTTGGCCGCCTGGGCATCTACAGGAACCGCCAGCTCAAGCTTGGCCCCAGCGCGGTGCTTGAGATCGGTGGCGAGGGCGGCATTCTCGTCGTGGTGATCAGCTCGCGTCATCAGACGGCGGATCCGATGTTTTTCGAGATGTTCGGCCTGGATATCGCCGATGCGCGCTCGGTCTGTGTAAAATCGCGGGGTCATTTCAGGGCCGGCTTCATACCCTGGTTCCCGTCCGAGCAGGTCTTTGAAATCGATACGGCAGGCCTGACGTCGCCGGTGCTAAGCCGCTTTAATTGGCGGAACCTGCCGCGCCCGGTCTACCCGATGGATCCTGATACGACCTGGACGCCGCCGGGGACACCGCCGAATAATTAGGCCACCCACTCGCTGACCGGTGCATTCGCCTCTTGCAGGGGCTGGCAGATCACATCGACCAACGAAGGTCCGGGGCAATTCAGGGCGGCGGCCATCTTGCTCTTCAATTCGCCGGGGTCTTCCACCCGCCAGCTTTGCAGGCCATAGGCCTCCGCCACTTTGGCATGATCGGTGGTGGAGAAATCGACCGAGAAATAACGCCCGTCAAAGCCGGTTTTCTGCCCCGCCTTGATCCAGCCAAAGACACCGTTGGAAACCACCACGAAGGTAATCGGCAGGCCCAGACGGGCCACGGTTTCCATCTCGCCGCCGTTGAAGCCAAAGCTGCCATCTCCCATCACCGCGACGACCTTGGCGCCGGGCCGGCCATAGTAGGCGCCGATGGCGGCCGGCAGGGAATAGCCTAGGGCGCCGTGGGCCCGGTTGGAAAAGAACTGCCGTCCCGTGCGATTGACCGGGTAATAGGCCGACAGATATGGACACGGCGTGCCCGGATCGGCGATCAGCACCGCATCATCATCCAGCAGTTCCGACAAGCTGGCGACCAGGCGTTCCGGGCGGATCGGCCGCTCGTCGCTACTGGCCAATTCTTGAAAGGCCGCGAACTTGGCCGCCTTGGCCTCGGCAACTGCGTCTGCGTTCAAATCGCGGGTCGGCGCGGTTGGGCTGCCGATCTCGGCATTCAGGGCGGCGAGCGCGAGGCGCGCATCGCCGACCATGGCCGCCTCGGTCGGATAGTTGGCGCCGATCACGCCGGGATCGCTGTCAATATGGGCCACCTGACAGGCGCCGGGTGCGGGGAAGCGCCAGCGTTCCGTGGTGACCGAGCCGGCCCGGCAGCCGATCAGCAACAACAGATCTGCCGCCTCCATGAAGCGGCGGGTTTCCATGACGCCGCCGTTGCTGCCCACCACGCCCACGGCGAGGGGATGATCTTCGCTGATGGAGCCCTTGCCGCTGATGGTTGTGGCCACGGGGATCGCCAGTTGCTCGGCCAACCGGCCCAACTCCGCCTCGGCGCCCGCTAGAACCACGCCGCCGCCGCAGACGATAACCGGATTACGGGCCGCCAACAGTACCTGGGCCAGGCGCGACACGGCGGCCGGGTCAGGGCCCGTGGGCCAGGCCGGATAATGGCCCAGTTCCGGGTCACACCAGATATCGGCGGCATCCACCGCGCCTTTTTGCACATCGAAGGGCAGCGCCAGATGGGCCGCGCCGGGGCGTCCCGTGGTCATTTCGCGAAAAGCGGCACGCAACAACTTGGGCACATCCTCGGCCCGGTCAATGACGCCGTTCCATTTGGTCAGGGGCCGGAACAGCGCGGCTTGGTCCAGCTCGGTCAGGGCATAGCGGCCACGGGCGGAGACGGAGATATCGGTAGTGATGGCCAGAATGGGAATGGAGCTTTCGTTGGCCTCAACCAGACCCGGCGCAATATAGGTGGCGCCACCCCCCGACGGCCCCTCGCAAACGCCAACCTTGCCCGATACCCGGGCATAGCCATCCGCCATATAGGCCGCGGAACGCTCGTCGCGGCTGAGAATATGGGTCATGCCATGGTTCAGGCGATGCAGCGCATCATAGAACGGCAGGGAGGTATCGCCGCACAGACCAAAGATATAGTCCACGCCATGGCCCTGCAGCATACGCACCAAGGCCTCCGCGCCGTTCAACTGGTTCATCTTTTATCCCTCGAATTACCTGGCTGGGCCGACAATAGTAAAGGGCCCGCGACGGAGTCGCGAGCCCTCTATTTCGCCAAACCTAATTCGGTGCGAACAATCGCACCCAATAGTTTGATCAGCAGCCGGCGGCTTTTTTCAGCTGCGCGGCAGGCTTGAATTTCAGAACCTTGGAGGCCTTGATCTTGATCGGCTCGCCAGTCTGCGGGTTGCGGCCTTTACGGGCGGCCCGCTTGGTGACCGAGAAAGTACCGAAAGTACCGATGGTGTACTTGCCTTCTTTCTTGGCGGCTTTCAGGCCGGCTTGAATTTCGCCCATGACGAGGTCGACCGTACGGCCGGCTTCGGCTTTTGAGAGTTTGCCTTTTTTGGCAACGCGCTCAACAAGTGCTGCTTTGCTCATAATCTATGTTCCCACTGATGCCAGAAGTTGGTGATTCGTTTCATCTAGCAGAGCGATTCCTTTATGACAAGCACGACCATTCGGACTCGCCCAGCCCGCCTGGACTTTAGGGCAATTGCTGGGTTTTTCGCCAGTATTTGCGCGGTATTGCGCCACGTGGCGATTCCGAAAACCCGTCCAAATAGGCGATTCGCATGACTTTCCGATTCACTTATTCACGGCTTCGACAAGTCCTCGCCCGCCTTTCGTTTAGTAAGAACGGGGCATGTCGAGGACGTGCTGGCCGATGAAGTTCAGGATCATCTCGCGGCTGACAGGTGCTATCCGCGCGATGAAAGCTTCCCGCATATAGCGCTCCACATGGAATTCCTTGGCATAGCCCATGCCGCCATGGGTCATCACGGCTGTTTCGCAGGCCGTAAAGCATGCCTCCGCCGCAAGATATTTCGCGGCATTGGCCTCCGCGCCGCAGGGCTTGCCCGCATCGTACAGCGCGGCGGCTTTCCAGACCACGGCGTCGGCGGCTTCCAGGTGGGCCCAGGCGGCGGCAAGTGGATGCTGGATCGCCTGGTTCTGGCCGATGGGCCGGTCGAAGACCACGCGCTCCTTGGCGTATTCCACCGCCTTGCGCAGGGCGGCCCGGCCCAGGCCGACGGCTTCCGCCGCCACCAGGATGCGTTCGGGGTTGATGCCGTCGATCAGGTAATAGAAACCCTTGCCTTCCTCGCCGATGCGGTCGGTCTCGGGCACGGGCAGGTTGTCATAGAAGGTGGCATTGGAATCGACCGCCTTACGGCCCATTTTCTCGATCACCTGGGCTTCGCAATAGTCCCGGTCGAAGTCGGTGTAGAACATGGTGATGCCGTCCATGGGCTTGGCGCCGTCCTCGCGTGCGGCCGTGCGGGCCAGCAGCAGTATCTTGTTGGCGCTCTGCGCGGTCGAAGTCCACATCTTGCGGCCGTTGACGATGTATTTCTCGCCATCCCAGACCGCCTTGGTCTCGATCCGGGTGGTGTCCAGGCCTGCGTTGGGCTCGGTGACGCCAAAGCAGGTACGGTCCTGGCCCGCGATCAGGGGGGGGAGCAGGCGGTCTTTCTGCTCGTCCGTGCCATGCACCACGATTGGGTTGGGGCCGAAGATGTTGATATGCACCGCCGAGCAGCCGGAAAATCCGGCCCCGGTCTCGGCAATAGTCTGCATCATCAGCGAAGCCTCGATCACGCCCAGGCCGGAGCCGCCGTATGCTTCCGGCATGGCGATGCCCAGCCAACCGCCGTCGGCGAGATCCTTGACGAAGTCCTCGGGGAATACGCCGTCCGTATCGCGGGCCAGCCAATAGGCGTCGTCATATTTCTCACACAGCTTGGCGATGGTATCGCGGACTGCAATCTGGTCGTCGGAAAAGGAAAGATCCATCATACTTCCGGACGGTGCCGGCCCCTTATTTGCTACATTTAGGCCCTTTATAGCGGAACAGAGGGCGCGCGGCATAGGGGCGCATTGACGCTGGGCCGTTGGGCCTGGAGAATGCGAAAAATTCGCGCGGATATGTTGTTTACTTTAAGGAGAGTTCGAGATGAAGGACGGCGTGATCAAGACCGGGGAAAACCGCTATCAGGAGACCTTTGGCCGCTATTACGAGGATTTCAAGGTTGGCGATATCTATGAACATCGCCCCGGCCGGACCATCACCGAAGCCGATAACACCTGGTTCACCCTGTTGACCATGAACCAGCATCCCCTGCATTTCGACGCCGAATACGCCAAACATTCGGAATTCGGCAAGCCCATCGTGAATTCCGCCCTGACCGTGGCCATCGTCGCGGGGATGAGCGTTTCCGATGTCAGCCAAAAGGCCATCGCCAATCTGGGGTGGACCGATATTGTCATGCCGGCCCCGGTTTTCAACGGCGATACCCTGTACGCGGAATCGGAGGTTCTGGGCAAAAAAGAGTCCAAATCCCGCCCCACCCAAGGCATTGTCGATGTGACGACACGGGCCCATAAGGGCGATGGCACCCTGGTCATGAGCTTTAAACGCACGGTCCTGGTGCCGAAACGCGGGCACAGCGTGGACGACAAGATTCTGGCCGCCAAACAAACAGATTAGTAATTGGGGAGACCTATTCGATGAGCGAGATCCTGACAAGCCGCGCGGGCGAAAGCATCACGCGCGAGGACGAACAGCAATTGCTGGATACGGTGCAAAAATGGCTGAACCGGGATGTCCGCGACAAGGTTCTGGAGCTGGAACATGCCGACGAATATCCCCACGAGATGGTCGAGCAGATGAAGGAACTTGGCCTGTTCGGGGCGACGATTGGCCAGGAATACGGCGGTCTGGGCCTGCCCGCCGGCACCTATGCCAAAATCGTCACCGCCGTGACCGAGGTCTGGATGTCCCTCAGCGGTATTTTCAATTCGCACTTGATCATGTCGGCGGCGGTGGAACGCTTTGGCACGGAAGAGCAAAAACGCACCTTCCTGCCGCGTTTCGCGACCGGCGAGTTGCGCGGCGCCCTGGCCCTGACCGAGCCCAATTGCGGCACCGATCTGCAGGCCATCCGGACCCGTGCCGTCCGCGACGGTGACGACTACGTCATCAACGGCACCAAAACCTGGATCTCCAACGGCATCGAAGGCGGCTGCGTTGCTCTGTTGGTCAAGACCGACCCGGAGGCGGAACCCCGGCACAAGGGCACATCGCTGTTTATCGCCGAGAAAGGCCCCGGCTTTAGCGTCGGGCGCAAGCTGGAAAAGCTCGGCTATAAGGGTATCGACTCGGCGGAGCTGATATTCGAGGACTACCGCATCCCCGCCGACCGGCTGATTGGCGGCGAGGAAGGCTCCGGCTTCCGCCATGCGGTCGGCGGCCTGGAGTTGGGGCGCATCAACGTCGCGGCCCGTGGCGTCGGGCTTGCCAATGCGGCGTTGCAGGCCGCAACTGCATACTCCCAGGTCCGTGAAACCATGGGCAAGCCGATCTGCCAGCACCAGGCGATCCAGTTGAAACTGGGCGATATGGCGACCCGCTGCGAAGCCTCGCGGCTGTTGGTGGAGGCGGCGGCGACCGCCTATGACAAGGGCCAGCGCTGCGATATGGAGGCGGGCATGGCCAAATTGTTCGCCTCTGAATCCGCGTTGGAGAACGCCACCGAGTGCATGCGCATTCATGGCGCCTATGGCTATTCCAAGGAATTCCACGTGGAGCGTTATTTCCGCGATGCGCCGCTGATGTGTATTGGCGAGGGCACCAACGAGATGCAGCGCATCATCATCGCGCGGCAACTGATTGAGAGGAACCCGGTGTGAGTTTGCCCCTGGCCGGCCTGCGTATCATCGCGGTCGAACATTACGGCGCCGGGCCCTATGGCACCGGTTTTCTGGCCGACCTTGGTGCCGACCTGATCAAGATCGAGAACCGCCAGATGGGCGGCGATATGTCTCGTGGCGTTGGCCCGCATTATCTGGGCGAGGGCGACAGCCTGTTCTTTCAGGCCCTCAACCGCAACAAACGCTCGCTCTGCCTGGATCTGAAACATCCGGAGGGCAAGGCGGTCCTGCATAAGCTGGCCGCGACTTCCCATGGCCTGATCAATAATCTGCGCGGTGATCAGCCGGCCAAGCTGGGCCTGCGTTATGAGGATCTTTCGGCCCACAATCCGGCCCTGGTTTGCGGCCATATTTCCGCCTATGGCAACCATGGGGAGCGGGCCGGCTGGCCCGGCTATGATTTCCTGATGCAGGCCGAGGCCGGCTTTATGTATCTGAGCGGGGAGCCGGAGGGACCGCCCGCGCGCATGGGTCTGTCCATTGTCGATTATATGACTGGCCTTACCACCTCCCTGGCTCTGCTGGCCGGTATTACAGAGGCCAGGGCCGGCGGCCGAGGCCGGGATCTTGAGGTCTCGTTATATGATGTGGCCATGCATCAATTGAGTTACCCCGGCGTCTGGTATCTGAACGCGGACGACGCCACCACGCGGGCGCCGCGCTCGGCCCATCCCTCCATCGTGCCATCACAACTGTACCGCACCCATGATGGTTGGATCTTCATCATGGCCCAGACCCAGAAATTCTGGGAGGCCCTGTGCGACAAGGTAGATAAGGCGGAATGGAAAGCCGATCCACGGTTTCCCGATTACGCGGGCCGTCATGAACACCGCGACGAACTGACCCTGATGATTGATGCGCAATTGATCAGGCAGCCAACGGCGCATTGGATCGAACATTTCGCCGGCGCGGTACCTTGTGGGCCGGTCAACGACATCGCCCAGGCCCTGGACAATCCTTACTTCACCCAGCGTGGCGGCGTGCAAACCGTGCCCCATCCGGACCTGCCCGGCGGCCTGAAACTATTGAACAACCCCATTCGCCTGGGCGAACCCATCCCGGCCCGCGCCGCACCAAAGCTGGGCGCCGACAGCGAAGACATCCTGGCGGAATTGGGTTATTCATCTGAAGAAATCGCCAAGCTGCGTTCCAGCAACGCCATCTAGAAAGCATATGACATGAAACTCGAAGGTATCCGCGTTCTCGATCTATCCCTGTTCCTGCCGGGGCCGCTATTGACCCAGATGATGGCCGACCACGGCGCCGAGGTGATCAAGCTGGAACCCATTAATGGTGGTGAGCCGAACCGTGTGATCGGTGCCGAACGTGACGGCACCACGGTGTTTTTCGCCAACACGCATCGTAACAAACAAAGCGTGCAGCTGAACCTGAAGACGCCCGAGGGCGTGGAGGCCGCCCTGCGCCTGGCCGCCAGTTGCGATGTCATGATCGAGGCGTTTCGCCCCGGCGTGGTGGACCGCCTGGGCGTTGGCTATGACGCGGTCGCCGAACAGCATCCGGGCATCGTCTATGCTTCGCTTTCCGCCTTTGGCCAGGATGGGCCCTATGCCAAGATACCGGCCCATGACATGGCCACGCAGGCCTATGCCGGCATCCTCAGCGTTAATCTTGGCGCCGACGGGCAGCCGGGCATTCCGGGCATCGCCAATGCGGACATGCTGACCTCCATGATGGGGCTGTCGGCAGTGCTGATGGCGCTGTACCGGCGCCGGGATACGGGCCGGGGCGACTATATCGATATGGCCATGATGGACAGCGTGATCGCTGCCATGCCGAACAATATGGGGCCGGTTTTCGCCGAGAAACGCCCGCCCAACCCCAAGGATGAACGTTCCTGGGGCGGCAATGCCATGTACGCCATCTACAAGACCAAGGATGACAAGCATATCGTCCTGGGCGGGGCGGAGATGCATTTTGCCGCCGCCATCCTGAACAAGATGGGCCGCCCTGACCTGATCGACGTCTGCCTGCCGCCGCCCGGCCGGAACCAGGACCCGGCCAAAGAATTCCTGACCGAGACCTTCCTCTCCGAAACCCAGGCTTATTGGGTGGACTGGTTCGAGGGCGTGGATGCGGCCTTTGCTCCGGTCAACAACCTGCGCCAGGGCGCCGATGATCCCCAGGCCCGGCACCGGGAAATGATCATCGAGGATGACCGCGGCTGGGAACACATCGGCATCCCCATGAAATTCCGCGACGAACCGGGCCAGGTGGTCTTCGATCTACCCGATCTGGGCCAGCACACGGAAACCAACCTGCGCAATGTGGGCTACAGCGAGGCCGAAGTCGCCGCGATGAAGGACAAGGGCGTGTTTTAAGGCGTCAAAACAGCCGGCGGTCCCACCACACGGGTTGATGCAGTCCGTGCTCAATGCGGCGAAAATCCGGATGTTCCGGATTGATCAAAATGTTCTGTTCCATACGGGCGACAACGCTGGGTACGATCAACACGGCTGAGCGCTTTTCCGTTTGCCATTGTGCACCGTACGGGCGAGAGGCGGCAAAGGTCGTATCCTCCCAGCCCGGCAAAACGTCCGGCGTCACCATTTCGTACGAAATACCATTGGGAATTGTGATTTCGATATAGTGTTGATTAGGCGGCAACTGGCCGCTGCCATGCACTAGTTTCTCCAGCATCGCCGTCGAATAGTTAGCGGAGGCATAGATCATCGGCTCGGTCGTGCCGTTCCAACGTCCCGGCGCGATGGTCGATCCCGTAGCGTCAAATATGGGGTACTGGCCGTCTGGATCGCCTATTCGATAGCATGTGAGAACTCGGTCCAGAACCTGCCCGGTCATCAAGCCGCCGTGCCATGTTTCAAACGGCCAAGGATTTCTTCAACCATGCGGGCGCCGACTTCGGTTTTCAACGCCGCCTCGATCGGGGTGCGTCCCTCCAGCAAGGCATGGGGGCGGTTTAGAAAGGCGCGTGCATCCACTTCGGTTTGCCAGACATCAAGGGCGCAACTCCAAACCTGGGCGATACGGGACAGCCGGTCGCTTTCTTCGGGCGACAATCGTTTCGCCTTTTGCCGCCGCGCCAAGGTGGCCTTGGCGATCAGACGGTATTTGAAGTCACTGTCGCCCGGTGCGATTTGGCGCGTCACCCGCTCCAGACTTTGGATAGGCAAGCCGCGCTCAATGGCCGCGACATAGCCCATGGCCGAGGTTGGCTTGCCAATGCCAAGAACGCTGGCGATGCTTTGTTCCTTCAGGGCTAACATGGGCGATTCTCCAAAGCCTTATTTGAGACTATATATAGCATCAAATGAGTATATGCGCAATAGCATCGTTGGCTAACAGCCTTAGAAAACAGGGTCCGGATTTGTCAACTGATCGCTGGAGCTCCGAACAAATTCCAAAGGTCTTTAGCGGTAAACCAGGCCACGATGATGACGGCAAACAAAACGAGTGCAGCAATCATTTTTCCAAATATGGCGGAGTTTTCTGCGCAAACTATCGATCAATCCGAATGATGCAATCAGCTCCCCGCACCAACACCCAACATCAAGGCGCGGTTGCTTTGGATCATCGCGCGGATGTCGTCCACATAGGCGGCGCCGCGTTGGGAATAGCGGTCCAGGCCGGATGCCAACTGCATCGCATCTGGCGTCTTGCCTTGCTGGCGGGCCTGCCAGCGCAGGCGGCGCAGCTCCCGGTACGCCGGGCCGGTGTTGAGGTTGCGTAAATAGGCGCGGACCGAGGCATTCACCGATTTATAGCGGGCTACCTCGTGGCCTGCCCCGGTATTCCGCTGTTTGGGCACCATGCCGCAGCCCGGCTTGAAACACCACTGACCGAACATGTTGTTGCCCTCTCGGGCAAAGCGCGATCGGCCCCAATTGGTTTCATTGGCGCTTTGCGCCAAGACCAGCGGCAGCGGCGCGGTATCGACCCGCTGTAACAGCGCCCGCCATTCCGCCCCGGTCCAGGCGATGCGATATTTGTCCGCCACCGCGGCGACCCAGACCGGCTTGCCGCCAACCTTGCGGGCGGCGATCAGGCGTCGGCGCAGATCCTGGATACGGTGGTTCTCGGCCTCGATAATGGGGCGCATGAAGGCAAAAAAGGCGGTTTTTCGGCCCGGGACATTGATGCCGTCATCGATCTGCAAATCCCGCGCCTGGAAGGAACGAATTTCTTCCTTGCTGTAATGCAGATAAATCTGTTGCCCGGTCAGATAAATGACCGCCAGCTCCGCCAGCAACGCGGCTGCGAAGTAAAGATCTCGCAGGGTGATGCCGCGGCTTTGACTTTTTGGGCGCCGGGTAGGATCACAGCTCATGCGCGGGACCTCTGGGTTACGAACTGAGCCGTTTGTATCATTGCATGGCGGCGGCGCCAAGATTACCCATAGAGCGCTTTCAATGCCATTCTCCCTCCAGCATAATGCAGCCCAGATTGTTGGAATTGGGAGTTGGTTTGAATGTCAGATTACGATGTCATCGTTGTAGGTGCGGGCAATGCGGCCCAGGCCGCCGCCAATTCGGCCCGGGAACAAGGCGCCGAGCGGGTTTTGCTGTTGGAAAAGGCGCCCGAGGCGGACCGGGGCGGCAATACTCATTTCAGCGGCGGCATGATGCGCATCGCCTATGGCGAGGCCGAGGCCTTGCGCGCCCTGGTGCCCGATGTCGAGGATGAACTGCCTGGTTTCTTCGAAGACGTGCCGACCTATACCGAAGATGAAATGATGGCCGATCTGATGCGGGTGACCGCCGGCAAGACCGACCAGACATTGGCGAAAATCCTGATCTCCAAATCCTATGAGACGATTTGCTGGCTGCATGAGTACGGCGGCATCGCAATGGAACCGGCGATCAGCCTGACCGGCATCCGGGTCGGCAACCGGGTGAAATGGCAAAAGGGCGGCATCATCCGCGCCTTGCACGAGGGCGTCGGCCTGTCCAATTCCTGGTTCGCCAAATCCGAGGCCAACAACATCACCATCCGCTATGGCGTTGGCGCAACGGCTTTGTTGCAGGATGAGGACGGCACCGTGGTGGGGGTCGAGGTCAACACCGGCGAAACCTTGGAGGAGATTACGGCTCCGGCGGTGGTGCTGGGTTGCGGCGGCTTCGAGGCCAATGCGCAGATGCGGGCGCAATACCTCGGCGCACCCTGGGATCACGCCAAGGTGCGCGGCACGGCCCATAACCAGGGCGATGGCCTGCGCATGGCTTTGGAAATCGGCGCCCTGCCTTGGGGGCAATGGAGCGGCCGTCATTCGACGCCGATCTCCAATGAATGGCCGGACTTCGCCGACCGCGAGCGGACAGACCGCAGCAACCGGCTGTCGTTTCCCTATTCCGTGATGCTCAACCGCAAGGGCCTGCGTTTCCTCGATGAAGGCGAGGACATGGGCATGTACACCTATGCCAAATACGGCGGGCAGATCCTGAACGAACCCGGCGCCCTGGCCTGGCAGATTTTCGACCAGCAGACCGTGCATTTGCTGGAGCCGCGTTACAACACCTCCGACCCCATCAGCGCCGATACCCTGGCCGAACTGGTGGAGCAGCTGGACGTGGATGACAAGCCCCAGGCCCTGCGCACGTTGGAGGCCTATAACGCCGCGGCGCCCAGCCGGGGCGCCAACGACGGTTTCGACCCGACGCAGAAAGACGGTCTGTCGACCTCTGGCCTAAGCCCCGAAAAAACCAACTGGGCCACGCGCCTGGATCAACCGCCCTTCCTGGCCTACTCCGCCACGGGCGGCGTCACCTTCACCTTTGGCGCCCTGAAGATCGACGAAGACGCCCGGGTGATCGGCACGGATTGGCGCCCCATCAGGGGTCTATTCGCCTGTGGTGAGATGGTCGGCGGGCTATTCCATTTTAACTATCCCGGCGGCACCGGCCTGGTTTCGGGCGCGGTGTTCGGCAAGATCGCGGGCGCCAGCGCAGCCCGGAAAGCCACGGAATGATGCAACAGCCATGAGCCGGCAGCCATGAGCCAAAAACGCGTACCGGCGGCCTTCATTCGTGGCGGCACCTCGAAAGGGGTGTTCTTTCATGGCCGGGATTTGCCGGACGACCTGGGCCAGCGCAACACCATCTTCCTGGCCGCCATTGGCAGCCCCGACCCCTACGGCCGGCAGCTTGACGGCATGGGCGGGGGGCTTTCATCCCTGTCCAAGGTCGTGGTGATCGAACCCTCGGCGCGGCCGGGCATTGATGTGGATTATACCTTTGGCCAGGTCGTGGTCGATGCGGCGGAGGTGGACTATGGCGCCACCTGTGGCAACCTATCTTCCGCCGTCGGTCCTTTCGCGGTGGACGAAGGCCTGGTTAGCGCCGGCGATGGCGAGGCCGTGGTCCGGGTCTACAACACCAATACGGACAAAGTGTTCGAGAGCCGCTTTTTGATCCGCGACGGCGTGGCCGAGACACAAGGCGATTTCGTTATTCCCGGCGTCGCCGGCAGCGCGGCCCGCATCCGTCTGGATTTTCTTGACCCGGGCGGGGCCGGCACCGGCTCGCTGCTACCCAGTGGCCAGATCAACGATGTCATCGAATTGGCCGATGGCGGCAAGATTGAAATCTGCTGTATCGATGCCACCACGCCCTGCGTCTTTGTCGCCGCGTCCGGCCTGGGCCTGACCGCCACGGAATTGCCGGTTGATCTGGAGGCCAAGGCGGATGTCCTGGCCAAGCTGGAAGAAATCCGCGCCTTGGCCGGTGTGCGCATGGGCCTGGGCGGCAGCGCGGCGGAAATCTCCACCAATTCCCGCGCCTCTCCAAAGATCGCCATGGTCGGCCCGCCCGCCGATGCCGCGCTGCTGGACGGCAGCACAATGGCGGCGGATCAAGTGGATCTTTCCGTGCGCATGATCTCCATGGGCCAGCCGCACCGGGCCGTACCCCTGACCGGGGGCATGTGCCTGGCCGTGGCCGCCAATCTGGCCGGCAGCCTGGTACACAGCCTGGCGCGGCCCGGCATTAGCGGCGATGTCCGTCTGGGCACCGCTTCGGGGGCCATTCCCATTGGTGCCAAGGTTGAAAGCGCGGGCGCCAACAGCACCGTTGACTACATCACCACCTACCGCACTGCCCGCCGCCTGATGGAGGGTAATGTGTTGGTGCCGCGGGACTAAAACCGCAGCGCAAGTTTCAATTGAATGCGCTCTAACCCGGTGCGGACTGAGCCCCGCGCAAGAGTTGCCCGGGCAGTTCGCCCGTCGCTTCGCCATCACGCATGACTTCCACCCCGGAAACAAAGGTATGGCGGTAACCTTCCGCTTTTTGAATGATCCGCTTGCCGCCCGCCGGCAGGTCGTAGACCAGTTTGGGGCGCAGCAGGCGCAAGGCCTGGAAATCGATCAAATTCAGATCTGCCTTGTAACCACGCGCGATCACGCCACGGTCCATCAGGCCATAGGTCCGCGCCGTATCGCGGGTTTGCTTGCGGACCAGAAATTCCAGGGACAGCTTTTCGCCCCGCTTCCGGTCCCGGCCCCAATGGGTCAGCAACGAGGTCGGGGAAGAGGCATCGCAGATCAATCCCACATGGGCGCCCGCATCGGCCACGCCGCAGACCGTGTTGGGATCCTGCAGCATTTCCTTCACCACTTCGAGATCGCCGCCGCAGTAATTCTCGAACGGGTGCAGCAACAACGCCTGGCCATCGTCCCGCATCATCAACTCCAGCGCCAGATCGAATGGATCGCGGCCTTGGGCCCGGGCCCGCGCCGCGATGCTTTGTTCCGGCGCCGGCTCATAATCAACCGCCCCGTCCAGTTCAAATGTCCGGCGTAGCGCGGTTTCCATCATCCGTACGGTGTCATCGTCGGGCCGTTCCGTGACCAAGCGACGGCGTAGTTCGGCATCATCCCGCAGGCGGTTAAAACGTTCCCGCGGTGATAGGCCGGCCATCGCCAACCAAAGGGGATGGGAGGTGAAGGGGTGCATGGTGGCTTCCAGGCCCATGAGCACGCCAATCGCCCGGCTGCCCACCTGGGCCGTGACCGCCATGCCGTCGGCGCAGGCCGCGCCAACCTGATCCAGGGTTTCCCGCCACAGATCGGGCGCCTTGTCGACCTGCACCAGCAGCACGGACAAGGGCCGCCCCGCGATCTCGGCCGCCGCGCGCAGGCGGGCGAAGTCGCCTTCGCCAAAGTCTGAATTGACTTCCAATACCCCGGCATTGGCCCGCTTCATGGCCTGGGCCAGGCCGGTCAGCTCAGCCTCTTCGGCGCCATAGCTGGAGACCAGGCGGCCATCGGCGGCGCGGTGTTTCACCGTGCGCGAGGTGGTGAAGCCCAGGGCGCCTGCCTTCAACGAGGCTTCCAGCAATTCGCCCATTCTGTCGATTTCCGTTTTCGTTGGCTGTTCGGCGAAATCCGCGCCGCGTGCACCCATGACATAATAGCGCAGGGCGGCATGGGGCACCTGGGCGCCAATATCCATGATCCGGGGGCTCGATGCCAAAACATCCAAATATTCGGCGAAGCTCTCCCAGCGAAAATCGATACCCTCGGCCAAAACTGTCTCGGGGATGTCTTCGACCCCCTCCATCAGATTGATCAGATAGGGCTCGGTACCCGGTTTGACCGGGGCAAAACCGACGCTGCAATTGCCGAACACCGCCGTGGTCACCCCATGCCACGATGACGGCGTCAAATAAGGATCCCAGGTCGCCTGGCCGTCGTAATGGGTATGAATATCGACCCAGCCGGGGGTCAGCAGCAGATCTTCGCCATCGATTTCCCGGTTGCCCTGGCCAACGGTTGCGCCATTGGACACGGCTGAAATGACACCATCATCCACGGCCACGTCGGCCACCTTCCGCCCGGCGCCGGTGCCGTCAATCACCGTCGCGCCGCGAACCACAAGATCATGCATACCCTAACTCCCCAAAAGAACGCCGGCGATCATAACACCAGCAGAATTTTCAACCCAAAGGCTTTTACCGTATCATTGTGTCATGGCAGCCGAATACAAAATCGTGCGCGAGGCGGGGGCAAATAGTCCCTGGCTGGTCATGGTGCATGGCATGTCCCAGGACCATCGGGTTTTTTCCGCCCAGGTAGATGCCTTCAGGAAACATCATCCGATCCTGTTGATTGACCTGCCCGGCCATGGCCTGTCGTCGGATCAGCAGGGACCATTTGGGCATTGGGAAATGGCGGCGCATGTGGCGGCGGCCATGACGGCGGCGGGGAGCACGCCGTGTCATTATTGGGCCACTCATACGGGGACTGCCCTGGGCCTGCTTCTGGCCAGCCGGGAACCGGACGATTTTATCTCGCTCATTCTTGAAGGCGCGGTGTTGCCGGGCCACGGCATGGCCAGCGTGGAGCGGGAATTGCAGCGGGCCCGCGATACGGCGCGCAACGATGGCATGGCGGCGGCCCGTCGGCAATGGTTCGCACAGGCGGCTTGGTTCGATGTCATGCGCCGCCATCCCGTAGTTTGCCGGGCGACGGAACACGAAGCCATTATTGCCGATTTCAGCGGTGCGCCCTGGCTATATCAAGGGCCCAGTGGGCAAGCCGTCGCACCTATTGATTGTGAAATCTCGGGCCTTGATCTACCGATGCTGTTCTACAATGGCGAACACGATTTGCCGGATTTCATTGCCGCTGCCGATCATCTGGAAAACCTGCGCCCAACGGCCCGGCGGTCCGTGATTGCCGAGGCGGGCGGCTTTCCTGCCTGGGAATTTCCCGCAACGGTCAATCGAGAGGTGGCGGCGTTCCTAACCGCGATAGCCTGATTGGGCTCACAACAACATGTAGGTGGAGGTGACATGGGCGATTGGCTTGTCCGGGTCACCGGCGGTCAGGTTGACCTCGCCATACATGATGGTGCGCCCTGGTTTGATGATGCGGGCTTCGGCCAACAAATCGACGTTGGCCGCGGGGCGCAGGAAAGAAGATGTCTGGTTGACCGTGGTAATAGGCCGGAATTCCCCTAAAACACCGGCGATGGCAAATATCATGGCGGTATCCGCCAGGGTCATGATGGCCTGACCGCAGATGGTTCCGCCTTGCCTGTTCAAACGGGGGGAGAACGGTACCCGCAGCACCGCGCCATCTTCGCCAATGCGCTCGAACGTGATCCCCATGTCCTGGATCCAGGGTGCCAGATTACTCTGAAAAAATTCCTCGGCCGCTGCAATTGATAGTTCAGCCTGGCTCATACCTATATTTCTTTCCATGGTGAATAACTTGTGCCGAACGCGGCGCGGAATGGTCTCAATACAACTGAATATTAACAAAATCGAACTACTTTGCAGTTAATTCGCCATGATTATGACCGGTAAAGGCCGACATTCGCGTGACAGATGGTAGTCAGCATTTCAAAATGGGCCCGACGTTGCAGTAGCTATATGCTTGTGGCCGGCTTGACCGCCGCCATCGCAGGCATCCTCTCGGCATTAACGGACGCCCCGGCGTGGGCAGAAAAATCGCTAGAAAACGGCGGAAAAGAGCGTGCCGTTATCGTTGGCGTGCCGGCCTATTGGCCACCGCAATATTCCCTCGACAAAAGTGGCCAGCCGACGGGTTTCGCCATTGATGTGATCGAGGGTATCGCCAGGCGGGCCGGCCTCAAGCTGGACTATCGCGTGTACCCCAATTTCCGTGAAGTCGTTAAGGCTTGGGAGCGGCGCGAGATCGATATGATCCCGAACAGCGGCATTACCCCGGCCAGGGAAAAAGATTCTCTTTTCACGGTGCCTATTGAAACATTCGTCGTGTCGACGTTTGTGCGCCGCGGCCTGTCCGATATTCCAAGCCCCGCCGAGCTTTCCGGCCGTCGCGTCTCGGTGGTTTCAAGCAATATCGGCCATTCGCTGCTGAAACGGCGCTCTGACGTCAATATGGTTGTTCATCCCGATGTGGAAAAAGCGCTGTTTGATTTGCTCTCGGGTGCCTCGGATGCTCTGGTGTTCCCTAAACCGGTCCTTTTGCAGGTCGCCCGATCGATTGGCGTCGAGGGCAAAATCAAGGCCTTGGAACCGCCACTCAAGGAATTGAAGCGGGCTATTCGGGTGCAAAAACGCGAAACCGTGCTGCACGGGATATTGAACAAGGCGGTCGTCAATTTCAGGAATACGCCGGAATATCTGGCGATCTACCGAAAATGGTACGGGGCGCCCGTGCCATTCTGGAACGTACCACGATTGCTGGCGATTGGCGGCGGCCTGATCCTGCTTGTGGCGCTTGCCATGGTCTGGTGGCGCTACCGCTCGATGGTTCAGCTTAATCTTCGGCTCCAGGAGAGCTTGGCCGAACGGGAGCGGGTGGAGGGGGATTTATCGCGGACCCAGGCCCAGTTGGTGGATGCCATCGAAGCTATTTCCGAAGGTTTCGTTTTGTACGACGCGAACGAGCGGTTGGTCATCTGCAATGACAAATACAAGCAAATGCATCCGATCGCCGCGCCCAAAATGGTTCCTGGTGCCAGCTTCACCGAGATTATCCGCTCGGCAATCGAGCATGGTCAGCATCCCGCCGCGATCGGTCGGGAAGAGGACTGGATTAAGGAACGGCTAATTGAATTTCGCAACCCTGGCGAAACAACAGAGCACCAATTATTTGACGGCCGGTGGCTGCGCTATAGCGAGCACAGGACCAGGGATGGCGGCACCGTCGGCATTCGCTCCGATATTACGCGGCTGAAGGCAATCGAAGAGGCTTTGGGCGAAAGCGAGGCGCGGTTTCGGGATTTCGCGACTTCCGCCTCGGACTGGTTCTGGGAAATGGATGAGAAATTGCGCTTTTCCTATTTCTCAGAGCGTTTCGGCGAAGTTACCGGTGTTCTTGAAAGCAATTTGCTGGGCAAGACCCGCCAGGAAACCGGCATACCGAATGTAGATGAAGAGGCGTGGCGGCAACACCTGGCGGATCTGGATGCGCACCGCCCATTTCGTAATTTCGTCCATCCACGTACTATTGATAACGGCGAAGTTCTTTGGCTCTCGATCAGCGGCACGCCGGTTTTTGACAACAACGGTGTCTTCGCGGGTTACCGCGGTACGGGCTTTGATGTCACTGAAAAACACCGCACGGAATATCTATTGCGCGAGAGCGAGCAGCGCTTCAAGGCTCTTATGGATCATGTGCCAGCAGCCTTGTTTCTGAAGGACCGCGAGGCCCGATACCTGCTGATCAACAAACAGTTCCAGGAATGGTTCGGGGTCGATCCAGACGATGTGGTTGGCAAGAATGCGTTTGATTTATACCCACCGGAACGGGCGGAACGGTATGCCGAGGGCGACCGGAAAATTCTTACCGATTGGCGGGTCACCATCGATGAAGTCGTGATCCCGACGACGGCAGGTGATGAGCGGAATTATACCCTGACCAAATTCCCGATTTTTGATGGCGGGGAACCAATGGGTTTTGGCGGCGTGATGATCGATATTACCGAACGCACCCGGTCGGAAGCCAATCTGCGGCAGAGCGAAAACCGGGCCGACATGGCCAATCGCGCGAAATCAGAGTTCCTTGCCAATATGAGCCATGAATTACGCACGCCATTGAACGCCATCATCGGATTTTCAGAGATCATAAAGAGCGGCTTTCTGGGCAAGGATAGCGAAACCAAGACCCTCGAATATGCCAATGACATCTATGTGTCCGGCCTCCATCTGCTTGACCTGATCAATGATATTCTCGACCTCTCGAAAATTGAACTCGGCTCTGAAGAACCGAATGATGTGAACGTCAATGTGCGCGAACTCGTGGATGCCGTTCTCGTTTTGATGAAGGAACGGGCAAGCACGGCCCGCGTCCATCTGCAGACCGATTTTCACGGCGATGTGCCGTTGTTGCGCGCCGACGAGCGCAAGTTGAAGCAGATTTTGATCAACCTGATCTCCAACAGCATCAAGTTCACCCATGCCGGCGGCCGGGTTGCTCTTGATGTTCGTTGTGATCCGAATGGTTCCTATATTTTCGAGGTCAGCGATACGGGCATTGGTATCGCGCCGGAAAATATCGACAAGGCTCTGCAACCGTTCGGGCAGATCGATAGTGATCTGAACAGAAAATTCACCGGTACCGGTCTGGGTTTGCCTCTGGCCAGGGAATTGGCGGAAATGCACGGCGGCGCCTTGAGCCTGGAAAGCACACCTGATGTGGGCACCACGGTCACCGTGCGCTTCCCCGCCGACCGGACAGTCAATCCGTATCCGGACAGTGCCTGTATTTAGAATTTTCGTGGCTCCGGCCCGATAGCCCGGTCGTTCAGTATTACCAGCTGTTGCGAAGTTCCCGCAGTTTCAGGAAGACCTCGCGTGGATCCGGCGCATCGGAGAGGTCGGGGAAACTTTCCCGCAACTGGGCAATGACGCTGGGGCTGCGCAAACGGAGAAAGGTATTGATCTCCTTCTCCAACGCCAGGGTCGAGACCAGGGCACTGTTGGGGTCCTGATCGCCGACGTCGTCCAGCAAGGACTTTGCCCGGGCATTGTCCGGTTCGCGGTCCAGGGTGAAAGCCAAATTGCCCGACATGTAGTCATGGCCGGGATAAATCAGGGTATTGTCGGGCAAATTGGACAGTACGTTGGCGAAGGTATCATAAAGCTCGTTCGGATGGCCGCCGTTGTGGCAATTGCCGGCGCCCGCATTGAACAGGGTATCGCCGCAGATCAGGGCCGGCTGCTCGGTCCGGGTCAACAGGCAGACGTGGCTCATGGTGTGGCCTGGGGTATCCAGGGCCTCGATCTCGACCGAGCTGCCGATCTTGATCACGTCGCCCGCGTCCAGGCCACGGTCCATGCCGGGAATTTTGCCCTTGGCATTCTTATGGGCCAGTAACGTCGCACCCGTGGCCGAAATGACCGCGTCATTGCCGCCGGTGTGGTCGCCATGCTCGTGGGTATTCAGGACCTGGCGAATATTCCAGCCCTTGGCCTTGGCCAGGCCGAGGCATTTTTCATGATCAAGCGGATCGACCGCCATGGCCTCGCCGGTATCGGGGCAGACGATCAGATAGTTGAAGTTGCGGTACGCATTCCCGGTCCAGATCTGTTCAACGATCATGGCAGCCCTCTTTTCATTAGCTTTTCATTGCTTCGCGGCGATAAGTTTCGAGCATTCTAGCGCCCAATCTTAATCCAGGCACACTCCTATTGATAAACCGCCGGTTTGCCGCGTATCGAGATACGCCACAATAGGCGCTCGGTATCCGTACCATCCGGCGGATCTCCCCATTTGTCGTTGTTTGCCCGCGCACTTGCCCCCAACGCGGCAATGGCGATAGGTTTGCCAAGGCACCCTGGGTAACACGGTATATCGCACAGGGCGATTTGGCAAAGATTGACACGTTCGGAGGTCATCGCGTGAGTAATGAAATCCCCATCCTCGATCTGAGTGATTTTCTGGCCGAAAAGCCCGGTGCCCTGGAGGCGGTGGCGAAAGAGTTGCGGTTCGCCGCCGAGAACATCGGCTTTTTCTTTATTCGCGGCCATGGCGTGTCCCAGAATCTGATCAATGCCACGTTCGAAGCTTCGCGCCAGTTTCATGCTTTGGGGGAAGAGGAGAAAATGGCCCTCAAGGCCAATACGCACAACATCGGCTATATGGGCAACGGCGCCTCGATCTCGCGGGCCAGTCAGGTTTACGACGGCGAACGCAAAACCAACCTGGTGGCGGCGTTTTTTCTAAAACGTGAATTGCCCGCCGATCATCCAGATATCGTCAACAACAAGCGTTTTCGCGGCGCCAATCAATGGCCGGCCAACCTGGACGGCTTTCGCGAGACCGCCATCGCCTATATGGATGCGCTGGAGCGGCTGGGCAAAAGCATGCTGCCCATCTATGCCCGGGCCCTGGATCTGCCCGATGATTTTTTCGCCGAGGCTTTCTCCGAACCGCAATATACCCTGCGCCTGGCCCACTATCCGCCGGCCACGGCGGAGGACAACCAGTTTGGTTTGGCGCCGCATACGGATTCTTCGTTTCTGACCCTGCTGGCGCAGAACAAGGTGGAGGGCCTGCAGGTCCGCCGCACCGACGGCACCTGGATCGACGCGCCGGCGGTGCCCGGCACCTTCGTGGTCAACAGCGGCGATATGCTGCGGCGTTGGAGCAATCACCGCTTTCTCTCGACGCCGCACCGGGCCGTGGCCTCGGCTCGGAACCGGGACCGCTACGCCATTCCATTCTTCTTTGATGCCCACGCCGATTTCGTGCAGGAATGCCTGCCCACCTGCACCGACGCCGGCAATCCGCCGCGGTACGAGCCGACCACCTATACGGATTACATGCTGTGGTTCGCCAAGCAGAACTATGCGCACTTCCGCGAAGATGGCGGCGAAGCGGCGGAATAGGTTTTAGACCGCCAGCACCCGGACGCCGGCCTTCAACAGTGTGATCGGCTCCGCCCATTCGCCGATCGGCAGGGTGTGGGAGATCAGGCCCGGACCGGCCGGGGTCGCATCCGGCAACCACAGATGTACCGCGATGGCGGGCGGTTCATGGGAAATATTCAACAACCGCTCCGGCCCCATATCCAGGCCAAAGGGATAACAGGTGGTGGGGCCTGAAATGGCGATGCTGCCGCCGTATTCCGCCGTGATGGCGCGGTGTACATGCCCGGCCAGGATCCGTACCACCTGGCCATGGCCGCGTAACAATTCGTCAAGCTCCCCGCCGCCACGCACCAGGCCCTTGGCGGAACTTCCCGTCATGCCGGAATAAAAGGGCGGGTGATGCAGTGCCACGACGGTGGGACGGTCCGGCGCCTCGGACAAGCGCGCCTCCAGCCAGGCCAGCCGTTCCGGACACATCTCGCCCGGCGTCTCGCCGGCGACGACGGAGTCGCAGCAAATGATCCGCACCGGGTGGTCTTCGATCACATAATGCAGAAAGTCGCCGGTTGTTGGTAACGACGATGTACCGCCGAAGACTTGACGCAGCGCATTGCGTTCATCGTGGTTGCCCGGAATGACCGCCAGCGGCACGTTCAGCGCGCCAACGATTTCCTTGAACGCCTGATAGCGCGGGACGCTGCCATGGGAGGCGATATCGCCGGTGTGCAACACCAGATCGGGGCCTGGATCCATGGCGTTGATGACGTCGACCGCCCTGGCGAGTGCCCGCGAGGTATCGAAATGGCCATAGACGAGCGCCCCCGGCTCGTCGATATGGGTGTCGGAAATCTGCACTAAAATCATAGCTGGAAATTCCTGTCTGGTTGGAAACGCAGGTCGGTGAATTCCTCGGCCAGGCGGGGCCGTGGGATACCGCCGAATTCATGCAGCATGTCCAGGGAGCATTGCAGTCCCGGCATGTCGATCTGACAGTCCAGTTGGTAGTGGGCTAACTCGCGCACCATTGCCCGGCGCGCCACCGCCGGGGTGGTGCCGTAAAGCCGCGCCACGAAGACCGCGAATGCGTCGATGTTTTGGGCCGCATGGTGGGCCGCCCGTTGGCAGCCGCGCAAAACGGCGGCGACCAATTCAGGCTCCTCGGCGATAAAGCCGGCGTGGGCCACGCGAACGATCCATTGATAGTTCGGCAGATAGGCGTCTTCATAGGCGGCGGCCCAAATGTCCAGAACGCCCCGGTCCTCGCCAATGGACAGGTTAGGTTCCGTTGCCAGGCAGGCGTCTATACCGCCCTCTTCCATGATGTCGATAATGCGCGGATAGTCGTCCAGCAATGGCACCGAGGTGATATCCGCATCCGGGTCCAGGCCATGGTGGATCAGCATCCGGCGCGCGATCCACGAGGGGCAGCTGCCAATGCTCAACAGGCCAAGCCGCCTGCCGCGCAGTGCCTGATAGTTGCCGATACCGCCATCGATGTCTTTCCGAACGCCCAGATACATATGCGCCCGCTGCCGGCAGCCGCTGGCGATGATCTGAAAATTTCCGCCCGCCGCCATGGCGTTCAACCCGGATGGCGAGCCGATGCTGCCGATGGCAAGATCGCCGGTGCTAAAGGCCTCGGCCAGCTCGGGCCCGCCGAATACGATGCGCACGCTCAGGTCCAAACCCTCGGCTTCGAAGATGCCCGCCTCGATCCCGAACCTGACCGTCAGGGCATCATTTCCTGACGGCACCCCGTATTCGAGCTTTCTCAATCCGGCCATCGTGGGGCAACTCCCTTACAGAATTTATGAAACTTCGGTATAGGCGACCTCGCGCCCGATCCTGGCGCCAGCGTCCTGACGGGCCCGAAACTGCGTCATCAAGCGGGCGTGGTTCTCATAAGCCTCCGGGCTTAGTTCGGCGCCGATCCTTTGTTCGGCGCGGAAATGGCCATGGTCCCGGCCCCGCACCAGCATGGCCGAACCAGAGGGTGTGCCGACATCCAGCACATGGGCGGGGATATAGCTGATGCCAAAACCCATGCGCCGATCATCCGCCTGATTGGGACGCGAACAATGGACCAGGTCCGTGTGGTGCAGGGAAATCTCGCCGGGCTGCAACGCCATGGGCACGCCGACCTCGTCATCGAACCGGCCAAAGATAGCCTGCCCGCGCAGGATCAGGTTGTCCTCGCCGGGATCATCCTGATGTGCCAGCTGGCCCAGTTTATGGCTGCCGGGCAGCACATGCATACAGCCCGAGGCAACGCTGGCCTCTGACAGCGCCACCCAGGCCGTGACGTGCAGGGCGGGGTCGAGGTAGAAGTAGGTGCCGTCCTGATGCCAGAGAATATACTGCGGCGTCTTGGCATCCTTGATCCACATGGTAGCGTGGTAGACCAGAATATCCGGACCGATCAGGTCCTCCACTGCGTCCAGAATGCCGGCATGGCGAACCAGGCGTTCGGCCCAATCGAACAACAGATAGGATTTTGATTTTTCCGGATAGTCCAAGGACTTGCCGGTCTTCGCCTCGAATGCCTCGATCTCCCGCCGCGCCTCCGCGACCTCGTCCCTATTCAGAACCGGGATGGGATGGACATAGCCTTCATCCGCATACTGCTTGATTTGACCGTCCGTCAGGCGTTTGCCCATGGTGATATTCCCCTCGCTGCACGCTGACGCCATTCTGATATTAGCCGGCATGCCATGCAAGGGCCTGATTTTCGGTCACGACTTAAGATTGCTTTGCGTTATGTCCAATGGTAAATTCTCGAACCGAATCAGTTCCTTGTGATTCCCGTGCCGGGGATCTGCCGGGATTGATTGACTAGTTGGACCGCGTAAAAAAATGCCTGCCGGGCATAATATAAAAAGTGGTGGGACGATCCTGGTAGGTAGCCCGAATTCTTAACGGGTGGTCCGGTTTCGTAGTTTTCAGTTTGTGTAACGCGTGGCGCCGAATTCGTGATGGACGGGCCGATAGGTATTGGCCGTCCTATGTTTGGTCGCTGCGTGTGGTATTTGCAGGTCCCAGGCTGGATTAGGCAGTACTTACGACCAGTGTTTCGGGACCATATCGATATCGGGGAGGTATCTTATGGAAGCCAAAGTTGTATGGCTGTTCGTGTTTGTGGCCCTCTATTGGTGCTATTGCATCTTTTGGGGCGTCAAAAGCGCCATGGCAGCGAAAACCGCGACTGACTATTTCATCGCCGGCCGCAGATTATCAATTTGGGTCTTTGTTCTGGCAGCGACCGCGACGTCGTTCTCGGGCTGGACCTTCATGGGCCATCCCGGCCTGATCTACCGCGACGGATTTCAATACGCCTACGCCTCGTTCTATGCCATCACCATTCCTTTCACGGGCGTGATGTTCCTGAAACGGCAATGGATGTTGGGTAAACGCTTTGGCTATGTGACACCGGGCGAGATGCTGTCCGACTATTTCCAGGGCGATGCCATTCGTATCCTGGTGGTCCTGGTCGCGCTGCTGTTCTCAATTCCTTATCTCGGCGTGCAGCTTGGGGCCTCCGGCTTCCTGTTCAATGTTTTGACCGATGACATGATCTCCAAGGACGTGGGCATGTGGGTGCTTTCGGCAGTGGTGCTGGTCTATGTGGCGACCGGCGGTCTTAGAGCCGTGGCCTACGTGGATACCCTGCAATGCGTTTTGCTGGCCTTCGGCATCGTATCCATTGGTTTCATTGCTTATAGCTTCCTGGGCGGCTTCGGCGCCTTCAACGAAGCCATGGGCGCCTTGGGCAAGACCGATATCGGCAAGTGGGGTGCGACACCCGACGGCCATAATGCCTATCTGGCCATTCCCGGCGTGATCCAATTCACCGCCGGCCTTGGGGTGGAGACACCAGTTGGCGGTCTATGGACCGGCATGATGTGCCTGACCTACATGTTTGCCCTGATGGGCATTCAGTCGGCGCCGGCATTTTCCATGTGGTCCTTCGCCAATACGGATCCCCGTCCGTTCGCACCGCAGCAAGTTTGGGCCTCGTCTTTCGGCATCGGCCTGATCCTGTTCTTCTTCACCGCCGCGCAAGGCATGGGGGCTCATTTCCTGGGCGCCACTCCGGCCGTGGCGGCGGCGGGCGGTATCTCTAGCGTGTTGCCGGATCTGACGGCCAACAAGCAAGGCGGTCTGGTGCCCCATTACATCAATCTGATTGGTGATACGGCACCCTGGTTCGTGGGCCTGTTGGCGGTTTGTGCCCTGGCGGCCATGCAATCAACCGGCGCGGCATATATGTCGACGGCCGGCGGCATGCTGACACGGGATCTGTACAAGCGTTATCTGAACCCCGATGCCAGCCATGGCACGCAGAAGATGTTTGGCCGTCTCGGCGTTGCCTTCATCGTGATTTCGGCGTTGTTGGTGGCGACCTATTCGGCGGACGCCCTGGTCCTACTGGGCGGTCTGGCGGTGGCCTTTGGTTTCCAGATGTGGCCGTCACTGGCGGCTGTCTGCTGGTTCCCATGGATCACCCGGCAGGGTGCCACATTGGGCCTGGCGGCCGGTTTGATCGCGGTGATCTTTACCGAGAACTTTGGCCTGAACATTGCCGCGGCTTTCGGTATTGAACTGGCCTGGGGCCGCTGGCCCTGGACCATGCATTCAGCCGGTTGGGGGATGATCTTCAATTTGGGTATTTGCGTGATCGTCTCGGCCATGACCCAGGATGAAGGCTCCCGTTCGCACAGAATGGTCTATCACAACTTCCTGCGTGAACATGCTTCCTTGTCAGCCGACAAGAAGAAGCTGGTCCCAATCGCCTGGATCATCACCCTGGCCTGGCTGTTCTTCGGCGTCGGCCCGGGCGCGGTCATTGGCAACACCATCTTTGGTGCCCCCAACGCGGGCGTCGAGGGCTGGACATTTGGCATCCCATCGATTTGGGCCTGGCAAATTTTGTTCTGGGCCTTGGGTGTCGCGATGATGTGGTTCCTGGCCTACAAGATGGAAATGTCTTCGGTGCCCAACAAGGAGATCGAGGTACTGACCGAGGATATCGGCGATACGCAAACGGCGGGATCGTAAACCACCAACATCCGGGGCGCGTGAGCCTGTTAAATATTAACGCGTCCCGGATCATTTTTGCGGGGAAGGGCATGGCCCTTCCCCCTTTTTTTCGCTAGCCTGATCCGAGGCAAAGTCTGGTTCCGGATCATTGGGTGGGAAACATGGAAACAATTTTTCAGCCGCAATATTGGCTGCTCTGGGGTGCGGCCCTGACCCTGCTGTTGTTTTTTCCCATTCGCAAGATCATCTGGGTGATGTCCGTGCGCCGGGCCCAGGCCAAGGGTGAAAGCATTGAAGGGGAGGCGCAAAAACGCCTGTTCCGCCGGGCCGGCGTGACGGCCGCCTTGCTCAGTTTTGTTTTTGCAATTTTCTACACAAATTATTTGTTTGGGGCGGGTTCATGAACCCTGCCGTCGTAAAGCGTTTCATCTTCATCATGGTCATTGCCCTGGCCCTGGTCGGCGGCACCAGCATTTTCATGGATACATTTTTGAACCGCCCGCCCGGCGACTATGAAACCGAACGGGGCGACATGTATCTCTCAAGCCATGATTATAAAAAGGCGATGGCGAACTTCGAAGAGGCGTTGCGCATCAATCCCCATCACCGCGGCGCCCTGATGGGGCGGGCAGTTGTTCTGATCGCCACGGACCATCACGACAGGGCGGTGATGGAATTGGGTTCCCTGATAAATTTTCTGCAGGAAAACCTACCCGATGACGATGCTACGGGCCAAGGCACCCTGGCTGCCGCCTATGCCAATCTAGGCATCGTGCATGACCGCAATGGCCGCCACGAACTGGCCCTGAAGAATTATATTGAAGCCTTGAAAGTCGACGAGGGCGCCGTGGACGGACCGGGTCTGATTGACCGTATCCTGCATGACCCAAGCCCCTCGACCATCCGCAAGCGGGCCACGTATCTGTATACCGAACTGCAAAAACCCAGCGATCAGCAAGTCCTGAAGCTGCCGGAGATCGACGCCAAGTCACGGACCTACAAGCCTTAGAGCAATTTTCAATTAATCGGCGTCGCCACCGTAGCTTATTTGGCGCGACGTAAGTAATTGGTTCAATTGCTCGATTCTCAAGAGTCTGAGCGCATTTTCTTCGAATGCGATCCCGGGCGCCGCAGCTTACGAGAACTTCACCACGCCCAGGACATCCTGAAACAGAACCAGCATGAAAAACACGGCGGCGATACAGCCGAACAGCAGGCGCACGGAATCGCTCTTGCCATCCTTGTCACGATGACGGATCGCATGCACGGCAATGGCACCCGTGGCGACCAGAAAAATAATGTTAATAGGGCCTTCCCAGGCGCCGGCAAATTCAAACATCGCTAAAGCCTAGCCAAGTTGGCCGGGCAAGACCACGTCTTTATTTCAGCCGCCTTTACTTCGACCGCCTCTATTTCGACCGCTTCTATTTAGATAGCGGCCCGGTAATTTCACTGCTGCTCAGGCAGGGCGGGAATTCGCCCGCGCATTCAGCTGATTGCGAGGCCAAGGCAAAGGCGCCGCCCAGGCTCCCGGCCAGAAAAACCACGGCCGCAAGAAAACCCGTACGCGGGCTCAGCTTGGTTACGATCGATGCCGGGTCGATATCATAGCGGTGATAATTCGGGTCGTTGTCGTCAAGCTGGCCGGTTTGATCCAGCTGTTCGATCTTGCGCGCGTACATCAGTGCCCAACCGGGCACTTCGCTACGGATCATGAAGCTGTCGAAAACCGCATCGCCCTCGTCGGCCCGCATATCGCGGCCATGCCAGTGCGCAAAGGCAAGCTGCAGAAATTGGAACTCGCCAATTTGCAAAAGATTTGCGGCGTTGACGACCATGGTCCGGTTCGGGAATTCATCCCTATCGGGGTTCAATAACGTATCGATAAAATTCATAACGTCCTACCTCGTCCCCCACGATGACAGGCAAGTATTGAGGAAGTACCAACAAGCCGGATTTTTCGTCCCTTTCCAAATCAATTCTGCATGAGCAAGGCCGCTCCCCCGCGATCATGCGGGGAAGTGCTCAGCTCGAACTACTTCGCGCCGTGTTAGCGTTTGACGGATTCAACCATGACGCCGCTGGCATCCTTTGGATGCACCAGCCAACGGGCCGAGGCGCCTGGTTCCGTCGGGTCGCGCATCAACACGGTCATGCCGCGGCCTTCGAGTTCCTTGCCACTGCCTTCCACATCCTCGACTTCCAGGCAGACGTGATAGAAGCCCTCGCCGACCGAGGCCAGGCGCTTGGACAAGGCGTTGCTCATGTCGGATTTGTCCAGCGGCTCCATGATCTCGATGACCATTTCGTCCCAGGTGCCGCCGACCGAGATGAAGACACTGCGAATGCCTTCAACTTCAATTCTGCGGTCTTCGAATTTCTGGAAACCGAACGATTCCGTCCAAAGCTTGGTGGCGGCGTCCGCATCGTGCACCAAAACGCCAAAGTGACTGATTTTATTCGTGATCATTGCTCTTCCTCCAATTACGGCTTTTTCGTTATGACTGTCTGTGGCGCTCACCAGCGGCTGGGGGCGTGCGGGCTGGGCCTGCGAAACATTGCGCCACCGCCATCCACTTGGTGGCGGTATCGCCCACCACCTTCAGACTGGTATCACCGATATTGCGGCACTGGGTCACCACCTGGCCAAATTCCGCCGCGGCACCTTCGATGTAGTTGCTATCCGATGGCTCGTTAAACTCCCAAACCTCGCCCGACGGCGCGGTTAGCTTTAAATATGGCCGGTCCTCGGGCACCTCTTCGCCCCGGTTTATGAAGGTCCAGCCAAAGGTGTTGTTGCCGATCACCGCGACGTTCTTAATGTGGTCCCTGTCCTGGCGCACCGTACCGAGCACGTCATAAATTGCCTGGGCATGGGACCAGGTTTCCATCAACCGGGCGGTGACCGATGACAGCACGCTCATGTCCGGCCCAGCCCATTTCAGGCGTTTCTTTGGGTCCACGCCTTCATAGTCGCCAATCATGTTTTCGTAGTAGTCATGCCAAAGTTTCAGCAGCGCCTGGCCCCTGACGCCGTCCAGCATACGGTCCGTGTAGGGCACCATTTCCTCGCCCTTTTCCCCTGCCGCGCGCAGATCCGCCAACAGTTTCAGAATGCCGTCCTCGTCATCCAGGGACAGATGGGCCGCATAGTTGAAATAATGCAGATGCTGCATGACATCGTTGATGGTCCAATCCTTGAACAGGGTCTTGCGTTCGAAATCCGCGTCGCTCAAGGGTTTCAGCAGCTCGTATAGCGCGTCGTTTTCCGCCTTGAAATCCAGGGCCTGTTGCAACATGACGTCGTCTCCCTCTGTTCCTATCTACGTGCCGACGGCCTTGGACAGCCGTTCATGGGCATTGATAAAATCTTCCTTGAAATCATAGACCACATTACGCACCGATTGACTGGCATTCATCAAGCCCACGCCCTGACCAACCCAATAGGTGGCCAGATCCTGGGCGCCGCGATGGCCGCCCTCGGACAGGCGTTCCACCTTGCCCAGGGCCGGTTCGGAAATCAGCGATTGCAATGGCATGGCCAATGGGTCAGGCGCATCCTCGCGCTCCCAGGCATCGGTCCAGGGGGAACGCAGCTGACGCGAATGCTTGCCCGTGCGGCTGCGGGCGCGGACCGTGTCGGACGAGCTTGCCGCCAGCATCTTTTCCTTCACCACCGGCGCGGTTTCAGCTTCCGTCGTGGTCAGCCAGACCGAACCGGTCCACACACCGGAGGCGCCCATGGCCATGCAGGCTGCCATCTGCCGGCCCGTGACGATGCCGCCCGCCGCCAGGATGGGCGTATCACCATGGTCCTGAATGGCCTCGAATATTTCCGGCACCAGCACCATGGTCGAAACGGCGCCGCAATGGCCGCCCGCCTCGCCGCCCGCCACGACCAGAATATCGACCCCCGCCTGCACCTGATTGATGGCGTGGGATTTAGCGCCGACCAATGCCGCCACGGCAACGCCGTGCTGTTTGCCCAGTTCCATCATCTCCCGCGGCGGCACGCCCAGGGCATTGGCGATCAACTTGATGGGATGGGAAAAAGCAATGTCGAGATGTTTCTTGGCGCCCTCCAGGGTCAGATTGTCTGAAAAGACCATGGTTTCCCGCCGGGCCGCGTCATCGACGCCTTCGGCATCAATGTCATGGGCCCGCAGGATCTTCTCGGCGAAGTTCTTGTGTTCGTCAGGCAGCATGGCGATCATGCCGTCCGGGGTCGTATTGTCGCCCTTGCCGATGAACTTATTAGGCACGATCAGATCAACGCCGTAGGGCTTGCCATCAATATTTTCATCGATCCAGGTAAGCTCGGCCTCCAGCTGTTCCGGCGTCATGCTGGCCGCGCCCAGAACACCGAAGCCGCCCGCCTTGCTGACCTCGGCGACCACGTACCGGCTGTGAGTGAAGGCAACGAGGGGGAACTCGATGCCGAGCATTTCGCAAATTCGGCTTTCCATGATTCAGGCCTCTTCTTCCATTGCCTCGATTTCAACAAGCAGGTCATCGGCGGCAACCTGGGTACCCGCGACGGCGGGTACGTCTTGTACCGTGCCGTCGATTTCCGCCAGAATATCGTGCTGCATCTTCATGGCCTCCAGCACGGCGAGGCGGCTGCCGATCCGCACTTCGTCGCCAGGTTTGACAAATACCTCCAGCAGGTTGCCGTGCATCGGCGCGACCACACGGCCGCCACCCACGGCCTCCTCGGCACTGGCGGCAAAGGCAATGCGGTTGCGGAAATGCAGGCTTTGTCCGGCCACCGACAGATCAAGCACGCCGGGGCTGGGGGCGGAATACATTACCGCCTCGCGCCGGCCATCGACGGTCAGCCGGGCCGTTGTCTCGCCGCAGTCGATCACCTCTATCTGCAATTCGTCTTCGCCATGGTTCACGGTATAGGCGCCGTCACGGCCGGGATTGACCGTCAGATCCATCTCGCTCTCGTCGGATGCGTAGACGTAGCGGGTCAGCAAATGGCCGCCGCTGGACCAATCCATTAGGCCCGGGCTGACGTTCAGGCTGTTGGCGAAGGCCTGGCGCCGCTCGATGGTGAATTGTACCACCGCCGCCATCGCCGCCTGGGCAAAGGTGGGCGCGGCAACCGCCAGATCGGCCTCGGTGAACTCATCGCCGATGAAGGCCGTGGTTGCCTCGCCCTTGGCGAAGGCTTCCCGGCCCAGCACATCGATCAGAAAGCTTCGGTTGGTGGTGGAGCCGAACAGCGCCGTTTCCTTCAAGGCATTGATCAGGCGGTGGCGGGCAATTTCCCGGCTGTCGCCCCAGGCGATAACCTTGGCCACCATGGGATCATAGAACGGCGAGATTTCCATGCCCGTTTCAATGCCGGCATCAACCCGCACACCCTCGCCCGTGGCCGGCTGCCACAGATCGATGGCGCCCGTCACGGGCAGGAAGTCCTGGGCCGGGTCCTCGGCATACAGGCGGACCTCGATGGCGTGCCCGTTCAGGCTGATATCTTCCTGGCTCAATCCCAGGGGACGGCCTTCCGCCACCTGGATTTGCAGGGCGACCAGATCCAGGCCGGTGATCATTTCCGTTACCGGATGCTCGACCTGCAGGCGGGTGTTCATTTCCAGGAAATAGAACTCGCCATTGCCATCAAGCAGGAACTCAACAGTGCCGGCGCCGCGATAATCGATACTACGGGCGGCTTCCACCGCCGCCGCGCCCATACGGACACGCAGTTCCTCGGTCATAATTGGGCAGGGGGCTTCCTCCACCACCTTTTGATGCCGACGCTGCACCGAGCAATCGCGCTCGCCCAGATGGATGACATTGCCAAGGGTATCGGCAAACACCTGCACCTCCACATGGCGCGGTTTAATGATGGCACGCTCCAGGATCAGCTCGTCGGAACCGAAGGCATTCAAGGCCTCGGAGCGGGCCGCGTTCAAGGCATCGGCGACGCCATCGGCCTTTTCCACCAGGCGCATGCCACGGCCACCGCCCCCAGAAGCCGCCTTAACCATCAGGGGAAAGCCGATCTTGCCGGCGGCCTTCATCATGGCCGCGTCCGATTGATCCTCGCCCTCATAGCCTGGCACGCAGGGTACATCGGCCTCGATCATGCGGCGTTTGGCCTCGGCCTTATTGCCCATTAGGTTGATGGCATCCGACGTGGGACCAATGAAAACCAGACCGGCTTTGTCGCAGGCTTCGGCAAAGGCGGCGTTCTCCGACATGAAGCCATAGCCCGGATGCACCGCCTGGGCGCCGCTATCTTTGACGGCCTTCAGAATACGGTCCATATCCAGATAGGACTCGCCCACCGGCGCCGGGCCGATCAGGACGGCGTCATCGGCCATCCTCACATGGGGCGCCTTGGCATCAGCCTCGGAATAAACGGCGATCGCGCGGTAGCCCAGGGCCTGGGCCGTTCGCATTACACGCACCGCGATCTCGCCACGGTTGGCGACCAGAATAGAGTCGAATTTTCTCATGATACTCTTTCTTCTCTACTTATTTTTCGGCCCAGGCCGGTTTGCGTTTTTCCAGGAACGAGGCGACACCTTCGCGGCCCTCGTCACTCAGCATGCATTCGGCGAAGCCCTTGGCGGCGAAGTCCAACTGGCCTTCCCGGTCCAGATGGCGGGTGGCCAGGACAATGGCCTTGGTTATGGCGTTGGCGTTTGGCGCACAGCGCATCACCGACTTTTGGACATCCGCCTGGATCTGGTCCAGACCGGCGGCGTCATCGACCACATAGTCGGCCAGGCCCAGTCGGCCGGCTTCCGCGCCATCAAAGCGCGATGCGGTGACCATCAGGCGCCGGGCGATGCGCAGGCCCAAACGTTGCGCCACGAAAGGCGCGATCTGCGCCGGCGGGATGCCAATGGCGGTTTCGGTCATGGCAAACTTAGCATCCTTGGTCACGGCAACAATGTCGGCGGTGCAGACCATGCCCAGACCGCCCGCCATGGCGGCACCCTCCACCAGGATCAGGACGACCTGGGGCATCTCATTGATCAGATCGAACATCAAGCCGCCTTGGCGGGATGACGCGGCGATGTCTTCCGCGGTCTGGCTGCCGCCCTGATAGTTGTTCTTGAAGCCTTTCAAATCGCCGCCGGCACAAAAGACGCCGCCCTTGCCGCGCAAGGTAATGCCCCGGATGGTACGGTCGTCGCGGACCGCGTTCAGGACCGCCTTCAACTCCGTGGTCAGCTCTTTGGAGAGGGCGTTGCGGTTGTCCGGGCGATTGAACCAGATGGTCAGCCAGCCGTTGTCATTTTCCAGCAGAATGTTTTCCGTCTTGGGTAAAGTGGTCATCTCTCTCTCCTAGATTACAGTCTGGCGACGCCGAAAGCGTTGGGGTGAAGGTCGCGGTTGCGGGCTTCCCAGCAGGTTTCCAGGGCGAAGCCCAGAACCCGGCGGGTATCGCGCGGATCGATCATGCCTTGATCAAGCAGCCTGCCAGAGGTGTAGAAGGCATCGGATTGGGCGTCGAAATGGGCGATCAGGCGGTCTTTTTGGGCTTTCAAGGCAGCTTCGTCGACCTCCTGCCCGCGCCGCTCGGCAGAGACGCGGGCCACCTGGTCCATGGTATTGGCGGCCTGCTCGCCGCCCATCACGCCGGTCAGGGCGTTGGGCCAGGTGAACAGAAATTCCGGCTCGTAGCCATGCCCGCCCATGCCGTAATTGCCGGCGCCAAACGAGGCGCCGATATAAAGCGTGATTTTCGGGACGCGGACGTTGGAGACGGCCTGGATCATTTTCGAGCCATGCTTGACCATGCCGCCTTGCTCATATTCCTTGCCGACCATGTAGCCGGTGGTGTTGTTCAGGAAGATGATCGGGATGTTGGCCTGATCGCACAGCTGGAAGAACTGCCCGCCCTTGGTCGCACCCGCCGGGTCAATGGGTCCGTTGTTGCCGATGATGCCGCAGGCATTGCCATAGATGCTGGCCTGCAGACAGACGGTGGAAACGCCGTAGCGGGGTTTGAAATCCTCAAAATCGGAATCATCGACGAACCGCGCCACCAGTTCCCGCACTTCATAGGGCTTGCGGTAGTCGGGGGGTACCAGGCCGGCGATTTCGTCCGCGCTGTAGCGCGGTTCGGCGAACTTTTTCAGCTTCGGGTCCGGGCAGCCCTTGTTCCAATCCAGCTTGGCAACCAGATTGCGGGCGATCAGCAGGCCGTGGGCGTCATCCTCCGCCGTGTATTCCACCAAACCCGAAATGGTCGCGTGCATATCGGTGCCGGCGAGTTCCTCTTCATCCGAAATCTCGCCGGTCGCGGCCCGTGTCAGCGCCGCGCCGCCCAGCGATGCCCGGCCCCGCCCCTTGATGGAGATGACATAGTCGCTCATCCCCGGCATGTAGGCACCGCCCGCCGTTGCCGGGCCATGCAGCACGGTGATGGTGGGAATTCCGGCCGCGCTCAACAGCGCACGGCGATAGAAGATGCCGCCGCCATGGGCCCAGGATTCCACCTGATACTGCATCAGATTGGCGCCGGCGCTTTCCACCAGGTGCACGAAGGGTAGCTTGTGGGTCCGCGCCACGTCGAGACAGGCACGCAGCTTTTCGCCTGATTTCTGGGTCGAGGCGCCGGCATTAATGCCACTGTCATCAACATAGACCAGACAGCGCACGCCGGAGATGAAGCCAATCCCGGCCAGCGATGAGGCGCCGGGAATGGATTTTTCGCGATCATCGGTATCGACGCAATAATTGGCCAGGCTGTACAGCTCCAGGAACGGCATGCCCGGATCCAACAGCCGCGTGCGCCGCTCACGCGGGGTCAGCTGGCCGCGCTCTTCAAAGCGGGCGCGGCGTTTTTCCGACAGCGCCCGGGCCCGGTCCTTGATTTCACGATAGTCATCCATCAGGGACAGCATTTCCTGGCGGTTAGCCGTATAGGTGTCCGTGTTGGTGCTGAGTTTGGAAGCAAAAACGCTCATCTAAAGGTTCTCCGCCATGGCTTTTGGTATCGAAATTGGATGGTCCAGCAAAATTTGCGCATAGCCCTTGCCCTGGGCATCGCTGCGCAGAGAGGCGACGCCGCCGCCGCCCAGGATCTCGTCCATCAGGAAGTTGATCGCGTTGGAACCGGGCATCAGGAAACGCTCCGTCTCCCCCTCCAAAAAATGCGAGAAGCGGCCCGAAACCACGCCTTCGCTCAACGCGGCCCAGATATAGGGCAGATAATCCGCCTGGCGGGCGATGATGCCCACATTGGCCTTGTTACCCTTGTCGCCGCTGCGGCCCCAGGCCAGATCGATCAGGGGAACGTCCACCATCTCGCCGTCATTGGCGGGGGCGGCGGGATCGCTTGGACGCTGGATCATGCCGTCCGCGAAAGTCTCGGTGATGGAACGCGCGAAGGTCAGCTCCCGGTCGCCAAAGTCGATCTGGATGCTCAGGTCGTCCTTGGGGATCAGGAAGGAAAACAGTCGTACCACGGGCGAAGGCTTGGCCCGGGCACCGGAAAAGCCTGACAAACCGGGTGGTGTCGCCAGGCCCATGCCGGTAGCTTCCTTCAACAAAATGCCGATACCGGCCTGTTCGGGATGCTTGGCGGCGAATTTCAGAACCACTTCCCTGGCGCCGCTGATCCGGCGATGTTCGCCGAACTGGCTTTCCGCGCCCAGGATCTCGACGCTGGTTTCGGTAAAATCACCCAAGTTCGAGGCCCGCAGTGCCGTACTCGCCCGCTTGAAGGCGTTCTTGGCAAAACCGCGCGCTTTCTTGTCGGCGTCGACGCCATAAAAGGTCATCAGCGTGCCGCCGCGCCAGCCGTCGCCATAGGTGGCGGAGACCTTGTAACTGTCCGTCGCGGGATAGCCCTTGGCGCCCGCCACATGGACGCGATCTTCGGCAGCCTGGGTGATTTTCACGGCGGAGAAATCACAGACCACATCGGGTACGATATAGGCCTGGGGGTCGCCAATTTCATAGATCATCTGTTCCGAGACCGTGCCCACGGATACCGTGCCGCCGGTGCCGTCAACCTTGACCACATCGAAGCTGCCGTCGGCGGAAACCTCGCCGATGGGATAGCCGACAATGTCCATGTTATCGACCACCAGATGCCAGTCGGTGAAATTGCCGCCCGTGGCCTGGGGGCCGCATTCCAGCAGATGGCCAGCTAATGTTCCGCCCGAAAGCTTGTCCCATTCCTTGGCACTCCAGCCGAATTCGTGGATGCAGGCACCCAAGGTCACGGCGCTGTCCACCGAACGTCCGGTAATGACGATGTCGGCGCCCTCGTCCAACGCCTGGGCAATGGGAAAAGCGCCCAGGTAGGCGTTGACGCTGGCCATGCGGGCGGGATCGGGGAAGCTTTCGCCAGAGAACATTTCGGTCGGTGAAAGGTTATCCTTTTGCCCGATCAGATCATCGCCCAGGACCACCGCCACTTTCAGATCCAGGCCCTGGTCCGAGATCAGCGCGCGCACTGCCTCGCCACAGGCGCGGGGATTGACGCCGCCGGCATTGGAGATGATCTTGACGCCCTGCTTGGCGATCTCGGCCAAATTCTGTTTCATCACTACAGAGACAAAGTCACGGGCATAGCCGGCTTGTGGGTCTTTCGTCCGAGCCCGGGCCATGATCGACATGGTGATCTCGGCCAGGTAGTCATAGACGATATAGTCGATGCCGCCTGCCTTGAGGAACTGCGGCGTGGCCATGCCGCTATCGCCCCAATAGCCGCTGGCACCGCCGATGCGGATGATCTTGTCGCTCATGATCTAGTTCCTTTCATTGGCATGGCCCTTGGAATTCTTCCGGCCCGGATGGATGCCCAGGGATTTCGCCACCACTTCCAGCATGATCTCGTTGGCGCCGCCGCCGATGGCGGTCTGGCGAATGTCGCGGAAAGCGCGGGAAATCCAGTTTTCGTTCATCACCCCCTGGCCGCCCCAGAATTGCAGGCATTCGCTGGGGATACTCATGGACATCTTGCCCACCATATATTTTGCCATTGATGCCAGCTTGGTCACGTCCTCGCCCGCCATGTAAGCATCCGTTGCGCGGTAGAGTAAGGCACGCGCGGCCTCGACCTCCGTCTGCATGGCGGATAGCTTGTGATAGACCGATTGATTGCTGAGCACGGACTGGCCAAAGACCTGGCGCTGGGAGGCATACTCAATGGTTTCCTCAATGCACATTTCCATGGCGCGCAAGCCGCGGGCGGTAACGAACATGCGCTCTTCCTGGAACTGAGCCATCTGATAGATGAAGCCCTGGCCTTCCTCGCCGATCAGATTGCGGGCCGGCACGCGGACATCGTCAAAGAACAGCTCGGCGGTATCGGAACAGCGCAGCACCAACTTATCCAACTTGCGGGAAACGCTGACACCCTTGGTTTTTAACGGCACCACGATCAGGGATTTGTTCCTGTGCGGTCCGCCCTGCTCGGAGGTATTCACCAACAGACAGATCCAGTCACCCTGGATACCGTTGGTGATCCACATTTTCGAACCATTGATGACATAGTCGCCACCGTCACGGCGCGCGGTGGTCTTGATCTTGGAGACATCGGAGCCCGCATGGCCTTCGCTAACGCCAATGCAGCCGACCAGCTCGCCGGCAATGGTGGGTACCAGGAATTCCTGCTTCAAGGCCTCGCTACCATGGGCCAGCAGCGCCGGGGTGCACATGGTGGTCTGCACGCCAAGCGCGGTGCCGATGCCGGACGAGCGGATGTTGCCCAGGGTCTCGGCAAACAGCATCTCGAACGAGAAATCCAGATCCAGGCCGCCATACTGTTCCGGCTTGCCAATGCCCAGCAGGCCGGCCTCGGCGAATTTCTTCATCACCTGATGGGCCGGAAAGATCTGATCCCGCTCCCATTCGTCGAGATCGGGATGGATGTGTTCCTCAATCAGCTTCACCGTGGTGCGCTGCATCTCGTGATGTTCATGGCTCAACTGCATGGTTGTTCGCCCTGGGCCTAACGCTTGCTGCGTTTGCCGGGATGGATGCCCATGGATTTGGCGATCACTTCCAGCATGATTTCGCTGGCGCCGCCGCCGATGGCGGTGACCCGCATGTCCCGGTAGGCGCGGGAGACATAGTTTTCGTTCATCACCCCCTGGCCGCCCCAGAACTGCATGCATTCGGTGGGGACTTTCAGGGCCAGCTTGCCGATCATGTACTTGCCCATGGAGGCGAGCTTAGTGACGTCCTCGCCCGCCAGATAGCGTTCGGCGGCTTGATACAGCACGGCGCGGCAGGCTTCCACCTCGGTATGTAGCTCCGCCAGCTTGTGATAGACGACCTGGTTATCGCGCACGGGTATATCGAAGACCTGGCGCTGGCCGGTGTACTCGATGGTGTCCTCGATCACCATGTCCAACACGCGCAGGCCCCGGGCCACGGCAAACATGCGTTCCTCCTGGAACTGTTCCATCTGATAGGTGAAGCCCATGTTTTCTTCGCCGATGCGGTTCCCCACGGGCACGCGGACGTCGTCGAAGAACAATTCGGCGGTGTCGGAACAGACCAGTCCCAGCTTGTCCAGCTTGCGCGAGACGCTAACGCCCTTAGCCTTCAAGGGCACCACGATCAGGGATTTGTTGCGGTGGCGCCCCCCAGAGGAGCTGTCGGTAGATGTATTCGCCAGCAGGCAAATCCAGTCGCCCTGGACACCGTTGGTGATCCACATTTTCGAGCCGTTAATGATGTAGTCGTCGCCGTCGCGCCGCGCCGTGGTTTTGATCTGGGCCACGTCGGAACCGGCGGACAATTCGCTGACACCGATGCAGCCGACCAACTCGCCCGCGATGGTCGGCGCCAGATAGTTCCGCTTCAACTCGTCATTGCCGTGCTGGGCCAGGGCCGGGGTGCACATGGTGGTCTGCACTCCGATGGAGGTGGAAACACCGTTGGCGCGGATATTGCCCAGGGCCTCGGCGAAGACCATTTCATAGGAGAAATCCAAATCCAGGCCACCGAATTCCGCCGGCTTGCCGATACCCAACAGGCCGGCCTCGGCGAAGATTTTCATCACATCGTGGGCCGGATAGATCTCGGCCTTTTCCCATTCATCCACATACGGGTTGATGTGCTCGGCGACGATCCGTTCCGTGGTCCGGGCCAGTTCCTGGTGCTGTTGGGTGAAAAGCATGTTGCGTGCGGCTCCTATCCGTCCCCGGTCAGTTTGTAATCGGCAAAGGCTTCGCGCAGTTTCAGTTTATAGATCTTGCCCGTGCCCGTATGGGGCAGCTCGTCCAAAAATTCGACCGCATCAGGCAACCACCAACTCGCCACCTTTTCACGTAGATAGTCGAGGATCTGCTGATCTGTAATCTGGCTGTCGGGCATCCGTACCGCAATCAGCAAGGGGCGTTCCTGCCATTTCGGATGCTCCACCGCAATCACGGCGGCCTCGGCGATCTCCGGGTGGCCCATGGCGGCATTTTCCAGCTCGACCGAGCTGATCCACTCGCCACCGGATTTGATCACGTCCTTGGAGCGGTCCGCCAATTCCACATAGCCGTTGGCATGCAGCAGCGCCACATCACCCGTATGCAGCCAGCCACCGACCACGCCAGTGGCACCGGTCAGGCCGTCCTGTTTCATATAGCCCGACGCCACGGTCGGTCCGCGCACCAATAGATGGCCCTGGGCAACGCCGTCCTTGGGCAGTTCGTTGCCGTCGTCATCGATAATTCTGAACTTGGAGCCAAAGGCCTGGCGCCCGCCGTACTGATAGGCGTCCAGCTTGGCCGCATCATCGGGCTCGGTGCTGCCGCCCAAGGGCGAGAACTTGGTCGACGACAGCGCCTCCGTCATGCCCCAGCCTTGCATGGGCTCGACGCCAAAGTCCTGCAACAGGCTTTCCTGCAGGGCGCGCGGCGGTTTCGAGCCGCTCATCACCGTGCCCCGCAAATGGCTGAAGCGCTTGCCGGTTTCCTTCATATGGTTCAGCAGGATCATCCAGATGGTCGGCACGCCAAAACACAGCGTGACGCCTTCGCTTTCCATTATTTCGTACAGTTTTTCCGGTTCGTACTCTCGGCCGGGCAGAACCAGGTTGTAACCCATCATCGGCGCGGTAAAGGGCGTCTGCCAGCCATTGCCATGAAACAACGGCGCCATGGGCATGAAGACTTCGCGCAGGCCGGTTTTAAAACCGGAGATATTGTCGCCGAGCATTTGCATGAATGCGGTCAGGATGGTCGAACGGTGGCTATAAACCACGCCCTTTGGGTTGCCGGTAGTTCCGGATGTGTAACAAATTGTTGAGGCCTTGCGTTCATCGAACTCCGGCCATTCATAGTCGCCGTCCTCCGCCGCCAGCAGGTCCTCGTAGAATTCGACCCTGGACAGGTTCAAATCGTCCGGCAATTCGTCCCGGCCACCGAAAAAGATATAGCCGCGCACCGTTGTCAGTTCCGGCGCCAGATCCCTGATCAGATCAGCACAACCGGCGTCAAAAGCCAGCCAGGCGTCCTCCGCATGGTTGGCGATATAAACCAATTGTTCATGGAACAGGCGTGGGTTGATGGTGTGCAGCACCCCGCCCATGCCGGGGACGCCATAGAACATTTCGAAATACTGCCGGGTATTCCAGGCCAGGGCGCCGACCCGTTCGCCGTCTTTGACGCCCAGTTTTTCCAGGGCCTGGGCCAATTTCTTGCAGCGGACTTGCGCATCCCGATAGGTGTAGCGGTGGATCTTGCCATCCAGCTCCCGGCTGGCGACTTCGCGGTCGCCATGGCACTCGGCGGCGTAATCGATCATGGACGAAACCAGCAGCGGCACATCCATCATTAAACCCTGCATCGCGCATCCTCCCAGAAAGCAATTTACCTTGTAAATGAAGCATATTCATATATACTGAGTCAAGATCATTATTCCTTTCGCCCGCCAAGAGTTGGAGAGAATGAGATGCTGAGTCCCTTTGAAAATGAAGAACGCATTGCCTTCCGCGACAGCATCCGGCGCTTCATCGAGAAAGACATCAAACCTTATGTGGATGAGTGGGACGAGGCAGGCGAGATCCCGTGGGAGATCCATGAAAAGGCCGGCGCCATCGGCTTCTTCGGCTTCGGCATCAAAGAGGAATATGGCGGCCTGGGTTTCGAAGACTGCTTCATGCGGGCGGCGGCGTGGGAGGAATTCGGCAAATGTGGCGCCAACGGCGTGCCGGCGGCTCTGGGCGGGCGCAGTATATCCCTGGGCCCCATTCAAGACCTGGCCTCGGAGGAAATCAGACAGCACGCCCTGGCCGATATCGTGGCGGGGCGCAAAGGTTCCTCGCTCGCCATAACGGAACCGTCGGGCGGCTCCGACGTCGCCAACATGAAAACCAGGGCGCATCGCGACGGCAATCACTGGGTCCTGAACGGCTCCAAGACCTTTATCACCGGCGCCATGAAAAGTGACTATTTCGTGGTCGGCGCCCGCACCGGTGATGACGGCCTGGCCGGGATTTCCTTGTTCTTTGTCGAGGCAGACATGCCCGGATTTTCCCGCACGTCGATCGAACGCAAGATGGGCTGGTGGTGTTCGGACACGGCAACGCTGTATTTCGATGACTGCCGGGTGCCGGCGGAAAACCTCATGGGTGAGGAAAACCGCGGCTTTATCGCCATCATGAAGAACTTCAACCTCGAACGGGTCAATATCATCGCTCAGGCGTTGGGTATGATGAAAGTCTGCCTGGAGGAATCCATCGCCTACGCGCAGGAGCGGCAGACCTTCAACAAGCCGCTGATCCAGCATCAGGTGATCCGCCACAAGATCGCCGATATGTCCGCCAAGATCGATGCGGTCGAGGCCTATCTCAACCAGATCTGCTGGTTGGTCAATGAAAGCGAGATGCCGGCGGCGGAGATTTGCAAGGGTAAATTCCTGGCCACCAAGTCGCTGGAATTCTGCGCCTCCGAGGCCATGCAGATTTTTGGCGGTGCCGGCTATCTGCGCGGCAACCTGGTGGAGCGGGTCTACCGCGAGGTCAAGGTGATGGCCATTGGCGGCGGCTCGGAAGAAATCATGCGGGATCTGGCCGTGCGGCAAATGGGACTATAGGGCGTGGCGGGGGAGCAACGATATGGCTGAGGCGCGGACAGGAACCCGGCGGCAACGGGTTGAGCAGAAAGAGCAGGCGATCATCGCCGCCGCCCGCGCGGTCTTTCAGGAACACGGCTTCGATGGCGCCAAAATTGCCGAGATCGCTAAACTGGCCGGTGTCGCCGAGGGTACGGTCTATCTGTATTTCGAGAACAAGAACGCCCTGTTGTTGGCGGTGGCGGCTGAATTCTATGACCGCCTGACCCGCGACGCGGCGGAAGGTATCAAGGACTTGCCTGACACCGCCGCTAAGCTGACCTTTCTGGCCCGCCATCATATGGAGCGGGTGGCGGCGGAATGGCCCATGCTGGGTATGGCCATGACGCCCGCCAAGGTTTCCGATGAATATCGCCAATCGGAGGAATATCAGCTCAACCGCACCTATGTGGAAGTGTTCGACCAAGTCATCCGAGACGGCGTCAACCGCTCTGAAATTCGGGCCGACCTGCCCTTGAGCGTAGTCCGGGATTTGTTCTATGGCGGCCTGGAGTATGGCGCCCGCACCATGCGCATGCGTCCCTCCAAAACCGATATTGACGAGACGATTGCAAATTTCATGCTGATCCTGACCGCGGGCATGTTCGTCCCACCGGTGCAGGCAGAGGCAGGCGGTGGCGCCGACAAAATGCAGGCGGTACTGAGCCGTCTGGAAAAAGTCGCCGGCAGATTAGAGACGGCGGCTGACTGAACCAGCCTTGCCGGCTCACTATTTTGGGGCGCTATTTTGGCGGATTATAGCGGCTGTAGAATTCCGGGGCGCTGTAGTACAGCAGATGCCGGTTGATCCAAAGGTCTAGCTGCGATGAAAGCCGGGCTGCGTTGGCGCTTTCCAGGGTTGCCAAGTTTCTGGTTTCGCCGGGGTCGTGGTTCAGGTTGTAGAGTTCGGTTTTCTCAAAAGGGTAATAGGTTTTCAAAAGCTTCCAGGGCCATTGCACCAGGCCATTTTGCTTTACCAATGCATTGCTATGCATGAAGACCGGTCGCCTGCCGCCGGGTTGAAAAAGCGGCCGCCCCTGAAAGCTGGCCGGTACCGGCATACCCAGGATGCCGGGAATGGTCGCGGTAATATCCAAATGACTGACCGCATCCTGGAAGGTGTCACGGGGCAGGGTGGAATTCTTCGGCGGTTTTACCATTACGAAGGTTCGCATCACTTCGTCATACATGGGCCCGGAATGATTGCCAAAACCATGTTCATGGAAGGCTTCGCCGCTATCGCCAACGATGACGACCAGGGCTTCGTCCCACAAATTCCTCGCCTTCAGGGTGGCAGCAAAAGCCGATAACTCCCGGTCCAGATTATGCACCGCATTGAGATATCTGTTTCGAACCACCGATTTCAACGCCGCCGGCCAAAGATAGTAGAGCGCGCCTGACTCGATTTCCGAAGGCTGATACGGGCGCGCGCCGCCGGGCGGAATGACATAGGAAAAATGCGTGTTCTGCAAATTCATGCCAAGAAAAAACCGCCGCTTGTTTCCCAGGCCTTCGATCCAGCGGGCGGCGATTTTTAGGGTTTGGCTATCCTCGATCTTACCGGCCGTGGCGATACCCATGCGGATCAACTGGCCGATGCCCTTTCTATCCGCCTTGTGATACCAGGTATCGCCCTCGAAGTTCTCCGAGTGATAAAAATAGTCAACTTCGGCTGGCACGTTCAGCCAGTTGATCATTTTGCCCCATAGTTCATTCTGCGATGAAATATAGCCGGTGGTGTAGCCATGTTCCTTCATCAGCTTGAATATGGAGGTGCCGCGATAACCCGCATCCGTTGGGTAATGCTGTAAATTAAGCGACCGCATCGGGTAGCGCGAATACCAGAAGGCGACATCGGCGTAATTCGAATGGGATGCGGTGGCATAGGCTTTGTCAAAGAATATGCCGTCCCCCTCTGCCAGGGATTTCAGAAACGGAATTGGCGTGGGCGCCATTTCGATCAGGTCCCGGCGCAGGGATTCAACCAAAATGACGATGACCGGATGGTCGCCGTCGGCTTTCCCGATGGGCGCCGAAGGTGGGCGCGTCACAAAGGTTTTTTCCAGCGCCCGGTCCACGACATAGTCGGCATGGGATGGATCCAACCGCACCAACAGCATCTTGTTGAAGGCAATTGCCGAGAATTTCGCCGCCGCATATGGTGCGCTGAGATAGGCGCCCAAGGCCGCTGCCATCAAGGCGGCAAAAATCAAACTCGCGCCCCGCGGCTGGTTCATGCGGCGTGCCGGGCCAAAAAACAGTTTCGTCACGGCAAATGAAAACAGCAGCGTGGTGAATATGATGCCAAGGGTCATGGCAGGTGCGGTTTGCAGCAAATGCTGGGGAATGCGGGCCAGATTATCGATCAGAAAGACCACGATGTCCGTGCTCGGCAGAAAGCCGCTGGTCAGACCCAAGGACCAGGTAAAGGCGCACTGGATCAACAAGGTCGCGGCCAGCAAGGTCAAAAGCAGGGCCAAAGGTCCGCGCAGAAGGATCGATGGCACACGGGCCGCCGCGATGGCCAGCAAGAACAAGGCAAAATATAGCACTGCCCAGGTCAGGGCCGCATTGGCCGCGATGATCAGCAATGACCAGCAAAATTCGTCGCCGCAATGCCTGGTCCTGAAATTTTTCGAGACCAGAAACCCGATGACAAGATCCGTTACAGGCAAGCTGGCAAGAACCAATAACCGCACAACAAACATGCTATTATCCTAATGCAACGTAAGGCTCCGTTGGCGAACACGGCCCGCTACCGGTCATGGCACTTCAACAACATGGCTGAATGACACCATAGCGCGCATGGCTGGCTCGAGCCTCTGTTTTCGACCGCACTATCTATTCCAGAAATTTATTAACTTTGGCTATACCTTATGCCTCGGCCACCAGCAGCCGGTGTGGTGCTTCGAAGTATTCCGCTGATTGCATTTCGGTCAGGCGCGAAACCGTGCGCTGGAATTCGAAACCGCCGTCGCCTGTCGGATAGATGTGTTCGGCGTCCGTCGCGGCGCTGGCCACCAACTTGACGCCATTGTCGTACAGGACATCGATCAAGATGACAAAGCGGCGGGCTTCGTTGCGCCGTTCCGGGCCCAGCTGGGGAATGCCGGACAGGATCAGGGTATGATAATGCCGGGTCAGTTCCAGATAGTCGTGGGCGCCCAGGGCCGCCTCGCACAGCTGGGGGAAACTGAAACGGGCCACGCCCTTGGCCTGTTGCGGCACCACCAAGATGCGGCCCTTGACCTCGATCTCGCCTGGGTCGCCAACGGGCCTGTCCGTCAGGTTTTGAAAGGCCGTATCCAGGGCCGCATCCGCCGCTGCATCCAACGGCGTGTAGTAGACCGGCACGCCCTTCATGCGCGCCAGGCGGTGGTCCTGGCGGCCTTCCAGACATAAGACATCCAGGCGTTGCTTCAGGTCTTCGATAAACGGCAGGAACAACTGCCGGTTCAGACCGCCTTTGTACAAATCATCCGGGGCCCGGTTCGAGGTAGCGATCACCACCACGCCCAATTCGAACAGACGTCCGAACAGACGGCCTAGGATGGTGGCGTCGGCGATGTCGCGGACCTCGAACTCGTCGAAACACAACAGCCAGGTGGCTTCCGCGATATCCTCGGCGATGGGTGGGATGGGATCATCGCCCTTTCTCTCCGCCGCCGGCGCCTTGCGAAAGGCGTTGATGCGGCCATGCACCTCGCCCATGAATTCATGAAAATGCACCCGGCGCTTGCGATCAATCGGCGCGCCTTCAAAGAACAGATCCATCAACATGGATTTGCCCCGGCCCACTTCGCCATAGATATACAGGCCCTCGGGCGTGGGTTCCGTCTGGCCGCGGCCAAACAGGAACTGCCGCCAACCGCTACTCTGGCTAGGGTCATACTGCGCCAGGCGGTGGTGCAGCATCTGCAGCTTTTCCGCCGCCAGCTCTTGCGCTGGGTCCGGGTCCAGCTCGCCGGCCCGGCGCAGGGCCCGGTAGCGTTCTAACGGGGCATTCGCGTCCACGCGTATGAAATCTCCGTCTATTCAGACCAGCTTACTCTGAACCGGGCGTGGGCATGGCGAACTCAGCGCCGGCCCGAATACCCGTGGGCCAGCGCGAGGTCACGGTCTTGGTCCGGGTATAGAACCTCACCCCATCTGGTCCGTGCTGGTTCATATCGCCAAAGGCCGAATTCTTCCAACCGCCAAAGCTGTAGAAGGCCATGGGCACCGGAATGGGTACGTTGATGCCAACCATGCCCACCTCGACATTGGCGGTGAAGTCACGGGCCGCATCGCCGTCGCGGGTGAAGATGGCGACGCCGTTGCCAAACTCATGCTCGGTGGGTAGGCGCAGCGCCTCGTCAAAATCCGGTGCGCGGACCACGGACAGTACCGGGCCGAAGATCTCTTCTTTATAGATGCGCATATCGTCGGTGACATTGTCGAACAAACAGCCGCCCATGAAAAAGCCGTTCTCGTAGCCCTGGGCCCGGAAGTCCCGGCCATCAACCACCAGATCGGCGCCTTCCTGGACGCCCAGATCCACATAGCCTTTGACCTTGGCCAGATGTTCCGCCGTGACCAATGGTCCCATTTCGGAGGCCGGATCCAACGAAGGCCCGACCTTCAGGGCCTCGATACGCGGCTTCAGACGCGCCACCAGCTCGTCCGCCGTATCCTGACCAACGGGCACGGCGACCGAGACCGCCATGCAGCGCTCGCCGGCGGAGCCATAGCCCGCGCCCATCAGGGCATCGACGGCCTGTTCCATATCCGCGTCAGGCATGACGATCATGTGGTTCTTGGCCCCGCCCATGGCCTGTACCCGCTTGCCGAAATGGGCGCAGCGCTCGTAGACATAGTTGGCAATGGGCGTGGAGCCGACAAAGCTGACCGCCTTGACGTTTGGATCTTCGATCAGGGTATCGACCGCCAGCTTGTCGCCGTTGACCACGTTCAATACGCCCTCTGGTGCGCCGGCCTCCATCATCAGTTCCGCCAGGCGGAGCGGTAACGATGGGTCTTTTTCCGATGGTTTCAAGATAAAGCAGTTGCCGCAGGCAATGGCCACGGGGAACATCCACATGGGTACCATGGCGGGGAAGTTGAACGGCGTGATGCCGGCCACCACGCCCAGCGGCTGGCGCATGGAATAAAGATCGATGCCAGCCGCCACGTTGGCGGAAAACTCGCCCTTCAACAGCTGTGGGATGCCGCAGGCAAATTCCACCACTTCCAAACCACGGGTGATGGAACCGGCGGCATCCGACTTGACCTTGCCATGTTCGATGGAGCACAGCTCGGACAACTCGTCCATGTTCTGTTCCAGCAGATCCTTGAAGCGGAACATCACCCGGGCCCGGGCCGAGGGCGCGGTGTTGGCCCAACCGGGAAACGCCTTGGCCGAGGACGCGATGACCGCGCGGACCTCGTCCGCCGTCGCCAGGGGCAGCTCGAAAATCTGCTCGCCGGTGGAGGCGTTATAGACCGGGCTGAAACGGTCGCTTTCCCCCGGCACGGCCCTGCCGTCAACGAAATGGTACAGCTGCTTCATACTTGGAGTTCCCTGTTTATTGGCCGTCAATCACACCGGGGTCGCGCACTGCACCATAGGCGGCACTACGCGCCAGGGCGGCATACGAGCGCAGGGCGCGGGAGACATGACGGTCCCGGTTCACGGGTTTCCAGCCGCCGTCCTCGCGGTCGGACATCGCCTGATGCCGGCGCTCAATCTCCTGTGGATCCACGTTCAGTTGCAGCAAACGTTCGGGGATATCGATCTCTACTTCGTCGCCATCCTCGATCAGGGCAATCAGTCCGCCTTCGCCGGCTTCCGGCGAGATGTGACCCAGGGACAGGCCCGAGGAAGCGCCGGAAAAACGGCCATCCGTGATCAGGGCGCATTCCTTGCCCAGTCCCACGGCCTTGATCATCGATGTGGGCATCAGCATTTCCTGCATGCCCGGGCCGCCGCGTGGGCCTTCGTAGCGGACCACGACCACGTCGCCGGCCTTGACCTTGCCGGCCATGATACCGTCGCCGGCAGCGTCCTGGCTTTCATAGACCACGGCGGGGCCTTTGAATTTCAGGATTGATTCATCGACGCCGGCGGTCTTCACGATGCAGCCGTCATCCGCCAGATTGCCGAACAGCACGGCCAGGCCGCCATCGGCGGAATAAGCATGCTCGATATCTCGGATGCAGCCATCGGCGCGGTCCAGATCCAGGCTGTCGTAATAGCTGTCCTGGCTAAAGGCGGCGATGGAGCGGATACGACCGGGCGCGGCGCTATAGAATTTCTTGACCTCTTCATTGGAGGTGCGGCGCACGTCCCACATTTCCAGGGTGTCCGCCAGGGTATCGCCCGAGATATTGAGTACGGAGGTATCCAACAGGCCGCCGCGGGCCAATTCGCCCATGATGGCCAGGATGCCGCCGGCCCGATGCACATCCTCCATGTGATAGTACGGCACCGATGGCGAGACCTTGCAGATATTGGGTACCTTGCGCGACAGGGCATCCATGTCCGCCATCTTGAAGTCGACCTCGCCCTCGAACGCGATGGCCAGCAAATGCAGCACCGTGTTGGTGGAGCCGCCCATGGCGATATCCAGCGCCATGGCGTTTTCGAAGGCCTTTACGGTGGCGATGTTGCGGGGCAGCACCGAGGCTTCATCCAGCTCGTAATAGCGCTTGGTCATCTCGACGATTTGCCGGCCCGCTTGTAAAAACAATTCCTTGCGCCGGGCGTGCGTGGCGACGATGGAGCCATTGCCCGGCAGCGCCAGACCCAGCGCCTCGGCCAGGCAGTTCATGGAGTTGGCGGTGAACATGCCCGAACAGCTGCCGCAGGTGGGACAGGCGGCCTGCTCCATCTCCAGCAATTGAGCGTCGGAAACGTTGGGATCGTTACTGGCCACCAGAGCATCAAGCAAATCCAGCTCGGAACCTTTTGTAGCGCCCGCCTTGCCGGCCTCCATGGGGCCGCCCGAAACAAAGATCGTGGGGATGTTCAGGCGCATGCCGGCCATCAACATGCCCGGCGTGATCTTGTCACAGTTCGAAATACAGACCAGGGCGTCGGCGCAATGGGCATTCACCATATATTCCACCGCGTCCGCGATCAGCTCCCGGCTGGGCAGGCTGTAGAGCATGCCGTCATGGCCCATGGCGATGCCGTCATCCACGGCGATGGTGTTGAATTCCTTGGCGTTGGCGCCGGCCGCCTCGATCTCGCGGGCGACCATCTGGCCCAGGTCCTTCAGGTGCACATGCCCCGGCACGAACTGGGTAAAGGAATTGGCGATCGCGATGATCGGCTTATCCATATCCTTTTCCTGGGTACCCGTGGCGCGCCACAGGGAACGTGCGGCGGCGGCTTGTCTGCCCTGGGTGGTGCGGTGTGAGCGATATGCGGGCATGGCGGTAATTCCTTCGTAATGGCGGCGAAAATGCAAGAACGGCGCGGAACTTAGCAGGTTCCGCGCCGCCTTTCCAATATAGTTCATCTTAGGGTGTAAGCAATTCTAGGTCCAAAAGGCTAGTCCGGCACGGCACCTGATCCGATGATGAATTCGAACTCGGTCTCAAAACCGTTTTCGTTTTCGAATTGTGCAAGGCAGGCCCTGACATCGGCCCAGGCGGGAGATCGCGGGTGAAATATTTACCTTTTTTCCATAATATGCTGGCCTGACGCTAATGGAGATGACTTATGGCGCATCGTGAAGACAGCGGCCGGCTGGGTGACGACCATGCCGGATGATCGGGCCAGCGAATATCGCGACAAACAACAGGGTGGCGATGATCCGTTTGCCATCGTGACACAGCAATTGCGGCGCGGCGAAAAAAGCGTCTGGACAGAACGGCCGGCGCCCCTGGCGCGGGCCAGATCCCGGTTGATGATCTTTCTGTTCGGCATCCCGTTTTTTGCCTTCGCGGTGTTCTGGACCATCTCCGCCGGACAATCGGGCGATGCCATATTTCCCCTGTTCGGCATCCCGTTCATGGTGATCGGCGCGGGCCTGCTGCTCTCGCCCGTGTGGAGCTATTGGGAGGCCAAAAACTGGCTGATCTATGCCATTACGGACCAGCGTATTCTGATCATCCGGACATTTCCCAGGCACAAGGTGGAAAGCTTCGAACCCGACGACATCACCAAGCTGGAACGCACCACCAAACCGGATGGTTCCGGTAACGTAATATTCGCCGAAGAAGAACGCCGAGGCAAGAACGGCACCTATATGGTGCCGCGCGGCTTCTACGGCGTGCCCGAGGCCATGCGCGTCGAGGACGCGGTGATGCAGCTGCGGAACTCAGGCGCCAATACCTAGCGGCCGGTCGCTGGCGGCATTTGTCCAATGTGCCGTTATATGACAAACTGCCACCCATGGGGATACGCTTTCAGATCGACGTCGCCATGCGTCTTGTCATTGCTTGGTATGAAAAGCAGCTCGATCCGCTTGAGTATATAAAGGTTATGAAGGAAATCGCGGCGAGCCCCGATTTCCGTCCGGATTTTCGCCTGCTCGCGATCATCTCTGAAGATATCGACCTGAGTAGTCTAAGCGCCGATGCCATGCGCGAGATGCAGGCCGCCGAAGCGGCGAGCCTGCAGCGTCCCCCCGGAACCCTGGGGGTGATCCTGGCCGAGGACGAAATGGTCACTGTCATGGGCAAGCTCTATATCGAACTTGCCGCCAATAATCCCAACCTTGGAACCGATATCCGCATGGTTTCAAACGCCGCCGAAGCCAGTGCCCTGCTCGGCGTTAACCTGGCCCACCTGCAAATGCCGGCCTACGCCCTCTAGGGGCCCGCCCAGAGCGAAACTGTTCTATATCTAGTCTAATCTCTTTCGCGGCGATCAGGTTCAAAAACTGCGCTTTTATGCAGTTAGCTAGTTTAGCTAACTGCATAAAATAAGCTGAGTCATCACAATGATTGAAGTCAGCGCCTTCGAGGCAAAAATCCATCTGTCCGCCCTGCTGGATAAGGTCAGCCGTGGTGAGGAAGTGCTCATTACACGGCGGGGCAAGGCCGTTGCCCGCCTAACGAAACCCAAGCCCCCATTTGCCTTCCCCGCCCAGCCACGCTATCAAATTAACGGTTAGCGTTCATATGGGAGTGGTTCGGCATGGCGACGGATAAATCTGGTTGGGTTGTGGGGAAAATTCTGGCGGAACAGGCCCGTATGCGTCCTGATGCGCCGCTGATCCAGTTTGAGCGTGGCCACATGCACAATTACGCCGAAGCGCATGCCATGGCCAACCGGGCCGGCAATGGTTATGCCGATGTTGGCGTCGGTTTTGGCGACAACGTTGCCGTAATGTTGAATAACCGGTTGGAGTATCTCTGGTCCTGGTTCGGGCTCAGCCGCATTGGCGGGGTGTTGGTGGGCATTAACACCGCCCTGAAGGGCACGTTTCTGACCCACGTGCTGAGCAACACCAAGGCCCGCATTGGCGTGTTCGAGCCGGAGTTTCTGCCCTGGCTGGCGGAGATCGAGGACACCGTGCCGGACATGCAGACGGTCTATGTGCCGGCGGACGTCTATGATCCGGACAATCTGCCCGCCTTCAAACGTATCGAAATCCGCTGCTTTGACGAGATCATGGCCGGCGCGGATGACGAGATCCATGTGGATGTCACCTACCGTGACCTCGGCATGATCATGTTCACCTCCGGCACCACCGGGCCATCCAAGGGCGCCTTGATGCCCCACGGTCATCTGTATCTGTTCGGCCATTGCATGCAGGTCCATCTGGGCATGACGCCCGACGATATCTATTACATCCCCATGCCGATGTTTCATGCCCAGGGCATCCTGATGCAGTTCTATGCCACCCTGATAACGGGGGGCAGCGCCGTCATGGTCAAGCAGTTCCGGGCCACCAGCTGGATTGACGATATCCGCGAGCACAAGGCCACCCTGGCCAATCTGCTGGGCGTAATGAACGATTTCGTCCTGCGCCAGGATGCCAAGCCGGAAGATACCGACAACAACTTGCGCATGGTCTGCGCCGTGCCGGTGACCGACGAGACGTTGGAGGCCTTGCGTACGCGCTTCGCCATCCCAAAATTCAACGAAATCTTCGGTATGACGGAATGCAATCTGCCCGTCGCCCGGCCCGTTGACGCGCCCGATGAAGCAGGTTGTTCCGGCAAGGTCTGGGACGAATATTTCGAGGTCATCATCGCTGATCCCGAGACCGACGAGGAAGTGCCCATGGGCGAGGTCGGCGAAATCCTGGTCCGCCCCAAGGAAGCCTATTGCTTCATGGCCGGCTATAACGGCATGGACGACCGCACCGTGGAAACCTGGCGCAATTTCTGGTTCCACACCGGCGATGCCGGCCGCATGGATGAGCGCGGCTATGTCTGGTACATCGACCGTATCAAGGACACCATCCGAAGGCGCGGCGAAAACATCTCGTCGTTCGAGGTTGAAGCGGTCTTTCTGGAGCACGCGGCGGTCAAGGAAGCCGCCGCCGTCGCAGTCGCGGCGGAGGAGGGCGGCGAGGACGAAGTGCTGATCTGCCTGATCCTGGAGGACGGCGTTGAGCCGCCCGCGCCAGCGGATCTGCTGGATTACGCCGGCCCGCGCATGCCCTATTTCGCGGTGCCCCGCTATGTGGAGTATGTGGACGAAATCCCCACCACGCCCACCGCCAAGATCCAAAAGAACAAGCTGCGCGACCGTGGTCTGTCCGCCGCCGCCTGGGACCGGGACGCCGCAGGCTACAAGGTTAAGCGTGGATAAACCCGCAGCCCGCACCGCATCCGCATTGCTGGAAGAACTGGCGGCGCGGCAGCCGGAGCACGAATGCGTCGTCGATGGCGCGCGGCGTTGGAGCTACGCCCAGCTATTGCAGGAATCGCAAACCATCGCCAATGGCCTGTGGGCCCTAGGTGTGCGGCCCGGCGACCGGGTGGCGATCCTGATGGGCAACCGGGCCGAATGGCTGTCCAGCTATTTCGCCATTCTGGGTCTGGGCGCCACGGCGGTGGCGCTGAACACCTGGCTGACCCCGCCGGAGCAGGCCTATCAATTGAACCATGCGGACGTCAGCACGCTGATCCTGGCGGATCGCTTCAGGCACCGCGACGTCCTGGCGGAGTTGGACGAAATGCGCGCCATAGGTCTATCGGCGCTGTCCCGCGTGGTGGTTCTGGGCGACCGCGTGCCCGGCGGCGCCACGGCTTTCGAGGATCTGGCCACCATGGGGGAAACCGCGCCACTCGGCGGTATCTGGGGCGCGGCGCAGCCCGACGACGTGGCCTGCATCCTCTACACCTCCGGCTCCACGGCCAGGCCCAAGGGGGTGCCGTTACAGCATTGGGGCCTGATCGATAATATGTGGCAGATCGGCGAGCGCATGCACCTGCGCCCGGACGACCGATTATGGTTCGCCGTTTCGTTGTTCTGGTCCTTTGGCTGCGTCAACGCTCTGTTCGCCATGTTGAGCCATGGCGGCACAATGGTCCTGCAACATCACTTCGATGCCGGCGAGGCGTTACGGTTGATCGAGGCGGAACGTTGCAGCGTTTTCTACGGCACGCCCAACATCGCCCTGGCCCTGGCCGAACACCCCGACCGGGCCAAGCATGATCTATCCAGCCTGCGCACGGGTGCCGCCATCGGCACACCGGAACAGATGCAGATGATCGTTGATCTGGGTGCGCGGGATATTTGCAACGTCTATGGCCTGACCGAAGCCTACGGCAACTCGGCGGTGACTGATGCGAGCGCGCCCGTGCAACGCCGTCTGCTGGCCAGCGGTGCCCCCCTGGACGGCGTGGAACTGGTGATCCTGGATCTTGAGAGCGGCGCGCAACTGCCCCCCGGCGCGGTGGGGGAGATCGCCCTGCGCGGCCACGTTATGCCGGGCTATCTAAACGACCCCGAGACCACCGCCGCCGCCATGACCAAGGACGGCTTTTTCCTGACTGGCGACCTGGGCCTGTTGGATGATGCGGGCTGGGTGCAATTCCAGGGCCGGCGCAAGGAGTTGATCAAAAGCGGCGGCATCAATATCGCCCCGGCGGAGGTCGAAGTGGCGCTGCGGTCGCATGACGCCATCGCATCCGTCTTCGTCACCGGCCTGGATGATGCCCGCCTGGATCAGGCCATCGGCGCCGTCATCGTGTTGCACCCAGGCGCATCGGCCAGCGAGGATGATTTGCGTCATCATTGCCGAAAGTCCCTCGCAGCCTATAAGGTACCGCAGCATTTTGTCTTTGTTGCTGCCAACCAACTGCCTGTGACCTCGACCGAGAAACTGCAGCGCAACCGCTTGTACGAGTTATTCCCCACATAAAGAATATTGGGAGAGAGCCTTGCCTGATGACGGAATAGACCAGGATGCGTTTCGCAAATTCGAACACGACGGCTGGAACAGTTTGTCTGACGGATACCATGATCATTGGGAACATTTGACGCCTCAGATCATTCCCTTGATGCTGGAACGCACCGGCGTCGGTGTAGGCAGCTTGGTTCTAGATATCGCCTCCGGCCCCGGCTATGCCGCCGGTGCGGCGGCGGCCATGGGCGCCAGGGCGATCGGCATCGACTTGGCGGAAAACATGCGCGATCTGGCGGCAGCGAACTTTCCCGATGCCGCGTTTCAGCTGGGTGATGCCGAAGATTTACCGTTTGCCGGAGACAGCTTCGATGTGGTCACGATGAATTTCGGCGTGCTGCATTTTCCCGATGCCGAAAAGGCACTGGCTGAAACATTCCGGGTCCTGAAACCCGGCGGCCGTCTGGGTTTTACCGCCTGGGAAGGCCCGGAAGGTTCCGCCCTTGGCATGGCGACGGCTGCGATCGTGCAAGAGGGCACGGTCAAGGTAGACCTGCCCCAGGGCACGCCGATTTTTCGTTTTGCCGAACATGCCGAATGCGCACGGGTACTCGGCGCCATCGGGTTCGAGGATATTGCCAGCACCAACACCATGTTGACCTGGCATCTGCCCCGAGCGGATGCCTTGATGGAGAGCTTCCGCCAGGCAACCGCCCGCATGAGCGCATTGTTAGGCGCCCAGGACCCGGCCAAACTGCCCGCCATTAAGGCGGCCATGACCGAGGCCTGCAAACCCTTCGACAACGGCACGACCACGGATCTGCCCATGCCCGCCGTGCTGACGGTCGGTAGGAAGCCTTAGCGGCGCGGCATCCTAATAGTTCGCCGGGCGCTTCTCCTGGAAGGCCGCGACGCCTTCCGCGAAATCGGGGCTGGCGCGGACCCGGTCGCCCAGGGTCTGTTCCAGTTCTTCGCGGGTTTGATTGAGCGCATCATCGGTAGCGCTGATCTGCTCCTTCACCGCCTGCACCGCCACGGGGCTGTTGGCGGCGATGGTCTCTGCCATTTGGATCGCCCAGGGCATCAACTCGGCGCGGGGCAGCACACGGTTGATCAGATTGATACGGGCGGCTTCTTCCGCATTTATCAGCTGACCACCCAGGATCAGCTCCATGGCATGCACGTGACCGATCTGCTGGCGCAGGCGCAGGGCGGCGCCGCCGAAGGGATAGACGCCCCATTTTACTTCCGGCAGGCCAAACCGTGCCTCGGGCGCGGCGGCGCGAATATCCGTTGAAAGCAGCAATTCAACGCCGCCGCCGGCGCAATCGCCGTTGACGGCGGCGATGATCGGCTTGCGGTAGGCGCCATATTTCAACAGGCCCCGATAAATTGTCTGCGACAGTTCCGGGCTGGCGGACAGATCGCCCGACAAATCGGCACCAGCGCAAAAAGACTGCTCGCCCGCTCCAGTCAGGATCAGGCAACGGTAGGGCGCATCCTGCAATTTCAGCCACAAATCGCCCAGGTCCGCCAGGTCCTGGCGGCTCAAGGCATTGCGCTTGGCCTGATTGTCCATGGTGATGACCGCGATATGTGGGCCGTGTTCCGTAACCGTCAATGTCATTGCTGCTGCCCTTCTTCCGCTGCCACATCAACAACGACCTTGCCCATGGCGCGGCGCTCGGTCAGCAGGCGCAAGGCCTCGACACCCTGCTCCAGAGGCAGCCGATGGGTGATGATGGGACGCAAATGGCTCTGTTTATAGAACGCGCCCAGCTCCGCCATGGAGCGCACCACCAAGTCGGGTTTGTGCCAGCGGAAATAGCGGTAGGACGAGCCCAAGGCGGCGCGGTGCTTAACCAACAGACGGTTGGCGGGAACCTTGGGCACGCCGCCGACAAAACCGAAATGTACAAAGCGTCCGCCCCAGCCCAGGGACGATAGCGCGCTGTCGAACAGTGCGCCGCCCACGGGGTCGAAGCAGACATCTGCGCCCTTGCCATCGGTGATTTCCATGACCCGGTCTTTCAGGCTCTCGCTGCTATAGTTCACCACCTCGTCGGCGCCGTGTTCGCGCACCGCAGCCAGGCGTTCATCGCTGCTGGCCCCTGCGATCACCCTCGCACCCATGGCCTTGCCGATCTCCACCGCCGCCAGGCCGGAGCCGCCGGCGGCCCCCAGCACCAGCATGGTTTCGCCAGCCTCCAGCCGGCCCTGCCAGCGGATCGCCAGGTGGGCCGTCAGATAGGCGATGGTAAAGGCGGCGCCATCGGCGAAGCTCATGCCGTCGAACAGATGCCAGCACTCGGCCTCGACCGCGATGGCCTGATCGGCAAAGCCGCCGTGCGCCAATGTGGCCATGACATTGTCGCCCGGTTTGAAGCCCGCGACGCCCTGGCCCACTGCCGCGACCCGGCCGGCGCCTTCAAGGCCCGGCGCGAACGGGAATTCCGGTTTGGTCTGATAGTTGCCGGCGACCATGATGGTATCGGCGAAGTTCGCGGACGAGGCCACGATGTCGATCAGGATTTCACCTTTTCCCGGTACCGGTGCCGGCATCTCGCCCATCTCCAGCGTATCCACGCCGCCCCAGGCCCGGCAAATTAGTGCCCGCATTATTGTCTCTCCTAAACATGACTACCTGTCCCCATGATGCCCGAGCTGCCGTGAGATGCAAATGGCGTCGTGCGGGTCCTTGGGCTACAAAGGTCCGACGTGAATTTCCAACATGAAAGACCAAACCTCCATGCAATTGAAAACCGACAAGATGATTGCCCGCAAGGAAGACGGTGTGGGCTGGCTGATCTTCAATAACCCGGCGCGGCGCAACGCCGTCTCCATGGCCATGTGGGAGGCCGTGGGCGAGGCGATGACGGACTTTGAAGCCGACGACACCATTCGCGTCGTGGTCATGGCCGGCGAGGGCGATAGAGCCTTTGTCTCGGGCGCGGATATTTCCGAATTCGCCGAGAACCGCAACTCCGCCGCCGCTGAGGAACGCTACAATGCCGCCTCGGCACAGGCGCATCGCGGCATGACCTCTTTAAGCAAGCCCCTGATCGCGATGATCCAGGGTTATTGCATTGGCGGCGGCGTGGCTGTTGCCCTGGCCGCCGATATCCGCATAGCAGCCGATGACACGCAATATGCCGTACCCGCCGCCCGGTTGGGTCTTGGCTATGGCTATAGCGGCCTGAACACCCTGGTCTCGCTGGTCGGTCCGGCCATGGCCAAGGAGATCTTCTTCACGGCCCGGCGTTTCAGCGCTGAGGAAGCCTTGGCCATGGGCCTGGTCAACCGCGTGGTGCCCGTCGATCAGCTGGAAAAGGTGGTGGCCGAATACACCACCATGATCAAGGAGAACGCGCCCCTGACCATCCGCGCCGCCAAGGCCACGGTCAAGGAGGTCCTGAAAGACCCGGAAAAGCGCGACCTGGTGGCATTGGATGCGCTGATCAAAAGCTGTTTCGACAGCGAGGATTTCACCGAGGGCCGCACCGCCTTCATGGAAAAACGCAAGCCCAACTTCAAGGGCAAGTAATTACTGAGTTTAAGGAGGAGTAAGTATCATGGGTACATTGGACGGACGGGTGGCGATTGTCACCGGCTCGGGCCGGGGCATCGGCCGCGAGGTCGCATTGCAGCTGGCCGAGCTGGGCGCCAAGGTCGTGGTCAATGATCTGGATGCCGGACCGGCGGATGAAGTGGTGGCCGAGATCAAGGCCGCTGGCGGCGAGGCCGTGGCCTGCGCAGGCTCGGTGACCGAGGCTGGTTTTGCCCAGCGCTTTGTCGGCACCGCCATCGATACCTACGGTGATCTGCATATCATCATCAACAACGCCGGCTATACCTGGGACGCGGTGATCCAGAAGATGACCGAGGAGCAGTTCGACGCCATGATCGATGTGCATCTAAAGGCGCCATGGCGAATTCTGAAGGAGGCGGCGGAATTTATCCGCGTCAAATCCAAGGGCGAGGCCCAGGAAGGCAACCTGATCGTGCGCAAGGTGGTCAATATCTCGTCCATATCCGGCACCCGGGGCAATGCGGGACAGACCAACTATTCCTCCGCCAAGGCCGCCGTGGTGGGCCTCTCGAAAACCCTGGCCAAGGAATGGGGCCGCTACAACGTCGCCGTCAATTCCGTCGCCTTCGGCTTTGTCGAAACCCGACTGACGGAGGCCACGGACCAGAAAAAAATCATCGAGATCGAGGGTAAGGAAATTCCCGTCGGTGTCCCGGTACAAAACGTCGCCGCCGCGATGACGATGATCCCCATGGGCCGGGCCGGCACGCCTCGGGAGGCCGCCGGCGCCGTGGTCGCCCTGTGCCTGCCGCAATCGGATTATATCTCCGGCCAGCTGATCGAAGTCACCGGTGGACTTTAGAGAGGATAATCACGATGAGCGATCTTCTGATCGAAAAGAACGATGGTCTGTTGTCCTTGACCCTGAACCGGCCCGAACAGATGAATGCCATGTCCGGCGAGATGGTGGGCCAGGCCACGGCGGCGGTGATGGATGTGGTGGAGAACAAATCCGCCCGCGCCATCCTGTTGACCGGGGCCGGGCGCGGCTTTTGTGCCGGCGCCGATCTGTCGGGCGGTGGCCTGACCGATGCGCGCGAGACCATTGAGGGGCGCATGATGGCGGGCATCAACCGTTTGATCCTGGCCATCCGCGAAGTGCCGGTGCCGGTGGTGGTGGCCCTGAATGGTGCTGCGGCGGGGGCCGGTTGCGGCCTGGCGCTCGCCGGCGACATGATCATCGCGGGGCAGTCAGGCAAGTTGCTGACCGCCTTTGCCCGCATCGGCGCGGTGTTGGATGGCGGCATGTCCTGGTCCCTGACTAACAAGCTGGGCCCGGCCCGGGCCATGGGCATGGCCATGCTGGCGGATCAACCGATCGATGCCCAGACAGCCAAGGACTGGGGCCTGGTCTGGGACGTGGTCGAAGACCAGGCGCTAATGGACGAGGCCACGAAACTGGCCCGGCGTTTCGCCACGGGTCCCACCGTGGCCCTGGGCCTGATCAAACGGCAAATCGCCCTGGCCCAAACGGGCTCCATGGCCGATGCGCTTCGTTTTGAAGCCGCCTGTCAGGGCCAAGCCTTCAAAACCGATGATTTCCCCGAGGGCGTGAAAGCCTTTCAGGAAAAACGCAAGGCCAACTTCGTGGGGCGTTAAATCGAGCGCAATAGAAGTTCGTCGTCGATTTCCTTCGGGGCGAATTTCAGCAGGGACTTTAGTGTTATCGACTGCATGGTGGCGCGGGTCAGGTCGTCTATTTCGGCGCGGACGTTGTCCAGGGCCTGGCTGATCGGGGTGCCGATGGCGGCTTCGTCATCTTCCACGCCCTGGGCGTCTGGTTCGAACAGCTCCATGACGTCCCACAGGGTTACCCGCCTGACATTGCCGCTGAAACGATAGCCGCCGCCGACGCCGCGCACGGATTGGATCAGCCCGGCGCGGACCAGACGGCGCATGACCTTGGCCAGATGATGAGCCGAGATGCCATAGCGGGCGGCGATGTCGGCGGTGGACAGCTGGCGCTCTGGATCGGCGGCCAGCTCCAACACCGCATAAAGGGCAAACTGAGTTGATTTTTGCAGGCGCATCTTTTCAGCCCTGTCCCAAGCTTTTTTCCAACTCCATATACGGTCCCGCCGTCATGCCCTGGCTGCGGAAAAAGGACAGGTTCAAGCCGTCGTTGCGGGAGACCATGGTGCGCACCGTGCCGACGCCGTCCTTGCGAAAACGCTGGCAGATCGCCTCCAGCAGGCCGCTGCCGACGCCCCCCTCCCGGCAATCGGGGCTGACATTGACTGCGAAAACCCAGCCGCAGGGCGGTGAGCCGAATTCCCAGGTGCGGATCTCGCCGACGATGAAGCCAACCATTTCGCCGGCTACGTCCGAAATCAGAAAATTGCGCCCGAAATGCTGCTCCATCACATAGGCCTGAAACATCTCCCGCCAATAATCCGGCTTGGCCAGGCCCGTATGGATTTCATCCAGCCTGATGACCGCTTCCAGATCAGTGGCGACGGCATCGCGGATATTTTTGGCCGGCTCGCTCATGGTTGAACCGCTCATGGCTGTACTGGTGGATCGTCATCGGTGTCCCAGTCGTGCTCCGGTTCCGGGTAGCGCTGTAACCATTCCCGAACCAGGGCGACATGCTCGGCTTCCTCCAACACGAACTCCTCGGCCAGGTTGCGCAGGTCGTCCGTGGGCGCCTGGTTGACGACATCCGTATAGAACGCCAGGGCGCGTTCCTCCGCCGCCAGGGCCAGGGTCAAGGCCTGATGGGGTTGGATCAGATAGTGCATTTCACCAAACGGGATCGCCTCCGGGCTTTCCAGATTGCCCCAGGCGTAATCCGCCGCCGCCATGGGCGTTCTCGCTGCACCGTGCTCCAGGCTCAACTCAGCCGCATGTTTGGCTTCAATCTCCGCCAGCTTGGCGAACAGGTCGCCGACCTCGGTGTTGTTGCAGGCATACATTTGATCGGCCAGATCCTGGTAGCGCTCCGCTGCCTCGTTCTCGATGGCATAGGCGTGGGCCAGCAAGGTTTCGCGGTTGCCAGGTTTCTCGGCGGCATTCATGGCAGGAACTCCGCTTCAAAATCAACCTTGGCCGCATCATCCGGCTTGAAGGCAGGTTGATAGGGCGCGCGGTTGCCACGGTACAATATGCCGGTGTTGAAGCCGTCATCGGTCAGAACCCGGCGCGCCGCGCGGGCCCGGTCCTCCGTTGCGTCGACCGAGGCCGGATGCACCTGCTTGGCCCATTCACGTTCCTCGGGCCGGAAGGTGACACAGGGGCTGAGGATCTCAATCAGGGAAAATCCCGGATGATTGATCGCCTCGACAATCGTTTGCGCCGTGCCCTTGGCATCGCCTGAAAATGTCCGGGCGACAAAATTCGCGCCCGCCGCCAGGGCAATCACCAGGGGATGAAAGGGGCTAAGCCCGGTACCGCCTGGTACCAGGGCGCTGTCCCATTCTGGCGGCGTGGTGGGCGAAGGCTGGCCCTTGGTCATGCCATAGACCTGATTATCCATGACGATATAGGTTAGATCCACGTTGCGCCGGCAGGCATGCATGAAGTGATTGCCGCCGATGGAGTAGCCGTCGCCATCGCCGCCCGCCGCGATCACCAGCAGATCGGGCCGGCTCAACTTCAACCCCGTGGCCAAAGGAAGCGCGCGGCCATGCACACCGTGAAAGCCATAACAGGAGGTATAGGCCGGCACGCGGGAGGAACAGCCGATGCCGGAGATGACCGCGACCTCCTCGGGCGGGCGGCCCACATCGGCCATGGCCATGGTGATGGCCATCAGGATCGAGAAATCGCCGCAGCCGGGGCACCAGACCGGTTTCAGATCGGATTTATAGTCCCGCGCCGTTAGCGCGCATGCGGTCTCGGCGTTCATGACAGCCATTCCTCCAGCTTGGCGGTAATCTCGTCCGCCCGAAACGGTTGCGGGCCGGGCCGGGCGTATAGGTCGGCCATGGCCGGCAGATCGAACTGTGCCTTCAGGTGGCCAAAGAACTGCGCCATCTGGCTTTGTTCGATAACCAGAATCTGTTCGCTGCCCTGCAATGCGGCGGCCAGCGCCTTTGGCTGGGCCGGACTGATCAGACGCAGGGAGATCAAACGCAGGCGTTTGCCATCGGGGTCCAGTCGCCGCATGGCCTCGCGCACCGGGCCGGTGGTGGAGCCCCAGGTGATAATGGCGGCGGGACCGTCGCCTTCGATCTGAGCCCAATGATCGCCGTAGTCATAGTCCACGACCTTGCGCAGGCGTTTGTCCAGTTGTTGGTTATGGTCCGCCACGCCCGAGGACGGTCTGCCGCTTTCGGCATGTTCCAGACCATCGGCGGTATACTGCCCGCCCGGCGTGCCCGGCAGGGCCATGGGCGAGACGCCCGAGGCGGTCAGGGCATAGCGTTGGTAATCTTCGCCCGGCGCCTCGGCCACCTCTCGGCGGGCGGCGAAGGCCTGCTCGGCCGGTTTCTCGACGATGCCCAGAGCCTGCCCAAAAGATTGATCAGACAGCATAATGGCGGGTACTTGCATGGCTTCGGCCAGATGCGTGGACCATTGCGCCGTGAACAGGCAATCGGAAATGGAGTTCGGCGCGGTCACCACATGAGGCGCATCGCCATGCAGGCCATAGACCGCGATGTTCAGATCGGATTGTTCCGACTTGGTTGGAATGCCGGTGGACGGCCCGCCGCGCATTACGTCGATCACCAGCATTGGGATTTCCGCCGCCACCGCTAAACCGATCGACTCGCTCATCAAGGCCAGGCCGGGGCCGGAGGTCGCGGTCAGCACGGCGGAGCCGCCGAAGGACCCTCCGATGATCATATTGATCGAGGCCAGTTCATCCTCCGCCTGGACCAGCAGACCGCCGGCCTTTTGCAAACGGGGCGCCAGCCATTCCAGAATTTCGGTGGCCGGCGTGATGGGATAGGCGGCGGCGAAGCGCACACCGCCGCGCATGGCACCATAACCCGCCGCCTGATTGCCGGAAATAATCCAGCGCGCGGCCTCTGTTGGGGCGGCGGCCAGTTTCGACAGGCTGAAATTGGCGGCCTCCTCATAGCCAAGATCCAATGCCGTTAGGCCCTGGGCCATGGCCGCCTCGCCCTTTTTCTCCAGCCGCTCGCCGATCAGGGCGGCGACCGCCTCCCGTGGCAGCCCGATAGCGCCGGCGACCGTGCCCAAAGCCACCATGTTGGGCCGGGTACCTTTGTGGGACCGCGTCAGGGTCTTTAAGTTGATCTCTTCCAGCCGGGGATCAGGCTCTGTCACGATCTGGGGCAACTCCGCCCCGGCCTCGCCTGATATCACCAGGGTATTGGCGCCAAGCAGCAGTTCACCGGCGAAGCGTTCGGCATTCTTCCAATCAATGGCGAGCAGCAGATCGACACGGTCGCCCTGGATCTCGACCGGTTTCGTCGACAAGGTGACAAAGGCCGCTGCCTCGCCGCCGCGGATCTGCGGGCCAAAGGACTTGGTCATCAGGCCGTAATAGCCCGCCCGCGCCGCCGCCCGCAGCAGGATTTCCGCTGCCGTCATGACGCCGGAGCCGCCGCTGCCAAGCATGACAATGCTCAGCGACTGCCTTGGCATTGCCGTCACATTGGTGACCGGCCGGTCCAAAGTGGTTTCTATCTGGTTCATCGAAGCTCCTCCACACGTTCCACCCTGTCGATTTAGGCTTGACGGTTAAAACCGTATTGTGGTACTTAAATACCATATTAGCTGATCCAAACAGATTTAGTCAATTCTTTTTTGGGTCATATTTGGGGCTTGGGGGCCCTTAACAGCTGGTTTTTCGGGGGAAAGACAAAGTCAGGGGAAGACGACGAGGTCATGTTTTTTAATTGGGAGAGCATCCAAGATGACCGTGCAAGAAATTGTCGACCGCTGCCAGGCTCTATTCGACGACCTGGATTTCAACGCCGTTAAGGATTGGAAAGCCGCCAATCCCGGTGCCAAGGCCATCGGTTATCTGCCGATCTATGTGCCGCGCGAGATCATCCATGCCGCCGGCATGTTGCCCGTGGGCATATTCGGCGGCGGTGATCAGCTGGAAGTGATCCACGGCGACGCCTATTATCAAAGCTATATCTGCCGTATTCCCCGCTCCACCATTGAACTGGGCCTGACCGGGCGCCTCGATAGCCTGGACGGCATGCTGTTTCCATCGATCTGCGATGTGATCCGCAATTTGTCCGGCATGTGGCAGCTGTTGTTCAAGGACAAGTACGTCAAATACTTTGACGTGCCACAGACCTACAAGGATGACATCGGCGGCGCGTTCTACATCCACGAGATGCAGACCCTGCGCGAGGATCTGGGCAAGCTGGCCGGGCGTGAGATCACCGACGAGGATCTGCAGAACTCCATCGCCGTCTATAACGAAAACCGCCGGGTCATCAACGAAGTCTACCAGCTGCGCGCCAAGCAGCCCTGGCAGGTGCCGACCTCGGAGATCTATCTGCTGCTGCGCGCCGGCATGGTTCTGCCGGTGGAGGAACATACCCAATTGCTGCGCGACTATCTCGCCGCGGCGGGCGCCGAGGAACGGCCCCGGCGTGACAACTGCCGCGTGGTGGTCAACGGCGTGTTCTGCGAGCAACCACCGCTTGGTCTGATCAAATCCCTGGAGATGGCCGGTTGTTACGTGGTGGACGACGATTTCCTGCTGATCACCCGTTGGCTGATCGACGATGTGCCGACCACGGGCGATCCCATGGACAACCTGTCGAAAGCCTTTCTGCATCATTCCGCCGCGACCTCGGCCAAGTTCGAACCGGACAAGGCGGACAAGGGCAAGTTCCTGATCAATCAGGTGCGCAACAGCGGCGCCGAAGGCGTGATCTTCGCCGCCCCCAGTTTCTGCGACCCGGCGTTGCTCGACCGGCCCATGCTGCAAGAGGCCCTGAACCGGGACGATATTCCCTACACCGCCTTCAAGTACGCCGAAAACACCGGACAAATGCAGGCGATCCGCGAACAAGCGGGCACCTTCGCCGATTCAATCAAACTATGGAGCGCATGATGAACACAGCCGCCCCCAAAAAACCCTCCACCGAGGTGGTCAAAGAAGCTTCCATGCTGAAGCAAAAGGTGATGATCGACGAAAACTTCACCCGGCTGTCCACATCGAATGAAGACGGCCGCAAGGTCGTTTCCACCTTCGTGCCGGGCAATTTGAACGAATTGCTGATGTGCTTTGATCTGGACCGAAATTTTCCCGAGATTAATGCCCTGCAAAACGGCATGCGCAAGAAATCCGGACGTCTGATCATGGAGGCCGAACGTAACGGCCAATCGGAAGATGTCTGCACCTATGTGAAATCCGATCTCGGCATGATCGAACAGGGCAACATCGGGCCCACGGGCGAAAAGCTGCCCGACCCCGACGTTTTGCTGCTCTCCTACACCGGCTGCTTCACCTTCATGAAATGGTTCGAGCTGGTGCGCGAAAAGTACGACTGCGAAACAATCATGCTGCACGTGCCCTATCAGGCCGACGGCTCTATCACCCAGAACATGCGCGACTATGTGGTCAAGCAGCTGAAGGATGACGTGATCCCCACCTTGGAGCGGGTCAGCGGCGTCAAGTTCGATATCGACCGCCTGCGCGGCTATCTGCGGCAATCACAGCAGGCCGAGGACGACCTGGTCTGGATCCTGCAATCCGCTAAGAACAAGCCGTCGCCTATCGATGCCTTCTTTGGCGGCGTCTACTACATCGGGCCGATCTTCACCGCGTTCCGCGGTACCGAGGCGGCGACGGAGTATTACCAAACCCTGCGCGGCGAGATCGAACAGCGCCTGGCCGACGGTCTGGGCCCGGTCACACCCGAAGGTGATTTTGGCAAGGAAAAATTCCGCCTGGTCGTCGAAGGTACGCCGAACTACACCAACTTCCGGGAATTCTGGAAGATGCTCTATGACGAAGGGGCGGTTGTTGTGGCGTCGAGCTACACCAAGGTCGGCGGCGTCTATGATCTTGGTTTCCGTCACGATCCAGACAATCCGCTGGAGTCCCTGGCTGACTACTGCCTCGGCTGCTACACCAACCTCAGCCTGCCGGCCCGGATTAAGATGTTGACCAACTACATCGAGGATTATCAAGCCGACGGTCTGCTGGTCAATTCCGTGAAAAGCTGCAACAGCTTCTCCGCCGGGCAGTTGTTAATGCTGCGCGAGATTGAAAAGCGCACCGGCAAGCCGGGCGCGTTTATTGAAACCGATCTGGTCGATCCGCGTTATTTCTCCGCCGCCAACGTGAAGAACCGGTTGGAGAGTTATTTCCAGATGCTGGAACAAAAAAACGCCACCCAGGCGGCCTAGGGAGAGCTCACCATGGAAACTTTTATCGGCATTGACCTGGGCTCCACCACCACCAAGGCGGTGGTCATGGATGACAACCTGCAGGTCCTGGGACGGGGTATCACCAATTCCCGCTCCAACTACGACGTGGCGGCGGAAGTCGCGAAACAGGAAGCGTTGCTGAACGCCCGTTTCCATCTATTCCGCCAGAGCCTGGACGGGGTTTCGGCCCTGGACGGACGCCTTGACGATTTTCTCGACCAGTTGGTGCGGGATTTCCGGCTGGAGCAGTTTCTCGAACAGTTGATTGATCTGGAACGGACCTGCATCGCCAATGCCGATCCGGAACGTTTTGGCGGGGAAACCGATGCCCTGCATGAAGCCTTGGCCGAGGTTTTTCGCCGCTTGAATAAAGAGGCGCCGGATCAATTCGCACCGGGTGCGCAGCGCAAATCCGATTTTTTTCGGGATATCGCCGGCTCCCGCTATTTGGCGGTCGGCGAAACGGTGGCAAACGAAAGCAGTCTGTCTTTCGATCATGTCCTCAACGTCTATGACCGCTCCATCATCGATGTGGAAAACCGCATCTCCGAGGAAAGCCTGTCGGACAAATTGCTCCGCGCCCTGGACCGTACGTTCGCGGCCTACGATGATCTGTCGGCGGCCTCCGATGCGGTACATGCGCCCATCAGGGAGGTGCTGGAGACGCCGTTGGAGGAGACATTTGTCATCGGCACCGGCTATGGCCGGGCCCGGCTGCCATTTTCCAAGGACCATATCCGTTCGGAAATCCTTTGCCATGGCCTGGGCGCACACGTGATGTACCCCGATACCTCGACCGTGCTGGATATCGGTGGTCAGGACACCAAGGCGATCCAGGTTGATCCCGCCGGCATCGTCGAAAACTTTCAGATGAATGATCGTTGCGCCGCCGGCTGTGGCCGCTATCTGGGCTATATCGCCGACGAGATGAACCTTGGTCTGCACGAACTTGGCCCGCTGGCCTTGAAGTCGACCCGCAATGTACGCATCAACTCCACCTGCACCGTTTTCGCCGGCGCCGAACTGCGCGACCGGCTGTCCCTGGGCGAGGCGCGGGAGGACATCCTGGCCGGTCTGCACCGGGCGATCATCTTGCGCGCCATGTCGATCCTCTCGCGCTCGGGCGGTATTCGCGATCAGTTCACCTTCACGGGCGGCGTCGCCAACAACGGCGCGGCGGTGAAGGCGTTGAAGCAATTGATCCAGGAAAACTATGGCGAGTTGACCATCAACATCGACCCGGATTCGATCTACACCGGAGCCCTGGGCGCGGCCACCTTCGCGCAGCGGGCCGTGGCCGACGGCGAAGTCGCCCAAGTAGAAAACTAGGAACATTAGAGGGGGAGTGGCAAAATGCATATTTCAGCAGGTATCGATATTGGCACCGGCGCCGTCAAGGCGGTGTTGTTCAAGAGTGAGGGCGGCGAGAAGCCCGAATGGCTGGGCAAGCGGATGGAGCGTATCCGCCGCCGCGACCCCATGGATCTGGCCCGGCAATGCTATGACGAAATGTTGGCCGAGGCCGGCTTGACGGAAGACGACATCGACTATGTCGCGACCACCGGCGAGGGCGAGAATATCGAATTCCGCACCGGGCATTTTTATTCTATGACCACGCATGCGCGCGGCGCCATTTATCTGGACCCTGACACCCGTGCGGCCATGGATGTGGGCGCCCTGCATGGCCGGGCCATTCGCGTCGATGATCGCGGCAAGGTTCTGACCTACAAGATGACCTCGCAATGCGCTTCGGGCTCGGGACAGTTTCTGGAGAATATCGCCCGCTATCTGGGCGTGGCCCTGGACGAGGTTGGCGAGCTGTCACAGCAGGCCGATGATCCCGAGGCGGTCAGCTCGATTTGCGCCGTGCTGGCGGAAACCGACGTGATCAACATGGTCAGCCGGGGCATTTCCACGCAGAACATCCTGAAGGGTATTCATACCTCAATGGCGGACCGCTTGGTCAAACTTTTGAAATCCACCAAGGTGGGCGAAGGCACGGTCTTGGTAACGGGCGGCCTGGCCAATGACAGCGGCCTGGTGGCGACCATGGCCGAACGCATGGTGGCGCAGAAAATGACCGGTCTGGATCTGCGCGCCCATCCAGATTCCATTTATGCCGGCGCCATTGGTGCCGCCCTGTGGGGCGCCTTCCGGCATCAGAAATTGGCCGACCTGGAAGCTTTGCCGGTTGCATCGTAAGCTGGACCGTTATTCGAGAGAGGAACCCATCATGGCGCTATTGATCAACGAGACCTGCACCGCCTGCGACGCCTGCGAGCCGGTTTGTCCCAACGAGGCGATTGCGGTCGGCGATCCGTTCTATACCATCGATGCCTTCAAATGCACCGAATGCGTCGGCCACGAAGACGAACCCCAATGCCGCCTGGTCTGCCCGGTGGTCGACTGCATCGAGCAGAATCCTGATTTTGTCGAAAGCGAAGACGAGCTGATGGCGAAATTCGAGCTGCTGGATAACTAGCCGCCAACTTCCGCCCGTACAATCGCCGCGCCGGCGCCCAGCGCTTGCAGTTTCGCCAACGACAGCTCCCGGCTCAGGGGCACCATGCCGCAATTGGTGCAAGGATAAAGCCGTTCAGCCGGGACATATTCCATCGCGGCGCGGATCGTCGCGGCGACTTGCTCCGGTGTTTCCACTTGGTCGGTGGCCACGTCGATGGCGCCGACCAGGACGTCCTTGCCCGCCAGCAAACCCAGCAATTCCAACGGTACCTTTGAATTGGCGCATTCCAGGCTGACCTGATCGATGGCGCTGTCCGCCAAAACCGGAAAGGTTTCCCGGTATTGCGCCCATTCATCGCCCAGGGTGTCTTTCCAATCCAGATTGGCCTGGATGCCATAGCCGTAACAGATATGCACCGCGGTTTTGCATTTCAGGCCCCGGGCGGCGCGCTCCAGGGCTTCGATGCCCCAGGTGGCAACCTCCTGCATATAGACGTTGAAGGCCGGTTCATCGAATTGGATCACATCGACGCCCAGGGCCTCCAGCTCCAACGCCTCGGCATTCAGGATCTCGGCGAAGGCCATGGCCAGCGCCGGGCGATCGCCGTAGTGCGCATCGGCGATGGTATCGACGATGGTCATGGGGCCGGGCATGGTGAATTTCAGCTTGCGCGTGGTCTGGGACCGGGTGAAGGCAACTTCGCGGCCATGGATAGAGGTTGGGCGGCGCAGGGCGGTGGTCACCGTCGGTACCTCTGCCTTGTAGCGGTCGGCGCGGATGCCCATGGTGGTCATGCGTTCGAAGTCGATGCCGTCGATGCGCCGCAACACACCATGGACGAAGTGCTGGCGAAACATCTCGCCGTCACTGACGATATCGATGCCCGCGTTCTCCTGTTCCTTCAACACCACCAGGGCGGCGTCGCATTGCGCCCGCCACAAATCTTCGCCGTCATAGCGCCACGGCGCCCACAACTTTTCCGGTTCCGCCAGCCAGCTTGGTTTGGGCAGGCTGCCCGCGATTGTGGTCTCCAACATCCCCTTAACCCCCCAGTGCGATGATCGGGATACTAGCTTCTCACACTATTCGGACGTCACCAACGCAGCACTTTGTCTATTGTCAGACAAGGCGGCGTATTTCATATTGCGGCGACTATTATGAGAGGGCAGCTCTATTAAGGTTCTGACTGTATTCGGCACCCGGCCCGAAGCCATCAAGCTGGCCCCTGTCGTCAAGGCACTGGCGGCGACGGATGGCGTGGAGTCCCTTGTCTGTGTCACCGCCCAGCATCGCCAAATGCTGGATCAGGTCCTGACCGTGTTCGAAATCACGCCGGATTTTGACCTGGATATCATGCAGGCGGGCCAAGGTCTGGACTACATCACCTGCGCCGCCCTGACCGGGGTGCAAAAAGTGATCCGGGATTGCCGCCCCGACCGGGTCCTGGTGCAGGGCGATACCACCACTACTTTCGCTGCCGCCCTGGCCGCATTCTACGAAAAAGTGCCGGTGGGCCATGTCGAGGCGGGCTTGCGTACGGGCAATGTGTATTCGCCCTGGCCCGAGGAAATGAACCGCAGGATGACCTCCGTCATCTGTGATCTGCATTTCCCGCCGACCGAGACCGCGCGGCAAAACCTTCGGGCCGAGGGCATCGCCGATGACCGCATCATGGTGACCGGCAATACGGTGATTGATGCGCTGTTGCAGGCTATCGATATTATCGATGCCTCGCCTGATTTGCAGGACCGGCTGGAGAAACAATTCGGCTTTATCGATCCCGGCAAGCGCCTGGTTCTAACCACCGGCCACCGGCGGGAGAATTTCGATGGCGGCCTGGAGCGGGTTTGCCGTGGACTGGCCACCCTGGCCGAGCGCGACGATATTGTCATCGTCTACCCGGTACACCTGAACCCGAATGTGCAAAAGGCCGCCAACAAGGTGTTGCGGGGCAAGGACAATGTGCATTTGATCCCGCCGCTGGATTACCTGCCGTTTCTCTATCTGATGCGGCGGGCGGAACTGATCGTGACGGATTCAGGGGGCATACAGGAAGAGGCACCTTCGTTGGGCAAGCCGGTTCTCGTTACCCGGGATACGACGGAGCGGCCAGAGGCCGTGGACGCCGGCACGGCCGAACTGGTAGGTACGGATATGGATAAACTGCTGCAGCGCCTGGGCGTTCTACTTGATGACGCGGAGGCCTATGAAGCCATGTCGCGGGCCCATAACCCATACGGCGACGGCAAGGCCAGCGCCCGTATCGTGGAGAGACTTCGCAATGAACACCTTCAATAAAATTAGCGTCGTCGGCCTGGGCTATATCGGTCTGCCCACTGCCGCCGTGTTCGCCGACCAGGGTGTCGAAATTGTCGGCACGGACAAGAACCAGGACGTGGTAGACAGTATCAACAGCGGCAAGCCGCATTTCGGCGAACCCAACCTGGACGCCTTGGTGCGCCGGGTCGTGGAAAACGGTAAATTAAGCGCCAACACCGAGGTGCAGGCCGCCGAAGCCTTTCTGGTCGCCGTGCCCACGCCCTTGCTCGAAACCGAAGGTAAAGGATTTAGCGCCGATCTCAGCTATGTGCAGGCCGCCGCCGAGGCGATCGCGCCAGTGCTGGAAAAAGGCAACCTGGTGATCCTGGAATCCACCTCGCCCGTGGGCACCACGGAAAAGATGGCACAGTGGATGGCGGATCTGCGCCCGGACCTCAGTTTCCCCAACGACAAGGGCGAATTGTCGGATATCAACGTCGCCCATTGCCCTGAACGGGTACTGCCCGGCAAGATCATCGAAGAAGTCGTGAACAACGCCCGGGTGATCGGCGGCATGACCCGCAAATGTGCCCAGCGGGCCCTATCCCTCTACCGCATCGTAGTGCGGGGCGAATGCAAGGTGACCAACGCGCGCACGGCGGAAATGTCCAAACTGACCGAGAATGCCTATCGCGACGTCAACATCGCCTTCGCCAACGAGCTGTCGGTGATTTGCGACAAGCACAAAATCAATGTCTGGGAATTGATTCAGATGGCCAACCTGCACCCCCGTGTCGAGATCCTCTCGCCCGGTCCCGGGGTCGGCGGCCACTGTATCGCAGTGGATCCATGGTTCATCGTCGACGGCGCGCCGGAGGAAGCCAGGCTGATCCGCACGGCACGGGAAATCAACGATGCCAAGCCGGAGTTCGTTTGTGAACAAGTGGCGGAGCGGGCCCGCTCCCTGGTGAAACCCGTGATCGCCTGCCTGGGCCTGTCCTATAAGGCAGATGTGGATGACCTGCGCGAAAGCCCGGCGTTGGAAATCGTCGCTCGGCTGGCGGACATGAAGGTGGCCGCGTTGTTGGTGGTCGAACCCCATATTTCAGTCCTGCCAAAGGATCTGACCGACCGGGGCCTGGAATTGACTGATTTCGACACGGCCCTGGAACAGGCCAACATGGTCTTGTTGTTGGTGGATCACGGTGCCTTCATGCATATCGACCGTGACCTGATCAAAGATAAGTTCGTTATCGATACCCGTGGCGCTTGGTAGTTGGGTTCGCCCGTCGCCAGCAAAGGCGCCGGAATATCCCTGAACTGATCCAACTAAGACGGCTTGTTGCTATCTCATATATTACCCCTGACTGGTTGTGAATTGCCGCCAACAGGCTAATATTTTCGGCAGATCAATTTGTTTTAGTGTCAGCTGGAGTATCTGGGACCATGGTTACCGCTGATTTGCGGATCGAAACGCGGCAACGGGTGCTTTATGTGCTGATTGACCGGCCGGCCAAACGCAATGCCTTGAGCCGATCCGTGCTCGACCAACTGGGCGCGGCCTTTACCTCCGCCGCGAAAGACGGTGATGTGCTGGCGGCCGTGTTGCGCGGTGCCGGCGATAAAAGCTTCGCCGCCGGTGGTGATCTTCGTGATTTGGCCAGCGTGCAAAGCTTGGCCGAGGCGACCGAGATGTCCTTGCAGGCCAAGGCGGCGTTGGAGGCGATCCGGCAGTTTCCGGTGCCGGTGATCGCGGCCTTGAATGGCGATGCTCTGGGCGGCGGGGCCGAACTGGCCGCCGCCTGCGATTTCCGCGTCTTCGCGGCGCATGCCCGAATAGGCTTTATTCAGGGAAAGTTGAACATTACCTCGGCCTGGGGCGGCGGCCCCGATCTGATGCGTCTGGTCGGCCCGGCCACGGCCATGCGCATGCTTGGCCGGTGCGAAATGCTGACCGGCGCTGATGCCATGGCCATCGGTCTGGCTGATGCGGCCGCCAAGGATGGCGTTAATCTGGATGAAGCCGTATCGGGGTTTCTGAAACCTATGTTAAAACAGTCACCACATGTCATGCGGTCCTTCAAGGCATTGAACCTGGCGCAGCGGCGGGGTGCCTCGCGGCAGGAATTGCTGGATTTGGAAACCAGGGAGTTTGCCGCCGCCTGGGTGCATGCTGATCACTGGGCCGCCGCCGCCGGCATTTTGAAAAAGGAAGAATAGGCCATGTCTGACAGCGCCCACACCACGCCTTCCGCGCCCCCAGCCATGCCCTCGTCCACGACGCCGTCGGGCATTGAAATTCCTCAGGTTGCGACAGCCGACATGGTCAAGGACGACCCCGGCCTGCCCGGCGAATATCCCTTTACCAGGGGCATCTTCCCCAATGGTTATCGTGGTCGGCTGTGGACCATCAGGCAGTATTCCGGTTTCGGCTCGGCCGAGGAAACCAATCAGCGCTATCGCTTTCTCCTCGATCAGGGTCAGACCGGTCTGTCCGTGGCGCTGGATCTGCCGACCCAGTGCGGCTATGACCCGACCGATGCCATGGCCCGTTCGGAAGTCGGTAAGGTTGGGGTTTCCATCGCCACTCTGGCGGATATGGAGATCCTGCTGGACGGCATTGATCTTGCCTCGATCTCCACCTCGTTCACCATCAACGGCACGGCGCCGATGATTTATGCCATGTATCTGGCCGCCGCCGACAAAAAGGGTGTGCCCCGGGAAAGCCTGACCGGCACCATTCAGAACGATATCTTGAAGGAGTATGTGGCGCGGGGAACCTGGATATTTCCCGTCCGTCCCTCATTACGCTTGATTGCGGATTCGATCCTGTTTTCCAACGAGGCCACGCCGCGCTTCAATCCCATCTCCATTGCCGGCGCCCATGTGCGTGATGCGGGCTCGACGGCGGTTGAGGAGATGGGCTTTACCCTGGCCAACGGCCTCGCCTACGTGGATGAAATGCTGCGCCGGGGCGGCGACGTCAATCATTTCGCCAAGCGCCTCAGCTTTTTCTTTTATGTTCATATGGATTTCTTCGAGGAGATCTGCAAATTCCGCGCCGGGCGCAAGGTTTGGGCCCGCTTGCTGCAGGAACGCTATGGCGTGACCGATCCCAAGGCCTTGATGTTCCGCTTTGGCGTGGTCTGTGGCGGCTCGTCCCTGACGGCGGCGCAGCCTTACAATAATATCGTCCGCGTCGGCATCGAGAACATGGCCGCGGTGTTCGGCGGAGCCCAGTCGATCTTTACCGCCGCCTATGACGAGGCCTATCAAATTCCCACCGAATTCAGTGCCGAGACGGCCCTGCGTACGCAGCAGATGGTGGCTTACGAAAGCGGTATTTCAAAAACCGTGGATCCCTTGGGTGGCAGCTACTACGTGGAATATCTGACCGAACAGATGGACACGGAAATCACCAAGGTGATCGCCGAGATCGAAGATTACGGCGGCGCGGAAAAAGCCATCGAGGACGGCTATCTGCAAAGCCGCATTGCCCAGCGCGCCCTGGAACGCAAACTGCAGACTGATGCGGGCGAGCGTGTGGTGGTGGGGCAGAACCATTTTCGCCGCGAGGATGAAGACGCCAATGATTTCGGTGAAGTTTTCAAGCTGGATGCCAAGATCGCCGGCCAGACCGTGGAGCGCTTCAACAAGGTGCGCGCCGAACGGGACAGCGGCAAGGCGGCGGCGGCCTTGCAAAAGCTATCCAAGGCGGCGGCGGGGGATACAGAAAATCTGATCCCCCATATGATCGATTGCTGTCACGCCTATGTCTCCATCGGCGAGATGGTCGGCGCGCTGAAGGATCACTGGGGCGAGTTCCAGGAGCCGGTCGGGCTGTAGCTTGGTCTTTGAGGAGTAGATCATGAGTTTGCAAGGGAAACGTATCCTGATCGCCAAGCCGGGCCTGGACGGCCACGACGTGGGCGCCAAGGTAATCGCCCTGGCCCTGCGCGATGCCGGCGCCGAAGTGATCTATACCGGTTTGCGCAAGGCCCCCGATTTTATCGCCAACGTGGCGGTCGAGGAAGATGTGGATGCGGTGGGGCTATCCATCTTGTCGGGCAGCCACCTGGAATTGGTGGCGGAAACCGCGCGGCAGTTGCAGGCCCTGGACGGCGGCGCCATACCGCTGTTCGTGGGCGGCACCATACCAGCCGAAGATCACGCGGCGCTGAACGCGGCCGGCGCGCGGGGCATTTTCACCGCCGATATGAAAATCAAAGATGTCGTGGCCGCGATTGACGCGGAACTGGGTTGAAGGGTTGGGGTAAAGGAATGAGTGATTTTCTAGGTGACGAGCACCGGGCCCTGCAAGCGCGTTTCGGCACGGAAAAGATTGCGAAAGTGATCGAGGAGGCCGCGATGAAGGACCGGGTTGGCGGTGCTGACCGGGCCTTTATCGAAAGCCGGGATATGTTCTTTCTGGCCAGCGTCAACGCCGATGGCCAGCCAACGTCATCATACAAAGGCGGCGATCCGGGCTTTATCCGGGTGCTGGATGACAAAACCATTGTCTTTCCCAGCTACGACGGCAACGGCATGTACTATTCCATGGGCAACATCGCCAACAATGCCAAGCTGGGCCTGTTGTTCATCGATTTTGAAACGCCGCACCGCCTGCGCCTGGAAGGCAGCGCCACCTTGGATGATGATCCGGCCCTGTTGGCCAGTTATCCGGAGGCGCAGTTGGTTGTCCGCGTTGCCGTGGCGCGGGTCTGGGTGAACTGCCCCCGTTATGTACACCGCTATCAGCGCCTTGAGACCTCCCGCTATGTGCCGCGCGAGGGCGAGCCCGCGCCCCTGGCGGCCTGGAAGCGCATCGATGATATGCAAGGCGCCTTGCCCGAGCGTGACCGAAACCGGGTTGAGGCCGCGGGCGGTCTGATCAGCGGCCAGGAATACCGGGATAAATTGTTGAAGGGTGAGACTTAGAGCCCTTTTCCGGACAGCAAAACGCCATGACAGAGCGGGAATGCGCGGAATGATGCAGACCATTTCCGGCGATGCCAATCGGATATCTTGAAAGCGCACTGGTTCCGCCGCCAACCTGCCGAGGCTCTGTTCAATGGCTGCGGAAGCCGTCTATGATATCCACTGAATGAAGGTCCCTTCGGAGACATGGACGCATGGCAATACCCAAAAACCGTGAAATTTATGGCGCAACCATCAAGATGTTCGGCTCGGAACCCGAACCGCCGTTCGAGGCCAGCGAACGTCAGATCAAGGACTGGGGTCGGGAATGGGGCTGCGACAATGACGTGGGCCAAATCCGGATGGTGCTGATGCATCGGCCTGGAAATGAATTCAATATCATTGACCCGACCAAGCGCATTGAAGAGATCGGCTCTTTCGGTGATCTGCAAGCCGGCTGGTATTGGCAAAGCGAGGAAATTCCCCCACTTGCCGAGATGCAGGCACAGCATGACGCACTGGTCGCCACCTTGAAGGCCGAAGGCGCGGAAGTGGTCTATCTTGAGGCGGTCAAGGAAAATCAGTTCAAGTCCGTCTATACCCGCGATACCTCCTTCGCCATCAAGGGCGGTGCCATTGTCAGCCGCATGGCCCCCCGTATGAGGCAGGGCGAGGAACAAACGGTTGCGCGCACGCTGGCAAATCTAGGCATGCCAATTCTTCGAACCATAACCGGTAACGGTATGATCGAGGGCGGCAGCTTTGCCTGGCTTAACAGCCGGACGGCGGTCGTGGGGCGCGGTATCCGTGTTAACGACGAGGCGATCGAACAGACGGCGGAGGTACTCAAGCGTCAGGGCGTCGATCTGATGGTCGTGGATTTGCCTGCCTACAGTATCCACATCGACGGTTGGATGTTGATGGTTGATGTGGACCTTTGCCTGCTCGACCCAAGAGGATTGCCGTATTCTTTTCTGGAAGATCTGCGGGCCATGGGCATTCGCACCATCGAGATTTCGCCAGAAGACGACAGCTGGATTGTAAATGGCCTAGCCGTGCGGCCAGGCCGCGTCATCATGCCGGGCGGCGCATCCAATCGAACGGCCGATGACTTGGACAAACACGGCGTTGAAATTGTCACGATCGACTATGACAAAGTGCAGCTGAATGGTGGCGGCATTCACTGTTCGACCTGCCCGCTGATCAGGGATTCCGTTTAACGAAACCGATCTAATCGAAGCCCGAAAAGGTGACGACCTTTTCCAGCGGTTCACGGGGCGTACGCAGGGTGTTTTCGATGGCCAAGGTGTCTTCGTAACCAAGGGCAATAACCGCCGCCAGGCTTTCGTTCTCACCGGCGCCGGTCCATTTGCGCACGATCTGGTGGTAGATGTGCCAGGCCGCTTGCGGGCAGGTGTGCAGGCCGTGTTCGCGGGCTACCAGCATGATGGTCTGCATCAACATGCCCAGATCAAGCCAGGAGCCGACCTCCAGGGACTTGTCGATAAAGACGAACAGGCCAACGGGCGCATCGAACAGGGTGTAGTTGCGGTTATGCTGATCAAAGGTACGCTCCCGGTCACCCTTCTTGATGCCTAGCAGGCCGTACAAATCCCAGCCGATCGCACGCCGCCGCGCCCGCCAGGGCTCGCCCAGGTCGTCGGGATAAAAAACTCTTTCGCCGTGGTGTTCCTGTACCCCTGTCTCGCGGACCCGCAGACGTGAGGCGATGACGTCGTCGGCGATACCTTGTTTCACCGCGCCCGAGACCGCATGCACGGTCCAGGGCTGCATGTTGGTGCCGGAGGGGGAGCGCAGGCTCAGCTCCATGATGGCGGCGACGGTTTCCTGGGGTACGGGTGTGGGCAGATAAGCACGGACGGAACGTCGCGATTCAATGGCCTCGACAAGATCCACGGTAAACTCTCCTTACTGGGCAAACATTTTCTGGCGGCCTGTATGCCAGATTGCCGGCCCAGGCCAAGGGAAATCTTTCCCCCCTGTTCAGAATGCGGCAGTCGCGGCAAATTGCGGGGCGCGTATGGGCTCCATCGCCTGTTCGACGGCCAATATCTCGATGCCGCGCTTCCATATCGTGCGATGATTTTCCCGCCGCGCCGCCATATTGATATCCTCGGCCGGATTGCCGTCAACGACAAGGAAATCGGCCCGGCTGCCTTCGGCGATATGACCCTCGTCGCTCAACCCCATGAGCTCGGCGGCAAGGGAGGTGGACGACTTCAGCACATCCAGCGGCGTCATGCCGGCATCGGCCATGTAGGCCAGCTCCAACGCATTGTTGCCGTGGGTGGCGTAGGGCACGCCGGTGTCGGTGCCCATGGCGATCTTGCCACCGGCCTGGTAATACAAAATCAAAGCCTTGGCGTAGACTTCCTCCATCATCTGAAATTTGTTTTGCACGAACAGCGGCACCTTATCAAGATGGGCCATAAGCCCCTGCATGGGCGCCAGGGTTGGCACCAGAAACGTACCGCGTTTCAGCATTTCCTCAACACACTCGTCATCCATGAAGGTGCCGTGCTCAATGGAGGTAATGCCGCCGCGTACGGCATTCAGGATGCCTTTGGTGGCCATGGCGTGAGAGGCGGTATGCTTGCCGAAACGTGCCGCTTCGGCAATGCCCACGGCCATTTCCTCCGCCGTGTAATGCGCGTCCATGGGATTGACGCCAGGCGTCATGACGCCGCCGGTGGCCATGATCTTAACGAAATCGGAACCGGCGTGGATTTGTTCCCGAACGCCCTTGATAACCTCGTCCGTGCCATCGGCGACCCGGCCGACCCGGCTGCCATGGCCACCGGTCATGCAAATCATCCGGCCCGCCGCCAGCACCGTCGGGCCTAGCTGTTCGCCGCTGTTGCAGGCATCCCGGACGGCGAATTCCAGATAGTCCTTGCCGCCGCAGTCACGTACCGCCGTGATGCCGCCGGCCAGGGTCTGTTGCGCCCAGCGCAGGCCGGTCATGACGATCTGGCCGGGGCTGCGTTTGGCCTGGGCCGAGGCGATATCGGCCTCGCCGCCCAAGGTCAGATGGACGTGACAATCGATCAGCCCGGGCATCAAGGTGCCGCCGGAGGTGTCGATCTTGTGGCCTTGATAGTCGGCAAATTGCTCGGCTGGCTCGATCTTGCTCACCCGGTCGGCTTTGATAAGGACGCCCATGCCAGGGGTCGGTTTGTTACGGCCATCGAATACCAGACCACCTACGAAAAGCGTTTCCATCTGCGAAATTCCCTGCTTGCGACATATTGCGGCTGGCGACAATGCCCAGGGAAATTAGTTTGGGCAAGCTCGCAACGCGAAAAAGTTCAGACGGTAATGCGCGCGGCGGCCAGAATGGGCCCCGCCGTGGAGCGGGTGGCCCGGCAATTCAACGAATGTGAAAGACACCTTAACCTGGAAACTCCGGCTTCAGGATTCATGAAAGACTTCCCTACCTTGCGCATCACAGTATTGATAGTCCCGATGGGCTGTTCGTATTGATTGCCGATCAAGAATTAATTTGTCGCGGTCAATGATTCCAGTGACGGAAAAAATAAAGAAATGCGGCGGACCATCGCCTGCAAATGGAACGCTGAGATGACGAACATTCTGACTCTTGCCGTCGGGGAAAACGCGCTCGCCGAGATAGGTCGCTACACATTTGTTGCGAAAACAAAACTGCAGCGCGTCAAACGTTCGCGCATAGTCATCGGGTGTCATCCAGTCGCGCACCGGGCTGCCGCGGGACATTTTGTCACCGGCAAAATCGACAATATCGCCGCCAATCAGACGCCCGAACAATTGTCCATCGCGATGCTCCAGTATCTGGATCTTGGCAAGGTGATGGCTTAGCGCCAGAGCATCGAATTCCTGTCTACGTGGAAGTTCACCAGTCGGGCCAATCAACGAGCACCAATATTGGTAAAGGTCACTATACGGCTTTTCTTCCCAGGGCTTCATAATACGTCAAACTCGTTGGAACCGTCTAAACCGACATTTCCCGGATAACACCTAAATCGACGTCAAACGTAGTCAAATTCCGTCGCTGATGGAAGGAATTTTGCTCTGCGGCCATCTGACCGTTGGCATTAAACAGCTGGCCTAACGTGCCGACTGCATTACCCGAATGAGAGCTTGTGTCTAGAAGGTAATCCGCGCGGCCGCCAAAATCGGACCCACGGGGCCTTGTTGTACGATGATGGCGCAGCCATCCCGGCCGCCCTCGGCCAGCTCTTCCCGGCTCAGGTCCATTTGCATTGCCTGGCCCCGCCATTGGCCCAGGGCGCGCATGTCCCGCACCACGTTGAAGTAGCTCAAGTTATTGCCGGCATTTTCGCCGCGTTCGATGGGTACATCCCTACGTTGCTCATAGCGCACCAGCCAGACGGTGGCATCCGCCCGTTTGCCGGGCGCCGCCGCCAACGAGACGATGATGCGGCCGTCTTTGTGGGCCAGCCGCAGGTCGGGCAAACCATCAGCGTGGCGCCGTTCGGCTTCAATCGCGGCTTCCACCGCGGCCGCGTCGGAGCCCACGGCGTGTTGCCGCCCGCCGATGACGATCTGCGGGGTATAGACGCTGCGGTTATGCAGGGCGGCGGCGTAATGGCGCTGACGCTCTGTATGCGCCGGCTGGGCCAGGGTGTCTTTCCAGCCCAGGTAATCCCAATAATCCACATTGAAAGTCAGCGCGACAAGATCATCACGGGCGGCCAATTTGCCCAGAAGGCGGTCCGCCGGCGGACAGGAGTTGCAGCCTTGGGAGGTGTAAAGCTCCACCACCACCTGGCCACGTGTTTCCGCCACGGCACCTTGATGGACCGTGAAGAGCGGTATGCTGAGGGCAAGAAATAGAGCGGCGGCAAATTGCCGGGCTTCCCGAGACAATATTTTCATGCCTGGAACTTAGTGACAGGTGGCTTCACCTGAAAGTCAATTGTCGGTGAGCATGCCGCTAACTGCAATGCGAGTTGAACGCAATCGGCCCGGCGCATGCAATATGCGCCGGGCCGCTTGGGTCTTGATCAGCCTAGGTTATTAGGCCGCGTCGCTCATCAGGTTGCGCAGGACATACTGCAGAATGCCGCCGTGGCGGTAGTATTCCACCTCGTCCAGGGTATCGATGCGGCACAACAGGGTGATCTCGCGCGACGTGCCGTCGGCGTAGTTGATCTTGCAGGCCACATCCATGCGCGGCGTGATACCGTCCGCGATGCCCGTGATATCAAAGGTTTCCGTGCCGTCCAAGTTCAACGAGCCGCGGCTGTCGCCGTCCTTGAACTGCAAGGGCAGAACACCCATGCCAACCAGGTTGGAGCGATGGATACGTTCGAAACTCTCGACGATCACGGCGCCGACACCCAACAATTGCGTGCCTTTGGCGGCCCAGTCACGGGATGAACCGGTGCCGTATTCCTTGCCCGCCACGATGACCAGGGGCACGCCTTCTTCACGATAGCGCATGGCGGCGTCATAAATGGCCATTTCCTCGCCACTGGGCTGGTGCTTGGTGACGCCACCCTCGGTGCCGGGGGCCATTTCGTTGCGGATGCGGGTGTTGGCGAAGGTGCCGCGCATCATGATTTCATGATTGCCCCGGCGCGAGCCGTAGGAGTTGAACTCCCGCGCCGGCACCTGGCGTTCATTCAAGTACATCGCGGCCGGACTGTTGCCGGCGATGGAACCGGCCGGCGAGATGTGATCGGTGGTCACCGAATCGCCCATAATGGCCAATTCACGGGCCCCGTTCAGATCTGAAAAGCCGCCGGCTTCCGCCGCCATGCCTTCGAAGTACGGCGGGTACTGGACGTAGGTGGAGACCGCGTCCCAATCGTAGGTCAAGGTATCCTTGGCCGTCACCGCCTGCCATTCGGGCGGGCCGGTGAAGACATCGCTGTAACGGCTGCCGAACATCGCCGGCGTCAGGGCCTTGGCCACAGTATCGGCTACTTCCTGCTGGGTTGGCCAGATATCCTTCAAATAGACCGGTTCGCCGTCGCTGCCCTTGCCCAGGGGTTCCGTGGTCAGATCCCGGTTCAGGCTGCCGGCCAGGGCGTAGGCCACTACCAGGGGCGGCGAGGCCAGATAGTTGGCCCGGACATGCGGGCTGATCCGGCCTTCGAAGTTGCGGTTGCCCGAAAGTACGGCGCAGGCGACCAGGTCGCCCTCGGTAATGGCATCGGAAATTGGCTCGTCCAGGGGACCGGAGTTGCCAATGCATGTGGTGCAGCCAAAGCCGACCACATTGAAGCCCAGGGCATCAAGGGGATCCTGCAGGCCGGCGGCGTTCAGATAATCGGCCACCACCTGGCTGCCAGGTGCCAACGATGTCTTGACCCAAGGCTTGGTCTGCAGACCCTTGGCATGTGCCTTTTGCGCCACTAAACCGGCGGCCACCAACACGGAGGGGTTGGAGGTGTTGGTGCACGAGGTAATCGCCGCGATCACCACGTCGCCGCTGCGCAGGTCATGATCGGCACCCGCGACGGGCACGGCTTTCTCGGTATCGGCGCCCGCCATCAATTCGGGCAGGACCTCGGCAAAGGCCGCCTTGGCCTTGTCCAGATCAACGCGGTCTTTGGGTTGTTTCGGACCTGAAATACACGGCACCACGGTGCTCATATCCAGTTCCAGGGTTTCCGTGAAGACCGGATCGGGGCTGTCTGCATCACGCCACATGCCCTGGGCCTTGGCATAGGCCTCGACCAGGTTGACTTGAGCCTGATCGCGGGAGGTGAACTCCAAATAACGCAGGGTTTCCTTGTCCACCGGGAAAAAGCCGCAGGTGGCGCCGTATTCCGGCGCCATGTTGGCGATGGTGGCCCGATCGGTCAGGGGTAGATTGTCCAGGCCGGGGCCATAGAATTCAACGAACTTGCCCACCACGCCCTGGGCGCGCAGCATTTCCGTCACGGTTAGGACCAGATCGGTGGCCGTGGTACCCGCCGGCAGCTTGTTGGTCAGTTTCATGCCGACCACTTCCGGGATCAGCATGGAAACAGGCTGTCCCAGCATGGCCGCCTCGGCCTCGATACCACCGACGCCCCAGCCCAGTACGGCCAAGCCGTTGACCATGGTGGTGTGGCTGTCGGTGCCGACCAGGGTATCGGGATAGGCGATGGTCTTGCCGCCGTTTTCCGAAGTCCAGGTCACCTGGGCCAGATATTCCACATTGACCTGATGGCAGATGCCGGTCCCTGGCGGTACCACGCGAAAATTGTCAAAGGCGCCCTGGCCCCAGCGCAGGAAGGCATAACGTTCGCCGTTGCGGGCGAACTCCAGCTCGATGTTCTTGGCCAGGGAATCGGCCGTCCCCGCATGATCAACCATCACCGAGTGATCGATCACCAGATCGACGGGCGACAGCGGGTTGATCTTTTTCGGATCACCCCCCATGGCCACCACGGCCTCGCGCATGGCGGCCAGATCGACCACCGCTGGAACACCGGTGAAATCCTGCATCAGCACACGGGCCGGGCGATAGGCGATTTCCTGGTCCGAGCGTTGCTCCTGCAACCAGGCGGCCATCGCCTTGACGTCATCGGTGGTGACGCTGCGTCCGTCTTCGTGGCGGAGGAGGTTTTCCAGCAGAACCTTCAGGGAATAGGGCAGACGGGAGAGATCGCCCAGGCCGCCTTCCGAGGCGGCGGGCAGCGAGAAATAGTCATAGTCGGTCCCGTCCACGGTCAGCGTGCGGCGGGTATTCAGGGAATCATTGCCAATGGAGGTCATGGGCAGTCTCCTCTTCAAATATGTTGTCAAATCGGCCCCCAAAAATGCTTTGGGGCCGCGAAACTGGTACGAAATGACAGCGTCTTGAGGCGGCGCGCGGCGCGGTGTGCCGGCGGCGCGACCTAATCCCATGCCGCTGTTGAATCTAACAAGGCGCTTCATAGACCCTTTTGCTTGAGAAATCAGCCCCTAGATCGGCAATTTTTGCGATCGCCACTGGTCTAAGCTGATGAGAGGTCATAGGCTTCGGCAACATATTCTAGGGAGGAATACAATGGATCTGGAAATTCAAGGCAAAACCGCGCTGATCACGGGCGCATCCAAGGGCATCGGCCTGGCCGTGGCCAAGGGCCTGGCGGCGGAAGGTTGCGATGTTCATCTGACCTCGCGCACCGCCGCCGATCTGGAAACCGCCAAGGGTATTATTGAACAGGCCCATGGGGTGGCGGTCTCCACCCATGCCCTAGACCTTTCCGTACAGGGCAATGTGGCGAAATTGGCCGAGGCGGTTGGCGAGGTCGATATTTTGATCAACAACGCCGGCGCTATTCCAGGCGGCGACGTGGCCAGCATCGAGGAAGCGCAATGGCGCGAAGCGTGGGATCTGAAGGTTTTCGGCTATATCAATATGACACGGCATTATCTGGCCCAGATGACCGCGCGGGGGCATGGCGTCATTGTCAATGTCATAGGCTTGGCCGGCGAGAAGCCCGCCGCGAACTATGTCGCCGGGTCCGCCGGTAATGCCTCGTTGATGGCTTTTACCCGCGCCATCGGTGGTGCCTCGCTGGACAAGGGTGTGCGGGTGCTGGCGGTCAATCCCGGCCCCGTGGAAACCGACCGCATCACCATGTTGTTGAAGGCGAGGGCCGAAGCCGAGTTCGGTGATGTCAGCCGGTGGCGGGAATTGACCAAGGTTTGGCCCATGGGCCGGGCCGCGAAAGCAGAGGAATGTGCTGATCTGGTGGTCTTTGCCGCATCGGCCCGGGCTAGCTATATTTCAGGCGTTGTGTTGACGATTGACGGCGGCATCGGCGCTCGCGGATAGGGCTGAACATTATTGGTGCCGCAGAGTCAAGCACAATGGGGTACTTGACCAAATCGCCGTCAGCCGCTTTAGTGCATGCGACATTATGCATAGTCGAACCGGATAAGCTGACAAACAGCACTAAGTTCGACGGATGCAGTGCCGCCGTTGGCGGCACACAGGGAGCGAGAAGCGTTAGTACTAGCGTCAGTAACGGGGCCGAGCGGTGTGGAATTCCCAATTCTAAAATCTGATATCTTGCCTGCGCGGCAGCCGTGCGCGGCTGCCTGCGTCAATGGCAACGACAATCAAATGCAAACTGAACGATCCGGCGTCCTGGCTCAAGGGCGGCCCCAGGGGCGAACTTGGGGCGAAACTGGAACGAATTTGCCTGTATGGAAATTTAAGGTGACGGCAGCATGAATGATACGGCTGGCTCCGGCGGGGGCGTGAAACTCAAGATCGACGGCGTGGCGAAGAATTTCGGTGGCGTGCGCGCCGTGTCCGGGGTCAGCGCCGAAGTTCAGGAAGGCGAAATTTTTGCCATCATCGGCCCGAACGGCGCCGGCAAGACAACTATGTTGAACATGATTTCCGGCTTCTATCATCCCGATGACGGCAGCATTAGTTTCGAAGGCACGAATATTACCGAGACTAAGCCTTCGGAAATCGCCGCCCTGGGCATTGCCCGGACCTTTCAGAATATCGCGTTGTTCCGTGGCCTGAGCGTGCTGGACAATTTGATGTTGGGCCGCAATGTGTTGATGAAGACCGGCGTGCTGTCGGCTTTCATGTATTGGGGTCCGGCCCAGCGCGAAGAGGTTGAGCATCGGGCGAGGTGCGAGGAAATCATCGATTTTCTGAAATTGAACGATCTGCGTAAGACGCCCGCCGGCGCTCTGGCTTATGGTTTGCAAAAGCGGGTCGAACTGGGACGCGCCCTGGCGGCGGAACCGCGCCTGCTGTTGCTTGACGAACCCATGGCCGGCATGAACCAGGAAGAAAAAGAAGACATGGTCCGCTATGTCCTGGACGTGAACCAGGAATGGGGTACGACGATCGCCCTGATCGAACATGACATGGGCGTTGTGATGGATATCTCGGACCATGTGATGGTGATGGATATGGGCGAAAAAATCTCCCAAGGCACACCCGATGCAGTACGCGCCGACCCCAAGGTGATCGAAGCTTACCTGGGCACGACGGATCACAAGGAGGTTGCCTAAGGCCATGGCGGAGCAAGCAACATTACCGGAGTATATGCTCCAAAATGCCCGGACGATGGCCGATCAGCCGGCGATGCGGGCCAAGGATCTGGGCATCTGGAAGACCTATAGCTGGTCCGACTATGCCGATCAGGTGCGGGCCTTTGCCCTTGGCCTGGCCGCGTTGGGCTTTGGCCGCGAGGACAAGCTGGGCATTATCGGCAGCAACATACCCAACCTCTATTGGGCTCAGGTCGCGGCCCAATGCCTCGGCGGTATGCCGGTGCCGGTCTATCAGGATTCCATCGCCAAGGAATTGGCCTTTGTGCTGCGTCATTCCGAAGCCAAGATAATCGTGGCCCAGGATCAGGAGCAGGTCGATAAGATCATCTCGATCAAGGACGAACTGCCGAACCTGAAGTGGCTGATTTATTGCTGGCCGCGCGGCATGAACGATTATGACGAGGATTATCTTAAATCCTTTGATGAGGTACAGGCGGCCGGGCGCGACTTCGATAGCGCCAATAGTGGCTATTTCGATGCCGAGATCGGCAAGGGCAAGGCCGACGATGTTGCCTTGATGTGTTACACCTCCGGCACCACGGGCGACCCCAAGGGGGTTATGCTGACCCACGAAAATCTGTTGTCCTGCGGCAGAATTTTTGCCGCCAACGAAGATGTCCGCCCCGACGACGATTATCTGTCCTATCTGCCCATGGCCTGGGTTGGCGACACGGTCTATGGCCTGGTCATCAGCCTGCTGGTGGGGGCCACGAACAATTGCCCCGAGGGGCCATCGACGGTGATGCGCGATCTGCGTGAACTGGGACCGACCGGTATCATCGCACCGCCGGCGGTCTGGGAAGGCATGCTTTCGAACCTGCAACTGAAGGGCGCCGACGCGACGCCGCTAAAGCGCATGGTTTTTGCCTATTTCAATGACGTCGCCAAACGGATCGAGGAATTGAAATTTGACGGCAAGGCGATTCCCGGCGGTCTGGCGTTGGCGGGTAAGATCGGCGATTTCATGGTCTATGGCCCGGTTCGCGACCAGCTTGGCCTGCGCCGCGCACGCTGGGCCTACACCGGCGGCGCCCCCATGGGGCCGGATACCTTCCGCTTCTTCCGCGGTTTCGGGATTAATTTGAAACAGGTCTATGGCATGACGGAAGTCGCCGGCCTGGTCTCTCTCCAGCCGGATGATCAGGCAAGTCCCGATACCGTCGGTCTGCCATGTGCCGGTATCGAGGTGCGGATCGCCGAAAACAGCGAGGTTCAGATCAAGGGCCCCGGTGTTTTCGCGGGCTACTTCCAGCAGGAGGAAAAGACCGCCGAAGCCATGACAGATGGCGGTTGGTTCCGCACCGGCGACGCCGGTCTGCTTGATGAACGCGGCCATCTGGTGATCATCGACCGGGCCAAGGATGTGGGCGCGTTGGGCGACGGCACGCCGTATGCGCCGCAGTTCATCGAACTGAAGCTGAAATTCAGCCCCTACATCAATGAGGTGGTTTCGTTCGGTGACGGACATCCGTTCATATCGGCGATGGTGGCGATTGATTTCGAGACCGTGGGCAAATGGGCCGAAAGCAAGGCCCTGCCCTATACCAACTACATGGACCTGAGCCAGAAGCCGGAAGTTCTGGCGCTGATCGCGGAAGAGGTCCGCAAGGTCAATCAAGGCCTGCCGGCGGTCTCCCAGATCAAGCGCTTCTTGTTGTTGAGCAAGGATCTGGATGCCGACGACAACGAAATCACCCGCACCCGCAAGCTGCGGCGCGGCTTCATCGCCGAGAAATACGGCCCCGTGATCGAGGCTTTCTACGGTGACCAAAAAGAGGTTGAGCTGAGTTTGGCGGTAACCTTTGAAGACGGCAGCGAAGCGCATGTGGACGCCCGCATGACGATACTGGATGCGGCCTAGGAGAGAATTACGTTATGGAATGGCAGTTTCTTTTCGAACTAACGATCAACGGCCTGTTGACGGGCATGATGTACGCCCTAATCGCCGTCGGCTTCGTTCTGATCTATAAATCCACCGATGCGATTAACTTCGCCCAGGGTGAATTCGTCATGATCGCGGCCATCGTGGTGGCGGGTATGGCGGCCAACTACGGCTTTCCCATTGTGGCGGCGATCGCCGTCGGGCTGCTGTTCATGATCGTTTTCAATTTCGCCCTGGAACGTATCGTGCTGCGGCCGATGATCGGTCGGCCCGTTGTTTCCATCATCATGGCGACCATCGGTTTGGCCTTGATGCTGCGCGGCGCTGGGCCGTTGGTCTTTGGCGCGGAAACACGGCCACTGGACATTGGCGTGCCTGATGAGCCATTGATTTGGGGACCTTTGTTCATGACCCCGATCGATGTGGTCGGCGCCGGCATCTCGATCATGTTCCTGGCGATTTTTGGCTGGTTCTTCATGAAAAGCCGCAAGGGCGTGGCCATGCGGGCGGTGGCGGATAGCCACATGATCTCCATGGCCATGGGCATCAATGTAGAGCGTTATTTCGCCCTGGCCTGGATCCTGGCCGGCGTGGTGGCGTTGCTGGGCGGCTTGGTTTGGGGCAGCGCCATTGGCGTTGATACGCAAATGGCGGCGCTGGGCCTGAAAGTATTTCCCGTGGTGATTTTGGGCGGTTTGGACTCGATTATCGGCGTCGTTGTCGGCGGCCTGATTATTGGGGTCTGCGAAGCCCTGGCGGCAGGTTATATCGACCCATTGGTGGGTGGTGGAACCAAGGACTTTACCCCTTATGTGCTGATGATCCTGGTGCTGATGTTCCGGCCTTACGGAATTTTTGGCAAACCGATCATCGAGAGGATCTAAGCCAATGTTCCATCGGGAAAGCGGTTACTTCAAAACCACATATCAGGCCGACATGGGCCTGTATCCACTGCCCATTGCGCGCTACGCAATCGTCGCGATCGCGGCGCTGTTCTTCATCCTTCTGCCGGCCGTGTTGGATGGCTATTATCTTTCCATCATCAATCTTGTGGCGATCGCCATCGTCGGCGCCCTGGGCCTGAATATTCTGGTTGGCTTCACCGGACAGATCTCCATCGGCCATGCCGCGTTCATGTCGGTCGGCGCTTATACGGCGGCCAACCTGGCGACAAAGCTGGACCTGCCATTCTGGCTGACCTTGCCGGCGGGCGGCGCCATGGCGGCCTTCATCGGCATCCTGGTTGGCATTCCGTCCTTGCGCATCAAAGGCCTGTATCTGGCGATTGCCACCTTGGCGGCGCAGTTCATCATTGAATGGATCATCAATCACACGCCCACGATTAGCGGCGGTGTGGCGGCCTCGATTGAAATGCCTCGGCCGAATTTCTTCGGCATGGAGCTGGCCACCCAGGCAGAGCTGTATTACTTCCTCATGGTGATCGCGGTGATCGCCATCGTCGGCGCCCTGAATTTGATCCGCAGCCGCATTGGCCGCTCGTTCATCGCAATTCGCGACCAGGAAATCGCCGCTGAAATTATCGGCATCAACGTCTTCAAGACCAAGTTGATCGCCTTTGGCATCTCGTCATTTTACGCCGGCGTTTGCGGTGTCATGTACACCTATTATCTAGGTGTCGCGAACTACGAGAATTTCCAGCTGATCACCTCAATCGATTATCTGGCCATGGTCATTATTGGCGGCCTGGGATCGGTCCTGGGATCGATTTTCGGCGCGATTTTTATCACCATGCTGCCTATCGTTATTCGTCTGTTGATGGAGACGTTTGGTTCGATTTTCATCGATGACGCCGCGTTGGCGCAAGTCATTGCCCAGTTCCGCCTGATTATCTTTGGCGGCCTGATCATTTTGTTTCTTGTCGTGGAACCCGACGGTCTGGCCAAGCTGTGGCAAAATATCCGGAATTATTTCCGGTTCTGGCCATTTTCCTATTGAGTTCATGTTTGGGGAGAAGGCACTCTATTAGTCTTAAGCAGGTTTTAATCCAACCAGGGAGGTAAGGGATGAAACATTTACAAACAGGCCTGATGACGGTCGGTTTAGCTTTAAGCGCCGCCACAATGGCGACGACGGCGACCGCCAAAGATCTGGTCGTTGGCATGGCGTGCGACCGCACGGGGCCGACACAGACAGTGGGCGTCTTTCTATGCCCCGCCTATCATGACTATGTGAAGCTGGTCAATTCCAAGGGCGGCATCATGGGGAACAAAGTACGGGTGGTCGAAATCGACACCGAGTACAAGGTTCCTCAATCTGTTGAAGCCTATCAACGCTTCAAGAAAGAAGGCGCGGTTGTTGTCGCACTTTGGGGCACGCCGATGACCCAGGCGATCACGCCGAACCTGAATACCGATCACATCCCGGGCACCAGCCCAGGTTTCGGTACGGCGGCGGCGGCCAATGGCGAAAAGTACCCATATCTGTTCCCCATGGCGGCGTCGTACTGGTCCCAGGCCGGCGCGGCGGTAACCTTCGCCAAGGCTGAATTGGGCGGCGATATCAAAGGCAAGAAGATCGCCTATATCTTCTATGATAACCCGGCGGGCCGGGAACCGATCCCGGTACTCGACAAATTGGCGAAAATGGAAGGCTTTGAGCTGAAAAAATTCGCCATTCCCCCACCAGGCGTGGAAATGAAAATCCAGGTGCAGGACATTGTTCGCCGCTATCGCGCGGATTTCGTCCTCAGCCATCTCTTCGGCAAGGGACCGGCGGTGCACATCAAGGAATTCAAGCGCATGGGCTATCCGTTGAAAAAACTGCTGTCCTTTGTCTGGGGCGCGGGTGAAGCCGACATCAACGGCGCCGGTGGCTGGGCCAAGGCCCAGGGTTACAACGCCTTGAACTTCGCTGGCGTGGGCTCCAACTATCCCGTCCTGGACGAGATCAAGGCCCTCTACAAAAAAGAAGGCAAGGAAGGGCCCAAGCAAATGGCCTCCACAGTGTACTACAATCGGGGCATCCTTGCCGCGGCCGTGCATCTGAAAGCCATGGAAAACGCCGTCAAGGCCAAGGGCAGCGGTGACATCACTGGTGAGGACGTGCAAAAGGGCTTCCTGGCCATCAAGGACTTCAAGCTTGGCGGCATCCTGCCACCCTTGAACTTCACCAATCTTGATCATGAAGGCGGTGGCTGGGCCCGCGTCTTCCGGGTCGAAGGGGACAATTTCGTTCCCGTCAGTGAATGGATCCGCGGCTATCGCGACGTCGTAATCCAAATGCTGAAAGAAGACCACTAGGATTGACTATTCGGTGGCCGGTTCCGCTTGGGCCGGCCACCGAACTTTTTGCAATTTTTTATCGTCTCCTATTTTTATGATTGAGTTGCCGCATGCTGGTTCTGAATAATATCGAGGTCATCTTCGACAACGTCATTCTGGTTCTCAAGGGTATTTCGATTGAGGCCAAGGAAGGCGCCATCACCACGATTCTGGGCGCTAACGGCGCCGGCAAAACGACCACGCTGAAAGGAATTTCGGGCCTGTTGCGCCCGGAACGCGGCGATGTCACCCGCGGCAACATCGAATTCAACGGCGAACGGATTGACCGCCTTTCAGCGCATGAAATCGTGCAAAAGGGTATCGTCCAGGTGTTCGAGGGACGCCAGGTGTTCGAACATCTGACGGCGGAAGAAAACCTGATCGCCGGCGGCCATATCGTCTCCAAGGCCGTCATGCGGCAAAATCTGGAAAAAGTTTACGAATATTTCCCCCGGGTCTACGAACGGCGGGATGTGCAGGCCGGTTACCTCTCGGGTGGCGAACAGCAGATGCTGGTCATTGGCCGGGCCCTGATGGCGGACCCTTCGGTGGTCCTGTTCGACGAGCCGTCGCTTGGTTTGGCGCCGATGATCATCGAAGAAATTTTCGGCATTATCAAACGCCTGAACGAGCAGGAAAACCTGACCGTTCTGCTGGTCGAACAGAACGCCACCCTGGCCCTGGACATCGCGGAATACGGCTATGTCATGGAGAACGGCTCCATCGTGCTGGAAGGCCCGGCCGAGGCCTTGCGCGAGAATGCCGATATCAAGGAATTCTACCTGGGCATTTCCTCCGGCGAGAAGAAGAGCTTCCGCGACGTCAAACATTATCGCCGGCGCAAACGCTGGCTCGGCTGATCCGGACCGGCATGAAGCCATCGGGGGTTCCGGGCGGTCAATAAACGAGGGTTGCCATGAGTAACGCCGAAGAATTCTATGATGATCTAGAGGCCCGCGATCCCCAGCAGCGTGAAGAGCAGTTGATGGCGCAGCTAGCGGCGCAATTGGCCCACGCAAAAGCAAACGCACCGCATTACGCGAAAGTTTTCGCCGATCTGGATCCGTCGTCCATAAACAGCCGCGAAGCCCTGGCCACCCTGCCCGTCACGCGCAAGTCCGACCTGGCCGCCCTGCAAAAGAAAACCCCGCCCCTGGGCGGTATCAACACGGTGCCCCTGTCCGAGCTGTCGCATATCTTTGCCTCGCCCGGCGGTCTGTACGAACCGGATGCCGACCGCAAGGATTATTGGCGTTACGCCCGCGCCCTGTGGGCCGCCGGCGTGCGGCCGGGAAATATCGTCCATAACACCTTTTCCTATCATCTGACGCCGGCTGCGATGTTGGTGGAAAGCGGCTGCCGGGCCATCGGCTGTCCGGTGGTGCCGGGCGGCGTGGGCAACACGGAAATTCAGATCCAATTGATGGCCGATCTGAAACCGGATTTCTTCATCGGCACGCCATCTTTCCTGCGTATCGTTCTGACCAAGGCCAGGGAATTGGGCCATGATCTCTCGAACCTGAAACATGGTCTGGTCGGGGCCGAGGCCCTGCCCCCCAGCCTGCGCCAGGAATTGGCGGATCTGGGGGTCTCCGTCCTGCAGGGTTATGGCACCGCCGATCTGGGCAACGTGGCCTATGAATCCAAGGCGATCGACGGCATGATTATTGACGAGGGCGTGATCGTGGAAATCGTCGAACCCGGCAGCGGTACCCCCGTGGCGCCAGGCGAGGTCGGCGAAGTTATCGTCACCACTTTGAACCCCACATATCCACTAACCCGTTTTGCCACCGGCGATTTGTCCGCCGTATTGCCGGGGACCAGCCCCTGCGGCCGCACCAACATGCGTATTCGCGGCTGGATGGGCCGGGCCAATCAGTCGACCAAGTTCAAGGGCATGTTCGTGCATCCGTCCGCCATCATGCAAATCGCCGGCCGGCACCCGGAAATCACCAAGGCGCGGATGGTAATCACTTCGGATAACAATAACGATTCCATGACCTTGAAATTCGCCGCGCCCAGCGGCGATGCCGCCATGGCCGGCGCGGTGGAGGAATCTATCCGCGCAATTCTGAAACTGGGCGGCAGCGCGGAATTGGTCGAGGCCGACAGCCTGCCCGACGACGGCCTGGTGATCGAGGACGCCCGCAGCTACGAATAAGCTGGAAGGCTGAACGCGCAATGGATGATTTTCTGCTGGCCCGTGTCATTCATGTGTTAGGCGTGGTGCTGTGGATTGGCGGCGTTGCTTTTGTCACCACGGTTTTGCTGCCCGGCATGAAGAAGGTCGCGACCCCCGGCGAGCGGGTGATCATGTTCGAACGCATGGAAGGCGGCTTCGCCTGGCAGGCGCGCCTGACCACCCTGGTGACCGGCGCCTCGGGCTTTTACATGCTGTATGTCCTGGATGCCTGGGAGCGTTACGGTGATCCCGCCTATTGGTGGCTGCATGCCATGTCCGCGATATGGCTGATCTTCACCGTGATGCTGTTCGTGTTGGAGCCCCTGGTGCTGCACAAATTGTTCGAGCGCCGCGCCCGCGCCAACCCAGAAGGCACCCTGGCCATGATCCAGCGCCTGCATTGGGTTTTGCTGGCCGCCAGCCTGATCACCGTGGCGGGCGCCGTTGCCGGCGTACATGGCGGCTAAAAGCTGCAGCGCCCATGGCGGCTAAAAGCCGCAGCGCCCATGGCGCATACTCTTGAACTTACAGTTATAATGACCCCACATGTCACCAGTACCGTCTTCGCATTCAACCAATCCTGACCCGTCATCCGGCGCGTTCCGCTGGCTGATGCTGTTCGGTGTCTGGTTTCTGTATTTCGCCTTTGGTCTGACCATGGTTGCCATGGCGCCCCTGGTCGCCGCCATGCGGGCGGATCTGGGGTTGAGCGACAGTGCCATGGGACTGATCCTGGGCGCTTGGCCGTTGGTCTATATCGCCTCGGCCATGCCCTGCGGCGCCTTTCTCGATCGTGCCGGGCCACGCCGGGCGCTGTTTGCCGCCGCCGCGATCATCGCGCTGTCGGCGGTGGCGCGGGGTCTCGCGATAGGCCCGGTGACATTGTTTTTTGCCGTCGCCCTGTTTGGGGTCGGCGGGCCCTTGATTTCCATCGGCGCGCCAAAGCTGGTCAGCCAGTGGTTCGAGGGCCCTGACCGCGGCCTCGCCATGGGTATCTACATCACCGGCCCGGCCCTGGGCGGGATCTGCGCCCTGGCCTTGACCAACAGCGTCTTCATGCCCCTGATGGATCAAAACTGGCGCCATGTCCTCTTCATCTATGCCGTGGTCTGTCTGGCCATTGGCCTGGTTTGGCTGGTGATTACCCAGCATGCCGAGGCCCGGACCATGGAAAGCCGCGCCGTGGCCGATGGTGCCCAGGGGCAGTGGGCGGTGTTTCGTACCCTGCTGGGCCTGCCGGCGGTGCGCGCCATCCTGATCATGGCCGTCGGCGCCTTCTTCTATAACCATGGCCTGAACAACTGGCTGCCCGAGATCCTGCGCCGGGGCGGCATGACGGCCGAACAGGCCGGCTATTGGTCGGCCATCCCCACGGCGGTGGGTGTCCTGGGTTCTTTATTGATCCCGCGCCTGGCGGTGCCGGCGCGGCGGCGAAAGATCTTGCTGGCGGTGATCGTGATGGCGGGCCTATCGACCATTCTGCTGCAAGGCGGGGGCAACAGCCTGCCGCTCAGCCTTGGTTTGATCCTGCAAGGTTTGGCGAAGGGCTCGTTGATGACGATTTTGATGCTGTCTTTGGTGGAGACCCAGGGCGTGGGCAGCCGCCATGCCGGTGCCGCTGGCGGTTTGTTTTTTTCCGCCGCCGAGGTTGGCGGCGTGCTCGGTCCCCTGACGCTCGGCGCCCTGTCGGATCTAACCGGCGGATTTTCGGTGGGGCTGTATTTATTGAGTGGTATATGCGGCCTGTTGCTGCTGCTGCTGCTTAGATTGGTGCGACTTCGTGCATAGACGGGCGTGCTTGTACGAGCGACAATAAACAATTGCTACAACAACAAAGGTAGGGTGAGGAGATGGCGCAGATCGATCAGTTGGACCCGGAGTTGGGGGCTTCGTTACGGGAGAAATATGCCATCGTCGGCGTGGGCGAGACGGAATACCTGCGTGGCTCGAACACCACGACGCGGGCCATGGCGGTCGCGGCGGTGCGCAATGCCATGGCGGACGCGGGCCTGGAACCGGGCCAGGTTGACGGTATGATGTCCTATTCCTCCATGGATTCCACGCTGTCGACATTTGTCTCCGGTGATCTTGGCATTCGCCTGAATTTCTACATGGATGTCATGGGCGGCGGCTCTTCCACCGAGGCCCTGGTCGGCATGGCCATGGGCGTGATCGAAGCGGGCATGTGCGAAACCATGGTGATCTTCCGCTCCATGAACGGTCACAGCCAGAACCGGGTGGGCGGCACCGGCGTCCGTGCCGCGGCCCCCGTGGTCGCCGAATTCCTGCATCAACGCAGTTACGGCTGGCAAAGCCCGGGCCAGATGTTCGCGCCCAGCTTCATGCGCCACATGCATGACTACGGCACCAAGCCGGAACAGGTCGCCATGGTCAAGGTGGCCCATTCGCAACACGCCTCGAACAATCCCAAGGCCTTGTACAAAAACCGGGTCACGGTTGACGATGTGCTGAGTAGCCGGATGATCTGCAAACCGCTGCATCTGCTGGATTGCTGTGTGGAGACCGACAACGCCACGGCGATCATCATCACCTCGGCCGCCCGCGCCAAGGACTGCCGCCAGATCCCGGCCTTGATCCGCGGCGTGGTTGGCCGGGTCTCCAAGCCGCGCGCGGATCTGCACTATCAGGCGGGACCCATATCGACCGTGGCTGGGCATTACGCGGCGCCGCGTTTGTGGCGCAATGCCGGCGTTGGGCCTGAGGATATCGACGTCACGGGCTCCTACGACGCCTTTACCTTCACCACCATGTTGCAGCTGGAAGACTATGGCTTCTGCAAAAAGGGCGAGGGCGGGGACTATGTCTCGGACGGCACCACGTTTCTTGGCGGGCGCCGGCCCAACAATACCTCCGGCGGCCATTTGTGCGAGGGCTACACCCATGGCGTGGCCATGGTGGTGGAGAACGTCAGGCAGCTGCGCCACGAAGCCGACGACAGCTGCCCCATCGGGCCCGACGGCAAACGCCAGCATACCTATGACTACGCCGAAGGCGGTTGCCGCCAGGTCAAGGATGTGGAGGTCAGCGCCAATCTGGGCTGGGCCACGCCGGGTACCGGCTCGGCCCTGGTCATGCGGCGCGGCGTATAAGGGGAGGTAGGATAAATGAGTGAAACGATTGTCGCCGAATATCTCGGCATGACCCTGCAGGTAGACAGCCTGGACCATTCGAACCTGGCGTATTTCAAGCATTGCGCCACGCACAATTTCCATTTGCAGAAATGCGGTGATTGCGGCCTGATCCGCTATCCCGTGGGCGAGGGCTGTGCCTGGTGCGGCAGTTCCAACTTCACCTGGACCCCGGTGGAGGGCAAGGGCACGGTACACAGCTACACGGAGGTCGCGCACGCCATTCAGCCGGCCTTCAAGCCCTATGTGCCTTATCATATTCTGTTGGTGGATCTGGACACGCAGAAAGGCGCCCCGACCGAGCACGAGGCCCTGCGGGTGTTCGGCAATCTGGTCACGCCCGATGGCGTCTTGGCCCCGCCCGAGATGGTGGCCTCGGTCGGCATCGGCAGCCGCGTGCGCATGGTCTTCACGGACATCGCCGACGGCATCGCCATGCCGCAATGGACCATCGACGAGGACGCCGAGCAGCCCGCCAAACCCTGGCGCTATCCGGAATAAGAAGAGGAAGTTATCGATATGGGAAGATTGGACGGCAAGGTTGCTATCGTAACCGGCGCCGCGCCGCGCGGCGAGGGTGTGGGTAACGGCAAGGCCATGGCCATTCTGATGGCCCGCGAAGGCGCCAAGGTGTTGTTGGTCAACCGCTCTGCCGCCCGCGCCGAGGAGCTGGCAGGGGAAATCGCGGCGGAAGGTGGCGAGGCCTCGGTCTTTGCCGCCGACGTCACCAATTCGGACGAGGTCGCCGCCATGGCCGCCGCCGTTCAGGAACGTTATGGCCGCCTGGATATCCTCTGCAACAACGTCGGCATCGGCGCCGGTGCCGGGCCGAACCGGGTGGAGGATGTCACGGACGAGACCTGGGACAACCTGTTCGATGTCAACATGACCTCCGCCATGAAGTGCAGCCGTGTTGCCGTGCCGCTGATGCGGGACAGCGGCGGTGGCGGCTCAATCATCAACGTGTCCTCCATTGCCGGCTCCCTCGGCCTGATGGGCAGTCCAGGCGCCGCCGCCTATGCCGCGACTAAATCCGGTGTGCATGGCCTGACGCTTTCAATTGCCGCCGATTACGCCACCGACCGGATCCGCTGCAATTGCATTATCATTGGTTCCGTCAACACGCCCATGGTCGCCCGTCTGGGTGAAGACGGGCGCGCGCGGCGCCAAAAAATGGTACCCATGCAGACCGAAGGTACCGGTTGGGATATTGGCTGGGCGGCGGTCTATCTGGCCTCGGACGAGGCGCAATGGGTCACCGGCGTCATGCTGCCGGTGGACGGCGGCCTGAACGCCCTTAGGGCCTGGCCTAGATAGGAGCAGATATCATGTCACAAGAGGTTGTTGCCGAACTTGCCCCGAACGGAATTCTCCGCGCGGGTATCAACATGTCGAACCCTTTGTTGGTCACGGGCAAAACCGACGCCGGTGATCCGGCGGGTGTCTCCCCCGACATGGCTCGCGCTATCGCCGAGCGGCTCGGCGTGGAAGTGAAATATGTGCCCTTTCCCTCACCCGGCGTGTTGGCGGATGCGGTGGACGACGATGCTTATGATATCGGCCTGATCGCGGCGGAACCGGCACGGGCCGAAAGCATCGCCTTCACCTCGGCCTATGTGGAGATTGAGGCGACCTATCTGGTGCCCGCGGGCTCGCCCCTGGCCGTGATCGACGATGTTGACCGTCCCGGTATCCAAATCGCGGTCTCGGACCGCAGCGCCTACGATCTCTATCTGACCCGTGCCCTTAAGCATGGGGAATTGCACCGCGCCAAGGGCCTGGGCGGCGCGGTGGATTTGTTCACCTCGGCCAAACTGGATGCCCTGGCGGGTTTGCGCCCGGCCTTGATCGAAGACGTCAAGACGATGCCGGGCGCCCGTATTCTGGATGGCAACTACACCACCGTACAGCAAGCCATCGGCACGCAACCGCGAAACAGCGCCGCCGCCACGTTTCTGCAGGACTTTGTGATGGAGGCCAGGGCAAGCGGTCTGGTCGCGAAACTGATCGAACGTCACGGCGTCGAGGGCCGATTGCTTGTCGCCTCGGGTATTTAGGGAGCTAAACGCAAAGGGAGCAAATCAATGACACTGGAAGAAGCCAACCGTATCGCGCAGGGCGCCTTGGCCAAGGCGGCTGAACTGAATATCAAAATCAATGTCGCGGTTTGTGATGGCGGCGGCCGATTGTTGGTGTTTCAACGCATGGACAACGCCATGTGGGCCGGTGCCTATGGCAGCCAGGGCAAGGCCATCGCCGCCACCGCGTTTGGCCGTCCCAGCGGTGAGCTGACCGAACGGGCCGAGCATCCAACCTTTCGCGGTATCGTGGCGGCGGAAGGCGGCCACATGATGATGGGCCAGGGCGCGGTGCCGGTGATCCGCAACGGCGTCGTCGAAGGTGCTTGCGGTGTCGGCGGCGGTACCGGCCAGGAAGACGAAGACTGCGCCAGCGCCGGTGTTGCGCTGCTCTAGCCATGCCGTCCGCCGGGGCAATTTAGAGAACGTGGCTAGGGTAAAGTGGATAGGCAACAATGGTTGATATTGCCGATATCGAGCGGATTTATCTTGGCGGGCCGATCGTCACGGTCAACGATACGGACGAGGTGGTTGAAGCGCTGGCGATCTCGGGCGAGATCATCGTGGCCGTGGGCAGGGAATCGGAGATTCGGGCGCTGGCGGGCGATGAGACGGAGATCATCGATCTCGAAGGTAAAGCGCTACTTCCCGGTTTCATCGACCCTCACAGCCATTTTCCCAACTCCGGGCGCTATGGCATCGAATTCGTCGACCTCAACAGTCCGCCCATCGGTACCATGACCTGCATGGCGGATATCATCGCGGCCCTGACGTTGGAGGCGGCGGGCAAGCCGGACGGTGCCTGGGTGGTCGGGCGCGGTTATGATGATACCCTGCTGGAGGAAAGCCGCCATCCGGACCGCTGGGACCTGGACAAGGTATCCAGCCGGCATCCGATCTTCCTATCTCATATCTCCGGCCATCTGGGCGCGTGTAATTCCCTGGCGCTGAAACTTGGCGGCGTCACGACGGAGACCGAGAATCCGCCGGGTGGCGTGATCCGCCATCACAAACAGACCGGCGAGCCAAGCGGCGTGTTCGAGGAACCGGCCGCCATGGCCCTGGTCCGCGGCAAGATCCCGCCGGGCGACCTGGAGCATGAGATCAAGGTGATCGAGGCGGCGGTCCGCGATTATCTGTCAAAGGGCGTGACCTCGGCCCAGAACGCGGCCACGGACAAGAACCAGATGCGGGCGTTGCAGGAAAGCTCCGCGCGTGGCCTGCTGCCCTTGCGCATGCTCGGCTTTCCCAATTGGGATTATGCGCTGGAGATTTCCGCCGGTAGCGCCGATTTTAACCTGGTCGCGGGCCACGCCATTGGCCGGGGCGCGGCCAAGCTGTTCCAGGACGGCTCCATCCAGGGCTATACCGGCTATCTGAGCAAGCCCTACCACGTACCCTTCGAGGGCGATGAAAGCTATCGTGGCTATGCCATTTTTTCCCACGAACGGCTGCTGAAAATTGTCGCGGATTTGCATCAACGCGGCTGGCAGGTGGCGATCCATGGCAACGGCGATGCGGCCATCGACGATATTCTGGATGCTTTCGAGGCGGCGCAGGAAAGGCATCCGCGCGAGGATGCCCGCCATATTATCGTCCACAGCCAGATGGCCCGCGAGGATCAGTTGGATCGCATGGCGGAGATGGGCGTAATTCCCAGTTTCTTCAGCCTGCACACTTACTACTGGGGCGATCGGCACCGTGACATCTTCATGGGGCCGGAGCGGGCGCGGCGGATCAGCCCGGCCCGCTCGGCCCAGGACCGGGGCCTGCATTACACTATTCATTGCGATACCCCCGTCGTGCCGATGACGCCGTTGCTGCTGGTCTGGGCCGCGGTCAACCGCCAGACCGTGAACGGCGCCTCGTTGGGCCCGGAACAACGCATCACCCCGGCCCAGGCTCTTCGCGCCGTTACCATCGAAGGCGCCTATCAGTCTTTTGAGGAAGACCTCAAGGGTTCACTCGAGCCGGGCAAACTGGCGGATCTGGTCATCCTCTCGGGCAATCCACTGACCGACCCAGGCGCCATCCGCGAGCTGGGGGTGGAGGAAACCATTGTTGGCGGCAAGACGGTCTATCGGGCCGCGCCGGAGGAAACCGCAGCTACGTGAATTGGACGGAAAACCGAAAGGCTCTAGTCCCGGGGCAGCTCGTGCTTTAGCACCTTGCCCGTGGCGTTGTGGGGCAGCTCGTCCATGAAACGAACTTGCTTGGGCACCTTGAAGCGGGCTAACTGGCTGCCGCAGTGATCGATCACCGCCGATTCATCCAGATTGGCGCCCGGTTTCAGCACCACGCAGGCGCGGCCGACCTCGCCCCATTTTTCGTCCGGGATGCCGATCACCGCGTTTTCCAAGACGCCGTCCAGCTGGAAAATGACGTTCTCAACCTCTACCGGATAAACATTTTCGCCGCCCGAAATGAACATGTCCTTGGTGCGGTCGACAATGTAGTAGTAGCCGTCTTCGTCCTGGCGGGCCGCGTCACCGGTGCGGAACCAGCCGTCGGGGGTGTAGAAATCGTCGTGCTCTGCTTCCCGGTTCCAATAGCCCGGTGTCACGGTCGGCGCCTTGATCAACAGTTCGCCGGTCTCGCCCTGGGTGACGTCCTGTTCGCTCTCGTCAACGATCCGCAGGCCAACATACAAAGGCGGCAGACCGGAGGAGCCAACCCTGGATACGGCTTGATCGCCCGACAGCATCAGGCCCAGGGGGCCGGTTTCCGTCATGCCCCAGCCCTGTTGCAGATTGATGCCCTTGTCGCCGAAATCTTCGATCAGGGACAGCGGTGCCGCCGCGCCGCCGACGCCGATGCAGACGATATGCGACAGATCGGCCGCTGCGAAGCCCGGTTCCTGGGCCAGCATCAGGAAATTCGTCGGCACGCCCAACAGGTGGGTGATGTTCAGTGCCTTGTCCGACAGCAGTGCGAGAAAATAGCCCGGGTCGAATTCCCGCAGCACCACATTGGTGCCGCCGGTGTGAAACATCGGGTTGGCATAGACGTTCAGGCCGCCGGTGTGAAAGATCGGCAGCAGCACCAGGTTTTTGGAATGGTTGGTGATTTCAACCGTCATGGCGCACTGAATGGAGTTATAGACCGCCATCTGGTAGGTGATCTTGGCGCCCTTGGGCCGGCCCGTGGTGCCCGAGGTGTACATCACGGTCCAGATATCATCCAGTTCCCGCAGCGGCGGCACGATCGTTCCGCTGGCCGCCGCCAGGCCGCTTTCATAGTCGCTGTCACCGCCATTGTTCAGGCCGGCAATGACGGGAACCTCCGCCAGGCGTTGAATTTCCGCCGCTTCCGCCACGAATTCACTGCCGTATATCAAGGCCCTGGGGGTGGCGTCTTGGCAGATGTATTCCAGCTCCGGCACGGCGAGGCGCCAATTGAGCGGTAGGAATATGGCGCCCAGACGGCGGCAGGCGAACTGGATTTCAAACATGTCGGTGTCGTTGTGGCACAGCACCGCCACCCGGTCGCCATCCTGTACGCCAAGGCCATCGCGCAGATACAGCGCCGCCCTGTCAACCCGCAGATTCATCTCTGCATAGGTGAAATGGCGGTCCGAGGTCAGATCATGCATGGCTTCGTTATTGGGGACGAAGCGGGCGTGGTGGGCGATCCAATCATTCGCGGGGATGGTCGACATGGCAGAACTCCAGATTACAGTTGATTCATGCTTTCAGGCCGCCCATGCGGCAAATTATTTTCCAGCTTTTCGCATCCACCGGCTGCACCGACAGACGGGTGTTGGTGACCAGGGGCATTTCCGCCAACCTTTCGTCAGCCTTAACATCGGCCAAGCTAACCGGCTTTGGCAACGCCTCGATGGCACGGACATCGACCATGCCGAACTTGCCATTTGGATCGGTCGGGTCCAGATACCACAACTTGCAAACCTCGACGATACCCACCACACACTTTTCATTGACGGAATGGTAGAAGAAACCTTTGTCGCCGATTTTCATGGCCTTCATGTTGTTGCCGGCCTGATGGTTGCGTACGCCGTCCCATTCGGCGCCCGTCTTGCCTTCCTTGACCTGATCATCCCATGACCAGGCACCCGGTTCCGATTTAAACAGCCAATAGGCCATGCGGTTTTCCCCTAAACCCCAAAAAATTCAATATTCTAACCTTGCTCCGCCCGGTAAGGCCGCTCCAGCATGCCTTTGATGGTGGCGTCGATATCCGCCATATAGTTCAGGACCCCGTCCATCGCCGTGCAAATGGGCATCTCGAAATCCATCGGGCTGACATGATCGGCAATGGCGCTGACCGTATGGGCGCCCTCGGCCACGGAACGGCGTTCGGCCAGGATATCTTCCATGCGCCGGCCTTCACCCAGTTCGATGCCCAGGGACATGTTGCGCGACTGGTCCGAATTACAGGTCAGGGCAAGATCGCCCAGGCCCGACAGGCCCATCAGGGTTTCCGCCCGGCCGCCGCGCATGGCGCCATAGCGCATCATCTCGGCCAGGCCGCGGGTCATCAGGGCGGCGCGGGCGTTATCGCCCAAGGCGCGGCCTTCGACGATGCCGCAGGCGATGGCCAGGACGTTCTTGACCGCGCCGCCGATCTGCGCGCCGATGACATCATCGGTCCAATAGGGCCGAAAATGCGGCTGGCCGATCGCCGCCATGATGCGTTCGCCCAAATCCTCGTCGGCGCAGGCCAAGGTCACGGCGGTCGGCAGGCCCTTGGCGACTTCAATGGCGAACGTGGGGCCGGACAGGACCGCTTGCGGTGCCTCGGGCATGGTTTCCGACAGCACCTCGCTCATCAGGGCAAAGCTGTCTTTTTCGATGCCCTTGGCGCAGATCACCACCGGCACGCCGGGTTTCATATGGGCCGCCAGATCCGCCATCACCGGGCGCAGGAATTGCGCCGGCGTGACCGCCAGGATCAGTTCCGCCGCCGCCGCCTCGGCCAGATCAGAGGTGGCGCGCAGATCGCCATGCAAGGGGAAATCGGGCAAAAAAAGTGGGTTGGCGTGATCTTTGTTGACCGCCTCGACAACCTCATCCTCGCGGGCCCAGATTTGGGTTTTCCGCCCCGATGCCGCCAACAATTGCGCTAACGCGGTGCCCCAGGCACCCGCGCCAATAACCGTAATCTTTTTCATGGCCCAGTTATCCCTAAAACAGCGCCGGCCCGCAAGGCGAATGCTGCGCTAATCGGGTACGCGGTCAAACCAGGGGGCGGCGGCTTCCAGTTGGGCGGCCAGACGGAACAGGGTCGCCTCATCACCAAAGGGCGCGCCAAAATGGATGCCCACGGGCAGGCCGCCGGCGCTCATATGCAGGGGCACGGTCATGGCCGGGCAACCGGAGGTATTGTAGAACGGGGTAATGGCGATTTCTTCCTCGAACAGCGCCTGGCAATAATGATCCAGGTCGTTGTCCTGCATGCTGATCGTACCGAGGGGTAGGGGCGGATGACGCAGGGTTGATGACAGGATCAGGTCATGGTTCTGAAAAAATGCGGCTAGCTGCCGGCTGCTTTGATGCAGGGTCATGACGGCGGCGGCATAGTCGCCGGCACTTGATTTGGCGCCCTCCTCGGCAAAGGCCCAGGTGATGGCCTCCACATCCTGGCCGCTGGGCTCCCGCCCCAGGGCTTCGCAACGCAGGCGCACGGCGGTCCGGACATTGCCGGCGATCACCGTGCGGGAAGCCTGGACCAAGGCACCGACGTCCAGTTTCGGCTGGGCCGGCTCCACATGATGGCCCAGGTCGGCGCACAGCTTGGCTGCGTTCTCCACGCCTTTGACGCACTCGGGGTCCAACGCCAGACCGTCAAAACCGTCGGTCATCACGGCAATTCGCAGCCGACCCGGAGCGGCGCCAACTTCCTCAGCAAAGGGCCGGGCGGGGGCGGGGGCGGCGTATGGATCGCCGGGTGCCGGGCCGTGGGTGCAATCCATCATGCGGGCGGAATCCCGCACCGAGCGGCTGACCACATGGCCCGTGGACATGCCGCTCCAACCTTCGCCCACGTCGGGACCGGCGGGGTTGCGGCCGCGGGTCGGTTTGACACCGAACAGGCCGCAATTGGCCGCCGGGATGCGGATCGAGCCGCCGCCGTCGGTGGCGTGCGCCATGGGCAGAATGCCGGCGATGACCGCCGCCGCCGAGCCCCCCGACGACCCGCCCGCCGAATGGGCCGCGTTCCACGGGTTCGGCGTGGCGCCGTGCAAGGCTGGCTCGGTCGTCGCGTTCAGGCCCATTTCCGGCGTATTGGTGCGCCCCATGATAACCAGACCGGCGGCCTTGCAGCGCTCTGTATAGGTGGCGTCATGGTCGGGCACGAAATCGACCCACAGGCGGCTGCCAAAGGTACAGGGCTGCCCGGCATCAAAGGCGCCCAAATCCTTCAACAGATAGGGCACATTCTTGAAGGGGCCGTCGGGCGCTGTACCCGCGGCGATGGTCTGGCGGGCCTGATCGAACTGTTGATGGACAATGGCGTTGATGGCCGGGTTCACCGCCTCGGCCCGGGCAATGGCGGTTTCCAGCACCTCGCCCGCCGCCAACTCGCCCTTGGCGATGGCCTCGGCCAGGGCCGTGGCATCCATCTTTCGATATTCCGCGAACGTCAGCATGATTTGCTCCCCCCGAATTCAGTTAGGCTGATTTCCGCTAGCTTAGGCGCTGAGCGGCGTTCGCGCCAGCTGTGGTTGCTCGCCGATATAGCGGGCCCGGGGGCGGATCAATTCGGGCCGGAGATATTGTTCCTGGGCATGGGCGATCCAGCCGGCGCAGCGGCCAATGGCGAAAATACCCATGGGCGCCATGGCGGGCAGACCCAGGCTGCGTTGCAGCATGACCAGGGAAAAATCAACGTTGGGCCAAAGACCGGTATTGGCGGTGGCGGCGGCCGCCAGTTCCTCGGCCATGGCGAGGCCCTTGTTACTGCCCAGGGCGGTGGCGAGGAGGCGGCGCAGCAGCCGGCAGCGCGGGTCGCCTTCGGGATACAATGGGTGACCAAAGCCGGGCAACCGTTCGCCCCGGCGCAAGCGGGCGGCGACCACCGCCAGCGGGCTTTCGGCATGCACAACCTCATCAAACAGGGCCGCGACGCGGGCGGTTTGGCCACCGTGGCGCGGCCCCTGCAGGGCGGACAGCCCCGCCATCACCGCGCCATAGGGCGTGGCGCGGGTCGAGGCAACGCAGCGTACGGTGAAGGTGGACGCATTCAGTTCGTGATCGGCACAAAGCACCAGGGCGGCCCGGATCAGCTTCGCGGCAGTGCTGTCGCCGCCCCAATGGGCGCTCAATTGTGCATGGATCGGCTCTATCGAGGGTTTCTTACCGGTAAAGCCGGCGCACAGCAGGCGCAACAGATCGGCGCCTGTTCTGGCCACGTTTCCGGCCTCGAGGCTATAGGCCCGCAAATCCTGGGCCGCGGCCAAGGGCAATAGCGCCTGACAGCGGGCGATACCGCTCAGAGGCGAAGAAAACGCGCCGATGTCCGGCGCGCCGCCGGCAAAAGGGTCTGTTTCATCGCATTGCCATAGCAGACCCGCGACACTTTCCAGGCTGGAGCCCCGCGCCAACTCCGTGGCGTCCCGGCCGCGGTAGTACAGTTCCCCATCGGCGATCAGGGTAATGGCCGAATCCAGGATCGGCGTGCCATGGGTCAGGGCGGTGGCGGCAATTGTCTCGGATCCGGATTTTGTCCCAAATTCAGCAGTTTTCCGCGCCCTGATGGCACGCACGTCGTCGGCCCGATAGAGCCGGCTGCGGCTGCCTTCCACCGGTTCCGAGCGGATCATGCCTCGGCTGACGTAGGCGTACAAGGTCGCCCGCGAGACATTCAATTCCGCCGCTGCTTCACGGGCGTTGAGATATGGTTTGGCCATTGTATTCGATAGTTGATTGTATGAATCAATATTGACGATATAGACAAAGATAGCAGATACAGCGCTGACGGCAAGAGAAACCAATGACTAGGAGATATGCTCATGGATACGGGTCTGGATGGCGTTGTGGCGGCGGTGACGAAGTTGAGTCAGGTGGATGGCGGGGCGGGCCGCCTGATCGTGCGGGGTCACGATATCGAAGAACTGGCCGCGGACTACGATTTCGCCGACATGGCGGCGCTGTTGTGGGACGGCTTGGCGCCGGGGCAACAAGATAGCGCCGCCATTCGCCAGGATTTGGGCCAGGCGCGGTCGCGGGTGGCGGCGATGCTGCCGGTTTTGTTGCCCGCTGCCCGAGACCTCAGCGCCATCGAAGGCCTGCGGGCGGGCCTGGCCATGTTGGGCGACGATACCTCGGATCACCTGTTGCTGTGCGCCGCCGTGCCTGTGTTCACCGCCGCCCTGTGGCGGCAAAGCCAGGGCGAGGCGCCCGTTGCCCCGGATCCCGCCAGAGGCCAGGCGGAGGATTTCCTGACAATGCTGACCGGCGGACCGGTGGATCAGGCGGCGGCGCGGGCCTTGGAGACTTATTTGGTGACCGTGGCGGATCATGGCCTCAATGCCTCAACCTTCACGGCCAGGGTCGTGGCCTCGACCAGGGCGGGGATCGTCTCCTCGGTGGTGGCGGCATTGTGCGCCCTGAAAGGTCCCCTGCATGGCGGCGCGCCGGGCCCGGTGCTGGATATGCTGGATGAAATCGGCGATTTGGATGGTGTCGAACCCTGGTTGCAGCGGCAATTCGCCGCCGGCGAGCGGTTAATGGGCTTTGGCCACCGAGTTTATCGTACCCGCGACCCCCGTGCCGATGTCCTCAAAGCCGTGGTCGCCAATCTGCGCGGCGGCGCCAACCGCATCGCCCTGGCAGAAGCGGTGGAGCGGGCCATCCTGGCGCAATTGGCCGTGCGCTATCCCGACCGGCGCCTGGATACCAACGTGGAGTTCTATACCGCCCTGGCCCTGGAAGCCGCCGGCCTGCCGCGCGAACTGTTCACCTTGGCCTTCGCCATGGGCCGGGTCCTGGGTTGGACCGCGCATATATTCGAGCAGGAGCAAACCGGCCGCATCATCCGTCCCGCCTCGCGCTATACCGGGCCCGTGCCCAAGGGGGAGACGCTGGTGGCGATTGCCGGATAAGAGGCCGAATTGGGCTAACGAGTAACCATCATCACAGCCGGGACAAAAGCTTTCGTGTTGAGGTAAGCTGCAGGATCGAATTATCTCAACGCGAAAGGCTGGGCGGGTGAAAATAGGCAAAGTTATCGGCATAATCGTTGCCGTTCTGGTGGTTATCATCGGCGGTGGGGCGGCCTATTTGGCCAGTTTGGATGTTGACGAATACCGCTCCGGCATCGCCCAGGCCGCCCAGGACGCCACCGGGCGGGTTCTGAAGCTGGAAGGGCCCTTGTCCCTGGCGGTGTCCCTGACGCCGACGGTTTCGGGCGAAGGCATCAGCCTGGCCAACGCCCCCTGGGGCAGCCGGCCGCAGATGATGACCTTGCGCCGCTTCGAGGTGCAGCTGCAATTGCTGCCACTGCTGTTCGGCGATGTGCAGGTAAACCGGCTGATCCTGATTGAACCTGACATTCTGCTGGAAACCGATGCCAAGGGTGTCGGTAACTGGGTGTTCGAGACGGCGGGCAAGAAAGAGGCGGCGGCGGACAGCGGCGGCGCGGCTGCCATACCCCATATTGGCCGATTGCAGATCGAAAAGGGCATTTTGACCTATCGTGATGGCGTCAAAGGAGAAACCACCCAGATCAAATTGACATCTGTTGAAGCCACTGCGGAGTCTACCTCCGACCCCTTGCAGTTGAGTATTCAAGCTGCTTTTAACGAAATGGCGCTAAAGCTGAATGGTTCCGTTGGGCCATTGAAGAATGCATTCGACCCTGACGAACTGCTGCAAATTGATCTGACCGCCGAAGGTCTTGGCCTGACCGCCAAGATCAAGGGTACGGCCAAGGCCGCGGCGGGTTCTCTGGATGCCCGCGTGGAGGTATCGGCCGCCGATCTGTCCGGTTTACGGCCCCTGGCAGGGGATGCGGTGCCGGCCAAGGTGCCATTGAATTTAAGTCTTCAAGCCAAGGCGGCTGGCGACAAGGCCAGTCTGTCTGATCTAAAGCTGACTTTGGGGAACAGCGATCTGGCCGGTAGTGTCAGCATTGATAGCGGCGGCGCAGTGCCGAAGCTGACGGTCGACTTGTCGGGCAAGAAGCTTGATCTGGCTCAATTGCAACCGCCCGCCAAGGATGGCGCTGCTGCCAAGGCAGGGTCGGCGAAAAAATCAGCCCGGCCCGGCAAGGTTCTGCCGGCCGACCCCCTGCCGTTTGCAGGCTTGAAGGCCATCGAGGCGGATGTGAAGCTGGCCTTTGCCGAAGTCGTAACGCCGGAAATCAAGCTGCAAAATGTCTCCGCCGTAGCGGCGTTGTCGAACGGCAAATTGACCCTGAAACCCATGGGCCTGACCGTGGCGGGCAGTGCCGTGACGCTGTCGGCGCTGGTTGATGCGGGGCGCAAGATCCCCGCCGTGGCGTTTGAAATGACGGCCCCGAAACTGGACGTTGGCCGTTTGTTGAACGAAAGCAAGACCACGGATCTGGTCCAGGGCATGGGCAAGCTGTCGATCAAACTGTCCGGTCAAGGCAAGTCCGTGGCCGCCATCGCCGGCAGCCTGAACGGCGGCACCTCCCTGTTGATGAACGAGGGCAAGGTGAAGACGGAGGCTTTCGATGCCGCCATCGGCGGTCTGTCCGCGATCATGGGCATGATGTCGTCGGAGAAATCGGAATGGACGGTGCTGAACTGCGTCGCCTCCCGCTTCGATATCAAGAAGGGCATCGCCACGTCAAAGATCCTGCTGGCCGATACGGAATATTCCACCATCGTGGGCGAAGGCAGCATGGATCTGGGTAGGGAGGCCCTGGCCATGAAGGTCTCGCCCCAGTCCAAGTCGGCGACCTTGAATGTCGCCGTGCCGATCAAGATCGGCGGCACCTTCGCCGAACCGACATTCCGCCCGGACGAGCTGGCCACGGCGCGGCGCCTGGGCGGCCTGTTGGGCGCAACGCTGTTTCCGCCCGCCGCCTTGCTGGCGCTGGGTGATCTGGGGACGGATGATGACCACCCCTGTCTGAAGCTGGCCAAGGGTGGCGGCGCCAAGAAACCGGCGGCAAAAACAGCAGAGCAACCGGCAACCGGCACTGCCGAGGGGGCCGTCAAAGCCCCGCTGGATGCCTTGAAAAAAGGCCTGGGCAGTCTGTTCGGCAAGAAGAAATAGGGCAAGCCGCCGCATGAGTGGAGATATCCTGACCCAGCGATCCGGCGATATCGCGACCGTGACCTTGTCCGCGCCGGACCGCCTGAACGCCATGAACCTGGATATGTGGCGGGGCATCGCCGACGCCTTTACGGCGCTGGATGGCGATGCTGATCTGCGTTGCATCATCCTGCGCGGGGCCGGCGAAAAGGCCTTTGCCGCCGGTGCCGACATCGCCGAATTCGCCACCGAACGTTTCGACCGGGACAGCGCCCGGACCTATGGCGCCGTCATGGCCGCCGCCCTGGAGGCCATCCAGCAATGCCGCCATCCCGTGGTCGCCATGGTCCATGGTGCCTGCGTCGGTGGCGGTCTGGAGCTGGCCTGTTGTTGCGATATGCGTATCTGCGGCGAAAACAGCCGCTTTGGCGTGCCGGTGAAAAACCTTGGCCTGGTGGTGGCCCTGAACGAGATGCAGGCGGTGGCGGCAGTGGTTGGCCGCGCCAATGCCTTGGAGATCGTTTTGGAGGGACGGGTTTTCGATGCCGCGACCGCCCAGGGCATGGGCCTGGTCAACCGCATCGTCGCCGATGACCAGGTAACAACGGAGGCAGAGGCCACCGCCCGGCGTATCGCCCAAGGCGCGCCCCTGGTGGCGCGCTGGCATAAACAGTTTGCCCGCCGCCTGACCGATCCCCGGCCATTGACCGAGGCCGATATCGAAGAAAGCTATGCCTGCTTTGATACCGAGGATTTTCAAACCGGCTACAAAGCCTTCCTGAACAAGGATAAGCCGGAATTCGAGGGGCGTTAAAATTTCCCTGATTTAGGTGCATATTGATGGCCTTGCGAATTGCCGTCACGGCCTTGAATGTTTACCGTGACGCCAGTTTGATACGACGAGTTGTGGAGACAAGGTATGAGCGGAGATGATGGCCTGCCCTATGATGGCTTGAAGGTCCTGGATATATCGCAAGGCGTCGCCGGGCCCCATTGCGGCATGCTGCTGGCGCGCCATGGCGCCGACGTGGTCAAGCTGGAACCGCTGGCGGGAGACTGGGGCCGGCAGATCGGCAAAACCTATGGCGACAATTGCGCCTACGGCATGGCCTTCAACCGGGGCAAGCGCAGCCTGGCGTTGGACCTTAAGAACCCGGAAGGTGCCGCCATCGCCCTGCGCCTGGCCAATGCCGCCGACGTGGTGATCGAGAACAACCGCCCCGGCGTTACCGCGCGCCTGGGACTGGACTATGACACCGTGCGCCAGCAGAACCCGGAGGTGATTTATCTTTCCGTCACCGGTTTCGGGCAAACCGGCCCGAACGCCAATCTGCCGGCGACGGATTCCATCATGCAGGCGTTTTCCGGCCTGATGTCCTACAACAAGGATGACACCGGCCTGCCCCAGCGCATCAATCTACTGGCTATCGATGTGGTCACCGGCCTGTACGGTTTCCAGGCGGTGGCACCGGCGCTGTATCGGCGCGCCATCAAGGGCGGCGGCCGGCATATCAAGACCTCGTTGATGGAGGCCATCGGCGCCTTCCAGTCCGCCAAGATGATTGAGTTCGAGTTGGAAAAAGGCGTCACCGCGCCCCTGGGCGTGCCCGTCGCCATGTTCAAGGCCAAGGACGGCTACCTGACCATCAATGGCCGCCGCGACCCTCATTTTGTCGCCTTGTGTGAAATTCTCGGCCTGCCGGAACTGCCCGGCAATCCAAGCTACGCCACGGCCATGGCGCGTATTGAGCACGAGGCTGAATTGATGCCGCTGCTGCGCCCGGCGGTCGAGGAGATGACGTTGGCCGCGCTGTCGGCGGCCTTGACCGAGGCGGATGTGTTGCATGGCCTGGTGCAGGATTTCGGCGACTATTTCCAATCCGAACATGTCCGCGCGGTGGAGGCCGTCCGCTGGATCGAACAATCCGGCGTCGGCACCATCCCCATGCCGGTGATCCCCGGCCTACCGCCACCCAGCGACGGTGACCCCATGGTCCACGCCCCCCATCTTGGCGAACACAGCCGGGAAATTTTGTTGGAGCTCGGCCATTCCAACCAGGAAATCGACGCCTTCGCCGCGAACGGTGCCATTGGGCTGTTCGCGCGGCCTTAACTGGTTGATGGATACAGCCGCGCGATCAGTATTGGCAAGAAATTCTAATTTGCAGGAAATAAAGTGAAAGAGACACCACAGAACCCCAATTTCAAAGAAGCAATCGAGCGCTTCGTGCTTGCAATGCCTATTGTTAAATTCATGGGAATGGAGTTCACCAAGATTGAGCACGGCAGCGTAGAAATCATGATTCCATATCGGGAAGAGCTTTCTTTTGCCCAAGGCTCCTTTCAAGCTGGTCCAATTGGTATGTTAATGGATATCGCTGCATGTAGTGCAATAGGGACAAAGCTTCCTCCGAATTGGATATTTTCAACGATTGATTTCACAACCAAAATGTTGGCTCCAGCAAATGGAACATCCTTTATTGCGCGTGGCTATGCAGTGTCATCAGGAAAAACGGTATCGGTTGGTAATGCGAGTGTGTTTGCAATCAAAGAGGATGAAGAGACGCTGTGCGCCACCGGTTTAGTTACGACTAGAAATTTTGAAGTTAAATAAATGAATCAAAGGGGCGGAAATCAAAGGGGCCAGAGCAAATTGGGTCGAATTGTTCCCGAGCTTCTGCCCCCAGATTGGAGCCAGATCCTTACCCCAACAGCAGTGGGATCAGGGCGCGGGCCTCGTCGATGCTTTTGGCGCCGATGACCTGGAAATCGTCGCCGGCGTGGCTCAGGGCTTCGTCCCGGGTTCCGGACCAGCCGGTCAGGACGTGGACGCCGCCCGATAGGCCGGCGTTGCGGCCCGCGCCCATGTCGGAGGGCAGATCGCCGACGATCCAGGATGGCGCCAGGTCAATCTGCAAGGCCCTGGCCGCTTTCAACAACATGCCGGGGTTCGGCTTGCGGTCGGGATGCTCCCGGTCATAGGGCGCGGCGGCCTCCGGGTGGTACGGACAGGCGCAGACCGCATCCACCCGCGCGCCAAAAGCCGCAAGATCGGCCATGATCCGATCCTGCACCGCCTGGAATTCGGCCCAGCCGTACAGGCCGCGGCCAACGCCGGATTGGTTGGTGACCAACACCACATGGATGCCCCGTTGATTGGCCAGGGCAATGGTTTCCCCGGCGCCGGGGATTAACTCGGTCTTTTCGACTTCGTGCAGATAATGGGTCTCGACCACCACCACGCCGTCCCGGTCCAGGAACAACGCCGGCGCGGCCTTGGGGGTGCCCAGGATTTCCACCCAGACGCCGTCCCCGTCCACATACCGCGTCGCCTTAGTCATTGCCCGTCTGCATGACCTCCGGATTGATCAGGTAATAATCATCCAGTTTGCCGTCAAAGGCGTCCAGGCAATTCTGCACCGCCTGCAAACCCATGGCCTGGAAGGCCTCCCGCGTTACGCCGGCGATGTGCGGGCTCAACAAGATATTGTCCAGTTGCAATAACGGCAGATCCGCCGCCGGCGGCTCGTCCCGGGTCACATCCAGGCCGGCGGCGGCCAGGGGGCCATTGCTCAGGGCCTGATACAGCGCGTCCTCGTCCAACAAGGTGCCCCGCGCGGTATTGATCAACACCGCGCCCTTGCGCATGCGGGAGAATTCCTGGCCGGTCATCACCGGGCTACCGTCATGATTGCCTGGACGGTGCATGGTCAGAATATCGGCCCGGTCCAGAGCGTCGCGGAAATCCTCCACATACTCATAACCATGGCCCTGAATGACCCGGCGGGGCACATACGGGTCGGCCACGATCACCTTCATATCAAAGGCCGCGCAGCGCCGCGCCATGCGGGTACCGATGCGGCCAAAGCCGACGATCAAAATGGTCTTGCCCGAGACTTCGCCGGCGGTCATGGCATTGCGCCGGGAATAGTCCTGGGTACGCACCGCATTGTCCAGGGGCAGGGCGTCCTTCACCGTGGCCAGCATCAACATGAAGGCATGTTCGCAAACCGCATTGGAGTTTGCCTCGCCCACCACGGCCACGGGCAAGCCGTGGGCGGTGGCGGCCGCGACGTCGATATTGTCATAGCCGACCCCGTGGCGGGAGATCACCTTCAACTTGTCCGCCTTGGCGCAGGCCGCCGCACCAAAGCGGGTGGTGCGGATAACCAAGCCGTCGAAACCGGGAATGGCGTCGGCCAATTCCTGCTCCGTCGGCTCCACCAAGGTGGTGACGTCCACGTCCGGACGCTCATCCAAAAGGGTTGAGATATCCGGGTGAAAACTGCCGGCCAGTAAAAGCTTTGCCATGTTGGTCTTGTTACCTATCCATTTTGCTTCAATGTTCGTTCAATGTTGCTTGCTTACGCCATGGAGGCCGGCGCCGCCACGCCCAGCCGCTCGCCCCAAGGGGCGAGGTTATCCATGATTGTCGGGTACAGGGCGACGCCTTCGGCTAGCGCCAGGCGCTTGCGGGCCAGAGCCCCGTCGCCGGGTATGCGGACCGGGGCTTGTCCGGGCGGCACGGCGGCGGCGCGGCAGGCATCGGCCAGCCAGCCGGTCTGCTGGCTGAAACTGTCCAGGCCGCCAAAGGCTTCCGGGTCGATCACTTGCAGATAGACGCCGGCGCCCCAATTTGTTGGCCCATCGGCGCGGCCATAGCCGGGCAAGCCGGAGGTCAACGCCTCGATCATCAGGGCCAGGGCAAAGCCCTTGTGGCCCCGGTCCAGGCCGCCCAGGGGTTGCAGGGCGCCGGGCGGGTCGGTTTCCAGCACCGCCGGGTCATCGCTGGCTTGGCCCTGATTATCAATCAGCCAGGGTCCGGGCAGGTGCTCGCCGCCATCCTTGATGCGGTCCGAGAGGCCCATGGTGGTGGCAGAGGCGGAAATGTCGATCAGGATCGGATCGCCCTCCGTCGGGATGCCCACCGCCAGGGGGTTGGGTGTAAATAAAGGTTCGAAGGAGCCGAACGGCGCCACCGCTGCAACCGATGGATCGGAGCTGGCCAGGGTGATCATCAGGCCCTGCTCCGTCGCCAGCGGCAGAAAAGTCGCCAGACAGGCGATGTGGTGGCTGCGCCGGATCGAGAGGGTGACCGTGCCGTATTGCCTGGCCCGTTCGCAGGCGGTTTGAATGGCCTTCCAGGTCAGCCAGACACCGGACAGATAACCGCCGTCCCAGAGCACGGTGGCGCCCCGGTCGGAGATCACCTCCGGCTCGCCGGTGGCGGCCATGATGCCGCTTTGCAGGTGGTCGAGATATTTCGCGCCCAGGTTCAGGCCATGGGTGTCATGGCCCATGGCATCGGCCTCGACCAGCAGTTCGGCGACGATGGCGGCGCGGTCGCGGGGCATGCCGGCGGCATGGAACAGCGCGGTGGCGTAACGGTTCAACTCGCTTACCTGATAGCGCTGGGGTTTGGCCGTCATCAGCTCACGTCCGTCAATTAGAGCAATTTTCAAAAAAGAGCCGCCGGGCCCGGAATTGCACCGGGCCCGGCAGCAACGTTGATCAGGCCCGGCTTAGACCGGATCCCAGCTGAAGACATCGCCACTGCGCTCCAACGCCATGAAGGAGGACTTCATGGCGGGTAGGGCATGTTCGGCAATGGTTTCCGGTGTCCAGCCTTCGGTGCGCTGTACGGAGCGGACCGGGCGGGGCTGGTTAAAGAGGAAGATTTCGTTGTGGCGCACGCCAAAGATCTGCGCCGTGACCTCCGAAGCCGCGTCCGACAGCAGGAACACAGCCATCGGTGCAATCTTGGCCGGGGTCATGGCCTTGATCTTCTCCACGCGGGCTGCTTCTTCATCGGACGAGATGGGAATGGTGCCAATCAGACGGCTCCACGCGAACGGCGAGATACAGTTGGAACGGACGCCAAAGCGCGACATATCCAGGGCCAATGATTTTGACAGACCGACGATGCCCAGCTTGGCCGCGGCATAGTTGGCCTGGCCGAAGTTGCCGACCAGGCCGGAGGTCGAGGTCATGTGTACGAAGGCGCCGCTTTTCTGCTCGCGAAAGCGCGTCGCTGCCGCCCGGGCCACGTTGAAGCAGCCCTTTAGGTGCACGGCGATGACGATATCCCATTCTTCCTCGGTCATCTTGTGGAAGATAACGTCGCGCAGAATGCCGGCGTTGTTGACGATGCCGTCGATCTTGCCATAGGTGTCCACGGCTTGTTGGATCATCGCCTCGGCTGCGTCGAAGTCAGCAACAGAGCCATAGTTAGCAACGGCCTCGCCGCCCGCTTCCTTGATGTCGCCGACAACTTCCATGGCTGGGGTTTTATCCTCACCCTCGCCATCGGCCTGGCCGCCCAGATCATTGACGATCACCTTGGCGCCCTGGCTGGCGGCCAAAAGGGCGATGTCGCGGCCAACGCCGCGCCCGGCGCCCGTCACCAGAATTACCTTGTCTTTCAGCATTTCGCCGGCTTTGATTTGCTCTGTCATGATCTTTCCCATTCCTCCATGGCGCATGCACGCGCGCCTGTTGCGGTTACCTATTCAAATCAGAAGGCCGCAACATACACCGCCTACCGGCAGAGGCAAGGGAGTGGGTGCTACGCCGGGTTCTGGCGCCCTTCAACTTTGGAAATCGTTGATGGACAGCTCGGCCCGCAGGTCGCGGGTGGCCTCTTCCTTAAAGTCCTCCAACGGGATGCCGGCGCCGTCGGCGATTTTGACCACGGCGGAGAACGAGGCGATGGTGGCGCAGGCATCGACAAAGGCGGCGTCGCCCATATTTTCACGTACCGCCCGGCGCGCCGAAGCCATCTCGCCCAGGTTGCCGCCGTGGACGACTGCGACCAGATTCATCAAAATTTCGCCGTGGGCAACACTGTCCACGGCACCGTCGTCCGTCATAATGGCGGAGAGGTCGTATTGATCACCAGAACTTTTGCCGCTCTCACGGAGCAGGGCTGAATGTGAGGTGGTTCAATAATAGCACCCGTTCAGGGCCGAGGTTCGCCCCGCGATCAGCTCGATCTGGGCGTGGCTGATGGCGCGGAAATCATGCTCGAAATCCCGGATTTCATGATCCTTAAGGTATAGTTCCACATCCAGATCGAAAAAGTTGAAGACCTCTTGCGGCACCAGGCTGACACCGCGATGGATGTTCTTGTCGCCATGCAGGGGATAGGGATTTGGATCTTCCGGGCCGACGTCCTCGGGCGCCAGGGTCGAGACATAGGCCAGGTTCCGCTTGGCGCCGGCGGGGCGCTGACGGCTCGGCTCACCGGGAATGGGTGCCGGCAGCGCGCGCGGCGGCAGACCCAGGCCCTGGTGCAGTTTGTCCAGGCCCGTCAGGACCGCGATCACGCCGATGATCTCCACATATTTGGTTTCCTCCAGCGCCGGCATTTCGCCACCCTCGATCAGCGATAGAATCCAGCGCTCCGTGATGCGGCCGGCATCGGTGACTATTCTGTGGATCGCTTCCACCGCCGCCGGGGGCAGATCCGAAGTGCTGTCATGAACGCCCGCCACGGTATAGGGCGACAGCGCCGCCTTGCGCTGTTGGCACAGGCCACAATCGCCAGCCCCAATGGCGCGTGCCTCCGCCACGATGGCCAACCGCTCCGCCCCCGTCCACCAGGTGCCGGGGCTGGCCAGGCGGTTCCAGGCCACCTCGACCTCGCGGGCCAGGCTTTCGCGCATGGGCAGCATTACGCCCGAGATTTCAATTTCCGTCATGTGAAGCCTCCCTAAATCACTTCCGCCGGGGCCTGGGGCACGGTCTTCCAGAAATCCGCGTCATGGCCATAGAAGATCCGCGCGCCGGCGGTTTGCAGGGCGCGGATGCGCCGCAGGCTTTCCAGCATCTCTTCCTTATCGTGAACGACTTTCGGCAGGTGCAGTTTCTCCAAGGTCTGGCGCAAATAACAGGCGTCGCCCGCCAACAGCACGTCGCCGCTGCCCAGCCGTACTTTCAATGACTGATGCCCCGGCGTGTGGCCATAAGTGGGAATGCAGACCACGCTGCCATCGCCGAACAGATCGTGCTCGCCATCGACCAGGTTCAGATCATGGCCGTGGTCATAGTCCTCCAGCGCGAAGCCGTTGGATTTCATCAGGTCCGGGTCGTGACCGGCCAGCCATTCCCGCTTTTGCACCACTAACTGCGCGTTCTTGACTTGGAAGTTGCCGCCCGCATGGTCGAAATGCAGGTGGGAATTGACCAGATAACGCACCTTTTCCACATCCACGTCGCAACGTTCCAGGCGGGCGCCAAGTTCCTCGCCGGCCTTGAATTCGGGCTTGAAATACTTAGTGATGGTCTGGGCCCGTTTGTTCACCGGATCCTGTATGTCCGTATGCAAACCACTATCGAACAGCACCTGGCCCTTGGGATGGTCGATCAGATAGGCTGGTACCGGCAGGCGGATCTCACCCTCCTCCCCATCAAGGAACATATGCAAGGGCATGGTCAACCAGCCGCAGGTCATGGCGTACAGGCGAACGGACATAATTTACTCCCAAAAATGCGGCTCCCAAATTGCGGCTGAATGTAGCAGGGGCCAACAATTACGAGACTCGAACAATGTTTGCTTTTATGCTCCGCCGCAAGTCAATTAGAAGATATAGGAGAGCCTAATATGCGTGGATTACAAGGAAAAAACGTCATTCTCACCGGTGGCGCCAGTGGTATCGGCCAGGCCATCAGCCTGCGCCTGGGTGAAGAGGGCTGCAATGTCGGAATTTTCGATCTCAATGGCGACGGCGCCAATGCCGTGGCCGAAAAAATCCGCGCCGCGGGCGGTACCGCCAACGGTTATGCCTGCGACATCAGTGATTATGCGGCGGTTGAGGCCTGTGTTACGGCCTTCGAAAGCGATTGCGGCCCGGTGGACGGCCTGGTCAACAACGCCGGCTGGGACAAATCCATGCCTTTCCTGGATACGGATCTGGAGCTTTGGCACAAGGTCGTGGCGATCAATCTGTATGGCCCGCTGAACCTGTGCCACGTGATCCTGAAAGGCATGGCGGAACGCGGCAGCGGCCGGGTGGTCAATATTTCCTCCGATGCGGGCCGGGTTGGTTCCTCGGGCGAGGCTGTTTACGCCGCCTGCAAAGGCGGTCTGATCGCTTTTTCCAAGACCATGAGCCGTGAGCTGGCGCGCAAGAACATCACGCTTAATACGGTCTGCCCTGGACCGACAAATACGCCGTTGCTGGCCGAACAGGGTCCGAAACTGGTTGCTGCGCTGGAACGCGCCGTGCCCATGAAGCGTGTGGCCGAGCCCGAGGATTATCCAGGTCTGGTATCGTTCTTCCTGTCCGACGATGCCTCCTACATCACCGGCCAGACCATCTCGGTCTCCGGTGGTCTGACCATGCACGGGTAACTGATCATGGATTTCAAGGATCTGATCTATACCGAGAAGGATGGTGTCGCCACGATTATAATTAATCGTCCGAAGGTCTATAACGCCTTCAGTAATCAGACTGCGGAAGAGCTGATCAAGGCCTTTAACATGGCCGGTTGGAACCCCGACATAGGCGTCGTGGTGCTGACGGGCGTTGGCGACAAGGCGTTTTGTACCGGCGGCGATCAATCGGCGGATTCTCACGAAGGCAGCTATGGCGGCCGGGGCACCACCGGAATGCCGGTAGAGGAACTGCACACCATTATCCGCGATATCCCCAAGCCGGTCATCGCCCGCGTCAATGGCTATGCCATCGGCGGCGGCCATGTCTTTCACGTCCTGTGTGATCTGACCATCGCCTCTGACAATGCCATATTCGGCCAGGTCGGGCCCGCCATGGGCTCGGTCGACCCGGGCTTTGGCACGGCCTATCTGGCCCGTCTGGTGGGCGAGAAAAAGGCGCGCGAAATCTGGTACATGTGCCGCCGCTATTCGGCCCAGGAGGCAAAGGAAATGGGCCTGGTCAACGCGGTGGTGCCGTTTGACAAGCTGGACGAGGAAGTGGATGCCTGGTGCCAGGAAATCATGGCCAAAAGCCCCACCGCACTGGCCATCGCCAAGCGTAGCTTCAATGCGGATACGGAACATATCCGTGGTCTGGGCGTGCTGGGTTTCCAGGCCTTGAAAGGCTATTACGAAACCGAGGAATCCAAGGAAGGCGTCAATGCCTTCCGCGAGAAGCGCAAGCCTGATTTCCGCAAGTATCAGCCGCGCTGATCAAGATAGAGATTTGCTGTTATAGTCCGGGCCGGCCTTTGTCTGTAGCAAGGGCCGGCCCGTATTCGTGTGGCGTTAGAGAGACTGTGGCATGAGCAACCAGGACGGCTATCTTTTCATGGCGGACCCAATCCGCCGCCATGCGCTGGAACGGGGCGATGCCACGGCCTTGATTTTCGAAGGCCGTGAAATCAGCTACGGCGAGCTTGACCAACGCTCCAATCAAGTCGCCAACGGCCTGATCGCCGCCGGTATTCGGCCAGGTGAGAGGATTGCCATCCTGGCCAAGAATATCGATCTGTTTTTCGAGATTTATTACGGCGCCACAAAGGCCGGCGCTGTTCTGGTGCCGATCAATTTCCGCCTGGCCCCGCCCGAGGTTGCCTATGTGCTGAATGATGCCGGCGCCAAAATGCTGTTCGTCACCGAGGAATTTCACGATCTGGTGGCGGGCATCGAAGCCGAGGTGCCGTGCCTGGAACAGGTTCTGACCCTGCAAGGAGCCCGCGATGGCTGGGGCGAATATGCCGCCTGGCGGGATGGTCAGGATTTGGCCGACCCCAAAGGGGAAGGCGCTGCGTCCGATACCGCCCTGCAGGCCTATTCATCAGGCACCACCGGCCACCCCAAGGGGGTGGAGATCAGCCACGATAATTTTGTCCTGTTCCTGCCCCATACTTTTGAGCAATGGGGCGAATGGTCGCCCGAGGATGTTTCGTTGGTGGCCATGCCGTTGTTTCATGTGGCGGGCTGCGTCTGGGCCTTTGTCGGTCTATACATTGGCGCCGCCAATGTTCTGTTGCCGGAAGTGGACCCGCCGGCGATCCTGAAAGCCATTGAGACCTATCGCATTACCCAGGTCATCTTTGTACCGGCGGTGATCCTGTTCCTGCTGCAAACGCCGGGGGCGGCGGAGACGGATGTTTCCTCGGTCAAGATGGTGCTGTATGGCGCCTCGCCCATACCGTTGCCGGTGCTGCAACAGGCCATGGAGATTTTCGATTGCGGCTTTGCACAGCTTTATGGTCTGACCGAGACCACGGGCGCTGTAACCTACCTGCCGCCCGAGGATCATGACGGCAGCGAAAAAATGAAGTCCTGCGGCAAGCCCATGAACGCGGCGAAAATCCGTGTCGTGGACGAAAATGATCAAGACTGTCCGCCGGGTGTTGTGGGCGAAGTGATCATCGCCGGTCCGCAGATCATGAAGGGGTATTGGAACCAGCCGGAGGAAACCGCCAAGGCCATCCGCGATGGCTGGTTCTATTCCGGCGATGCGGGTTATTTCGACGCCGAGGGCTATTTGTATATTCACGACCGGGTCAAGGACATGATCGTCTCGGGGGGTGAGAATATCTACCCGGCGGAAGTGGAAAGCGCCCTGGCCGGTCACGAAAAGATCGCCGATGTGGCGGTGATCGGCGTGCCGGACGATAAATGGGGCGAGAGCGTAAAGGCGGTCATCGTGACGGCGCCTGGCGCGGAAATAGGCGCCGACGAAGTGATTGCCTATGCCAGGGCGCGGATCGCCGGCTATAAAATCCCACGCTCGGTGGATTTTCTCGACGAGTTGCCGCGGAACCCGTCGGGCAAGATCCTGAAGCGTGAGTTGCGCCGGCCCTATTGGGAAGGCCACGAGCGGCAAGTAAATTAGCGGAGGTTTTGCGTCCATGATCCCTACTGAAGAACAAGTCATGATCCGCGATATGGCCAGGGCCTTCGCGGCGGAACAGATCGCGCCGTTTGCTGGTGAGTGGGAGGATAAGGCCTATTTCCCGGCCGAGGTCTTCAAGGCCATGGGCAAACTGGGTCTGATGGGCATGACCGTGCCGGAGGAATGGGGCGGCGCCGGCCTGGACTATGTCACCTATGCCATGGCGTTGGAGGAAATCGCCGCCGGTGACGGCGCCATCGCCATCGTCATGAGCGGCCATAACTCGGTCGGCTGCATGCCGATCCTGGAATACGGCACGAGTGCGCAAAAGGAACAATATCTGCGCCGCTTGACCATGGGCGAAATCCTCTGTGCCTTTGCCTTGACCGAGGCCAAGGGCGGCTCGGACGCCAGTGCCCTGACCACCCGTGCGGTGCGTGATGATGACGGCTATGTCATCAATGGCTCGAAACAATTCATTACCACGGGCAAGAACGCCGATCTGACCCTGGTCTTCGCGGTGACCGATCCCGATGCCGGAAAGCGCGGCATTTCCGCCTTCATCGTGCCGACGGACACACCGGGTTACGAAGTGGTACGGCTGGAAGAGAAAATGGGCCTGAACGCATCTGACACCGCACAGCTGGCATTCACCGACATGCGCCTGCCTCACGATGCCTTGCTGGGCGAAGAGGGCCAGGGCTATCGTATCGCCCTGGGTAATTTGGAGGGCGGACGTATCGGCATCGCCTCCCAGGCCCTGGGCATGGCAAGGGCGGCTTACGAGGCAGCGTTGGCATATGCCCAGGAACGGGAAGCGTTCGGCAAGCCGATTATCGAGCATCAGGCAGTGGCCTTTCGCCTGGCCGACATGGCGACGCAATTGGAAGCCGCGCGGCAGCTGATTTGGCATGCCGCCGCCCGGCGCAGCGCCGGCCTGAAATGTCTGACGGAAGCTTCCATGGCCAAGTTGTTCGCCACGGACATGGCGGAAAAAGTCTGTTCCGAGGCCATGCAGACCTTGGGCGGCTATGGCTTTTTGCGCGATTTCCCCGTGGAGCGTTATTATCGCGGCGTGCGCGGCGCCCGTATTTACGAGGGCACCAACGACATTCAGAAGCTGGTCATCGCGCGGGATATCGCAGCCGATTGAGTAAGGGTTAAGCCATGGATATCGCTTTATCAGATGAACTGCGGGCCTTTCAGGCGGAGGTTCGAAGCTTTCTGGAAGACAATCTGACGCCGGAATTTCGCGAGGCCTCGCGGCTTTGCACCACCATCGTTGCCGAGCATGAGGCGACCATGGCGTGGCAACGCATATTGTACCGCCAGGGTTGGGCGGCGCCGAACTGGCCGGTGGAGCATGGCGGCACGGGCTGGGATCCCATGCGCCGATATCTGTTCGCCGCCGAATACGCCCGGGCCGGTGCTTTGCGGTTGGTGCCCCAGGGATTATCCATGGTGGCGCATGCCATCATGGGTCATGGCAGCGCGGAACAGAAAGCCTTCTATCTGCCGCGCATTTTGTCGGGAGAAGATGTCTGGTGTCAGGGTTACTCTGAACCGGGCTCGGGCTCGGACCTGGCCTCGTTGCAATGCCGGGCCGTGGCGGATGGTGACGATTATATCATCAATGGCTCCAAGATCTGGACCACCTCGGCGCATTATGCCGACCGTATGTTCTGCCTGGTCCGCACCAAGACGATGGGCAAACCCCAGGCTGGCATCACCTTTCTGCTGTTGGAAATGGACACCCCCGGCCTCACGGTTGAACCGATCCATATTCTGGGCGGCGACCATGAATTCAATCAGGTGTTTTTTGAGGATGTGCGGGTGCCCCAGGCAAACAGGCTCGGGGCCGAGAACGAAGGTTGGACCGTCGCCAAGTATCTGCTGGAATTCGAACGGGGCGGCGATGCCCGGGCGGCCAGGCAGCGGACCCGGCTGGACGAGGCCCGGCGTCTGGCATCGGCGCGGCGGCGAAGCGATGGCCGCAGCCTGTTGGAAGAACCTGGTTTCGCCGCTGATTTGGCGGCACTGGAGATCGAGCTGACGACGGTGGAGTTTACCGAAATGCGCACCATGGCCGAGATTGCCAAGCGCGGCAGCCCTGGCCCCGCCTCCTCTATGTTGAAAACCCGCTCGACCGAGGTCCAGATGGCGATCAGCGAGCTGGCCATGCGGGCAATCGGCTATTACGCCGCGCCGCACCAACCGGAAGAACGCCTGGCGGGCGCCAACCTGGAACCCCTTGGCCAGCGGGATGAAATGTCGATTACGGCGCGTTATCTAAATGACCGGGCCGGCAGTATCTACGGTGGTTCCAACGAAATTCAGCGCAATATCATGGCGAAGCTGGTGCTGGGTATGTAGTGCCGATGGCCTTTTTGCCCCGCTTGAATTAGAGCATGAAAAGCAGCACTACCAGCAGCGCCACGGCCATATTCGGCAAATCCGCGAGTGTCGGCATGATATCTTCCTCCAGCGTGCCCTCGCTTAGCAGTGTTGCCCGGCAAGCGTGGCGGCGCAGTGACGTCAATCACCGAAAACGCAAAAAAGCTACGAAATGGCGTAATTTACCCTAAATTAACCAATTTTTTGGGCGATTCTAAGGCGTTGGTAGATTCGGACAGCCAGGCCCGAGATGCCATCGGGCATGAAATACACCGTCAATAATAACGCGGGGCCAAAGGGCGGCACCGCCAGGGCGGCGGGCATGGCGCCCGAGGCCGAGGGGAGATAGAGGACCAGCAAACTACCGACCAGCGCCCCCCAGACAGAGCGGAAGCCAGCCATGACCGCGCCGGCCAGCAGCGAAATGGAAAAGAACAGGCCATAGGAATCCGGCGCCACGAAATCAGCCAGCAAGCCGGTCAGGGCGCCGCCCATGCCGGCGTACATGGCGGAAACGCCAAAAATCTGCGTTTTGAACAAGGCCACGTTGATGCCCATGGGCGCGGCGGCGATCTGGTTGTCACGGATCGCGGCCAGGGCCCGTGCCGAGCGGCTGTTGGCGAGATTGCCGGCCAGCCAGAACAGCAGCAGCAATACCGCCAGGGTGACAAAGTACCAATATTGATCGTCGTTCAGGCCGGTCCAGGCGGGTGGGTCGGGCCGGTTGAGATAAACGCCGCTGACGCCCCCCGTCCATTCCTGCAGCGCGTCCAACTTCAACACTTGCGGCAGGATCAGGGACAGGCCCCAGGTCATCAGCATCAAGTGGATCATGTTCAGGCGCAGGGCCGGCCAGCCGAATAAAAACCCAGCCGTAAACGTGACCAGCGCCGCCACGGGCAGGGCGCCATATGCCGACAGCCCGCCATGGCTCATGGCGATGGAGGTGGTATAGGCGCCCATGGCGAAAAAGGCGCCATGGCCGATGGAAAACTGCCCGCTCAACCCGGTCAACAGGTTGATGCCAAGCACCGCCAGGGCCAGGGCGAAGACCAAGGCCAGGCTATAAATCGTGTAATTGTCCAGCACGAAGGGCAGGACCACGGCCACCACTATGAAGACGGCAAAAGCGCCCCGTTTCCAGGCCGTGGGAACCACCTTTGGATCGCCCTGTTCGCGGATCTGTTGGGCGCGGCTGCTGCTCATCCGCGCGGCCTTCGGCCACGGTACATTCGCGCCGGCAAATTCAATAACGTCACGTTGATCCCAACTTCGACCCCGACCTGGATCCAGGTTAATCGCTTACAAAACCGCCCCTCTTATAGCGGGCCGAGGCACACGAGTCACCTATGGCCCTGGACGTGGCGGTCTCGTTTTGCGAACTTCAACTTCGCAAATATTGATCGAATGAACAACCTCTTGGAACATCACGGCTTGTGAGATTATCGTACAGATACTGCAGTGGAGGTGAGATTGAAGACGACCCACAGCGACTGGAAACACATACTTTTTTATTTCGGACTTTCTCTTCTCGTCTGCCACGAACTTGACGCTGTTGCCCGCCATGAATGGCGCCTCATTCCGGGGTTTAATTTATTCGCGGACCATCAGGCTCAATTAGTATTCGTCATTGCCCACATTCCACTATTCGTAGCCCTATTTTGGTTGGTCGGACATCGTTCACCCGTGGTGCGTCGCCGAACTCAATTCGCTGTCGACGGCTTTCTTTTGGTGCACGCCATGCTCCATTTCGTGCTTTCGGGGCATAAGAATTATGACTTCGAACTACCGCTTGAACTGCTGCTCATTTACGGCGGCGCGGTGACCGGTTTACTGCACTTGTTTGTATTGCGCCGGTCGCATGCCGATTAGGCGAGCGCCACGCCTCACTCCGCCGCGTCGGACGCTTTCGTGATCAGGGCGCGGTATTCCGGGACATAATCGCCGCGTTTCTCTGCCAGCGCCGCATCGCGCATCTGATAGCCGTTGCCCGCATGCGCCGTCATTTGTTCCATGGGCGTTGGGTTGGTCACTTCCGGCCAATGGCCCGGCTGCGGCTCCGCGCCCTCGGCAACGATGGCCAATGGCAGATCGTCGGCCACCGCCGGTGGCTGGGTGATCTTCATGATATCCCAGCTGATTTCCAACGGGATGTTGTTGGGATCAAAGAAATAGATCGACCACATGGTGCCGTGATCCACCGCGCCGGAAACATCAATGCCGGCGGCCAATAGGCGGTCCCTGGATGCGAACAGATCCTCGCGGCTTTCACAGGTCATGGAAACGTGATCAAAACCCAACGGCTGCCGGCTGGGCGAGCCGTGCGGTTTCGGGTTCATGGGCTGGGCGCCCTCGTAGGCGAAAAAGGCAATTTGCGCCTCGCCCGCGCGGAAGAAATAATGGCGATAGCCGTCATGGCCCACGCCGGCCTCCAACGTCATGCCCAACAGATCACGATAGAAGCGGATGGTGGCTTCCAGATCGTGGGTGATGAACGCCAGATGATTGATCCCCGTTAATGCCATGATGATCTCCAATCCCCTAAAGATGTTGTATAGCTGTATAGCAAGACTTAGCTGCCTTGTGACGTATTAGATTATTTGGGCCCATCGGCCCCTGAGACAAGCCGTGCCGGTGGAAACAATCTGTTGCCTGAAGCGTACTGGTAGAGGGAGGCCCCATGACCGTTGATACGCATCGCCAGACCGTGGTTGATTTTTATGACACTCACCCCATCAACGAGGGGCAGATCCTGGAAAAGCTGCAGCATGACGGCGTCGATCTATCCGGCTTGACCGAGGATATTCTGCAGCATTACGACATGGATCATTTCGATGGCCTGGCCGCCATCGATAGCCTGGCGCAAAAGATCGCAGCGGCTGCCGACAGCCATGTGCTGGACGTGGCCAGCGGCATGGGCGGGCCCGCGCGCTATCTGGCGCAACATTATGGCTGCCGGGTCACTGGCATTGACCTGACCGCCAGCCGGGTCGACGGGGCGCAACGGCTGACCAAGCTGGTGGGACTATCCGAGGTGGTGCAGTTCCGCAATGGCGATGCCCTGGCCAACCCGTTTCCCGACGCGCATTTTGACGCGGTGATCGGCCAGGAGGCCTGGTGCCACATCCCCGATAAAGCCCGGCTGATCGCGGAATGCGTCCGGGTGACAAGGAATGGCGGCTATATCGCCTTTACCGATATCCTGGAACGCTGCGCCCTGAATGGAGAGACCGCGGCCCGCCTCCAACGGGACATGGGCTTTGCCGAACTTGGTAGTTTGGCGCGCTATCAGGATTTGTTGGCGGCGAACGGCTGTACGGTTTTGGAGGCCGAGGAGATGAGTGATCATTGGGCGGTTATCTTGCGCGAACGGCTGCAGATGTACCGGGGCCTGAAAGAGCAGACGATCAGCAGTTTCGGCGCCGCGCATTATCAGGCCTGGGATGATTTTTATGCTTTCTTCGTGGGTCTGTATGAAAGCGGGGATCTGGGCGGCGGCCGTTTCCTTGCGCGAAAGTCTTGCCAATGAACCCGGTCAGGGCCAAATAATGCCCGTGGCCTTGCCTATCCCTTATCAGCAGAACCAGCAAAGCAGCCCAAAATGAGCACATCACAACCAGGTATTCTTGCCTCCGGCCGCCAATTGTCGCGCTTTATGGAGTTCAGTGTCATGGCGGACCGCAATCCATTGCCCGTTCTGCGGCAGCTTGCGGCGCGCCCGGCCACACAAGAGTTGGTGCTCGGTCTCGGCCCCGGCTTGGTCCAGGGATTGGGCCGCTCCGTGGATGGTCTGCGGCCGTTTCCCAATCTAAGCGGACCGGGCTGCGAGGTGCCCTCGACCCAGGCCGATATCTGGTGTTGGTTCAGGGGCAACGATCAGGGCGAGGTCATGCATGCGGGCCGGCAGCTTACGGCGACGCTGGCGCCTGCTTTTCGCCGTGACCGGCTAGTCGATGGTTTCACCTATGGCGAAGGCCGCGATCTGTCGGGCTATATCGACGGTACGGAAAATCCCGAGGGGGCGGCGGCCAGTGCGGCGGCCATTGTTACGGGGCATGGCGCGGGCCTGGATGGTTCCAGTTTTGTCGCGGCCCAGCAATGGCGTCACGATTTGGACTATTTCGAAACCCTGCCCCAGAGCGAGCGGGATAATATCATCGGGCGGCGGTTAAGCGATAACGAGGAACTGGATGACGCGCCGCTGTCGGCGCATGTGAAACGCACCGCGCAGGAGAGTTTCGAGCCCGAGGCATTTATCCTGCGCCGCTCCATGCCGTGGGCGGGTGACGGGGGCGAGGGCCTGATGTTCGTGGCCTTTGGCCGGACACTGGATGCGTTCGAGGTGCAGTTGCGGCGCATGACAGGGCAGGATGACGGTATCGTCGATGGTTTATTCCGCTTTAGCCGCGCCATTTCGGGCAGCTATTTCTGGTGCCCGCCGCTTGTTGATGGGCGCTTGGATCTTTCCGCCATTGGTATTTGAACTGCCAGCGCCTACCAATAGTCCGCCATGATTTCCTTGGCCCAGCCCGGTTCCTTGATCTCGCCACGGGGGGCAAAGCCGCTGAGGTAGGGTTTCAAATCGAACACCGGGGTGCCGTCGATGGCATCCAGACCCTGCACGGTCAGGCTCAGGCCGTTCACCGCAATGATGGGACATACGGTGACGGCCAGGCGGTTGGGGCGCACCCGGCCGCGCTGGGCGAAGATGCCGACTTTTGGCCAATCCGTGCGGCCACGGGGATGGCGGGCGGCGGAGACGATCTTGTCCACCGCCACCTGGTGAAAGTGAAACAGCACTTCGACATGGGAAAAATCCTTCAGACCTGCCAGGGCGTCAGGCTGGAATTGTCCGCTATCCAATTCGATTACGGCCTGTTCGCGATCCCAATCGTCGTCCCGGGCTTCAGCCCGGCCGCCGCGTACAAATCCGATGGGAACGATTTCGATACTCATGCTCTAACCCGTCAACCCGCGCAAACGCTCATTGCGGCGGCGCAAAAGCTCGAGGGTGGTGAGAAGCGCGATGGAGAAGATCACCAGAACCGTCGCCACTGACAGGATGGTGGGTGAGATCTGCTCGCGAATACCATTCCACATCTGCCGCGGGATGGTCTGTTGATCGAACGAGGCGACGAACAACACCACCACCACTTCATCGAACGAGGCGACGAACGCGAACAGGCCGCCGGATATCACACCCGGCAGGATCAACGGCAGCGTAACCCGGCGAAAAGAGGTAACCGGATCGGCGCCCAGATTGGCGGCGGCCCGCGTTAGGGACTGATCGAAGCCGACCAGGGTCGCGGTCACCGTGATGATGACGAACGGGATGCCAAGCGTCGCATGGGCCATGATGATACCCAGATAGGTATGCGCCAGCCCGGTCCAGGAATAGAAAAAGAATAAGCCGGTGGCGGTGATGATAACGGGCACGATCATGGGCGAGATCAGCAAACCCATGATCACCCGGCGAAACGGCATTTCCGGGCGCGACAGGCCAAGGGCCGCAACCGTGCCCAGCAAGGTCGCCAAAATGGTCGCCAAAATGCCTATGATCACCGAATTCTTGGCGGCGCGGACCCATTGCGCATTGGACCAGACATCGGCCCACCACGAGCTGCCGCGCGGGCCATCGGGCTCCGACATGCCAAAGGTCAGAATTTTTTCATACCAACGCATGGAATAGCCGTCGGGATCAAAACTCAGCATCTCTTGGGTGAAGGTGAAATAGGGCTCGGCATTAAACGACAGGGGAATGATCACCAGGATCGGCGAAATCAGGAAGACAAAGATCGCGGTGCAAATGCCCAGGTATGTGTAGTGCCAAACACGCTCGGCACGGGATGCATGCGGCGGCAATGCCATGTCAGTTTTTCCTCATCCTGTCGCCCAGAGCGCATTCGAAAAAAGCGCTCGGATTCTTAAGAAATAGAGCCATTGAAGCAATTATTTAGGTCGCGACAGCGAGCCCATTAATTGAAAATTGCTCTAACCGAGTTTCATATTGTCGATCCCGATAATCCTGTCATAGAGCCAGTAGAGAACGAGAATGCCGAACAGCAACAGCGCGCCCAGGGCCGCCGCCAGGGACCAGTTCAGTGATTGCTGCATATGGAAGGCGATCAGGTTGGATATCAACTGGCCCGACGAGCCGCCGACCAGGGCGGGCGTAATGTAGTAGCCGACGGCCAGAATGAAAACCAACAATATGCCCGCCCCAATGCCGGGCACCGTCTGCGGAAAATAGACCCGCCAGAAGGCGGTCCACGGCGTCGCCCCCAGCGAGCGCGCCGCGCGCATATAAGAGGGCGGAATGGTTTTCATCACTGAATATAGCGGCAGCACCATGAACGGCAGCAAGATATGAACCATGGCGATGATCGTGCCCATCCGGTTATACATCAGCTGGATGCGGCCATCCTCGCCGATAATACCTATGAGGACGAGGATATCATTGAACACGCCCTGGCTTTGCAACAGCACGATCCAGGACGTTGTCCGCACCAGCAGCGAGGTCCAGAACGGCAGCAGCACGAAGATCATCAACAGGTTTGAATAGCGCAGCGGCAGGGTGGCGAGCAGGTGCGCCACCGGAAACGCAAGGACCAGGCAAATCCCGGCGATCAGCGCCGAGAGCCAAAGCGTACGGATAAATAGCTGCACATAGATGCGCCGATCTTCCGAGACCGAAACTAAATTGCCCGCATCGTCATAGGTCATGTCGATGGCGGCCATATAAAAACTCAGATTGTGGGGCTGGGCCACCCGTTGCATGGTCGTCCACAGCCGCACGCTGCCCCAATGCTTATGCAGCTTGAGCACCGCCTCCTTATAGGGCGGTTGCAAGCCTTTGGCCTTGCGTCCGGCCGAGGTGAAGAGACTGCGGGTGCCCGGAAATTCATAGTTCACGCGGGTGCCGACGACGCCGACTTTTCTGACTTTCTTGGCTTCTTTCAGATCCGTCACCAGGGCGGCAAAGGCCGCTTCCCCCGGAACGCCTGTAATTTCATGGCTTTCGAAATAGCTGACCAGGTTCGGCATATTGTCGGAAAAGGCCGTGTTATTGACGCTGCGGTACAGCATCTGAGCAATCGGAAAGGCGAAGGTAACGAGAATGAAAGCCAGCAAAGGCGCAACCAACAAGAAGGCGCGGATACGCGCCCGCCGGGTGGCGCGGGCCAGGGCGATGCGCAATGGCGTACCGTCCGCCGCCGTGATGGGCGCGTCAATTTGAACGGATGCCGTTGAGGTGGCGTCAGTCATGATGCTGTGTGGGTCTGCGAACTATTGGTTTGAAAACGATAAGTGGAGCCGGCGGCGGGGACTGAAACCCCGGCCGCCGGTCCGCTTATGGACGATTAATTCTTCGCCAGCCAGGCGTTGAATTTTTCGTTTAGTTCAGTGTCATGGTCTGCCCAGAACTCGAAATTGTTGACCAGAGCGGTTTTCAAATTAGCCGCTGCCGTGGGCATATGAGGCGCCATTTTGGTCTTGCCATCTTTGTAAAGACCGACCATGGCACCCGACGATTTCCGCGCCGGACCATAGGAAATCCAGCTCGCCTGATCCGCCAGCGCCTTGGTGCCGGTGGAGAAGCGGATGAAATCCATGGCGAGCTCCTTGTTCGGCGCGCCTTTCGGGATGACGAACAGATCAAAGTCAAGGATCTGACCGTCCCAAACCACCACGAAGGGCTTGCCTTCGCCAACAGCGGCGCCAAAGATACGGCCGTTATAGGCGGTGGTCATGACGACTTCGCCATCCGCCAACAATTGTGGTGCCTGGGCGCCGGCTTCCCACCAGACGACATCGTTCTTGATGCTGTCGAGCTTTTTAAAAGCGCGGGCAACACCGCCGTCCGTGTTCAGAAGCTTGTAAACGTCACCGGTCGCGACACCATCGGCGATCAGGGCCATCTCAAGATTGGCCTTGGCGGTCTTGCGCAGGCCGCGCTTGCCGGGGTACTTCTTGGTATTGAAGAAATCCGCCATGGTTGTTGGCGCGCTGCCTTTGACCTTGCTTGAATCGTAAGCATAAATGGTCGACCAGACGATGTTCGCCACGGCGCAATCGGTCAGGGCGCCATCGATGAAGTCTTTCGCCGCGGACGTTCCGTCCGGTGCGGCCGGCAGTTTCGATGCGTCGATCCTTTCCAGCAGGCCTTCGTCACAGAGACGGACGGCGTCGGAAAATTCAACGTCGGCGACATCAATGGTAACATTGCCGGCTTCCACTTGTGCCTTGATCGGCGTGGCCGGATTTGGGGAGTCAATGGAATTGACCTTGTTGCCGGTCTTTGCCATCCACGGTTTGTGATAGGCCTCCACCTGGCTCTTGGTATAGGCGCCCCCCCAGGACATGACATTGACTTCACCGGCCTGTGCGGCACCGGCAAAGGCAACACCGGCGGCAAGCGCCGTTGATGCGAGCAAAATTTTAATTTTCATAACAGGTAGTCCTCCGTGTTAGACGGTCAATTTTTTGACCGCGATTTGATACTCGGTTGTGCGACGGGTGAACAACCCGCCCCATTTTGCTACTAACTCTTACTCGTAACTTTTACCCGGGCCAGATCTTCATCAAGGGCGCGGCAATCCTCGGACTGCCAGCCGACCGTTGTTTCCCGGCCCACGACCAGATCCTGGCGGCCCGTGTCGTTGGGTACCTTGACGATGAATTCATCGGTGTTCGCGACTGACATGCGGGCACGGATATGATCACCAAGATAGATCAATTCCTCAATCTTGGCGGGCAGAATGACAGGTACCTCACCAGGGCCCGGGTTCAAGGCGACGCGTTCCGGCCGTATGGAAAGTGTCGTTCGGCTGCCGCCATCCTCGACCTTGATCTTGGCCGCTTGCACGGTCTCGCCACTGTCCAGTTGCACGGTGCAGATGGCGCCGTTGACCGTTTTAACGGTGCCTTGCAGGCGATTATTTTCGCCAATGAACTGGGCGACAAAAGAACTTTCAGGCTTTTCATAAAGTGCGTCGGGCGTCGATAGCTGTTGGATGATGCCGTCATCGAAAACCGCGATGCGGTTCGACATGGTCAAGGCTTCCGATTGATCATGGGTCACATAGACCACCGTGACGCCAAGGTTTTCGTGAATATGCTTGATCTCGTACTGCATTTCCTCACGCAGATTTTTGTCAAGCGCGCCCAGGGGCTCGTCCATCAATATCAATTCCGGCTCGAACACCAGGGCGCGCGCGACCGCGACGCGTTGTTGCTGCCCTCCCGATAGTTGCGCCGGCCGGCGGTGACCGAACTCGGGCAGGCGGACCATTTCAAGGGCGCGTTGAACCTTTGCTTCGCGGTCCGCTTTCGGAATTTTTCTAACTTCCAAGGGAAAGGCCAGATTTTCCGCCACCGTCATGTGTGGGAACAAGGCATAATTCTGAAAGACCATGCCGATGCCGCGCTTGTGCGGCGGAACCTGGTTGATTGGCCGGCCTCTTAGGAAGATTTCGCCATTGGTTGCGGGTTCGAAGCCAGCCAGCATCATCAAACAGGTCGTCTTGCCGGACCCCGAAGGCCCCAGCATGGTCAGGAATTCACCTTCGGCGATTTCCAGGTTTAGATTTTTAACGACCAGGCTTTCCCCGTCATAGCTTTTCTGTACGCTACGAAATTCAACAAATGCATCGGGGGAGCCGGAGACGTCGGGCTGACTCATAGATATTCGCTTTCGTGTTGTTTCGTTCTTGGCGCTGCTCTGGGCATCGCTTTGAGTATTGCTTTGGGTATTGCGAAATTACTCAACACTGGTGGACCTCGACCAACGCCCTCTCCATCAGGTCGAATCCCTCTTCCAGATGATCATCTGAAATCGTCGGCGGCGCAAGTAGGCGAATGGTATTGCCGTAAATACCGCAGGCCAGCAGGATTGAGCCATGCTCCAGCGTCTTCGCGGCCCAGCGCACCTGCGCCGCCCTCTCGAAGCGGTGCGCCCAAAACGTTCTGGGCGCACAAGCGTGAGAGACATCATTCTAGTACGTCGCCCGCCCGCCCGAGAGATCGAACACGCCGCCGGTGGAGAAGCTGCAATCTTCCGATGACAGCCAGGCGACCAGGGCGGCGGCCTCGTCCACCCGGCCCAGACGGCCCATGGGGATGCGGGACAGCATATAGTCCACGTGCTCCTGGGTGATCTGATCGAAGATCGCCGTGCGGATCGCCGCCGGGGTGACGCAGTTGATGATCACGCCGGTCTCCGCCGTTTCCTTGGCCAGGGATTTCGTCAGGCCGATGACGCCGGCCTTGGCGGCGGAATAGGCACAGGCATTGGGGTTACCTTCCTTGCCGGCGATGGAGGCAATATTGACGATTCGGCCATAGCCCTGGTCCATCATATGGGTGAGCAGGCTCTGGCAGCAGACGAACACCGCATCCAGGTCCAGGTTCACCACCGCGCGCCATTCGGCATAGCTGTATTCCCAGCTTTTCTTGGCCGGCCCGGTGATGCCCGCGTTGCAGACCAGGATATCGATCTTGCCATGGGCCGCCAGGGCGCTGTCGCGGGCGGCGGCGACCTGATCGGGGTCGGTCACGTCAACTTTCGCGCCCTGCAAACGATCGCCGGCAGCGCTGGCCGCAAGCTTGGCATCCAGATTGTCCTGGCTGATATCCCACATGATGACCGAGGCGCCGGAAGCCAGAAAACGTTCCGTGATGGAACCGCCGATACCGTCGGCGCCACCCGTGACAATGGCCGTGCGGCCGTTCAGATCGATATTGTTCATGTCTTTACTCCTGAGCCCCGGTCAGCGCTTGTCGCGTACAAAGGGAAAAATCTTGGTGAAATCGGCGCCGGGCTCGGCGGCGGTAAAGCGTTGCCAGATCGGTAACAGGTTGGTGGAGATGGTATCCGCCGTGCCGGCGTTGGCCACGTTCTCGACATACAGGGAGATATCCTTCAGGTACAAGGTGTTGAGGAATTCCGCGTCATAGGTTTCCGTCAGAACCCGGTTGGGAAATTTGTCGGACGTCGCGGTGTTCTGCCCGGACGAGACATTCAGCACATCCAGCATAGTCGACATCTCCAAGCCCTGGGTCAGGCCAAACGAGATCGCCTCCGATGTCGCGGTCAACGCCAGACCCGAAAGATAGTTGTTCAACAGCTTCATGGCCTGGGCCTGGCCCGCTTCCTCGCCCACATGAAAGGGCCGTTTCGACATCGCCTTGAGCACCGGCGACAGCGCCTCGAATTCCGCCTTGGGGCCGGCGAACATCAGGGCGATGGTGCCCGCCGCCGCACCCGCGATACCGCCCGAGACCGGCGCATCCATATAGGCCAGGTCGGCGCCCGCCAGACGGCCATGCACGGCCTTCGCGGCCGCCACGCCGATGGTCGAGGTGTCGACGATGGTGGAAACCGCACGCTGGTTGCTCTCGATAATCTCTTCGGCCACGGCGGCGGAGATTTCGCCGTTCGGCAGGCTGAGAATGATGACATCGGCTTTCGCCGCGACGCCACCTACTGAGGCGGCAATGGCGGTCCCCGCCGGTGCGCGCTCCTTGGTGCCGGCGACATCAAAGCAGATCATTTCGAAACCGGCGGCGGCGACATTGGCCGCCATGCGGTTGCCCATGGCGCCCAGGCCGATAAAACCCACAACGGGTTGCCCATCGGGTTGCTTATGGGGTTGTTGTTTTTCAGAGGTCATGTTCAGTCCTTTGCCTCGATATCGTCCAGCACGCGGCGCGCGATACGGAACGCCTCGACCCCCGCCGGCATGCCGCAATAAATGGCGATCTGCTCCAACACGGTGCGCAATTCCTCCTTGCTGCAGCCGTTATTGATGGCGCCGCGAAAATGCAGCTCGAACTCCTGTGCCCGGTTCAGGGCGGCCAGCATGCCGAGATTGATCAAGCTGCGGGTTTTCTTCTCCAAGGCATCGTCGCCCCAGACGCCGCCCCAGGCATATTCCGTCACCATCTCCTGAAAGTGGCGGTTGAAATCCGTAACATTGTTGATGTTCCGGTTCACATAGTCCTCACCCAGGACCTGCGTTCGGATACTCAAACCTTTGTCGTATAGCGCTTTGTCCATGATTGCCTCGCCTGCATGCAAAAAATTTGCCGCATCTTACGCCTTCGGCATTTGATCTGGCCAGCGCTCTGCCCCATTCTAGGGGCAGAATTTTTGCGGGAGAGAATAATGGGGCGGGTAGCGGACAAAGTGGTGTTGATAACGGGGGGTGCCTCGGGGATCGGGCGGGCCACGGCGGAACTGATGGCGCGGGAAGGCGCCATGGTGGTGCTGACGGATTTACAGGACCAGGCCGGTGCCGAAGTGGTGGCCGCAATTGCTGATGCGGGGGGCGAGGCGGCATATCATCACCATGACGTCACGGAAGAGGCGGACTGGGTCAAGATCGTCGAGACGGTCCAGTCGGACCATGGTGCCCTGGACGTCCTCGTCAACAACGCCGGCATCGGCAGCAGCGGTGTGCCGGTGGATGAGTTGCAATTGGAATCATGGCGCGGCACGCTATCGGTTAATCTTGACGGCGTCTTCCTAGGCGTGAAGCACGGCGTCGGCGCCATGAAGGAAAGCGGCGGCGTGATCATCAATATCTCGTCCGTGGCGGGCTTTATCGGCCTGCCCAACATGGCGGCTTATGCGGCCTCGAAAGGCGGCGTCCGGTCGCTGACCAAGGCGGTCGCCATCGAATGCGCCGCGCGGGGCCTGAAAATCCGGGTTAACTCGGTACATCCGGGCTTTATTGATACCCCCATGGTGGGCGGGGCTATCCAAAGGGGTGGACCGGAACGGCGGGAGACGATTTTGAACTCTCAGCCCACGGGCGAAATGGGCCGGCCCGAGGACATCGCCGAAGGCATTCTCTATCTGGCCTCGGATGCCGCGAAATTCGTTACCGGCAGTGAAATGGTTATCGACGGCGGCTATCTGGCCCGCTGAGGCAAGAAAGGAAACAAGATTATGAGCGGACCTGAAACCTACGAAGTCTTCGCCATTCGCTACGGCAGCGTGGCGGGGCGTTTGCGGCGGGACAATTTCATCATTGCTCCAGACCATCCGACTGATCCCCATGATGGCGAAATGCCGCTGGATTATTTCGTCTGGGCCATCGTCAACGAAAACCGCACCATCGTGGTCGATACCGGCTTCGAGCGGACCGAGGGCGACAAGCGCGGCCGCACCATCACCCGTCTGCCGGCAGAGGGCCTGGAAATTATCGGCATCGATGCGGCCAAGATCGAAGATGTGATCATCACCCACCTGCACTATGACCATGCGGGCACTCTGGATGATTTTCCCGCCGCCAGGTTTCATCTCCAGGAATCAGAGATGAATTACGCCACGGGCAAACATATGTGCCATGAACCCTTTGGTCATGCCTATGCCCCCGATCATGTCTGCACCATGGTGCGCCGGGTGTTTGATGGCCGGGTCGCCTTCCATGATGGCGACGCCGAAGTGGCGCCGGGCATCTCGGTGCATTGGATTGGCGGCCATACAGCGGGTGTGCAATGCGTCCGCGTTCTGACCAAGCGCGGCTGGGTGGTCCTGGCCTCGGACGCGGCACATTTTTATGAGAATATGGAGGCGACAGCCCCGTTCCCAATCGTTTATTCCGCTGCCGATATGGTTCAGGGCTATAGCAAAATGCGGGACCTGGCGGAATCGAACAAGCATATCATCCCCGGCCACGATCCCCTGGTAATGGCGCGCTATCCTATTGCCAAGGCGAGCCAGGAAGATGTCATTCGCCTGGATGTGGCGCCGACGGGGTAGCTGAACGCGCCAGCCTAGTTGAGTGTTTCAGCTGCTGGCAATCACTTGGGATTAGAACTGTTGCCCAGCCTGCAGTTCGGCAAGCGGCGCCACATTGGAATGGGATTCCTGGGCTGCCAGTACAGTGGCGCCGAGCAGCAGAAAAAATGCAAGGGCAACTTTGGTCCAACGGCGGTCGGCTTTTCTATCGTAGCTGGTATTTTCTATCGTAGACAACTTTTCGGCCCTCGGATAAATCTGCATTGCGGCGACTGGGAAGGCCATAATGGCGGGCAGGCGTAAATAAGCCATTAAGAGCCGAGGTTAACGCGCGCCTAATTTAAGACTAATATGGAAAATCCCGCCCATCGGCAGGGCCGCGTCAGGCGCCCAGGCGCATTTCATCAACGGCGGGCCGCAGGTTTTGCCGCTCCAGCCGGGCAATCACGCCGAAAACCTCGTCGGCTGGAACAGGCGGGCTGAAATAGAAACCTTGCGCGAACTGGCAACTGTTGGCGCGCAGGAATTCCAACTGCTCTTCCGTCTCCACGCCCTCGGCCACCACTTGCAGGCCCAGATGCTGGGCCAGGGCGATGACGGTGCGGACAATGGCGCCGTCGGAGGCATCATGGGTCACATCGCGGACGAAGGAGCGGTCGATCTTCAGGGCATCGAGGGGAAAGCGTTTCAAATAGGCCAAGGATGAATAGCCGGTGCCAAAATCGTCAATGGTGACGCGTACGCCGGCATCGCTGAGCCGGCCCAGGATCCCGGCGGCCGCCTCCGGGTCCTGCATGATGGAGCTTTCCGTCAGCTCGACTTCAAGCAGGGCGGCATCCACGCCGGTCTTGTCGATCCAGTCTTGCACATGCTCCAGCAGATCATCCTGATTGAATTGATGGGCCGATAAATTCACCGCGACCCGCAAAACAGGCATTTCCAGACGCTGCCATTCGGCGATCTGATTACAGGCCAGGCCCAGGATCAGATTGCCCAAGGGTGTCATCAGACCCAGTTCCTCGGCCAGGGGAATGAATTGATCCGGTGGGATCATGCCGCGTTCGGGATGGTTCCAGCGGACCAGTGCCTCCAGTCCCACGATCTCGCCATTGTTGAGATCAATTTGCGGCTGATAGTGCAGCTCGAACTCGTCGTGGCGGATGGCCCGTTGCAAGGCGACGCCCAGGCCGATGCGGCGCAGCGCCGAGCTGTTCATGTCGGGCCGGTAAAATTGATAACCTTCGCCGCCGATCTGCTTGGCCTGGTACATGGCGGCATCCGAAAGTCGCATCAGATCGTCCGCGCTTTCGGCGTCATCGGGGAACAGCGCGATGCCGATACTGGCCGAGATCGTGGCGCCGTTGCCACCGATCATGATCGGCCGCGAGACGCTTTCGACAATTTTCGACGCCACGGTGGCCGCCGATACGGCGGCATCCAAATTCGTTACCAGGGCGATGAATTCGTCGCCGCCCAGGCGGGCGACCGTATCGCTTTCGCGCAGGCATTCGCGGATGCGGCTGGCCACGGTCTTCAAAACCATGTCGCCGGCTTCATGGCCCATGGTGTCGTTGACGAACTTGAAGCGGTCCAAGTCAATGAACAATACCGCCAGCTCGTGGTCATAGCGCCGGGACTGGTTGATGGCGTGGGTCAGACGGTCAAACAACAGGGCCCGGTTTGGCAGGCCGGTCAGACTGTCATAGTGGGCCATATGAGCCCGGCTGATGGCGCACTGTATGCTGACGGTCAGGCGCTCGTTACCCAATTCGGATTTGACCAGGCTATCCTGGGCGCCGAACTGGACCAGCTGCACCACCATTTCAGGCGTAAAATCATCCATCAATGCAATGGTCGGCACAAAAAGAAACAGCCCTAATAGCTGTGCCAGGTCAAAGCCGGGGCCGCCGCCGGGGCCGGTGCCGGCGCCAGCGCCGGCATCATCAAAATCAATAATCAGGGCATCGAAGCGCTGCTCGGCCAGCAATGCACTGGCCGCCGCCACGGTCCGGACCCGGTGCACCGAATAGGTGCTGCCGTCCAAAGCGGCGAGTACCGCCGCTTCGGCATCGTCATCGCGACCAATGAATAAAATCTCGGTCAAGCCACTGGTTCCCTGGCGCGCCCAATGCGGCGCAACAATGATGTCTCATGACACCAGGGTAAACGTTAGCGGATGGTCGGTTAACGTTCGGTTTACGTAAACCTGGAAGCCGGGGTTGTTTTTATTTTGTGTTATTGCACTTTTTCGTCCGAAACCGCTTTAGTTCCCCGCTATCCGACGGGCCAGTTCAAAAAACTCACGCTTACGTTCCGAGCTGATTTCCCAATTCACCGGCATACTCTGATAGCCGTCGTCGTCCCCCTCGTCCGCCATGCGGTAGTCGAAAAACCCCCACGAGGCATATTCGTCCAGGGCGGCAATGAAATTATTGTCGGGCTGGTCGAAAGCAAAATGATCATCCTCGTTGAACAGGATCGGTTTCGGCGTGTAGCCCGCAGCCTGGCGGGTCTGTTGTACCATTTCGCGGATCCGCGCCGGCGCATCCACGTGATTGCCATGCAGCAGCAGAAAATCACTTTCCCGCACCACTTTCTCCTGCGGCACCACGCCGCCGCCATAGGAGGTGCCGACAAGCAGGCGCCGGCCATCGCGGCTGCGGCTCTTGGCCCGTGCGATCAGCGTATGTACGCCTTCCGGCATCAACAGGGGCTGTTGGTAGCGGACGTTGCATTCGTTGTTGATCTCGATCAGGACATGGCGGTCGCCCTGCTCGAGGATCCAGTCCACCGCCCCTTCGACGCCGCGGATAATGGCGGTCTCGCCGACCAGGTTCTTTTCCTGGCCGAAGTAGAACAGGCTGACGATGACCGCCATGCCCAGACCGTCGGCGGCATCGAGGATTTGGCGCAGCCGGCCAAGATAATCCCCGCGCAGGCTGCCGTCGGGGGCAATGGCGGAATTGATCCAGGGTTGATCCTTGGAATAGCCGTAGGGGCTGCCGCCTTGCAGGTTAAGGGTAAAGGCCAGCACGCCATGTGCCCGCCAACTGGGCATGGCGGCAATAAATTCGCGGCTATTGCGATCCGGGTCCCACTGGCCGGTGTCGGGATAGGCCCACAGGCTACGGGTTTCCGGGTTCAGGTCATCGAAAATGCCCTGCACCATACGGCTGTTGAGCAGCAATCCTTCGATACGCCGACCCTGCCAGATGACGCCGGGATAGGTTATCTGGCCGTTGATGAAGAACTGCTCACCCTGAATGCTGATTTCAGTCTTGCCGGTCATCGCGGCGGCTCAGCTCTCGTCGCCAGGTGCGAATTGTTTCTCGCCGATCGGCGAAAACACCCACATATCAAGACTGGAGCGGTCAAAGGCGTCACTTTGGGTGCGGTCGTCCCGGCTGGCCTGTAACTGCTCCAGGATCGCCTGGGGATCCTCGCCTTCCAACTCGTACAGGGCCAGGTAGCGCTGTTGCGGCGCACCGCCGGTGCTGGCGCTCAGTTTAAAACGCTGCCCGCTTTTAAAGCCGGGTACGGCCAGGCATTCGGGAACATGGCGGGCGTCGTACCAGGCGTTATACTCATCCTCCCGCCCCTCGACCGGATTGCTGAGTGCGATGAATAAATGCCGGTTCTTTGCCATGATGAATGCCTTCCTTGCTACAAAAAAGTACGGCCACGACGCATTCCCATGTTGAGGACGCATCGTGGCCGCTTGTCGGCAGTTGCGACCGTTTAAGCGTCGACGCGCCCGGTGGCGTTGCCCATGACGACAACGTCGCCTTTCTGGTTGGTGGTGGTGATGGCCAGATCCACCAGGGTTTGGCCGCCTTCCTCGCGGATCGCCTCAATCACCGCCTTGCCGGTCAGATCGTCGCCAGGCCAGACCTGATTGGTGAAGCGGACGCCGTATTTCTTGACGTTTTCCGCACCGAAAAGATTGGTAACCACGCGGCCGGTCATGCCCATGGTCAGCATGCCGTGGGCGAAGACGCCGGGATAGCCGGCAGCCTCCTGGCAATACTTGTCGTCGGTGTGCAACGGGTTGTAGTCGCCGGAGGTGCCTGAATACATCACCAGCTGGGTACGTTTCAGATCCTCGACCAGGACCTCTTCAAACGTATCGCCAACGGAAATTTCACTTGCTTTGATTGTCATCGTTCTACTCCTCAACCCAGATCAACCTTGATCGACCGGACGTTCGGTTTTCACGCCGACGCCTCTGGCCGTGCAGACCAGTTCGCCGTCCGCATCGCGATACTCGATAATGCGTTCCGAAAACATCAGCTTGCCGGCGCGCTTGCTTTCCTTTTCCCAGCTCTTGCCGGCTTTCTCGGTGGCGTAGAGCACATCGCCGGGACGCACGGGCCGCTCGAACTCGAAATGCTGCTCGGCGTGCAGGCCGCCCGAGGAGGACGCCTGGCCTTCCACGCCGGACGGATTCTTGCCCGAACCGAACCAGGCTTCGCCCGGCTTAATGCGCAGGAAATAATCGGGATTAAACTGCGCCACGGCTTGTGGAAAGGTGGGCGGTGCGGCGGCGTCCTCCATGCCCGTGTCGGGGACGGAGTAATCGCCGATGGAGCGTCGAAACATCATGATGTGTGTTGCCTCAACGGGAAAAGTGAGTTTTTTTTCGTCTGCCATTGCCTTCTACCATTACCTTTTCTGGTTTCCATTGCCGCCTAGGGTTCCACATTTGCACCACTGTCCGCAAGCGGTGAAGCCGGGCAATGACGAATTTCGCTTTCTAATGGAATGTGCCAAGGTTGCTATCTGAGTGGATGGAGATTGGTTATGAGCAAAACAGGCATTGGCGCATCGGTTCGGCGGCGGGAAGATCCCCGTTTTCTAACCGGCAACAGCGCCTACACCGACGATTTGAAGCTGCCCGGTCAGTGTCACGCGGTCTTCGTCCGCTCGCCTCATGCCCACGCCCGAATTGCTGCCGTCGATCTTTCCCCTGCGCAAAAATCACCCGGGGTGTTGGCTGTATGGAGTGCCGCCGAGCTTCGCCAAAGGGTGCCAAACGTTATCCCGTCCGCGGTGGCGACGCCGCCTTTCGATTTGCGCGGCATTGACGGCAAGTTGGCGACCGACGCCTCACAGTATCCATTCGCCGAAGACAAAGCGCGCTATCTGGGCGAAGCCGTGGCGGTGGTCGTGGCTGAAAGCTTGGCCGGGGCACTCGATGCGGCCGAGTTGGTGCAGGTCGACTACGAGGAGCTGCGCCCGAACGTCACCATCGAACAGGCCCTTGATCCCTCGGCGGCATTGATCTGGGAAGATGAGGACAGCAACGTCTCCATAGATTGGCGCATGGGGGATAGCGAAAAGATAGCCGGGATATTTGATGGCGCGGCGCATGTGGTCCGCCGTGACCTGGTCAATAACCGGGTCACGCCTGCCTTCATGGAACCGCGCGCGGCCATTGCCTCCCACGACCCAGGCGATGACCGGCTGACCCTGCGTCTGGGTTGCCAATCCGTGCATGGCATGCAGGCCGGGCTATGCCAGGTGCTCGATATTCCAGCAGAAAAATTACGGGTGATCGTGCCGGACATGGGCGGTGGTTTTGGTGCCCGCGGCGGCGTCTATATGGAATATCCGGTGCTGCTGGCGGCGGCCAGGGAACTTGGCCGGCCCGTACGTTGGACCGCCTCCCGTTCGGAAGGCATGCTGACTGATACCCAGGCCCGCGACCATGTCAGCAAAGGCGAATTGGCCCTGGATAGCGACGGCAATTTCCTGGCCTTGCGCATTCGGGCCGATTGGCGCCATGGTGCCTATCTGCCCAGCCGTAGTCTCTGGGTCACCCTGCACTATATGCCGCCAACCATTGGCGGCAGCTATCGCTTGGCCGAGGCCGACATCGGCATACGGGGGATCTTCAGCAATTCAACGCCGCAATCGGCCTATCGCGGCGTTGGCCGCGCCGAAGGAAACTACCTTTTGGAAAGTCTGATCGACGCCGCCGCGCGGCAGATGGATCTTGATCCGGTTGAGCTGCGCCGCCGTAATCTGGTGCAAAGCGATGATCTGCCCTGGCGCATGGCGGGAGGTGGTGTTTTGACCTCCGGCATCTTCAACGGCAACTTGGACCAGGCTGCCGAACTGCTGGCCATTGAAGAGGTGGCGGACGATCTGCCGTCACATTGGCTGCGCGGCCAGGGCGTCGCCATGTATGTGGAAAACGATGGCAGCATGACGACGGAATATGCCGAGGTTGAAGCTTTCGATAATGGCAAGGTTCTGATCCGGGTCGGCACCCAGGATTTCGGCATGGGACATCAGACCATGTATGCGCAAATCGCCTCTGATCGGCTGGGTTTGGCTTTCGATGATATCGAGGTGGTCTTCGGCGATACGGATGTGGTTAAGCGGGGCATGGGTTCCTACGGCTCACGCTCGGCCCGCATGGGCGGCGGCGCGGTGGTTTATGGCGCCGAAAAGATGGTCGAACGTGGCCGGGAGCTGGCCGCCGATATGCTGGAGGCCGCGGCGGAGGATATTCAGTACGAGAGCGGCCTATTCCAGGTCGCGGGTACGGACCGGCAAACCGGCCTTTTTGATGTGGCCGCCTACGCCAAGGCGCAAGGCGAACGCCTCAGCGCGGAGATGGATTTCGAGACGGCGGGCGATGTCTTCGCCAATGGCTGTCATGCGGCCCAGATCGCCATTGATCCCGATACGGGTTCGGTCAAGCTGTTGCGCCATATCATGGTCTGCGACGTCGGCCGCGCCATCAACCCGATGATCGTCGACGGCCAGTTGCATGGCGGTGCCGCGCAAGGCATCGGCCAGGCGATGTTCGAGAACGTGGTGCTGGACCCCGACAGCGGCCAGACTCTCAGCGGCAGCCTGTTGGATTATTGCCTGCCGCGGGCTGACGACCTGCCCATGTTCACCACGGCCCTGGTGGAGATCGAGGAAGCTGACAATCCGTTGGGCGTCAAAGGCGTCGGTGAAAACGCCACCACGGGGGCACCGGCGGCGGTGATGAATGCGATCCAGGATGCATTGGCAAAGGCCGGCGGAGCGGAAGTGCAAATGCCCGCGACGCCGGAGCGTGTCTGGCGGGCTCTGCGGAGCAATGCCTAGGTCGTCAACACGACCTTGCCTATGGCCCGGCGTTCGGTGATGACATCAATGGCCGCGACACAATCGGCAAGATCATAGGTGCCGTGTACCAGGGGATGCAGCCGGCCTTCGTCCTGCCACTGGAACAGTGTCGCCATGGCCTCTTGCAACCGGGAGATATTCGCGGCGGTGCGCGGCTGTTTGGCCCAGCCGCCGTAATAGCCCCAGTAGATGCCATGCACGGAGATGTTCTTTACCAACAGGATATTCGCCGGAATTCGCGGCACTGTTCCGCCTGCGAAACCAATTGGGAAAATCCTGCCTTCCGGTGCGATACAACGCAGGGATTGATCGAACACATCGCCCCCCACCGGATCGAAGATCACATCGGCGCCCCGGCCCTTGGTTAGTTCCAGTACGACGTCACGGAATGAATTTTCCCGGTAGTTAATCAGATGATCGGCGCCAGCATCCTCTGCCGCCGCCAGTTTGGCCCCATCGCCGGCGGTGGCGATCACTGTTGCGCCCATGGCCTTGCCGAGATCAACGGCGGCCAGGCCGCTGCCGCCGCCGGCGCCATGGACCAGCAGAACTTCGCCCGGCTGCATGCGGGCCTGCCAATCGAGGCAACCATAGGCGGTGGCGTAAATGGTGGGAAAATTCGTCGCGGCGGCAAATTCCAAACTATCCGGGATGGGAAAGACATTGTCCGCCAGAGCCACGCCCTGTTCGGCGAAGGCGCCATGCACCAGGCTGGCAGCGACCCGCTGGCCAATCTTGACCCGGCTGACATCATCGGCGACCGCACTTATCGTTCCGGCGGCTTCGGTGCCGGGAATGAAGGGCACGGGCGGCGAATTCTGATGCGTGCCCGCGATGGCCAGGACATTGGCGAAACCGATGCCGGCGGCGGCGATATCGACCAAAACCGTGCCCGGCTCCAGCGGCTGTTCCGGTGCGGCCACATCGTCGACCACAAGATTTTTGTAGGGGCCGTTTTCCCGGCAGATGACCGCCCGCATCTCAGGTCATGCCTTCGAGGGCGGCGGCAAGATCTTCGATCAGATCGTCGGGATCTTCCAGGCCCACGGACAGGCGCACCATGCCGTCGCCGATGCCTACCTTGGCGCGTTCCTCCGGCCCCACGGCGCGGTGGGTGGTGGTGGCGGGATGGGTGATCAGGCTTTTGGCATCGCCGAGATTATTGGATATGTCCACGATCCGCAGGCCGTTGAGGAACTTGAAGGCCTCGTCCTTGCCGCCGCGCAGATCAAAGGTGATGACCGAGCCGCCCGCCGTCATCTGCCGTTGCGCCAGCTCGTATTGGGGAAAGCTTTCCAGGCCCGGATACAGCACGCGCTCGATCGCACCGCTGCTTTCCAGCATCCTGGCGATGGTCAGGGCGTTGCGGCATTGTTCGGCCAAGCGCAATTCCATGGTTTCCAGGCCCTTCAGCAAAATCCAGGCGTTAAAGGCGCTCATGGCCGGACCCGTATGGCGCATGAAATTCATCAGATGGTCGGCGATGAACGCCTCGCTAGACAGGACGGCGCCGCCCAGGATGCGGCCTTGGCCGTCCATATGCTTGGTGCCGGAATAGACCACCACATCGGCGCCGTATTCCGCCGGACGTTGCAGGATTGGCGTGGAGAAAACATTGTCCACCACGACGCGCGCGCCAACTCCGTGGGCCAGCTCAATAACCGCTTCCAAGTCGATCAGATCCAAGGTCGGGTTCGATGGGGTTTCGAAGAAGACCACCGTTGTGCCGTCGTTGATCTTGGCCTGCCATTGGCTCAAATCGGCGCCATCCACCAGATCGACCTTAATGCCATAGCGCGGCAGCAGCTGGGTCAGAATATAGTGGCAGGAGCCGAACAGCGCGCGTGAAGCCACCACGTGATCGCCGCTTTGCAATTGACAAAGCAATGCGGCAAAGACCGCCGCCATGCCGGAGGCGGTGGCGAAGCAGGCTTCCGAACCATCGATCTGCGCCAGCCGTTCCTCGAACATCGAAACCGTGGGATTGCCGTAGCGGGAATAGATGTAGCCCTCATCATCGCCCAGAAAGCGCGCTTCCGCCTGCTCGGCGCTGTCATAGACAAAGCCGGAATTCAGAAACAATGCTTCCGAGGTTTCGCCATGGGGCGAGCGGTCCAACCCGGCGCGGACCGCGCGCGTGCGTGATCGCCAGCCCGGATTACTTTTGTCGCCCATGATCTCGTATCCCCCCGTCAATTAACTTATCAGCCCTTAGACTTTTCAGCCCTGTACCCAGGGCAGGCCGGCGAATTTCCAACCACCTAGCGTGCCGCGATGGCCGCTCTCGCCCTTGTCGCCTTCGAAGCCGCCGGCGACGTTGTAGCAAGTCTCGAAATCCGCCGCCGTCAGCAATATCGCCGCGTTCTTGCTGCGCACGCCGGAACGGCAAAGCAAATAGATGGGCGCATCCTTGGCGATGCCGGAACCCTCCACCTGGGCTTGAAAATCCATGTTGCGCTCTGCAGAGGGAAAGAACTGCCATTCGATGCGCAACACTTGTTTGCCCAGGCTCGACAGATCCGGCAGGCCCACGTAATTCCATTCAGCTTCCGTGCGCACGTCGATCAAGACCGCGTTCGGATCTTCCGACAACCGTCGCCAGACTTCGCTGACCTCTATATTGCCCGCATAATCCATTTTACTGTTTCCCTCGGCTCTAATGACTATGAGGCGCGGTTTCTACCTGATCGCGGGTCCGCTTGGCCAGAGGATTCGCCCTAATAGGCCCAGGTGGCAGCGCAACCAGCGGCGACTGGGCTGGACTTTTCCCCGCTTCCACGGCGTAGGGCGGGTATCGTCGCACGGCCATCCAGGGCCGGTTGATACCAATGGGCGAATTCTTCCACCGCCTCCAGCAAGGCCTGCGCCTGTTGCGCCGTGGCCAGCGAAAAACTATCAAAGCCGCAACGCAGCATGAAGGTCAACTGATCGCGCAAGACCTCGCCCACTGCCCGCAGTTCGCCTTTGTAGCCGTGCCGTTGGCGCAGCAGGCGGGCTTGTGAATAGGCCCGGCCATCGGTGAACGTGGCGAATTCCAATGCGATCACCTCAAAGCGGTGCAGATCGGCGGCGGCAAGGTCGGGTGTCTGACCCGGTGCCAGGCGCAGGCCAATGGGGCCGTCGAACGCCAATATGGCATCCTTGTGTTGCCGCCAGACGTCCAGCGAGACGATCACCGGTCCCAGGGGGGCAAGGGTCTGTACTTCGGCGAAATCGTCGGTCTCGTGCCAGCGGTCTTCGACCAGCCTGCCGTGCTTAATCAGAGGCATAGAGCTTCTCCTTGAAAGGTTGCGGGCCGATGCGTTGATAGGTCTGAATAAATTTTTCGCCTACTTCCCGCTGTTGCAGATAGACATCGACGATGGTTTCGATGGCATCGGCGATCTGCCATTCATCAAAAGCCGGGCCGATGATGCTGCCGATGGCGGCGTTCTCGTTGGAAACGCCGCCCAGGGTGACCTGGTAATATTCCGTACCCTTTTTATCGACGCCCAGGACACCGATATTGGCCACATGATGATGGGCGCAGGCGTTGATGCAGCCGGAAATATTCAGGCTGATATCGCCGATCTCGCGCTCCCGGGCGAGGTCGGAAAAACGTTCGGAAATGCGCTGGGCGATGGGGATGGAGCGGGCATTGGCCAGATTGCAGTAATCCAGCCCCGGACAGGCGATGATGTCGCTGATCCGGCCCGCGTTGGCGGCGCTCATGCCCAGAATTCCCAAAGCCTGCCAAAGCGCGAACAGGTCGGTCTTTTGGATGTCGGGCAGGATCAGATTCTGCTTATGGCTGATACGGATTTCGCCAAAGCCGTATTGCTCTGCCAAATCGGCGATCGCCTCCATCTGTTCGGCGCTGGCGTCGCCGGGGATGCCGCCGTGGGGTTTGGTCGAGATGGTGGCGATGGCATAGCCGGGCTGTTTGTGTTCATGCACGTTGCTCTCGACCCAGGCGGCGAAACTCGCGTCGGCGGCGATGGCGCCATCCAGTGCCGAACTTTCGTCAGGCAGATCAACATAGCTGGGCGGTGCAAAATAGGCCGCGATGCGCTGCCGCTCCTCGATAGGCAGATCCAGGGTGCCATCGGGGATTTGCGCCCACTCCGCCTCGACCAATTCCGCCAGGGCCTCCACGCCCAGGCTTTCCACCATGATCTTCAGGCGCGCTTTATAGATATTGTCGCGCCGGCCCAGCTGATTATAAACCCGCAGGATCGCCTCCAGATACGACAGCATCTGATCCACGGGCAAAAAGTCGCGCAACGTCTTGGCCAGAATGGGCGTGCGGCCCTGACCACCGCCCACCATGACCTCAAAGCCCGGCTCGCCGTCCGCGTTGCGATGCATGCGCAGGCCGATGTCGTGGCCCCGGGTGACCGCGCGGTCGCTGGGCGCGCCGGTAACGGCGATCTTGAACTTGCGCGGTAGGAACGAGAATTCCGGATGCAGAGTGGACCATTGCCGAATGATCTCGGCATAGGTGCGCGGGTCGTCGACCTCGTCGGCGGCGACGCCGGCCAGGGGATCGGCGGTGATATTGCGGATGCAGTTGCCCGAAGTCTGGATGGCATGCATCTCCACCTCGGCCAGCTCGGCCAGGATCTTCGGCACGTCTTCCAGCTTGGGCCAGTTGTACTGAATATTCTGCCGGGTGGTGAAATGGCCATAGCCATGGTCGTAGGTGCGCGCGATATGGGCCAGCTTGCGCAGCTGGTGCGAGGCCAGGGTGCCGTAAGGGATGGCGACCCGCAGCATGTAGGCGTGTAGCTGCAGGTACAGCCCGTTCATCAGGCGCAAGGGCTTGAATTCATCCTCGCTCAACTCGCCGGAAACCCGGCGCGCTACCTGGCCACTAAACTGCGCCACACGCTCGGCTACGAAAGCGTGGTCGAATTCGTCATAACGATACATGGTCCTACCCCTGCGCTAGATCGGTCGCTTCAGATCAGTGCCGACGCTGGGTCCCCTGGTGCGAATGATCTCGCGTCGGCCAAGGGCAACAGGTGTACCATTTTCGTGTTCGATTTTGAACAGATAGGGTCCGACCACATGGCCGTTGGCGGCATGGCGCTGGGCCTGATGCAACAGAACCTTGGCGGCTTGCGGGTCTGGCGCCGATTGGCAATCCTCGATCCGCTCCGACCAATTATCCTTGGCGGTCAAATAAATGACGGAGCCGTCTGAGAGGCGGTTGGCGGTGATGGCTTGCGCCGTGTTTTCGGCTGGGATTCTAGAGGTGCGAATAGACATGCGTATGCTCCCTGTCTGGCCTAACAACGGGCCCACGGAGCATTTCCCCGTGGCGCTTTAGCAATTGTTGACGCGGTTGCAAGCTGCCCAATCAAATTTCCGCGGTAGATCTTGAAGCTTGAGTGCATATTTACGCAAAATTTTCGGAATGTCAATAAAATACAAATCAAAATACATAAATATTTTATATACATATTTAATTTGTGATATATAATCGCATATCATGCATGGCGTAAAGCCGTCACCATGAGGTAGCATGGGGCCATGCATATTTCATTTTTCGTGATATTTCTAATATTGCTGGCCGCGAACCTCATTGCTCCTGCCCAGGCGGAATCCGCCTTGAAGGATCCAACCGGCCCGGTTGAGGTGGTGGACGGCGACACCTTGCTGGTCGGCGGCCAGCGGGTGCGTCTGTATGGCATCGACGCGCCCGAAACGGGGCAGTATTGTGCCACAAAACATGAAAAGCCGTTTGATTGCGGCCGTCTGTCGGCCCGGGCCCTGCGCCTGTTCCTCGGTGGCGCCAAGGTGCGTTGCAAGGCCCGTGGTGAATTGCCTGATGGCACACTATTGGTGCAGTGCTTCGCTGGCCGCAATGACCTGGCAAACCAGATGTTGGCGGTGGGCTGGGCCGTGGCGGACCCGACGACCGGGGCCGACTATCGCCGGGGCGAGTTGGCGGCGCTGGCCACCAAGGAAGGTCTGTTCAAGGGTAAATTCATACCGCCATGGGAATGGCGCGCCGGCAAACGCGAAATCGCCCCCGGCCTGCCTTGGACCGGGCCGGCGAAGTCCGAATAGTCTTTTTCAATCGCTATGACGGGCTGCGCTGGATGGGTAAGCCGTCGCTGTCCATTTTCATGCGCTGACCGTAGGCATGCACACAGCCTTGACCATCCGGCGTCAGCTCAACCAGGGTCCAGGTGCCCCGGCGCGAGGCAAACAGTTCCACCAGATGGCCGTTGTCCAATTCCGCCCTGGCGATGCGCCCTTCGCCATAGGCGCGTTCGAGATAGTTATTCAACGTGTCCTGGGCCAAACAACTTTCATCCATATGGTCCGGCATCGCCATGGCGCCAGCCTGGCCTCCGAGGGCGGCAAGTGGCAATGCCAGTGCTGCACTTAGTATAATGTGTCTTCGAGTCATAATTCCGCTCTCTGCAAATTTGCTCTCCCACATATGGGGAGAGATCAACGCACAGAGAAGTCACACCATCTCAATTGTGTGTGAGGGCCTGATAGGCAAGAAACAGCGCGATGGCGGCGGTGGCGGAGACATTCAGGCTCTCCATGGCGTCGGCCATGGGCAGATGCACTATAGTGTCACAGTTGCGCTGGGTCAGCGGGCGCAGGCCCTCGCCCTCGGCGCCGAGGACCAGGGCAACGCGCCCGGTCAGGGAAATTTCGCTAAAGGCCTGACCCTCGCCCATGGCCAGGCCGTGCCGCCAAAAGCCCATGCCGGCCAACTGTTCCAGTGCCCTGGAGAGATTGTTGACCCGTACCAGGGGCACGGTTTCCAGGGCACCTGACGCCGCCTTGGCCAAGGCACCGCCCTCTGGCGGCGCATGGCGGTCTTGCATGATCACGCCGGCGGCGCCAAAGGCGGCCGCCGAACGCAATATCGCACCGACATTGCGGGGATCGCTGATCTGATCCAGCACCAGAACCACGCCACTGCTTTCCGGGTCCGGCAGCAGTGTATCCAGTTCCGGGTTGGCCAGGGGGGCAACCAGTACCGCGATGCCTTGATGCACCGCTTCCAGCGGCAACAATTCTTCCAAGCCGCGGCGATCGATAATTTCGGGCCGCAGATCAAGTTCCCCGGCGGAGGCGGGCAGGGCCGCATCATCGGTAGACAAAAGCCTGCTGATTTGCCGCTCCGGGTTGGCGCAGGCGGCTTCCACCGCATGCTGGCCGTAAATCCAATAGCCTGCCCGGTGGCTGCGGCCACGGCGCGCCGTTGGCTGGTCCGGCCGGCCCTCGGCCCAGCCTTCCCGCCGTTTGCCCGCGTGCCGGCTGCCATGCCGTCCGCCTGATCGCTTGCGCCCTGCCATGGGACCGCATATAAAACGGCGCTGCTGGTAATGCAATCTTATCCGATCCTGGGCCTGCAAATTGGTGGGGCGGAGATGAAAGTATTGCCGCATATGAATTTGGCCTTTTTTTGCATTGACTTGCGATGTTGAAAGGTACATATCAGCCCACCGCCGCGCGTGGCGGTTCGGCGTGTGCGGAGGGGTGCCTGAGTGGTTAAAAGGGATGGGCTGTAAACCCATTGGCTATGCCTACGTTGGTTCGAATCCAACCCCCTCCACCACTGCACAAATCCGGGCCGCGCCGCAGTTGATATTGGCTAGAAGGCGGCGATCGCGGGTGTAGCTCAGTGGTAGAGCCCCAGCCTTCCAAGCTGGTTACGCGGGTTCGATCCCCGCCACCCGCTCCAACCCCCCGGGGTATGTACGGTGTGGGGCGCGGCAGGGTGGTTAAGGACAAGAAGGACGGTTTGAAGTTAGACGGATTGTTTTGGAAATGACGGTCGGAGACTAAGGAAATGGCGAAGGCAAAATTTGAGCGTACGAAGCCGCATTGCAATGTCGGCACGGTTGGCCACGTTGATCATGGCAAGACGACGCTGACGGCTGCGATCACGAAGGTCCTGGCGGAAGCCGGTGGTGCCGAGTTCACGGCCTATGATGACATTGACAAGGCGCCCGAAGAGCGCGCCCGTGGCATCACGATCTCGACGGCGCATGTTGAGTACGAGACCGAGAACCGCCATTACGCCCACGTTGATTGCCCGGGCCATGCTGACTATGTGAAGAACATGATCACCGGTGCGGCGCAGATGGACGGCGCCATTTTGGTTGTCTCGGCCACTGACGGCCCGATGCCGCAGACGCGGGAGCACATCTTGCTGGCCCGCCAGGTCGGCGTGCCTGCCTTGGTCGTGTACATGAACAAGTGCGACCAGGTTGACGACGAAGAGATCCTGGAATTGGTCGAGATGGAAGTGCGCGAGCTGCTCTCCAGCTACGATTTTCCCGGCGACGATATCCCGGTGATCCGCGGCTCGGCGCTGGTGGCGCTGGAAGACGGCGACGAGGCTCTGGGCAAGAACTCGATTATCGAGCTGATGCAGGCGGTTGATGATTCTATCCCGCAGCCGGACCGTCCCAAGGACATGCCTTTCCTGATGCCGATCGAGGATGTGTTCTCGATCTCTGGCCGGGGCACGGTTGTGACGGGCCGGATTGAGCGCGGCATCGTCAAGGTTGGCGAGGAGATTGAGATCGTCGGCATCAAGGAAACCGCGAAGACCACTGTTACGGGCGTCGAGATGTTCCGCAAGCTGCTGGATCAGGGCGAGGCGGGCGACAATGTTGGTTGCCTCCTCCGTGGTGTTGGCCGTGAGGATGTGGAGCGCGGGCAAGTTCTGGCGCACACGGGCACGATCACGCCGCACACCAAGTTCCAGGCCAGTGCGTATATTCTGACCAAGGATGAAGGTGGCCGTCATACGCCGTTCTTCACCAACTATCGTCCGCAGTTTTATTTCCGGACGACGGATGTGACGGGTGTTGTCAGCCTGCCGGAAGGCACGGAGATGGTGATGCCTGGCGACAATATCGAGATGTCGGTTGAGTTGATCGCGCCGATCGCCATGGACGAGGGTCTGCGTTTCGCGATCCGCGAAGGCGGCCGCACGGTTGGTGCCGGCGTCGTCGCATCGATCGACGAGTAATTTAGTTTCCGGCTTTGCCAGGCGGTTGCCTTGGCTAGGTTGGTAAAGGAGTGTAGCTCAATTGGCAGAGCACCGGTCTCCAAAACCGGGGGTTGTGGGTTCGAGTCCCTCCACTCCTGCCATTACAAGAACGAGCGGCCCAGGAAACGGGCAACTTTGGAATAGACGGTAGTTGAGGCGGACAATAGAGATGGCAAAGGCAAGTCCGGCGGAATTCGTCAGACAGGTGCGGCAGGAAACCAGCAAGGTGACCTGGCCGACACGCAAGGAAACTGGTCTGACCACGGCCATGGTCTTCGTCATGGCTGCCCTGGCGGCGATTTTCTTTCTGTTGGCGGACAAGCTGATCACCTTTGGCGTGGAATTACTTCTCGGCCTGGGAGGCTGAATAGATGGCGGCGCGTTGGTATATCGTTCATGTCTATTCGGGCTTTGAGGGCAAGGTGGCGACATCCATCCGCGAACAAGCCGAAGCTAATGGCCTGGACGAGGATATTCTGGAAGTCATGGTGCCGACCGAGGAAGTGGTGCAAATGCGCCGCGGCCAAAAGGTCAACGCCGAGCGGAAATTTTTTCCGGGCTATGTTTTGGTCAAGATGGACCTCTCGGATGATGCTTATCACCTGATCAAGGATACGGCCAAGGTGACCGGTTTTCTGGGTACGGGGGGCAAGCCCTCGCCGATCTCGGAGGCTGAGGCGCAGCGGGTCATGACCCAGGTCCAGGAAGGTATCGAGCGGCCGAAACCCTCGATCACGTTCGAGGTGGGCGAGCAGGTTCGGGTCAGCGACGGGCCTTTTGCCTCCTTCAACGGGTTGGTTGAAGAGGTCGACGAGGAACGGGCCCGTCTCAAGGTCTCGGTCTCTATCTTTGGCCGGGCGACACCGGTTGAATTGGAATATGCTCAGGTCGAAAAGTCCTAAACGGGACCTGAGCGGAATTGAATTTTACGACGTGTGGGAGGCCCGCCATGGCCGCACCACGCACCCTTCGGCGGCGTTATTGACTAGCGTTGCCAGAAAATGAGAAGGACAGACAATGGCAAAGAAGATCAGCGGTTACATCCGCTTGCAAATCCCGGCTGGACAAGCCAATCCATCGCCGCCCGTGGGCCCCGCGTTGGGTCAGCAGGGTGTCAATATCATGGAATTCTGCAAGTCCTTTAACGCCGAAACGCAAAATCTTGAGGGCGGCATGCCGATCCCTTGCGTGATCACCGTGTACGGCGACAAAAGCTTCAGTTTCATCACCAAGACCCCGCCGGCCAGCTTTTTCATTAAGAAGGCCGCGGGCCTGCCCAAGGCCTCGAGTTTGCCGGGGCGCGAGGTTGCGGGCTCGATCACCATGGCGCAGGTGCGCGAGATCGCCGAACAGAAAATGGTTGATTTGAATGCCAACGATCTGGACCAGGCCAGCAAGATGATTGCCGGTTCGGCCCGCTCCATGGGCATCGAGGTAAAGGGATAATCTGATGGCGAACAAGAACGCAAAACGCACGAAGGATGTCCGGGCCTCTATTGACCGGGATGCGGAGTATGAATTGGGCGCGGCCGTGAAAATGGTCAAGGACGCCGCCACCGCGAAGTTCGATGAGACCATCGAAATCGCCATGAGCCTGAACGTCGACCCGCGACATGCGGACCAGATGGTGCGCGGCGTGGTGCAATTGCCCAACGGCACCGGTAAAACGGTCCGTATCGCGGTATTCGCCAAGGATGCCAAGGCGGACGAGGCCCGCGAAGCCGGCGCCGATTTGGTCGGCGCCGAGGATCTGGCGGAAAAAATCCAAGCCGGCGAGATGGATTTCGACCGTTGTATCGCGACCCCCGACATGATGGCCGTGGTTGGCCGTTTGGGTAAGGTGCTGGGCCCGCGCGGCCTGATGCCTAATCCGAAACTGGGTACCGTGACCCCGGATGTCGCCGGCGCCATCGCGGCGCAAAAGGGCGGCCAGGTGGAATTCCGGGTGGAGAAAGCCGGTGTCATCCATGCCGGTGTCGGCAAGGCCAGCTTTGCCGAGGACGCATTGCAGGCCAACGTCTCGGCCTTCGTGAATGCGGTGTTGCGGGCCAAGCCAAGCGGCGCCAAGGGCACGTACGTGAAAAAAGTCGCGGTCAGCTCGACCATGGGCCCCGGCGTAAAAATCGACATTGCGTCGGTGGAGCAGTAAGTAATTTAAGAGGTTGGCCGCTTGGCAGATTGCTAAAGCGGCCCAACGCCGGAAAGCAGCGGAGTTTTCAATTCCAATGCTTTCCACCTGTCCGAGACTGCAGGCGCGGTTTGTCCCCAGACGATTTTTGGGGCGGCCCGTTTAAGGGTCCCAAGCGAAGGGCCACCTGTATAGACGGGGGTAGAGGCGGATTTTACGGCCATCTTTTCGTGGCGCCGTGAAGCCAAGTTCGAACCCTGGGGCAGGCAAACCGGATCGCAAGGATGTTTCGCCGGTGGTTTTGCCGATGCTGCATTCAGCGATCTAAACCGCAACCGGTCGTGAACGGATGTTTCCGGGCACGGCCACCGTTAGGGAGCGAAATAGTGGACCGAGCGCAAAAGCGTGAGGCGGTGGCGGAACTGAATGAGGTGTTTGCGAATGCCTCGTCGGTCGTGGTCACCCACTACAGTGGCTTGAATGTTGCCGAGATCAGTGATCTTCGGCGGCAGATGCGGGCTGCTGGCGCTAACTTTAAGGTCACCAAAAACCGGCTGACCAAGCTTGCCCTTGATGGAACCCCTTATGCCCCGATCAGTGATCTGTTCACCGGGCCGACGGCGATCGCCTTTTCGGACGATCCGGTCGCGCCCGCCAAGGTGGCGATCGACTTTGCCAAGGGCAACGACAAGCTCGTCGTTCTTGGCGGCGCCATGGGCGACAACCAATTGGATGTCGCTGGCGTTAAGGCCTTGGCTGCGTTGCCGTCCCTGGACGCGCTGCGCGGCAAACTGATTGGCGTGTTGCAAGCCCCCGCAACCAAGCTGGCTGGTGTCGTTCAGGCCCCGGCATCGCAGTTGGCGCGGGTGCTTTCGGCACAGGGTTCCAAAGATGAGGCGGCTTGAGCTGTCACAATTTAGGTTCGAACTAGGAGCTACGAAAAATGGCTGATTTAGAGAAAATTGCAGAAGACCTGTCCGCGTTGACCGTCATCGAGGCGGCTGATCTGGCCAAGTTGTTGGAAGAAAAATGGGGCGTCTCCGCGGCTGCCCCTGTCGCTGCTGCGGCTGCCGCACCGGCTGATGGTGCTGCCGCCGCCGAAGAGAAGACCGAGTTTGATGTCGTTCTGGCCTCGTTTGGCGAGAAAAAGATCAACGTCATCAAGGAAGTCCGCGCGATCACCGGTCTGGGCCTGAAAGAGGCCAAGGATCTGGTCGAATCGGCTCCGAAGGAGATCAAGGAAGGCGTCGCGAAAGACGAGGCCGACAAGATCAAGGAACAGCTCGAGGGCGCAGGCGCGACCGTCGAGATCAAGTAGATACGTTGAGTTCCGGCTGTATGGTGGGGTGGCGCTGCCGCCCCACCAGCGGCTAGGGCCGTTGAATAGTGCTGACGTTTGGTTATTTTGTTTGTTTATATTGACTTACCAGAGAATTACGTTATCAACTCATTCGTTAGTGTCTATGAAATTTGGAACGGGACTAAAACTGGCGGACCCCCATGGCGGTTGCGCCCGTTTCCGCGTGGATTTGGCTGCTAGTTCGGCGCCGGTATGTTTGCCGGCGGAGCTGGCGGTCGGGGCCTATCACGTATGATCCCGAAATAGTCATCGCGCGCCCTTTGGGGCGCGTAATGGGGCAATTAGTATCCATTGGGTCTTGCCAATGGATATCTTGGTCGAAGCATGAGGAAGACGCATGTCACTGACATTTACCGGTCGTAAACGCATCCGCAAATCATTTGGACGCATCGCGGAAGTCGCGGCGATGCCCAATCTGATCGAAGTGCAGAAAAGCTCGTACGACAAATTCCTGCAAGCCGATATTCCGGAAGCCGAAAGAGGCGATAACGGCATGAACGGCGTCTTCCAATCGGTTTTTCCGATCAAGGATTTCGCCGAAACGGCGGAACTGCATTACGTCAAATTCAATTTGGAAGATCCCAAATATGACGTTGAGGAATGTCAGCAGCGGGGCATGACCTATGCCGCGCCGTTGAAGGTGACCTTGCGCCTGATCGTCTTTGAAGTGGACGAGGATACCCAGGCCAAATCGGTTCTGGATATTAAGGAGCAGGAAGTCTACATGGGCGACATGCCCTTGATGACCAACAACGGCACCTTTGTCGTCAATGGTACCGAGCGGGTGATCGTCAGCCAGATGCACCGCTCGCCCGGCGTCTTCTTTGATCACGACAAGGGCAAAACCCATTCGTCCGGCAAATTCCTCTTCGCGGCACGGATTATTCCCTATCGCGGCTCTTGGCTGGATTTTGAATTCGATGCCAAGGATCTTGTCTTTGTCCGCATCGATCGCCGCCGCAAACTGCCCGTGACCACGCTGTTGCAGGGTATTGGGTTGAGCGCCGAAGAGATCCTGAGTTATTTCTACCGCACGGTGGATTACAAATACGACAGCCGGAAAAAGGGCTGGCGTACGGTGTTCGAGCCCGAGCGACTGCGCGGCCTGCGTGCGGTCCGCGACCTGATCAACGCCAAGAATGGCGACGTGATCGTCGAGGCCGGGGAAAAGATTACCCCACGCCGCACCCGCAAGCTGATCGAGGATGGCGTCAAGGAGCTGCTGGTCACGGACGAGGATCTGGTAGGCCGTTACGTGGCCATTGATCTGATCGACGAAAGCACCGGGCTGGTGCTGGCCGAGGCGGGCGAGGAACTGACCGAGGAGTTGGCGGTGTCCTTGCGTGAAGGCGGTATCAATTTGATCCCGACCCTCGATATCGACCACGTGACCGTGGGCGCATATATCCGCAACACGCTGACCGCGGACAAGAATTCCACGCGGGAGCAGGCGCTGATCGATATTTACCGGGTCATGCGTCCTGGCGAGCCGCCAACGGTGGAGGCGGCGCAGAACCTGTTCAATTCCATGTTTTTCGATTCCGAACGCTATGACCTCTCGTCCGTGGGCCGGGTGAAGCTGAACGCCCGCCTGGGTCTGGATGCGGAAGATACGGTGCGGGTACTGCGCATTGAAGACATCATGGCCGTGGTTAAGACCCTGGTCGATCTGAAGGACGGCCGCGGCGATATCGATGATATCGATCACCTGGGCAACCGCCGGGTTCGCTCCGTGGGCGAGTTGATGGAAAATCAATACCGCATCGGCCTGCTGCGCATGGAGCGGGCGATCCGCGAGCGCATGAGCTCGGTCGAAATCGATAGCGTCATGCCCCACGATCTGATCAACGCCAAGCCGGCGGCGGCGGCGGTGCGGGAATTCTTTGGTTCCTCCCAGCTTAGCCAGTTCATGGATCAGACCAACCCGCTGTCCGAAATTACCCACAAGCGGCGCCTCTCGGCGCTTGGCCCGGGCGGACTGACGCGGGAGCGGGCCGGCTTTGAGGTGCGCGACGTGCATCCCACCCATTATGGCCGAATTTGCCCGATCGAGACGCCTGAAGGTCCGAATATCGGCCTGATCAACTCGCTGGCGACCTACGCCCGCATCAACCGTTACGGCTTCATCGAAACCCCGTACCGGAAAGTATCCGGTGGCCGAGTCGGCGAAGAGGTGTTGTACCTTTCCGCCATGGAAGAGGGCAAATACACCATTGCCCAGGCCAATGCGGAACTTGATAAGCGCGGCCGGTTCGTGGCTGATTTGATCTCCTGCCGGGTTGGCGACGACTTCCAGATGACGGCACCGGAAAACATCGAGTATATGGATGTTTCGCCAAAGCAGCTGGTCTCGGTTGCCGCCGCCTTGATCCCGTTCTTGGAAAACGATGACGCCAACCGGGCCTTGATGGGCTCGAACATGCAACGCCAGGCAGTGCCGTTGTTGCAGGCCGAGGCACCCTTGGTCGGTACCGGCATGGAAGCGACCGTGGCCCGGGATTCCGGCGTTTCCGCGGTGGCACGGCGCACCGGTATCGTCGATCAGATCGATGCCACCCGCATCGTCGTGCGCGCCACGGACGAGACCGACCTGTCGGTCAGCGGCGTGGACATTTACAACCTGTTGAAGTTCCAGCGTTCAAACCAGAACACCTGCATCAACCAGCGTCCGCTGGTGAAGGTGGGCGACGAGGTGACGGCCGGTGATATCATCGCCGATGGCCCCTCGACGGAGTTGGGCGAGCTGGCTCTGGGCCGCAATGTGCTGGTCGCCTTCATGCCGTGGATGGGTTACAACTTCGAGGATTCCATCCTGATCTCAGAGCGCATCGTCCGTGACGATGTCTTCACCTCGATCCATATCGAGGAATTCGAGGTCATGGCCCGCGACACCAAGTTGGGGCCGGAGGAAATCACCCGGGATATTCCCAACGTCGGTGAGGAAGCTCTGCGCAACCTCGATGAGGCGGGTATCGTCTATATCGGGGCGGAGGTGCACCCGGGCGATATTCTCTGCGGTAAGATCACCCCGAAGGGGGAAAGCCCGATCACGCCGGAGGAAAAACTGCTGCGCGCGATCTTTGGCGAAAAGGCCTCGGATGTGCGCGATACCTCGTTGAAGCTGCCCCCCGGCGTGGCCGGCACGGTGGTCGAGGTGCGGGTCTTCTCGCGTCACGGCGTCGATAAGGACGAGCGCGCCCTGGCGATCGAGCGGGACGAGATCGAGCGTCTGGCCAAGGACCGGGACGACGAGATGGAAATCCTGGAGCGGAACACTTATGCCCGCTTGCACGAATACCTGATGGGCAAGACGGCCTCGGGAGGTCCCAAGGCGATCAAGGCGGATACCCGCATCACGGAGAGCCTGCTGGCGGATTTGAGCCGCGGCCAATGGTGGCAGATCACTCTGTCCAACCAGAAAGCCATGGACGAGATCGAACAGCTGAACAAACAGTTCGATCTGGCGCGCAAGGAACTGGAAGACCGCTTCGACAACAAGCTGGACAAATTGCAGCGCGGTGATGAACTGCTGCCCGGCGTGATGAAGATGGTCAAGGTCTTCGTCGCCGTGAAACGCAAGTTGCAGCCCGGCGACAAGATGGCGGGCCGGCACGGCAACAAGGGTGTGATTTCCAACATCGTGCCGATCGAGGATATGCCCTATCTCGATGACGGCACCAACGTTGATATCGTTCTCAATCCCCTGGGCGTGCCTAGCCGCATGAACGTGGGACAGATCTTGGAGACCCATTTGGGCTGGGCTTCGGCCGGTCTGGGTCTGCAAATCGGCGAACTGGTCGATCAAGTCCGCCGCGGCGGCAAGCAGGACGACCTGAAGAAGCACCTGAAGGTGGTTTACGGCGATGAGCAGTACAAGGATACCATCTCCGTCCTGAACGACGAACAGGTGCTGGAGTTGGGCGATAATCTGCGCAAGGGCGTGCCCATGGCGACGCCGGTGTTCGATGGCGCCCATGAAGCCGATATCGTCACCATGCTGGGGCATGCGGGGCTGGAGGAATCCGGTCAGGTTACCCTGCATGACGGCCGCACCGGCGAGGCCTTCAAGCGTAAGGTAACGGTGGGCTACATCTATATGTTGAAGCTGCACCATCTGGTGGACGACAAGATCCATGCCCGATCGATTGGCCCTTACTCCCTGGTGACCCAGCAACCGCTGGGCGGCAAGGCGCAATTCGGCGGTCAACGGTTTGGCGAGATGGAGGTCTGGGCCCTGCAGGCCTATGGCGCGGCCTATACCTTGCAGGAAATGCTGACGGTGAAGTCGGACGATGTGGCTGGCCGGACCAAGGTTTACGAAGCCATCGTGCGCGGCGACGACGCGTTCGAGGCCGGTATTCCGGAATCCTTCAATGTGCTGGTCAAGGAAATGCGTTCGCTCTGCCTGAATGTAGAATTGTCGCAGAATAGTTACTGATCCGGTGTGCGGAGGGTTCGCCCCGCGCACATCACGGATCGGCCTTTTGTTATCACGAGGCAGCCCTGAACCCTACGGGGCCGCCGCAAATGGGAGATGGACCCCATGAACGAACTGATGAGAATTTTTGGCCCGGCCACCACTTCGGCCGCCGACAACTTCGATCAGATCAAGATTTCAATCGCCAGCCCCGACCGCATCCGTTCGTGGTCGTTTGGTGAAATCAAGAAACCGGAGACCATCAACTACCGGACTTTCAAGCCGGAGCGTGACGGCCTGTTCTGTGCCCGGATCTTTGGCCCGATCAAGGATTACGAATGCCTGTGCGGTAAATACAAACGCATGAAGTTCAAAGGCATCGTCTGCGAGAAATGCGGCGTCGAGGTGACCCTCTCGAAGGTGCGCCGGGAACGCATGGGCCATATCGAGCTGGCCTCGCCAGTGGCGCATATCTGGTTCTTGAAATCCCTGCCGTCACGCATTGGTCTGTTACTGGATATGACCCTGCGGGATCTGGAGCGCGTGCTGTATTTCGAACACTATGTGGTGGTCGAGCCCGGCCTGACGCCCATGGAGCACATGCAGCTTCTGACAGAAGACGAATTTCTCGACGCCCAGGACGAATATGGCGAGGATGCGTTCTCCGCCGGCATTGGCGCCGAGGCGATCAAGGAAATTCTGACCCACGTCGACCTGGAGTCCGAGCGTATCAAACTGCGCCAGGAGTTGGCTGAAACCACGTCGGAGCTGAAACCGAAAAAGATCGTCAAGCGGCTGAAGCTGATTGACGCTTTTATCGAATCCGGTAACCGTCCGGAATGGATGATCCTGGAAGTGGTCCCCGTGATCCCGCCGGAGCTGCGCCCCCTGGTGCCGTTGGATGGTGGCCGTTTCGCGACCTCGGATCTGAACGATCTCTATCGCCGGGTTATCAACCGCAACAACCGTCTGAAACGGCTGATTGAACTGCGCGCGCCGGACATCATTGTCCGTAATGAAAAACGCATGTTGCAGGAATCCGTTGACGCCCTGTTTGATAACGGCCGCCGCGGCCGGGTTATCACGGGCGCCAACAAACGGCCCCTGAAGTCCTTGGCCGACATGCTGAAAGGCAAACAGGGCCGGTTCCGCCAGAACCTGTTGGGCAAGCGGGTGGATTACTCCGGCCGTTCGGTCATCGTGGTTGGTCCGGAGCTGAAATTGCACCAATGCGGTCTGCCGAAAAAGATGGCGTTGGAGCTGTTCAAGCCGTTCATCTATTCCAATCTGGAAGTCGACGGTACCGCTGCGACCCTGAAGATGGCCAAGAAACTGGTCGAAAAAGAACGTCCCGAGGTCTGGGATATTCTGGAACGGGTGATCCGTGAGCATCCGATTATGCTGAACCGCGCCCCGACCCTGCATCGTCTGGGCATTCAGGCGTTCGAGCCGGTGCTGGTCGAAGGTAAGGCCATCCAATTGCATCCGCTGGTATGCGCCGCCTTCAACGCGGATTTCGACGGCGATCAGATGGCGGTGCACGTACCCCTTAGCCTGGAGGCTCAACTGGAAGCCCGGGTGCTGATGATGTCCACCAACAACATTCTCAGCCCCGCCAACGGCAAACCCATCATCGTGCCCTCACAGGATATTGTCCTGGGCATTTATTATCTGACCATGGAAGTGCCCAGCGGACCGGGCGAAGGCATGGTCTTCGCCGATGTGGCGGAGATCGAGATGGCGTTGGATTCCGGCGCCATTAATCTGCATTCCAAAATCCGCGCCCGCTATCACACCGTTGATGAAAATGGCGAGGCGGTCACCCTGTTGCCAGAGACCACGGCGGGCCGCATGCTCATTGCGAACATCCTGCCGCGCCATCGGGCCATTCCCTTCGAGCTGGTCAACCGCTTGCTGACCAAGAAGGAAATCAGCCAGGTAATCGACGAGATCTATCGTCATTGCGGCCAGAAGGACACAGTGATCTTTGCCGATCAATTGATGAAGCTTGGCTTCCGTCATGCCTGTCTGGCCGGCATTTCCTTTGGCAAGGACGATATGGTCGTGCCCGATACCAAGGAAGGTCTGGTTGATGAAACCCGTGATCTGGTCAAGGAATACGAGCAGCAATATCAGGACGGCTTGATCACCCAAGGTGAAAAATACAACAAGGTGGTCGATGCCTGGGCCCAGTGCACGGACAAGGTCGCCGATGAGATGATGGATCGGATCTCGTCCGAGGGACAGGATACCGGCAACATTAATTCGATCTGGATGATGGCGCATTCCGGTGCCCGTGGTTCGGCGGCGCAGATGAAGCAGCTGGCCGGCATGCGGGGCCTGATGGCCAAGCCGTCGGGCGAGATCATCGAAACGCCGATCATCTCGAACTTCAAGGAAGGCCTCTCGGTGCTGGAGTACTTCAACTCCACCCATGGCGCCCGTAAAGGCCTGGCCGATACCGCCCTGAAGACGGCCAACTCGGGCTATCTTACTCGCCGTCTGGTGGACGTGGCGCAGGATTGCACCGTGGTCGAAGAAGACTGCGGCACCGAAAACGGCATCACCATCAAGGAAGTGCTGGAAGGTGGCGACGTTGTTTCCTCGTTAGCGGAACGGGTCCTGGGCCGGACAGCGGCGGTCGATGTGGTCGATCCGGTCAGCAACAAAGTGCTGATCTCCGGCGGCACCATGATCGAGGAAGTGGAAACCGAAATTCTGGAGCAGGCGGGCATCCAGTCCCTGCTAATCCGCTCGGTTCTGACGTGTGAAATCCAATCCGGGGTTTGCGGCAAATGCTATGGCCGCGACTTGGCGCGGGGCACCAAGGTCAATATGGGTGAGGCGATCGGCGTGATCGCAGCTCAGTCGATCGGCGAGCCCGGCACGCAGCTAACCATGCGGACCTTCCACATCGGCGGTACCGCACAGGTGGCTAACCAGTCCTCCATCGAGGCTTCGACGGATGCCACGGTGCGCATTGAAAACCGTGATGTGCTAACGGATTCAACGGACCGGCTGGTAGCTATGGGCCGGGCCATGGAATTGCTGTTGATCGATGCCAATGACCGTGAGCGGGCCCGTTTCCGTATTCCATACGGGGCGCGGCTGATGGTCGATGACGGCGGTCAGGTTTCGAAGGGCGACAAGTTGGCGGAATGGGATCCATATACCCGGCCGATCATGACGGAACGGGATGGCTTGGTGAATTACCGCGACCTGGTCGAAGGCTCGACCATGCGGGAAGAAACCGATGAAGCCACCGGCATTTCCTATTGGGTGGTGGTGGATCACCGCGCCGGCAAGAAAGATTCCGAACTGCGCCCGCGAATTACCCTGCGTGACAAGAAGGGTGAGGTTGTCACCCTGCCGAATGATATGGAGGCACGTTACTTCCTGCCCCCCGACGCCATTCTCTCGGTGGAAGACGGCTCGGAGGTGCATGCGGGCGATGTGCTAGCGCGCATTCCCATGGCGTCCGCCAGGACCCGCGATATTACAGGTGGTCTGCCCCGTGTGGCCGAGCTGTTCGAGGCCCGGCGTCCCAAGGATCATGCGATCATCGCCGAAAGCGATGGCTACGTGGAATTCGGCCGGGATTACAAGACCAAGCGCCGGATCATTGTCCGGCACGAGGATGAAACCGTCGAACCGACCGAGTATCTGGTGCCCAAGGGGCGTCACATCACGGTCCAGGAAGGTGATTTCATCCGCAAGGGCGAATACCTGTTGGACGGCAATCCGGCACCCCACGATATCCTGAAGGTTCAGGGTATCGAGGCTCTGGCGGCCTATCTGGTCAACGAGATCCAGGAGGTCTACCGGCTGCAGGGCGTGAAGATCAACGATAAGCATATCGAAGTGATCGTGCGCCAGATGTTGCAGAAGGTGGAAATCGAAGATGGTGGCGAAACCACTTTCCTGAAGGGCGAGCAGGTTGACCGGATCGAGTTGGATGAAGTCAACGCCCGCGATGTAGCCGAAGGGCGCAAGCCGGCGACGGCCAGCCCAGTGTTGCTGGGTATCACCAAGGCTTCGCTGCAGACCCGCTCGTTCGTATCCGCGGCCTCGTTCCAGGAAACCACACGGGTGCTGACGGAAGCCGCCGTGGTGGGCAAGGCGGACGATCTGATCGGCTTGAAAGAGAACGTCATCGTGGGCCGCTTGATCCCGGCCGGCACTGGCGCGCAATTGAGCCATCTGCGGGAGATCGCGCAGGAGCGTGATGCCGAAATCGAGGTTGCGAACACTGCGGCGTTGCCCGAGGCGGAAGACGAAGCGGAAGCCGCTGCTGGCGACGACTAGCGGCTGATTTTGCCTGAAAATTACGGCCGGTGTTGGCGAATAGCTGACACCGGCCGTAAATTTTTGCGGCCAACGTTAGTGGAGATGCAGAAATAGGCTGAATACCGCCATTTTTCGATTTTTGCTGCGCTGCAAAAAAAGGCCGGGGTTTTGGTAAAATATTGGTTGACGTAAAGGGGGCGCATACATAGTATCCGCCAACCAATTCGCGGCAGGTGGTAGCCGATGGAACGCGATGGTGCGGTGCTTTGCTATACCGTGCCATTGGCGGCTAAACACTGCGGCAGGTATCTAGGAAGACATAGCCGACGCGGTTATTTATTTGGGCCATTTTGGTCCAGTTTGATTTTGGCGGAGCCGGTTTTTGATGGCCATCCGCCGCGTTAGACCGTGTTCGTTTTGTCTTCTTGATGAAGTTCAGTGTGCTTTGTGTTTTTGGCGCGCATCTGGAAAGACCATGAAAGTGGCAAATTTCCGGGCGGAAGTGCGAAGAACGCGGCACGAATGATAACGATCTAGACACAGCTAAAGGATCGACAGCGCATGCCGACGATCAACCAACTGATCCGCAAACCGCGGCAAAAACCTAAAACCCGCAACAAGGTGCCGGCCTTGGAGGCCTGTCCGCAAAAGCGCGGCGTTTGCACGCGGGTCTATACGACCACGCCGAAAAAGCCGAACTCGGCCCTGCGTAAAGTCGCCCGGGTGCGCTTGACCAATGGTTTCGAGGTTACCTCGTATATTCCAGGCGAGGGCCATAACCTGCAGGAACATTCCGTGGTGATGATCCGCGGCGGCCGGGTCAAGGATTTGCCCGGTGTCCGTTATCACATCATTCGTGGCGTACTTGACACCCAGGGTGTCAAGGATCGCCGGCAGCGCCGGTCGAAATACGGCGCCAAGCGGCCGAAGTAGGGAGAGCCCGTATGTCTCGTCGTCACCGCGCGGAAAAACGCGAAATTTTGCCCGATGCCAAATATGGCGACCGGGTGCTGACCAAGTTCATGAACAGCTTGATGATTCATGGCAAAAAATCGACCGCTGAAGGTATCGTCTATGGCGCCTTCGACCGGATTGAGGAAAAAGCCCATCAAGATCCGGTGCAGGTATTTCATCAAGCACTGGAAAATGTGAAGCCGGCGATCGAAGTCCGTTCCCGCCGGGTTGGTGGCGCCACCTATCAGGTGCCCATCGAAGTGCGCTCCGACCGCAGCCAGGCGCTGGCCATTCGTTGGCTGATCGCCGCCGCGCGGGCCCGCTCCGAAAACACGATGGTGGAGCGCCTGTCGGGCGAGCTGCTAGATGCCGCGAATGCGCGCGGCACTTCCGTAAAGAAACGGGAAGACACTCACCGTATGGCGGAGGCCAACCGGGCCTTCTCTCATTACCGCTGGTAAAGCGGTAGCAGCGGCAATAAGGACGATTTGACGATGGCTCGCACCACACCTCTTGAGCGTTACCGTAATATCGGCATCATGGCCCATATTGATGCCGGCAAGACGACGACGACGGAACGTGTTCTCTATTACACTGGCCGCAGCCACCGTATCGGCGAAGTCCATGACGGCGCCGCCACCATGGATTGGATGGAGCAGGAGCAAGAGCGCGGTATCACCATTACCTCCGCCGCCACCACCTGCCATTGGAACGATCACCGCATCAACATTATTGATACACCGGGCCATGTGGATTTCACCATTGAGGTCGAGCGCTCCCTGCGCGTGCTGGATGGCGCGGTCGCGGTCTTCGATTCCGTTGCCGGAGTAGAGCCGCAGTCCGAAACAGTCTGGCGTCAGGCCGACAAGTACAATGTTCCCCGCATTTGTTTCGTCAACAAGATGGACCGGACCGGTGCCGATTTCTACCGCTGCGTGGATATGATGGTGGACCGTCTGGGCGCCGTACCTCTGGTGCTGCAATTGCCAGTCGGCGCGGAAGCTGACTTCCTCGGCGTTGTTGATCTGCTGAGTGACGAGGCGATCATCTGGCGCGACGAAAGCCTGGGCGCCGAATTCGATCGCGGCCCGATCCCCGAGGACATGCAGGCCGAGGCTGAAGACTACCGTGCCCGCCTGATCGAAACCGCGGTGGAGCAGGATGACGATGCCCTCGAGGCCTATCTCGACGGTACCGAGCCGGATTTGGCCACGCTGAAAAAATGCATCCGCAAGGGCACATTGAACGGTGCGTTCGTACCCGTGCTCTGTGGCAGCGCCTTCAAGAACAAAGGTGTGCAGCCGCTGTTGGATGGCGTGGTGGACTTTTTGCCGGCTCCGACCGATCTGGAAGCCATGGTCGGCAGCCATCCGGACCGGGACGAAGAGATTATCCGTAACAGCAGCGATGACGAGCCCTTCGCCGCCCTGGCCTTCAAGGTCATGACCGACCCCTTCGTGGGGTCGTTGACATTTGTGCGGGTCTATTCCGGCGTTTTGGAAAGCGGCAGCACGGTCTTGAACAGCGTCAAGGGCACCCGCGAACGCATCGGCCGCATGTTGTTGATGCATGCCAACAGCCGTGAAGACGTGAAAGAGGCCCGCGCCGGTGATATCCTGGCTTTGTGCGGCCTGAAGAATACGACGACGGGCGAGACCCTGTCGAACCCCTCGAACGTCGTGGTTCTGGAGCGGATGGAGTTCCCGGATCCGGTCATCGAGGTCGCGGTCGAGCCCAAGACCAAACAAGATCAGGAAAAAATGGGCGCGGCCCTGAAGCGCCTGGCGGATGAAGATCCTTCTTTCCGGGTCACCTCCGATAATGAAAGCGGCCAGACCGTGATCAAGGGCATGGGCGAATTGCATCTTGAAATTCTGGTCGACCGCATGAAGCGCGAATTCAAGGTCGACGCCAACGTCGGCGCGCCGCAGGTGGCTTATCGCGAAACCATCGGCCGCGCGGCGGATCTGGATTACACCCATAAGAAGCAGACTGGTGGTTCCGGCCAGTTCGCCCGCATCAAGCTGGAGCTGGAACCGGGCGAGCCGGGTTCAGGCGAAATCTTCGACAGCAAGATTGTCGGCGGCAATGTGCCCAAGGAATACATCCCTGGTGTCGAAAAAGGCATTATGTCGGTGGCCGCCGGTGGTGTTTTGGCTGGCTTCCCACTGATTGATTGGAAAATCACCCTGGTGGATGGCGCCTATCATGATGTTGACTCCTCGGTGATGGCATTCGAGATCGCCTCGCGCGCGGCCTTCCGCGAACTGGTGATGTCGGCCAAGCCGAAGCTGCTGGAGCCCATCATGCGGGTCGAGGTGGTGACGCCGGAAGAATATGTTGGCGATGTGATGGGCGATTTGAACCGCCGTCGTGGTCATGTCACCGGCACCGAGATCCGGGGCAATGCCCAGGTCATCGGCGCCATGGTGCCCCTGGCCAACATGTTTGGTTATGTGAACAACCTGCGTTCGGCCACTCAGGGCCGGGCTCAATTCACCATGCATTTTGATCATTACGAACAAGTACCGCAGGCGGTGTCGGACGAAGTCCGCGCCAAGCTTGCCTGATTTTGAAGGACTAAGGAAATGGCGAAGGCAAAATTTGAGCGTACGAAGCCGCATTGCAATGTCGGCACGGTTGGCCACGTTGATCACGGCAAGACGACGCTGACGGCTGCGATCACGAAGGTCCTGGCGGAAGCCGGTGGTGCCGAGTTCACGGCCTATGATGACATTGACAAGGCGCCCGAAGAGCGCGCCCGTGGCATCACGATCTCGACGGCGCATGTTGAGTACGAGACCGAGAACCGCCATTACGCCCACGTTGATTGCCCGGGCCATGCTGACTATGTGAAGAACATGATCACCGGTGCGGCGCAGATGGACGGCGCCATTTTGGTTGTCTCGGCCACTGACGGCCCGATGCCGCAGACGCGGGAGCACATCTTGCTGGCCCGCCAGGTCGGCGTGCCTGCCTTGGTCGTGTACATGAACAAGTGCGACCAGGTTGACGACGAAGAGATCCTGGAATTGGTCGAGATGGAAGTGCGCGAGCTGCTCTCCAGCTACGATTTTCCCGGCGACGATATCCCGGTGATCCGCGGCTCGGCGCTGGTGGCGCTGGAAGACGGCGACGAGGCTCTGGGCAAGAACTCGATTATCGAGCTGATGCAGGCGGTTGATGATTCTATCCCGCAGCCGGACCGTCCCAAGGACATGCCTTTCCTGATGCCGATCGAGGATGTGTTCTCGATCTCTGGCCGGGGCACGGTTGTGACGGGCCGGATTGAGCGCGGCATCGTCAAGGTTGGCGAGGAGATTGAGATCGTCGGCATCAAGGAAACCGCGAAGACCACTGTTACGGGCGTCGAGATGTTCCGCAAGCTGCTGGATCAGGGCGAGGCGGGCGACAATGTTGGTTGCCTCCTCCGTGGTGTTGGCCGTGAGGATGTGGAGCGCGGGCAAGTTCTGGCGCACACGGGCACGATCACGCCGCACACCAAGTTCCAGGCCAGTGCGTATATTCTGACCAAGGATGAAGGTGGCCGTCATACGCCGTTCTTCACCAACTATCGTCCGCAGTTTTATTTCCGGACGACGGATGTGACGGGTGTTGTCAGCCTGCCGGAAGGCACGGAGATGGTGATGCCTGGCGACAATATCGAGATGTCGGTTGAGTTGATCGCGCCGATCGCCATGGACGAGGGTCTGCGTTTCGCGATCCGCGAAGGCGGCCGCACGGTTGGTGCCGGCGTCGTCGCATCGATCGACGAATAGCTGGCCAGATAGACCCGAACTGACGCGAAAGCAGGAATAGAGACATGGAAAGCCAAAATATCCGCATTCGTCTGAAAGCCTTCGAGCATCGCGTGCTTGATCAGGCCACATCGGAAATTGCCAATACGGCAAAACGAACCGGTGCGCGGGTGCGCGGCCCCATTCCCCTGCCCACGCGGATCGAAAAGTTCACGGTCCTGCGCTCGCCGCACATCGACAAGAAATCGCGCGAGCAGTTCGAAATCCGCACCCACAAGCGGTTGCTGGATATCATTGACCCCACGCCCCAGACCGTCGACGCGCTGATGAAGCTCGACCTGGCCGCCGGCGTGGACGTGGAAATTAAACTTTAGGATTTGGCAATGAGGCGTTCCGGTCTAATAGCGCAAAAACTCGGCATGACCCGGGTTTTTCAGGAAGATGGCAGCCACGTGCCGGTCACGGTGCTGCACATTGATGATTGCCAGGTGGTGGCTCAACGTACCGACGAAACGGATGGCTACAACGCCGTGCAACTGGGTGCGGGCAAGGCCAAGGTCAAGCGGGTCGGTCAGGCCATGCGCGGCCATTTCGCCAAGGCGGAGGTAGAGCCGAAGCAACGCGTGGCTGAGTTTCGGGTATCCGATGATGCCTTGATCGAGGTTGGCGCACAGTTGAGCCCGGCGCATTTCGCCAAAGGCCAGTATGTTGATGTGGCCGGCACTTCCATCGGCAAAGGCTTCGCCGGGGCCATGAAGCGTTGGGGCTTCGCCGGTCTCAGGGCCTCTCACGGCGTTTCCATCTCCCATCGCTCGCACGGTTCGACAGGTCAATGCCAGGATCCAGGCAAGGTCTTCAAAGGTAAGAAGATGGCCGGTCATCTGGGCGCGGGCCGGGTCACCATGCAGAACCTGGAAGTGGTCGATGCGGACGAGGAAAATGGCCTACTGCTGATCAAGGGTTCCGTGCCAGGCCCCAAGAGCGGTTGGCTGATGGTTCAGGACGCGGTGAAAAAGGCATTGCATGCCGATGCACCGAAGCCTGCCGGCCTGATCGAACGCCCTGAAGACGAAACTGTCGCGGAAGCTGCTCCGGAAGCCGAAGCCGCACCCGAGGCGGAGACAGAGGCCGCTGAAGAAACGGTCGCGGAGGATGCCGCACCTGAAGCATCCGCTGATGAATCCGGCTCCGGCGACGAGAAGGAATAATTGCCATGAAGGCAAAAGTAACAACCCTCGACAACAAGGCCGCCGGCAATATCGATCTGGCGGACGAGGTTTTCGGCGTTAAGCCGCGCCGGGATATCCTGCACCGTGTGGTGACCTGGCAGTTGGCCAAGCGCCGCGGCGGCAATCATGCGGTCAAGGAACGCAATGCCGTTCGGGGTTCGGGTGCGAAGATCTGGGCCCAAAAGGGCACCGGCCGGGCCCGGCATTCCTCGAACAAGGCACCGCAGTTTCGTGGCGGCGGCGTGGCCCATGGCCCCCGGGTCCATGATCATGAGCACAAGCTGACGAAAAAAGTCCGCGCACTGGGCCTGCGCTCGGCCCTGTCCTCCAAACAGGCGGACGGCAAGCTGGTAATCCTTGATCAGGCCACCTTGGACGATGCCAAGACCAAGGCTTTGTCGACCAAGATGACGGCTTTGGGCTGGGGCGATGTGTTGATCATCGATGGCGGTGAATTGGACCAAAATCTAGTTCGCGCCGCCGGCAATCTTACGGATGTGCAGGTGATGGCGTCGGCTGGCGCCAACGTTTACGACATCCTGCGCCGCGACACCCTGGTGCTGACCAAGAGCGCCGTTGAAGTATTGGAGGCGCGGCTAAAATGAACCGCGAACAGGTATATCAGACCGTCCTCGGTCCGGTGGTAACTGAAAAGGCCACCATGGGATCGGAGCACGGGCAAGTCACTTTCCGAGTGACCATGGACGCCACCAAGCCGCGCATCAAGGAAGCGGTAGAGGCGTTGTTCTCGGTCAAGGTGAAGTCGGTCAACACCCTGCGGGTCAAGGGCAAGACCAAGCGTTTTAAGGGCGTCAAGGGACGCCGGTCGGATTGGAAAAAGGCCATTGTGACGTTGGAAGATGGTCAGTCCATCGACGTCATGGGCGGGGTGTAGACGAATGGCGTTGAAGCAATATAAACCAACCACACCGGGCCGCCGTGGCCTGGTCCTGGTCGACCGCTCGGAACTGCATAAGGGCAAGCCGGTCAAGACGCTGACCAAGGGCCTGACCAAAAGCGGCGGCCGCAACAATCATGGCCGCATTACCGCCCGGCGTCGCGGCGGCGGGGCCAAGCGCAGCTACCGCATCGTTGATTTCAAGCGTAACCGCTTCGAGGCAGCGACGGTCGAGCGTCTGGAATACGATCCGAACCGCTCCGCCTTTATCGCGCTGATCAAATATGGCAACGGCGATTTGTCCTACATTCTGGCGCCGCAACGGCTTGCGGCCGGCGACAGCGTAGTTGCCGGTGACCGGGTCGATGTTAAGCCGGGCAATGCCATGCCGCTGGCTTCCATGCCGATCGGCACCATCATCCATAACGTAGAGATGAAGCCAGGCAAGGGTGGCCAGATCGCACGATCGGCGGGAACTTACGTTCAGTTGGTTGGCCGTGATCAAGGTTACGCCATCCTGCGCCTGACCTCTGGTGAGCAACGCCTGGTACGGGCTGAATGCATGGCCACGGTCGGTGCGGTATCGAACCCGGATAATTCCAATATCAAGCTGGCCAAAGCGGGCCGCAATCGCTGGCTGGGCAAGCGCCCGTCGGTGCGCGGTGTGGCCATGAACCCGGTCGATCATCCCCACGGTGGTGGTGAAGGCCGGACCTCTGGTGGCCGGCATCCGGTGACGCCTTGGGGTAAGCCAACCAAGGGCAAACGGACACGGTCCACCAAGAAGCCCTCTAGCAAATTGATTCTGCGCCGCCGGCGCTCGAAATAGGAAGAGGCATAGAGATGACTCGTTCTGTCTGGAAAGGCCCCTTCGTCGATGGCTATCTGCTGAAGAAAGCAGAGACGGCCGCGCAATCGGGGCGCAAGGATGTGATCAAGATTTGGTCGCGGCGATCTACCATTCTGCCACAATTCGTTGGCCTGACCTTTGGCGTCCACAACGGTCACAAACACATTCCCGTATTGGTGAACGAGGACATGGTGGGACACAAGTTTGGCGAATTCGCGCCAACCCGTACCTACTATGGCCATGCCGCCGATAAGAAAGCGCGGCGGGGTTAGGAACATGGGTAAGCAGGCAAGAGATCGGCGCTTGGCCGACCAGGAAGCGGGCGCGCAGGGCCGGAATTTACGGACCTCGCCGCAGAAGCTGAACCTGGTGGCACAATCCATCCGGGGCAAGGACGTGGAAGCGGCCCTGGCGGAATTGACCTTTTCCAAACGGCGCATCGCCGGTTTGGTTAAGAAGGTTCTGCAATCGGCAATCGCCAACGCGGAGAACAACCATGATCTGGATGTGGACTCTCTGTACGTGTCCGAAGCCAGCGTCGGCAAGAACATGGTGATGAAACGGATGCGCCCCCGGGCCCGTGGCCGCATGGCACGCATCCTGAAGCCATTTAGTGAGATACGCATCGTGGTGCGCGAACGCGAGGAGGCCAACTAATGGGTCAAAAAGTAAATCCAATCGGCCTACGGGTCGGCATCAACCGGACCTGGGATTCCCGCTGGTACGCAAACAAGCGCGAATATGGCCCGTTGCTGCACGAAGACATCAAGATCCGCCGTTTCCTGCAGAAGCGTCTGCACCAGGCCGGCGTCTCGCGCATTGTCATCGAACGGCCGGCCAAGAAGGCCCGCGTGACCATCTCCACCGCCCGTCCGGGTCTGGTTATTGGCAAGAAGGGCGCTGATATCGAAAAGCTGCGCCAGGCTCTGTCGCAGATGACCGGCAGCGATGTGCACTTGAACATTGTCGAAATCCGCAAGCCGGAAATCGATGCCAAGCTGGTGGCTGAAAATATCTGCAACCAGCTGGAACGCCGGATCGCTTTCCGCCGGGCCATGAAGCGGGCCGTGCAGTCGGCCATGCGTCTGGGCGCCCTTGGTATTCGGATCAATTGCGGCGGCCGTTTGGGCGGGGCGGAAATCGCCCGGACCGAATGGTACCGCGAGGGCCGGGTGCCGCTGCATACGCTGCGCGCGGATATCGATTACGGCACCGCCACGGCGTTTACCGCGTACGGTACCTGCGGCGTCAAGGTTTGGGTCTTCAAGGGCGAGATCCTGGATCATGATCCCATGGCTCAGGAAAACAAAAATCAGGAATCGCAGACGCCTCGTTCGTAAGAGCCGTTTGTTGATTGGGAATAGGACATAGGTTGATCACGTCATGTTGCAACCAAAGAGAACAAAATTCCGCAAGGCCCACAAAGGCCGCATCCATGGCAAGGCCAAGGGTGGGAATAAACTGGATTTCGGCGCTTACGGCCTGAAGGCTCAGGGTCCGGCGCGGATTACCGCCCGCCAGATCGAGGCGGCACGCCGTGCCATGACACGCCATATGAAGCGTGCCGGTAAATTATGGATCCGCGTATTTCCCGATGTGCCCGTGTCGAAAAAGCCGACCGAAGTGCGCATGGGTAAAGGTAAGGGTTCGCCCGAATTCTGGATCTGCCGGATCAAGCCGGGCCGGGTGATGTTTGAACTCGACGGCGTACCTTCGGATGTGGCGCGTGAAGCCTGCCGGTTGGCGGCTGCCAAGCTGCCGCTGCCGACCAAGTTCGTCGCCCGTATCGGGGAGGGTCATTGATGAAAGCCGAGGAATTACGCGGCAAGACCAAGGATCAATTGGGTGACCAGCTGATCGATCTGCGCAAGGAGCAGTTCAATCTGCGTTTTCAGCGCGCCTCCGGCCAATTGGAAAACACTGCCCGCGTGCGTCAAATCCGACGTGACATCGCCCGCATCAAAACGGTCATGAACCGGATGCAGGGTGAAGTTCAGGCTCAGGCCTAGGTTCGAGGAGAACAGGATGCCAAAACGTATCATGCAGGGCGTCGTGGTCAGCGACAAGGGCGACAAGACCATTGTGGTCCGGGTCGAGCGCCGCTTCACGCACGCGATGTATAAAAAGGTTATCCGCCGGTCGAAGCGCTTTCATGCGCACGACCCGGAGAACAAATTCAAGATTGGCGATCAAGTGCGGATTGAAGAATGCGCACCTATTTCGAAGCAAAAGCGATGGATCGTCCTCGCCGAGGAAGCCACCAGCTAGGACGGACTAAGGTAAGCAGCCATGATCCAATCAGAAACCATACTCGAAGTCGCCGATAATTCCGGTGCCAGGCGAGTGCAATGCATCAAGGTACTTGGCGGTTCCAAGCGCAAGTATGCTTCCGTCGGAGACATTATCGTTGTCTCCATCAAGGAAGCTATTCCGCGCGGCCGGGTAAAAAAGGGCGATATTCACCGCGCCGTCGTGGTGCGTACGGCCAAGGATATCCATCGCACGGATGGTTCCGCGATCCGTTTTGACCGCAACGCCGCCGTGTTGATCAATCCCCAGAACGAGCCTATCGGAACCCGTATCTTCGGACCGGTGACGCGCGAATTACGGGTTAAGAACCACATGAAAATCATCTCTCTGGCGCCTGAGGTCATCTGATGGCGAAGAAATTTAAATTGAAAAAGGGCGACGACGTAGTCGTTGTCTCTGGCCGGGATAAGGGCAAGACGGGCTCTATCCTGAACGTCAATCGTCAGGACGACCGTGTTCTGGTGGACGGTGTCAACATGGTCAAGCGCCACACGCGGCCCAGCCAAACACAGCCGGGCGGCATTGTTGAAAAAGAGGCGCCGATCCATATTTCCAATGTAGCGCTCGCCGACCCCAAGGACGGCAGTGCGACACGGGTTGGTTACCGCACCTTGGAAGACGGCCGCAAAGTTCGGTTCGCCAAGCGCTCGGGGGAAGTAGTCGATGTCTGATAATCCTCGTTTGAAGCAATTGTATATCGACGAGCTGCATGCCAAGTTGAAAACGGATTTCGGCTTTGCCAACGATCTGCAGGTGCCGCGTCTGGATAAGATCGTCATTAACATGGGCGTTGGTGAGGGCACCGATGACCGCAAGAAGGTTGATGCCGCCTATTCGGATCTGATCAAGATCGCGGGCCAAAAGCCGGTTGTTACCAATGCCAAGCGTTCCGTGGCGGTGTTCAAGCTGCGTGAAGGTATGCAGATCGGTTGCAAAGTGACCTTGCGCCGTGACCGGATGTTCGAGTTTCTTGACCGTCTGATTACCGTGGCTTTGCCCCGTGTCCGGGATTTTCGCGGCGTCTCGTCGAAAAGTTTCGATGGCCGGGGCAACTATGCCATGGGCCTGACGGAACAGATCATCTTTCCGGAAATCAATTACGACGAGATTGATGAGGTCCGGGGCATGGACGTGGTGATTTGCACCACGGCGGGCAACGACGATCATGGCCGGGCTTTGCTGGCCGGTTTCAACATGCCTTTTCAAAGCTGAGATCCACAGGGACGACAGCCGCGAATTTTAGGATTTATTAGTGGAAGTTTCGCATTGAAGCTTTCGCGTCACTCGGGAAACCAAGGGGTTCCATACATGGCCAAGAAAAGCGCCATTGAGAAGAATAAGAGCCGGGCCAAGTTGGCCAGGAAGTATCAGGCCAAGCGTACGCGTCTGAAGGCAATCGCCTCGGACAAGAACCTGGACCAGGGCGAGCGCTTTGCGGCGCGGCTGAAACTGGCGGAACTGCCGCGAAATTCGGCGCCGAACCGGGTACGCAACCGCTGTGAGTTGACGGGTAGGTCACGTGGCTACTACCGAAAATTCCAACTATCCCGGATCGCATTGCGCGAACTGGGTTCGCTCGGACAGATTCCGGGCCTGACCAAGTCTAGCTGGTAAAGGAGGCGTAACGATGTCGATGACCGATCCAATCGGCGACATGCTGACGCGCATACGTAATGGTCAGCGCGCGGGCAAAGGCAACATTCTGTCGCCGGCGTCCCGGCTGCGGGAACGCGTTTTGGAAGTTTTGCAGCGTGAAGGCTATATCCGCGGCTATTCGCGTACGGATTATGATCGCGGCAAGGCTGAACTATCGATCGAGCTCAAATATTATGAGGGCGAGCCGGTAATACAGCAGATCAAGCGAATTTCGACGCCGGGCCGGCGGGTTTATTCCTCGGTCAAGCAACTGCCTCGCGTAGCTAACGGCCTCGGTATTTCCATTCTGACGACGCCGCAAGGGGTGCTCTCGGATACCGAGGCGCGGGAAGCTAACGTGGGTGGCGAAGTCATCTGCCAGGTATTCTAGGGAGTGCACTGATGTCCCGTATAGGAAACAAACCGGTGGCAGTGCCTGACGGCGTCACCGTTGAACTTGCCAACAGCATCTTGAAGGCAAAGGGCAAGTTGGGCGAGTTGTCCATGACCTTGGTCGAGCAAGTGGAAATGAGCCACGCCGACAATCAGATCGTCGTGACACCCAAGGATCAGAGCAAGGTTGCCCGGTCCATGTGGGGCATGCAACGCAGCCTGGCGCAAAACCTGGTGACCGGCGTGTCCGAGGGTTTCACCAAGGAACTGGAAATCCAGGGTGTGGGCTACCGCGCAAATTTGCAGGGCAAGACGCTGAAACTGCAACTTGGCCACAGCCATGACATCGATTTCCCCATTCCCGATGGGATCCAGATCGAGTGTGAACGCCCGACTGCGGTAAAGATTTCAGGGATCGACAAGCAACAGGTCGGTCAGGTTGCCGCGAAGATCAGATCATTCCGTCCGCCGGAGCCCTACAAGGGTAAGGGCGTGCGTTATGTTGGTGAATATATCTTCCGCAAGGAAGGCAAGAAGAAGTAGGCGAGAATGGCTAATCCAAGAGAACTATTCAAACGCCGGCAACGGCGCAGCCGCTCGAAACTGGCGAAGCTTGCAACGGGCCGGCCGCGTCTTTCGGTTTTCCGTTCGTCCAAGCATATCTATGCGCAGGTTATCGATGACGTCGGCGGCAAGACATTGGCTTCGGCGTCCAGCCTGGACAAGGATCTCCGCGCTGCGCTGAAAACCGGCGCGGATAAGGATGCGGCCGCGAAGGTTGGCGCCTTGATTGCGGAGCGGGCCAAAGGCGCTGGCGTAGAGGCGGTCATTTTCGACCGTGGCGGATACCAATTTCACGGCCGGGTCAAGGCGCTGGCGGATGCCGCGCGTGAAGCCGGCTTGAATTTTTAGGAAAGGCTAGGTCCCTATGGCACGTAATGACTTCGGAGACCGCGGCGACAGCGAGTTTGTCGACAAGCTGGTGCACATCAATCGGGTTGCCAAGGTGGTCAAGGGTGGCCGCAGGTTCGGTTTTGCCGCGCTGGTGGTGGTCGGTGATCAAAAAGGCCGGGTCGGTTTCGGTCACGGCAAGGCCCGTGAGGTACCCGAGGCCATCCGCAAGGCGACGGAGACTGCCAAGAAGGGCATGATCCGCATTCCCCTGCGTGAGGGCCGGACCCTGCACCATGATATCACCGGGCGTCACGGCGCGGGCAAGGTGCTGTTGCGCGCCGCGCCTCCCGGTACCGGCATTATCGCGGGCGGTCCCATGCGCGCCGTTTTCGAATGCATTGGCGTGCAGGACGTTGTCACCAAATCGCAAGGCTCCTCCAACCCCTACAACATGGTTCGGGCGACGTTTGAAGCCTTGAAGAACCAGGTCTCCCCACGCACGGTGGCGGCCAAGCGGGGCAAGAAGGTCGCCGAGATTATCGGCCGGCGTGGCCGCGGCAAGGCGGCTGAAAAAGAGGCGGCGGATGCTGTCGAGGCAGCGGAAACGGCGGACGCGTAGCGGGCGAAAATTAAGCGGCTGCTGTCAAAAGCGCCAATGATGCCTATATGTGGCCAAGGAATGTCACCCGAGTATTTGGCCACGGGATTTGCCAAGGGCATTTAGCTAGACTGGAAAGTAGACCATGGCGAAAGCTAAGACAAAGACAGTGACGGTAACCCAGATCGGAAGTCCGATCGGGCGGCCGCAATGGCAACGGCAGACCTTGATCGGTCTTGGTCTAAACAAGATGCACCGGACCCGCGAATTGGAGGATACCCCTTCCGTGCGCGGCATGATCAATAAGGTGCATCACCTTGTCCGCGTTGAAGCGGCGGAGTAAGTCATGAAACTGAACGAATTACGCGATAACGTCGGCGCCCGCCATAAATCCAAACGGTTGGGCCGGGGCATAGGTTCGGGCAAGGGCAAGACTGCTGGCCGGGGCCACAAGGGTCAGAAGTCACGCTCCGGCGTGGCCATCAAAGGCTTCGAAGGCGGCCAGATGCCATTGTATCGGCGTCTGCCCAAGCGCGGCTTTAACAATATTTTCGCCAAGCGCTACCAGGTCATCAACCTGGGCCAACTGCAAGGCTTTGTCGACGCGGGCAAATTGGATGCCGGCAAACCTATCGGCGAGGCTGAAATGGTTGCCTCGGGTTTGGTGCGCCGGGCCCGTGATGGCGTGCGTTTGCTGGCCAAGGGCGACCTTAGCGCCAAGCTGGAGATTACGGTGGCGGGCGCCTCGGCGGCTGCCGTGGCGGCGGTGGAAAAAGCCGGCGGCACGATCACCGTGACCGTGGTCAAGGAAGTCGGCAAAGAAGACACGGCAAAAGATTCTGCGTAATAACCGCGGCATTGAACAGGCGGCCCCGCGATCATAGGGCGAGGCCGCCACGAGGACGAACAAAATGGCATCCGCAGCGGAACAATTAGCGGCTAACATAAATTTCGGAGCCTTCTCCAAGGCGACGGAATTGAAAAAGCGCCTCTGGTTCACTCTGGGGGCGTTGATCGTCTATCGTATCGGCACCTACATTCCCATTCCCGGTATCGATCCGGCGGCGCTGGCGGAGATCTTCGAGCAGCAGCGCGGCGGTATCCTGGGCATGTTTGATGTTTTCTCGGGCGGTGCCCTGGGGCGCATGACGATTTTCGCCCTGAATATCATGCCCTACATTTCGGCCTCCATCATCATTCAACTGCTGACCACGGTTTCACCGCACCTGGAACAGCTGAAGAAGGAAGGCGAGCAGGGCCGCAAGAAAATTAATCAATACACCCGCTACGGCACGGTCGTGCTGACCGCCCTGCAGGCCTATGGCATCGCCGCCGGGCTGGAGGGCATGACGGCGTCTGGCGGTGGCGGCGTTGTTTTGGCGGCGGGCATGTTTTTCAAGGCCAGCACGGTGATTACCCTGGTGGGCGGCACCATCTTCCTGATGTGGCTTGGCGAACAGATCACGGCGCGTGGCGTGGGTAACGGTATTTCCCTGATCATCTTCGCCGGTATCGTGGCGCAGCTGCCCTCCGCCATCGCCTCGACCTTGGAATTGGGCCGCACCGGCGCCTTGAACACGCTGTTCATTTTGTTTTTGATCGTTCTGGTTATCGCGACCATTACCTTCATCGTATTCATCGAGCGGGCGCAACGGCGCATCGTGGTGCAATACCCGAAACGCCAGGTTGGCCAAAAGATGTTCGGCGGCGAAAACACCCATATGCCGTTGAAGCTGAACACCGCTGGCGTCATTCCGCCGATTTTCGCTTCCTCGCTGTTGCTGCTGCCCGTTACCGTGGCCTCGTTCTCGGCCCAGGGCGGGCCGGAATGGCTGACCACGGTGACCTCGCTGTTGGGCCGCGGCCAGCCGCTATATTTGACGATGTATATTGGCGGCATCGTGTTTTTCTGTTTTTTCTACACCGCGATTGTCTTCAACCCGGCCGATACGGCGGATAACTTGAAGAAATATGGCGGTTTTATTCCCGGCATCCGGCCCGGCAAGCGCACGGCGGAATACCTGGATTATGTGCTGACCCGGCTGACGGTGGTTGGTGCGGGCTATCTGGCCCTGGTTTGTCTGTTACCGGAATTGTTGATGTCGCAATATGCGGTGCCGTTCTATTTTGGCGGCACCTCTTTGTTGATCGTGGTCAGCGTGACCATGGATACGGTTTCGCAGATCCAGTCGCATCTGCTGGCGCATCAATATGAAGGCCTGATCAAGAAATCCAAGCTGCGTGGCCGCAACCGATGAGGATATTGGGATGAGAATGATCCTGCTAGGACCTCCCGGCGCCGGCAAGGGCACACAAGCGCAGCGTCTGATGGATACCTATGGCATCGTGCAATTGTCCACTGGTGATATGTTGCGGGCGGCGGTCGCGGCGGGTACCGAGGTTGGTCTACGGGCCAAATCGGTGATGGAAGCCGGTGCGCTGGTTTCGGACGACATTGTCGTTGGTATTATTTCGGACCGCGTTGACGAGGCTGATTGCAAAAACGGTTTTATCCTGGATGGTTTTCCCCGCACCCTGGCCCAGGCCGAGGCGTTGGAGGCGATGCTGACGGAAAAAGCCCTGCGCCTGGATGCGGTGGTGGAGATGCAAGTGGACGATGGTTTGCTGGTGGACCGCATCACGGGCCGCTATACCTGTGCCAATTGCGGGGCAGGGTATCACGATAAAAATTTACAGCCGAAAGTTGCCGGAATTTGCGATAATTGCGGCCGTACGGAGTTCAACCGCCGGGCCGATGACAATGCCGAGACGGTTGTTTCGCGGTTAAAGGCGTATCATGAACAGACGGCGCCGTTACTGCCGTTCTATCGCGACAAAGGCATTCTGAAGACCGTCGACGGCATGGCGGACATAGACGAGGTAACCCGGCAGATGAAGGCGCTGTTGGGCGCGGGTTAAGGCATTGACTTAGCCGCAAAAAGGCATTATTTCGCGGGGTTCCACATTCATTGTGATTGCTCCCGTGGGCGGGTTCCGAACGGTTTGGTTCGTGCGGTGCAGGCGAGGTTGAGTAGGGTTAGGTTCGGCAGCTCCAAGGGGCTGGCTGAACGAAAACAGTTTGGACGGCCGCACGATTTAGCGGCCAATTGATACGTAGACGAGGAGATTCTGGGTGGCGCGGATAGCAGGCATAAATATTCCGACCAACAAAAGGGTCGAGATTTCTTTGACTTACATCCATGGCATTGGCCGGACCAAAGCCACGGAGATCTGTACCAAAGTCGGCATCCCGCGGGAGCGCCGGGTTGCGGAATTGACGGATCAGGAAGTCATCCAAATCCGTGAGATCATCGACCAGGACCACATGGTCGAAGGCGATTTGCGCCGTGAAGTGGCCATGAACATCAAGCGGTTGATGGATCTGGGCTGTTATCGCGGTATTCGCCATCGCAAGGGTCTGCCGTTGCGTGGGCAGCGGACACACACCAACGCGCGTACGCGCAAAGGCCCGGCGCGGCCCATCGCCGGCAGGAAGAAAGCGTAAAATAGCCAATGGCAAAAGAACGTACACGCGTCCGCAGGCGCGAGAAGAAAAACATCATCTCGGGCGTGGCGCATGTTAATGCGACATTTAACAACACCATGATCACGATCTCGGACGTGCAGGGCAATGCGATTGCCTGGTCGTCCGCCGGTGCGCAGGGCTTTAAGGGCTCGCGTAAATCTACGCCATACGCGGCGCAGATGGCGGCCGAAGATGCCGGCCGTAAGGCGCAAGAGCATGGTATGAAATCACTTGAGGTCTTCGTCAGGGGTCCGGGGTCGGGGCGCGAGTCCGCTCTTCGGGCACTACAGGCGGTGGGTTTCACCATTACTTTCATTAAGGACGTGACGCCGATACCACATAACGGCTGTCGGCCACCCAAGCGGCGGCGGGTCTAAATCCGGTGGCCGGCGCCCTTTTGGCACCGGTCGGCGGACGATCTGTAAGGCCCGGGATGTCCCCGGGTTCGGCGGTGGGAGAGCGCGAGGATACGACGTGATCCAGAAGAACTGGCAAGAACTAATTAAACCGAACAAGTTGAGCATCGAGTCGGAGAACGATCCGGATCGCAAGGCCACGGTCGTGGCCGAGCCTTTGGAGCGCGGCTTTGGTCTGACCTTGGGCAATTCATTGCGGCGCATTCTGCTGTCGTCTTTGCATGGTGCGGCGGTGACGTCTCTACAGATTGATGGGGTTCTGCATGAATTCTCCTCGATCCCGGGCGTCCGCGAGGATGTGACGGACATTGTCTTGAACATCAAGGCCCTGGCCGTGCGTTTGCACAGCGAAGGGCCCCGGCGGATGACCCTGAAGGCGGATGGTCCCGGCGCGGTGACGGCGGCGAATATAGAGATGGGCCCGGATATCGAGGTGATGAACCCCGATCTGGTGATCTGCCATCTTGACCAGGGCGCCAAGCTGTCCATGGAGCTGACCGTGGATTCAGGCAAGGGTTATCTGGCGGCGGAACATAACCGTGCCGAAGACAGCCCCATTGGCCTGATCCCCGTGGATTCCGTATTCAGCCCCGTGCGGCAGGTCGCCTACCGGGTGGAGAATTCCCGCGAAGGCCAGATCCTGGACTACGACAAGCTGACCATGGATATCGAAACCGATGGTACGGTGACGCCCGACGACGCGATCGCCTATGCCGCCCGGATCTTGCAGGACCAGCTGCAGCTGTTCATCAATTTCGAGGAGCCCCGGGAAGAACCGGTGCATTTCGAACCGGAAATTCCGCGCATCAACCGCAATCTTTTGCGCAAGGTGGACGAACTGGAATTGTCCGTACGCTCGGCCAATTGTCTGAAGAACGACAACATTATTTACATCGGCGATCTGGTACAGAAGACCGAATCCGAGATGTTGCGGACGCCCAATTTCGGCCGTAAATCGTTGAACGAGATCAAGGAAGTGCTGACCCAGATGGGCCTGCACCTTGGCATGGAAGTGTCTGAGTGGCCGCCGGAGAACATTGATGATCTGGCGAAACAGATGGAAACGGAATTCTAATTCACTGACCGATAAATCATCCTTTGATTGGCATTGAATTAGTATAAGGAGTAGCGACATGCGGCACCGCATACGTGGACGCAAACTGAACCGGGACAGCTCGCACCGCAAGGCGATGTTCGCCAATATGGCGGCGGCCCTGATCAAGCATGAGCAGATCAACACAACTCTGCCCAAGGCCAAGGAATTGCGCCCCATCGTGGAAAAATTGATCACTCTGGGCAAACGCGGCGATCTGCACGCCCGCCGTCTTGCCTATGCCCGCATTCCGGACCGGGCCATGGTGACCAAGTTGTTTGACGTTCTGGCGCCGCGCTATGCGGACCGTCAGGGTGGCTACATCCGGGTTATCCGGGCTAATTTCCGTTATGGTGATTGCGCACCCATGGCCTATATCGAATTCGTTGACCGTGACGTGGATGCCAAGGGGCTGGATTCCGGCCCCACCGGTATGGAAGACGAAGACGAGGATGTCGCGGCCTGAGGGCAGCTGCCAAGAGCAAATCGCATACACGGCGTTTTGCCGGACCGCGAAAAGCGATCAAACTGGGGCAGCCTTCGGGCTGCCCTAATTGTTTGTCTCCCGATAGTTTGCACCAGTGGATGATGCGCGAAAATGAGACAAATTTTACTGCTTGGTTTTCTGGTTCTGGCGCTCGCGCCGGTGCAGACCGCGGTGGCCAAGAAGGTGGTGCCCGCCAGCCAGGCTCAGGTGCAGCTGTCCTTTGCGCCCCTGGTCAAACGGGCGGCACCCGCGGTGGTCAATATTTATACCCGCCGCGTGGTGGAACAGGTTGTCCGCTCGCCGTTATTCGATGATCCGTTTTTCCGCCGCTTCTTTGGCGAACGCTTCGGTGCCGGCAATGGCCGGCGGCGGCGGCAACAGCAGAATTCCCTGGGCTCCGGCGTGCTGGTCAGTGCTGACGGCATGATCGTCACCAATCATCATGTCATTGCCGGTGCCGACGAGATTACGGTCGCTCTTTCGGACCGCCGCGAGTTCGAGGCCGAGTTGATGCTGGATGACGAGAGCACCGACCTGGCGGTTCTAAAGATCAAGACCGAGGGCGAGAAACTACCGTTCCTCGAGCTTCGCGATTCCGACAGTTTGGAAGTTGGCGATCTGGTCCTGGCCATCGGCAATCCTTTCAACGTGGGCCAGACCGTGACCTCCGGTATCGTCTCCGCCCTGGCGCGGACAGGCATCGGGGTTTCGGATTTTCAGTTCTTCATCCAGACCGATGCGGCGATCAATCCGGGCAATTCAGGCGGTGCGCTGATCACCATGGATGGCCGTCTGGCAGGCATTAATACGGCGATTTATTCCCGTACCGGCGGCTCTCACGGGATCGGTTTCGCGGTCCCGTCGGCAATGGTGCGGGCGGTTCTGGCCTCTGCCAAGTCCGGCCTGCGTCATGTCAAACGGCCCTGGTTGGGGGCGGCGACCCAGACCGTCACGGCTGATATTGCCGCCTCTCTCGATATGACGCGGCCCCGTGGTGTGATGATCCGTTCGCTCTACCAGGACGGCCCGGCGGATCTTGCCGGCATGCGGGTGGGCGATGTCATCATCGCCATTGATGGCCACGATGTCGCCTCTCCCAAGGCCTTGAACTTCCGCATGGGTACCCGCATGATCTCCAATAATGCGCGTTTCGATGTCTGGCGCGACGGTGATGTGCGAAATTTGGACCTGAAGCTGGTTGCCGCACCCGAGACCCCGCCGCGGCGGATTACGGACATGGCGGGCCGCCAGCCGCTGGCGGGTGCCACGGTGGCCAATCTGTCACCGGCCCTGGCCGAGGAGCTGGGCCTGGACACCCTGGCCAGCGGCGTCATCATTCTGAAGGTCGCGCAACGCAGCCTGGCCCGGCGGTTTCGTTTTCGCAAGGGTGACTTGATATTGGGCGTGAACAAGGCACGTATCGGCCTGGTCTCGGAACTGGTCGCGGTGATGAAGGAACCAGCAGCGGATTGGCAAATTACCATGCAGCGCGGCGGCAAGGTTCATACAATTCGGATTGGAGAATGAGCAATCTATTCGAAGCCGCCGGCATGGATCAGGGACCTCTGCGGCCCTTGGCTGAACGCCTGCGGCCCGACCGGCTCGATCAGGTGATAGGTCAGGATCATCTGCTGGCCGAGAATGGCGCCATCAGCCGCATGCTGGAAGGCGGACGCCTGGCCTCTCTCGTCTTATGGGGGCCGCCGGGCAGCGGCAAGACCACTATCGCCCGCCTGCTGGCGGCCCATGTAGGATTGCATTTCGAACAGCTCTCAGCGGTATTTTCCGGTGTCGCCGACCTGCGCAAGGCCTTTGCTGCCGCCGGCGAACGCCGTATGAGCGGCCAGGGCACGTTGTTGTTCGTGGATGAAATTCATCGTTTCAACCGCTCGCAGCAAGATGGTTTCCTACCCTATGTCGAGGATGGCACCATCATTCTGATTGGCGCCACCACCGAAAACCCATCGTTTGAACTGAATGCCGCCCTGTTGTCCCGTTGTCAGGTGCTGGTGCTCAATCGCCTTGATGATGATGCACTGGAAGAACTACTCAGCCGGGCCGAGGCGGCAGCGGAAAAGAAATTGCCCCTGCTCGAAGAGGCCCGCCACGCGCTGCGCGCCATGGCGGATGGCGATGGCCGCTTCGTCTTGAATTTGGCCGAGGAACTGCTGGGACTGTCCACGGATGATCCTCTGGATGTGGCACAGCTGAGCCAGACCCTGCAACGCCGGGCGCCGGTCTATGACAAGGCGCAGGAAGGCCACTACAATTTGATCTCCGCACTGCATAAATCCCTGCGCGGCTCGGACGTGGATGCCGCGCTCTATTGGCTGGCGCGGATGCTGACGGCGGGGGAGCAGCCGCTCTACATTGCCCGGCGCCTGGTGCGTTTCGCGGTGGAGGATATCGGCCTGGCCGATCCCCAGGCCCTGGTCCAGGCCAATGGCGCCAAGGATGCCTATGATTTTCTCGGCAGCCCGGAAGGCGAGCTGGCCATCGCCCAGGCGGTGATCTATCTGGCCACCGCACCCAAATCCAATGCCGCCTACGAGGCACTAAGCCGGGCCAACCGCGCGGCGCGGGAGACCGGGTCTCTGATGCCGCCGAAACATATTCTGAACGCACCCACGGGCCTGATGAAGGAGCTGGGTTATGGCGACGGCTATGTCTACGATCATGGCACCGAGGAAGGCTTTTCCGGCCAGGATTATTTCCCCGAGCAGATGCCCCGGCAGAGTTTCTATCGCCCAGCCGAACGCGGTTTTGAGCGCGAGGTAGGCAAACGCATGGCATATTGGGATAAATTGCGGGGTAAGCCGCAAAAAGACACGTCGGAGGAGGAACCCGGATCATGAATATGCTGTTGGCGGTAGCCTTTGGCGGCGCCTTGGGCGCCCTGGGCCGTCATTTGATCTCGGGCCAGGTCATGCGGTGGATGGGGAGTGGTTTTCCCTGGGGCACCATGACGGTGAATATCCTGGGCTCGTTCATCCTTGGGGTGCTGGTGGAGTATATGGCGCTGCGTTGGTCGGCGACACTGGAAATGCGCGGTTTCCTGGTCGTCGGCGTGTTGGGCGGCTTCACCACGTTTTCGGCGTTTTCCCTGGATGTGGTGCTGCTGTTGGAACGCGGCAGCCTGGGCCCTGCCTTTGCCTACATCGCCGGGAATCTATTGTTGTCCGTTTGCGGCTTGTTCGCCGGCCTGATGATCTTCCGTCAGGTGCTGGCATGAGCCCCACGAGCCCCATGAGCCCTACGAGCGCTGTGCAAATGCTGGCGGTCGGGGCGGATGAGGGCGAAGTGCGCCTGGACCGCTGGTTCAAACGCCATTTTCCTGATCTCAGCCATGGCCGTTTGGAAAAGATGCTGCGCAAGGGTCAGGTCCGTGTCGATGGCGCCAAGGTCAAGGCCAGCCACCGCCTACAACCGGGCCAGGAGGTGCGTGTGCCGCCATTGGATGCCCCGGCGCCAAAAAAGAAACGCCCGCGCGGGGAGGTCTCTGAACAGGACGCCAAGGAACTGCGCCAGCGTATCCTGCACCAGGATGCGTCTGTCTTGGTGCTCGACAAGCCTGCCGGCCTGGCGGTACAGGGCGGCAGCGGCACCAAGCGTCACATTGACGGCATGCTGGACGCCTTGCAGTTTGACGCCAAGGAGCGCCCGCGTCTGGTGCACCGCCTGGATCGCGATACTTCCGGTGTTCTGGTCCTGGCCCGTCATGCCCGTGCCGCCACCGCGTTGACCGGGGCTTTTCGCGACCGGGATACGGAAAAGCTCTATTGGGCCATCGTCGCGGGCGTGCCGTCCGAACCCCGTGGCCAGATCAATCTACCCCTGGCCAAGACCCCTGGGCCGGATGGCGAACGCGTACGGGTCGACCGCAAACTTGGCAAGCAGGCCATCACGGATTTCGTGATCATTGAAAAAATCGGCGACCAGGCGGCCTGGCTGGCCTTGTGGCCGCGTACGGGGCGGACCCATCAACTGCGGGCGCACTGTGCGGCCATCGGCACGCCGATCCTGGGCGATGGCAAGTACGGCGGCATCGACGCCAATTTGCCCGGCATGGACCTGGGCAAGGGCCTGCATTTGCATGCCCGCTCTATTGAACTGCCGCACCCTGACGGCGGTACTTTGTCGGTTGAAGCGCCTATTCCAGCGCATTTTCGCACCACCTTGCGTACCCTTGGCTTCAACCCCGAGGCGGCGGCCGAGCGCATGGCCGAGTTGGCCGCCGAGGAAGAATGGTGAAGCCGCCGAGCGATAGTAATAACTGACAGTTTTGACTGACAGTATTGGCAGACAGTCCTATTGTGGCCCTCCGCCAGCGTAAATCATAAGGAAAACCCGTATGCCCCATATCCAGGCCGAATGCGCCAAACTGTATTACGAGGAAGCCGGCAGCGGCGATGCCATTATCTTCGTGCATGAATTTGCCGATGACTTCCGTAGCTGGGAACCCCAGGTGCGGTTTTTCTCCCGGCGCTACCGCTGTGTCAGCTTCAACGCCCGTGGCTACCCGCCTTCGGATGTACCCTCCGATCCCGCACTTTATTCCCAGGACATGGCCGCCGACGATATCGCCGCCGTGATGCGCGGTCTGAATATCGACAAGGCGCATGTGGTCGGCTGCTCAATGGGGGCCTTTGCCACCCTGCATTTCGGCATGCGCTATGGTGATATGGCACGCAGCCTGGTGGTTGTCGGCTGCGGTTATGGGGCCAAGAAGGACACCCGTGGCGATTTCACTTCGGAAGTGGAACAATTTGCTGCCTCCTTTGCCGAAAAGGGCATAGTCGCGGTGGCGACGCCTTATTCCCTGGGTCCGACGAGGGTGCAGTTCCAGAACAAGGATCCTCGTGGTTTTGTTGAATTCCAGGAGCGTTTTTTGAGCCACTCGGCGGAAGGCTCGGGCCTGACCATGGGCAATGTCCAGGCCAAACGGCCCTCGCTCTATGATCTGGAAGACGGTTTGCGGCAACTGACAATTCCCACCCTGTTGATTACCGGCGATGAGGACGAGCCTTGCCTTGACGCCAATCTTTACCTCAAGCGCACTATTCCGTCGTCCGGCCTGGTGATGCTGCCGCGTACGGGCCACGCCGCCAATTTGGAGGAACCAGCTAGTTTTAACCAATCAGTGGCGGAATTCCTCTCGACGGTGGAGCAAGGCCGTTGGACCTTGCGCGATCCACGTTCGGTGTCCGACTCCGCGCTGGTGGCCGGGCCGGATAAATAAGGGAAGACGTTTGAAGGAGGCTGCCACGCCCTTGCGCCTGATTGTTTTCGACTGCGATGGCACCCTGGTGGACAGCCAGCACGCCATCGTGGCGACCATGACCGCTGCCTTCGCCGAGCTGGATCTCCCCCAGCCCAGGGCGGATGCCATTCGCGCCCTGATCGGCCTGTCGCTGGAGGAAACCGCCCGGCATTTGTGGCCGCAAGGCGGCGCGGCCGGTGGTGCCCGGCTGGTGGCGACATATCGGCGGCTGTTCTTTGAACAGCGAACCGCCGCCGCCACGCCAGATCCCTTGTTTCCGCATACCCATGCGACGCTGCGGGCACTGGAGGCGCTCGGTTATCTGCTGGGCGTGGCGACGGGAAAATCGCGCCGGGGCCTTGACGCGGTCCTCGCCAGCCACAATCTGCAAGACTGCTTTCTGACGCGGCAGACCGCCGATGGCCATCCAGGCAAGCCGCATCCGGGAATGCTGCTCCAGGCCATGGCCGAGGTGGGCGTGACGGCGGATGATACATTGATGCTAGGCGATACCAGTTTCGACATGGCCATGGCGGTAAACGCCGGGGTAACGCCCATCGGCGTCGCTTGGGGCTATCATGATGTGGATACGCTTCAAGATGCCGGTGCGCGGGTGATTTTGAACGATTTTCGCGAGCTGCCGGCATTTGTGAGCGGGCACTGGACGGTGTCATGAGGCGTGGCTTCAAATTCATGCGGATCGTCTTGGGGCTTCTTTTGGGCCTCGTCATCAGCATTGCCGCGGCGCTGTATGTCATTGATTTCAATGAATACCGCGATGTGCTGAGTGAACAATTGTCCGAGGCCATGGGCCGGCCCCTGCATATCGCCGGCGATATAAAGCTTCGCCTCGGCTTGCACACGGGATTTTCGGCATCCGATCTGACAATTGATACCGGTCGGGATGACGGGGCGGGCAGCCGGGCCAAGGTTGGGCGGATTTCGTTCGGCCTCTCGCTGCTGCCGTTGCTGCGGCAGGAAGTTGAAATCGATCAATTGCAGATCGAGGATGCGGACGTTCTGCTTGATCGCTTGCCAAATGGCCAGTTTGATTGGATTTTTGGCCACTTCCTGACCCAAGGCGAAGCGACGGCCTTCTGGGCCACGCCGCGCATCGCTGATTTTCGCTTGCAGCGCGGCAATGTCACATATCGCGATGGGGACGCGGAAATTGCTCTGGCGGTCAGCGAGTACAAGCTGCACGCGGCCAACCCTGCCGCTGCCGCAGATATCGTCCTCGCGGCAAGTATCCGTGGCCAACCTATCTCCTTCGTGGGGACACTTGAAAGCTTGGATGCCTTGATGCAGGGCCGCGAAATTCAAATCGGGGGGACCCTGGAGGTTGCGGCCGCCACGGCAATCGTAAAGGGCCGGATTTTCAAACCCCTCGAAGCCCATGGCATTGATCTGCATGTGGCGGCCAAAACAGATCAGGTACAAAGCCTGCAACAGGTGGCCGGGTTGGAGCCAATCTTGCATGGCCAAGCCAATATTTCCTTTGATTTAAATGACCGGGACGGGCTGTTGGCGGCACGCAATATTGTTGCCCGCATCACACCTGAACCAGGCCTTCAGATTACCATAACGGGCGGGATCGCTGACGCTCTGGCCCTGGCCGGGTCGGCCCTGGATGTGGAGATACAGGCTGCCGATGGTGCGCAACTTTTCGCATTGGCGGGGTTGGATTTGCCAGCCATATCGCCGGTCCGCATGCGCGGCCAGGTCGCGGGCGCGCTGGCGAACCCGACGTTGAAAGATCTGGCTCTAGAGGCCGGGACAAAGGACGGCCTGCGCTTGAGCGCCACGGGCAGCGTGGCGATGCCGCTAACTGCCCAGGGCCTTGATCTGAAAATACGCCTGCAAGGACCAGATAGCGCCATGCTGTCTTCGTACGCGGGCGCGGCGGTGCCGGCCCTGGGACGGTTTGATGTTTCTGCCCGGCTGATGGGCGATGGCCAGGCGCCAAGCCTAAGCCGCATCAACGGCAGCATTCACCACGCCGGCGGCACGGAAATAGAGTTGCGCGGCGCGGTGGAAAATCCCTTGGCCGGCGACGGATTGGCTTTGGAGATCCGTGCACGGGGGCCCAGCCTGGCGGGCTTCGCGGCCCTGAGCGGGAACACCATACCTGATCCAGGAAAATTTCAGGTCTCGGCGCAATTGACAGGCGGGTTGCAGGCGCCCCTCATCGACCGTTTGCAGTTGCAAAGTCAGTCGCGCCAGGGTGTCACGTTGATCTTGACCGGCCGCATATCCCAGCCGTTGACGGGCCAGGGCCTCGATCTGCAATTTGACTTGACGGGACCCGTTGCAGCCGTGTGGGAGGATTTTTCCGATCTGCCGGTGCCGTCCACAATACCATCGTCGGAAATCCTGACGGCAGCCGGCAAGATCCGGGGAAGCATGGCTGCTTTTCAACTGCAGGCGCTGGATGTGCGCCTGGGCGGCAGCGATATAGCGGGCGACATGAACGTGGATCTGCGCGGTGACCGGCCTCTGCTCAATGCCGATTTGCATTCGAAATATCTGAATCTCGATTTTCTGCCCACACAGCCTGAAGCGCCGGAACCGCAATCAGAGGATCGGCTGATCCCCGATATGGCCATCGACCCCGGTGCCTTAGCGCTGTTTGATGGCGAGCTGAAATATCGCGCACAACAGCTGCGCCGCGCCGACTTGGTTCTGCAGCAGCTGCAATTCACCCTGGTGTCGCGGCATGGCGCTTTGATCCTGAAATCCAGCACGGCCCGGTTGGCGAAGGGGCAGCTGATCGTGGATGGTAGCCTAAACCAGGGTAATTTGGCCGTGCGGTTGACATTGCGCCGCGCCGCCATGTCTGATTTGGGGGCACTGCTCGATAGCACCATGATTGAGGGCAGTCTTGATCTGACCGCCGATCTGCGCGGCCGCCTGACGAGCGGGCACAGTGATCTGCGCGCTCTGGCCGCCAGCCTGAATGGCGAAACATCGGTGATTATCACCGATGGCTATATGCAAAGCCGGTTCCTTGATCTGCTGGCCGAGGATCTGGTGTTGGCATTGGTTAAGGAGAAAGCGGCGGACAATCAGACGCGCCTGCATTGTCTTGCCTCCAGCCACGGTATCAAGGATGGCGTGGCGAAGTCTCGGATGCTGTTATTGGATACGGAAAAAATCACCGTTGTGGGCGATGGTCAGACGGACCTGGGCAGTGAAGCCATCCGCTATCGTCTGACGCCACGGCCAAAGGATCCGTCCCTGGTATCGCTGGCGACCCCTATCGATGTCAGCGGCACTCTGGCTGATCCCTCCGCCGTGCCTGATAGCATGGCCGTGGCCGGTAGCGTGGCGGTGGCTGTTGTCGGCAATCTGCTGTTACCGGGCGTGGGGCTGTTGCTGCCGTTGTTAAGCGCGGGTACCGGCGAGGCGCACCCGTGTATGGACGTGCTAAAAGGCGGCAAGTTGGAGGCCGCGCCCGCCACGCCCGCCGGGAAACAAAGCCCAGCCGGTATTTTGGGCCGGGTTGGCGGCGCCGTCGGTAAAGGCGCTGGCGCGTTATTGAAATTGCCGGGCAAACTTCTGAGGTCGGAATGAAGCGGTTTTACAAGGATGTCGCCGTCGTCTCGGCGCTGAGCGGGGCGACAATTGAACTGGATGGCCGGCCCGTCCGGACACCAAAAAAGGCTATCTTTGCCGTGGCGGCGGAGGCCTTGGCCGAGGCTATCGCCGAGGAATGGCGGCGGCAGGATGAGGACATTGTGCCTGAAAGCATGCCGCTTTTCCGTCTGGCCAATACCGCTATCGATTTGGTTGCCGGGCAGCGCGGCGCGGTGGTGGATAATCTGGCGGGTTACGGCGGCACCGATCTTTTGTGCTATCGGGCCGGGGAGCCCGAGGATCTGGTGCAACGCCAGGGGCAGCTTTGGTCACCTTGGTTGAGCTGGGCCGAGGCGGAGCATGGTGCACGCCTTGTCACCACGAACGGTATCGGCCACATCGCCCAGGATGAGGCCGCCCTGGCCGCCTTGCACCGGGCGGTGGATGGCCATGATGTCATGGAATTGGCCGCGATGAATGACCTGGTGACAATCGCGGGGTCCCTGGTTCTGGCCCTGGCGGTCAGTGCCGGTGCCCTGGATGTCGCCGCGGCTTGGGCCGCCGTGCGTTTGGATAATGAGTATCAGGCGGAGCGTTGGGGCCGGGATGCCGAGGCCGAGGCCCACGCGGCCAAGCTGCGTGGTGAATTCGAAATTGCCGCGCGCTTTATGGATCTGCACCGCGCGGGTTGAATGGACAGCAAATGGCGGACCTAGCCAGGTTGGATCATCTTGCCCAACCGTCCATCTTGGCCCGGCGGGTCCGCGAGACCCCGGACGGTTAGACCGTCGCCAAGATCCACTTGGTACTACTTTGCCCGCCGATGAAAAATGGCTGTGATCGGGCTGCCCATTGGCCCCCGTATCGTGCTATCAAATAGGCAGTGTAACAATATCCCGTTGGGGAGGTGGTAGGTTCATGCAGGACATCCTGCGTCAGCTTGAGGCGAAGCGCGCGGCGGCGCGGGTCGGCGGCGGCGAAAAGCGCATTCAGGCGCAACATGCAAAAGGTAAATTGACGGCGCGGGAACGGCTCGAAATGCTGCTCGATCCTGAATCGTTCGAGGAATATGACATGTTCGTCGAACATCGCTGCGAAGATTTCGGCATGGCGGAACAGCGTATTCCGGGCGACGGCGTGGTCACCGGCTGGGGCACCATCAATGGCCGGTTGGTCTTTGTCTTCAGCCAGGATTTTACCGTGTTCGGCGGCTCCCTGTCCGAGGCCCATGCCGAGAAAATCTGCAAGATCATGGATCAGGCCATGAAGGCCGGCGCGCCGGTCATTGGCCTGAACGATTCAGGCGGGGCCCGCATCCAGGAAGGCGTTGCCTCGCTGGGCGGCTATGCGGAGGTCTTCCAGCGCAATGTCATGGCCTCGGGCGTGATACCGCAAATTTCGGTCATCATGGGGCCCAGCGCCGGCGGCGCCGTCTATTCACCGGCAATGACCGACTTCATTTGCATGGTCAAGGACAGCTCGTACATGTATGTCACCGGCCCGGACGTGGTAAAGACGGTGACCCAAGAAGAGGTGACCCACGAGGAACTGGGCGGGGCCTCCACTCATAGCCGGAAATCCGGTGTTGCCGACCTGGCCTTCGAAAATGATGTAGAGGCCCTGGCACAAATCCGACGGCTGTTTGATTTCTTGCCCCTGTCGAACCGCGGCGGGGTGCCGCACCGGCCCACGGACGACCCAATCGACCGGGTGGAACAATCCCTCGACACCCTGGTACCGGCCAATCCGAACAAGCCTTATGATATCAAGGAGCTGCTGGAAAAAGTTGTCGATGATGGCGATTTCTATGAAATTCAGCCTGAATTCGCCGGCAACATCGTCATTGGCTTTGGCCGTATTGACGGCGCCACGGCGGGTTTCGTGGCCAACCAGCCCATGGTCCTGGCCGGTTGCCTGGACATCGATTCCGCCCGCAAGGGCGCGCGCTTCGTGCGCTTCTGCGATTGTTTCGAGATTCCCATCGTGACCTTCGTTGATGTGCCCGGCTTCCTGCCCGGCACGGTGCAGGAATTTGGCGCCATCATCACCCATGGCGCCAAATTGCTCTACGCCTATGCCGAGGCCACCGTGCCCAAGGTCACGGTAATTACCCGCAAGGCCTATGGCGGCGCCTATGACGTCATGGCCTCGAAACATTTGCGCGGTGATGTCAATTTTGCCTGGCCGGGCGCGGAAATCGCCGTCATGGGTGCCAAGGGCGCGGTCGAGATTATCTTCCGCTCGGAGCTGGACAATCCCGAACGCATAGAGCAGCTGACCCAGGAATATGGCGATACTTTCGCCAATCCGTTTATTGCGGGCAAGCGTGGCTATATCGACGATGTGATCATGCCCCATAGCACCCGCCGGCGCGTGGCCAGAGCGCTGACCATGCTGAAGAACAAGAAACTCGAAAACCCCTGGAAAAAGCACGGCAACATTCCGCTCTAGGACTGTAGAACTCGAAAGTATCGTATTGATGTTCTCTAAAATTCTCATCGCCAACCGCGGCGAAATCGCCTGCCGGGTTATCCGCAGCGCCCGCGCCATGGGGATCGCCACCGTGGCGGTCTATTCCGAGGCTGATGCCAACGCCCTGCATGTGGAAATGGCCGACGAGGCCATCGCCATCGGCCCGGCGCCGGCGGCGGAAAGCTATCTGGTTATCGAGCGGCTTCTGGATGCCATCAAACGCAGCGGTGCCGAAGCGGTGCATCCGGGTTACGGCTTCCTCTCGGAGAACCCTGCTTTTGCCCTGGCACTGGCGGATATGGGCGTTGCCTTTATTGGCCCGCCGGTGGGCGCGATCGAGGCCATGGGCGACAAGATCGCGTCCAAGAAACTGGCGCAAGAGGCTGGCGTCAATTCCGTGCCGGGGCATTTGGAAGTGCTACGGGATGAAGACGATGCGGCCCAGATCGCGGGGCAACTGGGCTATCCAGTGATGCTGAAGGCCTCTGCCGGGGGGGGAGGCAAGGGCATGCGGGTGGCCTATTCGGAGGCCGAGGCGCGGGAGGGTTTCACCTCGGCCCAGAACGAGGCGCGCTCCAGCTTTGGCGATGACCGGGTGTTTGCCGAAAAATTTATCGAGCAGCCCCGCCATATCGAAATTCAGGTGTTGGCCGATGGCCACGGCAATTGCATCTATTTGGGCGAGCGTGAATGCTCGATCCAGCGGCGCCATCAAAAAGTCATCGAAGAGGCACCCTCTCCCTTCCTCGACGAAGCCACCCGCCAGGCCATGGGTGAACAAGCAGTTGCCCTGGCCCGCGCCGTGGATTACCGCTCGGCCGGGACCGTGGAGTTCATCGTTGATAAGGACCGGAATTTCTATTTTCTGGAGATGAACACCCGTCTGCAGGTGGAACACCCTGTGACTGAAATGGTCTATGGCGTCGATTTGGTCGAGGAAATGATCCGCATCGCCGCCGGTGAGCCCATGAGCCTGGGCCAGGACGATGTCCAGGCCGATGGTTGGGCCATCGAATGCCGCCTGTATGCCGAGGACCCATTCCGCAATTTCATGCCCTCCATTGGCCGTCTGGTGCGCTGTAAACCACCCGCCGAGGATGCCACCGTGCGCGTTGATACCGGCGTGGTCGAAGGTTCAGAGATCACCATGTACTACGACCCGATGATCGCCAAGCTGGTTACCAAGGGCCGGGACCGGGCCGCCGCCATCGCCGCCATGCAGTCCGCCCTGGATGGTTATTACGTGCGCGGTATCAATCACAACATGAGCTTTCTGACCGCCCTGATCAGCCACCCCCGTTTCATTGAAGGCCGTCTGACCACGGCCTTTATCGATGAAGAATATCCCGATGGCTTCACCGGTGCGCCGCGCGACGGTGTCGTGCTGGATGTGCTGCTGGCCGCCGGGGTGCTGATGCATCAGCGCCGGGCGGCCCGTGCTGCCTCAATCGACGGGCAATTGGCGCATTGCCGACCCACATTCGGCGCCGATTGGGTGGTGGGCCTGGATGACGACTATCACGCTGTTTCGCTGGCTTCGGTGGAAGACGGTTTCGATGTCGATCTTGATGGCCGTTTGATTGCCGTGCGCAGCTATTGGCGGCCGGGCGAGCGTTTGTTCACGGGCACGGTCAATGGCCGCCATGTGACGGTGCAGGCCGATGTGGCGGCGGCTGGTTTCCAGTTGCGCCACGGTGGCGTCGAAGCAGGTGTTACCGTTCGCCGGCCCCGGGCCGCGGCACTGGCGGCCTTGATGCCTCACAAAGCGCCGCCCGATACCTCGAAATATTTACTCTGTCCCATGCCGGGCCTGATCATTTCCCTGGCCGTGACGGCGGGCGAGGAGGTCAAGGCCGGGCAAACCCTGGCGGTGGTCGAGGCCATGAAGATGGAAAATATCCTGCGTGCCGAACGCGACGGCACCGTTGCCGCCCTTAAGGCGGGCCCTGGCGATAGCCTGGCGGTCGACGACGTTATCCTGGAATTCGAGTAGGATCCCATGCCCACCCCCGATCGCTCAGACCATAGCGTTCGGGTGATCATCAAAGGCCGGGTCCAGGGCGTCTGGTATCGTGGCTGGACGGTGGAGACGGCGCAGGCCCTGGGCTTGTGCGGCTGGGTGCGCAATCTCGGCGACGGCAGTGTCGAGGCGATATTTTCAGGACCGGAACGGGACGTGGATGCTATGCTGGCCCACTGCCATCAAGGCCCACGGGCGGCTCGGGTGCAGTCAGTGACAGCCGAGGATTGGCTTGGTCCGGTTAGGCCGGATTTCCGTCAAGTGCCGTAGATCGCGGCTACGGCTCCAGCGGTGGCTCCACACCGTCGGGAAGCGGCATCTCGAATACATTCAGGGTCATGGAGACCATCGCGTAATAGCCCAAAATTCCAACCAGATCGACGACGCCTTGTTCTCCCAGCTGCGTCTTGGTTGCCTCATAGGTGGCGTCCGAAACCCGGCTTTCACGGTACAGTTCGGTGCAAAAATCATAGATTGCGGCTTCGTCGGCCTGGGCAAAAACAGGCATCCGGCGCTGGCGCAGGGCCTCGATTATCTCCGCCGATAATCCACCCTCCAGGGCCATGGGGGCGTGGGCGAACCATTCGAACTGCGCCGTCCACTGGCGCGCCGTGATCAATATGGCCAGTTCCGACAGGCGCGGTTCCAAGGCGCTGTTAAAACGGCAGTATTCGCCGACCTTTTGTGCCCGATCAGCGAAATCAGGACTGTGTATCCAGGCCTGGAATGGTCCGCCCATGCTGCCGCGCGGACCGGCCATGATGTGGTCATGAAATTTACGTTGGGCGGCATCCATTTCGGCGGGCGCAAGTGGTTTGATGCGGGGCATGGCGGACTTTCTGATATTGATTATTGGCTGACGTTGGAACCTTTCCGGACACGGGGCGGTTACATGCCGATACAGGCGCCGCCGTCGATATTCAGGTGCTGGCCGGTGACATAACTGGCGCCTTCGGATAGCAGGAAGCAGACCGGCTTGGCGACTTCCTCCGGGGCCGAAAAGCGTCCCATGGGGATCATCGCCATGTATTGATCGCGGAATTTTTCGCCCCGCACGGTTTCCGTCATCGGGGTTTCCACCAGGCCGAAACAGACTGAATTGACCCGAATGCCATGGCGGCCCCATTCCCGCGCCGCGCTCATGGTGATGCCCAGCACGCCGGACTTGGCCGCGCCATAGTTGATCTGCCCGATGGTGCCCCGCCGCCCCGCGATCGAGGAGACATTGACGATGGCGCCAGGGGCCTCGTCGCCATCCTTGGCGCGTTCCATGTAATGGCGGCCAACTTCTTGCAGACAAAGGAAAACACCGGTCAGATTGACATCGATGACCTGCTGCCAGGTTTCCACGGGCATCTTGTGGATCATCGCCGCGCGGACGATGCCGGCATTGTTCATCAGGCCGTGGACGGCGCCGAAATCACGCACCACGTCCGCCACCATGCCTTGGACAAAGCCGGGCTCGGCGACGCTGCCCACATAAGCCTTGGCGTTATCGCCCAAGGCGTCGGCGACCGCGCCCAAGGTATCGCCGTTGACGTCGACCAAGGCCACCTTGGCGCCCAGTTCAACGGCCAGTTCCGCCGTCGCCTTGCCGATGCCTTGGCCCGCGCCGGTAACCAGGATATTGCGCCCTTCCAGGCTCATGGGATTTGTCATGCCGTCCTCCGTGTCAGTAATTTTTGGCTGTCAGGCGCCATTGTCATGTGCTGCTGTCAGGTATTGGTCGTCGCTTTCGCGCGCAGGCCGATTTGCCGTCCGATATAGGGATTCTGCGGCAAACCATCGTGCGCCGTCTTGATCGCGCCCAGGCGTTCCAGAATGGCCGGCTGCATGGGCGTGGCGCGCCGCGTTTCCAACGAGATATGTATGCTCATCAACTCATTGGTCGAGGCCAGATAACCTTCGGTCCCGTGATACATATGATGGATATAGTGAAAGCGTTTCTCATCGAAGGCCAACAGCTGGGTAGTGAAGCGCATGGGCTCCCCTTCGCCGATTTCCCGGTTGTAGGTGATATGGCCTTCCAGGGAAAAGGTGGTGACCTGATGTTCCTTGCGGTGATCCCGGGTCAGATGAACGAATTTCATGAACTCGTCGGTCGCCAGATCAAAGACCACCATATAGTAGCCCATGTTCAAATGCTTATTATTATCAATCCATTCTGGTTTGACGGCGGCACGAAACTGATCGAAAGGTGTTTGAATTGACATTTATTGGTACGCACATCCTGCGGTGAGAAAAACGCATTTTACGTCAAGCCATTGGCGGCGACAACGGAATTGCCCGGAACCGCGTCAGCCGGCTTTGTCGCCGGCATGTGTTGTTGGCAAGATCACGGTCACGGTCGTGCCTATGCCAACTTCGCTTTCGATGCCGAGGCTGCCGCCGTGGGCCTCGGCGATGGCCTTGGCCATGGGCAGGCCTAGACCCAGGCTAGGGTTGCTGGACGTCGTGGCTTTGCTGCCAACCTGTCCGTATGGGGTTAAGACGGTTTCAATATCCTCGGCCGCGATCCCCGGTCCGTTATCGGAAAAGCGCAGGATTGCGCCGCCCTCGATGGCGGCTTCCACCGAAACGCCGACCTGACCGCCCGCTTCGGTGAATTTCAAGGCATTGGTGGTCAGATTAAGCATCAGGCGGCGTAACAAGACTGGATCCGCATGCATCGGCAGGGCGCTAGGTGCGCCGCCTTCCGTCAGGCTTATGGCCTTTTGTTTCGCCTGATGGTCGAGCATCGCCAGCGTATCGCGCCGCAGCTCGACGAGATCGATTTCACTGGCCGTAATACGCAATTGACCGGCTTCGACCTGTGCTGCTTCCAACAACGAGCGGATCAGATCATGCAGGTGCTTGCTAGCACGGCGAATATCGCCAGCATAGTTCTTGTATCCCGCCGGTGCCAACGGCCCCAGGGTCTCGTCATCGATCATCTCCGCGTAGGCATTGATGGCATTCAATGGTGTCAGTACATCGTGAGAAATTTTGGCGAGAAGTTGTCCTCTGGCCCGGTTCGCGACTTCCGCCTGCAAGCGTGCGCCATGGGCCGTGTCCTCTGATTTCACCCGCTGTTCGACTTCCAACGCCAGCAATTCCTTTTGCAATGAAACCGTATGCATGGCCTCCTTCAGCCGCTGATGCGCGGTTAGTAGACGTTTGCGGCTGCTGTCCATTTCATAAATCACGCCGGTCAGAAGCTGGGCCTTAACGTCAGCCAAATAGCTTTGCCCGCGCATTTGCAGGGCCTTTTCCAGCATCTGACGATTGGTGTTGACCACATGTGCGACTTGGTCGATCCCGGTCCGGCGTAGGGCGCACATGGCTCTAGCCTTCCGCTAGATCGACGCCGCAAGGCAGGGTCCGCAAATGCTCAATCGCTACGGCGACATCGTCGCCCTCCAGCACGGCGCCGTGCTGGGGCAAGATACGATCGATCTGCATGCCTGAAAGTTTTTCCATGGCGGGCCGCAGAACTTTGTTGGACGGCATATAGGCCTGATGGAAACTGTCCATGTTTTGCGGGAAATTGGTCTTGGAAAAGAGGTCGTTGTCACTGCCGATGGCGCCGAAGACGTCGCCGCTGAACAGCGATTTGGATTGGCTGTCATAGGTTGCGATGGCGCCGGGGGAATGCAGATAAAGCATTGGAATAAACTCAAGAACCCTGCCGCTCGACAGTGTCAGCCGATAATCGATCTCGGCGACATCCAACAGCGATCCCGCTAGCCCTAGGTGGGCAATCAGGCGAATTGTGTTGAGATGGGCGTAGATTTTCAGATCGGGGTTTTCGACGATATCCTCAATCACCGCCAGATTGCCGCAGACATCGGGGTCTTGGTGCGAGACCACGATGCCGGTAATACTTTGCGGTGGAATCAGATCAATGACCTTGCGCATGATTTTTGGGAAATCCGGAATCGAACCCGGATCGAACAGAATGACGTCGTCTCCCCTGCCATCAATCAAAAGATATGGATTGCAACGCAACCGGCCGCCGGCCTCCATAAAGCCAACCCAATAGATTTCACGGGTAACCGCCAATGATTCGTCATAGTTGATCGCGGAAGCGCCGCTGCTGTTTTCTTCAGTGTCATCGGTTGCCATTCAACTAATTGCCCTTACGGTCTCGAACAATGATGTATAGTAGCAATATTGCTAAAATGAATAGCGTGTTTCTATTTCAGATAAACCGCGCTTGTCGGCGGCTTCAACCTTTGAATGGATATAATTCTTTTGGCGTACTTGAAGATCAGACGCCGGCAACTTTTTGGATCAAGCCAAAGCTTAGCACGGCCAAAGTCACCAGGATGGTGAAGAAAATGAAGCTGCGGTGTTCAAACCGTGCGCCCCGGCGCATCTCGACATAATTCAGGCCGCGGTCGGCGGCGATGTAGAGCACGATCGCGGCGATGGTGAATAAGACAATTTCCATGTTGGCAGTCTAGCACGGGATGGCGCTTCAGTCTTGATATCCATCAAGACCTAGCTTTGCTATAACAGCAACTCTGGATCGAACAACAGGTGTGTGGAGAGATGTTAAGCAATTCCCCAATCGTCAATCGTTATGTGGACCGGACGCCGTCCAGCCAAGCCCTGGCGGCCCGCGCCTTGGAACAATTTCCTTCCGCCATCACTCATGATTCCCGCCATACCACGCCCTACGGCATCTATGTGGAGACAGCCAAGGGCCCGCGCAAGTGGGATGCGGATGGCAATGACTATGTGGATTATTTCGGCGGCCATGGGGCCCTGATGCTGGGCCATCGCAATGCCGAGGTCGAGGTTTGCGTTCAGGAGGCCCTGGCGGCGGGCACCCATTTCGGCTCATCCCACCGTTTCGAGGTGGCCTGGGCCGAGGCGGTAAAAAAATTGGTGCCGTCAGCCGAGCGTATCCGCTTCACCTCGTCCGGCACCGAGGCAACCTTGATGGCCATGCGTCTGGCCCGTGCCTTCACGGGCAAGAACAAGCTGGCGCGGTTTCGTACGCATTTTCATGGCTGGCATGACCATATGGCCTTTGGCGTGGCCGGTCATTTCGACGGCACAGCCACGCCGGGCGTGTTGCCGGAGGTGGCGGCTCAGGTGGTCCTCCTCGACCCCGATAATATTGATGGCGTCGCCCAGGCTCTGGAGGCGGATAGCGACATCGCCGCCCTGATCCTGGAGCCCACGGGCGGTAGTGGCGGAATGATCCCACTGGCGCCCGGCTTTGTCGCGCAGTTGCGCGAATTGACGGAACAGCACGGCGTGTTGTTGATCATGGACGAGGTGGTGACCGGTTTTCGCGTGCACCCGGGCGGGGCCCAGGGCTTGTTGGACGTGAAGCCTGATTTGACGACCCTGGCCAAGATCCTGGCCGGCGGCCTGCCCGGCGGCGCCGTGGTTGGCCGGGCCGATATCCTGGCGCATCTCGATTTCAAGGCGGCGGCGGACAAGGATTTCGAAAAGATCCACCATCCCGGCACCTTCAATGGCAATCCCCTCTCGGCGGCGGCGGGCACCAAGACCCTGGAGATCATCGCCAACAGCGATGCCTGCGCGAAAGCCGATGCTTTCGGTCAGGAGTTGCGGGTAAAACTGAATGAAAGCTTCAAACGTGCCGGCGTGGCCTGGGCCGCATATGGCCAGCAGGCGAATTTCTTCGTCTTCATGAATGCCACTGGTCTGGCCATTGATCCCAATAATTTTGATCCACTGTCGGTGCCCTATCAGGATTTGAAAGCCAAGCCGCCCGGCCTGATGAACAAACTGCGCCTGGCCCTGCTGATTGGCGGTGTCGATATCAATGGTGCCGGTGCCGGTGTTATCTCGGCCACCCATGGTGCGGACGATATGGATCAGACAGTGGCGGCATTCGAAGCGGCGGTCGCCATGTTGGCGGCGGAGGAAAGTCTGCCCCGGCTGTGATTCATCCGGATCGTAAATAAAGAGGACGGTGATCATGGGCGATCAACTTAGCGGCCGTGCGGGTATTGTGACGGGCGGCGGTTCGGGCATCGGGCGGGCGGCGGCCTTGAAATTCGCCAGCGAGGGCGGGCAGGTTGTTATCGCCGATATGGACGAGGCGGGCAGTGCCGCAACCAAGGCGCTGATCGATCAGTATGGCGGCGAGGCGATTTGTGTGGCGACGGATGTCGCCCAGGCTGACGAGGTGGAGGCCCTGGTTGCGCGGACTGTCGCGGCCTATGGCAAGCTGGACTTCGCCTTCAACAATGCCGGGATCGCCGGTGATCTCGTCCCCTTGATTGATTATTCCGAGGAACTGTGGGACCGGGTGATCGGTATCAACCTCAAGGGCGTCTGGCTCTGCATGAAATATCAGATACGACAGATGCTGGCGCAGGCCGACGGCGATGGCGGCGGCGGTGGCGGCGCCATCGTCAACACCGCATCCGTCATGGGTCTGGTCAGCAGCGCCACCAACCCGGTGGCTTATTCCGCCTCCAAGCATGGCGTGATCGGATTGACGAAAACCGCGGCACTCGGCTATGCCAAGGACGGTATTCGGGTCAATGCGGTCTGTCCGGGATTTATCGAAACGCCAATGGTTGCCGGGGTTTTCGAACGCCATCCGGAGCGCAAGGCGGCCGTTGTCGCCGAGCATCCCATTGGGCGCCTTGGTACTCCCGAAGAAATAGCCGCCGCCGCTGTCTGGCTCTGTACGGATGCGGCATCGTTTGTTAACGGCACGGCCATGACCGTCGATGGCGGCTACGTCGCGCATTAGAATTTAGGCCGGCGGAACGAACCATGCAACGCCAGCGCCTAAACCGGATCGGCCATCTGGCCCTGCCCATCGTGGGCGGCATGGTTTCTCAGGTTGTCTTGAACCTGGTGGATACCGCCATGGTCGGTGTTCTGGGCAAGGAAGCCCTGGCAGGCGTTGGCACCGCCAGCTTCGCCACCTTTATGGCGACGGCCCTGGTCATGGGCCTGTCGTCCGGTGTGCAGACCATGGCGGCCAGGCGCGTTGGCGAGGGCCGGGGCGACGAAGCCGCGGTACCTTTGAACGGCGGCTTGCTTCTGGCCCTGGTGATCGGCCTGCCCATGAGCATCGTCTTGCTGGCTTACTCCTCGACGCTATTTCCCTTGATCAACGCCGATCAGGGTGTGGTGGACGCGGGCTTGCCCTATTTTGATGCGCGCCTGCTGGGCGTGGTCGCGGTTGGCATGAATTTCGCATTTCGTGGTTACTGGACCGGCGTCTCGCAGAGCCGGCGTTATCTGCATACCCTTCTTGTCATCCATGTAGCGAACATCGCAATTAGCTATGTTCTCATATTCGGCAAGTTTGGCTTTCCGGAAATGGGAACCGAGGGTTCGGGCCTGGGCACCACCATTTCACTGTATCTTGGTACGCTGGTCTATTTCGCCCTAGGCTGGAAAGAGGCGCGGAAAAATGGCTTTCTCAGCCGAATTCCGCGCCGCGAAACCATGGCGACCATGCTTCGGTTGTCGGTGCCGGCGGCGATCCAGGAATTTCTCTTCGCCGCCGGCTTCACGGCAATTTTCTGGATTGTCGGCCTGATGGGTACGGCGGAGGTTGCGGCCACCAACATTCTGATAAATCTGGTGCTCGTGGCGATCCTGCCCGCCGTTGGCCTTGGGCTGGCGGCACTGACCCTGGTGGGCGAGGCCCTGGGCCGCGATGATCCGGACGAGGCCTCGCGCTGGGCCTGGGATGTGGTCAAGGTGACCGCTTTGATCTTGGGTCTGCTGGGGTTGCCGGCGCTGCTCATACCCGATCAGATCGTCATGGGCTTCACTCGGGACCAGGCGGTAATCGATATGGCGCGGAATTCCATGCGCCTGATGGGGGTTGCCATAGCCATTGATGGCGTGGGGCTGGTGCTGCTGCATGCACTGCTTGGCGCCGGCGCGGTGCGCCAGGTCATGGCGGTGGCGGTGGGCACGCAATGGCTGTTGGGCCTGCCGCTGGCTTGGCTGGCCGGGCCTTATTTCGGCCTTGGTCTGTTCGCGGTGTGGGCGACGCAGTCGGCCTATCGCATCCTGCAGGCGGTAATATTCGTGGTTCTGTGGCGGCGCCGTGGCTGGACCGGGATCAAGCTGTAGATTTCCGATCGATCAGGCGATATCAAGGACCCCCCGCTATTCAGCACGACCATTAGCCTATTCGGAGGACGCCGCCATGATCCCCAACGCTTTGCCAGCCTTTGACTTCGGCCTGGGTGAAACCGCCGATATGATCCGTGACAGCGTGGCCGGTTTCGCCGCCGACAAGATCGCCCCGCGCGCGGGTGAAATCGATGCCTCCAACCAATTCCCCCGGGACCTTTGGCCCCAGTTGGGCGATCTTGGGGTTCTGGGCGTGACGGTGGAGGAGGAATATGGCGGCGCCGGCCTGGGCTATCTGGAACATTGCGTCGCCATGGAGGAGATCAGCCGCGCCTCGGCCTCGGTCGGGCTCAGTTATGGCGCGCACTCCAACCTGTGCGTCAACCAGATCCGCCGCCAGGGCAGCGCAGCGCAAAAAAGCCGCTATTTGCCGAAACTGATCAGCGGTGAACATGTGGGTGCCCTGGCCATGAGCGAGCCGGGTGCGGGCTCCGACGTGGTCTCCATGCGCCTGCGGGCGGACAAGCGCGGCGATCAATACATTCTGAACGGCTCCAAAATGTGGATCACCAATGGTCCCGAGGCTGACACTTTGGTGGTCTATGCCAAAACCGACGCGGAGGCCGGGCCGCGGGGCATTACCGCCTTTTTGATCGAAAAAGGCCTTCCCGGCTTCTCGACGGCGCAAAAGCTGGACAAGCTCGGCATGCGAGGCTCGGACACTTGCGAACTGGTGTTCGAGGACTGCGCCGTGCCGGAAGAAAATATTCTAGGTGCGCTGGGCGAGGGCGTGCGGATTTTGATGAGTGGCCTGGATTACGAACGGCTGGTGCTTTCCGCCGGGCCGCTTGGCATCATGCAGGCCTGCATGGATGTGGTCATGCCTTATATCCATGAACGCGAACAATTCGGCCAGCCGATTGGCGAATTCCAGCTGATGCAGGGCAAGATCGCCGATATGTACACCACCATGAATGCGGCCAAGTCTTACGTTTACACGGTGGCCAAGGCCTGCGACCGGGGCGACACCACGCGGGCGGACGCGGCCGGCGCCATTCTATACGCGGCCGAGAAAGCAACCTGGATGGCATTGGAGGCGGTGCAGACCCTGGGCGGCAACGGCTATATCAACGAGTATCCCACGGGCCGCTTGCTGCGCGATGCCAAGTTGTACGAGATCGGCGCCGGTACTTCCGAAATCCGCCGCATGCTAATCGGCCGGGAGCTGTTCAAGGATACGGCTTGAATATTCTAGCGTACGCCCATGTCCGATCCGCTGAAATGGACGACCCTGTTGCGGCCATTTTCCTTGGCTTGATAGAGGGCTGCATCGGCTTCGGCCATGATCTCTTCGACGTTGCCACGGGCGCCCGCCGCGGTGCTGACGCCGATGCTGACGGTTATGGGCAAAGCGCCGGCGGTTGTTTCGACGGACAGGCCGGCCACGGCAAGGCGCAGGCGTTCGGCGACCAGGTGGGCGGTTTCGGCGTTGGCTTCGGGTAACAGGGCAGCAAATTCCTCGCCGCCGACCCGGCCCAGGATATCCGAATCCCGCAGGGCATCGCCGCACGCGGCCGCCGCCCGGCGCAGGACATCGTCACCAATCGCATGGCCATGGCGGTCGTTGACCGCTTTGAAGTGATCCACGTCGATCATCAGGAACGAGATATTCCTGTTGTACCGTTTGGCGCGGTCGAATTCCGCCTCGGCCCGGTCCAGAAAACTTCGCCGGTTGGCGATTTCGGTCAAGGCGTCCGTGGTAGCGAGATGCTCCAGGCGCTCGTACAGCCGCTTGCTTTCATCGATGTCGCGGTAGACTGCCACATAACCGCCCGAGGCGATGGGACGGCCACGGCATTCCATCCATTTTCCACTGGCCAGCTGTTGTTCATACTGGACCGGCCCCGGCGCGCGCGCCATGGTTTCCTGGGCCTCGATGGCGGTCTGAGTGTCATCGCTGCCCTGCTCCGCCAAGGCACGGCGCAATGCTTGGCCAGGACTATCCCTGTCTAATATGGCATCGCGATCCAACTCCAAAACCTCGAACAGACGGTCGTTCCAGGCCACCAATTCCAAGTCCTGGTCAAGCACCTGCACACCATCGGGAATTGTGGTCAGGGCGGTTTCCAGGACGTCGTGTTTTGCCGCCAGGGCTTGCTCGGCGCGTTTTCTCGACGTGATGTCCGTGGAGATTGTCGTGGTGGAGCCATCGGGCAGGCGCTGCTCTCGCAATAGAATCCAACGCCCGTCCTGGCGCTGCATTTCGAAAGGCGTGCCAGAATTGCGGTGCTGTGCCAGGCGGGTCTGGATCCAGACTTCCTCATGGCCGGCGGCGCTGGGATATGCGCCCGATGCCATGGCCGTACGAATATGGTCCTCGAACAATACGCCGGGTTGAACGCTTTCGATAACCTTGGCGTTGATATCCCGAAAGCGCTGGTTACAGACCACGAGACGGTCGTCCGGCCCCCACAGAACGAACATTTCGTCCAGGTTCTCAATGGCGCTAATCAGGCGGTCATTGCGTAATTTGGCTTCCATCTCCGCCGTGATGACCGAGGCCGAACCGCGATAGCCATGAAACTCTCCCTGCGCGTCAAAAACCGGCAGGCCCGACGTGCGCATCCATTTGATGCCATCGGTGGCGCGGCGTTGAAAAACAAAATCCGTGAATGGCTCGCGCCGGCGTAAACATGCCAAATGCTCAGCCCAAACCTCGGGCGCGACGGAATCGGGAATGCCGAAGTCTTCGCGGGTCTTGCCATAGTGCCATTCCGGCGGCACGCCGGTGATGTCCTGAACGCTGGGCGAAAAATACGTAAAGCGAAGCTCGGCGTCGGTTTCCCAGAACCAGCCACCCATGGCGGTGGCAAAATCCTGTAGATACCCTCGCCCATCGTTAGCCGCCGCATGCTCAGATGCGCCGGCCAATTCAGCTTCCAATTCCGCTATTTTTCGCCGCAATTCCGCGATATTGCGCTGTTCTTGGTCATTAGGTGACGGCTGCTGAACGGCGTTGCTGCCGGTTGGCGCAGTCGTTGATGGGTCTTTCGGCTCATACATGCAGCAAACTCGCCTGCCAGAATAGAACTCCTCACAGGGGGGAAATATGTCAGCCGGCATACAAGTCCAGTTCAAGATGCTTTTTTGTCCGATGCCTGCTCAGATCAATTTGCGCAACACGTGCTGGCGATTGGTGGTGTAGGGGCGCACCTGGCCGCCCCAGCGGCCTGCCTCTACTGCCTCGGCCCAGGCGGCGCTGTTCAGCACTTCCGGGCTGTCGATCTCGTAGATGGCGATGTAATGAGGCAGGCCTTCGCCCGTCACCGCATGTTCCTCACCGCCCATGGCCAAGGTGGCGGGCACGGTCTTCAGGCGGGACACTGCGACCACGCCGTCTACTTTCAACAGGGCGGGGATATGTTCGTCGTCGTAGACCTCGTTGAACAAGGCTTCCTTGTCGGCATCGACATCCATGCTGACCATGAAGGCGTATTTGGCATTGAAGGGCATCTGTCGTCTCCTAAATTAATTCCGTGATCAATCATAGCTGATTTGACTGGCCGGTATATGGCGCCAGGTGCTGTCTTGCTCTTGTTCCTCCAAATAATGCGCGCCCATGGAAACCGAACGCGGGGTCAGCAGAAACAGCCGGGTGCTTTGCCAGCTAAAGCCCAGATCAAGGATGACCACCGCGCCGACGCCGTCCAGGTTCATGGGCACCGTCTTGCCGCCACGTTGGGCGGCAAGTGCTGCCTCGACCGCCATACCAAGGCGGCAGTAATTACCAAAGGTGCCTTTTTCGCGCGCCACCGCCAGGACACCGGGCGCCCGTGGATCGGCGCCGTGCAGGGGAATGCCATAGCCTGGTACGCGCTGGCCGCTACTTCCGGCTTCCTCGACGATCCGGGCGGCTACATCGCCGAGGACTTCATCAGCAATCGTCTGGTTGGCGGGATCATATTTCGCCAAGTGCGCCACCATTGTCTGGCCCAATTGTTCGCCAAGCCCGCCCATGCGGTCACCGAACGCCAGCACGCCGCCGCCCACCGCCGCCTGGATTGAAGTGCCATAGGAGGCAAAACAGCGGCTGATCATGGAGGGCGGCGCGATGCCGTGTTCGACCGAGGCGACCAGCAGCGCGTCCAACACATGCGCCTGTTCCGGTGTCGGCAGACTGCCCCGCAGCATCAGGAACATCATCTCGGCGAATGAAATCTTGCCGATCAACTGGCTCAGCGGTTGGCCCCTAACCATGATTTCCTCTTTATCCTCGGTACTGATGACCTGGGAAATGCTGGTCCTCCAGCTCGACATATCTTGTGTGGGCACCGGATATCCTCCTGCATGTTTCCTTATCGCCATGCACAAGGTGTCAGATTTGGCGGGCAATTCAAGGTGCAAACAAGGTTGTGTTCGGCCCGGCAATTTGGGAGCATGGCTGAAAAGGGGAGGAAACCAACATGCGAACTTTGACCAAGGAACAGCGCCGCGCCTGGGAAATTGACGGCTATGTCCGTCTGCCTGGCGTATTTGACGCCGAGGAAGCCGCAGCACTTTGCGATGCCGTCGACAATATCCGGGCCGAGCCGGGCTGGGAGCCGACAAACCTGCCGCGCGGCCATTATGGCTGGGTGGAGCATGGCAACCCGGATCCGGAAAGTTTCATGGACCGCCGGGACATCCTGCCCTACGACCAGGCATTCCGGGATCTGATCGACCGGCCCGAAGTGTTCGATCTGGTGGTCGATATCATGGGGCCGTATCTGTCATTCTCCATGTCCCAGGCAATTGTGCGCGCCTCGGACCCCGGCTTTCTCGGTTACACGCATACCGACGGCGGCGAAGGCCTGCGCCGGGTCCGGGTAACGGAAACCAGCCGGCCCCTGGCCATGAAGGCGCTGTATCTTTTGACGGATGTTCTGGAGCCCGACAGTGCCAATTTCACGGTCTTTCCAGGCAGCCACATGCGGCCTTTTCCGGAATTGGACGAACCGATCGTAACGCCGACGACGCCGGGCGCCGTACCCCTGATGGGCAAGGCGGGGGATTGCATTATTTTCTCCCATTCCCTGTGGCACGGACCGGGCATCAATACCTCCGGCAAGGCGCGCAAGACATTGTTGTACAATTACTGCCAGATGTTCGTGCGCCCTTATGACTATGCCGTGGCATCGCACGTGGCGGAACAATGCACGCCCCGGCAACGGCGCCTGTTGGGTGACCTGGGCTATGACTTCCGCCCCGGCTCATACGTCTATGTGCCAGAGGACCAGGTGGAGTTGATGTTGCAGCCAAATTCTTGATTGGCGGCGTTGCGCAAAGAGGACAATTACTCATGACAAGTAACTATCAGGCCAAGCTCGAAGGCCTGCAGAATGACGCTCTGCATATAAGGCGCAATGTATGGCGCGCCCTGCATGCCGCCGGATCCGGCCATATGGGGGGCTCGTCATCGGCGGCGGATATTCTCGCCGCGTTGTATTTCCATCATTTGCGCCTACGCCCTGACGAGCCTGATTGGCCGGACCGTGACCGCTTCGTATTGTCCAAGGGCCATGCCAATGCGGCGCTTGGCGCCGCGCTGGCCCGCGCCGGCTTTATCGATGACAGCGTGCTCGATCAGTTTTACGCTTATCTCTCGCCGTTCGGGATGCATCCCGATATCAAGATGGCGGGTGTGGAGATGAGCACGGGAGGTCTTGGCCACGGCCTGTCCGTCGCCATGGGCATGGCCCTGGGCGCGCGCATGCAGGGCAAGGATTTCCGCACCTGTGTGATGATCGGCGATGGCGAGTTGCAGGAGGGCTCGAACTGGGAGGGGGCAATGGCGGCGGCCCATATGGGCCTGTCGAACCTGACGGCGATCCTGGACTACAACAAGATCCAGCAAAGCGGCCATGTGGGCCAGATGATGGGGTTGGAGCCGGTGGCCCAGAAATGGGACGCCTTTGGCTGGGCCGTGCGCGAAATCGACGGCCACGACATGGCGGCTGTGGTCGAAGCCTTGGATGCATTGCCTTTCGCCAGCGATAAACCATCAATGATTATCGCCCATACCATCAAGGGCAAGGGCGTCAGCTTCGCCGAGGATAGTTTCCTCTGGCACAACAACCTGGTCACCGATGAAGTCTACGAAAAGGCCTTGGCCGAGTTGGGAGAGCCGTCATGAGCGTGCAGGAAGCCCCGGAGTGGGAACGTAGATCGGAAAACCAATCGCGCCTGGCCTTTGGCTTGGCGGTCGGTGAACTGGCGGGCAATGATGACAAGGTGGTGGCGATTTCCGCCGACACCATCGATCTGTTCGGCTTGCGCGGCTTTCTCGAAGCCAGCCCGGAACGTCTGATCGAGGCCGGCATCGCCGAGCAGTCTGCCATGGGCATCGCCTCTGGCCTGGCGACCACGGGCATGCGGCCGATCCTGTGCGGTTATGCGCCGTTCATTACCGCGCGTTCGCTGGAACAGCTGCGCAATGATGTGGCCTACGCCAACCAGCGCGTCGTTATTGGCGCGGCTTGCGGCGGCATCGTCCTTGGCATGGCGGGGGGCACTCATCATGCGGTGGAGGATCTGGCGATCATGCGCAACATGCCGAACATGACCGTGGTGGTGCCGGCGGACGCCCGGCAGACCTGGCATGCGGCCATGGCGACCGAGAATTTGGACGGCCCCAGCTATATCCGCCTGGGCGGCAAATTCGAGGAAGAACCCGTGACGGATCTTGCCGGTGACGGTTTCAGGGTCGGTCGGGCTGATCAGCTGCGTACGGGCGGTGATGTCACGATCATTGCCTGCGGTGCGTTGGTCGCGCCCGCCCTGGCGGCGGCGGATGCCCTGGCGGGGAATGGCATCGGCGCCCGCGTCTTGAACATGCATACCATCAAGCCCCTGGACCGGGATGCGGTGCTGGCGGCGGCGGCGGAAACCGGCGCCATTGTCACGGCGGAAGAACACCGCACGACGGGTGGTCTGGGCGGTGCCGTGGCCGAGCTATTGGCCCTGGAACAGCCGACGGCCATGCGCATGATCGGCATGCCGGACGAATTCTGTATCGTCGGTCCCACGGCGAAGGTGCGGGAGCACTACGGCATGAGCCAGGCCGCCATCACGGAGGCCTGCCGGGACTTATTGAAATAGGAGTTTTTTATGAAAATCGGCTTGTTCGGCATCAACATGGGGCATGCGGATGCATCCGTTAGCCTGCCGCCCCTGGTTGCGAAGCTGGAAACAGCCGGCTTTGAATCTGTCTGGACCGGCGAACATGTGATCATTCCCGAGGATTATGCCTCCCGCTATCCCTACAATAATTCGGGAAAACTTGGCATACCGGCGGAAACCCCGTTTGCCGATCCGCTGATTACCTTGTCCTTTATCGCGGCCCATAGCACAAAACTGCGCCTGGGCACGGGCATCAACATCCTGCCGCAAAGCAATCCCATGCTGTTGGCCAAGCAGGTGGCCGCGCTCGACCATCTGTCGGGGGGTAGGTTGTTGCTGGGCCTGGGCGTCGGTTGGCTGGCCGAGGAGTTCAAGGTCATGGGCGCGCCGTTCGCGGGCCGGGGCAAACGATTTGATGACTATCTGGTGGCCATGAAAAAGGTCTGGTCCGGCAAAACGGTGGAGCATCAAAGCGATCACCTCGATTGGCGCGGCTTCAAAAGCCACCCCCTGCCGGCACAGCGGCCCCATCCGCCCATTATCATCGGCGGTCACAGCCCGGCGGCCCTGCGCCGCACCGTGGCCATGGGCGATGGCTGGTTTGGTTTCACCAATGATGCCGCCGAACTGGCCGATACGCTGGGGCGGTTGCGGGCAACGGCGGAGACGGCGGGCCGCGATCCGGACAGCATCGAGATCACGGCCCTGTGGCGCGGCTTTTCCGATGGCATGGAAGGCCTTGAAGCATACCGCGACTTGGGCGTTACGCGCCTTTTGGTGCCCCTGCATAGGCTGGGTCTTGGAGACCTGGACGAGAACCTGGCCCAATTACGGGAAGACGTGCTGCGGAAACTGCCCCCGCTGGCATAGCTGATCCATGCCGCTGCTTCTTCTCGCCGTTGTCGCCATGTTGATCCAGCAGACCATGGCGACCGCGGCCAAGACCACGGTGCCGGTGCTTTTTCCCGCCATGGCACCCGCCCTGGGCGTCGCCTCCGAAGCCGTGCTGGTCTATACCTGGATCTTTTCCTGCATGGGCATGGCGGTGATGGCCGGCTGCGGCACGTTCATTATCCGCTATGGCGCCATTCGGATCAGTCAGGTGGGCGGCTTGTTGATGGCAACCGGTCTGGGCTTTGCCGCCCTGGCCGGCCTTGGCTCTCCCGTTGGTTTGGTGATGGTCATCCTCGGCGCGTTGTTGATCAGCGCCGGCTCCACTTCGGCGACGCCGGCCAGCTCTGAAATTCTGGCTCGTTATGCGCCCGCGAAACTGTCGCCGCTGATATTCTCAATCAAGCAGACAGGCGTTCCCGCCGGCATTGCCATCGCCGGTGCCCTGATCCTGCCGCTGTCGGCCTGGATCGGTTGGCAACAGGCGCTCTTCGTGGTGGCCGGCACCTGCCTGTTGATCGCCGTGGGTCTGGCGTCCTGCCGCGCCACCTTTGACCGTGACCGGCGCCCTGCGCAAAAGCTGGCCTTTGGCGATCTGAAGGAGACGCTTCTATCGGTCTGGGGCCAACCCGCGCTGCGCGCCATGGCGCTGGCGGCTTTTGTCTTCGTTATGTTACGCCCACGGAAGGCGGCGTCATTGCCTGGGTAAGACGGTCCTATCCCTAGCCCTCCAACCCACCGGTTGCAATCCGCTCTTTCGGCCCGTCAATGACCCACCCCGAGCGGTGCCGCCTGAAAAGTAGATAGAGACCGAATAAACCCAGACCCACGCCTAGGACGGGACGAACGGTCCCTTCCATCATGAAGACCGGAATGCTGAGCGTCAGATACATGGCCGGGATGAAAGCAAGCGTCCAGCGGGATAGGCCGCGCCGCTTTTGATAAATATGGAAGAAAGAGGAAAATAGCCCCAGGACAATAAAGAACAGCGACCACGGGCGGGTCACGAATGGCGTCGGGTCGTTAGAAAGGGCGATAACCTGGGCCAGTGCATTTTCCGCAATATTGCCCAGCACCACGCCGAGAATAACCGGGACAATGGGAAAGCCGAACATCCGCATGACAAATCCGCCGATACCAAACCAAAGCAGAGTCCACATATCGAATTGAACATTGTTGAGCGCAAATACACCAAGTGCGCAGTAAAACAGGATGACCGAGGCCAGCATATACATCCGCACCCGGGTCACGGCCACGAACCCGCGCAGGGTCAAGGACTGCATTGCAAGCATGAGGAAATTGGCGACAAAGAACGCAATAAAGATTGAATAGGCGATCACCGGTTCGTCAGTAATGAATGTGGGGCTGGGCACGACGTCGTGGATCAACAGGGCGCCGAGCATGACGGCGGTGATGATATCGCCGGGAATTCCCAGCGCCATCATGACGATAAGGGCGCCGCCGGCCGTTGCGTTGTTGGCCGCTTCAGGGGCTATGATGCCATCAATATGACCGGTCCCGAATTTGTCCGCTTCCTTGGAGTTCTTCTTTGCCTGGTCATAGGCCAGGATATTCGAAATAGAGCTTCCCGCCGCCGGCAGCACGCCGATGAAGACGCCAATCAAGGAAGAGCGAACCAAATTGACCCACCGGGACAGCACTTCGCGCGCTGCCTTCATATGCTCTAATCGAACGGCTTCCGCCGAACTGGCGCCAAGGTTTTGCTGCGCCTTTTGTCTGTCCTGCACATCGGACAACAGACGAGTGAAGGCGAACAGGCCGATCAATACGGGCAGGAATGCAAAGCCCTGTTGGACAGAATCCACGCCAAAGGTAAAACGCGGCACGCCGACAACGGCATCCTCGCCAATGGTTGCGACGAACAGGCCGATCAGCCCGGCAATCAAACCTTTCACCATATTATCGCCGGCAAGCGAGGCCGTTACCGTTAGGGCAAACATCATCAGGGCGAAATAATCCCAAGGCTGGAATTCCTGACCAATCCGCGCCAGTTGCGGCGCCACCAGGACCAGCACCGCCGCGCTGATCACGCCGCCAAAAAATGATGCCCATACGCCAACACCCAAGGCCAGTCCCGGCTGTCCCTTGCGGGCAAGGGGGAAACCGTCAAAGGTTGTGGCCACGGATGACGGTGTGCCGGGGATGCCGGTTAGAATGCCCGCCATCAGTCCACCGGAAAGCCCGCCGACGTAAACGCCTATCATCGTGGCAAGACCTTGCACCGGATTCATTCCGAACGTGAAAGGCAGCACCAGAACCACGGCCATGGCGATGGTAAATCCAGGGATGGCACCGGCAATCAAACCGGCAACAACGCCCAGCGTCATCAGAAAAATCGTGCCCAGGGTGAAAATCTCACTGGCGGCTATCGTTATGTTTTCGATAATCATACTGATGGCCTTAGACGATCGGCGCCGATGCGAGGTGGCAGGCGCCACCATCAATCCAGGCGACGGCCTCGCCGATCGAGGCAACCAGCCCGCAAACATTGACGGCCAGCCATTCCTCCAAACCGCCGGTAAATTCACCTTTCGGCAGTTGCACCTCCAACAGGCAGGCGAAAATGAACCACATGCCGCCGACCGTCCCAAGGGTTGTCAGCACATGTTGTTTCAGCGCAACCGAATTTTTGGGACCAAGCAGGGTCATGAGGCCGAACACGAAAAGCGCGCCGGCAATCAGCATCCCCAGGAACGGAATGACCGTCAAAAATGCGGCGAACGCGGCGAAGCACCAGATTGGATTGCGATAGTGGCGATACCAGCCGATCAAACCGCCAAGCTTCTCCGCCGGCGGCGGCGGATCAACAATCGATTGCAGCAGGTAAAAAACACCCATAACCGCAAGACCGATCAGAATCATGCGCGGCCACAGGCCCGGCCCCATTTGGCCCGGTGCGAGGCGATCAAACTCCGGCGTTCTGATGCCGTAGCTGGCGTAATATAGGAAGCCGACCAGACACAATAGGATAACGGCGATCACCGTATCGCGATTAATTCGTCCCATATCAAACGATGCACGGCCCGTACCCGCAACGCCCTGCGCGGGAACCCACGCGCGGCGTTGCAGGCACGATTGCCATGATGGCTATTTGCTGATCATCGCGTGTACCTTGGCGTAGATCGCCGTCTGCGACTGGAACCAATCGGCATATGCTTTCGGCCCCTTGTATTCCAGGCCGGTCCCTTTCGCCGCAATTTGCTTCACGAAAGCCGGATCCTGAAGGGGCTTTTTGAATGCCGCCGCCCAATGATCGATGACATCTTTCGGCGTTCCCTTGGGCACAACGATGCCACGGTTCAAGGCATGGATCAGATCAACGCCTTTTTCCTGCAATGTGGGAACATCCGGGAAGGTGGGCGAGCGTTTTACCGCCGCGATGGCGAGCGGTTTCAGGGCGCCACTGGTCAATTCCTTCTTGGCCGCGGCTTCATTCATTTCACCAAGCAGGAAGGTATCGTTCATCAGCAGCTGCTTCCGCTTGCCGGTGCCGCCCTGCACGGGGATGAACTTGTTGGAGGTGCCGGTCTTCTCGCCAAACATCAACCAGATGAAGTGGCTGGTGGCGCCAATGGAGGCGCCGGTTTTTACCTGGCCCGGATTGGCCTTCAGATGCTTAAGCATCCCGGCATAGTCGTTGAAGGGGGATTTCGGGCTTGCCGCCAGAATGCTCGGCGTAACCGTCAGATGCGCGACCGTGTCAAAGCCGTCCCAGTTGAATGGTACCCGTTTGCTCAGATAGGAAATAATGGCGCTTTGGTGGATAGCGAAAAGCGTACAGCCATCGGCCTTGGCCTTGACGGCTTCCTTGGCGCCTTTGTTGCCGGCCTGACCAGGCATGGTCACGACCTTGATCTTCGGCTTGGCGCCATGCTGGTTCATGTATTTTTCAAACAGACCGAACAGCACGGCGGTACCGCCGCCTGGGCCCCAAGGCACGATCAGTTTCGCGGTACTGCATGACGGCGCGGCAGCGTGCGCGGGCGCCACGGAAAGGCCAACTGTTGCGGCCACGGCAATGCCAATAAGAGTACGTAACTTTATCATCGGAATATCCCCCTTTAAGCTTCGGATAATGTTATCGCCGGCCACCTTATACAGCAGGGCCTTGTGCGTCCAATTGTATGGGCGCAACAGGCAGCCGTTGAAGGAATTATCCAGGCAGCCATATGACGCCGCGCCGTTCGTGCTAGGGCGCGATGCCGAAATCGATCAACGAGCGGACGGCGCGGCCTTCCTTCATGGCGGTGAAGCCCTCGTTGATCTCGCTCAACTGGATCTTGTCGGAGATCCAGTCGTCCAGATGCAGACGGCCCTGTTGGTAAAGATCGATCAGGCGCGGCATGTCGGTGCGGAAGCGGTTTGAACCCATGGACGAACCCTGGATGCGGCGCTCGCGCAGAAATGCAAAGCCCGAGATCTCGATCTTCTCGTCAAACGGTACCATGCCGACGATGGTGGCGGTGCCGCCCACCGCCAGCATTTCGAACGATTGTTCGGCGGTTTTTTTCAGGCCCAGGCATTCGATGGCGTGATTGACGCCGCCCTTGGTCGCTTCCATGATTTGTTCGACCGGGTCGCCATCATTGGGGTTGATAAGATCCGTGGCGCCCAGTTTGGTGGCCAGTTGCAGTTTGACCGGGTTGGTATCAACCGCAAAGATCCGGCCCGCGCCCGCCACATGGGCACCGTTGATGGCCGCCATGCCGACGCCGCCGCAGCCGATCACGGCGACGGTTTCGCCGAAACGCACGTTGGCGGTGTTCACCGCTGCGCCAAAGCCGGTGATCACGCCGCAGCCAATCAGGGCGGCGCGGTCCAGGGGCATGTCGTTCTGTATCTTCACCAGCGAATTTTCATGCACCAGCATCTGCTCGGCGAAGGACGACAGGTTGGTAAAGGTGTGCAACTGATCCGCCTTTTCCCATTCAAGGCGCTTGGCCTGGCCCGGCGCCATCTTGACGTCCGTGTTGGTGCAGATGACCGGACGGCCGGAGGTACATTGCTCGCAGGTGCCGCAAAACACCGACAGGCAGGTGATCACATGATCGCCGGGCTTTACATAGGTTACTTCCGAACCGACCATTTCGACGATGCCGGCGCTTTCATGGCCGAGGACGACCGGCAGGGGATGGGGGTACAGGCCCTCGATGAAATGCAGATCAGAATGGCACAGTCCGGCAAAGGCCGTGTTGAGGAGGACTTCATGGGGGCCAGGCTTTTTGGTGCTGATCTCTTCAATGACCAACGGTGTGTGGGGTTCGTACAGGACGGCAGCTTTCATGGGGAAATCTCCTCTGGTCTTATGGCTTGTTTGATCCGAGACTAGCGCGGTTGGCGTGCTGATAACAATGGTGATTGGGAGTTGAGAAACATGAAACCGCAGCTGCGCATCGGGGTCGTCTACGATTTTCGCAATCCAGCCACTTCCGGTATCTCCAACCAGGATTTCTATGCCGAAATCCTGGACCAGGCGGTCTGGTTGGAAAGCCTCGGCATTGATTTGATCTGGTTCACCGAACATCATTTCGTCGATGACGGCTATTTGCCGTCCTGGGTGCCCGTGGCCGCAGCAATGGCGGCGCGGACCAAGACAGTCCGATTTTCCTCGGACATATCCATTCTGCCGCTATACCAACCCGTGCGCATGGCCGAGGATCTGGCGGTGTTGGATAATCTTAGCGGTGGCCGGGTCGAACTGGGCGTTGGCCTGGGCTATGTGCCCCAGGATTTTGACGGCTATGGCCTGGCGATAAAACAACGGGTCTCGCGCACCGACGAGGGCCTGGAAGTTTTGACCCGCTGTTTCAGCGGCGAGCGTTTCAGTTTCAAGGGCAAGCGTTACACGGCGGAAAATGTCATCATCAAGCCCGACTATATCCAGCCCGGCGGCCCGCCTTTGTGGGTTGCCGCGTCGTCGCAGGCCGGCGCCCTGCGCGCCGCCCGCTTCAATGCCCATCTGCTGCCCCAAGGGCCGTACGAGACAACCATCCAGGTCTGGCTCGATGCCTTGCGGGCCGATGGCCGCGATCCCGATGACTACCGTGTCGGCATCATCAAACCTTGTTTCGTGACCAATGACAGGGACGGCGACTGGCCGGCAGTGCGTGCCGCCGAACGTTTCCGCATGGAATATTATGCCAACGCTTTCAAGGCCGCGGGCCGTGGCGCCCCGCCGGATCAGGATAAGGAGCGGATTTCGCAAAATTGGGTGGTCGGCGACGTGGATAATTGCGTCGAGGAATTGAACGCCTTCATCAAAAAGAACCGCGTCACGGACTTTGTCACCTGGGCCGTGCCGCCGGGGCTGCGTCCGGGCGATATGCGCGCCTCGTTGGAGACATTCGCCACGGAAGTCGCACCCCGTCTGAAGGATGCCGCCGCCAGCTAGAGCGCATTCGAAGAAAATGCGCTCAGACTCTTAAGAATCGAGCAATTGAACCAATTACTAACGTCGCGCCAAATAAGCTACGGTGGCGACTCCGATTAATTGAAAATTGCTCTAGTCGTCCAAAGCGGCCGGTATGCGGCCCGGCACCAGGCGAACCTTGCGCGGGGCGGCCAGCCACATGGCGGATATGGAGATCAGGCAGACCACCATGGCCAGGGCGAAGGCCCGGTCATAGTTGCCTTGAATATCGAACGACAGCCCGGTTAGCCACGGGCCCAGCGCGGCACCGGCGGAGGCTGCGGTGGCCATGACGCCAAAGATCAGGCCGTATTGCTTGCCCGCGAACAGATCCGCCGGCGTTGCCGCGAATACGGTCGAGGTGCCATAGCCCAGAAATCCCTGCAAGGCGACCATCAGATACATCAGCCAGTCCTGGGGCCATTGGCGCAACACGTAAAGGCAGCCATAAGTACTCAGAAAGCCCAACAGCGCCAGGGTATAGGCCCATTCCCGCCCCATGCGGTCGGACAGATGACCGATCATGATCTGACCCACCACCCCGGCCAGGCCGACCAGGCCAAGTGCCAGGGCCGCCGTTTCCGCTGAAATCCCGACGTCGATCAGATAGCGGGTCTGATGCACCTGAACCGCGTACCAGACGTAGAGCGCACCGATGAAGGACGCCATCAGCCACCAAAAACGGGCCGTGCGCACGGCCCGTGACAAGGTCCATTCAGTTTGACACCAGGCGCTGTCAACGACAGCACGGTCAACCGCCACGCCGTTTTCTTCCGCTGCCGCGCTCGGCGCCTCGGCGCCGTCCGGCAGTAGGCCCATATCCTGCGGCTTGTGCCGTTGGAACAGCACATTCAAGGGTACGACCACGGCAAGAATGATAAAGGCCAGGACCCAGCAGCTTTGCCGCCAGCCGGCGGTATCAATGGAATGCTGCATCCAGGGAAATATTGTCACCGAGCCGATGCCGACGCCGGCAAAGGCCAGGCCCAACGCCAGACCCCGCCGCCGGGTGAACCAGTTCGGCAGAAACAGCGTATGGCCGATATAACTCATGAAGATGGAGCCGCCGACCACCAGCACGCCCAGGGTCAGGTAAAAATGCCAGGGCGCGGTACCATAGGTGGCGGCCATTAAACCCGTGCTGACCAGGACCGCGCCGGTGGGCAAAACCACGCGCGGGCCGACCCGGTCCATCATCATGCCGATCAGCGGCGTGATCAGGGCGGAGACGACAAAACCGATGGAAAAGGTCGCCGCCAGGCTGCCCCGGCTCCAACCGAATTCGTCCAAAATGGGTGGGAATAACAATGAAAATGCGGTGCGCGAATTCACCCCGATGCCCATGGTGATAAAGGCGATCGCCATTACCACCCAACCATAAAAGAACGGCAAGCCTGGCTTGCCGTGAGGTGTCGCCGAAGGCGTTACGTCAGGTACATTCATGGCGGTCAGGATACCACAGGGGCGGGGCCGCGATGCAATTTCAATTGATCTGAATGGCCGTGATTACACAGCCGGCGGCATCTCGTCGAACTGGGGCAGATTGCCGGTGATGTCGTACCAGGGTGCCTTGGAGCCGGCAAAAATATGATCCTCCGCGCCCCGGCCTGGGTCGCCGTCAAGGCTACCCAAGGGGATGATGGCATTGCCGGTTTCCTGCCGTAGTCTTGGCATGCCGGCGCCACAGACCCGGCAGAAGGTCGGGGTATAGGTTTTTGCTTCCGGCACCTTATAGCTAAGCAACAAATCCTCGCCCTTTAGAAATCTTATCCCGTCGATGGAGATAAAGCCGTTGGTGGTGTGCGCCGCCGCCCGCGCCTTGCGGCAACGGCCGCAATGGCAATTGTGCACGACCTTGAACGGCTCGTTGATTTCAAAGGCGACGCCGCCGCACAGGCACGAGCCATGCAAGATACCCGGTGCCGCACTGCCGCCCGCCGGCGGCGCCACTTCACTCAAGGTGCTCTCGGCGGAGTAGGCATTATGGCGCGGCAGATTGTCGGTGATCGGGTGCCAGGGCGCCTTGGAGGCGGCAAAGATGTGCATGCTGGGCCGGATACCGGGGTCGTCGTCGAGGCAGCCGGCGGGGATCGCTATTCTCCCTTCGCCCACGCGCATGGGCACGACCGAGCCGCAGGTGGCGCAAAAAGATCGGCTGAAACCCGGCGAGGATTCGTACCGCCGGATTGTCCCCTCGCCCGTGACCAGGCGATAACTGTCCATGTCGGTCGAGAGATAGGTGGCGAACGGTGCGCCATGGGCCTTGCGGCAGATGGAACAATGGCAATGGCTCATGTTGCCGACCGGGCCATGGATTTCCCAACCTACCGATCCGCAGAGACAGCTTCCCCTGATCATATCATTCTCCCCTTGATGGTCTATTTATTGCAATTCCAGCGCCCGTGCCACGGTTCGTCGATGTTCGGTCGAGGTGCCCAGGCGCATTGTCCAGGCGGCGGCCCGGCGGTACCAGAGCTGTTGGTCGTACTCATAAACCTGGGCATAACCACCGTGGATCTGGTTGGCCTCGCGCAGCACCATTTGGCAGCGTTCATTGGCAAAAGACTTCGCCGCCGCCGCCGCCAGGGCCGCATCCATGCCTTGGGCGATATGCCAGGCGGCTTCCCGGGTCAGCAATTCGGCGCCATCGACCCAGGTGATCATATCGGCGCAGGTATGCTGGATGGCCTGGAACGAACCAATGGGGTGGCCAAAGGCGATGCGCTCCTTGGCGTAGTCAAAGGCCCGCTCGGCGGCCCGGCGCGTGGCGCCTACGATCATGGCGCAGTTCAATACCATGGCCCGTTCCAGCATGGGCCGCGCAAGATCCCAACCGTCGTCCACCCGTCCGACCAGGGCATCGCCGCCAACATAGACGTTGTCGAATTGAACCTCGGACTGATGATCGCCGCCGAGAGTACGTTGCGTGGTTGAGGAAATGCCCTCCGCGCCAGGTTCGACCAGCAGCAAGGTGATACCGCCAGCGGCTGTTTGGCTGGCGTCCGTACGCACGGCGACCAGGCAATAGTCGGCGATTTCGAATGCCTCGACCATTTGCTTGGTGCCATTCAGGCGCCAGCCGTTGCCATCGGCGATGGCGTTAAGGGTGACCACTTCGGGTCCGATATTCGGCAGCCGTTCGTCCCAGGCCCAGGTTAACAGGCTTTCGCCCATGCAGGCGCCGCTGATCACGGTCTCCGCCAGCGGGCCGCAGTCCCCGCGCTCCACCGCCGCGGCCAACGTCAAGGCGGCGACCATGTGCGGATGCAGGGGCACCGGGGCCAGAGCGCGGCCGGCTTCCTCGAACAACAGGGTCAGCTGCGTGAAGGGCGCCTCGCCGCCGCCATAGGCCGCCGGCAGGGCAAGCCCCAACCAGCCCAGTTCGGCCAATTGCCGCCACAGGTCCAGGTCGGTCCGCGCTTCGTCATCCTCGATCGCGCGCACACGCGGTACACCGCATTCCGCCTGGAAGAAACGCCGCACGCCGTCGCGGATCATTTCTTCATCTTCATTCAGCAAGACGTCCATGATTGACTACGCTCCCCATTAATCTCTGGGCAGGTCAAGGCCGCGCCGGGCGATGGCGGTGCGCATGACCTGGGTGCTGCCGTGGCCGAAAGTAGAGACCATGGCGTTGACGTATTGGCGGGGAAAGTTGCCGCCGTCCGGCGCGCCGTCGCCATCCCACAGCTGATGATAGGCGCCGAGGATCTGGCTTGCCGCTTCCGTGGTGCGGACTTGGAATTCCGGGCCCCAGATTTTTTCTGACGATATTTCGTACGGTGGATTTTGCCCGCGCCGCACCATGGACAGGCTGCGCATGGTGAACAGCCTGGCGACCTGGGCCTCGCAATACAATTCGGCAACCTTGTCCTGGGTCACCGGGTCCTTGGCGATGTCGCGGCCAAGTTCGTCGGTTTGCAGGTACTTCAACAAATCCTCGAACGGCGAGACATAGATGCAATAACGCCTGGCACCGGCGCGGCCAAGGTTGAGGGCGGAGGCGCCGATATTCCAGCCGCCGTTTTTCTGCCCCAACATGGTGTCCTTGGACACCCGCACATCCTCGAGAAATACCTCGTTGGTGCGCCCGCCTGGCAGTGTCCACAACGGCCGCACGGTGATGCCGGGCGTGTCCATGGGCACAAGAAAGATGGAGATGCCTTGGTGTTTTGGTGCATCCGGATCGGTGCGGGCCATCAGGTAGATGTGCGACGAGGATTCGGCACGGGTGGTGAAGACCTTCTGACCGTTGATGACATAGCCGTCGTCGTCCTCCACCGCCCGGGTCTTCAATGACGCCAGATCGGTGCCGCCGCTGGGTTCGCTGTAACCAAGCGCGAAAGTCACCTCACCCCGCACCAGGCGGGGCAGGAAGTATTTTTTCTGCGCCTCGGTGCCGGCTTTCATGATCGCCGGGGCCTGTTCGATGAAATTACCCAGGTTAAGCGGCACGCGGGCGCGGGCGAGTTCTTCCTCGAAAATATACTGATCAATGATGTCGGCCTCGCGCCCGCCGTACTCCTTGGGCCAGCTCATACCGATCCAGCCGCGCTCGCCAATCTTGAGGATAAGATCACGAGTCAAAGGGCCGATGCCGGCGCCGTGCGCGCCATCCTGCATCTCCTGGATAATCGCGGGTGAGACATTCTCTGCGATGAATGCCTTGATCCCGGCGCGAAACGCCTCGTTCTCTTCGCTAAAGCCAAAATCCATGGCAACTGTCCTCCGCGCGGCGTGATCAATTGAAAGCAGATATTCAGGATAGCGCGCTTGCGGCCCTGGCCATAGGGTTTGTACCCTTGTTCATAACAATCGACGGAGGAGGAATTTAGGATGTCTGTCCTACGCACGCCCATATGCGACCTGTTGAATATTGATTATCCGGTGTTTCAGGCCGGCATGGGCTGGGTTGCCCGCGCCGATCTTGCCGCCGCCGTCTCAGCCGCGGGCGGCCTTGGTTGCATCGGTGCCGGCTCGACTACGGACGCGGACGAGCTGCGCGCGGAAATTCGCGGCGTCCGGGCCCAGACCGACCGGCCTTTCGCGGTGGATATCCTGTTCGCGACCGTCGCCTCGAAGGTGGACGAAGCCGTGCGCTACACGGACAAGGTCATGGCCATGGTCGATGTAGTGTTCGAGGAGCGGGTGCCGGTCCTGATCTCCGGCCTGGGCAGCCCCAGGGATGCCATTGCAGGTGCGCGCGAACGAGGCATCAAGGTGATGTCCGTCGTTGGTGCCGTGCGGCATGCCGAAAAAGCGGTCGCCGATGGCGTTGACGCGGTGATCGCCTCGGGCTCGGACGGCGGCGGCCATGTGGGTTCCATCGGCACGGCTGCACTGATCCCGGCGGTGGTTGATGCGGTTGATGTGCCGGTCCTGGCCGGCGGCGGTCTGGCGGATGGCCGTGGCCTGGTCGCGGCACTTTCGTTCGGCGCGCAAGGTGTCTGGATGGGCACGCGTTTCATCGCCACGCAGGAGGCGCGGGCACACGAAAACTATAAACAGAAGATTGCCGAGACGGATACCGCCGGTACTGTCGTGACGCGGGCCCATAGTGGCAAGACCTGCCGCTTGATCCGCAATGGCTTTACCGACAGCTGGGTGGGCCGCGAGGCGGAGATTGAGCCCTATCCATTGCAGGGCATGCATGTGGGCCACCCGGCTTCACAGCGGGGTCGGATCGAAGGCGATGTTGAAAATGGCGTTCTGCCGGCGGGACAAAGCGCCGGCCTGATCGATGGCGTGCCCATGGCAGGCGATGTGGTGCGGGCGATCGCAGCTGAAGCGGATACAGTGCTATCGAAGCTGACGGGAGGAAACAAATGACTGATTTTCTGATTTTCGAGGTCGAGGACGGCATCGCCACCTTGACCATGAACCGGCCCGAGAAGCTGAATGCCTTCACCGGCGAAATGCTGCACGGTCTGGTCGCGGCCTTGGATGAATGCGATGCCCGCGACGATGTTCGTGCGGTGATCCTGACCGGTGCGGGGCGAGGGTTTTGTTCGGGCGGCGATATCGGCGGCATGGGAGAGGAACATGACAGCCGGCCTCACATCACGAAATCCCGCATCTGGGGCGAGATCCAGGCTTTTCCGAAACGCGCGGCGCGGTTCGAGAAACCGCTGCTGGCCGCGGTCAACGGCGCGGCGATTGGCGGCGGCATGGACCTTGCCCTGGCCTGCGATATCCGCATTGCGGGTGAAAGCGCCAAATTCGCCGAGACGTATGCCAAGATCGGCTTGCTACCGGGCGGCGGCGGCGCCTATTTCCTACCGCGCCTGGTGGGCAAGGCGCGGGCCCTGGAATTGTTATGGACGGCGGATTTTATCGATGCGGCGGCGGCTCTGGAAATCGGCCTGGTCAATCACGTCTATGCCGACGACCAGTTGTTGGAGGAGACCACGAAGCTGGCCAAACGCATTGCGGCCATGCCGCCGCTGTCGATCCGGCTGATCAAACGCACGGTCAATCAAAGCCTGGAAACCGACATGGCGACGGCCTTTGATCTGGTCAGCTCTCACATCGCCATTGCGCGGGCGGGGGAAGACCACCCGGAGGCGATCAAGGCGTTCAAGGAGAAACGGCCTGGTAACTACAAAGGCTACTGAGGCTATAACGCGACCAGGAAATCTTATGGAGGGGGACGTGATGAAAATTCTGGCAGGTACGGCAAAGGGTGTTTTTGCAATAGAGAACGATAATGCGCGTTGCGTGCTTGAGCGCGGCGGCGTGCGTGATCTTGTCAAATATGGCGAGCGTCTGTTCGCGGGGACCGGAGCTGGGCTGTATATCTCTGACGATGGCGGCGACAGCTGGTCCCTGGCGGGGGTGGAGGCCTATGAGGTTTGGGTGGTCCGGCGCGCCGGTGACGGCACATTGTATGCGGCGACGCAACCCGCCGGTCTGTTTCGCAGTGATGACGGTGGCGACACCTGGAACGAGATTGTGGCCTTTACCCAGGTTCCCGAAGCCGCCGATTGGTGCGTGCCGATCAAGCCGCCGCTGCCGGGCCGGGCCCGGGCCATCGTTATTGACCAGGATAATCCCCAATGCATTTGGGTTGGCGTCGAGGTCGGCGGCATCATGGCGACGGCGGATGGCGGCGAGACTTGGACGCTGGATTTGCCGGGCGAAAACCCGGATCTGCATATGATGTGCGCCCATCCGGAAAAACCGGAAGTGCTGTTTGCCTCCACCGGCTATGGCCGGCTGGACGGCGTTGCCGAGATGATCGAGGGTAATGCCGGCGTATTCCGATCCGACGATAGCGGGGGCAGTTGGGCCTATGCCTGGAAGGGTATTACACCGCGATACTCCCGGCCCATGTGTATCGACCCGCGCGCACCGTACGGTTTGACGGTGGCCAGTGCGCCGACGGCGTTCTCAAAATCCGAGGACGAGGGCGGGGCCCAGGCCATGCTGTTGCGGTCCGAGGACGGTGGCGAGAGCTGGCGATCCTTATGCGATGCGGCGCATTCACCTTCTCGGGCCAATATTCACGGTCTGGCACCGGACCTGGAAAATCCTGGCGGCGTGGTGATTGGCACCGATACTGGCGAGGTTTGGCGTGTCAGCAACGATGCGGTCTGGACACTGCTCGGCGCCGGCATGCCGTCCGTGCTGTCGGCGGTAAGCTATTCGGATTAGACCTGCGAATAGCCCGACCCGGTACTGTCGATACCGCGTCCGACCGGATTTTCGATCCAGCCGAATTCGCCCAGGATCAGCTGGCTGTAAGTCACCCGGCCATTGACCTTTGCCGCCGGCTCGCTGGCCAGCAACAAGGCGGCGCGGGCCATGTACTCCGGCGTCTCGCCCCTTGGGTCATCCATGCCGTCGACCAGGTGGTGATAAACCGTGCCTGGTGTCGGCACGACTTTAGATGGCGAAACACAGGAAATGGCAATGTTGCCCTGGGCCGCGACTTCTTCGGCCAGCCCTTGGGTAAAGCGCTCCAACGCGGCCTTGGTGGCGCCATACATGGTGTTGCCCCGAGGTGCGGGATTGTCATAGGGCCCGCGGCCGGGGCCGATCGCCGCACCGGAGCCGATATTGACGATGGCGCCGCCGCGATCGTTTCCGCTCATGTCCCCCAACACCGCCTTGGCCAGTATGAAGGGTGCATGAACATTGACCGCGAAAGAGCGCACCCAATGATTGGTGGCAAAGCCGCCAATCGGCATGAAATAGCTCAACGCGGCGTTATTAACCAGAATATCGATGGGGCCAAAGGCATCCCGGGCGCCCTCGACCAGGGTCAGGCAATCGCTTTCATTGGAAATATCGACGGCGATGGCCTTGGCGCGGCCGCCTGCGTCCTCGATCGCCGCCACCGTCCGGCCCAGCGAGCCTTCCAGGTTATGGTCGCCTTCGTTCAAGGTGCGGGCCGCACAGGTCACCGAAGCGCCCTCGGCGGCGAACAGTTCCGCGATGGCCTGGCCGATGCCCCGGCTGGCGCCGGTCACGATGGCTGTCTTGCCGTCCAATTTACCCATGATACTGCCCTGAAAATGAAGAAGTGCGTCTCGGCTCATTTTCCGGGACCCATGCCAACCTGTCAAATGCCAGCGAAGGCACATTCTCCCAGGCACATATCCATTGGACAGAATGCAGAAATGACTTATGTTGCGGGGCGTAGTCGCGAATCATTCGCAATAAGGCCCGGGGCTTAAAAAACCGCGCATGTGGTCTGGTGATGCAAATGATTGGGACGCTTGGATTGAACCTTCGATACATGAGATTTGAGACGGGAAGCTGGTGATGCGGGTATTATTGGTTGTGTATGATAACGGTGCCTACATGCACAATTTTCCAATGGGCCTTGGCTACATTGCCGCCATTCTTGAAAGAGAAGGCTATGAAGTCGATGTCTATAGCCAGGACATGCATCACTATCCCGACGAGCACCTGAAGGGCTTTCTGGACGAGAACCACTACGATGTGATCTGCATGAGCCTGATCGCTGGATATTATCAGTATCAACGGCTGATCGGTCTGTCGAAATCCATCAACCAATCGAAAGACCGGCCGTTTTTCATTTTGGGCGGTTATGGCCCGACGCCGGAGCCGGAATACTTCATGCAAGTCTCGGGCGCAGACTGCATTGTCATGGGTGAGGGCGAGGAAACAGCGGTCGAGTTGTTTGACGCCATTGCCAACAAACGGCCTTTAAGCCTGATTTCCGGCATTGCCTACAACGATGGCGGCAAGTGCGTGATCAACCCCCGGCGCGGCGTGACCGAGGATTTGGACAGCTTGCCATGGCCCGCCTATCACCTATTCCCCATGGAGTATTATCGGCTGCTGCGGCGTTCCAATCAATCCGACACCGAGTTCACCATGCCCATGATGTCGGCCCGGGGCTGCACCTTTAAGTGCACTTTCTGCTACCGCATGGACCCGGGCTACCGGGCCCGCTCCGGCGACAACTTGATGGCGGAGATCGAGTTTCTTTACAAGGAATACGGCGTCACGCGGATCTCGTTCATGGATGATCTGATGATGACCTCGATCGCCCATACGGAAGAGATCTGCAATGCCTTCGAAAAGGCCAATCTGCCGGTCACCTGGGACTGCAACGGCCGCCTGAATTACTGCACGCCCGAGTTGTTGGCGCACATGAAACGGGCCGGTTGTGTCTTCATTAACTATGGCATCGAGGCCATGGATGACAACGTGTTGAAGCTAATGAAAAAGGGCCTGCGTACCGAACAGGTCGTCAACGGCGTGGAATGGACCCTGGAAGCGGGCATCAGTCCCGGCTTGAATATGCTATTCGGCAATCTGGGCGATACCAAGGAAACATTGCAAAAGGCGGTGGATTTCCTGATCGAATATGACGATCAGGCGCAACGGCGCACGATAAGGCCCGTGACACCGTATCCAGGCTCGCCGCTATATTATATGGCGATTGAACGGGGCCTGTTGGAAGGCCCAGCGGATTTCTACGAGAAAAAGCACCTCAATTCGGATCTGCTGTGCTGTAACTTCACCGAATTATCCGACGAAGAGGTTTATGCCGCACTGGAAGATGCCAACAAACAGTTGGCGGTTAATTTCTTCGACAGCAACCGTGACAATGCCCTCAGCCAGATCGAGTACCTCTATCGCGAAAAGGACACCACCTTCCGCGGTTTCCGACAGGGTATGAAGTCCCAAGGCAAGTCAGCACCGGCGACAGGCGCCTCTTTTGGCGCGGCTGCCTCCGATTCCATGTGAGCCAATTCTCGAATTGGCGTTTCCCGAACAGCCGCGCTCAGGTATTCTGAGACGATTCTCGGGATCGGTTATCGGCGGAAAACGGCATGCAGCAACAGGATCAGACAAAGGACTATTTTCGGGTGGCCGCCGAGGACTGGCACCAGAAATCAAAGGACGGGCGCAGCGATTACAGCGCTCTTGAGGGCCGCCGCCACGCCGTTCTCTCCGCTATTGACGAGATCAAGGATGCGCGGCGCTTTCTCGATGTGGGCTGTGGCTCCGGACAATTGGTCATTGCGGCCGCCCAGCGGGGCTTGAATGCCGAAGGTATTGATTTTGCTTCCGAAATGATCGAGCTATGTGAGGCCAATCGTAAGGAAGCGGGCGTTGAGGCCGAATTTACCGAAGGCTCGTTCTTTGACGTTGATCTGAAGGCGGGAAGCTACGACATCATCTCCGCCCAAGGCTTCATCGAGTATTTTTCGCCCGACGACATGATGTTGATCTTCAAGCGCTGCTTTGAATTGCTACGGCCTGGCGGCTCGTTGCTGGTCGGCTCCCGCAACCGCCTGTTCAACGCGGTGTCCTTCAATGCCTTCACCGAAGTCGAGAGCGAGCTTGGCATCCTAGAGGCCCTGGTGAACGAGTGCATCGCGCTGCATACCTCGGAAAGCCAGGAAGCCGCGTTCGAGGCTCTGCGCGCCCACGAGCGTATGGACCCTCATCCCGACAGCCACCCCGCCACCGGTGTTCCCGTCGATGTGCGGTATCAGTATTCACCGGCGGATCTGACGGGCCGGCTCCGGTCCAGCGGTTTTACGCCCACCACTTTGTTTCCGATCTATTTCCACGGCCTGCCGGGCGCCATCAGAAAGGCCCGCCCCGATCTGCATTTCCAACTGGCCAATGCCGTGGCGGAGTTTACCTTGCGGGATCAGCGGCTGACGCCGTTTTGCTCCACCTTTGTCCTGCATGTGACGAAGTAGGTTCCTCGTATGCCATTGACCATCGTCACCTATCACTATGTGCGGGATCTGGCGAACAGCCGCTATACCGGCATCAAGGGCCGGGATCTGGCGGAATTCAAAGGTCAGCTCGACCATATCGGCAACCACTATGAGGTTGTCAGCACGGAAGATGTGGTCGGTGCCTTCAAGGGCGAGACAACATTGCCCGATAATGCCTGCTGGCTGACTTTCGATGACGGCTATCTGGATCATTTTATCAATGTCCTGCCGCAGCTGTACGAGCGAAAAATGCACGGCGCTTTCTTCCCTCCCGTCAACGCCGTGGTGCATGGCGAATTGCTGGACGTAAACAAGGCGCATTTTATCCGCGCGGCACAGCCCGATACCGCCGCCATCATCGGCGAGATCAAAACATATATCGACGCCAATCAGGGCCAGGAGAATATTCAGACCTTTGATACCTATTGGCAGGAGCACGCGCAGGTAGGCCGCTATGACCCCGCGGATGTTATGTTCATCAAAAAGGTGCTGCAACACGCTCTACCCGAGGCAAAGCGGAATGCGTTGGTGGATGAGCTGTTTGAGCGTTTTGTCTCCATGGATCAAAAGGCTTTCGCCGGCGAACTTTACATGTCGCAAGACCAACTTCGCATGATGATTCAGTGCGGCATGTACATCGGCGGCCATGGCGCGAAACATTATTGGTTGGACCGTCTCGGCGCGGCGGAACAGGAGGCGGAAATTGCAGCCAGCCTGGATTTTTTGCGCGGCCTTGGTGCGCCGACCACGGATTGGGTGATGTGTTATCCCTATGGTGCCAACGACGCGGCCCTGCGTGGCCTGCTGGGCCGCAGGGGTTGCGCTCTGGGCCTGACCATCGATACTGGTGTCGTGGATATTTCGCAGGACGATCCGCTATTGTTGCGCCGCCGCGACACCAATGAACTGCCTTTGGCGTAGATGTCTTGCAGCGGTCTTGCATCGAAAGGGTTGAAGGCCTAAACGATCCCTATTGGTTAATAGGAAGCAGCGAGCCATGAGTCTTATTTCAGGTTTTCAGATCGTCCGCCGCCGCATTGTCGGCATGGCGACCAAGCCGGGTATGTTCGGCGTTATGAGTTCCAAGATCTTGTTGGAATTTGCGGCCCGGCACAATTTCCCGCGTTTGGCGGCCTGGCTGCTGGCCTGGCAGGTGCAGACCGTGTGCGAGGCAACGGTGCCGGGCAAACCGGCGGTGGCTCTGACCTTGCCTAAAAGCGGCTTTGCCGAGGATGTGCAGAACTCCATCGTCCGCGATGGCCGCTTCAAGGTTCTGCGCCTGCATCGTAAGGCCCTGAAGGTGATTGCCAACTGTTTCTTTGGCGCCTTGGTCGACGACAATAATTACCGCCAGGATGACGCTGCCATCACGGCCCGCAAGATGGCCTACCGCGACTTCATGATCGGGGTTTGCCGCCACCTGATCCCGCGCCTAGAACTCGACGTCGCCATGACTGCTAATTTCAGCTTTTATGCCGAGCAGGAATTCGCTGCCGCCCTGGATCATTTCGGCGTGCCCGTGGTCGCCATGCACAAGGAATGCATGAAGACGCCGGGCGTCGAAGGTTTCTACGAGAAAACCTACCGGGAGCGGAAGATGCCGTTCCGGGGCCGCATGATCACCACCTATAACGAGATTGAGCGCCGCATCGAGATTAATGCCGGCGTCGCCCCCGCCGATCACATCGTCGCCACCGGCGCGCCACGTCTGGACCGCTTTCACCAATGGCGTCGGGAGCATGCCGGCCAGGATCAATCCCTTGATGGCCGGCCCACGGTGCTGTTCATGTCCTTCAACGAAAAAACCGGCTGTCCCGTGCTGGGCCGGCGCGGCGATGACCGTTTTGAGGCGCTGGATCCGGAACTGGAAAAGATCAACTGGGCCAATCTGGCGCGCAATTGCCATGGCGCCATGATCCGCCTGGCGCAGAAATATCCGCAGATCCACGTCATCATCAAGGCCAAAAACCATGTCCTGGCCATGGAGGCCCTGAACGCCGGTCTGGGCGAGAATTTCGAGCCGCCGGAAAATCTGGAAGTTCTGGTCGGCGGTAATTCCTTCGATCTGATCGTCGGCTGCGACGTAATCTGCGGCATCAACAGCGGTTCGTTGTTTGAATCCCTGGCCGCCAACGTAGACGTGGTCTCGCCCCATTTCGATGAGGCGGCGGCACCTTTGACCGCGCCCTATATGGTGGACTTGGGCGAGGCGGCGGGCCGGGCGGATTCGGCCGATGAACTGGTCACCATGATGGCAGAAAAGGCGCTTGCACGTCCGGCGAAATCCCGTGGTGCCGAATTAAGCGAAGCCGCCTGCCTGGCGCTTGATCAATGGGTCAACAATTCCGACGGCAAGGCGGGCGAGCGGGTCAGCCGCGTCATCATGGACCTGGTCGAGGAACGGCGCCAGAAACTGGCGGCCAAGGAGTCGACGCGCACTGGCGGCGTGCAGCCCGTTAGCGGTTAGGCTGTCGCGGCGACTTCCAGGTTCAGCTCTTCGATCATCTGCTCGCGCATGACGAACTTCTGCACCTTGCCGGTGACGGTCATGGGGAAGCCGTCCACGAACTTGATATAGCGCGGCACCTTGTAGTGGGCGATCTGGCCGCGGCAGAATTCCTTGATCTCGTTTTCGTCCGCCGTCTCGCCCTCGCGCAGGACGATCCAGGCACATAGTTCCTCGACGAATTTCGGATCAGGCACGCCGATTACCTGCACATCCTGGATCTTGTCGTGACGGTAGAGATATTCCTCGATCTCGCGCGGGTAGACGTTCTCGCCGCCCCGGATCACCATGTCCTTGATACGTCCAACCACGTTGCCATAGCCGTGTTCGTCCATGGTGCCCAGATCGCCCGTATGCATCCAACCCGCCGCGTCAATGGACTCCGCCGTGCGCTCATCATCATCCCAATAGCCCAGCATGACGTTATAGCCTCGCGTCAGGATCTCGCCGGTCTCGCCCGGCGCCACGATGCGGCCGTCGGCATCAATGATCTTGCTTTCCACATGCGGCAGCGAGCGGCCCACGGTGCCCACCTTGCGTTCCAGTTCGTCATCCACCGCCGTCTGAAAGCTGACCGGCGAGGTTTCCGTCATGCCGTAGGCGATGGTGACCTCGGTCATGTTCATCTTGTCCACCACCTGTTTCATCACCTCGATTGGGCAGGGGGAGCCGGCCATGATGCCGCTGCGTAGAGAGGAAAGGTCATAGCTGTCGAAATCCGCATGATCCAAGGCGGCGATGAACATGGTGGGCACGCCATAAAGAATGGTGCAGCGCTCTTCCTGAACCGCTTCCAGCACTTCCGTCGGATCGAACCCTTCGCCGGGATAAACCATGGTGGCGCCGTGGGTGATGCAGGCAAGATTGCCCATGACCATGCCAAAACAGTGATACAGCGGCACCGGAATGCCCAATCGGTCGCCTTCGACCATGCGGACGCCTTCGCCGGTAAAGAAGCCGTTGTTGAGGATATTGTGATGGGTCAGGGTGGCGCCCTTGGGAAAGCCCGTGGTGCCGGAGGTGAATTGGATATTGATGGGGTCGTCGAATTGCAATAGCCCCGCCAGTTCCGACAACCGTTCCTTGTGGCTGGCGTTGCCCAATATGGCAATGTCGGCGAAGTTGTACATACCCGGCGTCAGATCATTACCCATGCGGATCACGATGCGCAGGTCGGGCAGTTTTTCCGACTGCAACTGGCCCAGTTCGGCATTGTCGATCTCCGGCGCCAGGGTGCGGACCATTTCCACATAGTCCGAGGTCTTGAAGCTGGGCGAAATGATCAGCGCCTTGCACTGCACTTTGTTCAGGGCGTATTCCAGCTCTGATAGGCGATAGGCGGGATTGATGTTGACCAGAATCAGACCAGCCTTGGCGGTGGCGAACTGGCTGACCGCCCATTCGGCGGTGTTCTGCGACCAGATGCCGATGCGCTCGCCCGGCTCCAGGCCCAGGGCCAGCAGCCCGGCGGCAAAAGCATCGACTGCCTCCTTAAGCTGGGCAAAGGTCCAGCGCACATTCTGATGGCGCACCACCAGGGCTTCCCTATCGGCCCAGCGTGCGGCGGCGTTATCAAAATGTACGCCGATGGTCTCGCCGATCAGCGGTACCGCGTTGGCCCCATGGGTATAACTTTGCGTCAGCTTTTCCATCACACGTCTCCAGATGCGTTTGCCGTCTATTCAGACGCGGACTTTGCCATGTTGACGCGGATTTGTCAGCCCGCTGCCTTGGCCATGACCGTGGCCATGCGCCGAGAGAAGGCGGCCGCGTCGGGCAGGGCCTCGCCCTCGATAATGCGGGCCTGATCCAGCAACAGAAATGCCAGATCGGCCAGATCGTCCGCCGCGCCGCCCTTGGTGGCCGCGCCGGCCATATTCTTGATCAGGTCGTGCTTGGGGTTGATCTCCAAAATCCGCACAGAGTCAGAGTTCAGCTGGTTGTGCGCCTTCAACATCCGCTCCAACCGCATGTCCATATCGCCATCATCGGCAACCAGACAAACGGCGCTGTCGGTCAGTCGGTCCGTGGTGCGCACATCCTTCACCGTCTCGCCCAGGGTCTGCTTGATCAGCGCGATCAGTGTCGCCAGTTCGCTATCGCCCGCGGGCTCAACCTCATCCGTCTCGTCCTTGGCCGGTTCCTCGCCCATATTGGACAAGTCAGTGGTGCCGCGCGTGGCAGAGGTCAGGGCATGGCCGTCGTATTCGAACACCGCTGATAGCCAGAAATCATCGACTGGATCGGACAACAACAAGACCTCGACCCCACGGGCGCGGAAGCCTTCCAAGTGAGGGCTGGTCTCCAATGTCTGCAGGTCATCGCCGGTGATGTAGTAGATCGCCTCCTGCCCCTCTTTCATGCGGGCGACGTAGTCCTTCAGGCTGACCAGATCCTCGCCGGCGGTGGAGCGGAAACGCACCAATTCCAGTAAATCGGTCTGACGCTCCTGGTCCTCGTACAGGCCTTCTTTTAGAACGGAGCCGAAATTTTCCCAGAATTCAGCGTATTTTTCTGGCTCTTTCTCGGCTTTCTTGCTCAATTCCGTTAGTACGCGGCGGGTCACGGCCTGGTTCATATGGCGTATCAACGGGCTGTTCTGCAGCATCTCGCGGGAGATGTTCAGGGGCAGATCCTCGCTGTCCACGATGCCGCGCAGAAAACGCAGATACGAGGGGATCAGGCCTTCGGCCTCGTCCGTGATGAAGACCCGGCGCACGTAAAGTTTCACCGCGTGCCGGCGGGCCGGGTCGAACAGATCAAATGGACGCCGCGTGGGTACGAATAACAGGCCAGTATATTCGATCTTGCCCTCGGCCTTGTAGTGGATGTTTAGCCAGGGATCGTCCATGGCATGGCCGACGTGGTGATAGAATTCGGTATATTGCTCGTCCGTGATTTCGCTCTTTGGCCGGCTCCAGATGGCAGAGGCCTCGTTGGCGGCGGTTTCCTCGCCATCATCGATGGTCAGCAGGATCGGCAGGGCGATATGGTCGGAATATTTTTTCACCACGCCTTGCAGCTTGTGTTCCTCCAGCCATTCGTCCTCGCCTTCCTTAAGGTGGATGACAATGCTGGTGCCCCGGCCCTCGCGCGACCCTTCGTCGATGGTGAACTCGCCAAGACCGTCCGAGGTCCAGACCCAGGCGGCATCGTCACCGGCCCGGCGCGAGGTCACTTCGACCTTGTCCGCGATCATGAAGACGGAATAGAAGCCGACCCCGAACTGGCCGATCATCTGCATGTCCTCGGCCTGATCGCCGCTCAAGTTATCCATGAAAGCGGACGTGCCCGAGCGCGCGATGGTGCCCAGGTCCGAGATTAGGCCGTCCCGGTCCATACCGATGCCGTTGTCCGACAGGGACAGGGTGCGGGCTTCTTTGTCGACCTTGATCTGGACCTTGAAGTCCGGATCGTCGCCCAGGATTTCCGGCTCGGTGATGCTCAAATAGCGCGCCTTGTCACAGGCGTCCGAGGCATTGGAAATCAGTTCCCGCAGGAAGACCTCCTTGTCGGAATAAACCGAATTGACCATCAGGCGCAAAAGCTTCGCTACCTCGGTCTGGAAGGAGAGTGTTTCCTCGCTCATAACGGATCGTCCTTATTCTTTGGGGCTGTCTTTGTCTTCAACCATCAGCGCGCTGGCTTCGGTCATGAAATCCTTGGCCTTGTATTCCGGCAACATGTAGGCCCAGGGGCTGTAGCGTTCATTGATTTGCGCCACTTCCGCCTTGGCCTCTGCAGCCGTTTTCATGGCCTTTTTCTGCTTCTCCGTCAGGCCATCCAGTTTGATGTTGGCCGCATCGAAACGTGCCGAGAGGTTCAGCCAATGGCCGTCCTTGCGTTTTAGCACCAACATTTTCAAAGTGACGCCATCAAAGGTCTTGAACAGGGCCCGGTGGGCGTCCTTGAAATCAATCTTGTCGGCCCGGCGCACGTCCTCGAAACTCAGGAAACCAAGCGCGGAACCCAGGGCATTGCCGGCGGTGGCGCTCAAGGGCTTCATGCCCGCTGGCAGGTCGGCGATTTTGAAATCCCGGCTATCTGGATCCGTGCGGACGACGCCGGCCCGGCTGCCATCGGGTTGGATGGTGGCGGCGGTGCGCACCCGTTTGCGGGCGATGGTCGGCATGCTGTCGTCCAGCCAACGGTCGATGCTCTCCAGCACCTCGACCCGGCCGGACGCCAGATAGCTCTGCGCATCGCCCTGCCGTCGGACGTAATAGATACCGTCTGCATTCTCCGTTGGGGCGACTTTGGTCTTGCCCACGATGATGGCGGCGATGGTCTTGTCGCCATCCTTGCCAAGGGAGATGGCCGTGCCGCGGCCGCCTTCTTTTGGCGTCTTCAAGAACAGCTTGTGGTGCAAGGCCGGCTTGGCGGTCTTGGCTTCCAGCAGGCGCATTTGGGCGATACCGACCACGGCCTGTTTGACAGTGGCGAAATCCACCGGATAGCCGTCGCGCTCAGGTACCTGCCAGTTATCACCCGCCACGCGGCGGATGGTAAAGGCCAGCTTTGGCGTGTGCACATTGATGCTGGTGATGTCGTTGACCTGATCGATCAGGTTCGGGAACAGGCTGGCGGGCGGCGCGCTGGAAGCGGTGGCGCGGCCCCGCTCCACGGTTGACCACATGGCCGCCCCGACCGATAGGGCGGTGAGTAAGCTTAACAGAGCAAATGGCTTGGTTTTCATGAACTCTCTCCCACCCTTCAGTTTCGCACCGTGGCTGAACCTGAACCACGGCGCCGCCGGCGCAGCCCGTACACGGCCAGGATTGCGGCGATCAGGGCCACGGCCAGGGGCATCAGGCCCACGTTGGCGAATTTTAAACGCGTCTCCAAACCATCGATTTCGCGGTTCAGGTTGTGCTGGACGTCGCGCAGCTGCTTGCGTGTCTGCAAGACCTGGCTCCTGACCGATTGAATCTCACGCTGCTGTTCCGGTGTCAGCAGGCTGCCGCCGCTGGCCTGGGCCCTGGATTCAAGTTCGGCGATGCGCTTTTTGCTTTCCTCCAGGCGTTCTTTCAATTTGCGTTCCTCGGCCAGGAATTTCTGCTCCGCCGCCCGGCGCATGGCCTCGACCACCACGAACGGGCGGGTCGATTTGCCCCGGCTGCGCAGGCCGATCAAATCGGAAGAGCCGGACAGATTATCCAGGGCGTTGATGACAAAATCCGCGTTGGCCGCGATAGGCACGATCATTTGCTGGCCCATCATGTTTCGTTTGCGCAGCCAGAACTGGTCATGCAGCATATCCGTATCGGCCACGACGATGACGCTGATCGGGCTGCTGCTGTCTTTCATATGGGCCGCTTTGCGCTTTTCGGCAACCTTGCCATTGATGTCTTTCGGCGGGCCGTCGGGGAAAGCGGATTTGGCCTTGCCGGCAAGGCGTGCCGCAATCATGTGGCGTTCACCATCCGGCTTAAAAAGTTCCAACAAACGGTCCGGCGCGGGGCCGAAGCGGATCAGATTGGTCTCCATGCGCATGGCCTGGGTGCTCGTGGAAACCAATGGCGTGACCTTGATGCCGCTGTCGGGCAGCGCCTTGATGGTGCCGGCGTTGGCCATGATCAGGGGGCCAAGATCGGCGGTGACCACATCGTCAGGGTTCAGGTTCCCTGCCGCCAATTGCAGCCAGACCAGATAGCGGACGACGCGTGTCTGCCCGCCCTGACCGGCATTGACCTGTTGCGAAGCATCGAAATCACCGATCACGTGATCCGTCGGCACGGAGACGCCCCAGGTATTGAGCAATTTATCAAGCGTGGAAGAGGCCAGCGCCAGGCCCTGTTGTCCGGCACCTCGTTGCGCCCGTGCGGTGACTTCGGAGTATGGATCGACAAAAACCATGGCCCGGCCGCCGGCCATGACGAATTGGTCAATGGCGTACAGGGCATGTTCGTCCAGGCCCAGGGGATGAGTAATCAGCAGAATATCCACACTGGGCGGAATGACCCCTTGGCGCGGGTCAAGGGTGCGTAGGGCAAAACTATCGCGGATCGCCCCGATAATGGCCCAGGGCTGCGGCCCGCCGCTGAAACGCATCATCGGCGAGGCATCCGCATTCATCTGTAGACCACTGATCAGGCCGACGACGGGCTTTTTCGGATCGCTCAAATTAAACAGCATCCGCGTCAGATCGTATTCCAGGAAGGCCTCTTTCTCGCGGCTGAAGAACGGCACGACTTGCCGGTCATCGATTGTATTGGTGGCGACCAGGCCGAAATAGATGCTGTCGCCGGTGCCCAGGGGTACCGCCTGTATGCCCAGTCGGACCGCATCATCCTCGGCCTCGGTGAAGGGCTCGGGATCGATCACTTCCAGGTGGATCTTGCCGCCCGAGAGGTTGACGTATTCTTCCAGCAGTTCACGCACCCGCAAGCCATAGGACTTGATGTTGGGCAACTGGATCGCCAGTTTCTCCGAGAAATAAAAGCGCAGCCGGATCGGTTCCGGGATCTCGTCGAGGATGCGTTTCGATCCCGCGCTCAAGGTATACAGACCGTTCTCGGTCAGATCGAGGCGGGCCGAGCGCAGGCTGTTGGACGAGAAGACGTTGACGCTGAGGAACAGGATCGCGGCCAGACCAAGTGCCAGCACGGAGGTGGTTGAACGGTTCATCTCTCTATCCCTCTTTTAGCTGGCTTTTTTCAGATCGACGATCAGCAGATTGGCGAATAGCCAAAACAAGATCAGCGAGATGAAGTAGATCAAATCCCGCGCATCGATGACGCCGTTCTGAATGGCGTTGAAATGGGTCAGGAAGCTGAACGAGGCAACGGCATCCAGCAACGGTTGCGGCGCCCAGGCGGCGAAGAAGTCCAAGACAATGGGTGCGCCCGATACGGTGAACAGAAAACACACCACCACCGAGATGACAAAGGCGATAACCTGATTTTTCGTGGCCGCCGAGATGCAGGCGCCAATCGCCAGATAGCCGCCGGCCATCAGCATGCTGCCTATGTAGGATGCGACAATGACACCATGATCGGGCTGGCCCAGATAGCTGACGGTCAGCCACATGGGGAACGTCAGGCTCAGGGCGATGCCGATGAAAACCCAGGCGGCGAGGAATTTGCCGACAACGGTCGACCATAGGGACATAGGCAAGGTCAGTAACAACTCGATGGAACCCGATTTGCGTTCCTCGGCCCACAGGCGCATGGCGATGGCCGGCACCAGGAACAGGTACAGCCAGGGATGAAAGTTGAAGAACGGCTTTAGGTCCGCCTGCCCGCGAATGAAAAAGCTGCCCATGTAGAAGGTGAAGATGCCCGTGAGGAACAGGAAAATCACGATGAAGATATAAGCCAGGGGCGTATTGAAATAGCCCTTCAACTCACGCCGGAAAACGGCCCAGGTGCTCGCCATTATGCAGCCTCCCCCCGGTTACCATTCCCGGCTTTGTTATTAGTGTCCTTGGCGCCGGTAATATTGCGGAAGACCTCGTCCAGGCGCGGTTGCTCCACCGACAGGCGCGAGGTTGACCAGTTTTGCTGTTTGATCAGGTCGGCGACATCGGCCACGATGGACTGGCCGGCGCTGGGATAGGCCCGAAAACGTCCGCCCGGCAGCTCATCAACCAGGGTCACACCGGCCATGGCCCTCAGGGCCTCGGCAACGCCGTCATTCTGACATTCTATCAGCACGGCGTTATGGTAAGGGGATTGGCTCTCCAACTCGGCCGGGGTGCCGTCGGCGACGATGCGGCCGTCGGCGATGATCATGGCCCGGCTGCAGACAGCATCGACCTCCTCGAGAATGTGGGTCGAGATAACGATGGCCTTTTCCTTCGCCATATCCGCGATCAGGCCGCGGACTTCATGCTTCTGGTTCGGGTCCAGACCGTCGGTCGGCTCGTCAAGTACCAGCACGGGTGGATCATGCAGGATCGCCTGGGCTAACCCGACCCGGCGCTTGAAACCCTTGGACAGGGTCTCGATAGGTTGCCGCAGGACCGCTTCGAGGTGCACGTTGGCAATCACATAGTCCAGACGCCGCCGCCGGGTCGGCGCATCCAGGCCGCGCACATCGGCAATGAAATTCAGAAAACCGATCGGCGTCATGTCCGGATAGGCCGGCGCGCCTTCGGGCAGATAGCCGATCTTGGCCTTGGCCGCGATGGGATCTTCGTCCACGTCATGGCCCGCCACCCGGACCGTGCCCGCTGTTGGCGTCATGAAGCCGGTAATCATTTTCATGGTGGTGGACTTGCCGGCGCCATTGGGCCCCAGAAAACCAAGCACCTGACCCTTGGGTACATTGAAGCTGACGCCATCCACGGCGGTCAGATGGCCAAATTTCTTGACCAGACCGTCGACCTCGATCATCCAATCCATAGATTGCTGCGCCTCTTTTGCCTGTATTTTTGTGATGTGTTATTTTGTGTGATGAATTGGCCTGTTAAATAGTCGTTCAGCCCATATCCTTCAAGAGTATTTGCGTCGGGCCGCCATGGCCCTGTAGATTGCCGTCGCGACAAAAATTGGGGCCTACAGTGACAACACCTTCTGAATCGGGCGAATCCTTACGAAAGGTGGTCTCGCCCTGCGCCGGGGTTTGCATATTGCACACCGAAACGAAACTGTGCCTGGGCTGCTACCGCACCATTGCCGAGATTTCCCATTGGCAGGCTATGAGCGCGGCGGAACAGCATGGTGTCATGGCCGAGATCGCCGTGCGGCGCGCGGCGGATCGGGGTGCCTGAAGGCGGTCTAGACCATTTTTGCGATTGAACTTACCCGCCCGCTCCCCCTGCCCGGCCACCCACAGGGTACCATTAATGGGTGGCCGGGCAGGGGGAGCGGGCGGCCTGGCGCATCGATGAATATCGAAAATGGTCTAGCGTTTTCGCCGCCCTGAAATCTGCATCAACCAGATCCCGCCCAGGACCAGGGCGCCGCCCAGTAATTGCACCGGCGTCATGACTTCGCCGAACAGCAGATAGGCCGCGCTGATCGAAATCAGTGGCTGGGCGTTGGTGAACATGGCCGACCGCATGGCGCCGATATAACTCAGGCCCAGGAAATACAGCGGCACGGAGGTGGCCTGCAATATCACCACCGCCCATAGGCCGCCCCAGCCCGAGCGGTTGATGGGCCAGGCGATGGTGCCGAAACTCAGGCACAAGGCCAACAGGACCATCGCCGCGACCAAGGCCATGTGGGTGGTGACGACCATCGGGTCGTGGTCCTGCATGCGCCTGACCAGCCAGACCGCGTTCCAGGCCGCCGCCATGCCCGCGCCGAGCGCCAGGGCGATGCCGCGCAAATCGGCCACCTCCAGGGACACTCCCAGCATCAAGGCCAGACCCAGAAAGGCGATGGCGATGGCGATCAGGTTTGGCAGCGCAAGGCGTTCGCGCAGCACCACGATATTCAGCACCGCGATCATCGGCGGATAGGTGAAAAACAACAATACCGCCAGTCCGACCGAGATGAATTCGACGGCGCCCACGTGGCCATAGAACATCATGGCGGTCAGCGCGCCCAGCCCGACACAATGGCCCCAGGCCCGCCATGGCAGGGCCAGGGAGCGGCCGCTGAACAGGCAGAACAGCGGCAAACCAAGGGCCAATAGGCTGGCCCGTGTGGCGGCCACGGTGATACCGTTGCTGCCCCCTTCATAGGCATAGCGGGACAAGGCCACGGCCAGGCCCAGCCCAATCGCCGCCAGCACCGCGAAACTTATTCCCAGCGAGCTTCTGCGCGCCTCACTCAAAAGTGCCGGCTCCCAATATCCAGCCTTCTTCGGCCTCAACCATGGCGCGGACCTCGGCGCTTAGACTTTTCGGACCGCTCAGATCTTCCACCAACGCGCCCCGCGCATCACGGGCGGCCAGATGCCGGGCAATGGTTTCCACCTGTACCGCATCCTTGATTTCATCCTTCCTGGTCTCGATCTTTAGGATCGAGGGATAAACCTCCGCCAGAATGATTTGCCAGGATGGCTCGGGCGGCGGCGGGCCCAGGCCGGTTTCAAAGGGCCAAACCAGTGTTTGCGCCGCCAGCTCCGGGGCATCGCGCAAGGCCTTCAGGACGGGTATGCCCATCAGACTCTGTGAGCCGACGGAGCCGGTGGTGTAAAGCTTCCAACATGGCTGGCTACGCGGCAGCCAGGCTTCGCAATGGCGCCGCTCCGGTGTTTTTTGGTCATAGGCATGGGTTTTGCGCGACGACAGGGTGGCGCTTTGCCGATGGCCCGGGCAGCCCCAAAACGGAAACGGTCCGCCTGATATGCGTTCGTTTAACGCCGCCGCGATTTCAAACCGGTTGTTGCTGTTGTCCACGCCGTCCCGGATCAACCCATCCAAGCCGTCCCAAACCGCGCGCCAGACGGCCCCATCGTCGATGCCGCTAAACCCGGCAAGGTTGGCGAAGCCCCGTGGATAGCCGTTGGGGAAATCAAATCCGGCCAGCACTCGCTGTCCCTTTGCGGACAAATCCATCAGGATCCCGGAAATTTCCGCCCGCGCCTGATTCCGCGTTGGCGGATTGCCAAGAAAATTGCGCCGTAAACCGCGCCCGCTTCGCTGTACCAGGCAATACCATATGCTATCGGCGCCCCGTTTGGGTGTGGCATTGGCGCTCCAGTCCACGATCAGGTAGGCATCGAAAATGGGGCGGACTTTGCTAATTGGTCAATGCCTCGAACGTGGTCGGGGCCTTGCGCCGTACGCGGAAGCCGTCGCGCTCTATCTCTAGCACCGCCATGCCCCGTTCTGCCACGCCGTTGGGGTCAAAACGGAAGATACCATCGCTGCCGACGAAGCCGTCGGGATTGGTGATGGCGCGGGTCGAGAAATCCGGTCCACCTGCTTCCTGGCTTAGAATGGCGGCCAGGGCCATGGCGTCAAAGGCCAGGGAGGCGAGGCGCGGCGGTTTGTGGCCAAAGACCTTTGCATAGCGATTGTTGAAATCAGCCGCCGCCGCCCTGTCCGCGCCGGCGAACCAGCCGCCCAGCAGGGCCGGTTCCAGCCGGACCTTTGGATCATCCCAGCGGCCGGTGCCCAGCAGCCGGATTTCCGCCGTGTCGATGTCGTAATAGGGCAGCAATGGCGCCAGGGACTTCAGTAACTCGCCGCCTTCGGGCAGCAGTACCGCGTCAAAGTCCAGATCACCCAGGGTGTCGTGTTTCTGCAACGCTTCCAACATGCGTTTGGCGGTCTCACCCTCGGTATTCGCCAGTTCCTTGCGCCGGGTCAGCAGGGCTTGGCGGCGAAGGTGATAGTTCGCCAGGCGTTTGACCGATTTATCCAGATCTTCGCCGTCCGGGGAATAGAATTCAGACTGGGCCAACTCGGCACCATGGCGCAGGACGGCTTCCCGTGCGGCGAACAGGACCGCCAGGCCGTAAAGGTCATCGGGCGCCAGGACCGCGACGCGGCGCAAGCCACGGGCGGCGGCAAAGCCGATCACCGCATCGACCTCCTGGCTTGGCGTGAAGCTCAACAAATAGACGCCGCTACCCGCGACCCGGCGGTCTGATGAAAACGCGATCATGGACAGGCCCCTGGCACGGGTGACCGCGGCGGCGGCCTCGACCGAAGTATTGAATAACGGGCCCAGGATAATCTCCGCCCCTTCGCCGACCAATTCCGTGGCCGCCTGGCTGGCGCCCTCCGGCGTGCCGCCGGTGTCCCGGGGCATCAGCAACAGCCGTTTGCCGCCAATATCGAACAGCGCCAACATGGCCGCGTTCAACATGGCCCGGCCCAATTCAGCGGCGCCGTGAGGGCCGCTCAACGGCAATAGCAGGCCGATGCGGGTTGGTTGGCCTTCGATACCGGATGGCGGCCGCAGGGCCGGTGCGGTCTGCACAGTCACCTCCTTGGGTGGCGGTACCGGCAGCATGATGGTGGCTGTCGCGGGTGGCGCCGTGGTGCTTGGCGGCGCGGCGATTTGTTCTTGGGGGGGTGGTTTTTTCGCTTCTGTCTTGGGGCTTACTACTGGCACACTGTTGGGCGTGGGCGGCGTTTGGGCGCAACCCCACAAAACGGCAAACGGGAACAGCAAACATGCGACCAGGACACGGGTCTGGAGCAGGGTCCGAAACAGGGCCTGCAACAGAGTCTGAAACGGATGCTGAAAAGGGGCCAAGCGATACGTCCTCTCTAATGTCCGGCGACGTCACTCAATCTAGTGCGCGCGCAACGGGCGGTAAAGCCGTGCCGGCTACCTTCTCGCCGGGCCTGTATGTCGTGGCCACACCAATTGGCAACGCCCGCGACATAACCTTGCGGGCGCTGGATCTGTTGGCCAGCGCCGATATCATTGCCTGCGAGGATACACGGGTCACCCGCAAGTTGCTGCTTATTCATGGCATCGAGACTCCGACCCTGGCTTATCATGATCATAACGCCGCCCGCATGCGGCCGCGTCTTATGGAACGCCTGAATAAGGGCGAAATCGTGGCGTTGGTCAGCGATGCCGGTACGCCGCTGATCTCGGATCCTGGTTACCGCCTGGTGAACGAGGTCCGCGCGGCGGATATCGCCGTCACCGCCCTGCCGGGCGCCTCGGCGCCCATGGCGGCCCTGGCCAGCGCCGGGATGCCGACGGATAGGTTTCTGTTTGCCGGCTTTCTGCCCGGAAAAACAGTAGCTCGCCGCCGGACTCTGGCTGAATTAGCCGTGGTTCCAGCCACTTTGGTGTTTTTCGAGGCGGCGCCGCGCCTGGCCGCCTCCCTGGCCGACATGGGGTTGGAATTGGGGCCGCGCGCGGCGGCGGTTTTGCGGGAGCTGACCAAAAAGTTCGAGGAAGCCCGCCATGGTACGCTATCGGATCTGGCGGCGCATTATCAGGCCGTGGGGCCGCCAAAAGGCGAGATCGTTGTCCTGGTGGCGCCCCCCGACGATAAGGCCGAGAGCCTGGACCCGGCCGAAATCGATGCCATGCTGCAAGCGGCATTGGGGCAGGGCAGCGTCAAGGATGCCGCCAAGGCCCTGGCGGAACAGACAGGCCTGCCGAGGCGTGATTTGTATAACCGGGCCCTGGAACTACGTGCCGGGGCATTGCGTGATGGGGCATTGCGTGATGGGGCATCGCGTGACGGGACCCCGCCTGACGGAAGTGCGGGGCGTGACGAAGGCGCGGGGCGGGAACCATCCTCATCCGAGGGAGATCGGTAATTTTGGCCAAAGCGGGCGAATCGGCATTGAAACCGCGCCAACGCGCCTATCGCGCCGGGCGCAAGGCGGAAATGATCGCGGCGGCATTGTTGCGGCTGAAGGGTTATCGCATTTTGGCCCGAGATTATCGTGCAGGCGTCGGTGAATTGGATATAGTAGCCCGTCGGGGCCGGTTGCTGGCGGTGATCGAGGTGAAGCGGCGGCGCGATTTGGCAACGGCGCTGGCTGCCGTGACGGCGCGGCAGCAACGGCGCATCGCGCGCGCTGCGGCGGCTTACCTGGCGCGGCATCAAGGGCTTGGTGAATTGGATATTCGTTTCGATGTTATCGTGGTGCTGCCCCATCGCCCGCCAAGGCATATAAAGGATGCCTGGCGGCCAGAAGACATGTAAATGATAGGCATGTAAATGGAAGCGTATTGAAAAAATGATTTGGATGAGGTGCTTGGATGAAACCGTGGGCGACTAGAAAGCTTTGCCTGGGTCTGGCATTGACCGTGCTGGCGGCCGGCGCGGCGACGGGTCTGGGCGGATGTGCCTCGGTGGTTGTCGGGGCCGGTGCGACGACTGGGGTCGCCTTGGCGCAGGAGCGCGCAATCGGGCAGGCGGTGGACGATACCGCGATCCTGGTTGAGATTAATCACCAGCTGTTTCAAAAATCCGAAATTCTGTTCCGGGATGTCGATGTGGAGGTCGTGGAAGGCCGCGTGCTGTTGACCGGCAATGTGAAAAATCCCGGAGACCGTGTCGATGTCGCCCGTCTGGCCTGGAAGGCCAAGGGTGTGCGCGAGGTTTTGAACGAGCTGGAAATCAACGATCAAAGCTCTCTGCGAGACTTTGCCAAGGATGTCTGGATTACCACCCAGCTGAAGGTAAAGTTTCTCGGCGATGCGGACATATCGGCGATCAACTATTCCATCGATACCCTGAACGGCGTGGTTTACCTCTTTGGCATCGCGCAAAGCCAGGCGGAGCTGGACCGTGCCACCGGCCATGCCCGCAATATCAAGGGCGTGACCAAGGTGGTCAGCCACGTGATATTAAAGACTGATCCCAAGCGGAATTCGTAAGCCCGCATACACTATTCGCGTAGAGGAGCCGCCATGAGCCTTGCCGTGGCCATTCAGATGGATGCGATCGAGCCCATCGACATCAATGCCGACAGCACCTTCGCCCTGGCCGAGGAGGCGCAGGCCCGCGGTCATCGCCTGTTCCATTATCTTGTCAAGGATTTGAGCCTGAAGACCGGCCGGGTCATGGCCTGGGGGCGGAGCCTGGAAGTCCGCCGCGAGGAAGGCAATCACGCCACCATGGGCCCCATGCAGGAGCTGGACCTGGCGGAAATGGATGTGGTTCTGATGCGCCAGGACCCGCCCTTTGATATGGCCTATATCACCGCCACGCATATTCTGGAGCATATTCATCCCAAAACCCTGGTGGTGAACGATCCCGCCTCGGTCCGTAATGCACCGGAAAAGCTGTTCGTGACGCATTTTCCCGATCTGATGCCGCCGACCCTGATCACCGCCAACGCGGACGAGATCCAGGCCTTTCGCGCGGAGCACAAGGATATCATCGTTAAGCCGCTGTTCGGCAATGGCGGCGCGGGCGTGTTCCATATCAAGCCCGATGATGAGAACCTGTCATCCTTGATCGAAATGTTCACGGAGCAGTCGCGGGAGCCGATCATTGCCCAAGGCTATCTGCCAGCGGTGCGTCTGGGGGACAAGCGGGTCATTCTGGTCGACGGTGAAGCCGTCGGCGGCATCAACCGGGTGCCGGCGGATGGCGAGGCGCGCTCCAACATGCATGTGGGCGGCACGCCGTTGAAGACTGAATTGACGCCCCGTGATCTGGAAATCTGCGCCGCCATTGGCCCGGTTTTGAAGGAACAGGGCATGATTTTCGTCGGTATTGACGTGATCGGCGACTATATGACGGAAATCAACGTCACCTCGCCCACCGGCATCCAGGAATGCGGCCGGTTCGACGGCACCAACTTGGCCGGCTCCATCTGGGATGCCATCGAAAGCAAACGATAGGCGTTTTCGGTGCCGTCCCCATGAATAAACAGCCGAGTGAAAAGCGCAGCAAGCAGCAATCCTGGGAAGAGCGCTACGCCGGTAAGGATTATCTGTTCGGTACCGAACCGAATGATTTCCTGGCCGAGGAAGCCGCCCGCCTGGTGCCCCTGGCCCAAAATCATGGCCATGCCCTGGCCGTGGCCGATGGCGAGGGCCGCAACGGCGTCTGGCTGGCGGGGCAAGGCCTGGATGTGCTCTCGGTCGATTTTTCCGCCAATGCCCTGGCCAAGGCCCGGGCCCTGGCCGCCGAGCGTGGCCTGAGTATCAAGACCGAGCAGGCGGATCTGTTCGCTTGGGACTGGCCCCGCGCGGCCTTTGATCTGGTGGCGGCGTTTTTCATCCAGCCGGGCGCCGCCCAACAACGCATTCTGTTCGCCGCCATGCTGGCGGCTTTGAAGCCCGGCGGCATGCTGATCTTTGAAGCCCATGCCAAGGCCCAGGCCGCCTCGGAATTCGGCGGCCCCGACGACCCGGATCACCTCTATTCCGCTGCCATGGTCCGCCAAGTGCTTGAGGGGGCCGAAATTGTGATGCTGGAGGAAAAGACCATCATCCGCCGCGGCGGCCGACACCCCGGCAAACCAGCGGCGGTCGTCCGCCTGATCGCGAGGCGCTTGATTTAGCGAAGGGCCAATCGCTCACCCGCCGCATCATGCCCGCGATAATTCGCCAGCGCCTTGTCGCGGTCGCGGACCGCATAACAATAGGCGCAGCCGTGGGGGCAGGTGTCGTAGGCGCCGATGTCGCGGCTTTCGGCGCAGAGACAGCCGCGGCGGTTGCCCTTTTGCCGGGCCTTGATGTCGTGTCCGGCCAGTTCCGACAGACGTGTGGCGTCGATGCATGCCGCGCCGGTGCCGCCCGCCTCGGGCTGGCTGCAGACGGTCAGGCGCATGTTCTGGGCGGCGGCGATGGCCTGCAATTCGGGCAATAGAGCTTGTTTTTCGTCCCAATCGGGGTCCCGCCAGGTGAAACCGTGCTGTTTTGCCGCCAGATCCAAATTGCGGCGGCTTTTGCGGTAAATCTGCGCGAAGGAGACACAAACCTCGTCCACCGCGCCCTTCAGGGCGCCGGCCAATGCGGCAAAGTTGCGGCGGTGGAAGGCGGCGTCGGTCAAATCCGTGAAGACAATCGGATCATAGCGCCAGACCACGGCTCTGCCGCCGTATTGACGCGCCAGGGCCTTGATATCGTCGATCGCCTGGGCTGCGGTCAGCACCGATGGTTCCAGGGCGCGGGGGTAGCCCGTGACGGTGTATTGCACCATGAAAGGCGCGCCCAGGTTGGCAAGATTATCACGGAACGGCTGCATATTCCGGCTCCAAAAAACAAAACCGTCGACGTCTTCGCCCCGCAGTGCAACGCGATAGGATTTGCCGCCATAAGGATTGGCTACCATGGCATGGCCCTCCGCCAGGCGCCGGGCGAACCAGGTGCTGTAAAAGGCCGGAATATCCGTACGGTATGAGGCGGAAACGATCATGACGTCACTATAGACCGGACTGAAACACGATGGATTCCCGCTTTCGTATCAAAAATGTTAGAAAAATGACAGTTTCAGTTCGTTTTTCCTGCCTTTCCGTGCTTGCGCGCCGCTTATGTCGGACCTATATACCTGCCAGACGCGAAATAATTCGTCATCGCGTGGGAATCATTGACAACCGGGGATCCAGGCGGTGCTTGAGGGGCCGCCTTTTGATCTGCCAACGGAGGATTGTTCAAAATGGGTAAAGTAATCGGTATTGACCTTGGTACCACCAACTCTTGCATCGCATTGATGGAGGGGGGTGACAGCAAGGTTGTGGAGAACGCCGAAGGCACGCGGACGACACCGTCCATGGTCGCTTTCACCGAAGGGGACGACGGCGAAATGCTGGTCGGCCAGCCGGCCAAGCGCCAGGCGGTGACCAACCCCGACGGTACGCTGTTTGCCATCAAGCGCCTGATCGGCCGCAATTTCGATGGCAAGGCGGTCACCGAAATGCGCAAGAACGTGCCCTTCGAGATTACCAAGGCCGACAACGGCGATGCCTGGGTTTCCGTCAAGGGCGAAAAATACGCCCCCAGTCAGATCAGTGCCTTCGTGCTGCAAAAAATGAAGGAAACCGCCGAGACCTATCTGGGCGAGACGGTTGATCAAGCTGTCATCACCGTGCCGGCGTATTTCAACGATTCACAGCGGCAGGCGACCAAGGATGCTGGCAAGATTGCCGGCCTGGAAGTTCTGCGCATCATCAACGAGCCCACCGCTGCCGCGCTGGCTTATGGCCTGGACAAACAGAGCGACGGCAAGACCATCGCGGTCTATGACCTTGGCGGCGGCACCTTTGATATTTCGATCCTGGAGATCGGCGACGGCGTGTTCGAGGTGAAGTCCACCAATGGCGATACTTTCCTGGGCGGCGAGGACTTTGACCTGGTGGTCATGGACTACCTGGCCGACGAATTCAAAAAAGAAAACGGCATCGACCTGCGCCAGGACAAACTGGCCCTGCAGCGCTTGAAGGAAGCGGCGGAGAAATCCAAGATTGAGCTGTCCTCGGCCGTGCAGACGGAAGTCAACCTGCCCTTCATTACCGCTGATGCAAGCGGCCCGAAGCATCTGACCATGAAACTGACCCGGGCCAAATTGGAAGCCCTGGTCGATGATCTGATCCAGCGCACCTTGCCGCCGCTAAAGGCCGCGTTGAAAGACGCCGCCATGAGCGCAGGCGAGATCGACGAAGTGGTGCTGGTCGGCGGCATGACCCGCATGCCCAAGGTGATCGAGTCTGTGAAAACCTTCTTTGGCCGGGAGCCGCACAAGGGCGTCAACCCTGACGAGGTCGTGGCCTTGGGCGCCGCCATTCAGGCCGGCGTGCTGCAAGGCGACGTCAAGGATGTTCTGTTGCTGGACGTCACGCCGCTGTCGCTGGGTATCGAGACCCTGGGCGGTGTCTTCTCCAAGCTGATCGAACGCAACACCACCATTCCCACCAAGAAGGCGCAAACCTTCTCGACAGCCGAAGACGGCCAATCCGCCGTGACCATCCGGGTTTTCCAGGGTGAGCGTGAAATGGCCGCCGATAACAAGTTGCTTGGTCAGTTTGATCTGGTTGGTCTGCCCGCCGCGCCCCGCGGCGTGCCGCAAATCGAGGTGGCCTTTGATATCGATGCCAACGGCATCGTCAACGTCTCGGCCAAGGACAAGGCGACGGGCAAGGAACAGCAGATCCGCATTCAGGCCTCGGGCGGTCTGTCCGATGACGAGATCGAGACGATGGTGAATGACGCCGAGTCCCACGCCGAAGATGATCAAAAGCGCCGGGAAGAGGCCGAGGCCAGGAATAACGCCGATGCCCTGATCCATGCGACCGAGAAAAGCCTGACCGACCTGGGCGACAAGGTGCCCGAGGAAGAGAAAACCGCGATCGAAGGCGCCGTGGCCGAGTTACGCACGGCGCTGGAGGGTGACGACATCGAGGCGGTCAAGGAAAAGAGCGAGATCTTGATGCAGGCCTCCATGAAGCTGGGCGAGATGGCTTATCAGGCCCAACAGGATGGCGAAGGCGATGACCCGGAGGCCGCCGGTACGGATGGCGCCGATGGCGCGGACGCCGATGACGTGGTCGATGCGGACTTTGAAGAAGTCGACGACGATGACAAGAAAAGCACCTCTGCTTGATTAGGTCTGGCAGATGTCAGCCTGTCTAGCTAGCGATATGACGCGGTCCCAGAGATGGGGCCGCGTTTCGCTGTATCAGTGCGCACGCACAGGTTGCGGATTGGGAGTCTGTAGGGGTGGCTGAACAGGATTTTTACGAGTTGCTTGGCGTTGACCGCCAGGTCAGCGAAGGGGATTTGAAAAAAGCCTATCGTAAACTGGCCATGAAATATCATCCTGACCGTAATCAGGGCGATGCCGAGGCCGAGGCTAAGTTCAAGGAAATTTCCCAAGCCTACGATATCCTCTCGGACGAGGAGAAACGCGATGCCTATGACCGCTTTGGCCATGCCGCCTTTCAGGGCGGGGCTGGCGGCGGCGGCTTTGAAGGCGGTTTCGGTTCCTCTTTCGCGGATGTATTCGACGATCTATTCGGTGAGTTCATGGGCGGCGGCGGCGGCCGGCAGCAACGCGGCGGCAACAACCGCGGCGCCGATCTGCGCTACAACATGGATATCACGTTGGAAGAGGCCTTCAACGGCAAGGCCGCCAAGATCACCATTCCCACCACCTCCGTCTGCGATGGCTGCGAGGGAACGGGGGCTGAGGCCGGCTCGCAACCCAGCACCTGCGCCACTTGTCAGGGCCATGGCAAGGTGCGGGCACAGTCGGGCTTTTTCACCATTGAACGAACCTGCCCCAATTGCGGCGGCGTGGGCCGGGTTATCGCCCATCCCTGCAAAAGCTGTTCGGGCGCGGGCCGGGTGGAAAAAGACAAAACCCTCTCCGTCAACATCCCCAAGGGTGTGGAAGACGGCACCCGTATCCGCCTCAGTGGCGAGGGCGAGGCCGGCTTGCGCGGCGGCCCGCCGGGCGATCTGTATATTTTCCTTTCCTTGCTGGCCCACGAAGTGTTCCAGCGCGACGGCGCCAATATCTATTGCCGGGTGCCCATCGCCATGACCACGGCGGCCCTGGGCGGTGATATCGACGTGCCTACATTGGATGGCGGCCGGGTCGCCGTCTCGTTGCCGGACGGCACCCAGACGGGCCGGCAGTTCCGTCTGCGCGGCAAGGGCATGCCCCATATGCGCGGACGCGGCCAGGGCGATATGTACGTTCAGGCCATGGTCGAGACCCCGGTCAATCTATCCAAGGAACAGCGGGATCTGTTGGCACAGTTCCAGGCCTCTCTGGGCGATGGCGGCACCAGTCCGGAAAGCGAAGGCTTCTTCAAGAAAGCCAAGGAACTGTGGGACGACATCACCGAGTGATGCCGTATTGATCGTTGCCGCGCGGTTGCGGCTTCCAGTTATATATTTTTACAAGCCCGCCATGCGCGATGCTATTGCGGGCCGGCCTGCTTTGCTGCGCTAGGGTTTCGCTGGTATAAGCAAAACGCGCGCCGCTTTTTGCGTAATAGCAAAGGTCATTGTAGGAATTTACCGTGAGAGTACCGACCTTGTTGCCGATGATGGCGGCGCTTTATGGCCTGGGTCTTGCCAATATCTTCATCCGTTCTTCCATGGGCGTGCTGGCGCCCGAACTGGCGGCGGATTTGGGCCTGACGCCGGCCATGTTGGGTGCCATCGCCTCGGCCTTCTTTCTCAGTTATGCCCTGTTGCAAATACCGACCGGCCTGCTGCTGGACCGTTTCGGGCCCCGCCTGACGATCTGCTGCCTGTTTCTGGTCACGGTTCTGGGTACCTTGTTGTTTGCGCTATCGCCATCGGGGCCGGTGATGTTACTGGCCCGGGTTATGATGGGGGCGGGGTGCGCCGGAATTTTCGCCGGCGCATTCTTGATCATTGCGCGGTTTTACCCGCCCGTCCGCTTTACCCCCATCGGCTCTACCTTGAACAGTTTCTCCATGCTGGGGACCTTTCTGGCCACCATCCCCCTGGCCCTTCTGGTCACCACGATCGGTTGGCGTGACAGCTTTCTTTGGATCGGTATCATCATGGCCGCTTTTGCCTTGCTGGCGGTCGTGACTGTTCGTGACCAACCCCCAGGCGTCGATGCAACCGCCAGGCCGGAGCGTCAGGAGAACCTGCGCGCCGTGCTGGCCGGCTCGTGGGCGGTGATGCGCACGCCGGGCATTCTGGTTATCACCTCGGGCGGCATTGCGCTGTCGGCGGGCAACACCATTCTGGGCATCTGGGGCGGACCGTATCTGAATGATGTGCATGGCCTGAATGAAACGGAACGGGGCGGGGTGTTGATTTTCATGGCCTTTGCGGGCGTCGCCGGGCATTTCCTGTATGGCCAGGCCTCCCGCGTTTTCAATACCCTGAAGTATCTGGTGCTGGGCGGGGCCGCCTCGATCGCGGCGATCATGGGGACGCTGGCACTGTTGCAGGCGCCAAGCCTGACCACGGTGACGATTTTGCTGGCGCTGTTGGGGCTGGTCTGTGGTTTTCCCACCGTCCTGCTGGCCCATGGCCGGGCCATGGTGCCGGATCATCTGATCGGACGCGGCCTGACCACGGTCAACACGGGCATCATGATCGCCATCGCGGCAATGCAGATGGCCGTCGGCGGCCTGATCGGCAGCGTGGCGGTTACCGCCGCGGGCGGGGCCAGCCCGGATGGCTACCGGGCGGCGTTTGGCTTCATCTCCGTCATGGCGGTGCTGACCTTTCTGATCTACACCCGCGTCCGCGACTGCCCGCCCCGCGCGTGATACCATCAGGGGTAACCGATGTTTTGAGGGGGAGATCAAGGCCATGAAACCGACCACGCGGCTACGCCAACTACTTGCCGTCCCCGGCACATTGCAGATACCCGGCGCCTATGACGGCGCCTCGGCCCGTGTCGTGCATGCGCTGGGCCATGGCGCGGTGTATCTGACGGGCTTCGGCATGGAGGCATCAATTCTGGGCATGCCGGACATCGGCCTCGCCAGCCAGGCCGAGATCGTTACCCATGCGGGCAATATCGCCAATGCGGTGCCGATCCCGGTGATTTCCGATGCGGATACCGGTTATGGCGGCATGACCAATATTCACCGCACCGTGCGGGATTTCGAACGCGCCGGTATCGCCGGCATCCATATCGAGGATCAAGCCTTGCCGAAACGTTGCGGCGGCATGGCCGGGCGGCGCGTCGTCCCGGAGGAGGAAATGGTGGCGCGTCTGAATGCCGCCACGGCGGCCCGGCAGGATCCGGATTTCGTCATCATCGCCCGGACCGACGCCAAGGCGGAACATGGCGTCGATGATGTGATTGGGCGCCTGAACGCCTATTTCGAGGCCGGCGCCGATATGGCCATGATCGCGGAGCCGTTTGAAGTGGACGAATTGCGCCGGGTCTGCGCCGAAATCAACGGCCCCCTGGCCATGGTCGGCGGTGTCGCTGAATGGCCCGAAAGCATGTTGAGCCGCGATGAATTCGATAGCCTTGGTGTTAAGCTGGTACTCTATGCCCTGACCGGGATGGGTGTGGCGCTGCAGGCGCAGATGGCGGTCTACGGCGATCTGCTCAATAACGGGCATTTGGGCCCCGCCAGCGAACGCGCCATGATGTCCCTGGAGGATCTTAGCGAGCTGATGGGTCTGTCCGACTGGAACGCGATTGAAGCCAGAGCGCTGGAAGTTCGCGATTGATTTGCCATCGCCCGCGTGGCGCGATGAATTCAGTTTCGGGCAGCCTCGACGTTTGCGGACTTTGGTGCACGATATTTGCCATAGATCTCCAAGACCCAGGCCGTCGTGGGGTGATCAGACCAGCGGGCTAGGAAATCCACGACACATTTTGGTATTGGTTCTGGCTTTGTCATGTCGCAATTTGGTGGATTGACCGCGGGTGCAAGGAGCGCGGCGGCGGTCAAATCCGCGACTGAAAACTGTTTGCCCACCAGAAATCCGGTCGCGCTCACCTTTTCGGCGATCTCATCGAGAATGTCGGCGACGGTTTTGTACGCGGCATCCACCGCATCTTGACCGGTAAGGCCATTGCCTTTTTTTATCAGCCCTTTTGCCATTGGGTAGGCCGCGCGATAAGCCAGCCTGACCGGCAGGCTTTTGCCCTCCGAGAACTGGCGGCAAAAATAGGCGCCTTCGTCGAGCATTTCCGAAAACAATGCGAGCCGCACGCTGGGCCCGAGATTTTCGTCAAGCTCCCTTTGCAGCATCAAAGCTGCCGCTCTATCAGACGACTCGCGCGGATAGAGCGCCGGTAATGGCGCGATCTGTTCCAAGCGATCGATAATTTGCGCGGAACCCGCGACAATTTCGTTGTCGAGCTTTAAAACCGGCGTTTTCCTCTGGCTGCTAAGTTTCTTGATCGGGCGCATGTGCGGGCCCGGCAAATAATTCAGGCGGCTATGTTCCAGGCCCTTGTAGTCGAGGGCCCAGCGGGCCTTTTCATTGAAATGCGAAGAGGGAAATTGGTGCAATTCGAGCTTCATGTCATTCCCGATCTTAATTGCATGTTATGCAACATGTAATTAATATGATGACTAACATGCAATGAACCGTCAACGGAAAAAAGATGCGCTATAAATCCGACCACAAAGCATTGACCCGCGATCGTGTTATCAAGGCCGCCGGTGGATTGTTTCGCCGCCACGGTTATGACGGCGTGGGCATTGACCAGATCATGGCGGCGGCGAAGCTGACACGGGGCGGCTTCTATGGATACTTTGCTTCGAAATCGGCCTTGTTCGCTCAGGTCATAGGGACCGGGCATGGCCTCAACGCCATGATGAAGCGGCGCCCAGGGTCCAGCCCGCAAGACCTGACGGATCAGGCTTTGGACATTGTCGACCGCTATCTTGATCCCAATAACCGAGATGAAATCGGGCAAGGTTGCAGCATGGCCAGTCTATCCGTGGATGTGGCGCGGGCGGGGGAGGTGGCGCAATCGGCCTTTAGCAAGAAATTATCGGACCTGGCGGCAGAACTCGCCAAGGGCCTGGAAAGCGGCGAGCGGCTGGACCCGCGTGCCCTGGCAACGATCGCCCTTAGCGTCGGTGGTGCCATACTTGCCCGGGCATCGAATGATGACGAACTGGTGCATCGGCTCAGCCAAGCCTGCCGCGCCGCTGTGGCGCGGGAACTACGCCAGCACAAAATTCAAATGCCAGAGCCCTAGACCATTTTCGATATTCATCGAGTCGCCAAGCCACCCGCTCCCCCTGCCCGAGCACCCACAAGGTGCCATGAATGGGCGGCCCGGCAGGGGGAGCGGGTGGGTAGTTCAATATCGAAAATGGTCTAAAGCATGTTTCGCTTTAAAACCGAAACGGCAAATGCCGTGGGCCGCGAACCTGGCCGCCGGCCCAGGTAACCGCGTCCGGGTCGGTCAATTCGAACTCGGGAATGCGTTCGAACCAGATCCGCAAGGCCGCATCCATCTCCATCCGCGCCAGGTTCGAACCGGCGCAACGGTGCGAGCCGATGCCAAAGGCGATGTGGCGGTTCTTCTGCCGGTCCAGAACAACCTTGTCCGCGTCTTCGAAAACCTCCGGATCGCGGTTGGCGGCGGGGAAGTTCAATAGCACCTTGTCGCCTGGCTTGAAGGTGACATCGCCGACATGGATTTCCTCGGTCGCGACACGGGCCATGGTGACCGGTGAATAGAAACGCAGCAATTCTTCAATGGCGGTCGGGAAAAGCTCGGGCTCCGCGGCCATGCGGCGGCGGTCGCCGGGGTTCATGGCGAAATGCCATAGGGCTGATCCGATCGAGCTCCACGTGGTATCGATCCCGGCGACCAGCAACAGATCACACATGGCGATAACGGCCTTGCGCGCGATGGGCTGGCCGTTGATTTCCTGACTCAAAAGATTGGAGATCAGATCATCTTTTGGCTTGGCCTTGCGCGCATCGACCAGTTCGGCGAAGAACTCGCGGATAGTATGGCGGTAATGTATCAGCTTGGCGGGATCCTGCATGCCCTGTTCCACCAGGCCCCGGACCCAGCCGACAAATTCGTCGGTTCGATCGCCATCGACGCCGATGATATAGGCAATGGTTTTGGCAGGGATATGGACCGCGTAATCCAGGGCGGCATCGCAGCTACCTTGATCTATAAAGCCATCAATCAGCTCATGACAAAGCTGTTCGGTGAAGGGACGGTAACCCTCCACGGCCTTTGGCGTGAACAACGGCAGGATCAGGCGCCGCATGGGGATATGTTCGGGCGGGTCGGAGGTGATGGGCGGGGCCGAGCTGCCGTATTCCGCCAGCTCGGCATCGAATTCGTCGCTCTTGGGCGGGCTGACCAGCATCACATTGCGCGAGGATAATTCCGGTACCATGCGAACAAAAGCCTGCATGTCCTCATAATTCGTCGGCATCCATGAACCGCCCCAGCGTTCCGTATGGGCGATTGGACATTTGCCACGCAGCTCCTCCCAGACCGGGGCCGGGTCCTTGATATAATCCGGATCAAAAAAATCGTAATCGCTGGTCCAGTCGGTCACCGGCGGTGTCTTGCTCATGTCCCCATCTCCCCACTTACATTTTTATTCGCCGACGACCTCTATGGCGTATTCCGGGCAGTTTTCCACTGCCAGCTTTGCCTGCGCCTCAAGTTCGGCTGGAACCTCACCATCATTCAGCGCCGTGGCGATGCCATAGTCATCCACGTCAAACAATTCCGGCGCCAAGGCACAACAACGATTATGCCCTTCGCATTTGTCCGAGATTACTCTAACCCGCATGGATTGCTCCCAAATTTGCCGCGCCAAGGATAACGGCGCGGCTTCGGCTTGTCCATGCGGGGGCCTATGTCCATAATCACCATATAAAAACAGGAGGATCGACATGGGATTGCTGGATGGCAAGGTTGCGATGATCACCGGCGGCGGCTCGGGCATCGGGCGGGCCTGCGCGGAAACCCTGGCGCGGGAAGGCGCTCAGGTGGTGGTCACGGATATTGACGATGACGGCATGGCGGCCACGGTTGATCAGATTTTGGCGCAGGACGGCAACGCCTTTGCCTTGCCCCACGATGTGACCGACGAAGATGTCTGGCGCGGCGTGATAGAAGAGGTGCGTTCGCGTTGCGGCGGCCTGCATGTTCTGGTCAACAACGCCGGCATTGGCATTGGCGGTTCTCTACTGGATATGAGCCTGGAAGATTGGCGCCGGCAAAACGCCATCAATCTGGACGGCGTCTTTCTCGGTACCAAGCACGCCATTCCCGCCATTCACAATTCCGGTGGCGGCTCCATCATCATCATGTCGTCGGTGGCGGGCCTGCGTGGCTCCCCTGGTCTGGCTGGTTACAGCGCCTCCAAGGGCGGGGTGCGCTTGTTCGCCAAATCCGCCGCCCTGGAATGCGCCGGCGCGGGTCTGAAGGTACGGGTAAATTCAGTGCATCCCGGTATCATCGACACCCCGATCTGGACCAAGTTGCCGTCTGGTGGATTGAGTGGTGGGGCCAATGCCATTGATCCAGAGGCCCTGGCCGCCGCCACCGTGGCGCACCGTGCCGGACTGCCGCAGGAAGTTGCCGATGGCGTATTGTATCTGGCTTCAGACCTGTCGTCCTACGTGAATGGCTCGGAATTGGTGATCGACGGCGGCATGATGGCCGGCGGCGCCAACCGCACGGCGCTGCAAGACTGATCAAGAACTACTCTTTTGGGGAGACGGCCATGGAGCAACGATTGAGCATGGTTACGCTGGGGGTTCGGGACCTGGAAAAGTCCGTGGCTTTCTATGAGAGCGTGGTTGGGTGGCAGGCGGCCACAAGCCCGCCCGGCATCGCGTTTTTCGATCTTAGTGGCATTGTTTTTTCGCTATATCCAATCGCTGAATTGGCAAAGGATTTGGGCGGCGATGCGACCCAGGATGGCGAATTTGTCTCCCAAGGCTTTGCTCTGGCGCATAATGTCCGCACCAGAGCCGAGGTGGACATGATCTTCACCCGGTTAAACGCCAAGGGTGCTACCATCGTCAAGGAACCAGAAGAAGCCTTCTGGGGCGGTTATTCCGGGTATTTCCGCGATCTCGACGGCCATGGCTGGGAAGTCGCCTACAATCCGTTTTGGTCACTGGACATAAATGGGCGTGTCCATATGAGTGCCGCCGGCTTGGCGAAACCGGGCGTATGAAGACGCCGGAATTTTGCGTCATAAAAATTGAGTAATTCTGCGCAATAGTACTGTGCCGGTTCCGCGATTGCCCATTTTCCAGCTGTCTTGGACATTTTGTGGCGGCAGCGGCATGTATGCTATATCATTGATATAGAAGTCAGCTTTTGTATCTGTATCTAGTTAGTAAAAGGAACGCCGCATGAAAATGCTGTCATGGTTATTCGTAGCTTTCATCACTCTGGCCGTTTCGGCCTGTCAAACAACACAATCAGATTCAACGACACCGGGCCAGAACCTGGTCGGTAACTGGAAAGGGAATTGGACCGCGGACAGCGGTTCTTCAGGCGCTTTCGGCTTGAAGGTCCTCAGGGTCAGTAAAGGTGGCCGGATCATTGCCCGGCGCTCTTCTCCCGCCCACGATAGTGATGCAACGGAAGAAGTCACGATGGGCAAAATCAACGGCAACATGGTCGAACTGGATCGCGGCAAGGGCAAGGGGTCCTGGATCAAGCTGTCCCTGCAAAAGATGGACGGTGGCCACCTGGGCTTATCTGGCCGCTATTCAACGATGGTCGGCAAAAAGGGCAAGAAAACGGCCGTTATGGGAAAGATCATGGTCAAGAAGGCCAAATAGCAGGCAATCTTGGCGGCCGGACGTTGTTTCCAACGCCGCCATTTAGATCAAACAGCATAAAATTAGAATCAATTCGATGCTGGTAATTTGATCTAATCCAATAAGTTAGAACGGGGGTGTATAGAGCGGGATATGATCCCGTCCTCTGCGCCCCCGTTGCTTTGCAGCATCGACGTTGCAAGTGACTTGAGCGGAGCGCGTGATAAATTGTTGCCTGGCGTTGGCCGGCGCATAGCTGGCGACGTCACCGGTTTGGCGACGGGGCATGGCGGAATACAATGACGGATATTTATGTACATGCGCGGGTCTTGGCTGCGCCGCGGCAATGGCAGGCCGTGGCCGATACGCTGTGCAACCAGGGCACGGCGCGATTGCGTGATGCGGGCGGTGAACTGTACGGCGTTTGGCGCAGTCAGATCGGCCGGCCCCGTGATGAGCTGACGGTTCTGACGGTTTGGCCCGATGGCGCCGCCGCAACGCCGGCGATGGACACCCTGTTAGCTGGCGTTGCGGACGTTGCCGCATGTGAAAGCGAAACGATGACGCCAACCCTGCGGCCGGACCGCCCCGACCCGCCCCGCCGTCAGGGCAATTATGCCTTTCGCTGGTTTGAATTACCCGCCGATCATTGGCCTGAATTTCTTGATCTCTGCACGGCGGCCTGGCCGGGTTTTGAATCCTCGTATGACAGTCAGGTCATCGGCTTGTGGCAATGCCTTGACGAAGCCACGGGCCGCAGGCGCAGCCTGCTGCTGACCCGGCGGCCCGATCTGGCCATGTGGGAGCGTTCAAAAATTCCCCAAGGCGAGGCCGAGGCGGAAGTGCGCCGCCAACTTTCCCGCCGTTACGATCTGTGCGACGACACCTATGTCTACACCACGACGCTGCTCAGCGCCGAGGATCAGCAAGACACCGTGCGCTGGACCTAAGCTGGAGAAACTTCGGTCCGACGTTTGCGGATCTGTTGGCGAACCATGAATGTCCAATTGCCCGAGATTTGGCCCCTGGTTGTTTTTGTGGACTGATCCCGATACGGTCGAAGCCTGGAAATGTAAGGGCTTTGGTAAAGGTGGCGGGCATGGATTATCAGCATATCAAGGTGGAACGGGGCGGCGAGATCGCGACGGTGACCTTCAATCGGCCGGAAAAGGCCAACGCGCTCAACTATCGCCATCTTGAGGAGATCGAGCATGCCGCGCTCAGCTTTCGCGATGACGAGGAGGCTCGGGTGGTAATTTTCACCGGCGCCGGCAAACACTTCAATTCAGGCGCCGATCTGACCGGCAAGCTGCCGCGACATCCCCGCCTGACGGTGCATCGTCGCAACACCCGCATGGGCCAGCGCTGCATCCAGTCCCTACTGGACATGGATCAAATTACCATCGCCGCCTGGAACGGCGCTGCCATGGGGGGCGGGGCCTGTATTGCCACGGCGCTGGATTTTCGTATTGGCGGCCGTGATTGCTTCATGTCCTATCCGGAAATTTTGATCGGCGTCAATCTGATGTGGCAGAGCCTGCCTCTGTGCATGCATCTGGTTGGCCCGGCGCGGGCCAAGCAACTGGTAATCGGCGGCAAGCATATTCCGGGGCCCACTCTGTTGGATTGGGGCGCCCTGGATGAAATGGTGGAGGCGGACCAGGTCATGGACAAGGCCATGGAATGGGCCCGCCATTACGCGGGTCAGCCCCCCGTCGCGGCGCAGATGATCAAGCGCAGCGTCAATGCGATCTCCGGCGCCCTGGACCGTTCCATCATGCACATGGATTTCGATCAGAATATTCTCAGCGCCGAGACCGAGGATGCGGCCCATGCCGCCGAGTCCTACCTGGCCAAACGCCCGCCCACGTTTAAGGGAAATTAGTGGATACTTAGCTTATATTTGTCATAATATAATGATTAGTTTGTATACCACGGCTGGCATATTGTCTTTAAGGATCTGAACAGTGCCCTATTGGTATAAAATAGAAAAGGATCTCGGCTGTGTCTTTGCAAAGCGGACCGGTCCCTATGTGCATGACGAATGGATGGCCATCCTGAAGACAATTAACAATGACGCTAATTTGAGGCCCGGCATGAATAGGCTTTATGATTACCGGGACGCACAGGGCGCGCCCTCGAAAGAGGAAACATTTGACCAGGTGCGGTACTTTAGTGAAATGGACAAGATCTTGGGACCACGGAAAGTCGCCATGGTGGCCCCACGGCCTATTACCTACGGAATGGGCCGCATGTACGGGACGCTACGAGACGGCTCGGCGGCTGACATCCGGCAGTTCAAGACAATTGATGATGCGATGGTCTGGCTGAAATTTCCAGCCGGGTTTGGCGATCCGTTTCCTTCGGACGAAGCACTGGTCGCGATGGAGTCTACCCGCTAGGCTGCCTGTTCCGCCGCGCCTTTCTCGGGCAGCAATGTCGCCAGGACGTTTTCGACAATTTGCAGGCCGGCTTGGTTGTCCATGGAGAGGATGCTTTCGGGATGGAACTGCACCGCTGCAAGGGGCAGGGTCTGGTGTTTGATGGCCATCACCATGTCATGTTCGTTGCGGGCGATGACATCCAACTCGTCCGGGATCTTCTCGGACACCGCCAGCAGGGAATGATAGCCGCCAACCCGGCAATTGGCTTCGATGCCGTCGAAAATGCCGCTGCCGTCATGGCTTAGCTGCCAGTATTTGCCGTGGCGGGGTTCGTCCATGATTGTCAGTTCGCCGCCGAAGGCCTCGACCATGCCTTGCAGGCCAAGACAGATGCCGAACTGCGGGATGCCCAGGTCCGCGACCGTGCGCACCAGATCCGGGACGCCGAAGTCCCTGGGTTGGCCGGGGCCTGGCGAGTGGATCACCAAGTCCGGTTTTTCGGCCAGTGCCGCCAGGGCCGGGGCGCCGTGGCGGAAGGTTTTGACCTCGGCGCCGGTTTGGCGGAAATAGTCGGCAAGTGTGTGCACAAAGCTGTCTTCATTATCGACCATGATAATGGAGACGTCGGTGTATTTTGGCTGCGCCGGCGCCTCGATCACCTCGGGACCTTTGCTGCCAAGAGAGGCGACGGCCTTGAAAAATGCCGTTGACTTGATCTTGGTCTCCTCCTCCTCCTCTGCCGGAACGGAATCCCAGACCAGGGTGGCGCCAACCCGATAGTCGGCCCGGCCGTTTTCCAGATGTACCGTGCGGATGGTAATGCCTGTATTGACCGTGCCCGAGAACATCAGGGCACCGATGGCGCCGCCGTACCAACGCCGCGGCGAGACCTCCACGTCCTCGATAATCTGCACCGCCTTGCGCTTTGGCGCACCGGTCAGGGTGACGGCCCACATGTGTGAGAGGAACGCGTCGATACCGTCAAAGCCCTCGCGCATGCGGCCTTCCACGTGATCGACGGTGTGGAACAGCCCGGCATAGCGTTCGATGGCGCGCCGGGCGAGCAGCTTTATGGTACCGGGCCGGCAGATCCGCGATTTGTCGTTGCGGTCCACGTCCGTGCACATGGTCAGCTCAACCTCGTCCTTCCAGGAATTGTACAGGGCCAAGATCCGCTCGGCATCTTCCATGGCGTTGTCACCCCGCCGCGCGGTGCCTGAAATGGGCGAGGATTCCACCCTGTCGCCATCCACGCGCACGAACATTTCGGGCGAGGCGCCGATCAGCTGCTCGTTGGCGAATTGGAAAAAGAACTCGTATGGCGAAGGGTTGATACGCTGCATCAAGCGGAACATCTCGGACGGCGGGCCGTGATAGGCGGTCTGATATTTGCGGCTCAACACGACCTCGAAAATATCGCCCACGCGGATGCGTTCGCGGGCGCCATCCACCTTGCCCATATAATCTTCCGGGCTGTGATCGGATGTGATCGCGCCATCGGATGCCATATTGGGGCTGGACGGTTGGCTGACGCCCGTGAAGGCGGTTTCGCCCATGCCATGAGTGGTCAGGGCACGCCGGGTGAATTCGTATTCGTAGGCGAAGGCGACTTCCAGGCGGCGGTCCATCACCATGATCCGGTCAGGCAGATACAGGTGCAACAGCTTGTCATCCTCGGTCCGGGGCATGGACAGGGGCATCTGTTCGAACTCGTAAATCAGATCGAAACCAAAGGCGCCCCAGAGCCCGAGAAATTCATCGTTCATGCCGTTGAATTCAGCCATCAGCGCCCGAATGGGCGTAAATGTAGACGGCTGCCGGCTGCGTTCTTCCTCGGCGAACATGCGGTCGGGGCGGGCCACGGTCAGGACTAGATTTTCCTCGTTCTCTGACTTCAGCTCAATGTCCGGGTGTTTCAGCAACAAGGGTTTCAGCATGGCCAGCAGCGGCACGCCGCGCGGGTTCAAGGCCGTGAGGCGGAATTGTTCGGCATGGGCGACGATCTCCAACGGAGGGTCGATAAAGCCGAATTCCCAGCGCGAATAACGGTCCTGATCCTCGACGCCGGACGAGAGGAAGGCACCGCGGGTGTTGTTCAGGGCGTCGATCATGAAGTCGATGCCGCGTTGAAAATCAATCTTCCGGTCGACGCGGTCGATCACGATGCCGGAAAGCGAAACGAAGGAATAATCGGTCATGACAGGGTTTCCTGCTGGCTTTGTTCCGTCGCCGGGTAACCTGGACGCAAGGTTCGCCGCGACGCATGGATTATTGGTATGGTTGAGATTGGTATGATAGAGAAACGAGAAAACGCGGCGATATTCATCCGCCGCTCAGGCAAACGGAGAGCTTCACCAAAGAAAGGCGATAAACTTGGGCGGATGCTGCTCCGCGACCGATGTGCGCTGCTGTTTCATTGTGCCGGAACGGTAGCACGGTGCGCGCATGGTGGTAAACTAAATTCATGAATACTGCCTCATTACATGAAACTTATCAGGTTACGCCCTACCCCAGCCGGCCGGTGCCGCTGTCGCATCCCGATCACCTTTATGTGGTGGGCCGTCTGCATGGTTTGACGCCGGCGAAGATCGCGGGCGCCAGGGTGCTTGAATTGGGCTGCGCGGCGGGCGGCAATCTGCTGCCCATGGCGGCTTCGCTGCCGGAAGGGGAATTCATCGGTATCGATCTGTCGGAGCGGCAGATCGAGATGGCGCAAGCAGGCGCGGCGGCGGGCGGCCTGGACAACGTGGAATTCCTGGCTGGTGACGCGCTCTCATTGCTGGCGGGCGGCTTGGGCCGGCCGTTTGACTATATCGTCCTGCATGGCCTGTATTCCTGGGTGCCGGTAGAGGTGCAGGCCGCCTTGCTGCCCTTGTGCCGCCGCCTGCTTTCCGAACATGGCATCATCTATATCAGCTACAACACCTATCCCGGTTGGCATGGGCGCGGTCTGGTGCGCGAATTGATGTTGCGCGCCGGTGCTGCCGCGGCAAACGGGGCCGAACAGGTTGCCATGGCGCGCGCGGCGCTGGATGACCTGATCGCGGCCTATGCCCAAAACGGCGATGCGTATGCCGCTTTGCTGGCGGAGGAAAAGGCGCGGGTGGATGATATGGAAGACTCCTTCCTTTTGCATGATCTGCTGGAAGTGGAGAACCATCCCATCTACCTCGACCAATTTCTGGCCCGTGCGGATGCTGCGGGCTTGCAGTTTATTTCGGAAGGCAATGTGGCGGCCAGCCGGGAAGAGAATTTTTCGCCCGAGGCGCGGCGGCAATTGGCGGCAATCGCCGATCCCGTGGTCCGGGAACAGCGCATCGATTTTCTCTTGAACCGTAGTTTTCGCCAAACTCTGTTATGTCCGAAGTCGGCGGCGGTACAGCGCCGAATTGCCCCTGAATGGCTGGCGGGCCTGTATCTGGCCTCGCCGGTGCGGCCCTTGGGGCCCGATGCCAACGGCGCGTCGGGCGAAGCCTTTTTCGCCACCCCCGACGGTGGCCGTTTCGGCATGACGGCGCCTAGCGCGATCGCGGCTCTGAACCATCTGGCGTTGGCCTGGCCAGATTTCCTGGCCATCGAGGAATTGGCTGCAAAAATTGGCGACGGGGCCATCGTGGCGCAACTGGCCATCGACCTTTACCCGCGAAACTGGATCGACCTGTTGCCCCGTTCGGCCATGTATACCACGACGCCAGGCACCCATCCGAAGGCGACGGCCCTGGCTCGCTGGCAAACGCAACAAGGTGACTTCGTGACGGATTTGCGGCACCGCAGCGTCACCATTACCGATTCTTTCACGCGGCAATTGCTGCCTCTTTTGGATGGCGAGACAGATCGTGGGGCGTTGCTGGCGTCCGTTGCCGGGTTCGATGACCGTGAACACTCCCAGGTCGCCAACGACGACCCGGAAACTCTGCTGGATGCGGCCCTGCACCAATTGGCGGAGCGTTGCCTGCTTGTCCAATAGGCTGGTGAGCGGCTATACCAAGCCGGGCGGAGGACGCGCAGGTATGGATGTGGATAATGGGAGTGTTGCGGCAATGCAGTCAGTAGAGGTCGATTGGACCGACGCCAATTTCTCGGTGTTGCGTGATTGGGAGGTGCGGCAAGTCGCTTATGTACCCGATGCCGGTCATGCGGAATTGATCCGGCGCTGCGATGACGCCGAGGATATGCGCTTGGTGCCCCTGACCACGGAGGAGGAAGGCATCGCCGTCCTGGCTGGTGCCTGGCTGGGTAATCAGCGTGGGGTTTTGTTGATGCAATCATCGGGCGTTGGTAACTGCATCAATATGTTGTCGCTGGCCCGGATCTGCCGTTTTCCTTTATTGATGCTGGTGACCATGCGGGGGCAGTGGGGGGAGTTCAATCCCTGGCAGGTGCCCATGGGGCAGATGACGCCAAAGGTGCTGGAGGCCGCCGACAGTCTGGTTTTTCCAGTCGATGATCCCGCCAAAATGGGCGAAACCATCACCGCCGCCGCGCGCATGGCCTTTGAAGGACCGGCCCAGGCGGCCGTGTTGATCGGCCAAGGGGTGATCGGCGCCAAGAGTTTTGGAAAATAGATCATGAGCAATACAATGAATGGAACTCTCGATCGCGACCGGGCGGCGGACTACCCCTTGCACCGGCGTGCGGTGGTGGCGGAATTGCTGGCCGAGCGCGGCGACATGCTGGTGGTGGCGGGTCTGGGCGCGCCGGTTTGGGATTGCACTGCCGCCGGCGATCATCCGCTGAATTTCCCCCTGTGGGGCGCCATGGGCGGGGCGGCGGCCATGGGCCTTGGCCTGGCCATGGCGCAACCCGACCGGCGGGTTTTGGTGATTACCGGTGATGGCGAGATGTTGATGGGGCTGGGTGCGATGACCACCATTGCTTCGCAACGGCCCGACAATCTGGCTGTCGTGGTCTGCGACAATGAACGCTACGGCGAAACCGGTATGCAGCTGACGCACACCGCCGGCAGCGTTGATCTGCCGGCCATGGCCCTGGCCGCCGGTTTCGAAAGCGCTTCCGCCATCAGCTCCGACAATGAGTTCAAGGCCGCCCTGCCGGCGATCCGCAGCGCCAAGGGACCGGGGTTTTGGTCCATCAAGATCAAGGCGGAAAGCAATCCCATCGGCGCCATGCCGCCCAAGGACGGCGTTACCCTGAAGGACCGTTTCCGCGCCGCTTTGCTGGGCCCAACTTGACATAATGATGCTGATTAGGTAGCTTAGCTAGATTAGCTAGCCTATATGAAATACGAATTTGCCATGCTCAAAGTCAACATGCACGAGGCCAAAAGCCGTCTGTCCGAACTGGTCCGCCGGGCCGAGGCGGGCGAGACCGTGATCGTCGCCCGCGACGGCAAACCGATCATCGAGCTCAAGGTTGTCGAGGAAATCAAGGAGCGCAAGAGTATTCTCGGCATCTGGGAGCATGCCTCCAAGGATCTGAAGCCGGGATGGGATGAAAAGCTGTCACTTGAGGACCTTTTCCCGGACGGTCCGGGCGAATGAAAATATTGCTGGATACCCAGGCTCTGCTCTGGGCGCTGTTTGAACGACGAAAACTCAGCGAAGCTGCGCGGGAGATGCTGGAAGACCCAAATCATGACAAACAGATCAGTATTGTCAGCGCTTGGGAAATCGCCATCAAGCAGGGTTTGGGTAGGTTGCCATATCCGGCGGACCTGCGGCAGGTGATTGATGATTGTGGTTTTGAATATCTGGCCCTCACCTCAGAGCATTGTCATGCTTATGGCTCCCTACCCCACGACGGTATGCACCGCGACCCGTTTGACCGGATGCTGGTCGTCCAAGCCATGACGGAAGACGCACACTTGCTTAGCCGCGATCCCGCTCTGGACCGCTATGGTGTAAAGCGGGTCTGGTACGAACGGACCCTACCCCCGCGACGGTAGCACCACGACGGCGCTGCCCTGAATGGACAATTCGTCGTCCTGCTGGTGCGCTTTCTGGCTGATTTCAACGCAATGGCGGCCTTGATCGTCGACGAATTTGTTGCTCACCTCGCCGTTGATGTAAAGTACGTCGCCCTCGGGGTTATGGCGGCGGATGCGGCATTTGTGGTTGCGTAGGAAACCGTCGTCGCCCATCCAATTGGTGATGTGATGGGTTAGCCAGGAATTGCGCTCGGGCCCATAATCGTAAGCGCCCGGCGCGCCGACCTCGGTCGCGAAATCGTTCTCCCAATGCACCCGCTCGGGGCAATCGGGAATGTTAAAACGATTAGTGATGCCCAGACCGGGATGCTTGTGGATCTGTTGCCAGGCCAGCTTGTTGGCCTTGATGTAAAGCCCACCCCAGCCCTGTGCGTAACAGATAAAGCCGGTGACGGTCATAGGCCCCTTGAGCTGCGTCGGCAGTTTCTCACCGATTGTTACGTCTTCGTAATAACGTGTGTCGGCGCCGCGGACCTCTTCCTTGGCATAGTGGCGATAGATATCGACCAGTTCGTCATCGCTGTAGGTTAACTGGCCCTTCTTCGCGGCCTCGTACTTGGTGCCGGCTTCCCGCGCCTTGTCGCGCTCGGTCCGGAAGCACCAGCTGTCGGCGCTGCAGATGTTGTCGCCGTCCTGGTTGTAGAATTCCACGTGATAGATCTGCTGAATGGCGCGGCCGGAAAACTGCGTATCGTGGGGGATCAGTTCCTTGAGCCAGGCCTCGCAGTGGATTTCGTCGTTGCGGCGGATGTTTTTGTGCCAGGTCCAATCGGCCCCGGCCCACATGGCATGGATACCCGGCAGACCGCCGACATAGCCCGAGATGATCCGGTTGGTGGCGAATAGGAAACTGGGCAGCGCGATCAGGCCGCCGTATTGGGTCTTGGCGGCATATTCGGGATCGCACCAAAGCGGGTTGTCGTCGCCAATGCCGTTGGCATAGTGGCGGATATTGTCGCGCGTTGCCTCGTAACACCAGGGTTCGGGCATGTTCTCGATCTTGACGCCGATGCGCTTTTGCAGATCTTCCAGGCCGCGCTCGGTAATCTTCGGGAAGCGTCCGCCACTTTCCTCGATTTGGCTTTCGTCATTCATGATTTACTCTCCTCGTGCGGCCGCTTCGCGGTCCCGCAGTGTTTTGCGATTAACTTTACCCGCCGGCGTTTTCGGCAGTTCGTTGGTGAACTCGATAATGCGGGGATACTCGTGACGGCTCAGGTTTTCCTGGGCGAACTTTTGCAGCTCGGCAATATAGCCGCCGTCGCCCGCCCGGTCTGAAACGATGAAGGCTTTGACCACCAGGCCGCGGACCTCGTCGGGGTCCGGCACGCCGATGGCGGCGGCTTCCAACACGTCATGGTGTTTCAGCAGGGTATCCTCGATCTCCATGGCGCTCATGGTCCAGCCGGCCGAGATGATAACGTCATCGGCCCGCCCGCCGTGGAAGAAATAGCCTTCCCCGTCCATATGGCCCCGGTCCTTGGTGGGAAACCAGCCGTCCCGGCGCATCACCATGATCTCGCCGACCTCGTCCGGGGCGCAGGGTTTACCGTCAGGGTCCAGAATGGCGACCTCCTGCCCTGGCATGGGCATGCCCAGCGCACCCAGCCTGTTCGGCAGGTCCTCGGCGCCGGGATAGCTGCCCAGCAGCACGCCGACCTCGGTCGTGCCGTAAAAGCTGCCTGGATATTGACCAAAGGTCTGCTTGGCCCATTCGGCGGTATCCGTATCCATGGGCTCGCCGGTGAAGCTCAGCTTGTCCAGTTTAAAGCTGTAGCGATCGGCGCTGCCGGCGTTCTTCATCATGCGGTAGTGGGTCGCCGCCGCCGACAGGTTGGTGATCTCGAACTCTTCCAGGGCCGCCATCAGGCGGTCGGGATCGAACTTGCCGGCGTAAGAGGCGGTGGTGACGCCCAGGGCGTGGGGCGAGAGCGTGCCGTGCCACAGGCCATGGCCCCAGGCCGTTGACGAGGGGCACATGAAACGGTCACCGGGCCGGGTACCGGTGCCGTACAGGGCCGCCAGCATGACGGTGACGATTGATTGGTGGCGATGTTTAACCGCATCGGGCAACTCCCGCGTGGTGCCGGAGGTATATTGGTACATGGCCATGTCGCGGCCATTGGTGGCCAGCTCGAACGGGATTTCATAATTTTCCAGGCTGGCCATGAAATCATCATCGGCGATAATCGTTTCGCAGCCTGCATCCGCCGCCAGATCCGCCTTTTCCGGGGCCAGCAGCAACAGCTTGGGTTGGCAGTCGCCGACGCGCAGACGCAGGGCGTCCGGGCCGAACAGGGTAAACATCGGCACCGCCACGCAACCGGCCTTCATGGCGCCGTACAGGGCAACATAAAATGGCAAGGACGGCTCTACCATCAGGGCCACCCGCTCGCCCGGCGCAATGCCCTTGGCGCGCAGAAAATTGGCGTAGCGCCCTGACCAATCCGACAGCTCGCCAAAGGTGTAGCTTTCCGCGCCGCCATCCGCCAGCGCGATCCGCACCGCGACGCGGTCGCGGGGATGGCGCTCCAGACATTCGTGGGTGATGTTCAGGGCCGTGCGGTCACCATCAAACAGCTCCCACAAGGCGTCCTTGGAGCAATGGCGCTGGGCGTCGGCGTAGGAGGTATAGTCTGTCAGCTTGGACATGGATTAGCTTTGGCGCCTTGGGTTGCGTGACTGTCGAAGCATCATGGACTCTGCAAGAATTGTCAATGTACAAGTTTATTGTCTATAGACAATTATTCGAACAAAAACATTACGCATCGAGGCGGCGGTAACACATACGTCCGCCGCGTGCTATGACAGGGGCATGACACAGCCAACACAGAACCAACGAACCGGTGCCATGCCCCCCACCCCCGCCATCCCAGAAGGCTACCAGCCTTTCACCCATAGCGGACCGTTTGGCGATTGCATCGGGCCGTTCTATTTTCGGCGCCGGCCATCGGGAGGCTTCCGCTATGCCTTTCAAACCGGTGCCCTGCACGCCAACCCCAATGGCGTGACCCACGGCGGCGCGCTCTATTGTTTTGCCGATCACATCACCGGCCATGCGGTGGTGAACCAGACCGAACGCATGTGCGCTACCATCAAGTTCAAGGTCGAATATCTCGCCTCCGCGCCCTTGGATAGCTTGGTCGAGGCCGAGGTGGATTTGCTGCGCATCACCCGGACAGTGGTATTTCTGCGTCTGCGCCTGTTCACGGCTGATCGCACGCTGATGACCGCGAATGGTGTTTATAAACTATTCGCGCCCTTCAAGCCCGGCCAGGGCGGCGCGGCCAAGCCGGCCGGTCCGCCGCCCGATGATATCAGGCTGCCGCCGCCCAAGGGCTTTCAGCCATTCCCCAATCAAGCCGCCTTCGCCGAATTATGCGGCCCAACCCATTATAGCCGCCCACCTGAAGGCGGCTTCCTGAACGGCTTTCAGGCCCGGCCTTTGCATGACAACACCAACAGAATAGTCCATGGCGGCGTCCTGTTTTCCTTTGCCGATGATATCATGGGACGGGCAAGCTCGGGCGCCTCGCGGCGCTTTACAACCACGGTTGCCCTAAACGTGGAATATCTGGACTCCGCGCCGTTGGACGCCTGGGTCGGGGGAAAGACCGAAGTCAGTTATATGGATGATGATATCGCCTTCATGCGGGGCCGCGTCTATCATGGTGAACGAACCCTGCTGACCGCGGACGGTGTCTACAAGTTGCTGGGTCCCTATCAAAATCCGGAGGCGGCGGCATGAGTAATCCCATCAGCCATCAGAACATCGGCGCGGCGCGTGTAACACGGGTCGAGGAAATGGCGGGTCCGGCGTTTCGCCTCTCCACCCTGTTTCCCGACTGGGACGATGCGCTGTTCGAGGCGCACAAGGACTGGTTGGTGCCGAACTATGTCAATCCCGAGAAGATGACCGCGCTGTTGGCCATGCATTCCTGGGTCGTGCAATTGGATGGCCTGAACGTGCTGGTCGATACCTGCATTGGTAACGACAAGGACCGCATGCCGATGGAGCGTTGGCATCATCACCAAGGCCCTTATTTGCAGCGCCTGGAAGAAGCGGGATTTCGGCCCGAGGACATCGACATGGTGATGTGTACCCATTTGCATGTGGACCATGTGGGTTGGAATACGCGGCTGCGTGACGGCCGCTGGGTGCCCACGTTCCCGAACGCCAAATATGTCTTTTCCCGCGCCGATTATGAGCATTACAAGGACCGAACCGGCGATATGGATGCCGCCAGCTTCGCCGATTCCGTACTGCCCATTGTTGAACACGGCCTGGCCGAAATGACCGACGGCGAGCATCTGCTGGCCGATGGCTTGCTGCTGGAACCCGCGCCCGGCCATACGCCGGGCCACGTCACTTTGAAGTTGGAATCGGGGTCCGAGGCGGCGATCTTCACCGGCGACATGCTGCATCATCCGCTACAGGTCTATCGGCCGGAGTGGAACAGCCGTTTCTGCATCCTGCCAGACGAGGCAAGGGTCTCCCGGCGCCGGGTTCTGGATTATTGCGCTGATCGTGGCGCCCTGTTGATGCCGGCTCATTTCGGCACGCCCCATTGCTGTCACATTGACCGCGCCGGCGAGGCTTTTGCCTTGCGCTGGCATTACGGGTAGTTGTCCGCCGACCCCCCTAATAGGGTGATCATGATCACCGCACTTACAACGATCTTGTTGTAGGCTTCGTTCATAACAAGATTTCGGCTGTTGCTGCCGTTTGGAGGACGCAGATGAATTTCTATCTGAAAACCGCCTTGCCTGTGATCTGCCTGGCGTTGGCATGCCTTTTTGCCGGGCCCGCACAGGCTGGTCAGGTCGACATGACCGATGTCATCTTCAAGGAAGTGGAGAAGCGGCTGATCCGTGAATATTATAGCGGAAAAAACGACGACCGTTATGGCCGTCATGATGACGGCAAGAGCCACGCCAAGAAGCGCGGCAAAGGCAAGCACGGTAAAAAAAGTAAGAATGTTAAGGGCGGCCTGCCCCCCGGCCTGGCGAAGCGCAAACACCTGCCGCCTGGTCTGGCGAAACGCAAACGCTTGCCGCCCGGTTTGGCCAAACGCAGCCTGCCCAATGATTTGAACGACATCCTGCCCATGCCAGCGCGCGGTACCGAGCGGGTCATCATCGACAACAATGTGGTGCTGATCCAAAAGGCGACCAGTATCGTGCTGGATATTTTGCTGGATGCGGTCGAGGGCGCCAAATAGCCGGCGAACTGGTTTCGGAGGAAGGGTAAGACAATGATTCGATATTGGAGACGCGTCTGCGCGATATTGATTGCAGTTCCGTTGCTGACGGGCTGTTTCGAGGATAGTAAGGCCGAGATTTTGGCCAAGGCCGAGAATGCTTCCGACAAGGCGGCCCTGACCGAGGCCTTGGGCAAGCCCGATAACATCGATAGGGTCGGTCCCTTGGAGACCTGGACCTACAATGCCTCTAACGGCAGCGTGGATTTCGTCATTGCTGGCTCCACGGTGACCTTGCGCAAGACGGGCGGCAAGGCGGAATAAGCAATGCCGGGCCGTGATGCGTGAAAGCTTCAATCTACCGAACCAACCTGGCGCCTATGCCTTGCTGATTAAGCTGTCCCGGCCGCTGAGTCTGCCCATCGCGCGGCTGCATCGGCCGACCCTGGCGCCCGGTCATTATGTTTATTGCGGCAGCGCCCGTGGCCCCGGCGGTTTGGCGGCGCGCGTCGGCCGCCATTTGCGCCGCGCTAAAACCATCCGCTGGCATGTGGACCATCTGACCACGACGGGCCGGGTATTGGATGTGCTATGCCTTGCCCAAGAGCCGGGCGCATCGGCCCAATCGAGCCAATCGGAATGCGATATCGCCCAGCGCTATCTCCGGCTGCCGGGTGTGTCCATGCCCATTGCCGGTCTGGGTAGCAGTGATTGCCGAACATGCAGGTCTCATTTACTATTAGTACCGACTAATTTTGCACTGACCGTTTGATCGTCTTTTTTTACGAGGCCACGCAATGGCATGCTCCAAATTTCCGCGTATACCGCTGGCACATCTGCCGACACCTCTGGAATATTTGCCTCGCCTGAGTGAACATCTTGGTGGACCGCGCATTCTGGTCAAGCGGGATGATTGCACCGGCCTTGCCACGGGCGGCAACAAAACCCGCAAGCTGGAATATCTGATGGCCGAGGCCGAGGCCCAGGGCGCCGACACCATTTTGACCATTGGTGGTGTGCAGTCGAACCATGTACGCCAGACCGCCGCCGCCGCCGCCCGTGCCGGCCTGTCCTGTCATCTCGTGCTGGCCCGTGCGGTGCCCTGGGATGATCCGGCCTATGAAGTCTCCGGCAATGTACAATTGGATCATCTGTTGGGAGCACAAGTGCATGTATTGCCCGAAGGTACTGACCGCGAAGCAGCCTTCCACCGCATGGCCAGGGTGTTGCGGACCAACGGGAGGAAGCCTTATGTCATACCGTCGGGCGGCTCCAACGCCATGGGCGCCATGGGGTATGTTACCTGTGCCGAGGAGTTGGCGGCGCAAGCCAGGGATGCCGGGGAAAAAATTGATTATCTGATCCATGCCACGGGCAGCGGCGGCACCCAGGCCGGCCTTGTCGCCGGCTTCCACCAGCTGAATAGCGAAACCCAGGTCCTGGGCGTCGATATTACCGCCGCCGCGGACGATATCGCGGCCAAGGTCTGGGCCATCGCCCGTGAAACATCGGATCAGTTGCAGTCCGAAAACGCCCTGCGCAAGACATCCGTGCAAGTCGTCGAAGGTTACGCCGGCGCCGCCTATGGCCTGCCGACGGAGCAAATGCGTGCCGCTGTCCGCCAAGTGGCGCGGCTTGAAGGTTTGATCCTGGACCCGGTTTACACCGGCAAAGCCATGGCCGGTTTGATCGACATGGTACGCCAGGGCCGCTTTTCCCCTGAACAAACCATCGTCTTCCTGCATACCGGCGGCATGCCGGGACTGTTCGCCTATAATGAATTTTTCCAGGCCGACGACGCCATTTAAAACCATTTCCAGTCCAGCCCGCTCCCCCTCCCGGCCGCCCATTGAGTATGATCCCGTGGGCGGCCGGGAGGGGGAGCGGGCAGTTTAGCGAAAACCGTATAGACTCTAACCGGTGGCGGTCATGCCGCCGTCGACGACGACTTCCGAACCGGTCATGAAGCCGGAGGCGTCAGAGGCCAGAAACAGGATCGCGTTGGCGATATCGATGGGTTGGCCCAGGCGCCCGATGGGATGCATCTGGCGAATTTTCTCTATTGCCGCTTTTTGTCCCGCCTCGTCGCGGTGGGCGATCATGCCCTGCACCATGGGTGTTTCAATAGTGCCCGGATGGACCGAATTAACCCGCACATCGTAGCCATATTGGGCCGCTTCCGCCGCTGCCGCCTTGGTCATCAATCGCACGCCGCCTTTCGAGCCGGCATAGGCGATCTGGCGCATATGGCCCTGGATGCCCGCGACCGAGGAGATGTTGATGATGGAACCGCCGCCCGGACCCTGCTTTGTATCCCGCATCGCCGTCATGGCGTATTTGATACCAAGAAATACGCCATCCAGGTTTACCGCCATGACTTTTTGAAAATCCGCTAGCGAGGTATCCGCGATCTTGCGTACCAATTCGATGCCGGCGCCGTTGACGAGAATATGCAGGCCGCCGAATTTCTCTAAAACCGCCGCCATTGTTGCTTCCCACGCGCTTTCCGAAGAAACATCCAGGGGCAGGTAGACGGCCTCTCCGCCGGCTGCATTGATGTCCTTGGCATTGGCTGCACCAGCCTCGGCGTTGATATCGGCTATAGCCACCGCCGCGCCCTTGGCCGCCAGCAGACGCGCCGTTTCCGCACCAATGCCTGAGGCACCTCCGGTGACCAGCGCCACCTTTCCACTTACATCATACATACCGTTACTCCACTGCATTATTCATGAACCTGCCCGGGTCGGGCGTATTGACCAGCGAACGTGCAGGTTGCCTTGACCCGCGCTGTCGATTACGCTTCGTCGTCATCATAACTAAACGGGAGGTTAGAATGAAAAAATTTGGAATTTTAAGGCCCTTGGTGGCGGGTGCGATCGCAGGGGCCATGGCCCTTGGGTTGGCGGTCGCGCCGGCATCGGCCGATATGAAGAAGCGGGAATTCAAGGTAGTTGGTACCTGGGGTTTCCTGGACCATTGGAAAGAGCGTGAAGGTCCGTTTTGGAAGGAACGTCTGCCGAAACTGTCGGGCGGCGCGCTGACCGCAAATGCGAAATCGCAGACGGAGCTTGGTCTTTCCGGTTTTGAAATCATGCGCCTATTGAAACTGGGTGTGTTTGATGCGGTACACGGCGTCACCACCTATGTGGCCCAGGACAGCCCCGCTATTGAAGGCGCCGATTTGTCCGGCGTGATCCAGGATCTGGGTACCTACCGCAAGGCAAATGAAGCCTATCGCGGTATTTTGGCCCGCGAGTTCGAGCAGAAGTACGGTGCCAAACTGCTGATGATCTATGCCTGGCCCAGCCAACAGCTGTGGTGCAACCTTGGTGACAAGAGCATCAAGGAATATGGCTTGCATCAATTAAAGGGCAAGAAAATCCGCACCTACTCAACAACGTTGGGTGATTTCATCGAAGGCGTTGGCGGCTCGGCCGTGACCATCGCTTTTGCCGAGGTTGTTCCGGCGCTGCAAAAAGGCGTGGCTGACTGCGGCCTGACCGGCACCCTGCCGGCCTACAATGCCAAATGGTATCAGGTGGTGACCCATAATATCCGTATCCGTTTGGGTTATGCATCTTCGTTCCTCGCCATGAACCTGAAGCTCTGGAACAGCCTGGACAAAGATACGCAGGCCTTGTTCAACAGGGAATTGCCGAAGTTGGAAGAGGAAATGTGGGTAGCCACTGCCAAGAACGACCAGCGTGGCATGGATTGCAACGCCTCTGGGCCCTGTGATGGCCCCACCGGCGGCATGATCCCGATCGAGCCAACGGCGGCTGACAAGGCCATGTTGAAAGATGTGGTGGAGAATGTCGTCCTGAAGCGCTGGGCAAAACGTTGCGGCACGCAGAAGTGCATCGACGAATGGAATGCGACCATCGGCAAAATTGCCGGCATGAAAGCTTCCATGTAGTTTCCGGCTTTCTATCCACGGGTTGGCGCCGCGTCTTTCCGTTCTTATTGACGCGGCGCCAATTTCGTAATCCTCGGGTCTTCATCAAATTCAGACCAAGGAAGTATAATGATGCTTGCTAATATCCATGCACGGCTGGAATACATTTCCCGCTTGGCGGTATGGGTGGGTGGTGCGGCGCTTATGGCCGCTGCCTTCATGGTTACCGTTGACGTATTATCCAGAAAATTTCTTGGCGTGACCATGAGCGGCTCTGACGAGTATTCGGGCTATGTTTTCTCGGCCACGACAACATGGGCCTATTCTTTTTGTCTTTTGCATCGCTCCAACGTTCGGATCGATGCGCTTTATAGCTTTTTGCCACGTCCGGTTTCAGCCGTACTCGACGTCGTGGGCTGCGTCCTGCTGTTCTATTACATGTCGTACATGACGTACTACGCAGGCCTTTCGTTCTTTGATTCCTATGTTAACAATTCCGTATCGATTACCACTCTGGCCACGCCGCAATGGATACCGCAGCTGTTCTGGTTTGCTGGATTGGCTTTGTTTCTAATCACCTTGGTCTTCGTTACGCTATACGCCACCATCGCCCTGTTGCAGCGTAATTGGGAACTGGTTGGTAAAATTGCCGGCGTTCCGAGCATCGCGGATGTGATTGAGGAAGAAACCCACGGCCAGGACGTTGTCTTGGCGACAGGCGACACCTTAGACAGGACGAAATAGTAAAATGGCCCTTGGGATTCTTGTTGGACTACTTGTACTCGTTCTCTCGGCCGTCCCCGTTGCATCCGTGCTGGGGATACTCAGTTTCGTCCTGGATGAAATCGCCATGGACGGCAGGTTAACGGCGGGACTGGCTGAAATTTACTGGGAAAAGAGCAAGGAATTCATCCTCGTTGCCGTACCCATGTTCATATTGCTGGGTGAAATCATGTTGCGGGCCGGCATTGCCCGGCGCATGTATGGCGCGGTGATCCAATGGCTGTCCTGGCTGCCTGGCGGTCTGATGCATGCTAACATTGGCTCTTGTGCCATTTTCGCCGCCTCATCGGGCTCTTCCGTCGCAACGGCGGCGACCGTGGGTACAGTCGCCTATCCGGAAATCAAAAAGCGGAATTATAACGAACGCCTGTTTCTCGGCTCTCTGGCGGCGGGCGGTACCTTGGGTATTCTGGTGCCGCCGTCGATCAATTTAATCATCTATGGACTGCTAACCGATACCTCTGTTCCCGAGCTCTATCTGGCGGGCATTTTTCCGGGCCTGTGTCTGTCCGCATTGTTCATGCTGTCGATTATCGGGGCTTGTATATACCGCCCATCATGGGGCGGCACCAAGATCGAGACCAATTGGGGCGAACGTATCCGGACTTTGCCCCATCTGCTGCCGCCAATTATCTTATTCGTAGCCGTGGTCGGCTCCATTTATGGCGGCATCGCGACGCCGACAGAGGCGGCCTCTATCGGTGTCATGGTGGCGTTGATCATTGCGGCTTCGTTCAGGACTTTAAATTTCAAGATGCTGCTGGAGTCTTTCGAAGGCACCATGCGCACCACCGCGATGATCATGCTGATCGTGTTTGCGGCGATCTTCCTGAATTTCGTCCTGGGCTTCATGGGCATCACCCAGGCGATGCTGGAATTCATTGCGGCGATGGGTCTGACGCCGGTGCAGACGATCTATTTGATCGTGGTCTTCTATTTGCTGCTGGGTATGTTCATGGAAACCCTGTCCATGATGTTGACCACCGTTCCCATTGTCTTTCCCATCGTGATGAAGTTGGGCGTGCCGGAGTTTTCCGACGTATGGTTCGGCATCCTTATTACGGTGTTAATGGAGGCGGCCCTGATAACACCGCCTATTGGCGTCAACCTGTACGTGGTGCAGGGGATCCGGACACGGGGCGGTAAATTCAACGATGTCGCTATCGGTGCGATCCCATTCGTGGTCGCCATGCTGGCCATGATCGTGATCCTGATCAGCTTGCCGCAATTGGCGACCTGGCTTCCGAACCTGGTTTATCATTAAGAGCCGCTGGTCATCCGGGCATCCGTTCTAGATGGAGTAAACAATGGCCTGGATCATCGGCGTTGATGTTGGCGGCACCTTTACCGATTTTCACGTCTACGATGATGAGAGCGGCGAACTGCGCCTCCATAAAACGCCATCGACGCCGGATAACCCGGCCCGGGCGGTTCTCAACGGGATCAACGAACTGGCCAGCGGCGATCTGGACCTGGCCAATGTCAGCCGTCTCTCCCATGGCACCACGGTCGCCACCAATGCCCTGATCCAGCGGCGCGGCGGCAAGGTGGCTTTGCTGGTGACGGAAGGTTTCCGCGATCTGCTCGAAATCGGCCGCCAGATCCGCCCGCACATGTTCAGCTTTCAACAGGACCATCCCACGCCCCTGGTGCCGCGCGAGCGGCGCTTCGAGGCGGCGGAACGTATTCTCTATGACGGCTCGGTCCATCGTGCGCTGGAGCAAGATGCAATCGACCGGGCGGTGGCTCAGGTCGCCGACAGCGGCGCCGATTGCCTGGCCATCTGCTTGATCTTTGGCTTCGTAAACCCTGATCACGAGAGGCGCCTGCGCCATGCCCTGCACGAAGCATTGCCGGATTTGCATATCTCCATCTCGTCCGATGTGCAGCCTGAGTTTCGCGAGTACGAACGGCTCTCCACCACCGTTCTTAACACCTATCTGCAGCCTATCATGGGCAGCTATCTGACCGAGTTCGAGGATCAACTGACCAAGCTGATGCCCAATGCCGAGCTGGGTATCAATCAATCCGCCGGCGGTCTGATGACGCCGGCACGGGCGCGGCAATTGCCCATACGCACGGCGCTGTCGGGCCCCGCCGCCGGCGTCGTGGGCGCCATTGATGCGGCCCGCTCCGCCGGTCTGGCCAATGTCATTACCTTGGATATGGGCGGTACCTCAGCCGATGTCTGCCTGATCCGCGATTTGGAGGCGGAGGTCGCCTATGACCGCTGGATCGAAGGCTATCCGCTGCGTCTGGCCAGCGTTGATGTCAATGCGGTCGGCGCGGGCGGCGGTTCGATCGCCTGGTTCGAACGGGATGGCTTAATGAAAGTCGGACCGCAAAGCGCGGGCGCCGTACCCGGCCCCGCCTGTTACGGTCATGGTGGTACCCAGCCAACCGTCTCCGATGCCAATCTGGTGCTGGGCCGTCTCTCGGCAAAAGGCCTCCTCGGTGGCGGCATGGCCTTGCAGGTGGACGCGGCCAGGGCCTCCCTGGCAGAGGCGGCGGAACGCCTGGACATGAGTATTGAGCGCACGGCCCATGGTATTCTGGGCATTGTCGCCGCCAACATGGTCCGCGCCATTCGCACTATTTCGGTCGAGCGTGGCCATGACCCGCGGGATTTCGTGCTGCTGCCCTTCGGCGGCGCCGGGCCGCTGCATGCCGCCGACGTCGCCCGCGCCTTGGGCATAACCCGCATGCTGGTACCTGCCGCGCCGGGTATTTTGTGCGCCCGGGGACTGGTCGTCTCAGACCTGCGTGAAGGCTTTGTCATCAGCCGGGTAACGCCGCTGGTCGCCGATACCATGGCCGATCTGACTGCCAATCTGGCCGATCTGCGGCGGCAGGCGGCGGCCTGGTTCAAGACGGCAGGGATCGGGGGGGAGGCCCAGGCAACCATGTACAGTCTCGATATGCGCTACATCGGACAGAATTATGAATTGGCGGTGGAGCTGGATGAGGCGCAGGCGCAACAGCCGGACCTGGCCGTGCTGGCGGAAAAATTCTTCGCTGCTCACGAACGCAACTACGGCTATCACAACCCCGCCGACCCGGTGGAAGTCGTGAACCTGCGCGTCACTGCAATCGGCCGCCTGGCGGGACCTGGTGATGGCTCTGCCATGGGAAACGATGGCGCTGGTACGGTGGCGGTGGCGGACCATCACCGCCCCGTATGGTTCGATGGCGAGGCGCCCTTGGACACGCCCGTCTATGATCGGGCAAAGTTGCTGCCGGGTCAGAAACTCGATGGGCCGGCGGTTATCGAGCAATTGGATGCAACAACCGTACTGGGTCCCGGCGATCAGTGCCAAATTGATCGGGCGGGGAATTTGTTTGTGGAGCTGGCCCCATGACGCGGACGCACGACGATATCGACCCAATTACCCTGGAAATCCTGCGCAACAGCCTGCGCTCGATCACCGATGAATCGTACATCGCCCTGACCAAGGCGGCCTATTCCACCAACATCAAGGAGCGCCGCGACCATTCCATCGCCCTGACCGATACCCAGGGCAGATTGGTCGTGCAATCGGAAAATTCCCTGCCGATCCATCTTGCCTCCATGCTGGGCATGATGGAGCAGTTGCTGGACAAATACGCCGAGCAGGATTTCGCCGAGGGCGACATTTTCGTCGCCAATGATCCCTATGTCGCGGGCGGCACCCATCTGCCCGACGTCAACCTGGCCATGCCCGCCTTCGTGGACGGCAAATTGTTGGGCTTCGTTTGCAATATCGCCCATCACGCCGATATCGGCGGCATGACGCCCGGCAGCATGGCCGGCGGCATGTCGGAAATCTATCAGGAGGGGCTGCGCATCCCCCTGGTGCGCCTGTTCAAGGCTGGCGAGCTGGTACAGGACATTTTTGATCTGCTGTTGTTGAACGTGCGCGTGCCCCATGAGCGCCGCGGCGATTATTTTGCCCAGGTCGCGGCTTGCCGCCTGGGCAGCCGCCGTCTGGGCGAAATGGCGCAACGTTATGGGCGGGCTATGTTGGCACAATCGTTCGATGCCATCATGGACCGGACCGAGGCCCGCCTGCGTGACAGCATCCGCACCGTGCCCGATGGTGTTTATGAATTTACCGACCTGCTGGACAACGATGGCATGGGTACCTCGGACATTCCCATTTCAGTGCGCGTTGATGTGGCGGGTGAAAACATCGCCTTTGATTTCACCGGCACCGGACCGCAAATGAAGGGCAACTTCAACATGACCTTCAACGCCGCCCAATCGGCGGTGTACTACGTCCTGAAGGCCATGCTCGATCCTGACCTGCCCAACAATCACGGCCTGATTCGCGCGGTGGAGATCAGCGCACCCTTGGGTACCCTGGTCAACGCGGTGCATCCGGCGGCGGTGGCGGGCCGCGCCAATACCTCGCAACGGGTGGTCGATGTCCTGATCGGCGCCCTGGCCCAGGCCCTGCCCGAACAAGCGGTGGGGGCTGCCAACGGCGCCAATGTCACGGCTGTGTTCTTCGGCCATGACCCGCGCCATGACCGCACATATCTGTATTTGGAAACTCTGGGCGGCGGCTTTGGCGGCCGTTTCACCAAGGACGGCAAGGATGGCGTGCAGGTCCATATCACCAACACGTCCAACCTGCCGGTGGAGGCGATCGAGGCGGAATACCCCCTAATGGTGGAAAGCTATGGCCTGATCCCGGACTCGGGTGGCGCCGGCAAATACCGCGGCGGCATGGGCATCCGCCGCGTGGTGCGCCCAATCGGCCATGAAGCGGTTTTCTCCGGCATGGGTGAACGTTTTGCCCACCAGCCGTGGGGTATCTTTGGCGGTCAGCCGGGGGGCACGGGGCGCTTCTCCATTCAAGGGCCCAGCCACAATGATGAAACTTTACCTGATAAGCCAAATCATGTGCCCTTCGGCCCGGACGACACGGTGGTGATCGAAACGCCGGGGGCGGGCGGTTACGGCGACCCGGCGGAACGGGACGCCGAGGCCGTGGCGGCGGACTATCGCGACGAAAAATTCAGTGCTGAATATTTGCGAAAATACTACGGCTTCGAGCCGCCGGAATAGAATAGGAGTGCCGGCGAATGACCATGACGCGTCCTGCCTGGGTTGAGATTGATCTGGCCGCGTTGCGCCATAATACGGGCTTGCTACGGGATGTTGTCGGGCCGGATGTGGCGATCATGGCGGTGGTGAAAAACGATGGCTTTGGCTGTGGCGCCGTGGCCGCCGGCAGGACCGCATTGCAAGGCGGCGCCGACAGCCTGGCGGTCGGCAACCCCGAGGATGCCCGCGCCATTCGGGACGCCGGCATCAAGGCGCCCATGCTGCTGTATGCCTCAACCCTGCCCGAGGCGGCAGGATCGGTCGCCGCCTTGGACGTCATCGTTACCGTGCATGATATGGAGAGCCTGGCCGCCTTTGCCGCCGTCGGACAACCGCTTGAGGTGCAGTTCAAGGTCGAGGCCGGTCTGGGCCGCCTGGGCCTGAATTCCGAGGACTGGCCAGGCGCCTTTGCCGCCGTTCAGGCCTCGAACAATCTGCGGCTAACCGGTATTTACACTCATTTGAACGGCGCCGATGATCCCGCGGGCATCAAACGGCAGATCGCGCACTTCGAACAGGCTTACGAGGCGGGGCGGGCCGCCGGGTTCGATGACTTGGGGCGCATGGTCGCCGCCTCCAACATTGTCTTGAGTTATCCGGAATTGAACTATGACGCCGTCAACGCCGGCCGGCTGTTGTTTCACATGCTGGAAGGTGAATGGGCCGGCATGATCGCGACCCGGCCGGTCATATCAGCAGTTAAGAGCGCCATTATCCAGGTTAAGGAATTCCCTGTTGGCGCCCATGTGGGCTTCCTCGGCGGCGGGGCCGTGGAGCAGATAACCCGGTTGGCCGTTTTACCCATTGGCTTCGGTGACGGCTTTAAACATCGCCCGCCCCTGGGCGAGGTTCTGGTGCATGGCCAACGCGCGCCCGTGGTTGGACGCCGGGGCGTCGAACATACGGTGATCGATGTCACCGGGATAGATACAGCCATGGTTGGCGACGAGGCCGTGTTGCTGGGCGTGCAGGATGGCGCGGAAATCACCGGCGCTGAACTGGGCGCCTGGCTGGACCTTCCCTTGATGGAGATTTTGCCCCGCCTCGCCGGCACCTTGCCCAAGGTTTATCTCGATCAATCCTGAGAATATTTATTCGCCGTTGAAGCCATAATCCCGCGCGGCGCCTTCGGGTGTGACGAAACCTTCCGCCAAATCCAACTCGATGGCTTCGCGGGGCCGCAAGGCGGGATCGCCATAGCCGGCGCCGCCCGCCTCGATCATGGTGATACGGTCGCCAGGCTCCAGTTCGTAATGGCCTTTCGGATCCACGGTCACATCGTTGATCCGGTGCTCCCGTGGCTTGCCGTTGCCGCCGCCCATCAGGCCCAGGGGCGGAAAGTCCGTGCGGTTGGCCATGCAGAAGACAGTCATGACATGGCCGCTGTCATTGCGGATGACCACTTCCTGCCCCAGGCCGCCGCGGGATGCGCCCGCACCGCCCGTATCGGGCAGCAGATATTTACGCTCTACCGTGGTCGAGGTCAGCGTCTCCCAGACTTCGATCGGCACCACCGCCATGTTTGATGGCCCCGGCGTGGTTTCCGCGCCGTCCAGACCGGCCAGGGCGCCAAAGCCGCCAGAGGCAAAATAAATCGTCGAAACATCGTGGCCGTCCCGGTGCCGGCCCTGGAAGGTCATCAGATCCATCATGCCGCAGTCGGCCTGGATTTGTTCGGGCACCGCCTCGGCCAGGGCGCCAAAGACCAGGGGCGAGACGAAGTGACCGATCATGTGCCGCGCCCCGGTGGGCGAGGGCGGCTGTGCATCCAGCAGGCAGCCGGCGGGTGCGGTGACGGTTATGGGAACGACGCTGCCGCCATTGTTGGGCAGTTCCGGCACGGTCAGGCACTTCATGGAATACAGCACCATGGCGCGGGTATAGCAGAACGGCACGTTGATGCCCTGGCGTACACAACCGTCGGTGCCGGCAAAATCTACCGTCATGGCATCGCCCGCGACATCGATATGACAGGCCAGGGTGAGGGCGCCGTCCACGCCCTCGATCTGGATTTCGTTATGATAGCTGCCGTCTGGCATGGCCGATATCCGGGCCCGGGTCGCCGTTTCCGAGCGGCCCCGAATCTCTTGGGACAGGCTGGCAAAATCCGCCAGGCCATATTCCACCAGAAAGCCCGTCAGCATGGCTTCGCCGACCTTGGTGGCGGTGACGTTGGCCATCAGATCGCCGATCACCTGGTCCGGCGCGCGGACGTTGGTGCGCATCAGCTCGATGATGAAATCGTTCTGTACACCTGCCTCGAACAGTTTGCAGACCGGCAGGCGCAAACCTTCGTGATAGATCTCCCGCGCCGCCGCGCCAAAGCCCAGGCCCCCGATGTCGGGCAAATGGGTGATGGAGATAACATAGGCGACAATGCGGCCGTCATGAAAAACCGGCCGCATGACGTTGATGTCAAACATATGGCCGGTGCCAAGCCAGGGATCGTTGGTGATGATCACATCGCCGGGCCGCAGGCTTTCGGCGGGGTAGCGCGCCAGCATATGCTGCAGGGTGGCGGGCGCGGTGCCCATGAAGACGGGCACGCTATAGGTGCCCTGGGCCATCAACTGGCCGTCCGCATCCAACAGGGCCACGGTTAGATCATAGCTTTCACTGACGATGGTCGAGAACGAGGTCCGCACCAGCGTGGTGACGATCTCGTCCGAGATGGCGACCAGACGGTCCCACATAATGCCGACACTGACTGCATCCAGGCTCATGACAGCCTCACTAGCTCGGCAATAAGATTGCCAAATTCATCCACTTGCACTCGATCGCCCGGTCCGATGATCACGGTGGACTCCCGCTCCTCGATCAAGGCCGGGCCGTCAATTATGACGCCGATGCCCAAGTCTTGGCGGTCATAGACCGGCGCCGCCACATAGTCCTCACCGAAATAGGCCTGCCGGGTGCCCTTTGGCGCGGCCTCACCCTGGGCCGTGGGCGCCGCGCTGGCGAGTTCCGGCGGTGTCGCCGAGACCTCCACCTTCCAGGTCGTCACCACCAATGGCGCGTCCAGCAACGCGGCGCCATGTACCGCCGCATAATGTTCGCGGAATATTTGGGCCAAGGCCTCGATTTTGACATCTGGCGGCAGGCTCACCTCGATCTCGTGGCCCTGGCCGTGATAACGCATGTCCAGGCGGCGGTTGATGCTTAACGCTTCGGTCTCGACTTTAGCCTCCAACAGCGGCGCCATGGCATCCGCTTCCAGAGCGGCCAGGGTGCCGGCGAAATCTTCCGCCGTCAGGTCATCGACAAAGATCTGCCGGGTCCGTGCCACTTCAAACGTCAAGGGGCTGGCCAACAATCCCAGGGCCGACATGACACCGGCGGCAACAGGAAAGATCACCCTTGGAATGCCCAGCTTGCGCGCCACGCCCATGGCATGCACCGGGCCGGAACCACCAAAGGCGATCATTGAACTGCCGCGATAGTCAAAGCCCCGTTCGGAAGCGTGAATGCGGAAGGCCCTGGCCACGTCTTCATCGACGATTTCGTGAATACCCCACGCGGCCCGCGCCAGGGACAGTTTTAGCGGCGCGGCGATATTGTCGCGAATGACCTGTTCGGATGCCGCCCTATCCAGGCTCATCTCGCCACCCAGAAAGAACTCCGGGTCCAGATAGCCCAGCACCAGATTAGCGTCGGTCAAGGTGGCGTCGCCGCCGCCCTGGCCATAGCAGGCCGGGCCGGGATCGGCGCCGGCGCTGTTTGGGCCAACCCGAATGGTGCCGCGCACATCAACCCCGGCGATGGAGCCGCCACCGGCCCCAATCTCGATCATGTCGATCACCGGGCTTTTCACCGGCAGGCCGCTGCCGGCCTTGAAGTCATGCATGCGGGCGACTTCCTGATGGTAGACCTTGATCGCCGCGCCACCGCGGATCAAGGCGCCCTTGGCGGTGGTGCCGCCCATATCGAACGACAGCAACTCGGTACGTTTCAGGGCGCGGCCATGAAAGGCGGACATCTGGGCGCCGGCGGCGGGGCCGGACTCGATCACCCGCGCGGGGAACCGCCGTGCCGTTTCAGGTGTCAGCGTACCGCCCGAGGACGACATGACGAAAAATTGCCCGCCAAAGCCAAGCTCTTTCAGACCCATCTCCAAGCGCCGCAGATACTGATCGAACATGGGCTGGGTAAAGGCGTTGATGGTGGTGGTGGTAAAACGCTCAAACTCCCGCCACTCGGGACAAACTTCCGATGATAGCGATACCGCCAAGTCGGGATAAGCCGCCGCCGCCATTTCACCCAGGGCTTGTTCATGTGCGGGGTTGGCGTAACCGTGCAGCAGACAGATGGCCAGGGCTTCGATGCGCTCTTCTTGCACCAAGTGGTCCAGAGCGGCCCGCGCGCCAGCCAGATCAAGCGGCACTTCAATGGTGCCGTCATAGTGGCAGCGCTCGTCAACCTCCCCGCGCCGCCGCCGTGGTACCAGGGGATCGGGGAAGACCAGACGCAGATCAAACACGTCGTAGCGTTTCTCCTGGCGCATATCGAGGATATCGCCAAAGCCCCGCGTGGTCAGCAGGCCCGTACGCGCGCCCTTGCGCTCGATCACCGCGTTGGTGACCAGGGTCGTACCGTGGACGATTTCGACGACCGCGCCCAAATCCAAGCCATGGCGGCGCAACAGGTTGGCGGTGCCTTCCAGAACCGCACGGGAGGGATCATCGGGCGTGGTCAGCTGCTTGTGAATGGCAAACGTCCCGGCGTCTTCATTAAACCCAGTTGAATTTACCAGGGCAAAATCAGTGAAGGTGCCGCCAATGTCGATGCCAAGGCGATAGGCCATGCCGATTTACTCCACTAATTCGCTCATGTTACCTCTGCCAGTCGCAGCGATGTAGAACCGGCCATGATAGCAATATATGCTGCGTCCATGACCGAACCTACCGATCCCCAGCCAACAGCCCCGGCGCGGCCCGTGACAGCCGTCAGCCGGGCGGCCAGAATATTACGTTATCTGGGCCGTAGCCAGGAACCTTTGGGCGTTAACCGCATTGCCCGCGAGCTGGACCTGATCCCCTCCACCGCGCTGCATATCCTGCGCACCCTGGCCTACGAGGATCTGGTGGTGTTCGAACCCAATACGAAACGCTACAGCCTGGGCATCGGTATCCTGGGCATCGCCCGGGATATGTTGGGCAGCAGCGGTTTCGTGCAGGCGGTGCAGAGCCATTTGGAAGACATCGCCGCCACCTTTGATGTGGCCGCCATTGGGGTGGAGCTGGATAGTCACGAGCATATGGTGGTCGCCGCCCTGGCCAGCCCACGCCTCAACTTGAGCATTCATGTCAATATCGGCAGCCAGTTCCCGGCCTTGATCTCGGCCACTGGCCGCTGTGTCGCGGCACAGCGGGGTTGGGACCGGCAAAAACTGGCCCGCAGCTTTGAGAAACTGCGTTGGCAGAACCCGCCAGCGTTCGAGACCTGGCTGGATGAAATCGAAGCCGCCCGGCGGGATGGCTTCGCCATCGACGATGGCAACTATATTCGCGGCATCGTTATTATTGCGGCGCCCATAGCGCCATCACCAGGCGCGCCCAGCCGGGCGGTTGTCGCGGTCGGGTTGGCGGCGCAGTTGGACGACAGCCAGCGCCAGGCCCTGGCGCAACGGTTGCGCAGCGTGGCTGGCGGCCTGTCGGATTAAATTCGGCCCAAGGCGCGCAGCAGCCTCGGCGGCGTGATCGGCGTTTCGGCGATCGTGGCATCGAAGGGCCTGATGGCATCGTTGACCGCATTTAGAATGGCACCCACGGCGCCCGCCGTACCGGCCTCGCCCGCACCTTTTGCGCCCAGTTCCGAGGTCTTGGTCGGGGTTTCGATATGGGCAACTTCGATATCCGGCATTTCGCCGGCCATGGGCACCAGATAGTCGGCGAAACTGCCGGTCAAAAGATGGCCATCTTCGTCATAGCGCAGCTCTTCATACAGCGCGGCGCCGATACCCTGGACGACGCCGCCACGTACTTGCTCCTGGACCAGCAGGGGATTGAGAATACGGCCGCAATCGTGCACCACCACGTGGCGCAGCGGCGTGACCATGCCGCTGTCCACATCAACATCGACAATGGCGATCTGCAGGCCATTACCGGCCAGAAACAGGCGGCCCCGGCTGGCGTAGCGTTCGGTTACGGTCAAATCGGCGTTGATGCCTTCAGGAATGCTGTAGGGCTGAAAGTGGCCGATCCGGGCGATTTCCGAAACCGCCATGTGCGCCGCGCCGGAGCGGCCGTCGACGACCACGCCCTGATCGATGCTCAAGTCGCTAGGATCTTTTTGCAATAGAGAGGCGGCGATGTTGAGAATATTTCGTTTCAGCGTTGTTGCCGCCCGCAATGCCGCTTCGCCACCAAGTGCTGCACCACGCGAGCCCCAGGAACCGCCGCCCACCGGACACAGCGCGCTGTCGCCGCTGATCACTTCGATATCCGCCAAGGCCACCCCCAGGGCATCGGCCACGACCTGCTGGATGCCCGTGTCGATGCCCTGGCCCTGATCCGTGGCGCCAGTGTAGCAGCGCACGGTGCCCGAGGCTTCCAGGCGTAACAGACAGGTTTCCTGGGCCGAGATATGCTGGCCGCCCTCGCCATAATATTCCGGGCCGATGGCGGTTAGTTCGACGAATGTCGCCACGCCGATGCCGCGATAGATGCCCTGGGCGCGTAGCTCCGTCTGCTCCTGGCGGAACTGCGTCATGTCGACGATCTCCAGGGCCCTGTCCAGGCAGCCGTTAAAGGACAGTTGTTCGAACTCGACGCCGCCCGAGGAGGTTCTGGGGAAATCGTCCCCATCGAGATAGTTTCGCCGGCGTATTTCGATCGGGTCCAGGCCCAAGGTCTCCGCACCCAGATCGACCAGACGTTCGGCCACCGCGCAGGCGATGGGGTGGCCGACGGATCGAATATGGCCCAGGATGCTCTTGTTCAGAAAGGCCATGCGTACGTCGGCCCGATAATGTTGGTGGCGGTAGGGCGCGCCGGTCAGACGGCTGATCTGATTACCTTCGGCGATGCTGGAGCGCGGGTACTGGCCATAGGCGCCCGCATTGAACAGGTCATCCACCTGAATGCCCAGGATCTCTCCCGTGTCGGAAAAGGCCATGCGGGCCTCAACCTCATGGTCCCGGCAATGCACGTCGGCCAGGAAGGACTCCAGGCGGTCGGCGATATACTTGACGGGCCGTCCCAGCAACCGCGCCGCGGCGCAAGCCACCAACTCGTCCGCCATCAGGTGATGTTTCAAGCCAAAGGCGCCGCCCACGTCAGGGCAAATGACACGCACTTTATGTTCCGGCAGACCGAGCAGGCGGGCATACAGGTCCTGCTGCTGGTGCGGCGTCTGGTGCGATTGGTGCACGGTCAGGCGGCTCTCCGACGGCTCGAACGCGGCAATAATGCCCCTCGGTTCCAGGCTGATGCCGCTGTGGCGGTGAAAGCGAAAATGCTCTTCCACCACATGATCGGCGTCGGCGAAGGCCGCATTCACATCACCCGCCGTGACCTGGGTTTCAAACGCCAGATTGCTGCTCATGTCGTCATGCAGAACGGGCGCGTTCGGGGCCAGGGCCTGGTTGGCATCCGTTATTGCCGGTAACTCGTCCCAATCCACCGAGACACGCTCGGCGCCATCCTCGGCTTCGGCCCGGCTATTGGCCAGGACGGCGGCGACCGCCTCGCCCTGCCAGCGCACCACGTCGCGGGCTAGGGCGAATTGTTCCGGCGCTGCCATGGCGGGAAACAGTTTATGTTCCGCCCGCCATGATGACACCGCCCCTTCCAGATCCTCCGCCGTGAAGACGGCAATGACGCCGGGTAAGGCCAAGGCCTCCCTGGTCTCGATTGCGCCGACATGGGCGTGTGCATAGGGGCTGCGGACCAGGGCCAGGTGCAGCATGCGCGGCAGGCTGATGTCGTCCACATAATTGCCCCGGCCCAGCAACAGCCGCTTGGCCCGGTCACGGGGGACGCTGGCGCCGATGCTCATGAGGTGATACCGCCCGGGCGCCTGGCGGCGACCTCGGCGACCGCATCGACGATGGCCTGATAACCGGTACAGCGGCAGAAGTTGCCCGATAGATAGTCACGGATGTCCTGGCGGCTGGGCGCGGGATTGGCCTGTAGCAATTCCTGCGCGCTTAGCAACATACCCGGCGTACAAAAACCGCATTGCAGGGCGTTCAACGCATGGAAGCTCCGGCGCAGATCGCTCAACAGATCATCGCTGCCCTCGATAGTTCGTATCTCGCAGCCGTCCGCCTGCACGGCGAGGACCAGACAGCCGCGTACCGTTTCGTTATCCAGCACAATGGTACAGGCCCCGCAGGCGCCCTGTTCGCAGCCTACGTGAGAACCCGTGAAGCCCAGATCGTGACGCAGGAAGTCCACCAGGTTTTGCCGCACCGGCACCTCGCGCGACACCGCCTCGCCATTCACCGTCAGGGCTATGCGCCGGGTCCTTGCCGTCATTGCAGCAACTCCGTCAATGCTTGCCGTAACAGAACCTGCACCAAATGCCGGCGGTAGGCTGGCGGATAGGCCGGATCCTCGGGTGGATCAACTTCTTCGCCAATCAGTTCCGCCGCCGCTTCGATGCGCAGATCGTCGAGTGGTGCTTCCTTTAGATACGCCATTGTTTGGCGCGCCAGCATCGGCCGGTCTGAAACGCCAAGCAGCGCGATGCGTGGTCCGTTCTTGACATCCGTCACCAAAGCCAGGCCGGCCATTGCGAAATCACCCTGGCGGCGTGCGATCTCCTTGAAGATACAGACGCTGTCCGGGCCGGGTTTGGGCAGACCGATGGCCGTCAACATTTCATCCGAAGCCAAGGCGGTCTCATAGACGCCATGAAAAAAATCTTCCGCCCCGACCCAGCGCTGGCCGCGTTCCGATGCCAGCAAGAATTGGCCGTCCAGGGCAAGGCAACAGGCGGCCAGCTCCGCCGCCGGGTCGGCCATGGCCAAACTGCCGCCGATGGTGCCGCGATGGCGCACCGCCGGATGGGCGATATGACCGATGGCTTGCGGCAATAGCGGCAAGATCCGGGCAATCAACGGACTGGCGGCCAGATCGCAATGGCGCACCAGGCCGCCGATCTCGATATGACCGTCCTGTTCGGTGATCTGTTTCAATTCGTCTAGACGGCCGATGTCGATCAGCAATTCCGGTGCGGCCATGCGAAAGTTCAATAGCGGCAACAAACTTTGCCCGCCGGCGATGATGGCGGCGTCCTCACCATGCCGCGCCAGCAAACTCAAAGCCTCCGCCAGGCCCTGGGGGCGCTCATAGTCGAAATCCGGTGCTTTCATGAACGCCTATCTAACCCCAGACCTCTGCCGCGACCTCGACAATCAGGCGCAGTTTGGCAATTTCATCTGCCTCGGTGATCTTATTGCCGTGGTGGGTGGAGGAGAAACCGCATTGCGGGCTGAGGCATAGGCGGTCCAGGTCAATGTATCGCGCTGCTTCGTCGATCCGGCGCTTCAGGGTGTCCTTGGTCTCCAACGGGGCGGTCTTGGTGGTGACCAGACCCAGGACCACGATCTTGTCGTCGGGGACAAAGCGCAATGGTGCGAAACCTCCCGCCCGCTCGCTGTCATATTCCATGAACAACGCGTCGATACTGACCGTGTTGAAGACCCGCTCGGCCACCGGTTCGTAACCGCCCTGGGCGGCCCAAGTGCTCTGAAAATTACCCCGGCACATATGCATGGCCGTGGTTACATCATCGGGCAAATCTCGGATAGCGTCGTTTAGGGCCTGGGCGTAGGTCAGGGCCAATTCGTCGGCATCATCGCCCCGTGACTTTAGATTGGCGCGGATATCGTCGTCGCAGAGATAGGCATAAGAGATGTCGTCGAGCTGTAGATAACGGCAACCATTGGCCGCCAGATCACCCAGCTCCGCCCTATAGGCGGCGGTAAGATCGGCCCAGAATTCAGCCAGGTCCGGATAGGCCGCCTCCGAGATGCCTTCACGGCCGGCTCTGAAATGTGCCATGGAGGGGCCGGGTACGGTGAATTTGGCGGTATGCTCCGTCAGTCCGTTCAGATAGGTGAAGTGATCCACCATGACTGGCTGGGAACGCGCCAATTTGGCGGTGATCATGGCCCGGGGCGGTTGCTCATCACTGCCCTGGAAGGTGCCCTTGTCCAACGGCGCGCCCAGTTCGAAGCCGTCAAAGCCGGAGAGGAAATCGAAATGCCACCAGGTGCGGCGAAACTCGCCGTCGCTAATGCCTTGCAGGCCGATGTCTTCCTGCAATGCCACCACATCACGGATGGCGGCATCTTCAACCTTTCGTAAAGCCGCTGCATCGATTTCGCCCCGCGCCGACTTGGCGCGCGCGTCGTGCAGATTGGCGGGCCGCAACAGGCTGCCCACATGATCGGCGCGGAACGGTGGTTTCAGGCGAGCTGCCATGGTTTCGTCCTCTAATCGGTATCGATGACTGCTTGTACGTCCTTGGGGTCCACGGCGAAATCAAGGCCGGCGCGCTCCTGCTGCAACAACATGGAAACGCGGGAATCCCGTCCCTCCCAGCCACGGCCCAGGGCCTCGGTCATCTCGGCCACGGTCTGGTCGATCAGACGCATGGGCACACCGACATCGCGGCCCATCTGGGCCGCCAGCGAGACATCCTTGTGGGCCAGACGCAGGGCGAAGTCCGGCGGATCGTATTGGTTGATCAGGTAATGATCGCCCAGACTGTCAAAGGTCCGTTGCCGGCCCCGCGCACCTTGGCGCACCGCCTCGAACAACGCCAAAGGCTCGACACCCGCTTTGACGCCGACCGAGAAAACCTCCGCCAGAGCCGTCTGGATGGCATAGCCGGCGGCGTTATGAACCAATTTCGCCACCGCGCCGGCGCCGATCAGGCCGATATAGCGAACCTGATCGCCCAGGGCATCCAGGACGCCTCGGTTGGCCTCGAACACCCCCTTGTCGCCGCCGACCCAGATCGCCAGCTTGCCGGAAGCGGCACCCTTGGGGCCGCCGCTGACGGGTGCGTCCAGGTGGTGCAGGCCCTTGGCGGCAAGGGTCGCGCCAATGTGCCGGACCGAGGTAGGGGAATTGGTGGAAAGATCGAAGAAAACCGTGCCCGGACGCATGCCGGCGATCAAACCATCGGTCTCATCCAACGCCACCGCCTCGATCTCCCTCGGGCCGGGCAGGGAGGTCAGGATCACGTCAGAGACCGCCGCCAGTTCCCGTGGCGTATCGGCCCATTTGGCGCCCGCCGCCAAGTGCGGCTCGGCGACCTGGCGGTGCAGGTCATTTACCGTGACCTCGAAGCCGGCCTTGATCAGGTTGCTGGCGAACGAGGCGCCCATGGTGCCCAGGCCGATAAATCCGATCTTTGTCATTTGTTCGTACTCCTTACTTTATGATCACTTCTGGTTTTCGAAAATTTCCAGCGCGACCCGGCCCGCGTTCACCGCGCAGGGCCACCCGGAATAGAATGCCAGATGAGTGATCAAGCCGAATATTTCTTCCTTGGTGACGCCATTGTCGATCGCGCGGGCCATGTGGCCGCGCAGCTCGTCCGTGCGGTACAATGCGATCAGTACAGCGCAAGTGGCCAGACTGCGGTCGCGCTTGGACAGCTCGGGCTGTTCCCAGACATCGCCGAACAGCACTTCGTCGCGCAGTTTTCCCAATTGCGGGATCAATTCATAAACTGTCTTCTTGTCCGCCATTACTCGCTCTCCTAACCATGCTACGTTTCCGCCAAATCATGACATCCAATGACGGTAATAAAAAGGGGCGGGTTTTGGTATGGCGCACATCTTGGTAACAGGCGCATCGGGTTTCGTGGGTGCGGCGGTGGTCGCGGCCCTGGCCGCGCGGGGCGACCGGGTGACGGCGTTCGACATGGGGTTGTCGCCCGCCCTGCGCAAAATCGCCGAGCAATATGACAGTGTACGTCCGGTGCTGGGCGAGATTACCGAATGCCCGGCGGTGATGGCGCTGTTCAAGGAGGACGCCCCCGATTGCGTCTTTCATGCCGCCGCCATCGTCGGCGTGATCGCCTCTGTCCGCGCCCCCATGCGTACGTTCGAGGTCAACATTGGCGGTAGCATTAATTTGCTCGAGGCCATGCGTCTGTTCGGTACCCGGCGCATGGTGCATATGAGTTCGGAAGAAACATATGGCGCCTTCCAATCGGAGGTGATCGACGAGGAGCATCCGCAAAATCCGCTGCATCCCTACGGCGTGTCGAAGCTGTCGGTGGAGCATCTGGGCCGTGGCTATAAGGAGCAATACGGCTTGGAGGTTATCCATCTGCGCGCCATCTGGGTCTATGGCCCTGACCTACCGCGCGAGCGGGTGCCCAATTCATTCATCAACGCGGCCATGGCCGGGCGCCCGTTTCATCAACCATTTGGCGCTGATTTCGTTTGCGACCATACCTATGTCGATGACATGGTGGATCTGGCCTTGTTGGCCATCGACAAGGAAGAGCATCCCTGTGATGCCTATAACGTCGGCACCGGCACGGGCGTCAGTTTGCGCGAGATCGCCGAGATCGCGACCGAGCTGGTGCCCGGCGCCCAGTTAAGCGTTGGTAACGAGCCTTATCGCCATGGTGACGCGGACTTCAACGTGGCCTGTGTGCATAAAGGCGCCCTGGACATCAGCCGGGCCCGCGAGGTTTTGGGCTACGATCCCAAATTCGATATCCGCAAGGGCCTGATGGCGTTTCTACCCTAAACTTTGGGTGCTACATCCAACCTTGCCACGATGCCTTCAAGGTCGGGGCGGGGTGCTGGATAGCGCTGTAGTACCGCCGGGTCATGGCCAGGGACGATATGGGCATTGTCAGATGCCAGAGCGCGCAGCTTGCGATGACTTTCCAGCATTTCGTACAGGTTTTCGTGGGTTTGAAACGGCGTTTCTTGTTCGAAACTCTCGTAATAATGCGCCGTGTCCGAAGCCAGGACCACCGGGCCCCTTGCGGTATAGACGCGGACAGCCTGCAGGCCTCGGGTGTGGCCCGGTAGATGATGCACGGTGACGCCGGGGGCGACCTGATCTTCGCCAGCATGGAAAATAACCCGGTCGCCGTAGGTCAGGCGGACCATTTCAAGCACGTCATCCAGCTTGAACGAATGGCGCAGTGCCGGATGGGTCATGGCCCGCCCGGTGACGAACGACATCTCCTCGTCCTGAATATGAAAGCGCGCCTTGGGGAACAGTTCCAGATTGCCCGCATGGTCGTAATGCATGTGGGTAATGATCACATCCTCGATTGCGTCGGCATCGATATCCAGTAGTGCCAGGCCTTCCACCGGCGAGCGTAGAAAGCTGCGGCCCCGGCCTTCGCCTTCCTCTTTGTCGTAGCCCACATCGATAACAATCGTGCGCTGATCATTGCGGATCACCCAGATAAAATAATCCATGGCGATGGGTGCATCGTGGGGATCGCCGTGCACGAACATAGCGCCGCGCTCACCCATGCGGTCGCCGTATTTAATGGCGTAGATTTCATAGGGTGTGTCCGACATCTCTATTCCTTTCAAAGCGAATCTAAATTTAGTGTAACATCGCAGCCTAGTTGGGGAGAGGTCATGCGATTTATAATTTATGGTGCCGGCGGCGTCGGCGGTGTCATCGGCGCGCAGTTGTTTCAAGGTAACGTTGACGTGACGTTGATTGCCCGGGGCGATCATCTTGCCGCGATCCAGGACCGGGGCCTGCTGTACAAGACACCGGAGCAGTCCGTGCACGTGCCGATCCCTGCGGTCAGCCATCCCCGCGAGATCAATTTCCGTGGCGATGAAGTGGTTATCCTGACCATGAAGACTCAGCATACCGAAGCCGCATTGGAGGATCTGCGATTGGCGGCGGGCGACGAGGTCCCGCTGTTTTGCTGCCAGAACGGCGTCGCCAACGAACGCATGGCCCTGCGCCGGTTTCAAAATGTTCATGCCATGATGGTTTATCTGCCGGCCATTTTGTTGGATCCGGGCACGGTGCTGGCCCATGCCGCCCGTAAATCCGGCGTGCTGGATGCCAGCATTTATCCCACGGGCAGTAATGATCTGGTGGCTGAGGTCACCGCTAGCTTGAACAGTGTCAATTTTTCCGCCCGGCCCAATCCCACGGTGATGCGTTTCAAATACGGCAAGCTGATCATGAACCTGGGCAACGCCCTGGCCGCTGTCTCGCCGCCCGGTGACGAGGCCGATGCGATCCGGGCCCAGATGCGCGCCGAGGCGGAAGCCTGCATGACGGCTGCTGGCATCGATTGCGCCCCTCAGGCGGAGGAAAAAGCGCGCCGGGGCGAGCTGATGAAATCAGCGCCAGTGGCGGGCGAAGCGCGGGGCGGTGGTTCCTCGTGGCAGAGCCTGGCGCGCGGCACCGGCAATATCGAGGCGGATTACCTGAACGGTGAAATCGCCCTGTTGGGCCGGCTGCATGGTGTTCCGACGCCGGCCAATATCACCCTGCAACGCCTTGCCAATCAACTAGCCGCCAACAAGGGAGAGCCGAAAAGCATCCCCCTGGCCGAGGTGCGCCGGCAGATCGATCAGGTTAGCTAACTAGAGCCAAATTTGGGCGCGCGCTTTTCCAGGAAGGCGCGCATGCCTTCCCGTGAATCATCCGAGAGGATCAGTTCCAGCTGGTTCTTGCGTTCGAAGGCCAGCACTTCGGCCAGGGAGGCATTGGCGGCGGCATAGACACCGCGTTTGATCGCCGCCAGGGCTTGCGGCGGGCCGCTGGCCAGGGTTTTGGCAAAGGCCTGGACGTCATCGCGGAATGTGTCCATGGGATAGAGCTGGTTCAGCAGACCCAGGCGATGGGCTTCCTCCGCCCTGATCCTCTCGCCGGTCATCATCAACTCCATGGCCTTGGCGGCGCCGACCAGCTCGGTCAAGGAGCCGAAGCCGGCCCAGTCGGGTATCAGGCCGATTTTCACGAAGCTCTCCGAAAACAGCGTTTTCTCGCAGCCCAGGCGGATATCGCAGGCCAGGGCCATGTTCATGCCGCCGCCGGCGGCGGCGCCGTTGACCGCCGCGATAACCGGTTTTGGTATGCCGCGCAGCAGGGTCACGACCGCCTCGACGGTGACCAATGTGCCGCCCATTTCGGATATATCGCCAATGTCCTGTTTCGCCGCCATTGCCGCGATATCGCCGCCGGCGCAAAACGCTCTGCCCGCGCCGGTGATGACGATGCAGCGCACGTCGGGAACGGCGGCGCAGGTTTCCAAATGGCCCAAAATGACCTCGCGCATATCGCCCGCCAAGGCGTTCATCGCCTCCGGCCGGTTCAAGGTGATGGTGGCGATATGGTCGCTGACGTCGAACAGAATTTGCGGGTCGCTCATTTGGTCATACCTTTGGCTTGCGGCTGCATGGTCCAGGGATCATCATGGCGGGAGCTAGAAACGCAAAGGATAGCCTGAAGATGACGATTGGCAAATGGGGCGTTTGGTTCGCCCCCAACAGAATGCCCATGGTGGACGTGGGCCGCTTGGCGGCTGAGGTCGAGGGGCATGGCTATGATATTCTCTGGTATCCTGAATCCCTGGCCTACGAGGCCATGGCCCTGGGCGGCTATTATCTGGGCCGGACCACGAAACTGAACGTTGCCAGCGGTATCGCCAATATCTACGCCCGCGATGCCGCTGCCGCCATGCAGGGGCACAATACCCTGAACGCGCTTTATGACGGGCGCTTTATCCTTGGCCTTGGTGTTTCGCACATACCCATGGTCGAAGGCGCGCGGGGCCATGACTATGGCAAGCCGCTGCCCACCATGCGCGCCTATCTTGATGCCATGTACGCCACGCCGGTGCAGGTCGCCGCACCCGAACGCCGGGTCGTCCTGGCCGCCCTGGGACCGAAGATGCTGGCACTGTCGGCGGCGCATGCGGACGGCGCCCTGCCCTATAACGTGACGCCGGAACATACCGCGCGGGCGCGCGGGATCGTCGGGCCGGGCAAGGCGATCTATGTGGAGCAGAAAATCTGTCTGACGGAGGATGCCGCGGTGGCGCGCGAGGTCGCGGCAAAGCAGCTGGCCATGTATCTGGTGCTGCCAAACTACCGCAACTGCTGGCTTAGGCTGGGCTTCACCGAGGAAGACCTATCAGGGCAAGGCAGCGACCGCTTCCTTGACGCCATGGTCGCCTGGGGTTCGGAAGCCACCATTCGGGCCCGTTTACAGGCCCATTTCGATGCCGGTGCCGATCATGTGGCGATCCAGCCGTTTGATCCAGCGGGGGGCACCTCGCCGGATTGGAATGCATTGGCTGTCTTTGCACCAGGCGATTAAGCCTCTATAAATTCCAAGAAGAAAACCCAATCAGGAGTGAACATCATGTCCGCCATAAGAGTTGTTGCCATCATCACCGCCAAGCCCGGTCAGCGTGACGCGGTTCTGGAAATCGCGCGCGCCAATATCCCCGCCGTGCTGGCCGAAGAGGGCTGCATCGAATACGCCCCCACCGTTGATGCCGAGGGCATGGGTGGTTTTCAGACACAGTTCGGCCCGGATACATTTGTCTTTGTCGAGCAATGGGGCAGCGTCGATAACCTGAAGGCTCATGCCGCTTCCGAGCATATGAAGGCTTATGGCGCCAAGACCAAGGAGATGATCGAAAGCCGGGTCATTCACGTCCTCTCCGACGTTTAACAACAGAATAATCGGCAAGATTGACTTGGCCGCATCAGACATGGTGCGGCCTTGTCGTTTTCAGCCGTTTTCAACCGTTTTCATTAGGGAAAATTGCTCATGCATTACGACGCCATCGAGAATAATCACGGCCTGGCGCACGACCCGTTCAAGGCATTGATCGCGCCCCGGCCTATCGGCTGGATCGGCTCCATCAGCAAGGATGGTATCTACAATCTTGCCCCTTATAGCTTTTTCAATGCGATCAGCGACCGGCCGCACTACGTGATGTTCTCGTCAAAAAACATCAAGGACAGCGTGCGTAACGTACAGGAGACGGGAGAATTCACCTGCTCCATGTCCACCTGGGATACCCGCGATGGCATGAACATCTCCTCCGCCCCGGTACCACGGGAGATGGACGAGTTCCCGATTTCCAACCTGACCGCCACGGCATCAAAGTTCGTCAAGCCGCCCCGGGTCAAGGAAAGCCCGGCGGCTTTCGAATGCCGCTATTGGAAAACCGTTGAACTACCCGACGTCACGCCCGGTTCCGACCAGGGCCATTTCATGGTCATTGGCCAGGTCGTTGGGATCTATATCGATGACAATTACATCTCCAACGGCATCGTCGATACTGGCGCCATGCGGCCTTTGGCCCGCCTGGGCTACATGGATTATGCCGTGGTAACGCCGGAAACCATGCTGACCATCAATCGGCCGGAAATGACCGAGGCCGGCGAAATCGCCAATACCCAGGCCGGTGCCTGGGACGGCGCGTATAGATAGGGAGACTGCGATGACTGTGCGTCTTGGATATCTTCTGCCCACGCGTGAGGTCGTCATGCGCGGCCAGCCGGAAGCTGGGCCTTTGATGGATCTGGCCGAGCGGGCCGAGGGTTTGGGTTTCGATTCCGTCTGGGTTGGCGACAGTCTGCTGGCCCGGCCCCGGCACGAGCCCCTGACATTGCTGGCCGGCATCGCGGGCCGGACCAAGAAGGTCGAGCTGGGCACCGCCGTCTTGCTGCCCACCCTGCGCAATCCCGTGATCATGGCGCATCAGGTGGCGACGTTGGATCAGATCAGCCAGGGCCGGGTGATCCTGGGCGTTGGCATTGCCGGTGACGTGCCTGCCATCCGGGCCGAATTCGCCGCCGCCGGCGTGCCGTTCGAGAAACGCGTCGGCCGCATGATGGAAGGCCTGCGTCTGTGCAAGGCGCTATGGAGTGGCAAGCCGGTGGATTGGGACGGCCGTTGGCCGGTGGAGCAAGGCGTCCTGGCGCCCACGCCGCACAGACCCGGCGGGCCGCCGATCTGGGGTGGCGGCTCGGCGCCCGCGGCCCGTGTGCGCACGGGGCGGCATTTCGATGGCTGGTTCCCCACCGGGCCGGACGCGGCGGGTTGGGACGAACAATGGACCGGCGTCAAGGACAGCGCGCGCGAGGCCGGGCGTAACCCGGACGATCTGGTCGGCGCGGTGTATCTAACCCTTGCCATCAATGACGACGCGGCCAAGGCGCAGCAACAGGTCGATACCTTCATGGAGGAATATTACGGCGCCTCGGCCAAGGTCCTGGCCAAGCATCAGGCCACCTATGCTGGCGGGGCGGCGGGCTGTGCGGAATGGCTCAAGGGTTATGCGGATGCCGGCGCCACGCATATGGTTTTACGCTTTGCCGGCGAGCACGAGAGACACATGGACATCATCGCCGAAATCCGCGCTTCGCTGGGCTGGTGAGCGCTGGTTTCATGCGGGCCGCTGCCATGCAAACCACTATTTATCGAACACCGGTTTTCAGGCAGTTCTTTGTCTTTCTGTCCTGGCTCGGCCTTGGCTTGGGTGGCTGGAAAATCGAGGGCACGGCACCGAAGGAGGACAAGTATGTCCTGATTGCCGCACCGCATACGACCAACTGGGACTTTCCCCTCATGGTGGCGATGGCCTTCATGCTCCGTTTCGAAATCTATTGGATGGGAAAAGATACTCTCTTCATGGGGCCGGCCGGGCCGGTGATGCGCTGGTTTGGCGGCATTCCCATCAACCGCAGCCAATCGAACAATATTGTCCAATCAACGATTGCCGCATTTAACAGCCACGACCACTTGATCGTCATAATTCCGCCCGAGGGCTCGCGCTCCAAGGTCAAGCAATGGAAATCAGGCTTCTATCACATTGCCCATGGCGCCGGCGTTCCCATTGCTCTCGGGTATTTGGACTTCCGCCGCAAGGTTGGCGGTTTCGGCCCGACCTTTTACCCAACCGGAGAGCAGGACAAGGACATCAAGAAGATCCAGTCTTTTTACAAGGACATAAAAGGGAAATATCCCCACAAGGCCGCTGCGCTTGATTAGAGCAATTTTCAATTAAGCGGCGTCGCCCAAGACTTGTTTGGCGCCACTTAGATTATTGATTCAATTGCTCTTTTCCTAAGAGCCTGAGCATGTTTTGAAGAAACATGCTCTATGGTGGTTCCGCCTATCCCGTAATGCCGATCTGCCACGGGGTGAACTCGTGGAGGCCAAGGTTGAGCTGCTCGCTCTTGGACTTGCCGCCCGAGGCGATGTGCAGGAAGTATTCAAAAATACGCTGGCCGATGTCTTCCATACTTGCGGTGCCGTCCAGGATGTCACCGCAATTGATATCCATGTCTTCTTCCATGCGCTGGAACATCGCGGTGTTGGTGGCAAGCTTGATCGACGGTGTTGGCTTGGCGCCAAAGCATGATCCGCGTCCGGTGGTGAAGGCAACCAGGTTGGCCCCGCCGGCGATCTGACCGGTGGCCGAGACCGGATCGAAGCCCGGCGTGTCCATGAAGACGAAGCCCTTGGCCGTTACCGGTTCGCCATAACGATAGACTTCCATCAAGGGTCCGGTACCGCCTTTCATGGAGGAGCCGAGGGATTTTTCAAAAATATTGGCCAGGCCGCCGGTCTGGTTGCCGGGACTGACCGTGCCATTGATCTGCACATCGCGGCCAACCGCGTAAACGTCCTTCCACCAGCGGATATGATCGACCAGTTTCTGGCCAATCTCCGGCGTGGCCGCGCGCGCGGTCAGGGTATGTTCGACGCCATAGATCTCCGGCGTCTCCGACAGGATGCCCGTACCGCCATGGCGGACCAGAATATCTATTGCCGTGCCTAGGCCCGGGTTGGCGGTGATCGAGGAAAAACCATCGGAGCCACCGCATTGCAGACCGACGGTAATATGGCTGGCCGGCACGGTTTGACGCCGCTGCTCGTTGGCCGCGGGCAACATCAGTTTGACCATTGCAATACCAGCCTCGATCGCCCGCCGGGTGCCGCCTGCTTCCTGCATCACCAGTGTTTGCAGCTTGTCGTTGACCTCTAGATTCTGCGCCGCGAACAGACCGCCGACCTGGCAACGCTCGCAGCCGAGGCCGACGACCAGCGCCGAAGCGACGTTCGGGTGCCGAATATAGCCCGCCAAGGTACGGTTCAGCAGGTCCATGGGTTCGCCGGTCATCTCCATGCCGCAGCCCGTGCTGTGGCTAAAGGCGGCGACGCCGTCGACGTTGGGATAGTCGGCCAGGCGTTCTTCCGTAAAGTAATCGGCGATGGCATGCACCACCGTGGCCGAGCAGTTCACGGTCGAGACAATGGCGATGAAGTTGCGGGTGCCGGCGCGGCCATCGTCGCGCAAATAGCCCTCGAACGTCGCCCGCTCGCTTTCGGGCAGCATCTGCACCGGCTTGTAGTCACGGCAGAAAGCGTAGTCGCGGTCGAATTCCCGAAAGGCCATGTTGTGGTTGTGCAGCATGGTTCCGGCGGGCAGGTCATCCTCGGCGAAGCCGATGGTGACGTTGTACTTCAGGATCGGCTCGCCCTTGGCGATGTCGCGGATGGCAACCTTGTATCCAGACGGGACCTTGTCGCGGGTGACGACATTGTGGCCCGTGACAGTCTCGCCAGCCGCTATATCGCTCAACGCCACGGCGACATTGTCAGCCGAATGCAGCCGGATTGTGCTTCCGGTGATGCGTTTTTCCGAGAGGTCCAACATTGCCTATCCCATCCCTTGTTTACCGCTTGCCCTCGATATGCACCGCGATCAGGTGCGGACCCGGTGCGGCAAAAGCGGCCTTGACCGCCCCGGCCAGCGCGTCTGGGTCACTGACGACCGTGCCCGGTATGCCCATGCCCTTGGCGATGGTAACAAAATCCAAGGCCGGGGTGTCCAGGTTCATTTGCGGGTAGTCCTGGTTCGAATTGGCATCGAAACGTTGACGATAGGTGTCCAGGTTATGCTTTAGAATGCGGTATTCCCGATTGACCAGAATGACAAAAACAATGTCCAGTTCATGATGCGCCGCCGACCATAAGGCCTGGATCGAATACATCGCCGAACCATCCCCCGAAACCGCCAGCATGGGGCGGTCTGGCTGCGCCACTTTGGCGCCGATGGCGCCCGCCAGACCCTGGCCGATGCCGCCGCCACGGCCCGATAGGTAGTCACCGGGCGCGGCGAACTCAAAGGCTTGTGCCAAGTCCAGACCGGCGGTGATGGCTTCCTCCACCACGACGGCGCCATCCGGCGTACCGGCCTTGAGTTCAGCCATGGCGCGGGCCATGGAGATGGGATCGCGGTCCCAGGCGCGCTGGCTGCGGGCCTGATAGGCGGTTCTGGCGGCTTCGCTCTCACTGGCCAGGGCCGCATTGCGGGCCTTGGCCGCTGTCTGGTAGTCGCCGGAGGCGCTTAGCGCCTCGGCAATAGCGCCAAAGCTGCTGGGCAGATGACCCACCAGACCAATGTCGACCGCATGGTTATGGGCGATGCGGGCGGGTGTCTCTTCTATCTGCAATACAGCGGCGCCATTGGGGAATGGCGTGCCGGGGGTAAACCAGACTTCCTCGAAGAACGGTCCGCCGATCAGCAACACCAGATCAGCGTCGCCCAGGGTATTGCATATGGCGCCCGCGTCCATGGGCAGAATGGCCTTGGCGTTGGGATGGCGGTTGGGAAAGGCGGCGTGATGGCGAATGCCTTCGAACCAGACGCCGGCGCCCATGGCCTCGGCCAGGGCAATCAATTCGTTGTGCGCACCGGCGCGGGCCACGTCATCGCTGACCACGATGGTGGGGTTATGCGCGGCCATGATTTTCGCCGCCATGGCGGCGATGCCGGCGGGTTCGGGGCGGGGCGCGTCAAACACCTGTGCCGAGGCGCTGGCCCCGATTTCCGTTTCCTGCTCCATGACGTTGATGGGCAGGGCGACGAATACAGGTCCGGCGGGGGCCTCGTTGGCGATCTTGAAGGCGCGCTGCATGATGGCGGCCATTTCGTCCGCCGTCTCCACCTGTACACTCCACTTGGTCACTGGTTCCGCCATTGCCGCCAGATCATAGCCCAGCACCGGGCCGCGCAGCCGCATACGGGTGTCCTGCTGTCCGGCGGTCACCACCATGGGCGAATTGGCCTTCAGGGCGCCGTACATCATACCGATGGCGTTGCCTAATCCAGGCGCCACATGCAGGTTGACGACGCCGGTCTTGCCGCTGGCCTGGGCATAAAAGCTGGCCGCGCCCGCCGCGATGCCCTCGTGCAGGGCGACCACGTATTCGATCTGCGGATAGCTTTGCAGACTATCCAGCAACGGGCTTTCCGTGGTGCCCGGATTGCCGAAAATCTTCTCGACGCCGTGGGCCACCAAACTGTCCATGAATACCTGTCGTCCGCGCATGTCTTCCTCCAATTTAATTTTTTCGTCTTGTATTGATATTAGCTGATTGCCCTAAACGATGCGGGTGTCGTGGCGGCCCCAATAGCGGTCCTTGATCAGGCGCTTGTAAAGCTTGCCGTTGTCATGACGCGGCAATTGCGCCTCGAAATCCACGCTGCGGGGGCATTTGATATGGGATAGATGCTCGCGGCTAAATGCAAGTATCTCTTCCTCCAGCGCCGGGCCGGCCTGGCTGGGATCGATGGGTTGAACCACCGCCTTGACCGCCTCGCCGAATTCAGCATCGGGCACGCCGACCACGGCCACATCCATGATCTTGGGATGACCGACCAGCAGATTCTCAATCTCCTGGGGATAGATATTGACGCCGCCGGAAATAATCATGAAGGACTGGCGGTCGGTCAGGTAGAGGTAGCCCTCTGCATCCTGATAGCCCACGTCGCCCAGGGTGGACCAGCCGCGCTCGTTTCGGGATTCTGCTGTCCGTTCGGGATCATTGTGATAGGTGAAGACCGGACCATCGGCGAAATAGATCGCGCCGGGTGTGCCTGTAGGCTGCTCGCCGCCGTTTTCGTCCAGGATATGCACGATGCCGAACAGCGCCCGTCCGACCGAGCCGCGATGGCTCAGCCAATCCTCGGAATTGATGGCGCAAAAGCCGTTGCCCTCGGTGCCGGCATAATACTCGTGCAAGACCGGTCCCCACCAATCGATCATCTGTTGTTTGACCTCGACCGGACAGGGCGCGGCGGCGTGAATGGCGAATTTCATACTGGAAATATCGTACTTGGTGCGCGCCTCGGGCGGGAGTTTCAGCATGCGGACGAACATGGTCGGCACCCATTGGCTATGGCTCGCTTGATAACGCTCGATCAGGGCCAGGGCGGTCTCGGGGTCGAACCGCTCCATCACGATGGTGGTGCCGCCTTTTCTCAAGATGCCCATGTTGAAGCGCAGGGGCGCGGAATGATACAGCGGTGCCGGCGAGAGATAGATTGCCGCCTCTGTCACGCCATACAGGGTGCCTGCTATATCCACCGGGCTGTTCGTGGTGCCCAGGGGTTCGCCGGTAATGGGTTTCTTGATGCCCTTGGGCCGGCCGGTGGTGCCTGATGAATACAGCATGTCCGCACCTTCGTATTCATCGGCGATGGGACCGTGGGGCTGAGCGGCGATGGCATCATCATAGGATTGATAGCCGGCGATCGCCTCGCCCACCATCAGGCGGGTTTTGGCGTTCGGCATCATATCCACCAGTTCCGCCGCCACCTCGGCCTTGGCCTGGGAGGTGATGAAAACCTTGGCCTGGCAATCACCGACGATGAAATCCACTTCCTCCGCCGTCAGGTAGGACGAGATGCAGGTATAATAAAGCCCGGCCCGGTGCGCCGCCCAGCAAATCTGCAAGAATGCCGCATTGTTTTCCATATAAATGGCGATGTTGTCACCCAGCCCCAGTCCAAGGCTGCGAAACAACTGCGCGCCCTGGTTCGAGGCGTCATTCAATTCGCCATAGCTGATGACCCGGCCGCTGTTGGCCATGATATAGGCGGCCTTGTCAGGATTGTTGGCGGCATGAATTCCGGGATGCATGAACGACTCCTGGTGGGAATGATGCTGTTGCTGGCGGCAGTTTATAGCAAGCCGCGCTGACATTGGCTAATTTGTCAGCCAGGATCGGATAGCGGCAGCGGCAAGACTGGGTTATTGCAGTTGTTGGTGCCGCTATAGCAAAGGGAGATAGCAATGACTGGACGCTGGTTCGAGGATTTCAAGGTTGGCGACCAGATCGTATCGCCGGGCAAAACCCTGACCGAGGCCGAGATTATCGATTGGGCCTTCCGCTTTGACCCGCAACCCTTTCATATGGACAAGGTGGCGGCGGAAGAGCACATGTACGGTGGCCTGATCGCCTCGGGCTGGATGCTGGGCACCTATGCCTTCCGCCTGTTCACCATGGCCAACCCCTGGGCGCCCGAGGCCTCCCTCGGCTCGCCGGGTGTCGAAGGGTTGCGCTGGATCCGGCCCGTGCGTCCCGACGACACCATTCATGTGGTTGTCACGATTACCGATTGCCGCCTTTCGGAAAGTAAGCCGGACCGTGGCGTGGTCGGGATGGATTGGCAGCTGCGCGACCAGAATGACGAGGTCGCCATGACCATGCGGTCTATACAGTTGTTGAAGCGCCGCGCGATGCCGGCATAATCGCCGGAATAGACGGCGAGCCCTTATTGTCTGGCTGGCTTTGTGTCCGGCAAAAGTTTTTTCGCCCGCAAATCCTGCAGCACGGCGTTCCAGGTGCGGACGACGCCCAGGAAACTGCCGACAACCCGGTCGGAGGAAGTCGGCTCGGTCGTGGTGCCAAGGATTGATGTACCGGTATAAATTTGCTTGTTGGCGATAAAGACGCGGATTGGGTACATCCGGGCGTTCCAATCGTTGACCCATTGCAATAGCGCCGGCATTTTCGTCTCGGTGAAATTCAGATCCGCCATGGCGGCGACGGTGATGGTTTGCGAGATCGCATTGCCAGCCTTGTCACGGGCGACGACCGCAGTATCGACAATACTGACAATGCGCGGGATGCTCTGCGTTTTGTCTTCGCTCATGACGATTTGTAGGCGCAGATTGTCAGGATCGCCGTTGACGATTTTGAGCGATGATTCCAGGTTGAAGGTATCCTTCAGCAATTTGGCTATCAGTATCTCGATGTCCTTGGCTGAATCGGTAACGGCGATCGGGAAGGAGGCCACTGCCTTCGCCCCGCCGGCGGCCCTGGCCGGCGCTGTTTGCGCGGCGGTGGAACCGCTGGCCAGGGGCGATAGCCCTAGCAGCAAGATAACCAGCGAGATAGCGCCCAGGCAGGTAAATTGACGCGGCATATCAACCTCCAGAAAATAGTTGCTCTATGGCGGTATAGTGGCCACCAAGGGCCAAACGATCCCGGTTATAGAGGACCAGGCGCAGAATGAAACAAAGGAGTTAACAACCATGAAACTTGGCATTATGACCGGGGCGATACCCGATCCCGCAGCCAGCATCGACAACTTCATCGCCCTGGCTGGGGAGGTCGAGGCACGGGGCTTTGCCTCGTTATGGCTGGCCAATACCTTTGGTCATGATGCGGTCACGGCCATGGCGATGGCCGGGCGAGAGACCAAAACGATCGAGGTCGGTACCGCCGTGACGCCGATCCATCCGCGCCATCCCAGCGCATTGGCCCAGCAGGCTCTGACCGCCTCGGCCCTGGCGCGGGGGCGATTTACTCTGGGTGTCGGCCTGTCCCACAAGGTGGTGACCGAGGATACGTTGGGGCTGTCCTACGCCCAGCCGGCCAAGACCATGCGGGAGTATCTGGAGATCTTGATGCCCCTACTGGCCCACGAGACCGCCAAGTTCAAGGGCGATCTTTATCGCAGCAAGATCGCCATTGCCGTTAATGACGCGGCCAACCCGGTGCCCGTGGTCGTTGCCGCCCTGGGTCCCATGATGCTGGAGCTGGCGGGCCGTTATACCGACGGTACAGTCCTATGGATGACCGGCCCGGCGACCATCGCCGATCATGTCGCGCCTGTTATTGCCGCCGCCGCCAAGGAAGCCGGCCGCCCGGCGCCGCGTGTTATCGCCGGCTTTCCCGTGGTTCTGACCGACGACGTGGAAGGGGCGCGGGCGCGGGTCGATGAAATCTTGCAGATCTATGGCCAGCTGCCATCCTATCGCGCCATGATGGACCGTGAAGGTGCCGCCAATCCAAGCGATATCGCGTTGATCGGCAATGCAGCGGCCCTAGATGCCAGGATCGATCGGATCGCGGCGTCTGGCGCGACGGAGTTGATCGCCGTCCTGCTGGAAACCGACCCCGGTGCCAAGGCCCGTACCATGGATTATCTGCAAGGCAAACTGTAGCGCAGACGGTTCGCGCCACAACAGCGGCGGTGTCCCATCGGCGCGCCCATCGCCAACCATCAGCCAAATTACCCCGGGCCATCAATCGCCGTTAAGAACTAGTTAACCCAAAATACCGTAGTCTTCTGCTTACATTTTTCAGCAACACACTGGGCTTGGTACCTGCGTCGCTGGCCATGTCAACGTCGGTCGCACCATTCCGCCAACGATGATCAATAGTCCGAATGCCGCTCCAAAATAGGTTCAAACATGAATATCCGGAAATGCTTAAAGACCCTCATTCGCGCTAGTATTTTGCTGCTCTGGGGGGCGTCGTTCCAGACCTCATTGGCGGATGGCGGTCACCTCGAAAAAGTTCAGGCATCGGGGATAATCCGTATTGCCACCAATCCCGGCATCGAGCCCATGGAGTACATGCGCGGTGGTCAGTTGGTCGGCTATGACATCGATGTTGGTATCGCACTGGCGCGGCACCTGAAGGTTGAAGTGAATTGGATCGTATTCGATGACCTCAATAACTTAGTCAGGCACATTCACGGAGCCGGGTCGGAAGGAAAACTGGATATCGTCATCTCGGCCATGGGTATAGACGACAAACGTACGCAAAACTCCGTCGCTGTCCCCTATTTCAAGTCAGGCCTGACAATTCTCACCAACGCGGCGACGAAAGATATCGCCACGCTAAATGATCTTAAAGGAAAGACGGTTGCCGCCGTGCGAGGTTCGACTGAATACGAAATCATCAGCCAGGCGCCTGGTGTCACCGTGGTCGATGCCCAAAATTATGATGAATGTGTCTCGCTGGTTCTGTCCGGCCGGGCGTCCGCTGCCGTTCTGGATGTGCCGGTTGCGTTGGTGGCGGCTCGGCGCCATCCCAACAAACTGCGGGTTGTTGATAATCCCTTCGAAGAGGAATGGTACGGTATCTTCATGGAGCGATCTGATTTGGCCTTGTTTCGAGAAGTCCGCAAGGCCGTCAAGGAAATGCGCCGCGACGGCACGTTCGACCGCTTGAAGGTCAAATGGTTCTAGGCGGGATCGCTTCTAGTGAGCCTTGGCAATCCATGGTGGGCATACAAGCGCGGCCAGTCGGGTGAGCCGGCGAACCGGCCAGCGTCGCTGTCGGGCAGAGCCGGTATCGAGGCCGCGGAATGAGATTTAGTCTTCCACGAAAACTGTATGCTGTTCTCGTTATCACGGCGGTGCTGCCGCTGACCGTCGCTGTTATGGAAGCTGTTGATACTTTTGAACACTGGACCAAGTCAGAGTATCGCCTTGAGCTGCAGGAACAGCAGGCGATTTTCCGGGCCTTTCTAGATGGCCGCGCGGAGCAGTTGCGCGAAAGGTTGTCGCTATTTGCCGCACGGGCCGATGTGGTAAGGGCGCTCAATTCAAAAAATCGGAATCGCTTGCTAACCCATGCAATCTCGGGGGTGCAGGCATCGGATTGGGAGGTCTTTTATCTAGTCTCCACTAACGAGGATCTGCTGATCGATCCGATCAACATGACCCGGGGCGAGGTCGATCCACGATATGATTTTCATCTTGCTTTGGCGTTGTCGCATCAACATAGCGTCGGATTGGAGTACGACCCGGCGTTGGGAATGGGTATCGTGGCCTCTTCTCCGATTTATGATGTCCAGGGACAACTCCTCGGCGCCGTCACCGTATTCGACCCCTTGGCCAAGGAATGGCTGGATACCATGAAGGCGATGACGAATTACGATTTCGCCCTGATATCAAGGGACCGCCGAACGATCTCCAGCACCTGGCTTCCCCGCGATACAATTGTTCCCGCTCTGCAAGAGCTGCCCGAGGCGGATGCGCCAGCGAAACTCGTCGCCAACGCCACCGAGTACTTCGCCAGTCAAGCGCCGTTGACCGATCTTACGGATGCCGTGATCGCGCAGGTGCTCATCACCAAGACCAGCACTAAATTCCACGCAGCCCTCCGTTCGTTCAGAATTGATTTCGGCGCCCTTGCGTTGGGCGCGCTCGGCTTTGCGTTGGCGCTGGGTTTCCTGTTATCGCGCGCTATCACATATAAGTTGAACCAGGAGAATCTGCAACGAATTGAGGCGGAAGAAGCAACGAAGAAAAGCCACGAGCTGCTGAAAGAAAAAGGCGATCAGGTTGAGTTCATGCAAGACATCGCCCGCATCGCAAATGAGGCAAAAACGCTGCGTCAAGGGGTGGAGGCAACTCTGAACCGCGTATGTGATTTCACGGGCTGGCATCTGGGACACGCCTACCTGCCCGAAGTCGAGGATCCATCAGTTCTCTCGCCGTCAGGAATTTGGGTGGTCAGGGGCCGTGATCAGGAGCAGTTCGCCCCTTTCATGGAACGAACAGGACAGGAAAACCTCCACGCCGAGGAGGGCTTGTTCGGTAAGATACTTGCAAATGGAGAGCCGGTCGTAATGGCTGATGTGAGCCAGTGCGAGGGGTTCTCACGCCGGGAGACGGCCGTTGCGTGTGATTTGCACGGAGGATTTGGTCTGGCCATCATGGCCGGCGATATAGTGTTTGGGGTCCTGGAATTCTATTCGATGCACGACGGACTGCCAGCCGAGGAGCTTCAGCTCAATCTGGCGGATATCGGTATCCAACTGGGCAGGGTCGCCGAACGGGCGCGAATGTTCAGCCGGCTCGAGGGCGCTGCGCACGAGGCGCAACAGGCCAACCGCGCCAAGTCCGAATTCCTGGCCGCCATGAGCCATGAACTGCGTACGCCCTTGAATGCCGTAATTGGCTTCTCGGAGATCATAAGAGACGAAGCATTCGGGCCGGTTGGCAATTCCAGCTACAGCGATTATGGCAACGATATTCATCTCTCCGGGCAACACCTGCTGGGCCTTATCAACAATATTCTGGACCTGTCCAAAATCGAATCCGGAAATGATGTCCTCATAGAAGACATGCTGGATATTCCGGAGACGATTGACACGGCAATCATGTTGACGGGGCGCCTTGCGCAGCAGCACGACATCAAGCTGGAAGTTGATCTTGCGGAAAATCTACCGGCATTGCGCGCTGATGATCGCAAGGTAAAACAGATCCTGGTGAATTTGATCTCTAACGCTGTCAAGTTCACCCCTGCTGGCGGCAAGGTGACGCTCAAGGCTTGGTCCAGGATGGAAAGCGGCTATGTGCTTCAGGTAATTGACAATGGCACAGGCATTGCCGCCAAGGACGTATCCAAGGCGTTGAAGCCTTTCGTTCAGTTAGATGGCGGTTTTGATCGAAAGCACGAAGGCACCGGCCTGGGTTTGCCGCTGACCAAAGCCCTGGTGGAACAGCATGGTGGCTCCCTGGATTTGCAGGGCGAAGTTGACGTTGGCACGACTGTAACAGTGCGCTTTCCCGCCCAGCGCATAGTAGATTTTCCGGCCGAAATCCAGGCTCTCGCGGCCGTTGCCTCCGGGACGGACTAAAACCTTACCGAACTGTGCGAGAGCATGTTTCTTCAAAACATGCTCAGACTCTCAAGATAAAAAATAATTGAAGCAATAATCCAAGTCGGGCCAAACCAGTCTTGGGCGGCTCCGATTATTTGAAAATTGCTCTAGCTCATCTGAATTATTGCACGCCGTAGGCCAGCATGGCGTCGGCGACCTTGACGAAACCGGCGACGTTGGCGCCCAGCAGATAGTCGCAGCCGCCGCCCTTGCCCTTGCCTTCACCATAGCGGAAACAACTGTCATGGATGCCTTGCATGGTTTCCAGCAACAGTTTCTGCAGCTCGTCCTCGCTCCACGAGATGCGGGCCGAATTCTGGCTCATTTCCATGCCCGACACGGCGACGCCGCCGGCGTTCGCCGCCTTGGACGGGCCATACAGAATGCCCGCGTCCTGAAAGACCTTGATGCCCGCCACCACGGTCGGCATGTTGGCGCCTTCCGAAATGCCCTTGCAGCCATTCTTAACCAGTAGCTTGGCCTCGTCCTCGTCAATTTCATTTTGTGTGGCACAGGGGATGGCAAAATCGCACGGCACGCCCCAGGGCCGTCCCTCGTGGAATTCAGCACCCGGATACTGCGCCGCGTATTCCGAGATCCGGCCCCGGCGGACGTTCTTCAGCTCCATGATCCAGTCCAGCTTTGCCGCATCAATGCCGTCCGGGTCATATATGTAGCCGCCCGAATCCGACAGGGTCAGCACCTTGGCGCCCATATGCAGGCATTTTTCCGCCGCATATGTCGCAACGTTGCCGGAGCCAGAGATCGCCACATTGGCGCCCTCCAGCCCGCCGCCAATCCTGTCGAGCATGCATTGCAGGAAGTACACCGCGCCGTAACCGGTGGCCTCGGTGCGGATCAACGAGCCGCCGAATTCCAGGCCCTTGCCGGTCAAAATACCCTCGAATTTGTTGGTGAGGCGTTTGTATTGGCCAAACATATAGCCAATTTCACGGGCGCCGACGCCGATGTCGCCGGCGGGAACGTCGATATTGGGGCCGATGTGGCGGCACAGCTCGGTCATGAAGGATTGGCAAAACCGCATCACTTCATTGTCGCTTTTGCCCTTGGGATTGAAGTTGGCGCCGCCCTTGCCCCCGCCCATGGGCAGGCCGGTCAGGGAATTCTTGAACTGCTGTTCGAAGCCGAGAAACTTCAGCACGCTTTCATTGACGGATGGGTGAAAGCGGCAGCCGCCCTTGTAAGGACCGATGGCGTTGTTGAACTGTACGCGCCAACCGCGGTTGACCCGAATATGGCCTTCGTCATCTTCCCAACAGACCCTGAAGCTGACGATCCGGTCCGGTTCCGTCATGCGTTCCAGGATCTGCATTTTATGGTAGATGGGATTCTCCGCGATAAAGGGCAAAATCGTGTCCGCCACTTCATGCACCGCCTGAAGAAATTCGGGCTGTCCCGGATTGCGCCGTTTGACGCCATCCATGAAGTGCTCAAGGGTTAGCTGTTCCGTCATTGGATACCGCCTCCATCGATTGTTGACAAAAAGAAAGCGCGTGGCACAGAACGAGCTGCGCCCCGGACTTGTCCCCCAACTAGCTTGCCTTCAACTGACTCTTCGTTCAGAACTTCACCGCCTGAGCCGCCGTGACTGCCGTGAGCAGTGCCAATGCGGTCAATGATAGGCCTAGGAGTATTCTTAGGTAACGCCATATCACCCAAATCCCCCATTTATCGATTTGTGTCATGACTGTTGCAATGCTAGCGCTCCGCCGGCTTGACGGCAACCCTTGCGGCGAACGATTTGCTCGCGGGTGGGGTGGCGGCTCGATGAATGTCGAAAATGGTCTAGACGGACGCGGGGATGGAGCGCGGGCCGGTGATGTCGCAACGACGGCCGAGGCCGGACTGGCTTG